>Ga0210409_10000010_pt1 | contig 727462 bp, 686 predicted proteins | sample IncBWH17MmetaG_FD_161649 | JGI IMG/M metagenome (GOLD analysis project Ga0210409, IMG submission 161649) | Forest soil microbial communities from Barre Woods Harvard Forest LTER site, Petersham, Massachusetts, United States - Inc-BW-H-17-M | ecosystem: Environmental > Terrestrial > Soil >...
CCGTCCGGCGCGTGCCGGACCGCGAGGTGCTCGCTGCACTGGTGCCGGAGAGGGTCCTCCCGTTTGCATCCGGTGGTTCCAGGAAGCGCGGCCTGAGCCGAGCCGAGGCCTGAAAAACCTCGGATGCCGCGGTGGGGCGCCGAAAGGCGAGCGCGCCCGCTCCATGAGGTCCCGGCGACCTCGGTTCTCCCGTAAGGGGGAAAGGAGAAAGGACGCGCGCCGCATCCCTTTTCGATGCGGATCCTGCACGCGCCTATCGGCGCTCCGCCTCCCTTCTTTTGGGGGAGGAGATTTTTGGAATGCTTCTTGGCTTGGCTTTTCTTGGCGTGGGCAAAACTCGGGTGCGCAGCTGCATCGCGAGAACGAAGAGACTCGTCGTCGCCGGGCTTGACCCTCTACTCGTCACCACCGGGCTTGACCCGGTGGTCCATGCGGAGCGGCCGAGTGCAATTTGGACCAACGAGTGTTCTGCGAAGCTCCATAGACCACCGGGTCAAGCCCGGTGGTGACGAAGAGAGAAAGAGGGCAAGACCATGAAAGGCAAACCGGCAAACACACGAAGCTTCCCGGGGCGACTCACGCTCGAAGAGTGGCTGGCGCGCCCATTGCGCGTGCGCACCGATTTGATCCGGCGCGCGCAGTGCGATTTGCTGGGATCGTTCCGCTTCTGCGCCAGGAAGCCTTGCCGCCGGCAACGCACATGCTGCGGCGACGACCCGGGGGCGTGCGGTGACAGACTTTGGCGCCTCAAGAAGGTCAGGCCCAAGACGCTGCGGAACGAATGGAGCCGGCTCGAGCGCCTGAAATCGTTGTAACGCCGCCTGCGGCCAAGCCGGTGCCGCCGAGGCCATTGCGCCGGGGCGTCCGATCCGCCGTCGCGGAGCTGTGTAGCGCCGGCTCGCCGCCGTTGCACGGTAAGGGCGTTTCGGGTTATGTCCGCGCCGAATTGTGCCGGTCGCGTGCTTCATGGCGCGCGCCGCTGTTTCTTCTTTCCGGGCCAACTCCGCTGTCTGGCCCCTTAACGACAACCGGGGTCGATGCAATGCAAACCTTGTGGCTCATCGTTCTGTGCGGCGTTCTGGCTATCGCTTACGCGATCTGGGCCACGCGCTCGGTGCTCTCTGCCGATGCCGGCAGCGAGAAAATGCAGGAAATCGCCGCGGCCATCCGCGAGGGCGCGCAGGCTTACCTGAAGCGGCAATATTCGACCATCGCCGTCGTCGGCGTCGTCATCTTCCTGATCGTCGGCTATTTCCTCGGCTGGCTGGTCGCCGTCGGCTTTGCGGTCGGCGCTATCCTGTCCGGCTCCGCGGGCTTCATCGGCATGAACGTCTCGGTGCGCGCCAATGTGCGCACCGCGCAGGCCGCGACCAAGTCGCTCGCCGGCGGGCTCGAAATCGCATTCCGCGCCGGCGCCATCACCGGCATGCTGGTGGCCGGCCTGGCGCTGCTCGGCGTCACGCTCTATTTCGGCTTCCTCATCGGCACGCTGCATATGGCGCCGAACGATCGCGAAGTGATCGATTCCATGGTGGCGCTCGGCTTCGGCGCCTCGCTGATCTCGATCTTCGCTCGCCTTGGCGGCGGCATTTTCACCAAGGGCGCCGACGTCGGCGGCGATCTGGTCGGCAAGGTTGAGGCCGGCATCCCGGAAGACGATCCGCGCAATCCGGCGACCATCGCCGACAACGTGGGCGATAACGTCGGCGACTGCGCCGGCATGGCGGCCGACTTGTTCGAGACCTATGCGGTGACCACGGTCGCCACCATGGTGCTGGCCGCGATCTTCTTCGGCGCTGCCGGCGGCGACATGCTGCTCAAGATGATGACGTATCCGCTGGCGATCGGCGGCGTCTGCATCATCGCCTCCATCATCGGCACCTTCTTCGTCAAGCTCGGCGCAAGCCAATCGATCATGGGCGCGCTCTACAAGGGCATGCTCGCGACCGCGATCCTGTCGCTGATCGGTATTGCCATCGTGACCTACGAACTGATCGGCTTCGGCCCGCTCACGGGCGTGAGCTATTCCGGGCAGACGCTGTTCATCTGCGGTATCGTCGGTCTTGCGGTCACCGGACTGATCATCTGGATCACCGAGTACTACACCGGCACCAACTTTCGCCCGGTGCAATCCATCGCCGCTGCCTCGCAGACCGGCCACGGCACCAATGTGATCCAGGGCCTGGCGATATCGCTCGAATCGACCGCGCTGCCGGCACTGGTGATCATCGCCGGCATTTTGATCAGCTACAACCTCGCCGGCCTGTTCGGCATCGCCATCGCGGTGACCACCATGCTGGCGCTGGCCGGCATCGTCGTTGCGCTCGACGCCTTCGGCCCGGTCACCGACAATGCCGGCGGCATCGCCGAAATGGCCGGCCTCCCCAAAGAGGTGCGCAAATCGACCGACGCGCTGGACGCGGTCGGCAACACCACCAAGGCGGTGACCAAGGGCTATGCCATCGGTTCGGCCGGCCTCGGCGCGCTGGTGCTGTTCGCGGCCTATAACGAGGATCTGAAGTTCTTCATCGCCGGTTCGAGCCAGCATCCCTATTTCAAGGGTGTCGCGCCCGATTTTTCGCTGGTCAATCCGTACGTCGTGGCGGGTCTCCTGTTCGGCGGCATGTTGCCGTACCTGTTCGGCGCCATGGGCATGACGGCGGTCGGCCGCGCGGCGTCCTCGATCGTCGAGGAGGTGCGGCGGCAATTCCGCGAGCGGCCCGGCATCATGCAGGGCAGGGACAAGCCCGATTACGGCCGCGCCGTCGATATGCTGACGCGCGCCGCGATCAAAGAGATGATCATACCGTCGCTGCTGCCGGTGCTCTCGCCGATCGTCGTGTATTTCGTCATCTACTTCGTTGCCGGCGGCGGCGCGCAAGGCAAATCCGCGGCGTTCTCGGCGCTCGGCGCCATGCTGTTGGGCGTGATCGTGACCGGCCTGTTCGTCGCCATCTCGATGACGTCGGGCGGCGGTGCCTGGGACAACGCCAAGAAATACATCGAGGACGGCCATTACGGCGGCAAGGGCTCCGACGCCCACAAGGCCGCGGTGACCGGCGATACGGTCGGCGACCCTTACAAGGATACGGCGGGGCCCGCGGTCAACCCGATGATCAAGATCACCAACATCGTGGCGCTCTTGTTGCTTGCAGTGTTGGCGCACAACTGAGGTAGAACGATTTTAGGCAGAATGATTTTAGGTCGAGGCGAGAACGTTGGCACAGCGAACTCCCTCTCCCCAGAGGGGAGAGGGTAGGGGTGAGGGGGCTCGGACGCTGGAGAAAAATTGCGGCTTCCGAACCCCCTCACCCTCGTTCGCTACGCTCACTCGACCTCTCCCCTCTGGGAGAGGTGAATCAAGTGCGGATCAAAAAGGCAGCGGAGGGGCTACGAGCCTTGGCCTTTGATGGTCCTGAACATGTAGGTGATAAAATTGTTCTCGGCGCCGCTGGTCGGCGTCGTGCGGCTGATGAAGTCGAAAACCTTGCCGTCTTTCATGCCGTATTCGGCAAGCCGCTGCACTTTCCGGTTCTTGTCGAAATAGACCACGATCACGCGCTGGTCGGTGATCGTGGTGTCGACGAAGGAGATCGGGCGCTGCGCCTTTTGCGAGATGTAATAGAACGCCTCGCCGCTGACGGTCGCCACCGTCGACGGCGTGCCGAGAACGAGCAGGACTTGTTCTTGGGAGGCGCCCAGCGGGATCTGCTCGAGCGCGCCGTCGGGCAGCACGTAACCGCGCTGGAACGTTTCGCCGAAGCAGCCGCCCGGCAACAGCGCCAGCGTGAAGAGCACGGCAAAGGCGCGTATGGAACTCGTGTTCCTGATATGCCTGCCCCACATCCTCGAACCCACCTTGCACCCAGCCGTCGCGTGCCGTACCCCGAAAACGCAAAACTGGCAATCTGCCGCTCCAAAGCGGCTTTCGCGATTCAGGCTATCCCTATGATCCTAGCGCGGTTTCGGCGCAATTCCCAAGCCCGCACAATTCATGCCCTCTATGGCGCCATCGTGGCGCAAGCCCGTTCGGTGACATTTTACGCCGATTACCGGGTTCCGGACACGGTCGAGGGGCGGTTCGACCTGATTGTGCTCCATCTGGTGCTGCTGCTGAACCGGCTCGGCCGCCGCGCGAAGGCCGCGCGTGGCCTCGGCCAAGCTCTTCTTGGCCAAGCTCTTCTTGGCCAAGAGCTTTTCGACGCGTTTTGCGATGATCTCGACGCCAATTTGCGGGAAATGGGGGTCGGCGACCTTGCGGTGCCGAAACGGATGCAGGCCTTTGCCGAAGCCTTTTACGGCCGCCAAGCCGCTTATCTTGCCGCCCTTGAAGCGGCCGACCACCGGGTCTTTGAGAAGGCGCTGGCACGCAATATCTTTCCGGCAGGGAACGATGCCGGAGCCGCGCAACTGGCGCGCTATGCGCGCGCGGCGGTGACCAGCCTCGATGCCCAGGACGACGGCGCGCTCATTCGCGGCGAGGTCGTCTTTCCCGGCCCCGAGGCCTTTATTCACGAGCGAACGTCAACATGAGCGAACGTAAAGCAGACAAACAAGCGCCGGCGCCCTGGCAGGTTCCGGTGGCGATCGAGGACGTGGCCGAGACCGGCCAGCATTTCGATCTCGTCGCCGACAATGATATCCGCGCCGCCGTGGCGCGGGTGGTGGGATTGCGCGACTTGCCAAGGCTCGAAGCCAATTTCGACGTGACGCGGCACGGCGCAGACGGAGTGCATGTTTCGGGGCGAATGTCGGCGACGGTGGGCCAAAATTGCGTGGTCACGCTGGAGCCACTCGTCAACGAGGTCGAAGAGGACATCGACCTGGTGTTCGCGCCGCCGCCGCCTGTCGCGCGCAAGGCCGGCGAGGACGAGGCCGTCGAAGAGGCTTCCGAACGGCCGCAACGGAGCTGGAATGGGCCGGAACCGCTCATCGGCGGGGTCGTCGATCTCGGCGCGCTGGCGACTGAATTCCTCATCCTCGGGCTCGATCCCTACCCGCGCAAGCCGGGCGCGGTTTTCGAGGCGCCACAAGACGTTAAGCCCGAACCGGGGCCGTTCGCCGCGTTGGCTGGACTGAAGGAAAAGCATGGCCGCTGAACGCAGTTGTGTCCGGGCGCCGAACCGTTATTCTCCCGGCCGGTGTCGCCCTTCCGTCGCCAGGATCTTTCGTAGTCAGGACCTAGGACCGCAAGGTCATTGAATGTCAGACAAGGTCCGCATTGCTCTCGATGCGATGGGGGGAGACCAGGGTCCCGCTGTGGTCGTTGCCGGCGCCGATTTGGCGCTGACGCGGCACCCGGAAACCGAATTCCTTTTCTTCGGCAACACCGCGCTGATTGCGCCGCTGGTCGACGCGCGGCCGTCGCTCAAAGCGGCTGCAAAACTCGTCCACACCGACATCGCCGTGCGGATGGAGGATAAGCCGAGCCAGGCGTTGCGCTATGGTCGGTGGAAATCCTCGATGTGGCTCGCTATCGACGCGGTCAAGAAAGGCGACGCCGACGTTGCGGTATCGGGCGGCAATACCGGTGCGCTGATGGCGATGTCGAAGTTCAATCTCAAGACATTGCCGGGCATTGAGCGGCCGGCGATCGCGGCGCTGTGGCCGACCTTGCGCGGCGAATCCGTCGTGCTCGATGTCGGCGCCTCGATCGGCGCCGATGCCGACCACCTGGTCGATCTCGCCGTGATGGGCGCCGCCACCGCGCGCATCCTGTTCGGCCATGATCGCCCGACCGTAGGCCTCCTCAACATCGGCGTCGAAGAAGCCAAGGGCCTCGAACAAGTGCGCGAAGCCGGCGCCATCCTGCGCGAGCAGAAATTGCCCGGCCTCGATTATCACGGCTTTGTCGAAGGCAACGACATCGGCACGGGCACCGTCGATGTCGTCGTCACCGAAGGCTTTGCCGGCAACATTGCACTCAAGACCGCGGAAGGCACCGCGCGCCAGATCGGCGAATATTTGAAAGGCGCCATGAGCCGCACGCTCAGCGCCCGCATCGGCTACCTGTTCGCGCGCTCGGCGTTCCGGCAATTGCGCGAAGTCATGGACCCGCGCAAATCGAACGGCGGCGTGTTTCTCGGCCTCAACGGCATCGTTATCAAAAGCCACGGCAGCACCGATGCCGAAGGTTTTGCCGCGGCCATCGAGCTCGGCCATGGCGTCGTCCGCGACGAGCTTTTGGCCAAGATTACGGCGGCGCTCGGCCGTCCCGGCAAACCTGCGCGCCAAGCCGTCGGCGGGGTGGCCTCGTGACGGCACAGCGTTCGGTCATCCTCGGCTGCGGCAGCTATCTGCCGGCACAGATCCTCACCAACAGCGATCTGGCGCGCAAGGTCGACACGTCGGACGACTGGATCGTACAGCGCACCGGCATCCACGAACGCCATATCGCCGCGCCCGGCGAATGGACCTCGCACATGGCTGCGCACGCGGCCCGTGCGGCACTCGCCCACGCCAAGGTCGATGCCCAATCGATCGATCTCATCATTCTTGCGACCTCGACGCCCGACAACACCTTCCCGGCGAGCGCCGTGGCGGTGCAGGCCGAGCTCGGCATTACCCACGGCGCCGCCTTCGACCTGCAGGCGGTGTGCTCCGGTTTCGTCTATGCGCTGGCGACGGCCGATAGCCTGCTCAAATCGGGCGCGTTCTCGCGCGCGCTGGTGATCGGCTCGGAGACGTTTTCGCGCATTCTCGACTGGACCGACCGCGGCACCTGCGTGCTGTTCGGCGACGGCGCCGGCGCCGTCGTGCTCGACAGCCCGACGCAGCCGGACATGGGCCAGGACTTGGGCAAGGAGCGCGGCATCCTGACCGTGCGGCTGCGCTCCGACGGCCGGTACAAGTCGAAGCTTTATGTCGACGGCGGGCCGTCATCGACCGGCACGGTCGGCCACCTGCGCATGGAGGGACGCGAGGTGTTTCGCCATGCCGTGGCGATGATCACCGACGTGGTCGAGGACGCCTTCAAGGCCACGGGCTACACCGCCAAAGACATCGATTGGTTCATTCCGCACCAGGCCAATAGGCGCATTATCGACGGTTCGGCCCATAAGCTCGGCATTCCGCCTGGCAAAATCGTGGTCACGGTGGACCGCCACGGCAACACCTCGGCGGCCTCAATTCCACTGGCGCTTGCCGACGCGGTTGCCGACCGCCGCATCAAGCGCGGCGACCTGTTGCTGCTCGAAGCCATGGGCGGCGGCTTCACCTGGGGGGCGGCACTGGTGCGCTGGTAGGCGTGGTGACCTTTGGCGACCCTTGAGAAGCCCGGTTGACACCTGCAACGCCAAGCTAATATCGTAGATAATTCAGCACGATATGTTGATCGACGTTGGATCGATCGCCGTGCTCGGGGCTGGCGATGGCGGGAAAGACAGTCACGCGTGCGGATCTGTGTGAGGCGGTCTACCAAAAGGTCGGCTTGTCGCGCACCGAATCCGCGACACTCGTAGAACTTGTGTTGAAGGAAATCACCGACTGCCTTGAACGTGGCGAAACGGTGAAACTGTCGTCGTTCGGCTCGTTCGTGGTGCGCAAGAAAGGCCAGCGCATCGGCCGCAATCCCAAGACCGGCAAGGAAGTGCCGATCTCGCCGCGCCGGGTCATGGTGTTCAAGCCTTCTGCTATCCTCAAGCAGCGAATCAATTCGGAACCGGACGGCGGCGGCTCTTAAGCCACGGCCGATAGAGAGTTAGGACATTGGACAAGGCGCCAGACGCTTTTCGCACCATCAGCGAAGTCGCCGATGAGATCGACGTGCCGCAACACGTGCTGCGGTTTTGGGAAAGCCGCTTCACCCAAATTAAGCCGATGAAGCGCGGCGGCGGCCGACGCTATTATCGTCCCGACGACGTCGATCTGTTGCGCGGCGTGCGCCACCTGCTCTATGGCGAGGGTTACACCATTCGCGGCGTGCAACGCATCCTGCGCGACGAAGGCTCAGGCTTCGTGCAGAATGTTTGGCGCCCCGGCGCCGAACTGCCGCCACCGCCCGATGCGAATGACGAGTCGGAAAGTTTCGTTGAAGACGTTGCCGACGTGCGCGCGGAACCGTCGCTGTTCTCACGCACCGGCGAAACGGCTCCGGCCGAGCGACGCGAACCGACGATTGTGCCTGTCGCTTCAACGAGGCCATCCGCTCAATTCGGCAAGGCGGCCGAAACGACGCTGCGGCTGGTGCTGGACGAACTCGTCGTTTGCCGCCGACTGATCGACGCTGCGCAGGCGGGCAACGATGTGGCCGGGCAAAATGGTCGGAGCGCCGAGATTTGAACTCGGGACCCCCAGTCCCCCAGACTGGTGCGCTAACCGGGCTGCGCTACGCTCCGAATACCGGGCCGCACTATAGTCAGCGAGGTCTTGCGCCGCAACACGCACCGGCTCGGCGTGGCCGCACAGCCTATTGCGCCGCGCCGTGAAGCGACTTTTCAGCGCCACCAAGAACTCGCTGCGCGGCATTGCCGACGGCATCAAAACCGAGGCCGCGGTCCGCGAGGAGGCGATCATTTTCGTCATCGCGGTGCCGCTCGGCATCTTCATCGCGCCGAGTTTTGCCTGGTACGTCGCCATGATCGCGGCGCTTCTGGTCGTGCTCGCCGTCGAGTTCTTGAATACCGCGATCGAAAAACTGTCCGATCACGTCACGCCCGAGCAGCATCGCGACATCGGCAGAATCAAAGACTTCGGCTCTTCCGCCGTGTTCTGCGGGCTCGCGCTTGTCGGTTTGGTGTGGCTCGCGGCAATCGCGGTGCGCTGCGGATTGCTCTGAGCGTCTTGATTGTGGCCGCATCGCCGCCTGCCTACGCTCAATGCGCCGGCATAATTTTTTCATATATCTATTCGCGCGCTAAAAGTTCCCACGGTTCGCATAGCCTTCGCGTATCTTTTACTTCGGGTTTATGAAGTCGCGCTGCGTATTTACGGCTTCAAATCTATATTTCCTCGCTTCGACAAAACTAATTGCAAGCTCCGAGTGGCGGCCGCTTCGGCGGCCGTCAGAAAACCTCGGTTGGAGGAAAAATCATGAAAAAGCACATCACCATCGGCGTGGCTGCGCTGGCATTCGGCGTGGCGCTCGCTTCTGTTCCGGCATCCGCGCAAACGCACTACGGCAAAGCTTTGAACGACGGCGGATTGGTCGACGATTACAATTCGAGCGGGGCGCCGGCAAAGCCGCTCTATAATTCTGCGACGCCCGCCGCTCCAGCCACGCCGCACTACGGCAAGGCGCTCAACGACGGCGGCATAACCGACGAGCCTACCGCGGCGCAGAAAGCGGCAGCTGCGAAAGCGCAGACCAAGACGGTTCAGCGGCAGACCCCGCCGCACTATGGCAAGCCCTTGAACGATGGCGGCTTCTAAGTACGCTTCGCTCACACGTAGACTTGACGCAAAGCTCCATCTTCCTTTGCGTCTCGATCAACGCGCCGCGGCAGGTTCCGCGGCGCGTTTCCATTTCGCTACGCCGTGGGGCGAAGCAGCCAGAATCGGCCCGCGATAAGCGGCGACGGCCAGATAGAGCGCGCCCGCGGTATAGACCGCGGCATAGACGCCAAGAAACGCGACGATGCTCAATTTGGCAACGACCGCGATCGCGGTTGCGAGCACCATGGCCACGGCAACGCCGGCGCAGATGCGCGATATCTCGCGGAAGAAACCGGCATGTAACAGCAGTGACTGCGCGACCATTTGCACGAGGTTTGCCAGCAGCATCACGACAAGAATGGGCGTGACCGTCGGCGGCACGGTCGCCGCCGATCCGAGCAGGAACGCGAACAATTGTTTTGAGGCGAAGATCAGCAGTCCGCAGGCAAAAGCGGCCGGCAGGCAACACAGACCTGCCGCGATCAGCGTCGTACGAATCAGCTTCGACGCGTCGCGCGCCGCCAGCGCGCGGGTCTGTCCGGGGATCGCGAGGTCGCAAGCCGCGGTGTAGATGACGCTGGCGCCGCGGAAAATGCGAAAGGTCGCTTCGAGAATAATGATCGGCGCGCCGAGGCCGAAGGCCCAAGGCACGACGTAGTAGGGGAAGGTGTAGATGAAAATATCGCTCAGCGCGAAAGTGCCGCTGCGCGCGATCGACCGCATATGGGTTTGAAAGAACGCCATGAGCTCGCGGGTAAAGCCGCGCAACTGCGGTGTCATCGCGCTGCGGCTCAGCAGTTTCGCCACCGCGCAAGTCACCAGCGCCGCCCAGAGAACATTCGATCCGACCAGAAAAGCGGTGAACGGCAGCCCGATCAGCATGGCGAGGATGGTTGCCATGTTGCCGATACGGCGCACCAGCTCGAGCTTTTCGTAAAAGACGTATTCGTCGACGGCGATGCTGAGGCTGCGCAGGCAGACCCAGGTGAGATTGAGCGTGATATAAAAAAAGAACAGGCCGAAGTCGGCGGCTTCCAATAGCGAGAAGGACGGCCGCGCCGCCATGAAGCCAAAACAGATGAGCGATCCGCCGGCGGCGAGCAGGACATAGAACACAATCACCGCCGTCGCCTGGCTTGCGGCCCGCGCGTCGGTCTTGCCGGCAAGGTGGGCGGTGCGCAATTGCACGAACAGGATCTTGGCCAGTCCAAGATCGCACAGCCAAAGCGAATATCCGATCGCTCCCACCAGGATGAAAAGCGAGAACCGGTCCGGCGTCAGCACCCGCGCGAACACGAGCGTCTGGACCAGCCCCATGGCGAAGGCGCCGCCGGCGGTCGATACGCGCAGCAGCAGGAAGGGGATCGAAATCAACCGCGCCGCCGGGCCCGGCGTGCCGTCGGCCGGCAGCGATGCTGTATCCGCTTGCATGGATCGATCCTAATCGGGCGGGGCTAACCAAATCGTGAACCGAGCGGGCCCGATTTGCGAAGCTCCACGGCTAAGCGGCGGCCTCGACCAAATCTTCGTCGGCATCGAGCCCGTAGGCTTGGCGGCGGCGGAAATTGATCGTGGCTGCGCCGAGGCCCCAAACCAGGCCGAGGACGAGAAAGAAGTGGCGCCAGTGATCGGTGTCGACGATCAGGCCTTCGAACGCCTCGCCGGCGAACACCGCATAAGCGGTGATCAGATAGTACTGCCACGGCGTGGGCACGGAGACCGTGAGCAAGCCGAACGCCAGCGTGATCGCGACCAGCGCCAGATAAGCCGCGCCGCCGAGCCAGCCGTACACCAAAAAACCCTGCATATAGACGTTGTGCTGCTGCAGCCCGAAGATGCGGAAGAATTCGAACGGCCCCAAGCCGTTCGGATTGTCGAGAATGGCATTGAGGGCCAGTTGCTGCTGCCAGAAGCGGCCGCCCGGCCCGACGTCATAAGGTTGGATCGCCTTGGCACGTTCCACGATCATGTCGTGGACCGAGCCGATCGAAGACGCCGCGACCAGAAGCAAGGCCACGACGATCGTGCCGAATAGGCCGAGCACGACGATGCGCGCGCGCATGCGCGGGTCCGGCGTGACCGCGAGCACGATCACGATGCCGATCAAGGTCGAAATCGCGAAATGGCCCCAGGCGCCGCGGGAAAAACTCAATAACAGCCCGCCCATGAGGATCATCAGCATCGCGACATCGAGGAGCCTGATGCCACGCACCAACAGGCTGACCAGGAGCCAGACGATCGGAAAGATCAGGAACGGGCCGTAGACGTTCGGATCTTTGAACGTGGCGCTGACGCGGTCGTTGTCGAGGAAAATGTCGGCGCCGGGCACGAGATGGAAAAAGCCGATATAGCCCGCGGCCGTCGCGATCAGCGCCGCCAGGATGTAGCCGCGCCGCAGGATCGCCAAGCGCACCAGATCGCCGTCGCAGAACAGGCAGGCGAACATCACGGCGGCGATGCCGAGGTAGATCGACGTGCCGGCATATTGAATGTCTTTGGCTTGGTCGCCGACCTGGATCAGCGACAACAGCCCGCCGACCAGCCACAGCACGATCAGAAGCAACAGCGGGATGAGCTTGCGGTCGAAGCCGACGCGGGCGCCGACGCAGGTGACCAGAAGCAACATCATCAGTCCGTCATGAGGCGACGGCTCGATGAAGGCGATCGAGCTGGTCAGGACGGTGACGAACAGGACGAGGTTGAGAAGCCGCTGCGCCAGCGCGGAAAACCGGCCGGCATCGTCCGCGGCGGCAAGCGCCAGCGCCGGATTGCCGGCGTCCATCAGTAGGCGTTCTGCATGTTGAGCACGGCGAACGGCGTGCGCAGCAGAATGTAGATATCGAGCATCAGCGACCAGTTCTCGATGTAGTAGAGATCGTGCTCGACGCGGCGCTGGATCTTTTCCTTGCTGTCGGTCTCGCCGCGCCAGCCGTGGATTTGCGCCCAGCCGGTGATGCCGGGCTTCACCCGATGGCGTGCGAAATAGCCGTCCACCGCCTCGTCGTAGAGATGCTCGGCGGCCTTGGCGTGGATGGCGTGCGGCCGCGGCCCGACCAGCGACAGGTTGCCGGCGAAGACGACGTTGAAGAGCTGCGGCAGTTCGTCGAGGCTGGTCTTGCGGATGAAGCGGCCGACCCGGGTGACGCGCGTGTCGTTCTTGTTGACCTGCTTGACGGCGTTGGCGTCGGTGTGCTCGGCATAGAGCGAGCGGAATTTGTAGACCTCGATAAGCTCGTTATTGAATCCGTGGCGCCGCTGCTTGAAGAAGACCGGTCCCTTGCTGTCGAGCTTGATGGCGAGCGCGACCAGCAGCATGATCGGCGCCAGGCAGATCAGTGCCAGCGAACCGACGATCTTGTCGAGCAGCCACTTCATCACGATGTCCCAATCGGCGATCGGCCGGTCGAAGACGTCGAGCACGGGCACATTGCCGATATAGGAATAGGAGCGCGGTCGGAATCGCAGCTTGTTGCTGTGCGCGGAGAGCCGAATATCGAGCGGCAGCACCCATAGCTTCTTGAGCATGTGCAGGATGCGGCCTTCGGCGGCGATCGGCAGCGAAAAGATCACGAGATCGACGCGGGTTTTTCGTGCGAACTCGAGGATATCGTCGATCGTGCCGAGATTGGGAACGCCGTTGCAGGCGGCGAGGCTGCGGTCGTCGGCACGATCGTCGAACACGCCGATGACGCGGACGTCGGAATCGCGCTGCGCGGCGAGCGATTTGAGCAGCGACTCGCCGTTCTGGTCGGCGCCGACCACGATGGTGCGGCGGTCGAGCCGGCCCTGCCGCGTCCAGCGCCGCACCAGGAGGAACAGGGCACGGCGGAATGCGATCAGCGTCAACAGGCCGAGTACGTAGAAGGCGCCGAGCCAGGCGCGCGAGAACTGGTCGCCGGCTTTGGCGAAGAACGACAGGCTGATCGCGATCAGAAAGACCACCGACCAGGCCGACGCCAGCCGCATATATTGCTTCTCGTGGCCGCGGAACGCCTGCACCTGGTAGATGTCGGCGACCTGGAACGCCAGCATCGCCATGATCGCAATGCTGACGATGGCGCCGACATAGTACCAGGCAAAGCCGACCGCCGGCACCACGTGCCAGAAATAGACCGCAAGGCCGACCGCGATGACCAGCGCGGCTTCGATCAGCCGCACGGTGCCGGCAAGCACGATCGGCGAATAGGCCGGCTTGAATTGCTCGTCGGCAACCTCGATCGCGGCGGGCGACAGCGTGCGCGGGCCGGAGGATTTTGCCGCGATCCGCGGCAACGATTTCACGGCCGACGAAACCGCCGCGGCCGCTTCAAAGATCGTGCTGTGTTCGGCGCTGGACATGGTTAACGCAAACTTTCGTGCTCAAGCGTGAGCCCAACACACGTGGTGTCGCCAGCCTTGCGCCAACATAGTGAACAATCTTCAAAAATTGGTTATGTGAATTGAGCAAGTTTTCGCAACGACAGCGCCTCGCGATAGGCGGCGAGACCGCCTTCCACCATGGTGCTGAGTGAAAATTCGCCGCGGACCCGCGCCCGGACCTGCTCCGCGATCCGATGCGCTTCGCCGGGATCGGTCAATGCGGCGCGCATGGCCTCGACCAGCGCCGCGATGTCGTCGGGCGGGATGAGATGGGTGGCCTGGGGCCCGAAAATCTCCGGCACGCCGCCGACCTCGGTGGCGATGATCGGCACGCCCGCGGCGGCGGCTTCGAGCACCACATAGGGTAGCGATTCCGCGCGCGAGGGAATGACCAGCATCCGCCCCATGGCGAACGCCTCTCGCGCCGGACGAAAGCCGACGAAACGAACCTCTTCGGCGAGGCCGCGGCGCTCGGCTTGCGCCTTCAGCTTGGAGTCGTCGGGGCCTTCGCCGACGATGGTCGCAGTCACCGGGTGACCGGAGCGTTTGAGGATGGCCAGCGCCTCGATCAGCACGTCGATCGCCTTGACCGGACGCAATTCGCCGACGCAGACGATGTCGGTGGCATCGGGTTGGATCGCGACCGGCTCGAATTCGGCCTTGCCGACGCCGTTGCGCACGATGCGCACCATGGCGCGCGGCGTGCCGATCTTGGCGCGGAACAGGTCGGCGACGTAGCTGCTTTCGAATAGGAAGAGATCGGTGCGCCAGTTCAGGACCCGCTCGACGGAGCGGTAAAAGCCGCCGCTGATGGTGCCGGGACAATAGACCAGCGAGCCGCCGTGCGGCGTATAGGCCCGGATCGCATGGCCGAAATTCGGCACCAGCCGCGCCAGTGCCGCGCCCTTGGCGCCGTGGCCGTGCAGGACGTCGGGCTTGAGCGCCGCAATACGGCGCGAGACCCGGTGCAGCGCGTAAACGTCGCGCGGATTGAGCTCGCGGGGGATGGCGACGCGCTCGAAGCCGAGCGCCAGGCAGGGCGCAAGCTCGGCAAGAATGGTTTCGGCCCGCGTGCCGCCCGTGGTGCTGTCGATGAACAAGCCGACTTGATGCCCGCGCTTGGCCTGGCCTTGCACCAGATCGATCACATGGCGGAACAGGCCGCCGAGCGGGGCACGCAAGATGTGCAGGATTTTCAGGTTCGCCGGGCTCGAAGCGCCTTGCGGGTCCATCGTCGTGGCGAACGACAGGTCGGCCGGCGCAAGCGCCGAGCGGAGCGGGCGCATCTGGCCCATGAAGGAATTCCCCAAAACTCGTGGCAAAAAGTTAAGCCCGATTGAGCCTTCGGCCGGTTAATAAAGTCTCACGCAACGGCGCCGCAGGCGCCCGGCTCAGCCTTAACCGGATCGCAACCTTAATAGTTTGTGATCAAGCGTGGCGTTCGGTTTGTCCGTAGTTTTGTCGTGAGGAGTATCGCAATGAGCGTCGTGTCGCAGTCGGCGCGGGGCAGGGGCCAGTTCAACGACCCGGAGTTGGACCTCTCGGCGCTCGGCACGACGCTCTGGCGCAAGCGCTGGAAGATTTTGCGGCCGACGATCCTGGTCGGGCTGGTCACGCTGCTTGCCGTACAGGTCATTACTCCCCGATATCAGTCGGAATCGCGCGTCATCGTCGAATCGCGCGACAATATCTTCCTGCGCCCGGAAGCCGACAAGGACTTGATCGACCGCAATACCGCCGACCAGGAGTCGGTGACCAGTCAGGCGCAGCTGATCCTGTCGCGCGACCTCGCCAGGGACGTGATCGCCAAGCTCAAGCTCAACGAGCTGCCCGAATTCGACTCGACGCTCGGCGGCGTGTCGCCGGTCAAAACCGTGCTCGGCATGCTCGGCATCATCAAGAATCCGGCAAGCATGACGCCGGAAGAGCGCGTGCTCGAAGCCTATTACGACCGGCTTACCGTGTTCCCGGTGGAAAAATCGCGCGTCATCGTCATCGATTTCCTGTCCGAGGATCCCGAGCTTGCGGCGCGTGTCGCCAACACCATCGCCGACGACTATCTGCAGCTGCAGCGCAGGGTCAAACAGGAGCAGGCTCAGAACGCGGGCCAGGTGCTGGCCGGGCAGATCGATATCTTGCGCAAGAAGGTCGTCGAGGCCGAATCCAAGGTCGAAGCGTACCGCGCCAAATCGGGCCTTTTGGTCGGCAACAACAACACCACGCTTTCGGCCCAGCAGCTGGGCGACATGAATGCGCAGCTCGCGGCGTCGCGCGCGCAAAAAACCGACGCCGAGGCCAAGGCGAGGCTGATCCGGGAGATGCTGAAATCCGGCCAGCCCATCGAATCCTCCGACGTTCTCAACTCGGAACTGATCCGCCGCCTGTCCGAACAACGCGTCACGTTACGCGCGCAGCTCGCCGAGCAATCCTCGACGCTGCTCGACAACCATCCGCGGATCAAGGAATTGAAGGCGCAGATCGCCGATCTCGATCACCAAATCACCCAAGAAGCAGCAACCCAGGCGCGTTCGTTCGAAAACGACGCCAAGCTCGCCAGCGCCCGACTGGATTCGCAAATGGCGAGCCTCGATCAGCTCAAGAGCCAGGCGGCCACGACCAATGTCGACGACGTGCAGCTGCGCGAGCTCGAGCGCGATGCAAAATCGCAGCGCGATCTGTTGGAGAACTATCTGGCCAAATACCGCGAGGCGACCGCGCGCGACACCGCGAATTCCGCGCCGGCCGATGCGCGCGTGATCTCGCGGGCGACGGTGTCGAACGTGCCGGCCTATCCGAAGAAGGTGCCGGCGGTGCTGATTGCAACCTTGACCACGCTGGTGATTGCGATCGGCTTTGTGCTGACCAGGGAGCTTTTGGCATCCCCCATGGGCGGCGTGCCGGTACGGCAGGCGCCGCAACCGTCAGAAGAGGTAGCCTCGCGTGTGACGGCCGCGCTCAACGCCATCCGTCATAAAACCGCGCCGCAACAATCGGCTCCGGTTCCGGTCAGCTCGCTCGACGACGTCACCGATACCTTGCGGCACGACGGCGGTGCCGACCGCTGCGTCGCGGTGTTCGGCGCCGCGCAGGGCATGGATTCGAGCTGGACCGCGCTCAAGATCGCGCGCGCGCTGGCCGCGAACGCGCGTGTCGTGCTGGTCGGTCTCGGGTCGGCCGATAGCGCGATCAGGGCGACGTCGAACGAGCCGTCCGCCAGCGGGCTTGCCGAGCTCGCGGCCAAGACGGCTTCGTTCCGCGACATCATCACCAAGGACAGGCAATCGAGCCTGCATCTGATTTCGTCGGGCCAGCTGCCGACCGCGCGCGGCGAGATTTTGATGGCGCCGAACATGGCGGCGAGCTTCGACGCGCTGGCGCGCGGCTACGATCGCATCATTGTCGCGGCCGGGGCGATCTTCGGTCCAGATCTCGAGGCCATAAGCGCCATTGCGCCACATGCCATCGTGGTCGCCGGCTCGTTGACCGATGCCGGTACGGCCTCGGCGCGCCAGCGTTTGCTGGACGCGGGGTTTGCCGATGTCACCGTGCTCGGCGGCTCGTTCGCGGACAATGCAGGAGAGACGGCCGCGGCCGCGTAAGCCGTGTAAGCGAATGAGGCTCCTGCCGCGAAGTTGACAAAGAATTGTCAACGAAGGCCTGGAATAGTGCCTTGTTCGACAAGGGTTGGTTCGTGTCAGGCCTCAAGCAGACGATCATCCGCGGCGGGTTGGAGGGGCTTTACTTCACCGGCGTGCATATGGCGCTCAAGCCCTTTGTTGCGGGCGTCGGCGCGATCCTGACATTGCATCACGTGCGGCCGCCGCGGCCGGGGCGCTTCCAGCCCAACCGCCTGCTTGAAGTCACGCCGCGTTTCCTCACCCGCGTCGTCAAATATCTGCGCCGCTCCGGCGTGGATCTGGTCGGCCTCGACGAAATGCATCGCCGCCTGAGCGAGGGCGATTTTGCCCGGCGCTTCGTCTGCCTGACCTTCGACGACGGTTACCGCGACACCATGCAGTGGGCCTATCCAATTTTGAAAGAAGCCGGCGTGCCGTTCGCCGTCTATGTGCCGACGAGCTTTCCCGACCGGCTCGGCGAATTATGGTGGCTCGCGCTCGAAGCGGTCATCGCGCGCAACGATCATATCGGCCTGCAGGTCGGCGGCCGCAACCAGACCTTCGACTGCGCCACAGTCGCTGCGAAGCGCTCGCTCTATGACGAGCTTTATTGGTGGCTGCGCGCGCTGCCGACAGAAGCTGACATGCGCGCCGTGATCAAAAATCTCGCGGCCTGCTACCACGTCGATATCGCGGCGTTCTGCGCGGAGCTTTGCATGAGCTGGCCGGAGCTCGCCGATCTGGCCGCCGACCCGCTCGTCACCATCGGCGCCCACACCGTGAACCATTCGATGCTGGCGAAATTGCCGCCGGACGCGGTGCGCTCGGAAATGGATTTGAGCCGCTCCATCATCGAGGCGGCGCTCGGCAAGCGGCCAGAGCATCTGTCCTATCCGATCGGCGACAGCACGTCGGCCGGTCCGCGCGAATTCGCCATTGCGACGGAACTTGGTTTCAAGACCGCGGTCACCACCCGGCCGGGCGTGCTATTCCGCTCGCACAGCCGGCACTTGACCGCGCTGCCGCGGATCTCGCTCAACGGCGAGTACCAGCGCTTGCGCTATGTGCGCGTCCTGCTGTCCGGTTCGGCGACGGCGATGTGGAACGGTTTTCGCCGCTTGGACGCAGCGTGACCAGGCATCAGGAATCAGAAATCAGAAATCAGGTATCAGAAATCAGGTATCAGGATCGACCTTGATTCCTGACACCTGTTTCCTGATCCCTGGTGCGCTCATCCAGCGCACCAACGGCATCGCCGGCAACACCCAACCGAGGCCGGCGATCACGTAGTACGCGACCGACGCGATTTCGTTGTCGTGAATGAGCGGCGCCTGCGCCAGCGCCATGGCGACCAGCGCCCACACGATGACGAGCGCGAACAACAAAACGGTGCCAATGAATTTTCGCAGACGGATCGACATGAGGGCGGCAATACCACGGGCGGCATGACGTCGGTTGCGGGGGCAGGGGCCAGCACTATATGGTCCGCGCGCCCCAAACAAGCGATCGGCCAAAAACTTAAAATGACCGCGGTTCCCTTCAGCGAGGCCCATGGGCGAGCGATCCGGCTGTGGCTTTATGCCGTGGCCGCCCTGGTGCTCGCCATGGTGCTGGTCGGCGGCGCGACGCGGCTCACCGAATCCGGCCTCTCGATCACCGAATGGCGGCCGGTCATGGGCGCGCTGCCGCCGCTGGGCGAGGCGCAGTGGCAATCCGAGTTCGAAAAATACCAGGCCATTCCGCAATACCATGCGCTCAACCAGGGCATGAGTCTGGACGCGTTCAAGACGATTTTTTGGTGGGAATGGACGCATCGGCTGATCGGCCGCGTGATTGGCGCCGCGTTCCTGCTGCCGTTCCTGTGGTTCCTGTGGCGCGGCTGGGTCGGGCCGGGATTGCGCGGCCGGCTGTGGTTCATCTTCGGGCTTGGCGCGCTGCAGGGCGCGGTCGGCTGGTGGATGGTGGCTTCGGGTCTCGCCGATCGCATCGAAGTCTCGCAGTATCGCTTGGCGACCCATCTCGTGCTTGCTTGCGTGATCTATGTCGCGTTGATCTGGACCGCGCAGCGGCTGGGTGAGCGGCCAGCGGCACCGCTGCCGTCGCGCATCCGCGTAAGCGCATACGGCTTGTTGATCCTCGTCCTCGTACAAATCTACCTCGGCGCGCTCGTCGCCGGACTGCGCGCCGGCTACATCTACAACACTTGGCCGCTGATCGACGGCGCATTGGTGCCGGATGCCGCGCGGCTTTTTCTCGATACGCCGGCCTGGCGCAACGTCTTCGAGAATACGCTGACGGTGCAATTCGACCACCGCATGATGGCCTACGCGATCTTCCTCTGCGCGCTGCTGCACGCCTTCGACGTGGCGCGCACGGTGAAGCAAGGCTGGGTAGTCACGAGCGCCGGCGTGCTCGCGCTCGCCGTGACGCTGCAAGCCGTGCTCGGTATCGCGACGCTGCTGTCACGCGTGCCGATCTCGCTCGCTTTGGCGCACCAAGCCATGGCGATGCTGGTGCTGACAGTGGCAACGACCCACGCCGCGCTTGTCGCCGACCGCCGCGCGGTCGCGCACGAAAACATCCCGCTGGCGCCGGCGTAACGACAGATCAGTCCGCCAGCGCCTGTTCCAGGTCGGCGATGATATCTTCCTTGTCCTCGATGCCGATCGACAGCCGCACCACGTCGGGGCCGGCGCCGGCTTGGACTTTTTGCGCGTCGCTCAGCTGCCGGTGCGTGGTCGAGGCTGGGTGGATGATCAGCGAGCGGGTATCGCCGATATTGGCGAGATGCGAGAACAGCTGCACGTTGGAGACGAGTTTTACGCCGGCGTCGTAGCCGCCCTTGAGCCCGAACGTGAACACCGCGCCGGCGCCGCCCGGACAGTATTTCTTGGCGAGGTTGTGGTAGCGGTCGCCGGGCAGGCCCGGATAGCTCACCCACGCCACTTTCGGATGCGCCGAAACCCATTCGGCGACCGCTTGGGCGTTGTCGCAATGCTTGCGCATGCGCAGCGGCAGCGTCTCGATGCCGGTGAGGATGAGAAAGGCATTGAACGGCGACAGCGCCGGGCCGATGTCGCGCAGCGCCAGCACGCGGCAGGCGATGGCGAAAGCGAAATTGCCGAACGTCTCGTGCAGCACGATGCCGTGATATTCCGGCCGCGGCTCCGACAGCATCGGATAGCGCCGCTCGCGCGACCAGTTGAAGGTGCCGCCGTCGACGATCATGCCGCCGATCGAATTGCCGTGGCCGCCCAAAAATTTGGTCAGCGAATGCACCACGATGTCGGCGCCGTGCTCGAACGGCTTGCACAGATACGGCGTGGCAAGCGTGTTGTCGACGATGTAGGGCACACCCGCGCGGCGGGCAATCTGAGCGACCGCCGCCATGTCGGTGATGACGCCGCCGGGATTGGCGATCGACTCGGTGAAGATCGCCTTGGTCTTCGGGCTGACCGCGCGTTCGAACGACGCAATATCGTCGGGGTCCGCCCACACCACGTTCCAGCCGAAATTCTTGAACGCGTGATTGAACTGGTTGATCGAGCCGCCGTAGAGCTTTTTCGACGCCACGAACTCGTCGCCCGGCTGCAGCAGGCAATGAAAAACCAGGACCTGCGCGGCGTGGCCGGATCCGACTGCAAGCCCAGCCGTGCCGCCTTCGAGCGCAGCGACCCGCTCCTCGAGCACGGCATTGGTCGGATTGCCGATGCGCGAGTAGATGTTGCCGAAGGTTTGCAGCCCGAACAGCGAAGCGGCGTGATCGACGCTTTCGAAGACGAAGGACGTCGTCTGATAGATCGGCGTCGCGCGCGCGCCGGTGGTCGGATCGGGCTGCGCGCCGGCGTGAACGGCGAGCGTGGAAAAGCCGGGAATGCGTTCGCTCATCGACCGGTCCTCATGCTGGGAAACGATAGCTTCGGTTTATAGGACCGGACAAAACCGTCAAGGCGGCGCACGGCAGGTGCCGTAAAATGCAACCGCCGCGCTGTCGGGCGCGGCGGCGGCGGAAACTCTTTCTGCAAAATAGACTTGCGGCAGCTTTCAGCGCGCCGACGCCGTCTTCGGGTGGAAGCGCTGGATCGCGACGCGGCAGGCCGGCGAGATGCGGGCGCGGTTGGAAAACAGGCAGGCGCCGACGCGCTCGCGGTCCGGAATGAATTGGCCGCAGATGCTCATGGCGTCGCCCATGCAGGCCTGCTGGTCCGACTGCTCGTCGGCCCGGGCACCGAGCGGCGCCAGCGTCAGGCACAGTAATGACAGTGCGATCGTCGTGCTGAGTTTCATCGTCCCCCCCATGGGCGGCGTCGCGGCCCACATTCAAGCCCGAGCGGCCCTGCCTCTATGAGACGCGCCAAAACCCCGGGAGGTTCTCTTCGGGTCGAATTATAGTAAGTTTTGAGTTTCTTTTGCCCCTTTGCCGGCCGCGGCCGGGCGGCTTATCGCGAAAACCAAGTCGTTTTAGCAAAATTCAGTGTCCGCCATCTTCGCGCTGCGCGCGGTCGGCGGCCACCGTGGCGCCGCCCTGGGCGCTGGTGCGGTTGAGCGTCATGCGCTGGATGCCGCCGATGGTGGCCTTTTTCGACGACAGCGTGCGGGTGTTGACGCCCATCCAGGCGATCTCCGACGACAGCCGGCCGTACTCGATCTTCGGGCAGCGGTTCATCACCACTTTCATGCCATTGGCTTCGGCGAGCGCCGCGGCTTCGTCGTTGCGCACGCCAAGCTGCATCCAGATCACTTGCGGCCGCGTCTTGAGCGCCAGCGCTTCCTGCACGATGGCCAGCGCATATTGCGCGCCGCGGAAGATATCGATCATGTCCACCGGGTCGGGGATGTCGGCGAGCCGCGCATAAATGCGCTGGCCGAGCATGTCCTCGCCGGCATGTCCCGGGTTTACGGGGATCATCTTGTAACCGCGCTCGAGCAGGTACTTGAAGGCAAAATAGCTCGGCCGGTTCTCCTTCTCCGAGGCGCCGACCATGGCAATCGTCTTCACGGTGTTGAGAATGCCGCGGATGTAGCTGTCGTCGTAGCTGTCGTGATTCATTGCGATCCGGTGTGTCTGCGCAAACAACATAGTCGCGCCGCCGCCGTTACGAAAGGGCGGCCTGTGTTTGCCCGACTCAGGGCGATCACCTACGTTTCGCGGCTCTAGACACTTTTGCCGGCCGTCATAGCGCCTGAGCCGATGACCGAAACCGACCCTCTCAAGCAACTCGCCCAGCTCGAAGGCTACAACACGATCCGCTCGGACCATGTCCGGCAGATGCAGTTGCTACGCTATTGGGCCGAAGAGCTCGCCACGCCGCGCCACGCCGATCCCAAGCGCCTCTTGCGCTACGGCTTCAAAACCTATTCGCAGTCCGACGAGGACGGCATCATCCAGGAGATTTTTAAGCGGATCGGAACCGGCGACCGGGTTTTCGTCGAGTTCGGCGTCGAATCCGGCGTCGAATGCAATTCCGTCAAGCTTTTGGTCGAAGGCTGGCGCGGGCTCTGGCTCGAAGGTTCGGCGACGCGCATCGAACAGATCCACAAAAATTTCCAAGTGTTTCTCGATGAGCGCCGGCTGGCGGTCAGCGAAGCCTTCGTCGCCGCCGAGAATATCAATGCGCTGCTCGAACAGGGCGGCGTCACCGGCGAGATCGATTTCCTCAGCATCGACATCGACAACAACGACTACTGGGTCTGGAAGGCGATCACGGTAATCCAGCCGCGCGTGGTCGTGATCGAATATAACGCGGCGCTGCGGCCGCCGCTGTCGCTGGTCGTTCCTTACGATCCGGAGCGGCGCTGGGACGGCAGCAATTATTTCGGCGCCAGTCTCGAAGCGCTGGTGCGGCTCGGCCGCAGCAAGGGCTACCGCATCGTCGGCTGCAATTTTGCCGGCGCCAACGCATTCTTCGTGCGCGACGATATCGCCGGCAGTCATTTCCTCGATCCGGCGACGGCCGAGGAGCACTACGAGCCGCCGCGCTACTTCTTCCCGATGCTCAAGGGCGGGCATTCGGCGCGGCCGGGGCCGTACATCACGGTCTGAGAGCCTATCAGCGGTCTTGCCGCCTGAGCCGGCTTAGTGGCGGCTTTTTGGCAAGCGTGAGCGCTTCCTCGCGCTCGGTAATACCATCAGTCGCTGTCGCGCGGGTCCAAAGCTTTCGGCGGCGGCGGTCGACGAGGGTCGGCCGCGACGGGAGGTGACTGCGAATCGCTTGGGGGCGCGCCGCGTGGGGCAGGGGCCATTGCCGGTCGCCCTGGAGCTTCGTCGGGAATGCCTCCTGGTGGAGGATTGTCTAGTCCCGGACTGATAGTCGGGCTGTCGATTGTGATGCTGGTTGGAAACTGAAATAACCATCCATTATTGCAGTTAAACTCGGTATTAATCAGCCACATTGCATGAGGCGTATTTCCGCTGGCAAAGTCGTCGGCCAATCTAGGTATTACAAGTTCGTGGATTGGAGCCCCTGAGCTCCGGATAGGATACAATCTTATCGGACGCGGCCCGTTGGGCGAATAACACGTATTACTATTTGCAGAGAAAACTGCTTTTAATCTCTCACATTTTTGGTCTTGGGATATGTAACAAAATGCGAGTGATTCCAGCCGTGAGAAATCTGGTCCGTAAGAGTAGAATTTGACGTCTTTTCTGACTCTGTGAATCTGCGCTTTTAATTCACTGACATCCATTGTGCCAATTTCACGGGGAACATCAACGCCGAAGCGTTTGATCACTCCTAAAATCCCTGGAACTTTGCCGCTAACATAGGGCATCCCGACACTATTTAGGATTGCTTCAAGATCGAGCAAAGCAACCGGCGTAGTGCGGTCTAAAAAAAATAGCTTTCCCTCGGTTTTGAAGTAGTAGCCTAAGCCTTCCTTGAAATCTGTCGCTTTTTGACAGTAGGCGGCGCTCACGCATGTAAAGCTCGCTGCCGATAATGAAATAATCCATTGGAGCGCACGCGAAACCATGTGGTTTCCCCGGCATTGCAGAAGGCCAAACGGTAGATCTTTTCCAAGACCGCAACTGAGAGTAGCGCGGTTTCGCGCTCAAACGAAAGGCCGACGGGGCCTGGCCGCCCTTACCCGGTTGTCACTGCCGTCTCGCCGTGATGACTTTTCGTCGAGGGTCGGCGACACCGCTGTCAGCGATCTTCCCAATGCGGGTCGCGCTTCTCGATGAAGGCTGAAATTCCTTCTTCGGCGTCGCGCGCCAGCATGTTCTCGACCATCACTTCGGACGTGTAGCGATAGGCCTCGGCCAGCGGCATTTCCAGCTGGCGATAGAACGCTTCCTTACCGATCTTGACGGTCAGCGCCGATTTGGCGGTGATTTTTTTCGCCAGCTTGAGCGCTTCGTCGCGTTCGCTGCCGGGCGCGACCACGTGATTGACGAGGCCGATGCGGGCGGCTTCCTCGGCCGAGATCATGTCGCCGGTCAGCAGCATTTCCATCGCCGCCTTGCGCGGGATATTGCGCGACAGCGCCACCATCGGCGTCGAGCAGAACAGGCCGATATTGACGCCAGGCGTGGCGAACTTCGCCGCGCGCGATGCGATGGCGAGGTCGCAGCTTGCCACCAATTGGCAGCCGGCCGCCGTTGCCGTGGCCTGGACCGCGGCGATCACCGGCTGCGGCAGCATGACGACCTGCTGCATCACGCCGCTGCACAGCCCCATGATGTGCTTGAAATAAGCACGCCCCCGATCCGCATCGGAGCGGCGCTGGTTGAGTTCCTTGAGATCGTGTCCGGCGGAAAAGGCCGGGCCGTTGGCGGCGATGATGACCGCGCGCACCGCGCGATCGTGCGCGATTGCGGTCAGAGCGTCGCCGAGCGCTTCGAGCATGGCCTCGGATAGGCTGTTGCGCGCCTGCGGCCGGTTCAGGGTCAGAATGGCGACATCCTCGATGTCCTCGCGTAGAAGGATCAGCGCGGAGGAGGCGGCAGCGGCGAGGGCGGCAGCTTGGGCGTTCATCGGCTTTATCCAGCGCGTTTTGCGGATTCTGACGGTCCGCCATTGTACCCGATCTGAGTAGCCAAAAATTGGAAAAACGGGAGTTGGCATGACTGAAATGGCGGCGCCGAAACTGACACGCAAGGAGCTGACCGGGCTCTTGCGCGCCGAATTCCCCGAAATGTTCAATAGCGAAAGCGGCTACGCGATCGAAAAAGTCTGGCATGGCGGCGCCGTCGTGCGCCGGCATTTCGATCGCGCCTCGCTGCGGCCTGGCGGCACGTTGTCGGGCGCGACCATGATGGCGCTGGCGGATTTCGCCGTTTACGTCGCGGTACTGGCCGCCGTCGGCTGGGTGCCGCTCGCCGTTACCACCAATCTCACCATCAATTTTCTCAAAAAACCCGCGCCGCGGGATCTTCTCGCCGAGGTGCGCCTGATCAAGCTCGGCAAGCGGCTCGCCGTCGGCGAAGTCGATATCCGCTCGGAAGGCGAGGAGGAATTGGTCGCGCACGTGACCTCGACCTATTCGATCCCACCGCAAGCCAGTTAACGGTAACAAAATACCTCTAACTCAACTACTTGAGAATATTCTATAATCAGCAAAAGTATTGACCCGCGTCATTGGCGCCGCTAGAAGCCTGCGCACACGGCGCGCGATGCGCCCCATCCCGGATGGAAGCATTATGAAAACCTATTCGGCAAAGCCCGCCGAGGTCGAGAAGAAGTGGGTGATGATCGACGCCGAGGGCCTCATCGTCGGCCGGCTCGCTTCGATCGTTGCCATGCGGCTGCGCGGCAAGCACAAGCCGACCTATACGCCCCACGTCGACTGCGGCGACAAAGTCATCGTCATCAATGCCGCCAAGGCGGTGCTGACCGGCCGCAAGGTCGAGCAGAAGATTTACTACAAGCACACCGGCTATATCGGCGGCATCAAGGAGCGCACGGCGAAATCGATCCTCGCCGGCCGCTTCCCCGAGCGCATCGTCGAGAAGGCGATCGAGCGCATGCTGCCGCGCGGCCCGCTCGGCCGCGTCCAGCTCGGCAATCTGCGGGTCTATCCGGCCGCCGAGCATCCGCACGAAGCGCAGCAGCCGGAAAAACTCGACATCGCGGCCATGAACCGCAAGAACAAGAGGACCGCATAATGGCCGAGACAGTCCAGTCGCTGGAAGAATTGTCGACGCTCAAGCCGACGCCGGCGCCGCAGACCCCGACCTATGTCCAGGTGCTCGACAAGCAGGGCCGCGCCTATGCCACCGGCAAGCGCAAGGACGCGGTCGCCCGCGTCTGGATCAAAATGGGCGCCGGCAAGATCCTCGTCAACGAACGCGCGGTGGAAGTCTATTTCGCCCGTCCCGTGCTGCGCATGCTGATCCAGCAGCCGCTGGTCGCCGCCAACCGCCAGGGTCAATATGACGTGGTCTGTACGGTGTCGGGCGGCGGACTGTCAGGTCAGGCCGGCGCGGTGCGTCACGGCATATCCAAGGCGCTGATCCGGCACGAGCCCGAGCTGCGCAGCGTGCTCAAGCGCGGCGGCTTCGTCACCCGCGACTCGCGCGTGGTTGAGCGCAAGAAATACGGCAAGGCCAAAGCGCGCCGAAGCTTCCAGTTCTCGAAGCGGTAAGTCGGCGCAATCATATTTTTCGCTGACAGCGGCTTATAAGAATCAGAAAAACTATCGCGCCCGTAACTCGCACAGCAATCACTCTTGCCGTGCAGGTTACGGGCTGCCTCATATTGGGAGTTTGGTATGCACCCTCTTATGGTTGTTATTTTTTTTCATTGAATGGGATTAGTATTATTGGGTTTTATAATAATCGGTGCGTTATTGAAGGTGACGATCGTTTGGGTGGAAACGTCACCGAGAACGACAGTCGCTGTTGCAGTCTGAGTGGTAAGGTTGCACGAACCCGATCGGCTTGAAGGAATAATCGTGCAACCGCTCATGGCCGTGCTGGAGCTGGAAGTCGACACTTCCTGAATTGCGACCGTGCCTGGGTCCACCTGGATAGCCGGAGAGCAAGCACCCGCAGCAACGACAAACGGTCCCAGATTGCCGGGATTGACCTTGAATGAGCCGCCGGCGGCCCCAGTCTTGCAGATTTCCAGGTAGCCGCGTTTATTATTGATATCGGTGTAGGTCACTTCAGTGACGCCACTGCCGATCTTGACGCTGGCAGTGCCGGCCGTCGGGTTGGCGCTCACCGAATTAGCTTGTGGCGACACGGCAATATTCGACACTGCAACATTGGTCGGTAATATTTCGGCCACGTTGACAGTTGTCCCAACTGGAAAACCCGGGCCGACAACGACGCAGGTGCCTCCCGGCGCCGGTCCGGCGGCTACCTGGAACGGGTTGCCGTTTGCTGTAAAACTAAACGACGTACCCGCGGCTATTCCGGGACCCGCTACCTTGCACACCTTGAGGATGCCCGGGTTGATCGTACAAACCCAATTGTCGTATCCCGCGCGGGTCGTATAACCGGCACTATACGTGGCATTGCCCGTGTAGAAGCCGCACTGAATCGGCTGGGCCTTTGCGGAGAAATCCGGATGGCTGGTGGCATCAATCTTGATGACGGCGGTTGCCCCAGACCCTATTGTCGTGATTTCGTTGAAATCAGCCGCGCCAAGTGGAGAGCTTGTACTAAAACGCTTCCATCCAGGAGGCGTCCCCGTGACCGATGTGACCTTGCCGGCCGCGTTGGCGACGAAATAACGGTTGTTCTGGAATAGCGTAGGCCCGAATGCCTGGCCGCTTCCAGAACAAGAAGCGGAGGCGACGGAGTCCGGACATTCGTAGTCGATCTGAAAACCGATCGAGTCAATGCCGCCGGACTTCGCTGGAACGTAGCTTTGGCCAATAAAGGTGTGAACGCCATAAACAGTGCTTTCACCAGGACAGCTCCCCCCAATATTGTTCCCCGGCATAGGCAAGCTGTTCGTTACGTCGCGGTAATTACCGTTCAGTGGGCAGGCGGTGGCTGGAGTTATGGCGGAACCACTGGTGGTCGCTGGAGTTGCACTCACAGTGTTGCCCGCTGGGCAGGAGAAGACTTTGAGCGCCCAATTGGTTGCCGGAAAGGTTGAATCGCAAAACTGAGCCGCCGCCGGCCACGACATCAGGAGTGCGAGGCCTGCGATGGTGTAGGCCACCAATACTCCGAACGCGCCTGAGCCCAGGCGTACCATTGTCCTTCGGCTGACAATCTCCAAAGACTTGCTTTGATGTTCGCCCATCTTGCTTTGACGTGCCGTAGCATCGTCCTCCCTTATTACTTGCCATTGTGAATTTCCATGCGCACGCATCCGCCGGTTGGATTTTCGGCTGGAGCGGCAGCTTTTGTGCCTTTCGGCCTTCTCAGGTTTTGGGTGCCGCAGCTGTGCTGGACGGTTTTTGGCTCGAAAATGACGAGCAGATATTCAATCAACATCAAGAGTATTAGTGAGTGGCTCCCTAGTTCACTCACAGATTGATTATATAAATAATACTACCTTGAAGTTGAGAATGCAACACCAATAATATGAAGGCGGCTTCCTCGCCCGCGCGTGGTCGTGCGGATGAAATACGGCACGGCTGAAACGCGCAGAAGCTTCCAGTTCTAGACGCGGTAATAGCTGTCATTCCGGGGGCTCGCGCCCATCGGGCCGGCCACTTCGGGCCGGACCCGTTGGGCGCGCCCCGGAATGACGGAAGCTAGAAAAACGCCAGCGTGCGAATTTCGATGCTCTCGCGCGGCCGCGCGTGCGGCGGGGTCGTCGGATCCTCGAATGCGGTATGCGCGGTCCAGCGGGCGCGGCCGTCCTTCATCGAATCGAACACCTTGAAGACGTAGGCTTCCTCGCGTTGCATGCGCGGGAACCAGTACCATTTGTGCGCCGGATTATACTTGATGGCGTAGGTCTGGCCGATGCGCCCGGGCGCGCGCCGCTCCGAGACGATCATGTCGGTGGGCGCCAACGTCTGCGCGTCGGCCATGGCGAGCGGATAAGTCTCGACCGGATGGCGGATCGGCCGCCACACCTGGATGACAGCGAAACGGCGTTTGAGCAGTTCCTCCGCCTCGTCCGGCACGATATCGCGCACCCGCTGCGGCGCCGACCATTCGGTGTAGTCGTTGTGGACCCGGCGCACGACCTCGCGGATTTTCTTCGATTCGCGCAATTCGTCGTCGGCGGTGCGCAGCGTATGGTCGAATACGACCACCCGCTTGGCGCCGCTCTCGGCTTTGATCAGCGCTTCCATCTCCGGATAATAGACCCGCTTGATCTCGGCCTCGTCGAAGAAGTCGGCAACCCTGGTGTCGTGGCGAACAAAGCGGAAGCCGTTGCGCTCGAGCGCGAAGTCGGCGGTGTGCGGGCGGCCGTTGTGAATGACCACGCGGCGCGGGTCTGGCGTCCCGCCGGAGCGGGTGTCGCTGCCGCCGGGACTGGCGACGATGGTGAAGACCTTGCTGCCGTCGTCGACGATGTAATTGACCGTCGCTTCGATGGTATCGGGGGCGACGTCGAGCTCGGCGGTCTCGGCCATGGCAAACTCCCTAAGAACTTAAGCGTCTTTGCTTCAATCTAGGCAAGGATGGGCGCCGCGGGAAGGGGGCCCCCAGGCAGGGCGGGAGCAGGCGTGGAAACTACGTCGTGCCGCGCAAAATCGCGGCCGTTGCATCACATGCGCTTCAAGTCGGCAAAATCGCCTTTGCGATTTGTTAGGACCGGCTTTTTGCCCCGGAAAGATTTCCGCTGCAATTTTCACTATTGCAATTTTCACTTCTCCAATTTTCGCGGCTTTTCCGGAAAACCCGCGGTTTGCGCCTCACATTCGGCAAAGCCTGAAACGGGAAACGCCGACACCGCGTCACGATCGGTGTTACGGATTGCTCCTGATTGAGTGAGAGGAGCGCGTATCATGTTTGCCAGCCTCGCCGAAGCGGCGATGTCGCTCGACATCGGCACGCTATTCGTCATTGCCATCTGCGTCACGTCATTACTCGGCCTGTTCCTGCTGTTCGCATGGTTGCAGGACGGCATCACGGCGCTTGCCTGGTGGGGCACGGCGTATCTGATCGGCGGATTTTCCGGCGTGTTGTGGCGCCTGGGCGAGTTGATCTCGCCGCCGGTGCCGGCAAGCCTTCCCGACGTCATGCTGTTCGTCGCCGTCGGCATGGTGTGGAGCGCCGCGCGCTTGTTCCATGGCCGGCCAGTGCTGTGGGGCTCGATGTGCCTCGGCGCCATCGTCTGGCTCGCCTTCTGCTCGTCCTCGGCATTCGTGACGACGGAGACGTCGCGGCTGGTCGTAAGCTCGGTGATTGTTGCCACCTATACGTTCCTGACCGCCATCGAGCTGTGGCGCGAGCGGCGCAAATCGCTGATCCGGCGCTGGCCGGCGATCTTCGTGCCGATGCTGCACGGCGTGGTCTTCCTGTTCCCGGTGGCACTGGCGGGACTTTCGCAAGACGGCATCGGCAGCCGCACGCTCGGCGCCGGCTGGGTCGCGGTCTATGCCATCGAGGTCGTGCTTTACGTGGTCGGCGCTGCCTTCATCGTGCTCGTCCTGGCCAAGGACCGCACCGTCAGCCAATACAAACTGGCGGCGGCGACCGATCCGCTGACCGAACTGCTCAACCGCCGCGGCTTCTTCGAGGCTGCTGCCGGCATCATGACGGCGCGGCAATCAACCAAAGGGCCGGTCTGCGTGCTCGCCTTCGACCTCGATCATTTCAAATCGATCAACGATCGGTTCGGCCACAATACCGGCGACGCCACGTTGCACCTGTTCGCCGCTGTGGTGAAGAAGACGCTGCGTGCCGGCGACGCCATCGGCCGCCTGGGCGGCGAGGAGTTCATCGCGCTGTTGCCGAGCACATTGGGCGATGCTGTTGCCGCCGCCAACCGCGTGCGCCGGGCCTTTGCCAGTGCGACGGCCGCGGCCGGCAACCACGCCGCGGCGACGGTGAGCGTTGGGGTCGCTTGCGGCTCGGCCTTCGCCGAGATCGACACGCTGATCGCCCGCGCCGATGCCGCGCTCTATCGCGCCAAGACCAATGGGCGCGACCGGGTCGAGGCGTCCGACGAAGCGGTGCCGGGTGCACCGGAGCGACGTGGTCAGGGCGCGGCGCAAAACCCGCAAACGCCGATCCTGCAGCCGGTGCCTAACCTCTCGGTGCCGCTGGTCGGATCGTTCGGGGCGGCACGGCAGAACGCGCTGTGCCGCTCTTGAAATCGGGCTCGCACTGAAAAGAAAGAGGGCGCCGCATGACGCGGCGCCCTTTAAGTTCGCATTGCTCGCGCAATGCAGGGAGGATACGCAACGATTACGACGAGTAATACATCTCGAACTCGACCGGATGCGGGGTGTGCTCGAAGCGGATGATCTCGCTCATCTTCAGGTCGACGTAGCTGTCGATGAAGTCGTCATCGAACACGCCGCCGACCTTGAGGAAGCCGCGATCCTTGTTGAGCTCTTCGAGCGCCTGGCGCAGCGAGCCGCACACGGTCGGAATCTTCTTCAATTCCTTCGGCGGCAGATCGTAGAGATCCTTGTCGACGGCTTCGCCCGGATCGAGCTTGTTCTTGATGCCGTCGAGGCCGGCCATCAGCATCGCCGCAAAGGCGAGATAGGGATTGGCCAGCGGATCGGGGAAACGCACCTCGACGCGCTTGGCTTTCGGGTTGGTCGTATAGGGGATGCGGCACGACGCCGAGCGGTTGCGCGCCGAATAAGCCAGCAGCACCGGCGCTTCAAAGCCCGGCACCAGCCGCTTGTACGAGTTGGTCGTCGGGTTGGTGAAGGCGTTGATCGCCTTGGCGTGCTTGATGATGCCGGCGATATACGACAAGCAGGTTTCCGATAGATCGGAATATTTGTTGCCGGCGAATACCGGCTTGCCGCCTTTCCAGATCGACTGGTGGCAATGCATGCCCGAACCGTTATCGCCGTAAACCGGCTTCGGCATGAAGCAGGCGCTCTTGCCGTAGACCTGCGCCACCTGGCTGATGCAGTATTTGTAGATCTGCAGCTGGTCGGCCATCATCGTCAGCGGCGAGAACTTCATGCCGAGCTCGTGCTGGGCCGACGCCACTTCGTGGTGATGCTTCTCGACCTTGACGCCCATGCGCGCCATGGCGGCGAGCATTTCCGAGCGCATGTCCTGCACCGAATCCTGCGGCGGCACCGGGAAGTAGCCCTTCTTGGTCCAGATGCGGTGACCGAGATTGCCGCCCTCATAGGCGGTGTCGGCGTTGGTCGGGAATTCGATGGAGTCGAGCTTGAAGCCGGTATTGTACGGCGTCGCACTGTACCGCACGTCGTCGAACACGAAGAACTCGGCTTCGGGACCGAAATAGATGGTGTCGCCGACGCCCATGGATTTGACCATGCCCTCGGCGCGCCTGGCGATGCCGCGCGGATCGCGATTGTACGGCTCGCCCGTAGTCGGCTCGAGCACGTCGCAGACCAGAACCAGCGTGGTTTCGGCGAAGAACGGATCGATGCAGGCCGAGGTCGGGTCCGGCATCAGGCACATGTCGGATTCGTTGATCGCCTTCCAGCCGGCGATCGAGGAGCCGTCGAACATCATGCCTTCGGCAAATGTTTCTTCCTCGATCTGGCTGATGTCGAAAGTGACGTGCTGCCACTTGCCGCGCGGATCGGTGAAGCGGAAATCGGCGTATTTTACGTCGCTGTCCTTGATCATTTTCATGACATTCTTTGGCGTCGTCATGGCAAGCGTACCCTTTCGTGGTGTTAGTGAATGGCCCTTGGCGCTGGTCGGATTTCAGCTTTCGGCGAAACAAAGTCGAAAACGGTCAAACCAGCAATTCAGATGGCGTCAAGTCCGGATTCCCCCGTCCTGATCCGGATGGCTTCTTCGATCGTTGAGACAAAGATTTTGCCGTCGCCAATGCGCCCGGTCTGGGCGGCGCGACGGATGGCCTCGATGGCTTTCTCGACCATGTCATCGCCGAGCACGATCTCGATCTTCACCTTGGGGAGAAAATCGACGACGTATTCGGCACCGCGGTAAAGCTCGGTGTGGCCCTTTTGGCGCCCGAACCCCTTGGCTTCAGTCACGGTAATTCCTTGCAGACCGACTTCCTGCAGCGCCTCCTTCACTTCATCGAGCTTGAACGGCTTGATCACAGCCTCGATTTTTTTCATCGCGTTTTAGCCTCCCGGCCCCAGGGTGGGCGGAATCACCGATGGAACCGTGCCCTTGGTTAGCAGGTCCCGTGCCAAGGCCCGGTGCACCTGAAAAGAGCAATCCGATCAAGGTACTATTGCGTGATCGGGAACCGGCTACGAGGTTGCCGCAAGAGCCGTCGCCGTTAAACTGAGCAGATTGCCTATTATCTCGTCAATGGCACGGCGCTTTCGACTGTGGGCAACGCTTCGCCGTATTCGCATTGTGCCGCTTTGGTTATCCTCACCGCAGCATGTTTGAGCTTTTGACCAGTGCGGAAATGGCCGACGCCGACCGGCTGGCGATTGCCGGCGGTGCCGCCGGCAGCGAGCTCATGGAGAGCGCCGGCCGCGCCGTGGCTGAGGCGGTGGCCGAGCGCCATCCGTCCGGCAGCCGGGTCGTCGTTGTCGCAGGGCCGGGCAATAACGGCGGCGACGGCTTTGTTGCGGCTCGGCTCTTGGCCGAACGCGGCGCGCGCGTCGAGGTCATGCTGCTGGGCGATGTCGGCCGGCTCAAGGGCGATGCGGCGTTGGCTGCGAAAAAGTGGATCGGGCCGGTCGCCGCCGCGGAGCCTGCCGCATTGGCCGGCGCCGAGGTCGTGATCGACGCGCTGTTCGGCGCAGGCCTCGACCGCCCGGTGGAGGGCACGGCGCGCGCGCTGATCGAAGCCATCAACGCGGGCAAGGCGCCGGTCTATGCGGTGGATTTGCCGAGCGGCATCAACGGCACGTCGGGTGCAGCCCTTGGCGTGGCGGTCACGGCCACACATACGATCACGTTTTTCCGCAAAAAGCCCGGACACCTGCTGCTGCCAGGCCGGCTCCATTGCGGCACCGTCGCGGTGGCCGATATCGGCATTCCCGACGCCGTGCTGGACAAGATCGCGCCCAAGACGTTCGAGAACGTTCCGGCGCTGTGGCGCCGGCATTTCCCGGTGCCTCAGCACGAGGGTCACAAATACGATCGCGGCCACGCCGTGGTGGTATCGGGTCCGTTATGGTCGACCGGCGCGGCGCGGCTCGCCGCCCGCGGCGCGTTGCGCGCCGGCGCCGGCCTCGTGACCATCGCCAGCCCGCGCGACGCACTCGCCGTCAACGCCGCGGCAAGCCTCGCGGTGATGGTCCGGCCGGTCGATGGGGCGGCCGAGCTTGCCAAATTCCTGTCGGACCGCCGTTTGAACGCCTTGGCGATCGGGCCGGGTGTCGGCGTCGGCGAAGCCACATGCGCACGGGTCGTTGCGGCGCTTATGGGCGAGCGCGCGGTAGTGCTCGATGCCGATGCGATCACGAGCTTTGCCGCCGACCCGCAGCGCCTTGCCAAGGCGCTCAAGGCACGGTCGGAGCAGGCCACAATCTTGACGCCGCACGAAGGAGAATTTTCAAGTTATTTCGGTGCTTTAGACGCGAAAATTCAAGCTTTATCGAAACTTGAGCGCACGCGCGCAGCGGCAAAGCTGGTCGGCGCGGTCGTGGTGCTCAAGGGCGCCGATACGGTGGTCGCGGCCCCGGATGGGCGCGCCGCGATCGCGGCCAATGCGCCGGCCTATTTGGCGACCGCGGGCTCAGGCGACGTGCTGACCGGCATGGCGACCGGCCTGTTGGCGCAGGGCATGCCGGCCTTTGAGGCTGCGGCGGCCGCGGTCTGGCTGCACGGCGAAGCGGCCGCGGCATTCGGCCCGGGCCTGATCGCCGAGGATTTGCCCGAGCAGCTGCCCCGACTGTATCGGAACCTATTTTGGTAGTGCCCGGTGCGCAGCGCGTGATATAAGCCGCGCCACCGGGCCGCCCTACGCGTCGCGGGCGTGGCGGAAATGGTAGACGCGCGGGATTTAGGTTCCCGTGACGAAAGTCGTGGGGGTTCGAGCCCCTCCGCCCGCACCAGGCGGGCGGTTTTTCCAAAACTCGGCCGGGAATTCGCTCGGGCTCTAAAGAGTAGTGCCAATGCAAGTGACTGAAACTGCCGCCGCGGGTCTCAAGCGCGAATTCCGCGTCGTCGTGCCGGCGACCGATCTCCAGGCCAAGGTCAACGCGCGGCTCGACGACCTCAAGGGCAAGGTGCAACTGCGCGGCTTCCGTCCGGGCAAGGTCCCGGTCGCACACCTCAAGCGCCTCTATGGCAAGTCCGCCATGGCCGAGGTGATCGAAGACGCAGTGCGCGAGGCCAACAGCAAGATCGTCACCGACAACGGCTACAAGCTCGCCACCGAGCCCAAGGTCGTGCCCGACGAGGGCACGGTCGAAGGGGTGATCGAAGGCAAAGCCGACCTCGCCTACAAGGTCGAGATCGAAATCCTGCCGCCGATCCCGCTCGCCGATTTCAAGTCCATCAAGCTGGAGCGGCTCACCGCCGAAGTGACCGATCCCGAGATCGACGAGGCGCTGCAAAGGATCGCCGACGCCAACCGGCCGTTCGTCGCCAAGACCGAAGCGGCCGAAAAGGGCGATCGGGTCACGGTGTCGTTTCAGGGCACCCAGGACGGCAAGCCGTTCGAGGGTGGTTCCGCCGAAGGCGTCCCAATCGTGCTCGGCTCGGCCCAGTTCATTCCCGGCTTCGAGGATCACCTCATCGGCATCAAGGCCGGCGAAAGCCGCACCTTCGACATCAAATTCCCCGACGCCTATGCGGCGCCGGCGCTGGCCGGCAAAGACGCCACGTTCGCCGTGACGGCGAGCGCGGTGGAGGCGCCCGGCGCGGTCGCGGTCAACGACGACTTCGCCAAGACGCTCGGGTTGGAGTCGCTGGAGAAGTTGCGCGACGGCATCAAGGACCGCTTGGCGCGCGAGCATGCCGGCGCTTCGCGGCAGAAGCTCAAGCGCGCGTTGCTTGATCGGCTCGACGAAATGCACAAATTCGAGCCGCCGCCGAGCCTGCTCGAGCAGGAATTCAATACCGTCTGGGGCACCGTCGAAGGCGATCTCAAGGCGCAGGGCCGCACCTTTGCCGACGAGGGCACCACCGAGGAGAAGGCCCGCGAGGAATATCGCGGCATCGCCGAGCGGCGCGTGCGGCTCGGCCTGGTCATTGCCGAGATCGGCGAGAAGAACAATATCAAGGTGACCGACGAGCAGCTGACCGCGGCGGTGATGGAGCGGGCGCGGCAGATGCCCGGCCAGGAGCAGCAGGTCTGGGACTATTATCGCAACAATCCCGGCGCGCTGGCCGGCCTGCGGGCGCCGATCTTCGAGGAAAAGGTCGTCGACTTCCTGGTCGAGCTTGCGGACATCACCGACAAGCCGGTATCGCGGGAAGAGCTGTTCAAAGAGGACGAGGCCTAAGCTGGCCAAGTCTGAAGTTGACCAAGTCCGAAGCGTCTTGTCGCGGCGAATTTCGCGCATATGTGCGGGCGTGCACGGCGGCTTCGACAGACTGCTACCGACTCAGTCACATTGCGTTGAGCCGATCGACGGCGAGTTTCATGAGCAGGTGAACCTATGCGCGACCCGGTAGATCTCTACATGCAACACCTCGTCCCCATGGTGGTCGAACAGACCAACCGTGGCGAGCGGGCCTATGACATCTACTCGCGGCTGCTCAAGGAGCGGATCATCTTCATCACCGGGCCGATCGAGGACGGCATGGCCTCCCTGGTCGTCGCCCAGCTCCTGTTCCTCGAGGCGGACAATCCGAAAAAAGAAGTCTCGATCTACATCAATTCGCCGGGCGGCATCGTGACCTCGGGCTTGGCGATCTACGACACCATGCAGTTCATCCGTCCGGCGGTCTCGACCTTGTGCACCGGACAGGCGGCATCCATGGGCTCGCTGCTGCTCGCCGCCGGCGCCAAGGATATGCGCTTTGCGCTGCCGAACTCGCGCATCATGGTTCACCAGCCGTCCGGCGGGTTCCAGGGCCAGGTGACCGACATCATGCTGCACGCCCAGGAAATCCTGAACCTGAAGAAGCGGCTGAACGAGATTTATGTCCGCCATACCGGGCAACCGCTGAAGAAGATCGAGGATGCGCTGGAACGCGACATGTTCATGACCCCGGAAATGGCCAAGGATTTCGGCCTGATCGACAAAGTGATCGAAAAACGGCCGGAGGAACCGGGCCTGAAGACGGAACCGACCCTCAAAGGGGTCAGCTAGCCCGGCGCTTACCGCGCCTGGGTGCCATGAAATGGGCTGATTCGACCGCCTAAGCAGTTCCCCGGACGGGTCAAGCGCTTTCTCGACGGTGTGATGCAGAAAACACACTGGCGCAAAGTCGTGTTATCGTTAATGGATTCTTGATTGGCACGCCGCTAGCATGGTGTCTTGTGCTGATTTGCCGGCGGTGTCTTGGTGGCGCCTTATGCGGGCAAAGTATGCGAATGCCGCTACGGATTTTTAGCGCGGCGTTTTGTAGAGTGTGAGGTGCTGCCCAAGGTGCTGCCCAAGTCGGGAAGACGGAGACAAGAATGAGCAAGGTTGGCGGCGGCGATTCCAAGAATACGCTCTACTGCTCGTTCTGCGGTAAGAGCCAGCACGAAGTGCGCAAGCTCATCGCCGGGCCGACCGTATTCATTTGCGACGAGTGCGTCGAACTGTGCATGGACATCATCCGCGAGGAGAACAAATCCTCGCTGGTGAAGTCGCGCGACGGCATCCCGACGCCGCGCGAGATCCGCAAGGTTTTGGATGACTACGTCATCGGCCAGGACCACGCCAAGAAGGTGCTCTCGGTCGCGGTCCACAATCACTACAAGCGGCTCAATCATCAGTCGAAGCACAACGACGTCGAGCTGGCGAAATCGAACATTCTGCTGATCGGGCCCACCGGTTCGGGCAAGACGCTGTTGGCGCAGACGCTGGCGCGCATCCTCGACGTGCCCTTCACCATGGCGGATGCGACGACGCTGACCGAAGCCGGCTATGTCGGCGAGGACGTCGAGAACATCATCTTGAAGCTGTTGCAGTCCGCCGACTACAACGTCGAGCGGGCGCAGCGCGGCATCGTCTATATCGATGAGATCGACAAGATATCGCGCAAGTCCGACAATCCCTCGATCACCCGCGACGTGTCGGGCGAGGGCGTGCAGCAGGCGCTGCTCAAGATCATGGAAGGCACCATCGCCAGCGTCCCGCCGCAGGGCGGCCGCAAGCATCCGCAGCAGGAGTTCCTCCAGGTCGACACCACCAATATCCTGTTCGTCTGCGGCGGCGCTTTCGCCGGTCTCGAGAAGATCATCTCGGCGCGCGGCCGCTCCACTTCCATCGGCTTCGCCGCCAGGGTGGCGGCGCCCGAGGATCGCAAGCAGGGCGAAATCTTCCGCGAAGTCGAGCCCGAGGATTTGCTGAAATACGGCCTCATCCCGGAATTCGTCGGCCGGCTGCCCGTGGTCGCGACGCTGGAGGACCTCGACGAGCCTTCGCTCAAGCGCATCCTCACCGAGCCGAAGAACGCGCTGGTCAAGCAGTACCAGCGCATGTTCGAGATGGAGACGGTGGATTTGACGCTGGCCGACGAGGCGCTGTCCGCGATCGCCCGCAAGGCGATCGATCGCAAGACCGGCGCGCGCGGCTTGCGCTCGATCATGGAGATGATCCTGCTCGACACCATGTTCGACTTGCCGAGCCTGGAAGGCGTCGAGGAAGTGGTGATCTCGCGCGAGGTCGTCGAAGGCAGCGCCCGGCCGCTCTACATCTATGCCGACCGGTCGGACCGCACCAGCGATGCCGGTGGGGCGAGCGCCTGACATCGCACTCACCCGGCGTGCCCGATTCGCCGCGCCGATGGTTGCAGCGTCCCGCTGACGTCGCGTTTTGGCCGGAAAACCTGCCTTTCTTGACACGCCTGTGTCGCGACGCCACCTATAGTGCGCGGTCGAAAATAGCCTACGATAGATCGCGGGGACGACCCGGGCGGGGTTTTGTAGCCAATCCTCTCCCGGCCAATCGGCAGTCCGTCGTGACAGCGCATCCTGCGGGTCGTGACGGAGGTGCACAACAATAAGGACAAGGGGCCATGACAAGCGCCGCCAAACCCAAGCCGCTCCTGACGGCCGGCGAAAGCCGTGCCTATCCGGTGCTGCCACTGCGGGACATCGTTGTTTTCCCACATATGATCGTGCCGCTGTTCGTCGGCCGCGAGAAGTCGATCAAGGCGCTCGAAGAGGTGATGCGCTCGGACACGTTCATCCTGCTGGCGACGCAGAAGAACGCATCCGACGACGATCCGGCGACGGATTCGATTTTCACCGTCGGCACGCTCGCCAGCGTGCTGCAACTGCTCAAGCTGCCCGACGGCACCGTGAAGGTGCTGGTCGAGGGCGCCGCGCGCGCGCGCGTCACCAAATACACCGACCGCGAAGAGTATTACGAGGCCGAAGCCGTCGTGCTCGCGGATACCGCAGGCGAGCAGGTTGAGGCCGAAGCGCTGGCGCGCTCGGTCATCAACGAGTTCGAAGGCTATGTGAAGCTCAACAAGAAGGTGTCGCCGGAAGTGGTCGGCGTCGTCCAGCAGATCGAGGACTACGCCAAGCTCGCCGACACGGTCGCTTCGCACCTCGCGGTCAAGATTCCCGACAAGCAGACGATCCTGGAAACGCCCAGCGTCACCGAGCGGCTGGAGAAGGTGCTCGGCCTGATGGAGAGCGAAATCTCGGTGCTGCAGGTCGAGAAGCGCATCCGCACGCGGGTCAAGCGGCAGATGGAGAAGACCCAGCGCGAGTATTACCTCAACGAGCAGATGAAGGCGATCCAGAAAGAACTCGGCGACGAGGACGGCAAGGACGAGGTCGCCGAGCTCGAGGACAAGATCAAGCGCACCAAGCTGTCGAAGGAAGCGCGCGAGAAGGCGCAACACGAGATCAAGAAGCTGCGCCAGATGTCGCCGATGTCGGCGGAAGCCACCGTCGTGCGCAACTACCTCGACTGGCTGCTGTCGATCCCGTGGAACAAGAAGTCGAAGATCAAGAAGGACCTCACGCTCGCCGAGCAGATTCTCGACGCCGATCATTTTGGCCTCGAGAAGGTCAAGGAGCGCATCGTCGAATATCTCGCGGTGCAGCAGCGCGCCAATAAGCTGACCGGGCCGATCTTGTGCCTGGTCGGTCCGCCCGGCGTCGGCAAGACCTCGCTCGGCAAGTCGATCGCCAAAGCCACGGGACGCGAGTTCGTGCGCGTCTCGCTTGGCGGCGTGCGCGACGAGGCCGAGATCCGCGGCCACCGGCGGACCTATATCGGCTCGATGCCCGGCAAGGTCATCCAGTCGATGCGCAAGGCCAAGACCTCGAACCCGCTGTTCCTGTTGGACGAGGTCGACAAGATGGGCGCCGATTTCCGCGGCGACCCGTCGTCGGCTTTGCTCGAAGTCTTGGACCCCGAGCAGAACCACGCCTTCAACGACCACTATCTCGAGGTCGACTACGATCTGTCCCACGTGATGTTCATCACCACGGCGAATACGCTCAACATTCCACCGCCCCTGATGGACCGCATGGAGATCATCCGCATCGCCGGCTACACCGAGGACGAGAAGGTCGAAATCGCGCGCAAGCATTTGATCCCGCATGCGATCGTCAAGCATGGCCTCGAGCCCAAGGAGTGGTCGATCGACGACGAGGCCTTGCTCACGCTGATCCGCCGTTACACGCGGGAAGCGGGCGTGCGCAATCTCGAGCGCGAGCTGTCGACCTTGATCCGCAAGGCGGTGAAGGAACTGACGATCTCGAAGAAAGAGTCGGTCGCGGTCACCGACAAGAACGTGCCCGATTACCTCGGTGTGCCGAAATACCGGTATGGCGAAGTCGAGGACGAGGATCAGGTCGGTGTCGTCACCGGTCTCGCCTGGACCGACGTCGGCGGCGAGCTCCTCACCATCGAGGCCGCCATGATGCCCGGCAAGGGCAAGATGACCGTCACCGGCAACTTGCGCGATGTGATGAAGGAATCGATCTCGGCAGCGGCGTCTTACGTCCGCATGCGCTCGGCCGCCTTCGGCATCGAGCCGCCGTTGTTCGACAAGCGCGACATCCACGTGCACGTGCCGGAAGGCGCTACCCCGAAGGATGGGCCGTCCGCGGGCGTCGCCATGGTCACCGCCATCGTCTCGGTGATGACCGGCATCCCGGTGCATCGTGACGTCGCCATGACCGGCGAGATCACGTTGCGCGGCCGCGTGCTGCCGATCGGGGGCTTGAAGGAAAAGCTCCTGGCCGCTCACCGCGGCGGCATCAAGACCGTGCTCATTCCGGAAGAGAACGCCAAGGACCTGGTCGAGATCAACGACAGCATCAAGAGCGGGCTCGACATCATCCCGGTCTCGCGCATGGACGAGGTTTTGGCGCGTGCACTGACGCGCAAGCCCGAGGCGATCACCTGGGAAGAGAAGCCGGTCGACGTCCCCGAGCCGGCGGTCGAGGAAGACGCCTCGGGGCTGACCGCGCACTGAGGGCTATTACGAACCGAAAACGGCGCCCCTGCGGGCGCCGTTTTTTTGGTGCGCAGTGGGTCGGTACCGTTGGCAGTATTATTGAATTTTATCCGTTCGTTTACGTCAGCAATATCTTAACCGCCCCGCGTAAAGCTGAGGGCGCGTTTCCGCGTCCTCGCGTATGATGGCTTCATGTACCGCCGCGCCCTCCGCAAGAAGAGCCGCTCCGAGAGCATCCGCCAGGGTTTTGGCGTGGTCGCGGTCGGCGCCTTGCTCGGCACCGGCCTGTTCGCCATCGCCGATTATTTCACCGCGCAGCACTGGGTGAGACCGGCGGCGACGGCGGCCCGAAATGCCGGAGAAGTGTATACCGGATCGGTCCTGTACATGCCCCAAGAGGGCCGTAACTGCCATCAGATGCTGTTCGACAATCACACCGGCCGTTTCACCGACAACGGCGCGGTCGATTGCGAGAACGCCGCCTACCGCGGCATCGACGGCAATCAGTCCAAGCAATGGTCGTCCGCCCGGGCGCGCGTCATCGCCGACGGGTTCCGCCAGCACTAAGCCGATAGCCCTACATAGCGATTGGCCGGCCGCGCGACTTTGGCTACAGTCCGCGCCGGCCGGGGCAGCAAGTTTCTGGGGTATTGGTGTGGCGATCATCAAACGGATTTTGACCGCGGTTGCGCTTGTCATCGCGGCTACTGCCGCCTTCGCCGACGACTTTCCGCTTAGCGGCAACTATACGCAAAACGTTCTCTGCAAGGGCGACGGCACCGATCCGGTCGCGGTGCGGGTCAAGATCTCGCCCCAGGAGATCGTCTCCAATGTCGGCACCTGCACGATCCTCGACACCACGCGCGACGGCGACACCTACGCCGTGCGGGTCGAGTGCAAGTTTGCCAGTGGGCCGCTGATGGGGAACTTGAGCTTCACGCCGAAGCCCGATCGCACCATCGACTTCGTCGATCGCGACGGCAACTACAAGGCGGTTTTGCATCCCTGCCCAAACTAGCGGTGCGGCTGCTTTTGCCCGGCGCGCCATGTTATCGTTGAGCGCCCAAAGAACAGGGGAGTGAAATATGAGTTTCTACCAAGGTCTGCAGGCGGAAACGGTATCGTTCCGCGGCCACAATGGCGATCAGGGCGAGGCCTATTACGCGCGTCCGGCCAGGTCCGGAAAATTTCCCGGCGTCGTCGTCATTCATCACATTCCCGGCTGGTGCGAGTGGACCACCGAAGTGGTGCGCAAGCTCGCCCATCACGGCTACGCGGCGATCTCGCCGCATCTATATTTCCGCGAGGGCAATCCCGACGAAGCGCCCGACGATCTCGGCGCGCGCATCCGCGCCGCCGGCGGCGTCGCCGATGCGCAGATCATGGGCGACGTTGCCGGCGCCATGGCGTACTTGCGGGCGCAGCCGAACGCGACCGGCAAGATCGGCGTCATCGGCTTCTGTTCCGGCGGCCGCCACACCTATCTCGCCGCCTGCACGCTGCCCGGCATCGATGCCGCGGTGGATTGCTGGGGCGGCAATGTCGTCGTCGACGATCCCAAATTGCTCAACGCCAAGCGGCCGGTGGCGCCGATCGATCTCACCGAGAAGATGACCTGTCCGCTGCTCGGCATTTTCGGCAACGACGACGCCAATCCGACCGCCGACCAGGTCAATCGCACCGAGGCGGTGCTGAAGAAACTCGGCAAGAACTACGAGTTCCACCGCTACGACGGCGCCGGACACGCCTTCTTCAACACATTGCGCGACGCCTATCGGCCCGAGCAGGCCATCGACGGCTGGCGCAAGGTTTTTGATTTCTTCAATCGTCAGCTGGCGGCGTCCGCCAGCAGTATCGCAGCCGAGTAGGGAGATAATCATGTGCTCCTACATCGTCGAAAAGGCCGCTCTCGTCGGCAGCGCCAAGGGCCGCAAGGGCTGGATGAAGATCGACACCGCCAACGTCTATTTCGATCATCCCTTCCATTCCACCCTCGATCACGTGCTGGCCATCGACTTCACCAATGAAGCCGAGGGTGGGCGCGACCGCGTCGCGGTCGAGCTCAGCGCCGATTCGGCGCGCGCCTTGGTGGATAGGATTCTTGCCGCGCTGGCGAGCGGCGAGGTCGCGCATGCAATCCCGGCGCCGGCAATGCCGGTCGCCGCGGAGTGAATAACAAGAAGATTGGGAGGTCGCTCATGTCGCTTGCAACGCACGAATCCGTGTCGGCGAAAGCGTCCGGCGCAGCACGTCTGGACGTCGTGCCGCTGACCAAGCATATCGGCGCCGAAATCCGCGGCATCGATCTGCGCGAAAGACCCGACGAGGCGACGGTGAAGGCGATCTACAAGGCCTGGCTCGACCACCTGGTATTGATTTTCCCGGACCAAAAACTCTCCCAGGAAGACCTGCTCCGCGCCACGAAATTTTTCGGCGAGCCGGGCAAGCTGACCCGGCCGGCGAAATATTTTCCCAAGGGCTATTCCAGCATGCTGCCCGGCATCATGCTGATCTCGAACATCCGCGAAAACGGCGAGCCGATCGGCGCGCTGCCCGACGGCGAGATGATGTTCCACCACGACATGATTCACGCCGAGGTGCCGAGCAAGGCGACGATGCTCTACTCGGTCGAAATTCCCTCGACCGGCGGCAACACGCTGTTCGCCTCCGGCTACGCCGCCTACGACACTCTCGATCCGGTGCTTCGCCAAAAGCTCGAAGGCAAGAAGGCGCTGCACCACTACAATTACGGCTCGACCATCAAGGGCGACGGCCGCGGCACCGTGGCCTTTTCCGAACAGACCCATCCGGTGTTCCGCACCCACGACGACACCGGCCGGAAGGCGGTCTATGTCAACCGGCTGATGACGGTGAAAGTGCTCGACATGCCGGAGGACGAAAGCGAGCGGCTGCTCAACGCAGTCTACGAGCATGCCGAAAAGCGCGAATTCGTCTACGAGCACGTCTGGCGGGTCGGCGATCTGTTGCTATGGGACAACCGCTGCTCGTCGCACGCGCGCACCGATTTCCCCTCGACCGAGCGCCGCCTGATGCTGCGCACCACGGTCGAAGGCAACGTGCGGCCCTACTAAGGCGATGATTTGTGCATTGCTTCGAGACACGGCCGCGCTGCTTCTCTGGCAATCGGCGTAATGACAAGGGGATCGCGCGAGTGGAGCTCTGTTTTGGTTGCCAGATCGGCCATGCGCTCGCAAACGCATCGACAATATTGATCAATAGTCGGTGACGGCACTTGTTCAGCCGCCGGTCTAGACTTCTCCTTAAGGACGCATGCACCTGCGGTGTACTCTATGAATTCTGTGCGTTCTTTTCCCGTTAGATATTGCGCCAAGCCGTTATTTGACGATGACAGTATCGTTACACAGGTAACCGCTCCTGCCAGAGGTCTCGAGAACTTTGCCATTGGCGGTTCAACCCACAATTCGATCTATTTGATCGGATTGTAGGTTAGCGCCCGGCGCTGCCAATGGCCACGCCGCGTGGCGGTACGAGCCGCGCCAGCTCCGGCAGGATTGTGCTGCGGGCGATCTCGAACGGGTGCACATCGCCGCGATTGACCAGGATCACGAGGCCGATCTTGCGGTCCGGCACCAGCCCCACATAGGCGGAGGCGTTGTCCAGCCCGCCCGGTTTGTCGACGATGGTGACGCCGAACGGGCTTTCGATCTCCCAGGCCATGGCTTGGCCGTATTGCGGGCCGAGGCGGAATTCCTCGCGCTGGGTCGCCAGCAAGGCTTGGCGGAGCTGCGGATCGATCTGCTTCTCGCCGAGGCAGGCGGCGAGCAACCGGGCGAGGTCGTGCGCTGTCAAGAACATCTGGCCGGTTCCCGGAAAGTCGAAATAGCTCTGCTGATTGCCGGGAAGCCCGATTGGCTCGCCGTCGCGCCCGTAGCCTTGGACGGCGCGCTGCAGCAGCGCCGCACTCATGATGGCGCGGTCGTCGGCGCCGCGTTCCGGCACCACCGTCGATGTCATGCCGAGCGGCGCGATCACGCCGCGGTCGAGGAGCTCGGCGATCGGCTTGCCGTAGCGGCGCTCCAAGACGAGCTGAAGCAGGATATAGCCGGCGTGGGTATAGATGCGCTGCTTGCCTGGCGCTTCGCCGCCCGACGGCGTCCAGGCGTTCAGCGCGTCGAAAAACCCGGCGAGCGAATATGTCTCGGTCGGCCACGGCGGATGGTCGGTCGGCAGCAGCAGGCCGGACGTGTGGCTGACCAGTTGGCGGACGGTGACGTGCCGGACGTAATCGCCGTGCAGCTCGGTGACATAGCGCGCCACCGGATCGTCGAGCCTGATCTCGCCGCGCAGCACGCCCTGCGCCACCAAAGTCGCCTCGAACACTTTGCGCACCGAGCCGACATTGAACAGCGAGTCCGAAGTGACCGGCCGTTTGTCGGCCTGGTCGGCAAATCCATAGTTGAAGAACAAGCTGCGGCCGCCGATCTGGGCCGCGACCGCGACGCCGCCCGCGCCATTTGGCGCGATCATGGATGTTATGCCGTGGCTGATGATGTGGTCGACTTCGGTGTCCATGGTGGGCCGTGCCGTGATCGCCGATGTCGCGAGCAGCGCTGAAAACAACGGCACGGCTATGAATAAAGTTGCCGATCTTTTCGTCAGCCTTGGGCGGCGCGGCAACATGTGGCGGTTATCCTGACGTTGGAGACGCACCCGTGAGGAACTTGCGAAAGAATTTTGGCAATATCTGGCCGCACCAAACCTGCATCGCCCGCAACGTTACGCAGAATTTATACGCAAGCCGGGGAATTGCGCGCGGACCGACCATTCGGCTCGCGCAGGCGCGATCATGCCGCGCGCGCGCGTGAACGAATCTTCGAGCCTAGTCTCAGCCCGGAAAAGTTAACGCGTGGTTGCCGCTTACCGCACGCCGCCGGCATTGACGATCGGGCCGGAAAAACCCTCGAACTTCTTGCGCAGCTCCTCGACCTTGTTCTGGTCGGTGAGGAAATCGCGGTAGTCGTTGGCGACCTTGTACGAGAATATCGGCTGCTGGCCCGCCGGCGGCGGCACGTCGCTGCGCGGCGACCAGGTCGGCAGCTTGGCCTGCTGCTCCGGCGACAACAGCCACGACAGGAACAGTTTCGCCGCGTTCGGATGCGGCGCGTCCTTGAAGATGGCGCCCAAGAGCGGCCAGATCGGCAACGCGTCGCCGGTGGGGAAATGCGACTCGACCGGCTGGCCCTGGCGCCTGAGCCCTTCGGTGATGTCGAGGATCGAGTCGAAGGTGACGAGGTTCTGGCCCGAGCCGATGCTGCGCTGCTCGCCGAGATGGCCCTGAATGAAGGTCGGCTTTTGCGCCATGTATTTGTCCATGTAGCTCCAGCCGTATTTTTGGACGATATGATTGAACACCCACAGCGTGACGTCGTCGTCAGCCGGATAGGCGGTGACGACCTTGCCCTGGAACTGGGGTTTGAGGAAATCCGTGGCCGCGTTCGGGATGTCGGCTGAGGCGACCTTCTCGGTGTTGTACATGTAGGGCACCACGTTCACCATGGTGGCCCAGAAGGTGCCGTCGGCGTCCTTGAACGCCGCATCCATCTTGTCGAAGCCGTCGGGCTTGAATGCCAATAGCCGGCCTTCGGCTTTCCAGCGCCCAAAATCGCCGGCGGTTTGGAATATCACCGCATCGACCTTGAGCTTGCCGGCGGCAAGCTGGGCGTCGACCTTCTTGTCGAGCACATTGGAAAAGCCGCCGCCGATCGTGACTTTGATGCCGGGAAAGCGCTCCTCGAACACCTTTGCGCGGGCTTCCCACGGCGCGGTCGGGCCGCCGACGTAGAACGCGAACGCGCCCTCGGCCTTGGCCTTGGCGTAAAAATCGTCGAGCGATTGGGCGCGCGCCGGCGTCGCCGCGGCCAGGCCGGCGACGAGCGCAATGCCGGCGGTGGCGGCGAAACGGTATCCGATGGTGGCAATCACGACCGTCCTCCCCAAGCTATTTTGGCCGGGATCATCGCCATGGGCGACAGGGAAAACAAGCAACCCGCGGCTGCCGCGGCACCGTCTCGCCAAGCCGCCGGCTGTCATGCTAACTCAGGCAATCGCATGGAGTGCGCCAGCTTACCGACAAGGGAAAACGTCCAATGAAAATGATTGCCTACCTGCTCGCCATCATCTGCGTCATCGCCGCCGTGATGTATTTCGTGATGCCGGCCGGCCAATTGCCGACTTTTATGCCGGGCTACAGCTCAGGCTCGCCGCTCATTCATATGAAGCATGCCATCGCTGCCGCCGTCGTAGCCGTCGTGCTGTTCGCCATCGGCTGGTTCATGGGCAGGCGCTGACGCGCATTTTGGGCCGGCGCTGATCGCTAGCGCGACGTCTCGCCTCGCACCTTGCGCTGCACGCGTTCGTCGAAGCGCTCGACGCTGACGACGACGCGCTCGTGCGTGCCGCCGCCTATTGTCTCCACTTCGTCGTGGGCCTCGACGCGGAATTTTATGGTGCGGCCTTCGACGCCGATGACCTCGGCGGTAGCGGTGACGCGCAAGCCGACCGGCGTCGCCGCCACGTGGCTGACGTCGAGATGGATGCCGAGGCTTTGATGTCCGGGGGGCAAGAGGTGTTCGACGGCAGCGAGCGAAGCGGCTTCGATGACATTGATCATCACCGGCGTCGCCAGCACCGCGATGCGGCCCGAGCCGACAAACGGCGCGGTATGTTCGGGGCCGACCACGATCTCGGCCGTGCCGGTGAGGCCGGGCGTGATGCGGGACAGGACCGAGCTGACGCGGGGCGTTGAGGGCATGGCACTTTATGGCCGAATATGGCGTAGGATACCATCATGACCATTCAGGAGTCGCCACCATGCATCGAACCTTCTTCATTGCCGCAGTGTTGATCGCGGCGCTGCCGAGTGCTCCGTCCTTCGCAGTGACGGCGAAGGAGAAGGCGGCCACCTGCAAGTTCGGCGCCGACGATCAGAAACTTGCGGGCGCGGCGCGCGCCAAATTCATGAAGAATTGCATGGCCAACAAGAACGACCCGCGCGGCGGCGCCGGCGCGGCTGGCGCGGCAGGAGGCGTGCCGCCGCCACCGAAGAATTAAGTGACCGCGGAAAAGCGGCGCGGACGCGCGAACCGCGCCCAAAATCAAAAAATATCGACAGGGAGGCAACGATGACGACGCAGACCGGCGCGATGCCGGCCGCGCATTTCCGGCGCGGCTGGATTTATGTGCTGACGCTGAGCCTGGTCACGATCAATTATATGGATCGCTCGGCGCTCGGCGTCGTGGCGCAGGCGATCCGCACCGAGTTCAAGCTGTCGCCGGTCGAAATGGGCTATCTGTTCTCGTCGTTCTTCTGGAGCTACGTTGTGTTCCTGCTGCCGATCGGCATCATGCTCGATCGCTTCAGCACCCGCACCATCAATTCGGTCGGCATCGTGGTGTGGTCGCTCGCCATGGCGGCGACCGCGGGCGTGTGGAGCTTCGCCACGCTGATCGGAGCACGGCTGGTCATGGGCGCCGGCGAAGCGACCTCGATCCCGTCCTGCGGTCGCATCGTGCGGGAATGGATGCCGGCCCAAGAGCGCGGCGCCGCCACCGTATTTTGGAGCGCCGGCAGTTTCGTCGGTCCGGCCATCGGCGCCATCGTCGTCGCCGCGCTGACCAGCGCCTGGGGCTGGCGTGCCGCCTTCATCGTTCTCGGCGCGTTCGGCCTCGTCTGGCTCGTCTGCAACCTGATCTGGTTCGACAAGCCGGAAAAGGTGAGCTGGCTCACCGAGGACGAGCGCCGCAAGATTTTGAGCGAGCGCTCCGCCGGCTCGCCCGACGAGATCGGCATGCAGGGCAGTCCCGGCGTGGTGTGGGAACTGCTCAAATCGCCGTCGATGTGGGGCACGATGATCGCTCAGGCCTCCGGCATCTATACGCTCTATCTGCTGCTGTTCTGGCTGCCGAGCTATCTGCAGGACACCAAGCACCTCACCATCCTCAAGACCGGACTTTATACCGCGATCCCATGGGCGATTGCGGTGCCGGTGAGCATCGTGCTCGGTATCGTCAGCGACCGCTTGCTGAAGAGCGACACGCTGCTGGCCGGCCGCCGCCGCGCCATGGTTATTTTCTGCGTGCTGCTGGCGGCGGTCGTCGTGTTTGTGCCGTTCACCGACAATACGGCTCTGATCATCACGCTGTTCGCGCTTTCACTCTCCGGCATCAACGCTGCGATCTCGCTGAACCTGGCGCTGGTCACGGACCTGGTGCATCGCGCCCGCGACGTCGGCAAAGCGATCAGCCTGTGCATCCTCAGCGGCAACATTTTCGGTCTCTTGGCGCCGATCATCACCGGCTATGTGGTGGCAGGCCTCGGCGCCTACGATTGGGCGTTCGGCATTGCCGCTATTCTGCTCGTCATCGGCGCGCTCGCGCTCGCCACCATGACGCGCCACGTGATCTTGCCGCAAGCGTAGCGGCACACACGGTCGCGGACCTACGCCAGGAGATCGCGAAATTCCGGATGTTTGGCGATATAGGCGCGCACGAAAGCGCAGCGCGGTATCACCTTGAGGCCGCGCGCGCGGGCGATCTGCAGCGCGCCGGCGGTAAGCTGCGACGCGAGACCTTGCCCGCGCGCTTGCGGCGGCGTCTCGGTGTGCAGCAACGCGATCACGCCGCCGTCGATGCGATAATTCACGAACGCCGTCACGCCGCCGGCATCGAGCTCGAAGCGGGACAGGGCGGTGTTGTCGCGGACCGGCATGCAACCAATGTAGCGCCGCGCAACCCCTTCGGCCATGCTTGCCGACCAGCCCGCCGTGCGCGACTATGCGGCAACCCGCAAGGAAGGAAACGCCCATGACGACCGCGACCCTGGAAGCGAAAACCACCGATTTCGACGTTGAGGATGTCGAATATCTCCGCCACGGCGACAAGCCGCTGTTGGCGCGGGTGTATAAGCCGCGCGGGCAGGGGCCGTTTCCGGCTCTGGTCGAATGCCACGGCGGCGCCTGGTGCCAGAGCGACCGCCTGACCGAAGCGCTGCGCCACAAATACATGGCGTCCCACGGCGTCGTCTCGATCGCGCTCGATTTCCGCTCCGGCAACGAGGACCCTTATCCGGCGTCGGTGCAGGACATCAATTACGCGGTGCGCTGGGCCAAGGCGCACGCCCGCGAGCTGAAAACGCGGCCCGACCTCATCGGTCTTTCCGGCCAGTCGAGCGGCGGCCATCTGGCCATGCTGGTCGCCATGCGGCCGCATGATCCGCGTTACGCGGCAATTCCGCTGCCGGCCGGGTCGGCGGCGCAGGATGCCACCGTGCGCTGCGTGGTGATGTCGTGGCCGGTGATCAATCCGCTGTCGCGCTATCGCCACGCCAAGCGTTCGCTGGCCGCTGGCGCCGAATGGGGCAAGCCGATCATTCCGCGCCACGATTCCTATTGGAAGAGCGAAGCCAATATGGAAGAGGGCAATCCCATGCTGGCGCTGGAGCGCGGCGAGACGCTGCAATTGCCGCCGGCGATCTGGTTCCAGGGCCGCGGCGACATCGTGCACGACTACAAAGACGCCGATTCGAGTTTTTCCGGCAACGAGCCGCAACGCTTCGTCGCCAATTACAAAAAAGCCGGCGGCGACATCGCGCTGCACTATGTCGAGATGGAGCGCCACCCCGGCCATTCGCCGGACCTGACGCAGACCGGCGACATGTTCGAGCGCATTGTGGCGTTCGTCGGCAAGCACGCGCCGGTTTGAGCGGGAGGACGTAACAGCACGCTGCGTGACGTCACCAGCGCACGGAAGATTTGTGTGACCATCAACTGGAAAGAGGTCTGCAAATTCCTCTCGGGCGCCTTCTTCGTCAGCACGGGCGTGCTGTTCTATCTCTATCTGGCCGGTTCGCCGGTTCCGGTTGTCGGCGCGCATCTGGCCGTGACGCCCACGGTGAACGGCGTCCGCGCTGCCGTTCATGCGGTTCTCTTCGTACTGTTTTTCTATCTCGGTTACATCCGCAAATAAGTTGCGGTCCGCCAAACAGCGGATAACAAGGGAGGAGAGCCATGCCGGTCGTCGATCCGCGGCTTGCGGGCAAGCCGGTGCCGAAAATTTCGCGCGAGGCGATGGAGCACGGCCACGTCGCGCGGGCGGCGCAAGCCCGCGGCGCCGCTATCGCTTTTCTCGATCAGCGCATTCCCGCCTATGAGCGCGAGATCATCAATATGGTCGGCATGGGCGTGACCGAAAATCCGCAGCTGGCGCCCCACGTCAAAGCGGGCGCGGCCGGGTTCTCCGTCACCTATGTGCGGGCGCCGCAAGGCTGCGGTGCGGCGCTGCATCGTCACGCCACCGAGGAAGTCTTCATCCCGGTCAAAGGCCGCTGGCAGGTGTTTTGGCTGGAGGGCGACGCCGAGCGCACCGTCGATCTCGACGAAGGCGACGTGTGCAATGTGCCGATCGGCATCTATCGCGGTTTTCGCAATCTCTCCGGCGGCACCGAAGCGCTGTTGATGGCGATCATCGGCGGTCCCGACGCCGGCAAGGTCGACTGGCACCCGTCCGTCGTCACCGAAGCGCGCAAGACCGGACTCTCGGTCGACGACGACGGCAATCTGATCGTCGATAAGCCGGCGGCGTAACGCTTCGCGCTAGCGCTCTCAGCGTGGCCGAGCGCTCGCGGATGGCGGGTTCTCGACTCGCTGTTTGCCGCTCGCCTGTATCGGTGCGGTCAGTGCGTGGGCGTGCGGGCGTCGACCTGTATGAAGGGCGGATTGCCAATTTCGAACAGCGTCGCCGTCGCCGACTGCGGTCCGGTCGTCGACGCCAACCCGAAAAAGTAGCTGGTCTGGCCGCCGCAGAGATAGGTGCTGAACGTGAACGTGATGACGTCGGTGTCCTGTTCGGCCGACTGAATGCCGACGCTGCCGAGGCCGCCCTGGGTGGTGACGAAGACGTGCGCCGGCTGGGCCTGCGGATAGGTCAACTGCTTGACCGGTCCGAAATTGATCACCACGCCGGCCACGCAGTCGGCGAATTTGTTCGCGGCCGTGAGATCGACACGATACTCATAGGCCGTGGTTCCGGCGCCCGGCGTACCGGGCATGCCGGGGTAGGTACGCGATTGCAGGAAGCCGCCGCTGCCGAGCGGCGAGTTCGCCAAAGTGCCGGTGCTGTCGTCTACCACCACCGTGCAGCTCGCATTGAACACACAATTGACCGCAGGCGCGCTGACCTCGACGACCGTCAGGTTGGCGGAATTTGCGGGCGACAGCGGCCATAACGCTGCGGCCGCCGCAATCACAATAGCCGGCATCGGTTTCATGTCGCCCTCCCTGCGGGCGAGACGCCCGCAGGGAGTCAGTATGCGCTTGGAGAAACTACAAAGGAAGGTTGTGAGACGCGCGTATCGGATCGGGCCACTGAAGGATCGAATACCTCGCTGTTCCAAGATTCCGGCAGGCGGCTTGGGATACGTCGTCACTTCGGCCGCGATCGCGCCCAGTCGACAAGCCGGCGGCGTAGGCCAGCACGGCAATAAATCAGGCCGCCGAGCAAAAGCTCCACGGCCTGATGTCGAATAAATCATGCCGGCGCCCCCGCTGGCATAGGGCGAATGATATCGGTTTAAGCCCTGCCGGATAGCAATCGGCGCGTGCAGCGACAGTGAGTCCCATATGCGCCCGATAGATTCACGTCGTCACTTCGCCGGCGATGGCGGCCAGCGCCTTGGCCATCGCTTCCACCGCGCCGGCGCTCGCTGCGCCGAGGCTGTGGCGCTGCGCAATCCAGCCCGGATCGTTGTAGCTGAGCCAAATTTTTCCGTCGGCGTCCTCCCAGACCAGCGCCTTGAGCGGCAGATCGATGCCGGCCGATTGCCGGTCCTGCATCAGTGCGGTGCCGCCTTTGGGATTGCCGAAGATCACCACTTCGGTCGGGCGCAGCGACAGGCCGGCGCTGGCGGCGCCGGCGGCGTGGTCGATGCGGGCGAACACCGTCATGTTGCGTTTGGCGAGCGCGGCAAGCAGGCGATCCACGGTGTCGCGCGCCGGGTAGCGGCTGGAAACGGTGATGAGGCCGTCTTGCGGCATGGCTGTTGTCCTCGCGCAGCCCCGCGAAGGTTATGCGATCACAGCCCGGCGAGATAATGCGCCATGGCATCGCGATCGCTGTCGGACAGCGCCTTCATGAAGCCCGGCATGTCGCCGTTGTTGGTACGCGTGCCGTCGGCGAAGTCGCCCATCGTGCCGGCCAGATATTCATAACTCAGTCCCGCAAGCCGCGGCGCCGGCGCGCCGCCCTCGAAATTCGGCTGATGGCACGGCTGGCACTGGGCAATGCCGGCGGGCGGCGTGCCGGCGGCGCCTGACGCCTGCTTCGGCGGCCAGGTTTTTGCGGCGAAATAATTGGCGAGCTGGCGCAGATCCGGCAGCGAAATGTCCGCCACCACCGGCGCCATGATCGGGCTCTTGCGGTCGCCGCTCTTATAGTCGTGCAATTCCTTGTAGAGATAATTGGCCTGCTGGCCCCAGATGATCGGCATGGTCTTCGGATCGGTCGGCACGCCATTGGCGCCGTGGCAGGCGGCGCAGGCCTGCGCCTTGGCCTCGATATCGTCGGCGGCACTGGCCGGCGCGGCACTGGCCGCAAAAATTCCGACACCACAGCACAGAGTCAAAAACAGGCGATTGATCACGGCCGACACCTCCCTTACGATTTTTATCGTTGGCTCAAGTATATTGAGGTGGCGATCAGGAGCGCAAGGCGCGGGCCGCGGCCGCATGCCTGCACCGCATTACCGGCCCCGCTGATACTTCACCAGCGCCTTGCCGAACGCCTCGAACAATGTGCGGTTGATCGGATTGCGGTTGGCCTCGTGCTCGGCATGCCATTGCACGCCGAGCGCAAAGCCCGGCGCGTCGGCGATGGCGATGGCTTCGATGGTCTCGTCCTCGGCGACGCCCTCGACGACGACGCGTTTGCCCGGCTCGAGGATGCCCTGGCCGTGCAGCGAATTGACCCGGATGGTCTCGGCGCCGAGCAGCTTTGCGAACACGCCGCCGGGTTTTAGCCGCACATCGTGGCGGTCGGCGAAGATCACCTCGAGGTCGGGATGCGGCTCGCCATTCGGCAGCCGCGGCATGCGGTGATTCATGCGGCCGGGCAGGTCGCGGATCTCCGGATGCAGCGAGCCGCCGAAGGCCACGTTCATCTCTTGGAGGCCGCGGCAGATGCCGAACAGCGGCACGCCGCGCTTGACGCAGGCCTCGATCAGCTTGAGCGCCAGCGCGTCGCGGTTCTGGTCATAGGGCTCATGCGCCGGGTGCTCGTCCTTGCCGAAATGGCTCGGATGCACATTGGCGCGGGCGCCGGTGAGCAGGATGCCGTCGACGGCGTCGAGCAGCGCACCGATATCGGTGATCTCCGGCGTGCCGGCAAAGATCAGCGGCAAGGCGCCGGCGGTTTCCGCAACCGCCCGCAGCGGCCGCTCGCCGACCCGCTGCGCGGTGAATTTGCCCTCGACGAGGTGGGCACTGCCGATGACCCCGACGACGGGGCGTTTCTTGGTCATTCCGCGCCTCGATTCGCGCGGAGAGTAATTTTCTTATGCGCCGGAGGGAAGAGTGCCGCCGGCAGGACTGATCTGCGGTTGTCGCCACCGGGCCGGCTGCGGCCCGGTGGCTGTGCCATAGCGGTCGCCGGCGCCGCAGCGCCGCCGCCGGTTACTGCCCCTTGAAGAACAGCATCCTCAAATTGCCAGAGATCATGTTCGGAACGGCGTAGTCCGTGCCGACCGACAAGGTGTGGCTGATCGCGACCAGGCGATTTTTGAGCTGCGCCGGGGGCGGCGTCTGGAACGAATAGGACGACGCGTTGTGGCACATGAAGCAGTTCTTGACCTTCGACATATCCGCATTGGACGGAAACTGCTGGAAGGTCTCCGCCGTCGTATTGGCGAGAGTCACCGATCCGACCGCGCTGCTCTGGTCGCTGTTGAGGTCGTAGGTGTTGGGCAGCATCCACACCGTGCCGACCAGATAATAGTTGGCAAAAACCGCCTGCGCCGGTTTCGTCTTGGCCAGGTAAGCCTGCCCCTGCTCGCTCACCGACTTCACGTTGGCGGGGCCGTCCGGCTGATTTTCGCCGCCGGTCTGGTTTTCCAGCACGGCGTTGGTGGTCGGCGAGAAGCGCTGCGTCGTCGTATTGAAGGTCAAGAGCGGCGGCGTCACCGCAATGTTGGCTTGCCCGTACGACGTGTTGGCCTTGTAGAACGTGTAGCCGGTCGAGCTGGAGCCGCTGGGCGAGAAGGTGTTGTCGGGGGTTTGCGGCGTGTTGAACTTTTGCTCGAAGGTGCCCCAGAGAAATTCCGGATGGTTGACGGTGACGCCGACCACATGCAGGCCGACCAGCGCCACTTTCGCGCTCACGAACTTGTTCGGCACCGGCAGGATGGTGATAGCCGTTGCGCTGCGCTGTACGGTCAGCACCGGGACCTGGGCTTGGGTGACGAAAGCGCCGACCGGCGGCGTTTCGCGGTCGGCGAGCCGCAGCCAAGTCGCCTTGAAGACCGCCGAGCCGAGCGGGAAGGTGTCGTTCGGTTGTCCCTTCTGATAGTCGCCGGTGAGGATCAGATTTTTCTGCGCGGTGGCGAAATAGGTCGGGTTCATGTGCACGGAGGTGTAGACCGGGTAGCCGTTGGGCGCGACCAGCACGTTGCCGTCGGCCTGCACGAAGGCGCCCGCGCCCTCGGTGAAGCCGGGGAGATCGTGGCCGACGATCGAGCGCGCGGCGAGCTGCAAGGCCCGCGGATGCTCGGTGCCGGCAAGCAGCCGCTGTGGGTTGAGAAGATCCTCCTCGGTCGGCAACGTCATGAAACGCGGCACGTTCAGGCTGTTGAGCGCGGTTGCCCAGGCGAAGGCCTCGAACGACCACATATGGAAGTTGCAGTCCGGGATGGGCTTGGTCGGGTTATTCGGGTCAGGCTTTGTGTTGTTGACCGGAAACGGCGAGTTGGGCTGCTGGAAATTTCTCACCAGGCCCTCGGCCCAGCCGAGGCTCGGGCACTGCGCCTTCTGCGTCGCCGCTGGTTGGGCCGAAGCCGGGCCGGCGGCGAGCGCGGCTATGGCAAGCGCGGTGAAACGGAAACGAAGCGTCATCGGCGACTCCCAAAATGGCTGACTGCTGAAGCGGGCAAAGCGGGGAGTTCACGATCTTGCCGCTTGGGCGCTTTTGCCGGACGCCGGCGCGCTCGCGCCGTCGTCCGCTCTGCGCCGGCTCGCGGAATCATGAAACCCCAAGGAATGCTGGCATCGGCAGATGATGCGGGACAGTGCGGGTGAGGATAGCGGCGAGTCTTGTTCAATTCAAGATAGCGCACTTTTGAGGCGTAACTTAACAGAGCATCGCGTTCTGCGCGCCAAAACCCGCTCCGCCGCTCGTTAGCCAGTGTCGCGACGAAAAATGGCGGAGTATCCTTGCGACCTAATTGCTGATTTCTGAAACCGGCAGGACGCGATTGATGAGCAACCCACAGGTTCTTATCGAGCCCAAACCCATTCCGCCGGAAATCGACCGCTGGAACTGGGGCGCGTTTCTGCTCAGCTGGATATGGGGCGTCGGCAACAACACGTTCATCGCACTGCTTGCTCTCATCCCGATCGTCGGTTTCGTGATGCTTTTCGTGCTCGGCGCGAAAGGAAGCCGCTGGGCTTGGCGCAACGGCCGATGGGACAGCGTGGAACATTTCAAGCGCGTGCAGCGCTTGTGGGCCATATGGGGAGTCATCATCTGGATTGGCGGAATAGCGCTGAGCGGCGCCTTTTTCGGCGGTGTTTTTTACTTTTTCAAACAATCGCAAGCCTACCAACTCGGCGTGTCCAGACTTCAGGCCAGTCCCGTAGCGACCAATATTCTCGGCACGCCGATCTCGACCGGATTTCCTACGGGTACGATCTCTTACGAAAATACGTCAGGGAAGGCAGTTTTGAGCTTTTCGGCGAGCGGCCCGAAGGCGGCAGGCACGGTCTTTCTGGAGGCGGTAAAAAAGGACGGAGCCTGGCTCGTCACGAGGCTTGCGCTCAAACTCGACGGCCACGATGGCGTGATCGATCTCGTCAATGGGACGAAGAACAACTCGACGTGACGCGCTGCGCTGGGGCGCTCGCCCGGTGGGTCGCAGGCTGATGCCGCCGGTCATTGCGGAATGTCGGCGTGGTTGCCGGATCACCGCCAGCCCAGCGCCGGGGCGACGTGCTTGAGGACCGCCTCGATGACGTGGGCGTTGTATTCGACGCCGAGCTGGTTGGGCACGGTGAGCAGCAGCGTGTCGGCTTCGGCGATGGCTTCGTCCTGCTTGAGCTGTTCGACCAGAACGTCCGGCTCCGCGGCGTAGCTGCGGCCGAACACGGCGCGCCGGTTGTCGCCGAGGAAGCCGATGGTGTCGGCGGCCTCGTTGTCGCGGCCGAAATAGGCGCGGTCGCGATCGTCCATCAGCGGAAAAATGCTGCGGCTGACCGACACCCGCGGCTGCCGCGTGTGGCCGGCTGCCTTCCAGGCCGCGCGGAATTTCCGGATCTGGCCCGCTTGCTGGGTGGCGAGCGGCTCGCCGGTCTCGTCGTAGACCAGCGTCGAGCTCTGCAGGTTCATGCCGATTTTGCCGGCCCATTCGGCGGTGGCGGTCGACCCCGCGCCCCACCAGATGCGCTCGCGCAAACCTTCCGCATACGGCTCGAGCCGCAGCAGGCCCGGCGGGTTTGCAAACATCGGCCGCGGATTGGGTTTTGCAAAACCTTGCCCGCGCAAAACCTCGAGAAAAACCTCGGTGTGGCGGCGCGCCATGTCGGCATCGGTCTCGCCTTCCGGCGGCGCGTAGCCGAAATAGCGCCAGCCGTCGATCACCTGTTCCGGCGAACCACGGCTGATGCCGAGCTGCAGGCGGCCGCCGCTGATGATGTCGGCCGCACCGGCGTCCTCCGCCATATACAGCGGATTCTCGTAGCGCATGTCGATGACCGCGGTGCCGATCTCGATGCGCTTGGTCCGTGCGCCGACGGCGGCGAGTAGCGGAAACGGCGAGCCGAGCTGGCGGGCGTAATGATGCACGCGGAAGAACGCGCCGTCGGCGCCAAGCTCCTCGGCGGCGACCGCGAGCTCGATGGATTGCAGCAGCGCGTCGGACGCTGTTCGAGTTTGCGATTGCGGCGACGGAGTCCAATGGCCGAACGAGAGGAAGCCGATCTTTTTCATGGTGTCCTAATGTAAGGGCGGTGTGCCGGATTGCTATGACCGGCGCTTCATCCGCCCCCGCGACAGCGACGGCACAAATCACCTTCCCCTGGAGGGGGAAGGTCGCCACGCGAAGCGTGGCGGGTTGGGGTGAATGCGCGCGCACGCGCGCAGCGACTCCCTGCGCCGCCGCGCACCCCACCCCGCGCACCTGCGGTGCGCGACCCTTCCTCTCCAGGGGAGGGTGAAAATGAGCGATCCCGTCCTCGCAACGCGATCCGCGTCGGAGCTCGATACCCGGCGAAGCGCGATTGGAGAAACTCATCTCCACTCATCGCCTTCACCTTTGCTTTTTTCTTCCTTCACAAAAAAGAAGGGAGGCGGAACGCCGGCAAATGCTGGGCAACACCGCCGCATCTTGCGATGCGGCTCGCGCCTCATGACGGCGCGCTCATTTGACGGCGTTCCACCACGGCTCTCACCCAAGGGAATTATTCCATCCCAAAGGCTCGGCTTCAGGCCAGGCTTCCTGGGACGCGGTCTGCACGGGCGTTACCCGCCTTCGCCTGTCCCAGTCCAGGGAGCACCTCCCATCCCGGTCATCATGCCGGGAGGCTGATACCCAAGCCGCCCGAGAGCAGCGTGCAAAACCACCCGCGGGCACCGCACCCGCTCCACCTTTCGGCTTGCCTCCGGAAGGCGTCCTTCGAGAGAGCGGGATAGATCGTAAGTTACATTATCGGGGACTATTGTCAATAGGATAGTGACAGAGAAAGTGACGATATTTTTCCACCTTCCCCTGGAGGGGGAAGGTCCGTAGGCGGCCTGCGGCCGCCGTCCTTCTACCTAAAGAAACGCCGACGCGGAGCGTCGGCTATGCGAAGCGCGGCGGGTTGGGGTGACAGCGTAGAAGGGCTTCTCGTGCTGGCGGCAGCGTCGCGCACCCCACCCCGCCCGCCTGCGGCGGTCGACCCTCCCCCTGCAGGGGAGGGTGAAGCGCAACTACACCGGCGGATAGTCCGGATATTGCGGCAGGTCGTCGGTGATCTCGAACCACGGCGCCTTGCTGGCGACGAAGCAGTGCAGCGCCGGCCGTGCCGGCGGATCGTCGAGCAGCGCCAGCGCGACGCCGTATTGGGGCGCGGAGTTTTGCGGAAAGTCCGCCGGCGGCTTCCAGTTCGGCCCGTTGCGGTTGATGATCGGCGAGCCGCATTCGCTGCAAAACCCGCGCTGATAGCCGCGCGAGCTCTCATAAAACTTGACCAGATGCTCGCCCTTGAGCCAGCGGAAATCTTTCGCCTGCACGCGAACGCGGCTGCGAAACGCCGCGCCATGCTGCTTGCGGCATTGCGAGCAATGGCAATTCAGCGGCGCCGTCAGCGGCCCGGCGATCTCGAACCCGACGCCGCCGCACAGGCAGCGGCCGTGGATGGGGGGCATGGTGGATTCCTTCGTTGCTCGCGAGGGCGCTTAACCTAGGCGGCGAAGGAGGAGTTTGCCACGCGCTCACTCGCGTCGTCATTGCCGGACTTGATCCGGCAATCCATGTGGCCGGCCAGTCAGTATGAAGCCGCCGCACGAATTGATCGCGTCCATTAAGTGGACATCCCGCGCGCGCGTTCGATTTCTGTTTGCACGGCCGTAACGAACGCCTGGCGTGCCGCGCTATCGGCAAAAATCCGCGACGGAATGACGAAGGCTCGCCATTGAACGCCCCATATCAACACGCCTTCGCGCCATGCTTCGACAGATTTGACCGCGCGCCAGGACATGCAGGTTTCAATAATGTCGCTCTTCCACACTATGCCGGCGTCGGCGAGCGTAACCTCCCATTGGACGCCGGCGAGTTCTTCCGCCGCCCGTGCAATGCGCCACAAACGGCGGTAAACCAGGAGCGCAGCCAGGCCGGCCCCGAAAGCGAAAGCGACATAGGCCGCCAATAGCACGTCAGGCACTTCAGCCGCGGAGATGCCGCCGGCCTTTTGCACGCCGAGCACAGCAAAGCCGATGACAAAGACCATAGCACCCAGCACGATCCAGAACGAATACCAAGGCACGATCCGCGACAGGCTTCGGGCGGCAAGTCGACTGCAGTTCGTCAACTCACCTTGCCGATAGGCAAATACGAGGGGTGAGGGAAATGTCGGTGCGGGATCGCTCATGGCTAACGGTTTGCAGTTGGCGTCGCTGTGCAAAAAGGGACGTAAAGGTCCGGGCCCGACTTAGTCAAATGCCTTGGAATCACAATTGCCGGACTTGATCCGGCAATCCATGCGGCCGACAAGTCAGCATGGCCCACCGTATCAAGCCCGGCGGTGACGAAAAATGGTAGGATCGCGCCATGAAAAGCAACGCAATGGCTCACCCAGGTCGTCTGTTGAAGCGTGAGCTGACTGCGCGAGACTTGAGCGCGAACCGGCTGGCGCTCGACATTGGCGTGCCATCCGGCCGGATCACGGATATTCTGAACGGCCGCCGCTCGATCACGGCCGATACTGCCGTTCGCCTCGGGCGCTATTTCGGCAACAGCGCACAGTTCTGGCTCGACCTGCGAGGCCAATTCGATATCGCGATGGTCGAACGCGAGCGCGGCGCGGAGATTACCCGACGGGTGCGCCCGGCGGACGCGGCGTAAAATGCAGGGTGGGCTGAGCGCAGCGAAGCCCACGCGATTGGATCTTCGCGCCTTTGCCTACCCTACGCTCGCTTTTTCATGAGGGCACCTTACGCCTTCAATTCAGGCGCTGGAGGGCACACTTGGAATCTTGACCACGAACCCCACATAAAAGGTCAAAAATGGGTTTCCTTATGTCAAGAATCCTCCTTCCCAGACTTATTTCCTGCGACGAAGCGGGCTTCACTGGCAATAATTTGCTGAATCCGGATCAGCCGTTCTTTAGCTATGCTTCCCACGATTTTTCTTTAACAGAATCCGAGTCGCTTATTCGACAATTGCGCTCTGAACATCCTATTCAGATGCCGGAGTTGAAGGCTGCCAAGCTATTGCAAAGTCGGCGAGGTCTCGCGTTGATATCTGACGCCCTTGATGCAATGAAAGGGCGATATATCGCAAGCCTGTACGACAAGAAGCTAAGTCTTGCGCATAAGCTCTTTGAATATCTTTATGAGCCGGTACTGCAGGCGAATAACGCTCTATTTTACAAGCACAATCTCCACAGATTTGTGGGGATGTTTTTCTTCATGCTTATGCAGGACAGGTCGATCGAAGTTCTCGCGGAGGAATTCGAGAGTTTTATGCGATCGTTGGAACCCGCGGATGCTCCGACTTTGTTTGGCGTAGATCCGGGCGAAAATCCAATGATTGGACAAATTCTGCGTTTCGTTCGCGGCTACAATGTCACTATCGCTCGCGAAATTCGCAGTCTCGGTCGCGTAAATAATGATAACTGGATTCTCGATCTCACTGCGTCCGCGGTTTACAGCCATCTTACGGCGTGGGGGCAACGTTATCCGTTGATCGACGTCGTTTGCGACGAGTCGAAGCCTCTCAAGGCCGTGGACGGCCTCTTTGACGTAATGGTGAACCGGCCTAACGGCGCTTATTTTGAACTGTTCGGCAAGCGGCGTCCCTTGACTTGGAATATGTCGAAACCCATCGCATTTGCTTCATCCAAGGATCATGCGGCAATTCAATTGGCTGATCTAATCGCCGGTGTGACCGCCGCACTTCCGGGCGGCGGTGAGGAACTGGCTGACTTCGGGAAGCAGATTGAACCGCATCTGCACGAGGAGTGTATTTTTCCAGATTTTGATGTGCTGGACTTAAAAGGCGATGAAGCGCCAGTGAACTGGCTCGTCTTAGAAGAATTGGCTAGCCGTGCGGATCGTGGCGACGATCCCCTGGAAGGCATGGACGTGTTTTACGAGCTAGGAAAAGACTCGGTACAGGACTTCAAGGACAGGAAATTTTCATCCTCGTCAGTATCGTAGCCCGGATAAAAGCGGAGCGTTATCCGGGAACAGACGTGACGCGGCGCAGCCGACCCGGATTTCGCTGTGCTCAATCCGGGCTACGCTTGCTAGCGAAGAACAACTGTCATCACTTTGATGAATAAATCGGCGCTTGGTATTATCAGCAAGATGTACCCACTGAGAGAAAGCACAATACAAAAGCTTAAGGAGACCCTTCGCTTAATATTGTTTCGAAAGAAGTTTTCGATCAGCATCGACCTCAAGAGACCTTCGTACTTATTTTTTGCCGCGAGCCAGTTTGCTGTGCTTTCGTCCCTGCCGACAGCGCCGCTTTTCCCTAGTGCCATATCTAAAAAACCATCAAACTCGGCATCGTAGTATTTGCCGTGTAGCGTGTGGTGACCGTTGTGTCGGATGTCGCCGTTAATGTCGATGTAGGTTGACACAGTGAAGTGGACTAACCCCTTTTCAACGTAATCAAATTGATTTGTTCCAATCCTGAGGACAAACGGACGTCGAATTCGGTATAGTATGTTCGCTGATCCGAGAAAGATTAGACCAAAATATATAAATTTCAGTCTTGCGAGCGACGACAATCCAAAGCGCAAAGTGTTTTCGTCAGCAAGCTTGTTAAATGACAGGTGCTGAGAAATGCTGTCATTGAAAAGGATGAGATAACCAACAATCGGAACGGCCATCGCACATTTCGCGATCCAGCCGTCGAACAAAATTACATACTTGGACCAGCCATAGTTATAGGTGAATATACCCCATCTCATTCTCCAATAGTCGTATCTTAGCACGACTAATCCCTTCACCGCGACGAAACTAGAGGTGCCTCGAAGATCATTGGCGACCAACTGTCGTCGCTGTAGAGAAGCTCAACCTCGACCTCGGCCGCGTATTTGCCTTCGTGAGTCAATTCGATTGTTTTCCGCATCCGCCTCATGGCTTCTTCCGCGACTGATCAGCCAAGACTTCGCGTATCGTGTCGCCGACGATCTTGGGCAAGTCGGTGCACAGCTGACGAACGTTGCAATCGATCAGATCAATACGGCTGTCGATTTTGTCGAACCTGCCGTCCATCCGGTCGAACCTTTGTTCGGTCTTTTCCTGAAACGCGAGTAGATCCTTATGAAAGGCGCTGATCTGGTGCACCAGAAATCCGAACGTGCCTTTGCCGCAAGAGCTCTCAAGCTCGCTAACGCGATGTTTTAGATCGCGAATCTCGGCTTCGAGGTTCATGGCCATTTCTTCTCTCTAGCGCGAATTGACCGCTTTGGCAGTCACAGATGCGCACTTCCCCGCCCCGCCGCTGCGCGGCGACCCTCCCCCTGCAGGGGAGCGAAAATCACTCCGCCGCCTCAACCCGCTTCTTCTTCCCGCCCGCCCCACGCCGCGCCAACACCGGCTTCAAGAACGCCCCGGTATAACTCCGCTTCTCCCGCACGATCTCCTCCGGCGGGCCCGCGGCGACGATCTCGCCGCCGCCGTCGCCGCCTTCGGGGCCGAGGTCGATGATCCAGTCGGCGGTTTTGATGACTTCGAGATTGTGCTCGATGACCACCACGGTGTTGCCGGTGTCGACCAGCTCATGGAGCACCTCCAAAAGCTTGGCCACGTCGTGGAAGTGCAGGCCGGTGGTGGGTTCATCCAAAATGTAAAGCGTGCGACCCGTCGCACGCTTGCTCAGCTCTTTCGCCAGTTTTACGCGTTGCGCCTCGCCGCCGCTAAGCGTCGTCGCCTGCTGGCCGACATGGATGTAGTCGAGGCCGACGCGGTGCAGCAGCGTCAGCACGTCGCGCACCCGCGGTACGGCCTTGAAGAAATCCAGCGCCTCCTCGACCGTCATGTCGAGCACGTCGGCGATGGATTTGCCCTTGAACAGCACTTCGAGCGTTTCGCGGTTGTAGCGCTTGCCCTTGCAGACGTCGCAGGTGACGTAGACGTCGGGCAGAAAGTGCATCTCGATCTTGATGACGCCGTCGCCCTGGCAGGCCTCGCAGCGGCCGCCCTTGACGTTGAACGAGAAGCGGCCCGGCTCGTAGCCGCGCGCCTTGCTCTCGGGCAGGCCCGCGAACCATTCGCGGATCGGCGTGAAGGCGCCCGTATAGGTCGCCGGGTTCGAGCGCGGCGTCCGGCCGATCGGCGACTGGTCGATGTCGATGATCTTGTCGAGGTGCTCGACGCCTTCGATGCGGTCGTAGGGGGCAGGGGCCTCGCTGGCGCCGTTCAGCCGCCGCGCCAGCGCCTTGTAGAGCGTGTCGACCAGCAAGGTCGACTTGCCGCCGCCGGACACGCCGGTGACGCAGGTGAACAGGCCGAGCGGGATTTCGGCGGAGATATTTTTCAGATTGTTGCCGCGGGCGCCGATGATTTTCAGCGCGCGGCTCGGATTCTTGGGCCGGCGCTCGGGGATTTGCACGGCGAGCTCGCCGGACAAATATTTGCCGGTCCAGGAATTTGGCGCCGCGATCAAATCGTCGATCTGGCCCTGGGCGATGACGTGGCCGCCGTGGATGCCAGCGCCGGGGCCGATGTCGACGACTTCGTCGGCGGAGCGGATGGCGTCCTCGTCGTGCTCGACCACGATCACGGTGTTGCCGAGGTCGCGCAGCCGGCGCAGCGTCTCAAGCAGCCGCGCGTTGTCGCGCTGGTGCAGGCCGATCGACGGCTCGTCGAGCACGTAGAGCACGCCGGTCAGCCCGGAGCCGATCTGCGAGGCGAGCCGGATGCGCTGGCTCTCGCCGCCGGACAGCGTGCCGCTTGCCCTGGCCAAAGTGAGATATTCGAGCCCGACGTCGACCAAAAATTTCAAGCGCTCGCGGATTTCCTTGAGCACGCGGCCGGCGATTTCGTTCTGCTTGGAGGTCAGCCGCTGGGGTAGCTCAGTGAACCATATGGCTGCGCCTTTGACCGACATGTCGGAGACTTCGCCGATATGCCGGCCGCCGATCTTTACGCACAGCGCTTCGGGCTTGAGCCGAAACCCTTTGCAGGCGTCGCACGGCACGTCGGTGAAGTAGCGGGCGATCTCCTCGCGCGCCCAATCGCTGTCGGTCTCGCGGAAGCGCCGCTCGAGATTGGTGATGACGCCTTCGAAGACGCGCTTGGTGTCGTAAGCGCGCATGCCGTCGTCGTAGGAGAAGCGGATCTCGGTGTCGCCGGAGCCGTGCAGGATGGCATCTTGCGTCTTCTTCGGCAGGTCCTTCCACTTGGTGTCGAGGGTGAAGCGATAATGTTTGCCGAGCGCGGTGAGCGTCTGCACGTAATAGGGCGAAGACGATTTCGCCCACGGCGCGATGGCGCCCTTGCGCAAGGTGCGCTCCTTGTCGGGAATGACCAGATCGGCGTCGATGTGCTGCTCGACGCCGAGCCCGCCGCATTTCGGGCAGGCGCCGAACGGATTGTTGAACGAGAACAGCCGCGGCTCGATTTCCGCGATGGTGAAGCCGGAGACCGGGCAGGCGAATTTTTCGGAGAACACGAGGCGCTCGGTGGTCTCGTTGCGCTGCCGGTTGGCTTTGGCGCGCTCCCCTCCCCCTTGTGGGGAGGGGTTGGGGGTGGGGGTCGAGAGGCGACGCGCAGACGTCGACGCTTGCGACTTCCCCTCCCGACCCCCCACCCCACCCTCCCCCGACAAAAGGGCGTTCACGCCCGTCTTCGACGGGCTATGGGGGGAGGGGGAAGAAGCGTCGGCAAGCTCGGCGATCGCCAGCCCATCGGCGAGCTTGAGCGCCTGCTCCAGCGAATCCGCAAGCCGCGTCGCAATATCCGGCCGCACCACCAGGCGGTCGACCACCACGTCGATGTCGTGGGTGAATTTCTTGTCGAGCGCCGGCACTTCGGCGATCTCGTAGAACTGGCCGTCGACTTTGACCCTCTGGTAGCCCTTCTTCATGAACTCGGCGAGCTCTTTGCGGTACTCGCCTTTGCGGCCGCGCACCACGGGCGCCAAGAGATAAAGCCGCGTGCCTTCCGGCAAAGCGAGAACGCGGTCGACCATCTGCGACACGGTCTGGCTCTCGATCGGCAGGCCAGTGGCCGGCGAGTAGGGCACGCCGACGCGCGCCCACAACAGCCGCATGTAGTCGTAGATCTCGGTGACGGTGCCCACCGTCGAGCGCGGATTGCGCGAGGTGGTTTTCTGCTCGATGGAAATGGCCGGCGACAATCCGTCGATCTGGTCGACGTCCGGCTTCTGCATCATTTCCAGAAATTGCCGCGCATAGGCGGAGAGGCTTTCGACATAGCGGCGCTGGCCTTCGGCATAGATGGTGTCGAAGGCGAGCGAGGATTTGCCCGAGCCCGACAACCCGGTGAACACCACCAGGCGGTCGCGCGGAATGTCGAGATCGATATCTTTGAGATTGTGCTCGCGGGCGCCGCGGATGGCGATGACGCGCGGATCGCGCGCGTTCCTGGTCGGGTCCTTGGCCGGCCGTTTCTTGTCGAAGAGGTCGTTCATAGGGAAATGGCTTCCGTTCCCACGGCCTTCAGCGGCGGGTTATCGCGCAAGGATTAAGCCGAACATAGTGAGAACGCAGGGCTTTTGCCAGGGCGGGGCGGGCGGTTATTCCCGCAATACTTCGCCGACGCCGCAATGACGGAACTGAGCCGTTGCGAGCCCGCAAATGACAAGGGCCGGCATCTGGCCGGCCCTCGCTGCCCGCTGCAAAGGGGTGGTACACGTTACCTGGTGACGTAGGCGCCACCTCCAGCCCAATTGAAGCGGTAGTTGAGCCCGACTGTGATCAGCTGGGTGACCGATTTGATCGACATCGGCGCCGCACCAACCGGCGTCAGCGGGGTGCCTACGGCGGCGCCGGCCGCGTTGAAGCCCAAATTGTTGAAGTTGTAGGTCTTGGTGCCGAAATCGAGGAAATCATATTCGAGCCGCGCCGAAAGATTTTCGGTCATGCCGAATTCGACGCCGCCGCCGACGGTGAAACCGCTGCGGGTGTCGACGATCGTCTGGCCCGATTGAAAGACACCCGCGACGACATTTTGGGTGTAATGCACGCCCATCCACGCCGCGCCGCCCTTGGCATAGAACAAGAAGTCGTTGGCGGCGAAGCCGGCCTTGGCGGTCGCGGTCGCATACCACTGCGGGGTCGAGACCGAATTTTCCGAGACGGTCGGCACCAACGACGGCGTCACTTGCGTGCCGGAAATATTCGACCAGGTAAACGTGCCCTCGGCGCCGAGGACGACCTGCTGGATCTGATAGTTGAAGCCGGCCTGGGCGCCGCCGACCACCGAGAATGGACTGAGCTTGGTCTGGGTGCCGGCGTTGAGAAGCGCCGTGGTCGTGGTGTTGGTGACGACGTCGTTCAACACTCCGCCGCCGACGTTGATGCCGCCATAGATTCCGGTCCAGTCGTAGATCACCGGCCGATAGACGGGGGCGGGCGCGGCCGGCACCGGCAGATCGGCAGCGGAAGCCGCTGTCGCAAACGCGCTCGCGGCAACGACAAATCCGACCAGGAGACCGGGACTGATACGCCGCATACGGTACCCTTAGACGCTATCGACAGATTGGCTTTGGGCGGCAGTACAGTGCTTCCGCAAACCCCTGAATAGTGCAAAAAAACAACAACCCGGCGGAATCCGCCGGGTCGCGATGTCGGGCCCTTTAGGCTGAACCGTTCTGACCGGAAAAGCCGCCGCCGCCGGGGCTAGAATTTATAATTGACGCCGGCGCGGACCATGCTCTCGTAGAACTTGACGCTGACCGGTGGAGCGGCCAAGCAATTGGCGAGCCCGCACGTCGGCTGCTGGAAACCGACGGCCACATATTCAGCCTTCGCCGTCCAATTCTCGGTCATGGCGACTTCGACGCCGATGCCGGAGCTCCAGCCCAATTCCGTGCTGCTGGCCCATGGCAACTTGTTCAGCGCGGCCTTGATGTTGGCAAAGGCGCCGCCGCCTGTCGCGTAAAGCAGCACGCGGTCGAAGGCGTAGCCGACGCGGCCTCGGAACGTGCCGACCCAATTGCTGGCGCTGTTGCAACTGGCGGCAACGGCGCCGGGTAAAGTACAGTTGCCTCCGACCATGCTTCCTTTGACATTCTGCCAGTCGAAGTCGCCCTCGGCGCCGACGACAAGCTGGCCGATCTGGTAATTGCCGCCGATGGTGCCGCCGGCGATCGGGCCGCTGACGTTGAACCAGCCGGTAGAACCCATCGGCGAAGTCCAATTGCTCTGGCCGAAAGCGTAGCCGGCATTGAGGCCGACGTAGAAGCCGGTCCAGGTGAACACCGGTGCCGCCGGAATGTATGCGACCGGAGCCTGCGGCGGCGGTGCGGCCGGAGGCGGCAGGTCGGCCGCAAGCGCCGGAGCCACAAGCGCGCTCGCCGCAACGGCAAATCCTACCAAGAGACCAGCACTAAGCCGACACATACCGTATCCTTAGGCGCGATCAGCAGACAAATTGCGCGCGGCAGTACAAAGGTTCCGCGAGCCTCTGCATAGTGCAAAAAAGCAACAACCCGGCGGAATCCGCCGCGTGTTGCTTCAGGCCGATGAAAGCGCGGCAGCGGCCACCGTTCGATCGGCCGTGCCGCAGGCTCAGAACTTATAGTTCACACCGGCCCGGGCGATGTTTTCATGGAAGCTTACGGTGGCGGGAGCGACTCCCGGGAAGCCCCCTGCAAGGGCCGCATTACCGACGCTGCAGGCACCGGCGCTGCAGGTCGCGCTCTGGAAGCTGGCGTAGAGATATTCGAACTTCGCCGTCCAGTTATCAGTCATGGCGTATTCGACGCCGCCGCCGGCGGTCCAGCCCGCCTCGGTGCCGCCGCCATAGGGGAGTGCCCCGGTCGACGGCTTGACGTTGGTGAAGGCGCCGCCACCGGTGACGTAGAGCAGCACGCGATCGGCGGCGAAGCCGGCGCGGCCGCGGATGGTGGCGATCCAGTTGCTGGCGACGGCGCAGCCGCCGATTACGGCCGGGGCGCAGACACCGGCGGCCGTGGCGCCACGAAGATTCTGCCAGTCGAAATCACCTTCCGCACCGATCACGAACTGACCGATCTGGTAGTTGCCGCCGACTTGGCCACCGGCCAACGCCCCTAACGTCGAGAAGCTGCTGACCGCTCCCGCCGGCGTCGTCCAGCTCGAGTTGCCGAATGCGCCACCGGCGTTGAGACCGACGTAAAAGCCCGTCCAGGTGAAAGTCGGTATGACCGGGATGTACGCCGCTGGAGCCCGCGGCATCGGTGCGGGGGGAGGAAGGTCGGCAGCGAATGCCGGAGCTGCGGTGGCAAGCGCCAAGGCGCTGGCGATCAATATTCGCTTCATGCGTGTCTCCCTGTTCGGCCACGCGCAACGGCGACGCAGCGTCGTCAGATTGGGCCCCCGCCCTGAGGTCAATAACTAGCGGATTTCCCTGCCAAAAGGTGTTGCCCATAAGCAACAGCGCGCCACATTCTCCTTTGGGGCTGAGGCGGTGCGAAGCCGATGCGAGCCGGTATTTGCGTTCTGGCTTGCATTCGCCTTGAGAACAAAATAAGAACATGTCTTTAGGTAGCCGGCCTGGCGCGAAGCCGTGTGGATAACGGCCATCATGCGCCGATCGCCCTTGCCGCGGGCGGGTCCGGCACTAGGTTGGAGACCGAGCATTGGTGATATCGGGAACGAACGGAGCAAGTCATGGCGGGAAGCGTCAACAAGGTGATCCTGATCGGCAATCTGGGCGCCGATCCTGAAATTCGTCGCACCCAGGACGGCCGGCCGGTGGCGAACTTGCGGCTGGCGACATCGGAGTCGTGGAAGGACAAGACCACGGGCGAGCGCAAGGAAAAGACCGAGTGGCACCGCGTCGTCATTTTCAATGAAAATCTGTGCCGGATCGCCGAGCAATATCTCAAGAAGGGCTCAAAGGTTTTCATCGAGGGCGCGCTGCAAACGCGCAAGTGGCAGGATCAATCCGGCCAGGACCGCTACTCGACCGAAGTGGTGCTGCAGGGCTTTCGCGGTGAGCTGACGCTGCTCGACCGGGCCGGCGGCGCCGGCTCTGGCTCAGGCGGTGGTGGCGGCGATTTCGGCGCTGACGACACGGGTGGCGATTTCGGCTCGCCCGGGCCCTCGCGCAAAGTCGCAGCCGCTGCCGGCGCGCGCGGCGGCGGCGGCGGGCGCGGCGAGATGGACGACGAGATTCCGTTCTGACCAGCGTCATTCCGGCCGGGCGAGCATCGCGAGCGAGAGCCGGAATCCATAACCACGGTGTTCAAAAGTGATCACCCGGCGCCAACCCTTTGCGTCTTGTGATTATGGATTCCGGGTTTGCGCTTCGCGCGCCCCGGAATGACCGACCGATGATCGACCTCATCCTCGCCATCAAATTCTTCCACGTGCTGACCGCGGCGGCGATGTTCGGCACCTGGCTCGGCATCGCCGGCTTCATGCTGCTGGCTTATCGCTCCGGCAATCCGTCGGTGGTTGCCCTGGTCGCGCAGTTCGCTATCCGCATCGAGCTGTTCGTCGTCGCCGCCGCACTGGCATTACAGCCGATCGGCGGCTTTCCGCTGGCTTGGGCAATCGGGCTTGCGCCGCTCGATGAGTTCTGGATCGATGCCTCGCTGGCGCTCTACGTCGCGGTCGTCGCGGCCTGGCTGGTGTCGCTGCGCATCGAGATTCGCCTGCGCAACATGGCGCGGCAGGCGGCGCTTGGCCGCGGCACGCTCGCCGACGACTATCCGCGCCTGTTCCGCATCTGGTTCGCGCTTGCGGCCATCATTCTTGCCGTCATGGTCGCGATCATTCTGCTGATGGTCTGGCAGCCGCGCTTGGATTGACCCGCCCGTGCGCCGCATCGTTTGACAGCGCGTGCAGGGGTCAACCCGCGAGCGCGAAGGCCTCGCAGTTCTGAGCGGCGAGCGCGGCCAGCGCGGGACCTGCGAGAACGAAAGTCAGGCAATGCGGCAGTGGCTGGAATCCGCTGTGCAAATAAAAATTCTGTGCCGGATTGTCGGCCCGCACCGTGAGCTCGACGATCGGGCTGCCGACGTCGCGCGCCAGCGCCGCGACGCGGGCCATCAACGCGCTAGCGATACCATTTTCGCGGCAATGCGGCTCGACGAACAAATCCTGCAGGAAAATCACCGGCCCGTTCCAGCCGGTGACGACGCGGGCGCTGCATATGGCCATGCCGATCACGCCGGAAAAATCCTCGGCGACAAAGGCCGTAAAGCCGGCATTGGCACCAAAGCCGTCGCGCAGCCAATCGGCTTCGCCGGCGCGCACCGCGTGCAGGGCATTTTCGCCCTGCGCCAGCAAGCGCTTCAATCGCATCAGCGCCGGGATGTCCTTGGGCTGTGCCGGTCGCACGCTAAACGGGGCGGAACGCGAATTTTTTGGGTCCATGGCGGCGGACACTTATGCGCTGATGTCGACCTTGGTGCCGATCTTGCCGGTCTTGCTCGGCGCCGCAGCTGCGCTCGAGCTTGTGGCATCGACGTCCGTGAGCGAATGGCCGCCGCGCTTGTGGTGCGACAGCAATTGCGCCGCCTGTTGGGTCGAGGCGTGAGAGCCTGCCGAAAACATTCCGGAAATAGCCATGACACGATCTCCCGCGAGACGCGCGTCGCCCTAATCGATGGTGAACGATCATGGTTAATGAAGGCTTATCGCATCATCCATTGATGATCGCGCGCACGCCGTCGACCACATATTGCACGGCAAGCGCGGCAAGCAGCACGCCGAGCAGCCGCGACAGCACGATGTTGCCGGTCAGGCCGAGATAGCGGCCGATCCGTTCGGCAAACAGGAAAGCCAGGACACACGCGAACGCGACCAGCACCACGACGCCGATCAAAATCGCGATCAGCGTGAGATTGCCGCCGGCACGTCCCGCCAGCAGCACGGTGGCGGCGATCGCGCCCGGACCGGCCAGGAGCGGGATCGCCAGCGGGAAGGCGGCGATGTTGCGGACATGCTCTTCGACGGCTTCCTCGGCCTCCTGGCTCTCGCGGCGCAGCCGCACGCCGAACACCATTTCGGAAGCGATCGAGAACAACAATAGCCCGCCGGCAATACGGAACGCCGGCAGCGAAATCGACAGCGTGCGCAACAGCCAGTCGCCGATCAGCGCGGTGCCGATCAGGATCGCGCCGGCGATGATGCTGGCGCGCACCGCGACGCTGCGGCGGGCCGGTCGCGGCAAGTCTTCGGTCACGGCGAGGAAGGTCGGCACCAGTCCGACCGGATCGACCACGACGAAGAGCGTCAGCAGCGCCGAAATTGCATATTCGAGCGTCATGGCTGCATCACACGAAGTTTTGCCGTGAGCGCGATTAGAAACCTGCGACCATTTCCAAGGTCTTGCCGGCCTGGCCGCGGCGGACGGTATCGAGCTGATCCGGCGAATGGCGAAGCTGCGCCACCTCCTTGGCGAATTCCGGCTTGCCGCGCAGTTTCTCGGCCCAGGCGTGCACGTGCGGATGCAGCCGCGCGAACGGATAGCCGGCGAGCGACAGCCGGTGCGCATAGATCAGCCAGGCGATGTCGAGCACGCTCAAATCGTCGCCCATCAGATAGGGCTGTTGCGCGAGTTTCTTCTCCAGCGCGTCGAACTCGACACGGAATTTTTGTGCCGACGCGCGCGCCCGCTCATCGGTAAAACCTTCCTTGGCGGCGCGCTGCCAGAACTCGATCTGAATTTGCTTCTCGTGATCGCTCACGCCCTGCACGGTGCCGGAGCCGTTGGCGAGGTAGCTTTGCAGCGCGGCGGCCGGTTTTGGCGGGCCGGGCGGCGCAAAGACGAAACGAAAGCTCAGCGTGCGCAGATCGAGATGCAGGTCGTCCTCGTGGCGGAGCAGCGCCGCCACCTCGTTGTCGTGGCCGGCCGGGATCAGTCGCGGCGTCGGGAATGTCCGTTCCAGGTACTGGATGATGTCGTTGCTCTCGATATGCACGGCGCCGTCGTGCACCAGCACCGGCACCAAGCCGCGCGGATTGATGCCGAGGAACCAGGGCTGCATGTTTTCGTAAGCGGGCAGGTCGATCGGATGCGACTGCCACGGGATGCCTTTGAGGTTGAGGAAGATGCGCAGCTTCTGCGAGCACGACGAGCCCATGAAGTGCAGCACGTGCACGCCCTTCCAGCCCAGCACTTCGCGGGTCTTGATATCGCCGTCCGCCAGCTGAACCATGGGCCCTTCCTTCGTTTTTCGCGCCCATCATAGGGGCCGGACGCGATTGTGTAAGCCTCGTATGGCGCGCTTTCGAAACGGCCGTCTCCGAGGCCGCTAAATTGGCCCGAAGTGTGGCAATAACACCTTGAAAACAATATAGAAAATCCTATCTATAAGAAGCCGATAAAGGTGGCGTAGCAACGCCTGATCGGCTATGAAATTCAGCAGCGATTCGTTCAGGAATTCCAGCTTTGGCAGACGACGACAATCTCCCGCCCACCGACAGCGGCCCCTCCGACATTCGCCCGGTTTCGATCACCGAGGAGATGAAGAAGAGCTACCTCGATTACGCCATGAGCGTGATCGTGGCGCGCGCTTTGCCCGATGCGCGCGATGGGCTCAAGCCGGTGCACCGGCGCATCCTCTACTCGATGCACGAGAACGGCTACGAGTGGAACAAGCCCTATCGCAAGTCGGCGCGCGTGGTCGGCGACGTCATCGGTAAATATCACCCGCACGGCGACCAAGCTGTGTACGACGCCTTGGTCCGGATGGCGCAAGATTTTTCGATGCGCCTGCCGCTGATCGACGGCCAGGGCAATTTCGGTTCGGTCGACGGCGATGCGCCGGCGGCCATGCGCTATACCGAAGTGCGGCTCGAGCGCGTGGCGGGCTCGCTGGTCGAGGACCTCGACAAGGACACCGTCGACTTCCAGGCCAACTACGACAATTCCGAGCGCGAGCCGGTGGTGATGCCGGCGCGCTTCCCCAATCTCCTGGTCAACGGCGCCGGTGGCATCGCCGTCGGCATGGCGACCAACATCCCGCCGCATAATCTCGGCGAGGTGATCGACGCCTGCGTGGCGCTGATCGAGAATCCGGCGCTCTCGATCGAGGATTTGATCGGCATCATTCCGGGCCCGGATTTCCCGACCGGCGGCATCATTTTGGGCCGCCAGGGAATCCGCGCCGCCTACCATCTCGGCCGTGGCTCGATCATGATGCGCGGCAAGGTCGAGTTCGAGACCTTGCGCGGCGAGCGCGAAGCGATCGTCATTTCCGAAATTCCCTATCAGGTCAACAAAGCGCACCTGGTCGAGCGCATCGGCGAACTGGTGCGCGACAAGAAGCTCGAGGGCATCTCGGCGCTGCGTGATGAGTCCGACCGCGACGGCTACCGCGTGGTGATCGAAATGCGCCGCGATGCGGTGCCCGACGTGGTGCTCAACCAGCTCTACCGCTTCACCGCGCTGCAATCGTCGTTCGGCGCCAACATGGTGGCACTCGACAACGGCCGGCCGCTGGTGATGAACTTGAAGGATTTGTTGACGCTGTTCATCGCCTTCCGCGAGGAGGTGGTCTACCGGCGCACCAAACATCTGCTCGGCAAGGCGCGCGACCGGGCCCACGTGCTGGTCGGGCTTGCCATCGCGGTCGCTAATATCGACGAGGTGATCAAACTTATTCGCGCCGCCAAGGACGCCAATGAGGCGCGCGAGGCGTTGATGAACCGCGAGTGGCCGGCGAAAGACGTCGCCGCCATGGTCACCCTGATCGACGACCCGCGCCACAGCGTGTCGCCCACCGGCATGACGCGGCTCTCCGCCGAGCAGGCCAAGGCCATTCTCGATCTGCGCCTGCAGCGGCTCACAGCCCTCGGTCGCGACGAGATCAAGGCCGAGCTCGACAAGCTCGCAGCCGAAATCGCCGACTATCTCGACATTTTGCGCTCGCGCGCCCGCATCCAGGCCATCATCAAACAAGAGCTCGCCGCCATCCGGAGCGAATTCGCCACGCCTCGCCGCACCGTGATCATCGATCAGGAAGGCGAGATGGAGGACGAGGATTTGATCCAGCGCGAGGACATGGTCGTCACCGTGTCGCACGCCGGCTATGTCAAGCGCGTTCCCTTGTCGACGTACCGCGCACAAAAGCGCGGCGGCAAGGGCCGCGCCGGCATGCAGACCCGCGAGGAGGATTTCGTCACCCGGCTGTTCGTCGCCTCGACCCACACCCCGGTGCTGTTCTTCTCGTCGCGCGGCCAGGTCTACAAGGAGAAAGTCTGGCGGCTGCCGCTGGCGGCGCCGCAGGCGCGCGGCAAGGCGCTCATAAATATTCTTCCGCTGGAGCAGGGCGAGAACATCACCACCATCATGCCGCTGCCCGAGGACGAAAAGACCTGGGACAAGCTCGACGTGATGTTCGCCACCACCCGCGGCACGGTACGGCGCAACAAGCTGTCGGATTTCGCCGACGTGCGCCGCTCCGGCATCATCGCCATGAAGCTCGACGAGGGCGACGCCATCGTCGACGTGCAGATCTGCACCGAGAGCGACGACGTGCTGCTCACCTCGGCGGCCGGCCAATGCATCCGCTTCGCCGTCGACGACGTGCGCGTATTCCAGGGCCGCACCTCGATGGGCGTGCGCGGCATCAATCTCGCCGACGGCGACAAGCTGATTTCGCTGTCGATCCTGCGCCACCTCGAGGCCAGCGCCGACGAGCGTGTCGCCTATCTCAAGCGCGCCAACGCGGTGCGCCGCGGCGGCAACGGCGAGGCCGAGGACAACGGCGCGACCGACAACGAGGAGGCCGAGGGCGCCATCGAGCTCGGCGAGCAGCGCTACGTGATCATGTCCGCGGCCGAGCAGTTCGTGCTCACCATTTCGGAAAAAGGTTTTGGCAAGCGCACCTCGTCCTACGAGTACCGCACCACCGGCCGCGGCGGCAAAGGCATCGTCGCCATGTCGATCACCGAGAAGAACGGCCGCATCGTCGCTTCGTTCCCGGTCGAGGAAACCGACCAGATCATGCTGGTCACCGACGGCGGCCAGTTGATCCGCTGCCCGGTCGACGGCATCCGCATCGCCGGCCGCTCAACGCAAGGCGTCATCGTGTTCTCGACCGGCGAGGGCGAGAAGGTGGCGTCGGTGGAGCGGCTGACGGAAGAGGCCGAGGAGAACGGCGGGGAGTGAGCGGTCATTGACCGCGAAGGAGCGCGCAGCTCAGACGCCGCGACAGTCGCACGCGCCTGTCGTGAGCTGGATTTGACGAGGAGCTACGCGTCGGCCTTGCACTGTCCGGGGCGCATCGAAACCCCGAGGCAATAAGGCCCTCCGGCTTATCGGGCGCTTGATCCCGTCCAACTCCAAGCCCACTCTCACCGGAATCGACGGGTCTGGCCAGTAATCACCGTGATCATAGGAGCGTTCGATCGGCTCTACATTTAGCGGCAGTATGCCTTCAGGGCCGTGGCGCCCGAGGGCCGCTCGGCCGAATAGGAAGTTGCTTGGGCTGCTGCTGTAGAATCGTTGACCAAGACGAAACAGCCATTTCAGCGTTTTATCTTTCTTGGAAAAATAGATCAGGGTCTTGGAGGCGTTCGTATGAGCCAGATCGAAGCGCTTCGTCGATCGAACCTCGAACAATGGAACCGCGGCTGCCATGAGAACAACCAGCTCGATCTTAAGATCATCTCGGGGTCCGAGCAGATCAAGGAGCTCTAACGCGAGACGGCATCCGAGCGAATGGGCGACGATGCTGAGCTTGATTGGATAGTGATGGCGAAACTTTCGTCGTTCATCGATCACTTTAAAAATGAAATCTCTGAGTGCGCGCGCCGCTGCCTCAGCCGTGTCGGGCTGATAAGAATAGCTCGCGCCCGAGATCGCTGACCGAGTCCAGCGTGCGATCGCGCTTTCGGATTCGAACGCATAATCGCCCGGCCAATAGACCCAGACGCTGCGGGCTTGCCACCGGAAGAAAAGCTCTCGCATGAAGGTCGTGTAGGACTTCTCAGCGTGGCAAAAATCAACATTGAAGCCATGGATCAGCAGCAAAACCCGCCGTGATCGGCTAAGCGCCCCAGCCGGTGTTTCGATCGGCTTCTCACGGACGGGGCCGCCTTGGCAACGTTCTCGAAGAGAGATTACCTTCGGTCCTGACCATGAGACCGTGCGAAAATTTGCCCCCGCGATGGTTTGCGGCGGCATTACGGGCGGCCAAGACGCGCGACGAGCGCTGCCAGGTCGTGAACAAAGTTGGCGAACACACCGGCACCGATGCCAATAATAGCGATCAAAATCCAGTATCCGATATTCGCGGTGAGACCTGCTATCCACCATCCGCCAAAGGCCGCCAAAACGACACCCATAAATATTGCGAAGGTACGGATCGAAAATGGCCAAAGGCGCATCAGACGTAACTGAAGATCGTCAAGGTTGCGTTCTAATGCCGTCGATGTCTGATTTTGCGCGAACACGATCGCTGGATCGAGCTCGGAAGCATCGTCCCGCTGCCGGCGGATCCGATGGAGCAAGTCCGGACGGCTGCGTTCGATCAGGTCAGCGGTCATTGTCAGATATTGATCAGCTTGAGGCGCCCCGTCCGTGAGAGCGATAAAATCGTAGCTGCGGCTGCTCGACTGCTCGACAACGGATCGCCCTATATTCTCGATTTTTTTCATGAAGAGATCGCGCGGGAGTTTGCATGCCTCCAAGCCTCGCGACTCAACATCGTCGGACGGTCCTTGCCCCTCAACATCGGTGAACGGTTTGCTACCAAACTGCAAAGACACTTCGAAAAGTGACCTGAGGTCTTTATCGTAAAACTGCCCGAGCGCTTCAGCCGACTGGTTTGGTTTGCGAAGTCCTTGCCAAGCCGCCACGAACGGGGGCACACCGGCCCATGACCTGAAATTCTTCACAGCGAGCGATTTTTCGCTCCACCACGTTAGGAATATTTTTCGGAAGAATGTGGTCCTGAGGCCTGATTTGAAAATCTCGACGACCGCTGCAACGGCAATCGCCAGCAGAAAGATTGAGATGGCGACGTGAAGGGCGAGGTTTTGAAGAATGATTACGTTCTGTGTTGAAACTTCCATGACGATCTCGACAACATCTTATTGAAGTCATCATTTTCACCCGTATAGGGTGTATAGTCAACCGAAGACGTTTTCCGCTGGCGCTGGCGTCTACACGGGTGCCGCCAAAAATTGGGATAGACGCGGCCCGGCCTCGGTCCAGAAATTCAACATGGGCGCGTGGAACTTTTCCCACATAATTGAATTAGCCCCGTTGGCATCTCTGTCACGGGGATTATTGCTATGAACCTTTCCAACCAAAGCCTTCTGATCATTCTCGTCGTCGGCATCGTCGCCGGCTGGCTCGCCGGCCGGGTCATGGCTGGCGGCGGGTTCGGGCTGATCGGCGATCTGATCGTCGGCCTGATCGGCGCCTTCATCGGCGACTGGCTGTTGCCGCAGCTCGGCATTCATCTGGGCACGGGTATCCTTTCGCTCATATTGAACGCGTTCATCGGCGCAGTGGTGCTTCTGCTCATCCTTCGCCTGGTGAGCGGCGGTGGCTGGGGCATGCGCCGGCGATGGGGCAGTCGCTGGTAGCGCCTGCGGCCTAATTGGCCGGCGGCCAGCCCGCTGCCGGATACGGCACGTGCATGGTCATGATCACGATCGGCGCGCCGCCGGCCGGGATCACCTGATGCGGCGTGTTGGCGGGGATGATGATCATGTCGCCCTTGACCACGGCATGCGTCACGCCGCCGGCGATCGATGAGCCGCTCAGATTATTGGCATTGACGCGCTTCTCGTCGACCAGCTTGCCGTCGGTGACGATGTTGCCGGTGCCGTCGAGCACCACCATCAGCTCAGCGTCTTTTTCGTGAAACGCCGCCGGCGAGGTGCCGGGACGGAATTCGAGCTGCGCCCTATAGGGCGCCAGCTGCAGGATCGGCTCGGCCACCAGCGGCGCATCGCCTTTGCGGTCGGCCTTGGCCTTGTCGACCAGAGCCATGATGTCCTTGTTGCTCATGAAGGTGTTGAGCGGCGGCGCGGCTTGTTGCGCGAATGCGCTCGAGGCCAAGGCGGCGGTGAAGGTGACGGCGATGATGGATGTGTGGATGATGGACGAGCGCATGAAAGCCTCCCGGTATCAGCTCAATGACGCACCTTATGAGTAGGAAAATGCCGCGGTCGATACAAGTACCGATTGTGCCATTGGGCTTGCGCGCGCGTCCTGGGCGACTAACATCGCCGCGGCGCCGTCCACAGAAAGTGTTTCAATGACCATGCCGATCACGCTCAACGACATCACCATTCATCCCGTCATCGAGCAACAGGGACCGTTTTTCGACGTGATGGGATTTTTCCCGACGCTGACAAAGGAGCTGTTCGACGAGAACCGCTCCTGGCTGCAGCCGACCTTCGTCGATCCGGCCGGCAAGCTGATGCTCTGCATCCAGAGTTTCGTCATCAAGACGCCGCATCACAACATTCTGGTCGATGCCTGCGTCGGCAATCACAAGTCGCGGCCGACGCGGCCGTTCTGGCACATGATGAACAGCGATCGGTTCGAGAAGGGGCTTGAGGCGGTGGGCCTCACGGTGAACGACATCGACTATGTGATGTGCACGCACCTGCACACCGACCATGTCGGCTGGAACACAAAGCTCGAAAACGGCCGCTGGGTGCCGACATTTCCCAAGGCCAAATACATCATGGCCGACCGCGAGCTCGAGCATTGGACGGCGCGGCAGAAGGACAATCCCGACAGCGTGCCGTGGATCACCGACTCGGTGCTGCCGATCATCGCCGCCAAACGCGCGCAGATCGTCAAGAGCGATTTCACCTTCAACGACGAGGTGCAGTTCATCCCGACACCAGGCCACACCATCGATCATTTCTCGGTGCTGGTCGGCCGCGCCGGCGCCGACGCGCTGATCACCGGCGACATGATTCACTCGCCGCTGCAGGGCAAATATCCCGAGCTCGGCATGATGGCCGATTTCGACTCGCCACAAGCCGGAAAAACCCGACGCAAAGTGTTCGACCGCTTCTGTGAGGAGCCGACCGTCATGTGCGCGACGCATTTTCCGGCGCCCTCGACCGGCCGGGTGCGGCGCTGGGGTGAGGGTTTCAAATTCGTCGACGCTGCAATTTGACTGCCGGCGCAGCGCAATCAAACGCACCGCTTCGCGCGATCAATCAGAAGAGCACGCCGGGGGCGACCTGAAGTGGGGTCCTGCCTCACTGATGCGACCCGCGGAAGGTCGCGCCCGGCGAACCGTCCGTGTGCTTGCCGCTATGCTGCGATCCGAACGCGCGACGCAGCAATAGTCGCGGCCTTTTGACCCGGTGGTATCATTGCGACCTCCGTGTCCAACAAGGGTACCGTTGGAGTTTGGACCAGGGAGTCGGATTGTCAAGCAATCAATCGTCGCCGTGCCGCGAAAATTTTCGCGCGCGCCGCGGCGGGAACCGGAACAATTTCGCAAGATGGACTTTCCCGCGCTTCAGCCCACAGTGCACGTCACGCTCTGCACGATGCCAGGGCATGCGCGCCGCAGGGTGATACTCCGGCTGGTGCGAACATCACCAGCCGAAGGGATTCGCCCGTTGCGCTAAGGCGCGTCCGTCGGCAGCGCCTGTGCGCGTCCGAGCATGAAGCTGTAGCTCGTCGCGTAAGGCGGTTGCTGGATGCCGACCGCCGCCGTCGTGGCGTATTGATGGCACCCGAGACAGGAGTTGCCTGGCGTCAGCCGCCCCAGCAGCGGGGGATAAGGCAGTTGCAGGAAGGTTTCCAGCACCGGGTTGAGAAAGTCCTTATTGGGGGCCGGAATGTTCGGCGTGCCATTCGGCAGCGGCACCGAGACCGGCGGCGTCAAGCCTGAAAGCACCTTCGGATCCAGCGCCCACTGCACGTCGATCAGATTGTAGTATTGCCAGGGTGTCTTTGCGTCAGCCTGCTGCAGAATGTAATGCATGTAGGTATTGAGCTTGGTGGCGGCGTCGGCGTCGGGCGTCACCTGCACGACCTGTCCCGGATCGGCGTCCTTGACATTGACCGGGCAAGGCTTGCCATCGGACGTCTTGCAGTTCGGATTGAAGAAGTTGAACTTGCCGCTGGTCGCCGCTTTGCCCGACGGCGCGTTGTCCATCTGGGCGAATGTCGCCCAGGCGCCCTGCACGCCGTTGACGACGAAGACGTGGAAGCCGACGAGGCCCACGGTGACCGGAGTCTTAGCGCCGCCGAGCAAAGCCTGGATGGTGTGGAAACGGCCCGAGTGGCGCTCGGCGTCGGTCAAAACCTTCCATGCCGCTTTGACCTCCACTGCGCCGAGCTGGTTCTCCTTGGTGCCGGCAGGTAGATTGATCACGTTGCTCCGTGCGTAGACGGCCTGCCGATAGGCATTATAAAGCTTGTATTCCCGGATGTAGTCGTATTGGACTTGGTCCATCGCCACTTCGTAATAAACCGGGAAGCCGTTGAGGTCGTAGAGCGTTCCGCCGCCGGCTTGCGAGATGCCGTTGAGGATAGGCGGCGGAAATGCCGCCGCGTTCTGCAGGATGGTGCCCATGACCGGCCGCGATACCTTTGTGGTCTGGGTCAGATTGCGTACCGCGCCGCTCGCCACCTGTTGCGCCAGCGACGGTTGCAAGGTGCTCATCAGCTCAAGCTGTTGCCACGGGCCTGGATCGCGGCCCTCGGGAAGAAATACGGTATCGGCGGTGCGATAGCTCTCCCACACCGTCGGTCCGCTGGCGCCGATTTTTCGATTGGGATCGGGAACGCCGCGCTGGTTGGCCTGAGCCGGCCACATCAAATAGACGAAGTCCTGCCACGCCAGGCAGTCGAACTCATCTTCGGACAGATCGGTCATCGACCGGAAGATCGGCTTCAACACCGGCAAGTCGGGATCGGGATGTATGGGAAGCTCTCGGCATTGAAACGTGGGCGCGAGCGGTATCGGCGTCGTCTGGGCGCTCGCGGCGCCCGCCGCCACCAAGCCGGCAAGCGTCGCGCCGAACGTCATGCCCAAATTCGAAATCGTCGTACGAGTATCAAAGCCCATGATGGCCCTCCCGCTCAGCCCCTGGCTAACATTACAATGCAACAACCTCGAAGGGTATAGCCTCTCCGCCGCCGTGTGGATTGTTGCGAATGAACAGGGACTGGCGCGACGGGCGGCTACGACATAGGTTGAATTCATGACCGAGGCTCACGACCATTCTCGTCGCCATGCCGACGATGCGGACCGCTGGAAGCACGACGGCGTGCGCGTCATTCCGGGCAACCAGCTCGATCCGAACGTGCCGTCGACGCCGGGCATGGATCGCAAGGCCGCGATCAATTTCGCCCGCACCGGCGCGCAAAAACTGTGGGCCGGCACGGTGACGATCAAGCCCGATGCCAAGACCGGCGCGCATCATCATGGCCACCTCGAGAGCATCATCTATGTGGTGCGCGGCAAGGCGCGCATGCGCTGGGGCGAGCATTTGCAATTCACCGCCGAGGCCAACCCCGGCGATTTCATCTTCATTCCGCCCTATGTGCCGCATCAGGAGATCAATGCCAGCCCCGATCAGATACTGGAATGCGTGCTGGTGCGCAGCGACGGCGAGGCCATCGCCATCAATCTCGACATCGAGCCGGTGGAGAAGCCGGAAACCGTGCTGTGGGTCGACCCGATCCACCGCGACGGCGCGGTAAAGGCTTAAACGTTGCCGCTTCGCTCTAGCGACGCATTTTGATTGAGCATGATCTTTTCGGAAAACCGGTTTCCACTTTTCCGGATCATGCTCTAAAAGCAAAGAGTGCCGATGAATTTGCCGCGCCGGTCTTTGACGATCATCGAACATTCCAGGCGCTTGAGCGCGGCCTTGGCATCTTCATTGCCGAGCGCAGCGGCCTGCCCGTAATAGCCCTTGGCGGCTTTGGTGTCCTGCGGCCCGCCGCGGCCGGAGAGGACGAAATTGCCCAGCCAATCCAACGCCTCGGCGTGGTTTTGCGCGGCTGCCTTTTCGAACATGGCCCGCGCCGCGGCGTCGTCCTTCGGGCCGCCGGTGCCTTCGGCATACATCACGCCGAGCTGAAACTGCGCTTCGGCGGAATTTTGTTCCGCCGCTTTCATCAGCATCGCCCTTGCCTGGGCCGGATCCGCCGGCGGCCCGGCGGCGCCGCCACTGGACAACGCGGTGAGACGGGTCACGCCGCGCGGATTGCCGGCCGCGGCGGCGCGCTCGAACAGCTTGCGCGCCTGCGCTTCGTCCTTGGCGACGCCGGAGCCGGCGGCGTAGAGGATACCGAGCTCGACCATGGCGGCGGTGCTGCCCTTGTCGATCGCCTTGCGATAGGCGGCGACCGCGTCGGCGGGCTGCCCATTGGCGGCATAGGCGCGGCCGAGCTGATAAAGCGCCCGGCGCGACGCCGGCGCCGCGATCTTGCAGAATTTGATCGCGGTGGCGACATCGGACGGCGCGATGTCGGCCACGCCTTTGACGTCCGCCGGCTTGTCCGGATCGGTGGGATCGGCGGCGAGCCGGTCGCACAGCACCAGATCGGCCGATTGCGCGCGGGCCGGTGACTGCGCAGCCACGAGTGCAAGCGCCGACAGGGCGAATATGCAGGCAATCGAAGCGGCGCCGGATCGTCTCGTCATGGCGCCGATTTTATCACGATCCTGGTCTGGCGCGCATCGTGGGCGCGCCATCAAGCCGGCTTTTCGCCGAGGATGGTCAATCGCCGCATCAGGCGGCGTTGGGCGGCGCTGAAGTCGGTGCGGGCGTGCAGCGTGCAGCGGTTGTCCCACATCAAGAGGTCGTGCGGTCGCCAGACGTGTTCGTAGATGAATTGCGGCTCTTCCTGATGGTCGAACAGCGCGTTGAGAAGGGCGTCGCTCTCGGCACCCGGCAATCCTTCGACGGCGACCGTCATCAAGCGGTTGACGTAGAGCGCCTTTCGCCCGGTGGCCGGATGGGTCCTGACGATGGGATGCCAGTACGATGGAATGCCTTCGCCCAGTTTGGTGCCGCGCTTCATCGACGCGTTGTCGTAGTCGTAGGCATTGAGTGCGTTGCGGCCTTCGATCTGCCGTTTCATCGCCACAGGCAGCGTTTCATAGGCGAGGTAGGCGTTGGCGAACAGCGTGTTGCCGCCCTGGCTCGGGATTTCCAGCGCATACAGAATCGAAGCCATCGCCGGCCGTTCCTGGTAGCATTGGTCGGTGTGAAAGTGCATCTCGCCGTCGGGCAAGGCGCCGATCTGTTGGCCGTTCTCGCGGATATTGGAAATCAACATGACGGCAGGGTTCTTGGTCGTGTAGCGCCGCGTGTGGCTCACCGCCGGCGGTCCGAACCGCTCGCCGAAGCGGACCTGGTCGTCCTCGGTGAGATGTTGATCGCGGAACAGGATCACCAGATTGCGGTGCCAGCAGTCGAGGATTTTGGCGAAAGTCTCATCGCTCAACGGCGCGCTCAGATCGACGCCGATGATTTCGGCGCCGATCGCCGGCGCCAGCGCGCGCATCTGCAACTGCGACGGCCGTCCCGGCACATCGAGCGCTTGCGTGATGCTCATGGCCATCTCCCTGCGGTGGGCCGCGTCGCACACATCGCCATATTAGCATTTTGCCGCTGCGACAATCGAGCACGGAGCCCATCGACCGGCAGCGCGATTAATAGAGCAGGGGCGGCCATGGAGGATTATGACGTGGCTGTCGATGTGGCGCTTTGGACTGTTCTCGCGGCTATGGCCGGCTTTATCGCCTTGGGCTGCATGGTAACGCGGAAAACAACAACTGGCAGGGAGGGACGCGACGCCAATATGGCGGTGGGCACGGCTAGCGACCGACTACTGGCCCCTTCGCACCGCGCTGGCGAAACGCTTGGCCTCTTCGGCGGCGCGGAATAGCGCCTTGGCCTTGTTGATGCATTCCTGCTGCTCGAACGCGGGATCGGAATCGGCGACGATGCCGGCGCCGGCCTGCACATACATGGTGCCGTCCTTGATCAAGGCGGTGCGCAGCACGATGCAGGTGTCCATGTCGGCGCCGGCGGAGAAATAGCCGACGCAGCCGGCATAGAGCGAGCGCTTCTCTTTCTCCAATTCGTCGATGATCTGCATGGCGCGCACTTTTGGCGCGCCCGACACCGTGCCGGCGGGAAAGCCCGCGGCCAAGGCATCGAGCGCGTCGCGGTCGCGGCGCAGCTTGCCCTCGACATTGGAGACGATGTGCATCACTTGGCTATAGCGCTCGATGAAGAACTGGTCGGTCACGGTGACGGAACCGATCTCGGCGACGCGGCCGACGTCGTTTCGGCCGAGATCGAGCAGCATGAGATGCTCGGCCCGCTCTTTCGGATCGGCGAGCAATTCCGCTTCCAGTGCCTGATCCTCGTGCGGCGTGGCGCCGCGCGGTCTTGTGCCGGCGATGGGGCGGATGGTGACGACACCGTCGCGCGCCTTGACCATCAGTTCGGGGCTCGATCCGGCGATGGCGAAGCCGCCGAATTCGAGGAAGAACAGATAGGGCGAAGGATTGACCCGGCGCAGCGCCCGGTAAAGCGCGAACGGCGGCAGCTTGAACGGCGCCTCGAACCGCTGCGATAGCACCACCTGAAAAATATCGCCGGCGGCGATGTACTCCTTGGCGCGCAGCACCATGGCTTTGAATTCGGCGGGCGTGGTGTTCGAGCGCGGCGCGACTTCGAGTGGGCCCAAGTCGATGTCGGCAGCGGCCTTGTCGAGCGGCCGGTCGAGCGCATCGACCACCGCCGCGAGGCGTTCGACCGCGCGCGTGAGTGCGGCCTTCGCCGAAATGCCGGCATGGGGCCGCACCGGCGAGACCACAGTGATGGTGTCTTTGACCGCATCGAACGCGATCACCAGCGTCGGGCGCACCAGCATGGCGTCGGGGATGCCGATCGGGTCGGGCGCTTGCGCCGGCAATTCCTCGATCAGCCGCACCATGTCGTAGCCGAGATAGCCGAACACGCCGGCGGCCATGGGCGGCAGCTCGTCGGGCAGCGCGACGCGGCTTTCGGCGATGAAGGTGCGCAGCGCCTGCAGCGGCGGCTCGGCCATCGGCGCAAACGCCGTCGGATCGCTCGCCGGCGCGCGGTTGAGCGCGGCGCGTTCGCCATCGACGCGGAAGATCATGTCGGGCTCGATCCCGATGATCGAATAGCGGCCGCGCACGGCGCCGCCTTCGACCGATTCCAGCAAAAAACTCATCGGCCGGGAGCCGGCGATTTTCAGGAAGGCGGAGACCGGCGTTTCCAGGTCGGCAACCAGCGTCGTCCACACCACCTGCGGCTCGCCGGCCTCATAGCGGGCGGCAAACTTTTCCGCCGAAGGCTCGATCTGCATTCAATTGGTATCCGGCGCGCTATTGCCCAGGGCTTGCTGGAGTGCGGTCTGATTGACGCTGGTGCCGAGATCGTTTTCCAGCCACGCCATGTACTGGCCGAACACGTCGTCACTGATCTGGCGCGAAACCATGTCGTTGAGCGCTTTGCCGTTCGGTGAGTTGGCCTCAAAACCCGGCGTCTTGACGTCGGTCACCCGGAACACGGTCCATTGCGTCGGGTTTTCGCCTTCGGCGCTGGCGTAGGCATCCAGCGCGGTATGGAAGATGGCCTCGATCATCCGTCCCGAAATTGTCTGCGGCGGCTTGGTGCGCGTGATGTTGCTTGCGGTTTCGACTTTCACGCCATTGGCCGCAGCCATGGCCTCGAGCGTGCCGCCGTTTTTCAGCTTGTCGAGGATGTCGGCCGCCTTGGCCTTGAGCCGCGTGGCGATCTCGTCGTCGCGCCACTGCGCCTCGACCTGGCTTTTCACCTCGTCGAGCGTGCGTTCGCGCGCCGGCGTGACGCCGGTGACGTCGTACCAGATATAGCCGCCGTCGGCCTCGAGCGGATCGTTGTCGACGCCGACGTCGGTTGCGAACGCGGCGTTGACCACTTCGGCGGCGTGCGGAAAGTTCGCGATCGGCTTGCCGTCGGGACCGCGGCCGGAGCGGTCGATGGCGTCGTAGGTGACGACGGGCAGCTTCAATTTCTGCGCCGCGTCCTCGAGCGAAGCGCCGCCGGCGCGGGCCTCCTCGATCTTGTCGTGGATGTCCAGAACGGTTTTCTTGACGCGCGCCAAGGCAATCTCGTTGCGGATCTGCGGCGCCACGTCGGCGAAGGTCTTGGCTTCCTCGGGGATGATCTTCGACACCGTCACGATGACGACGCCGAACTTGCCTTGCACCGGCGCGCTTACTTCGCCGTCCTTGAGCGCGAAGGCGGCATCCGCCACCGCCGGGTCGATGATGGTCGATTTCGGCACCGTGCCGAGATCGAGGTCTTGTTCTTTCAGCCCGCGCTCGGCCGCGAGCGCCGCAAACGTCAGGCCGCCCTTGATGCGATCGCTGGCAGCCTGCGCCTCGGCCAAGGAGGGAAACGGCATCTGCGCGATGTGGCGGCGCTCCGGCGTGATGTAGCGGTTGCGGTAAGTGTCGAAAATCTGTTTGACGTCTTCGTCCGGCACTTCCGCGGTCTTGGCAAGCTCGGCCGGCGTTGCCACCACGGTCGCGATTTTGCGGAATTCCGGCGCGCGGAACAGGATTTTGCGCGTATCGAAATATTTGCTGAGCTGTTCCTCGGTCGGCGGCGCAATGTCGCCGGCTTGCGCCGGCCCGAGCGCGATATAGGCGATGCTGCGCTGTTGGTTCTGAAACTGATTGAGCGCATCGAGCCAGGCGTTCGGCAGCGGGATATTACCCGAGACCGAATCGATGATCTGCCGGCGAAGCGTCAGGTTGCGCTGCTCGGCGACGAAGCGCTTCTCGTTGAAGCCGGCGTTGCGCATGGCGTCTTCGAAGCGCGCGCGGTCGAACTGGCCTTGCTGGTTTTGGAACGCCGGATTGGTGACGATGCGCCGCGAGATTTCGTCATTGGAAACGCCGAGCCGCATTTGCCGCGCGCGCTCGTTCAAGCCGGCTTCGGCGACCATCTCGCTCAAAACCTGCCGCGGCACGCCACGCGCCATGGCCTCGTCGGGCGTGATCACATGGCCGGACTGCCGGCTGAGCATCTGCAGCGCGTCGGTGTAGGTCTGCCGGAACTGCTCGATCGGGATTTCGATGCCGCCGATCTTGGCGACCGTCGAGCGGCCAAAACCGCGAAAGATGTCGTTGATGCCCCAAACCGCAAAGCTTGCGGCCAGCACCGACATCACCACACCCATGACGATGCGGCCGAGCCAATTCGCGGAGGCTTTACGGATACCTCGAAGCATTACGTTCCACGCTCTGGAATGGTTGCTTTAAGCCAGTCGGCTGAAGGCGGCGCATCATAAGGAGCGTTGCGCTGCATCGCAACCGACGGGATTTACAGATAAAACGCCTCTTTTCCGCCTGCAACCGGTCTGCTAACGGCTCTTAGTCGCAGGATTTTTGGGCCGAAACGATGGCGCGCCGCCCGCTGGTCGCTGGCAATTGGAAAATGAACGGGCTCCAGGCTTCCGCCGGCGAGCTTACGGCAATCATCGCCGGCGCCCGCGGCCTGCCCAACGCCGACTTTATGATTTGTCCGCCGGCCACGCTGGTGGCGCGCTTTGCGGCGCTGGCGCAAGGCTCGCGCGTCGCCATCGGCGGCCAGGACTGCCGTGCCGAACCGGCCGGCGCCTATACCGGCGATATTGCCGCCGAAATGCTCAAAGATGCCGGCGCCAGTGCCGTCATCGTCGGCCATTCCGAGCGCCGGCATTATCACGGCGAGACCGATGCCATGGTGCGAGCCAAGGCGCTTGCGGCGCGCCGCGCCGGCCTCCTTGCCATCGTCTGTATCGGCGAGACGCGCGCCGAGCGCGATGCCGGCAAAACCCACACGATCGTGCGCGCGCAGCTCGACGGCTCGTTGCCGGATGGATTTTTCGATTTCGTCGTCGCCTATGAGCCGGTCTGGGCGATCGGTACCGGCGTGACGCCGACCAAGGACGATGTTTTCGACGTGCACCGCTTCATCCGCGAGCAATTGTCGACCCGCTATGGCGATGCCGCGCAGGGCATCCGTATTCTCTACGGCGGCTCGGTCAAGCCGGCCAACGCCAAGGAATTGCTCGGCATCGACAATGTCGATGGCGCGCTGGTCGGCGGTGCCAGTCTCAAGGCCGACGAGTTCCTGGCGATAGCGGCGGTTTACCGCTAACCTTTGCTTGCCGCCGGCGCCCAAGACCGGCGGCTCGGGAGGACGCCATGAATTTCCATCGTGCGATTGCCGTCATTGCCGTATTGGGATTGCCGCAGCTCGCGACCGCGGCCCATGCCGCCGACATAAAACTCCTCGAAGGCAACGCGCTGAACGCGGTGATGGAGGAACTCGGCCCGCAATTCGAGAAAGCGACCGGGAATAAGCTCGTCGTTACGCTCGGAACGTCCGCGCAGCTGAAGGCCCGTATCGAGGGCGGCGAGGCGTTCGACGCCGTGCTGCTGACCAAGGCCGCGCTCGATGAGCTCGCCGCGGCGGGCAAAGTCGCGGATGCGCCTCGCGCCGCCATTGCGCGCGCCGGCATCGGCGTCGCCATTCGCAAAGGCGCGGCAAAGCCCGATCTGAGCACCACCGACGGCTTCAAGCAGGCGATGCTGAACGCGAAATCGATCGGCTTTGTCGACCAGACGCCCACCGCCGCCGCGCTCAAGGCCATATTTGCCAAGCTCGGCATCGCCGACGAGATCAAATCGAAGATCAAGCCGCTCACGATTCAGGCGGCGGTGGCGGTCACCAACGGCGATGTCGAAATTGCGATGACGCAGATCAGCGAAATCCTGCCTTATCCCGGCGTCGAGCTCGCCGGACCGCTGCCGCCGGACATTCAGACCTATACGACGTTCTCGGGCGGCATCAGCGCCACGGCGAAAAATGCCGAAGCGGCCGCCGCCTTGATCAAATTTTTGACCTCGCCCGATGCCAAGGCGGTGATCAAGGCCAAGGGCATGGAGCCGGGCTGAGCGCGCGCTTGAAACCATCGGTAAAAGCGGGAGGGAGCCATGGCCGACGACAATAATCCGATACGCCGTCGCAATTTCCTGATGGGGGCCGGCACCGCGGTCGCCGCGTCTTTGGCGGCGCCCGTTGCCCCGGAAGCGCAGACCGCGCCGAGCGCAGCCAGCGCACCGCCCGATGTCGAGCCGTTGCTCACGCTGACGCCGACCGAGCATGCCTTCGTCGTCGCCGCCGCCGACACGTTGATCCCGGCCGACGATTTATCGCCATCGGGCAGCCAGTGCGGCGTCGCAACCTTCATCGACCGCCAGCTCGCCGGTGCTTATGGCGGCGGCGCGCGGCTTTATCGCGACGGCCCGTTCGCAAAAGCCAAGCCCGAACTCGGCTATCAGCTGCCGCTCAATCCGCGCGAATTTTTTCGCGCCGGCATTGCCGCGGCCAACGACTGGTCGCGCAAGACCTACGGCAAGGATTTCGACCGCCTTGCCGACGCCGACCGCGAAACCGCGTTGAAGGCCATGGAATCCGGCAAGGCGGAATTTTCCGGCTTTTCCAGCCGCATGTTCTTCAACGCGCTGCTCGAGCTGAGCATGGAAGGCTTTTTCGCCGACCCGATCTATGGCGGCAACCGCGATATGGCGGCGTGGAAAATGGTCGGCTATCCGGGCCTGCCGGCGACCTATCGCGAGGACATCAAGAAATATTTCGGCAAGAAATACGACAAGCCGCCGCGCTCGATCGCGGATTTTTCTTGAGGGAGATGCATCATGATCACGCTCAGGGAAACCGATGCGGTCGTCATCGGCGTCGGCTGGACCGGGTCGATCCTGGCCCGCGAACTGACCAAGGCAGGCCTCAACGTCGTCGGCCTCGAGCGCGGCGCCAAACGCATGCCGCGCGAAGATTTCACCATTCCCTCGGTGCGCGACGATCTCAAATACGCCGTGCGGCAGGAGCTATTTCAGGACGCGCAGCTTGAAACCGTGTCGCTGCGCCATTCGCCGGCCGAAACCGCACTGCCGATCCGCCGCCTCGGCTCGTTCCTGCCGGGCACCGATCTCGGCGGCGCCGGCGCGCACTGGAACGGCATGACCTGGCGTTGGCTGCCGTCCGATCACAAGCTGCGCACACATATCACCGAACGCTACGGCAAGAACGCCATTCCCGAAGAGATGACCATCGAAGACTTGCCGGTCTCTTATGACGAGCTCGAGCCGTATTACGACAAGTTCGAGAAGCTGTGCGGGGTCTCCGGCAAGGCCGGCAATCTGCGCGGGAAAATCGTCGACGGCGGCAATGTGTTCGAAGGGCCGCGGCAGAACGAATATCCCAATCCGCCGCTGGCCAAGAGCATGGCCGGCACCATCATGGCCGATGCATCGAGGAGCCTCGGCTATCATCCGTTCCAGGCGCCATCGAGCAATGCCAGCGAGGTCTACACCAATTTCGAAGGCCAGACGCTCGGCGCTTGCGAATATTGCGGCCATTGCGAACGCTTCGGCTGCGAAGCCAATGCCAAAGCGTCGCCGAATGTCTGCATCCTGCCGGCGCTCTTGGCGGATTCAAAATTCGAGCTGCGCACCCACGCGCAAGTGAAGGAACTGGTCTACGACAAGGCGGCGCGCAAGGTGACGGCGGTGCGTTATGTCGATACCCGCAGCGGTGAGGAATACGAGCAGCCCGCCGGGATCGTCATCCTCGGCGCTTACGTGTTCAACAACGTGTTGCTGATGCTGACCGCCGGCATCGGCGAGGCTTACGACTACAAGACCGGCAAAGGTGCCGTCGGCAAGAACTACTGCTATCAAGTCAGCGGCAATGCCGTGACGCTGTTCTTCCAGGACAAGGAGATCAATCCGTTCATGGCGGCCGGCGCCCACGGCGTCCTGATCGACGACTTCAACGGCGACAATTTCGATCACGGCGGGCTTGGCTTCTTCGGCGGCGCCTGGATCCAGGCCGGCCCGACCAACGGCCGCCCGATCGCGACCCGCCCGGTGCCGCCCGGCACGCCGCGCTGGGGCCGCGAATGGAAGCAGGCGACGGCGAAGTGGTACAACCACGCTTTCTCGATCGGCGCGTCCGGCTGCAACTACGCGCACCGCGAAAATTTCCTGGATCTCGATCCGACTTATCGGGACGCGCTCGGCCGGCCGCTCATCCGCATGTCGTATAATTTCCGCGACAACGATTTTAAGCTCGCGGACTATGTCGGCGGCGTGCTCGGACGGCTGGCCAAAGCCATGAACCCGACGGTCATGGGCACGCCGAGCGTGAAGAAAGGCGACTACAGCGTCGTGCCCTACCAGTCGACCCACAATACCGGCGGCACCATGACCGGCACCGATCCGAAGGGGAGCGTCGTCAACCGCTATCTGCAATCCTGGGACGCCGATAATTTGTTCGTCATGGGCGCCTCGGTGTTTCCGCAGAACGCCTCATACAATCCGACCGGCATCGTCGGCGCGCTGGCTTATTGGTCGGCAAACGCGATCACCACGCAATATCTCAAGAGCCCGGGACCGCTGGTGCACGCCTGAGCAGCGCCGCCCGGGCGGGCGGCGCTGACGAATTCATGTGCTTTTAACGCGGTACGATCGGCGGTGACGTCACCGGATCGGTCTGTGCCGCCGGATTGCTCGAATAATTCGCCGCGGTCTGCATCTCCGCATTGCCGGCGCGATAGACGATAATGCCGGCGGCGATAAAGGCAAACAGCACGGCCGCCAGGAACCAGTACCCGGCCGCGTCCGGCGTCCGTTCGTCGTCGAGCCGGCGTTCGAGTCCGTAGCTGTCATAGTCATAATCGACGTCGTGTTTCTTCACTGGCTGGTCCATGGGGCCCTCCTTTTCACGAAGGCAATGGAACAACGCGCAACAGCCCTGTCATAACGCATGGGCAGACATGCAAAGTTCCAACGCGTGGCCATTCCCCACAGTTCCCACGGCCCATTCCGGTCGGCTCCGGTTAGGTCTATTGTTATTCCAATAATAATCGACGGCGGCGCGGCATCGCGCCGGCAGGGGAGGGTCAAATGGCCGACGAGACGATTCCGCGCCGGAAATTTCTTGTGGGAGCAGGCCTCGCCGGCACTGCGGTCGCGACCGGTTTGGCCCAGACCGAGCCCGCGAAGGCACAAGCCGCCGCCGCGCCGGCAGCAGCAACGCCGTCGGCGCCGCAAGCAGAGCCGCTGCTTCTGCTCAACGAGACCGAGCATGCCTTTGTGGTCGCCGCGGTCGATACCATGATCCCGGCCGACGAATTGTCGCCCTCGGGCAGCGATTGCGGCTGCGCCACCTATATCGACCGCCAGCTCGCCAGCGCCTGGGGCGGCGGCGCCAAAATGTATCGCTCCGGGCCCTTTCTCAAAGGCAAGCCGGAGCAGGGCTATCAATTGCCGCTCACGCCGGCCGAGTTCATCACCGCCGGCATCGCCGCCGCCAATGCCTGGTCGCGCAAGACTTATGGCAAGGATTTCGACCGGCTCGATGCGGACAAACGCATCGAGGCGCTCAAGGCGATGCAGGAGGGCAAGGCCGCGTTCGACAATATCAATGCGCGCGCTTTCTTCGCCCGCCTGTTGACGCTGACCATGGAGGGTTTTTTCGGCGACCCGATCTACGGCGGCAACCGCAACATGGCGTCGTGGCGGATGCTCGGTTATCCCGGCCTGCCGGCGACCTACGCCAACCTCATCGACGAGTATCGCGACAAACGCTACGTCGCCGAGCCGCAATCGATCGCGGACTTTTCGTAAAGCGGGAGGCGGACATGGTGACGCGACTGAAAGAAGTCGATGCGGTCACGATCGGGCTGGGTTGGACCGGCGCCATCATGGCGCGCGAACTGACCAAAGCCGGGCTGAACGTGGTCGCTTTGGAAAAGGGCCAGGACCGCACCCCGGGCGCCGATTTCGTCCTGCCGGCGGTGCGCGACGAAGTGCGCTACGCGGCGCGCCTGGAATTGATGTGGGACAATTCGATCGACACCCTGACGTTCCGCAATTTCGGCAACGAGCAGGCGCTGCCGATCCGCCGTATCGGCGCGTTCTTGCCGGGCGAAGGCGTCGGCGGCTCCGGCATTCATTGGGGCGCCTTGCATTGGCGCTTTCTGCCGTCGGATTTCCGCATCCGTAGCGCGCTCACCGAGCGCTATGGCGCAAGCGCACTTCCCGAAGGCATGACCATCCAGGATTGGCCGGTGAGCTATGCTGAGATGGAGCCGTTTTACGATTACTTCGACAAGATCTGCGGCGTGTCGGGCCAGGCCGGCAATGTGGGCGGCAAGAAAATCGACGGCGGCAATGTGTTCGAGGGCCCGCGTAGCGCCCACTATCCGAACGCCCCGATCAAATCGAGCAATGCCGGGCTGATGTATGCCGCGGCGGCAAAAAGCCTCGGCTATCATCCGTTCCCGGCGCCGGTCGCGATCGCCAGCGCGCCTTATGCGAATGCCGAAGGCGTGCCGCTGGGGGCTTGCGAATATTGCGGCTTTTGCAATCGCATCGCTTGCGAGACCAATGCCAAGGCCTCGCCGAATTCGACCATCCTGCCGGCGCTGCGTCTCGATCCGAAGTTCGAGATCCGCACCCGGACGTTCGTCACCAAGCTCAACTACGACAAGGCTGCCAAAAAAGTCGTGAGCGTGACCTACACCGACATGCGCAACGGCGAGGAATACGAACAGCCCGCCGGCATCGTGCTGCTGACCTCCTACGTGTTCGGCAACGTGCAGCACATGCTGCTCGCCGGCATCGGCGAACCTTACGATCGCGCCACCGGCAAGGGCGTCGTCGGCAAGAACTACGCCTATCAGTTCGAGGCCGGCGCCAGCGCCTTCTTCGAGGACAAGGAGCTGAACCCCTATTGGGGAAATGCCGGCATGGGCGTCGCCATCGACGACTTCAATGGCGAGACTTTCGACCATGGCGGCTTAGGCTTCTTTGGCGGCGGCTATATCGCCTGCAACAGTGCCGGCGCGCCGCCGATCGCCGGCCGCACCGTGCCGCACGGTACGCCGGAATGGGGCTCGGAATGGAAGCGCGCCACCGTGAAGTGGTACCACCACGCCGCCCGCTTCAACACCCAGGGCTCGGTCTATGCCAATCGCGACAACTTCATGGACCTCGACCCGACCTACAAAGACGCCTTCGGCCGGCCGCTGATCCGGCTCACCTACAATCCGCCCGACAACGAATTCAAGATGTCGGCGTATCTGTTGCAAAAGCTCGAAGGCGTCATCAAGGCGATGAATCCGACGCACTACGAGATGCATCCGCGGCCGAAGACATTTACCGTGGTGCCCTATCAATCGACCCACAATACCGGCGGCACCATGATGGGCGCCGATCCGAAATCGAGCGTGGTCAATCGCTACCTGCAGGCTTGGGACGCCGATAACCTGTTCGTTCAGGGCGCTTCCGTGTTTCCGCAGCAGCACGGCTACAATCCGACCGGCACGGTGGGGGCGCTCGCCTATTGGTCGGCGAAGGCCATCACCACAAGCTACCTCAAAAATCCGGGACCGCTGGTTCACGCTTAGAGGGATCGCAAAAAGCTTGCCCTCGGACTTGATCCGAGGGTGGAAACCGGTTTTCGGAAAAGATCATGCTCAACAAAAAAATCTCTAGGGGGGAATAATGCCAAGCCAGAAAACGGGCGCCGTCATCGGCGCCGCGGCCGCCGTTGCTCTCATGGCCTTCGCCACAACGCCGGCCGCGGCCGCCGACGCCGACGCCGCCCACGGCAAGGTGGTGTTCCAAACCTGCGCCGCCTGCCACAGCGACAAGCCGGACGCGATCGGCCCGAGCCTGCGCGGCGTGTACGGCCGCAAGTCCGCGGCGCTCCCGGATTTCCGCTATTCCAACGCCATGATGCGCGCGGGCCTCACCTGGGACGACGCCAACCTGAAGGCCTACATCAAGGACCCGCAGGCCAAGGTGAAAGGCAACCGCATGCCGTTCGGCGGCTTGTCGAGCGACGCCGACATCGACGACGTCATCGCTTTTCTGAAGGATTACAAGTAGCTAGCCGCGGCCTATAAGGGCATGTCGGGATCGGCCGACGGCGCCGCTTCAGCCATAGAAAATCCCCCTGGGATCATGTAGAGACCGCCGCGGCTGCCTATATGAAGCGCGGGCGGCAGGCGGGAAATCATCGATGCTGAGCGTCATTATCGTCATCCACCTCATGCTGGTGCTGGGCCTGATCGGCGTCGTGCTGTTGCAAAAGTCCGAGGGTGGCGGACTGGTCAGCTCGACCTCGGGCTTTATGACCGGCCGCGGCACGGCAAACGTTTTGACGCGCACCACGGCGTTTCTGGCCGCAGGCTTCTTCGTCACCAGCCTGTTGTTGTCCTGGATTGCGGGTTTTGACCGCAAGCCGACCTCGATCATCCGCACCGGCGGCACGCCGGCCCAGGAAACCCCGGGTGCCCCGCCGGTCGCACCGCCATTGAGCGGCGGTGGTGGTGGCGGCGTTCTCGACCTGCTCAAGAAAGGCGCGGGCGGAAACACGGCGACGGCGCCGGCTCCGGCCCCGAGCGGTCCGCAAGTGCCGCAGTCGCAATAAGTGCCGCAGTCGCAATAGGCGACGTCGCACCCCATCTAAGGCTGCAATGAGCGGGCCGTGCGATGACTTTCGGCATCGCCTGAGGATTTCGGTTGAAGCCCTTGCGGTTCAAGTGGTTTTAGGCGTCGGTTCGGGCTGGTTTACGATGCGTGGCAGATATTCCGGAAAATCGCTCGTCGAATCGTATTTGGAGGGCTAAAGCTTAAGTCCCATGGCGCGGTATATTTTCATCACCGGCGGCGTGGTCTCCTCACTTGGCAAGGGTCTCGCTTCCGCAGCGCTCGGCGCGCTGTTGCAGGCGCGCGGCTACAAGGTCCGCCTGCGCAAGCTCGACCCCTATCTCAACGTCGATCCCGGCACCATGTCGCCGTACCAGCACGGCGAGGTTTTCGTCACCGACGACGGCGCCGAGACCGATCTCGATCTCGGCCATTACGAGCGCTTCACCGGGCGGCCTGCGACCCGCAGCGACAACATCACCACCGGCCGCATCTACCAGGACATTCTCACCAAGGAGCGCCGCGGCGACTATCTCGGCGCCACCATCCAGGTCATTCCCCACGTCACCAATGCGATCAAGGATTTCATCCGCGACGGCAACGAGGATTTCGATTTCGTGCTGTGCGAGATCGGTGGCACCGTCGGCGATATCGAGGGGCTGCCGTATTTCGAGGCCATCCGGCAGATGGGCAACGATCTGCCGCGGGGGCACGCCATCTACATCCACCTGACCTTGATGCCGTTCATCCCGAGCGCCGGCGAGCTCAAAACCAAGCCGACCCAGCACTCGGTGCGCGAACTGCGCGCCATCGGCATCCAGCCCGATATTCTGCTGTGCCGCACCGACCGCGAGATTCCGCTGAGCGAGCGAAAAAAGCTCGCGCTGTTCTGCAACGTGCGCGAAAGCGCCGTGATCGAGGCGCGCGACGTCGACAATATTTACGCCGTGCCGGAGGCCTATCACGCCGGCGGCCTCGACGACGAAGTGCTCGCCGCCTTCGGCATCGACAATCCGCCGCCGCCCGATCTCGCCACCTGGCATCTGATCAACGAGCGCATCCGCAATCCGGAAGGCGACGTCACCATCGCCATCGTCGGCAAATATACCGGCATGAAGGACGCCTATAAGTCGCTGATCGAGGCGCTGTCTCATGGCGGCATCGCCAACAAGGTCAAGGTCAAGCTCGACTGGATCGAGAGCGAAGTGTTCGAGAACGAGGACCCGGCGCCGTTCCTCGAGCACGTCGACGGCATTTTGGTGCCGGGCGGATTCGGCCAGCGCGGCGCCGAAGGAAAGATCCTTGCCGCGCAGTTCGCCCGCGAGCGCAAGGTGCCGTATTTCGGCATCTGCTTCGGCATGCAGATGGCGGTGATCGAAGCGGCGCGGAATCTTTGCGGCATCGAGAAGGCCAACTCGACCGAGTTTGTGCAGACGCCCGAACCCGTGGTCGGCCTGATGACCGAATGGATGAAGGGCAACGAATTGCAGAAGCGCGGCATAACCGGCGACCTCGGCGGCACCATGCGGCTCGGCGCCTATCCGGCCATGCTGGCGCGCGGCTCCCGCGTCGCCGATATCTATCGCTCGGCCGAGATTTCCGAGCGCCACCGCCACCGCTACGAGGTCAACACCGCCTACAAGGATCGCCTGGCCCAACACGGCATGCGCTTCTCCGGCATGTCGCCGGACGGGCTATTGCCGGAAATCATCGAATACGACGACCACCCCTGGTTCATCGGCGTGCAATTCCACCCCGAGCTGAAATCGCGCCCCTTCGCGCCGCATCCGCTGTTCTCGTCCTTCATCGGGGCTGCGGTGGAGCAGAGCCGGCTGGTGTAGGGAGAGGCTCGGCTACCGCGGCGGCTTATCGGCTTAAACCGCCGGCCGGCGGTCGGCTTGTGGCTTGGAAGGGCCGCCCCTCATAAACTAGCTTCAACACCCTTTGGTTGAGTGTTACTGTTTAAAAATTGCAGGTCATTTTTGGGCTCTCCAATGAGTAGTACAGTTCAGGTCGTGGGAAAACTCATGGAGTGGAGCGGGCAAGCACTGCAGCGCGCGGATATTGCAGCCTTTATTACTGAGCGTGCCCAAGCTCTGGTCGAAAAAGAGGCCGCGGAAGGCGCATTTAGTTGGACTGAAAGAATACTTCACAAGAAAAGCAAAATTGCAGAGCGCCACATTTCAAATGAATTCAGTAGCATCTACAAACACGCGACGTTCAATCGCTTCATGGCTCAACAATTGAGTCAGTTCGACGAGCAAATTTTGGTTCGCCTCGTTAAAAGAATTGAAGAATATACAGGAATTTCCGAGGAGCGGTTTTATGCACTTCCAAAATTTTTAGTCTCTGAGCTTTTCGAAATATTTCTGAAGAACAGTCTTTCGTCAGCAAAGGGGCTCCCACAGGTCTTTGACGACGTGTTTGGAAAAGAAGCTGGTGAATTAAGGAACGAAAAGATTCTGATGTTCATTGAATTCGCTTCGCGCGAAGCTACGCGTTCTGCGATCGATGCGCTCGACAAAATCAGTCAGCCGTCTGTGACTGGCATTTTTAGGAAGGCTCTTAATATTAAATCTTTTGGTCCGAGGGCATATCTTTGGGGACATAATGCATCAATGACATGGAAAGAAGGTGGAGACAGGGGCCATTATTATTTTGACAAGCGTGACGAAAAACCAATGCCGGATGTGCTCGCAGAAGTGGAAACTCTAAAAAATAGACTTGAGACGCTTCTCCTTAATAGTGGAACGCGTGAGTTGGCGCCTCGACTCGAGGAGACTATAGTTAAAGGTCGTATCCCCAACGAGATTCGCAAGTGCATCAGCGTCGAATACGAACAGCCGGCGAGCTGAAATCGCGCCCCTTCGCGCCGCACCCGCTGTTCTCGTCCTTCATCGGGGCGGCGGTGGAGCAGAGCCGGCTGGTGTAATATCATCCACTATCGATTTTGCGCTCAATGTCCGGCCGGTCGCCGGACATCTGCATCTCAGAAACAAATCATCGGGAGGACACCATGATCTACGAACAACGCATCTACACCTGCATTCCCGGCCGGCTGCCGGCGCTGCTCAAGCGGTTCGAGGAGCAGACCTTAAAAGTCTGGGACAAGCACGGCATCAAGCAGGCCGGTTTTTGGACCGTGCTGGTCGGCGAGGGCAACCACGATTTGCATTACCTGCTCACGTGGGACTCGCTCGCCGAGCGCGAGCGGATCTGGAACGCCTTCCAGGCCGATCCGGCCTGGCACAAGGCGCGCGATGAGAGCGAGAAGGACGGGCCGATCATCGCCAATATCAAGAGTTCATTCTTGCGGCCGACGGCATTTTCCGCGGTGAAATGAGGCCGGTTGACCCGACCCGCCGTGGCCTTCATGGTCGCCCGCGATGACGCCGAAAAATGCCGATCCGAATGCCGTCGTTGCCGTAGGCAAGGTGCGTTTCGGCAATAACCTGCCGCTGGCCTTGATCGCGGGACCGTGCGCGCTGGAGAGCCGGGCGCATGCCTTCGACATGGCGGCTGCGCTCAAGGATATTACGGCGCGGCTTGGCGTCGGCTTCGTCTACAAAACCTCGTTCGACAAGGCCAACCGCACCAGCGCCGCAAGCGTCCGCGGGCTCGGCCTCGGTAACGCGCTGCCGATTTTTGCGGAGTTGCGCGAAAAGCTCGGCGTGCCCGTGCTCACCGACGTGCATGAGCCGGAGCAATGCGCAGCCGTCGCCGAGGTGGTCGATATTTTGCAAATCCCGGCTTTTCTCTGCCGGCAAACCGACTTGTTGGTGGCGGCGGCAAAGACCGGGCGCGTCGTCAACGTCAAGAAGGGTCAGTTCTTGGCGCCGTGGGACATGGCCAATGTGGTGCAAAAAATCACCGGCGCCGGCAACGCCAACGTGCTGGTCACCGAGCGCGGCGTGTCGTTCGGCTACAACACGCTGGTCTCCGACATGCGCGCGCTGCCGGTGCTGGCCAAGACCGGCGCGCCGGTGATTTTTGACGCCACCCATTCGGTGCAGCAGCCGGGCGGGCAGGGCGCCTCGTCGGGTGGCGAGCGCGAATACGTGCCGGTGCTGGCGCGGGCCGCCGTGGCCGTAGGCGTTGCCGGGGTTTTCATCGAGACCCACGAGGACCCCGACCGTGCCCCTTCCGACGGCCCAAATATGATTGCGCTCAAGGATTTGGAGCCGCTTCTTGCGCGTTTGATGCAATTCGACGTCTTGGCAAAAAAGAGATAGCTCCAACCATTGACCGTCCCCCTGAGGTGGCCGCGAAGTGGCCCTCGAAGGGCGACGGCCGAGGCGCCTCGGCCGCATCCTTCGAGGCTCGCTTCGCTCGCACCTCAGGATGACGGATAAAGAGCTTTCTCATTCCTCCCGTCCTCAGAATCGTCAGCCTGGTGATTTTCGCCTCGACGCTGTTCTCGCGCGCGGTCGATCCGGTGATTCCAAAAATCGCCGCCGATCTCTCGATCGACGTGAAAACCGCGGCGCTATTGTCGAGCGCGTTCACGTTTCCCTACGCCATCATGCAGCCCGCCCTCGGCACCGTCGGCGATTTCTTCGGCAAGACACGGCTGATGACTATCAGCCTCGCCGCCGTGGTGACGACGACGCTGATCTGCGCCTTCGCCAGCAATTTCACGCTTCTTGTGACCATGCGTGTCATCGCCGGGGTCTGCGCCGGCGGCATTTTTCCGGTCGGCGTCGCGATCGTCGGCGACCTCGTGCCGGTGCATTCGCGCCAGGTCGCCATCGGCCGCCTCTTGGCAGTGGGACTGACCGGAAATCTCATCGGCGCCGTGCTCGCCGGCGCCATCGGCGATCTGCTCGGCTGGCGCGGCGTGTTCTTCTCGATCGGCGGTTTTGGCGCAATCGTCGCGGTGATCGCTTTTTTCGCCTTTCGCGGCTTGAGCACGCCGAAGGCGAGGCCCTTCAATCTCGGCGCCGTGGCGGCAGGATTCCGCAGCGTGTTCGCCGATCCGCGGGCAAAAGTCTGCTTCAGCTCGGTGTTCTTCGAGGGCATCGTCATCCACGGCATGTTTCCCTATGTGGCGCTGTTGCTGCTGGCGAGCGGTGAAACCCATTCGTCTTATGCCGGCATTGTCATCGCCGCATTCGGCCTCGGTGGCATTATTCTGTCGCTGTCGTTGCCGTTCCTGGTGGTGCGGGTGACCGAACGGCAATTGATGCTCACCGGCGCGTTGTTCGCCGCGATCGCCTTCGGCCTGATCGCGCTGAACATGGCCTGGTACATCCAGGCCGCGGTGTTCGTGCTGTTCGGGCTCGGCTTCTATATGCTGCACAATTGCATCCAGGTTCACGTCACCGACCTGTCGCAGACCGCGCGCGGCACCGCGTTGTCGATGCATTCGTCGGCGTTCTTTTCCGGCCAGGCGATCGGGCCGATCTATTACGGCTTTGCCTTCAGCCATTTGGGCATCAGCGTGCCACCGCTGATCGGCGCCGGCGTGATTTTGGTCATCGGGCTCGTCTGCGCGCGGCTGCTGCGGCATCGGCGGCCGATACCCGCCCTTGTCGAAGGGCGCTAAATCCCCCACTATCTTGCTGTTTCGGCCTGGGGTGCCGTCCCTCCCATGGAGGGCCGGCTGAGATCAAACCCATCGAACCTGTCTGGGTCATTCCAGCGAAGGGAGCCGCGTCTGCCGCAAAAACTTCCCCCTATCGGCAAAAAGCCGCATGTCGCCATCATCGGCGCCGGCGTCGTTGGGCTGGGCATTGCCTGGCGGCTCGCTGGCCGGGCGACGGTGACAATGTTCGACCGCGGCAAGGCGGGAGCGGGCGCGAGCCATGCTGCGGCCGGCATGCTGGCGGCTTGCTGCGAGGCAGAGCCCGGCGAAGAGGCGCTGGTCGCGCTCGGGCGCGACAGTCAGGCGCGCTGGCCGGCCTTTGCCGAAGAGCTGTTGCGCACGAGCGGCATCGACGTCGAATTGCGGCGCGAGGGCACGCTGCTGCTGGCCTTGACCGCGGACGATCAGGCGGAAATCGCCCATCGCTTGGAGTTTCAGCGTCGTCTCGACTTACCGCTCGAATGGCTGTCGGCCGCCGACACGCGCAAAAGAGAGCCGCATCTGGCGGGCAAAATCGCCGGCGCCCTGTTCTCGCCGCAGGATCATCAGGTCGATAACCGCAAGCTGGTGCAGGCGCTGCGCATCGCCGCCGAAGCGGCGGGCGTGACAATTCACGAGCACCGGCCGGTCAAAGAAATTGCCGTGCACGGCGGCAAGGCGACGGGAGTCGTGTTCGAAGACGGCACGACCGAGCGCGCTGACATTGTCGTGCTCGCCGCCGGCGCCTGGTCACGCACGATCGGCGGGCTGCCGCCCGACCGCCGGCCGCCGGTGCGCCCCGTCAAAGGCCAGATGCTGGCGCTGCGCATGGATGCGAAAACGCCGCTCGTCGATCACGTGCTGTGGGCGCCGGGCGCTTATCTGGTGCCGCGCCGCGACGGTCGGCTGATCGTCGGCGCCACCGTCGAGGAAAAAGGATTCGACGACACTATCACCGCCGGTGGCGTGATGGCGCTGCTCGACGCGGCGTGGCGCGCGGTGCCGGCGGTCGAGGAACTGCCGATCGAGGAAATCTGGGTCGGCCATCGGCCGGGCAGCCGCGACGATGCGCCGATCCTCGGCCCGGGCCCGCTCGACGGCTTGTTTTATGCCACCGGCCATCACCGCAACGGCATTTTGCTGGCGCCGGTGACGGCGGACGCCATGGCGCGGCTCATTCTCGACAATGTCGTCGAGCCGGCGATCCGGCCGTTCGGTCTCGAACGTTTTCTGCCGGCGCGGGCGGCGGAGTAGGGGAGCGCGATGACGCAAGCGGAAATCCGCATCAACGGCGAGAGCGAACCATTCGCCGCGCCAAAGACGCTCGAAGCGTTGCTTGCGGAAAAAACCATCGACACCGGGCAACGCGGCATCGCGGTCGCGCTCAATGGCGCCGTGGTTCCGCGCGCGGCGTGGCCGGCGACGTCGCTCAATCCCGGCGACAGCGTCGAGATCGTGCGCGCGCGGCAAGGCGGTTAGGAGCAAAAAATGTCCGATCCTCTGGTCATCGCCGGCCAAACATTCCAGTCGCGGCTGTTTCTCGGCACCGCCGGCTATCCCAATCGCAAGATCATGCTCGACGCCATTGCGGCGAGCGGCACCGCGATGGTCACCGCCTCGATCCGCCGCATCAGCCTCGCCGGCGACGACGAAAGCCTGATCGATGTTTTGGGTGGCCGCGTGCGCTTCCTGCCCAACACGGCGGGTTGCCAGACCGCGAAGGATGCCGTGCTCACCGCCGAACTGGCGCGTGAAGCGCTGGATACCAATTGGGTAAAACTCGAAGTGATCGGCGACCGTCAATTGCTTTATCCCGACGTCGAGGAGCTGGTGCGCGCGACGCAGATTTTGGTGCAGAAGGGTTTTGTCGTGCTGCCTTATTGCACCGAGGATCCGGTGACGTGCCGAAAACTCGCCGATGCCGGCGCCGCGGCGGTGATGCCGATGGGCTCGCCGATCGGCTCGGGGCTGGGCATTTCCAATCCGCATCTGATCGAATTGGTCTGTGCCCGCTCGCCGGTGCCGGTGGTGCTCGATGCCGGCATCGGCACCGCCTCCGACGCCACCCTCGCCATGGAGCTCGGCTGCGCCGCGGTGCTGGTCAACACCGCGGTGTCAAAAGCGCGCGATCCGGTGCTGATGGCGAACTCGATGCGCGCCGCGGTGGAAGCGGGCCGGCTGTCGCGGCTCGCCGGCCGCATCGCCAAACGCACTCACGCCGAGCCGTCGAGCCCGCAATTCGGGCTGGTGGGGACGTAACGGGACGGCAGCCCAATCAAACTCCACCGCGCCGCGCCACGCTCAAGCAGGTGGTGAGCACCATTGCCCTACGCCTCCTTGAGTTCCATTATTGCAGCCGCCGTCATTCAGTCCGATGCCGGTCAGCGAGTAGCCCTGCGTCTGGTTCAGCCAGAACGCATACCACTGCAGCGCCTTGTAATTGCCGCAACCCATGACGGCCGAGCACGGATGTTCGTTGCACATGTTCGACCAGGCGTTCTGCATGGTCCATGACGACGGCAAATAGCGCAGCCGGTAGCCGCCAATCATCTCGCTGGTGCGATCGCAGCCGCCATCACAATGGACGTAGAAGACAATCGGCCCGTTCGGGCTGTTGTGCAGCTTCTGCAGCGGCAGCGTCGCCGGGTCTTCCAGCCAGCTGCGCAAGGTCGCGACGCGCCAGATCAGCGGGTCAGGCAGCCATTCCTCGAGCGTGGCGATGAGTTCGTGTTGCAACCACGGCTCGGTCTGGAAATAGCATCGGTCGGTGCCGTAAGTATCCCAGAACTGAACTTGGCCCTTCTTCTGGTTGGGGTTGCAGTTGCCGGGGGTGCTCTCCCTGAAGTAATCGGCTTCAACGGTGATATGGGGCCCTTCGTTTGAATGCACCAGATTGATGACGACAAGATAATAGTCGTACTGCAATGGCATCAGCCTCAGCGGCGAGTTTGGTGCGATTGCGAATGCGGCCTGCAGTCCGTCGTAGTCGAAAAACGGTGACCCGTCTTCATGGGTTTGCACCGGGCTGGGGCCGCGAAAAAGAAAATTGCCGGCAACGGTGTCAACGTAGCGAAGTGATCCATATGGATATGGCGGTGGTGGCGGTAGTTCATTTGCCATGGTCTACGCCCCCTGGTCGGAAAAATGAAAATTACAACCTTACGCTAAGTTACCAGGACGAGAATGTAAAGCGTTGCGCGCGGCGATCGACGAGCAACGCGATTTCGAAAGCGCACGATCCGGGCTAAGATCGGATGAGATGTTTGCACGCCGCCGCCTCCTGCATCTTGCCGGTGCCGTCGCCGCATCGTCCGCCTTTTCGCGGATCGGGCGGGCAGATACTTATCCCTCCCGCCCGCTGCGCTGGATCGTGCCGTTTCCGGCCGGCGGCAGCACCGATCTCATCGCGCGACTGTTGGGCGAATGGCTGGCGGCGCGGCTTGGCCAACCGGTGATCATCGAGAACAAGCCGGGCGGCGGCACCAATATCGCCGTGCAGGCGGTCGTCAATGCGCCGGCCGACGGCTACACGCTGCTGTTCGCGGTCGCCACCAACGTCATCAATCCGTCACTCTACAAATCCCTGCCGTTCGATTTTCAGCGCGACATCGTGCCGGTGGCAGGGCTCGCCGAATTGCCGCTGGTGTTGGACCTCAATCCGGACGTCCCCGCCAAGACCGTTGCGGAATTCATCGCCTATGCCAAAGCCAATCCCGGCAAGATCAATTTTGCTTCGTTCGGCGTGCGCACCATCAGTCACCTGGCCATCGAGCTGTTCAAGACCGCGGCCAACGTCGACGTGGTCCACATTCCCTATCAGGGCGGCGCGCCGATGCTGACCGATCTGTTGAGCGGCCGCATCCAGGCCGGCGTCGACGCCTTGCCGAACTCGCTGCCGCATATCAAATCCGGCGGTGTGCGCGGGCTCGCGGTGCTGTCGGCAAAGCGGACGCCGGCGCTGCCCAATGTGCCGACCATGGGCGAGACCATTGCCGGCTTCGAGGTCACGCCCTGGACGGCGCTCGGCGTTCCAAGCGGCACGCCGGGCGAGATCGTCGAGCGGCTCAATCGCGAGGTCAATGCCGGTCTTGCCGATCCCGGCATCCGCGCGCGCATGGCCGAAGTCGGCGGCGTGCCCCTGATCTACTCGCCCGCCGAACTGCACGCGCTGATCGCGCGCGATGCCGCGAAGTGGGCCAGCGTGGTGGAGCAGGCGGGGATCAAGCCGGAATAGGCGCGGCGAAGCAGGTCACGCCAGCATCTCCCGCACCAGCGGCATCACCTTGGTGCCGTAAAGCTCGATGCTGCGCGTCAGCTTGTCGTGCGGCAGCGTGCCGGAGGAGTACTTCATGTCGAAGCGCGCGATGCCGAGGGCCTTTGCGGTCGCAGCGATCCGGCGCGCCACCGTTTCCGGCGCGCCGACATAGAGCGAGCCGCCATCGGCTTCCTGGTCGAAATGCGCCCGTGTCACCGGCGGCCAGCCGCGCTCGGCGCCGATCCTGTCGCGCATGCCTTTGTGGTGCGGCCATAGCTCTTCGCGCGCTTGCGCGTCGCTGTCGGCGACATAGCCGTGCGAATGCAGGCCGATGGGTTTTAGCGGGCGGCCGAGTTGCGCATAGGCGCGCTTGTAGAGATCGATGAAGGGCATGAAGCGGCGCGGATCGCCGCCGATGATAGCCAGCATTAACGGCAGGTCGTAACGCGCGGCGCGGACTACGGATTCCGGGCTGCCGCCGACCCCGATCCAGGTTTTGAGCGGCGGCTTTTCCAGCGGCGGGAAGACCCGCTGGTTGGCAAGCGGCGGCCGCAACTTGCCCTGCCACGTCACCGGCTCCTGCTTGAGCAGCGCAGCGAACAAATCGAGCTTTTCCTCGAACAGCGCCTCGTATTGCGCCAGATCGAAGCCGAACAACGGAAACGACTCGGTGAACGAGCCGCGCCCCAACGTGACCTCGGCGCGCCCGTTCGAGGCGGCATCGACCGTGGCGAAACGCTCGAACACACGAATGGGATCGTCGGATGACAGCACCGTCACCGCCGAGCCGAGCAGGATGCGCTTGGTGCGCCCGGCGATCGCCGCAAGCACGACCTCGGGTGCCGATATGGCGAAATCCGGACGATGGTGCTCGCCGACGCCGAAGGCATCGATGCCGACCTCGTCGGCCAACATCGCTTGCTCGATCACCTCGCGGATGACTTGGGCGTGGCTGTTGAGGCGGCCAGTTGGGCCGGCGGTGACATCGCCGAATGTATCGAGCCCGAATTCCATTGGCGTGCGGCGACCGGGGTGTTGTTCAAGAATTCAGAATCGCCGCCGACGCGTTCAACGCAACTCTGCGGCCGCATCGGACCCAATTGCCGAATGCGCCCGCGCGGCGGCCCCGCTGAAAAGCAAACGAGGCGCCGCCAACAGCAGCGCCTCGCGCGCGATTTCGTCGACCCGACCGGTCATCAGAGGCAAGATGATGCAGTCGGGCTCAGTCCGATGCGCCGGTCAGGCCGGGCAGACGGACAAGCCCGAGCAATAGGCCAGCGTGTATCCGGCCTTCTCGCTTCCGGCCGCAGCCTCCAGGGCCTCGTCGGAGACTTCATAGGCGGGAAGCTCTTCAATCTGGTCGAGTCCGATCGTAGCGTCGTTCATGACAGTCATCCTTTTGTTCGCCAGTGGCGTCGGCAAATAGGAGGAGAAATTGCGATTACGCCCCCTATGGAACTCATATAATCATCGGCTGCGACCGGTGTAAAGTCTAGGCAATGATGCCGCAGGTCACTGATTTGCCGAGCTAATTCGCGCAATTTTCACGGCCGATTTTCGCTCGTCGACGGCGCCTAACGGGCAAGATGCGGGCGCCGTTGCCTTAACAATTGGCAATCGTGGCTGGGTAGGTTTTCGCTGCGGTAAGGCATTGCTGGAGGCTCGCTGCAGCACCCCGGACTGGCGGCGCCGCGCCGGCGGTGACATAGGGTTCGGCGGCAATAGAATGATCGCGTTGGGTCGCGCGGCCCGACCGGAGAGCAATCGGATGGATGCATTTTACGAGCGGCTCGCGGTTCGGGCCGCAACCCTGGACGAAGTCCTCTCCGGCGATTTCGAAGCGTTGCCCGGCCAAAAGGGCGACGCCGATTTGGCTGGGCGGCGACTTGCCGCCTGGTGCCGCGCATGCGCCAGCGGCGACTGGTCGCTGTTCGGCCAACGGCTCGATCGGGACGGTTTTGCGTTCGCTCCGGTGCTGGCGAGACTTGCCGCCGTTCGCCGTACCTCTGCAGCGCTGCCGTCATGGATCGAGGACGCGATATGGGTCGAAGCGGCTTTGCAAGATACCGCCGGTATTGCCACGTCGCTCGCGGTTCCTGGCAAATCCGATCCGTGTGCGTTCGAAGAGCTTTTCACGTCGCTGGTCGCGCAGGCCGACACGCGGCTTTGGTCGGGTCTCCATGCGCGGGTCGGCGATAACTTGAACGACGGCGCGCGCGCGTCGTTGCGCCTGGCGCTGCTTCGCGAGTTCTCAAACCTAAGCACGGCGGCGCTCTATGAGCGCTTCGCCAAGGCGCGCAATGCCGGCTCGCCGCAACACGATGCAGCAGCTCCGGCGCGGCATAACGGCAGCTCGATCTACGATCGCTTTGTCGCCGAGATGCAAGCCGGCGGTTGGCGGCGGCTGTTCGAGGACAAGCCGGTGCTGTTGCGGCTATTCGCGACCGTCGCGCGGCAATGGATCGAGACCTCGCGCGAAATGGTGTTGCGTCTCGATGCCGATCTTGCGGCGATCCGCCGCGATATTCTTCATTCCGGCAACACCGGCCGCGTTGCCGGCTTCGAAGGCAATCTGTCCGATCCGCACAATGAAGGCCGCTCGGTCCGGATCGTCAGCTTCGAGGACGGCGCGCGGGTCGTCTACAAGCCGAAGGATTTGCGGCTTGATGCCGCCTGGCACGCCTTGGTCGAACGCTTGAACGGCGCGCAAGCTCCGATCGAGCTCAAAGCCGCGCGCGCGATCGCACAGGACGGCTACGGCTGGACCGAATTCATCGATCACGCGGGGTGCGTTGATGAGAAGGATTTCGCGCGGTTTTTCCGGCGCGCCGGCGGCTGGCTGGCTCTGTTCCACTGCTTTGCCGCAACCGACATGCATCAGGAGAACATGATCGCCTGTGGCGATCATCCGGTGCCGATCGATCTGGAAATGATTCTACAAGCCGGCGCCGAAGAGCGGAGCGCCGAAGCGCCGGAAGATTTCGCCTTCGCCGCGGCGGCCGAGATCGTCAGCAATTCCGTCACCGCGGTAGGCCTGCTTCCCGCCTATGGACGCTCCCCCGAAAACATCGTCTTTGCCGTCGGCGGCATGACCGCGGACTGGAACGCCAAAACGGAAGTCACGTGGGACAAGATCAATTCCGATGCGATGCGGCCGGCGAAATCGAGCCAAGCTGCCAGGACCAGCCCCAATCTGCCGCACGTCGACGGCCGCAACGCCAGGTTCGGCGATCACGTCGACGACTTCGTCGCAGGTTTCGAGCAATACGCGAATTTCTTGTTGCGTCACGGCCGCGGAGCAGGGCGGGGCGAGATGTTCGAGGGATTCGCCGGCGTTCCGGTCCGCAATGTCGTTCGTGCCACCCGGTTCTACTACATGCTGCTGCAGCGGCTTCGCAATCACAAAACCATGGACGACGGCGTGATCTGGTCGGCGCAGGCGGATTTCATCGCCAGGCTGTCCGATTGGCAAAGCGAGCATAATCCGCTGTGGCCGTTGCAGCGGGCCGAACGCGCGGCGCTCGTTGGGCTCAACGTGCCGCATTTCGTCTCGCCCAGCGACGGCCACGACATCGGCGATGCCAACGGTCATTCCGTTCATGTCGCGTTGCCTTCGGGTCTCGATCGCGCCCGGGCGCGGTTTGCGAATTTCGACGAGCGGGAGATCGCCTGGCAGACCGAGGTCATTCGCGAGAATACAAACTCGATCCCGCGTTCTGCCAAGCCCAAGACGGCGGAGTTGCAAGAAACTTCGCAGCATGATTCCGCAATCGCACCGACCAAAGAAACGTTCATCGCCGAAGCCGATCGGATCGCGGCGGATTTGGCGCATTACGCCATACGCCGCGGCCCGAGCGTCGCCTGGATCGGTCTCGATTGGCTGGGCGATTCCGAGTTTTCCCAGCTCGTCTGTCTCGGTCCCGACCTCTACAACGGCATTTGCGGCATCGGCGTCTTTCTGGCCGCCCATGCGGCGGTGACCGGCAACAAAACTTCGGCCGAGCTTGCCTATGCCGGGCTGGCGCAGTTGCGCAAGAATCTGAAAAGCCGCAATGCGGCGCGCATGGCGCGCGCGCTGGGTCTGGGCGGCGCCGTCGGCCTAGGCTCGGTCGTCTACGCGCTGGCGGTAATGGCGAAATGCCTGCACGACGACGGCTTGCTCGCGGATGCGCGACAGGCGGCGGAGCTGTTCACCGACGACCTTATTGCCGCGGACAAGCAGTTGGACGTGGTCAGCGGCAGTGCCGGCGGGATTCTCAGCCTGCTGCGGCTTTATCGCGACAGCCGATCCGACGACGTGCTGCGCCTGGCAATCAAGTGCGGCGAGCACTTGCTCGGCCAGCCTCGGCTCGGGCCGGAAGGACTGAGGACCTGGGTCGGGCAGGGCTCTGGACCGCGTGGGCTTAACGGCATGTCGCACGGCGCGGCGGGCTTTGCCTATGCGCTGACATCGCTGGCGCAGGTGACCGGGCGTCAAGAATTCGCGCAAGCTGCCGCCGAATGTGTTGCCTTTGAAAATTCGAGCTACGACGCGCAGCGGCACAATTGGCCCGATCTTCGCGACGCCGGCGGGCTATTGTGGCCGTGCCAATGGTGTCACGGCGCGCCCGGCATCGGTCTGGCGCGGATTGCCACAGCAAAACTCCGCGGCATGGAAGACGCGCGCCTCGTCACCGATATCCAAAACGCCGTCGAAGGCGTCAGGCGCGGCCGGCCCACCGCCGTCGATACGCTGTGCTGCGGCACGCTTGGCGGCGTCGAATTCTTCTGCGCGGCGGGCGATGCGCTTGGCCGCGACGATCTGCGCGCGCTTGCGGCGCAGCGGCTGTCGGCGGTTTTGCGCACCGCCGCCGCGGCCGGCGATTATCGCTGGAACAGCGGCAAAGGGCAGTTCAATCTAGGCATGTTCCGCGGCCTTGCCGGCGTCGGCTACACGTTGCTGCGGCGTGTCGACGGCGCGCTGCCGAACGTGATGATTTGGGAATAGCAAAAACTTAGTATGAGCGGCGTCTTGTCGCGAAACTCTACTGCGATTTCGCCGCGGCGCATGATGCCATCAGTACGGCCTTGAACATGTCGAAGGACTGGATCTGCACCTGGCACGCCGTCGCCGCATCGGGCGACACGCGAATGACGTCACCGGCGGAGACCTTCTGCTGCTTGCCGTTGACGTTGAGGTTGATGCCTTCGTTGCCGGGAGAGCCGATCATGCCGATGGTCAAGCGGCCGTCGGCCGCGATCAGCGACTGGTTGGGATTGATGTTGTAGGTGTTCTGCGACGGCATGATCGCATCGAGCGCGGCCTTGGTGCTGGACAGCTCGGCGCGCAGCGCGGTGAGATTGGCGTTTTGATCGGCAATATCCGCTGCCAGCCGCTGGGCGTCGGATTGCAGCTGTTGAATGGCGGAATCGCGCTGCGCGATATCGCGGGCATTGAACCAGCGGCCCCAAAAATAGCCGCTGACCATGATGAACAGGATGAGGACGATAGCGGCAGGGCTGCGCAGCCGGCTGCGCGGTGCTGGGTCATTTTGTCGGGTGCTCATATTGACCTCTGCACGATGTGACCTCTGCACGATCGTAAAGCGCAAACGCAAATTACTGTTTCGGCGCCGCTCCCCCGTCCGTCGGCGGACCGGAATCCGGCGCGCGGAAGGGGGAATAGAGCCGGGACAGAATGGCCTCGAAATCGGTCATGCCGTAGGGACCCGATGCGCCGGGCGTCGCGGTTTCGGATGCGAGCGGCGCATTGCCAGTCGCTTGGCCGACCTTGTCGGCATCGTTCGATCCGGCGCCAGGCGCCGGCGCGCCCGACGACGACTTATCGCTCGGAGCCGGCGGCGCTGCGGACGGCGGTGCGGCGCCGTTTGCCGGCGGCGGCGGCGTTATCCCCGAACCCGCAGGCGTGTCGACATTGCCGAGAATGATCGGCAAGCCGTCCTTGTTGGTGCCGAAGATGACGATTTTGGCATTGGGCGATTGCGCCAGCGCCAGCGTCGCCTCGATGCCGCGCCAGCGTAGATACGACTCCGAAATACCCTGGCTGACGGTGCGTTGAAACGCGGCGATGCCGTTGGCCTCGATCTGCTTGCGCTTGGATTCCTGCGCCTCGCGCTCGACACGGAATTTATATTCCTGAATCTGGTAATACTGCTCGGTCTGGCGATTGATGGCGGCGACGATGGCCGGCGGCAATTCGATGCCGAGCACCAGCGTATCGAGAAGCTGGATCGCGCTTTGCAGGAAGTCGTTGTAGTGCTTGGGATCGGGCTGCTCCATGGCCTCGGGCTGCACCAGTTTGTTGAGACTGGCGCCGAGCGCCTTTTGCCCGCTGTCGTGAATCTCCGCCTGGATCGCCTCGCGCGAGGTGTAAACCTCCTCGGCGGTGTATTGCGAAATGACCTGGCGGGTTTGGCTGCCGATCTCGGGACTGATCACGGTGGCGAAATAGTTCGGGCCGATGAACTTGTGCAGCACCGCGACGGAATTGTGCTGCAGTTGATATCGTATGCTGACTTGCACTGACATGCTCACGCCGTCCTTGGAAATGGCGTTGTATGTCTGCGTCGTCGATTCCAGCCTGAGATCGTAAAGGTACAGCTTGTTCCAAGGCATGATCAGGTGCAGGCCCTCTTCCCGGATATCTCTGGGGTCCAGCACGGTGCCGCGAACGAGGCACATGCAGTAAGGGTCGAAACCGATGAGCCGGTACCACAGGACGCCGACCTGCCCGGTCGGAACCGAAACCACGACGTAGGGCCACAGCACGACCGCGATCAGCAGCAGCGTCATGAATATGACAGAGAACCGCGGCAGGTGACGCCTGATGCGGCGCCAGCCGCGCCGCGGCCGCGGCTTGCTATCGAGATACTCCGAATACGTCGCCATCAGCCGTTATCCATCGCGCCCGACCATCAGCCCATATTCATCGTACGTTGCTCGACGATGCGGCCTTCGTCCATGCGCACCCGGCGCGCCCGTAATGTCAACTCGTCAAGATAGCGGTCATCGTGGGTAATGACCACGATGGTGGCGCCGGCGGCCATCAAATCCGGCAATAGCTCGTCATAGAATTTGCGGCGGAATTCGGGGTCCTGTTCGGCGGTCCACTCGTCCAGCAGCAGGATCGGGCGTTTCTCCAGCAAACTGACGATCAGCGCCAGCCGGCGGCGCTGGCCGCCGGACAGGTCCAGCGTGCGAAATTCGCCGTCGACCAGCCCGGTCTTGTCGGACAGGCGGAATTGCGCCAACAGGCGCTCGAGCTCGCCCGCCCCCCCTTCGGGAATGCCATAGAGCCGCTGGAACAGGTGGTAGTCGAAGAAAATCGCCGACATCAGCGCGCGATAGGTGTCGCGGTTATGGTCGTCGACGCGCACCCCGTCGAGCGTGATCTCGCCGGAATTGGGCGGATAGAGCCCGGACAGCACGCGCAAGAACGTCGATTTGCCCGAGCCGTTGCCGCCGGTGATGAACACCAGCTCGCCGGGTTGCAAGGTGAAGTCGATCGGTCCGATCTTGAACGCGGCGTCGGAGAATTTGTCGACATAGCGGAAAGTGAGGTCGTGTATTTCGATCTTCTCGAAACGCTTCGGTATCGCGATCTCTTTTGCCGCGGTCGAGCCGGCCGCACGCAGCGTGGTTTCCAATTCCTCGATGCGGCTTGCCGCGGCATTGGCGTTGAGCAGGATCGGGATCGATTGCACCAGGCCGAAACAGGCGCCGACCACGAACAACAGCGCGGTCGTCGCCTTCGAGATCGACGCGCCGCCGAGCGAGTCGCTCAGCGTAGGCGCGACGAAGACAACGGCGCCGAGCAGCACGTACATCGAGATCTGCGAGTTCACGATCATTTTGAAGGTTTCGGCTTGCGTGCGTATCTTGATATTGGCCGCGACCCGCGACACGTCGGATGCGTCCTCGAACAGCTCGGCGCTGCGCGCGCTGTTGAGCCGCACTTCTTTGAAGCCGTCGAGAAAATCGGTCAGCCGGTCGAACAGGCGGCGCTCCCATGCCGCCGACTCCGCTTTCTGCGCGCTCAGGCGGCGGTTCTTCAGGTGGAACATGATGCCGGCGCCGAAAACGATGACGAAGGTCATGAGGAAGGCGGCCAGCGACAGATACGCCACGTAGAACGAGACGAAAAAAATCAACACCGCGCCCTGCACGGTGAAGCAGAGCATGTTGCTGGCTTGGGTGAGGATCTGGGTATCGCCGGTGACCGAGGCAACGATACGCGCGAGCCCGATGTTATCGAGCGCCAAAAGCTCCGAGTGCCTGATCTGGTCCATGATCCGCAGACGCAGCCGGTGGATGATGCCCTCGATCTCGGCGGTGGCCGTGATGGTGACGTAGGCTTGCGTCTTCATGAACAGAAACAGCGCCACCAGAAACAACGTCGCCGCCCACAGGCTCGGCTTGTGGCCGCCGTTCACGCTCTGCACGCCGGCATTGATGGAGGCAAGCACGGCTGCGGTGCTGATGCCGCCCAAGGCGGACATGAACAGGAGCCGCGGCAGCGAGCCCTGCATTTCGCGTTGAACGAGTTGGAGGAAGGACATGGCTGTGCTGTCCTTCGTCTACGCTTTTACACGGGGCCGTTGCCGGCTCAGCGAGGGATACACTTGCCCGCCCCAATCAGCACTTGCACGACTTTCAGCTACGCCACTCGACGCGGCGAGATGGGCCGGTGAGCAGCAGCACAGGCAGTACCACCAACGGGGTGGTGACGAGCGCGATCACGAACGTGCCGAAGAAGCCCATTCGGCGGTTGATGCCGCAAAAACCGGTGAGAATGCAGAAGACGACATAGATGGTGGCTTCCACCATGGGGTCGACCTCGTCGGTCAGCGGCTGTCGCGCGTTTGTGGGTGGAACCACTCCTCGGTTGGCCGGCATCCGGCCGCGTGAATCATGAGCCGGGATGCGACGTCTGCGCGTCGGCGCTCGAACGTTTGGTTCGCGAATCCCACATTTGCTTTTGCGCCTTGACGAATTCCTTATAGTCCGGCGGATTGAAATCGAGCAGCGTGCCGCCGGATTCGAAGTGCTGGATGAACGCCTTGCCGATGGCGTAGGTGGCGCCGGCGGAGAGCACCGGCATCACGAAGGCGGACGCCACCATGCCGAGCAGCGGCACGCCCTTAAGCGCGCTGGCGGCGCCCATGCCGCTGGTGACCGGGATCATCGTGCCGGCGATGCTGGCGATCAGCGCCTTGCCGCGGTTTTCGGAGAACTGCACGTCGTAGAGTTGCGAGACCCGGCGCAGCATCTGCAGCTGCAACCCGCCGACCGCAAGCACGTCGACGAACGGCAGCGGTATCAATCCGGCGACGCCGGACCACACGGCGAAGCGGTCGACCAGTTTTGCAGCCGTCTCATGGCGCTGCTCGGGCGTCTCCGCCGTGGCTTGGCCGGTCTCGGGACTTTCTGTCGCTTGCTGTGCCATAGCAGATCCTCTCTCGCCACTTCCGCTCGTGCCCGCCACTCTGTCGAGCCGATTGCAATTGAATTATGCGCTTGTTCGACGACGGATAATCGACGCTATCACGGCGGTTGGCCGGTGCCAAGCGCTTGCAATAGCTGTGAGTTTAGCCGCACTTACGCATCGATGCATTGCGCCTCGATGACTTAAGAGCGCGATCCCACTTTGGCCGCCTTATCGGCATCCCACCACCACACCGAGGGGAACGCGGCGATGCCGTATTTCGGCATGGGTTCGGGATGGCCGAAGCGATCCCAGCGCGCGGTACGGAGCTTGCTGTAGTTCCACTGCGGCACGACGTAATGGTTCCACAACAGGATGCGGTCGAGCGCCCGCGCGGCGGTGACCAGGTCGGCGCGGTTCTTTGCCGATACGACGCGGTCGATCATGGCATCGACCGCGGGATTCTTGATGCCGCCGATGTTTTCCGAGCCGGCCTGGTCGGCCGCGGCCGCGCTCCAGTCGTCGCGCAGCTCGTTGCCGGGCAACAGCGTGTTTCCCCACGCATAAATGATGATGTCGAAATCCCAGGTGCGCAGCCGGTTCTCGTATTGCGGCTCGTCGACGGTGCGCACCGTGACCTCGATGCCGAGGCGCTCGAGCGAAGGCTTGTAGAACAAAAACACGCGTTCGAAGAGCGGGACGTTGCTCAAAAGCTCGACGGTGAAAGGCTCGCCGGTCTTGACGTTGGTAAGCACTTGATCGCGGATCTCGTAGCCTGCCGCTTTGAGGAGGCGGAGCGCCTCGCGCAGATTGTCGCGCACCGCGCCCGGATTTTCGCAAACCGGATTGGTGTAGGCCTTCCTGAACACTTCGGCCGGAATTTTGTCGCGAAACGGTTCGAGCAGCTCGACCTCCGCGGCCGAGGGCAGGCCGTTGGCCGCCAGATCGGTGCCTTCGAAAAAGCTTGAGGTGCGCTTGTATTGGCCGAAAAAAATCTCCTTGTTCATGCTCTCGAAATCGAACGCATAATTGAAAGCGAGCCGCAGCCGCGGGTCCTGAAATTTTGGCCGCCGCAGGTTGAAGGTGAACGCCTGCATCATGGCGACATTGTTGATGGAAAACTCTTCGAGGATAACGCGCTTGTCGCTGACCGCTGGGAAATCGTAGGCCGTAGCCCAGTTTTTGGCGCTGTTCTCGACGCGCCAGTCCACCGTGCCGGCCTTGAAGGCTTCGATGGCGATAGTCGCGTCGCGGAAATAGTCGAGGCGTAGCTCGTCAAAATTGTTGATGCCGAGATTGACGTTGAGCGCGCTCGCCCAATAGTCCGGCACGCGTTCATAGACGATGCTGCGGCCGGGCTGGAATTCCTTGATGCGATAGGGGCCGGAGCCGAGCGGCGGCTCGAGCGTGGTCGAACCGATGTCGCGGGCCTTGCCATCCTTGTCGGTGCCCTGCCACCAGGCTTTGGGAAAAACCGTGAGCTGCCCGATGATTTGCGGCAAGGTGCGATGACCGGGGCCGTCGAAGGTGAACGTGACCTCGCGATCGCCGGTTTTTTCCGCCTTCACCACCTGATGGTAATTGGCCATCGCCTGCGGATTGGATTTCTTGAGCGCAGTGAACGAGAAAATGACGTCGTCAGGCGTGACCGGCGTGCCGTCGTGCCATTTTGCTTGCGGCCGTAGCCGAAAGGACACGGAAGAAAAGTCGTTCGGATAGCTCAATGCTTCGGCCAAGAGGCCGTATCCGGTCGAGACTTCGTCGAGCGCCTGCGCCAACAGCGTGTCGTAAAGCAGGTCGATGCCCTGGACGAGAGCGCCTTTGACCAGACCGACGACGGAATTGAAATTGTCGAACGTGCCGAGCGCGATCTGCCGCGCCGAGCCGGCTTTGGGCGCTTTGGCGTTGACATAGTCGAAACGGGCAAATCCGGCGGGATATTTCAGGTCGCCAAAGGGCGATGCGCCGTGTCGCCATACCGGACCGGCAGTTTGCGCCGCGGCGCTCGTTGTCCAGGCCGGCAGAGGTATTTGGCGCGCGACGAGCGCGAGCGCTGCAGATGTGAGCAGAGATCGGCGATTCACTGGACGCTCCCCAACAAGGATTTATTTCGCAACAGGCTCGAAGCCGTCTCCGCTTGATCGCGGTATCGATGCAGCGTGCACGATTTTGCCGGTAAGACGCAAGCCTGTCGCCGCAAGTGGAAGGTCCGCGGCACTGGATTCAAAAGAGGACGCCTCAGCCACTTTGGCATGATTTTGTGACGGTCTTGCCATGCCGGAGGCGATCTCATAGAACGCTTGCAGGCCCGATTATTGCGGGGGCAGACGATGCAACCGACGAAATCAGACGGCACGGCAAAGCGGCGCCCGTGGCAGCCTCCGGCATTGACCATGCTGGCGATCGGCCGCGAAACAAAATCGTCAAATCGCAACGCAACGCAGGCCTCCGGTTCCAGCCAAACAGAGCCGCAGCCGCCGGCCGCGCCTGCGACAAAACTCGGATTTTCCTTGGAGTGGGCGTTTCCGCTGTCCGCTCGCTTGGAAAAGTAGATCAGATCCACGTTGCAGTGGAGCCTGACGGCTTTGAGCGTCGCGATTCATAGCGTTCGGACAACCAGCCGATGACCGCCGCACTCGGTCGGAGCGAAGTGCAATGACGCCGCGGACGATGCGGCGCGTTTATTTGCGCGAGGCGGCCGTCACGCTCGTACTGGCACGGCTCGCCGTGCGCTTTGTTCCACCTGCGCGCATCTTTGCCTGGGCGGACCGACCGCCGCGGTGCATCCGGCGTTTCGCCACGGACGAAATAGCTTGGATATCGTGGGCGGTCGACAATGTCGGCGCCAAACCCTGGATGAATGCGCTGTGCCTGCCGCGGGCACTGGCGGCGCACGCCATGTTGCGCCAGCGCGGCATCGCGAGCCGGCTTTGCCTCGGCGTCGCGCGCGATCGCGATGCGCTTAACGCCCATGCCTGGGTCGAGATCGGCAACGATAAAATCGTCGGCGGCGCCGAGGCCGACGGGTTTACGCGGCTGGCTACGTTCGGCGGAACGTTGCCGTGAGCGCGATTGCCGGGCTGTTGCGCTTCGACGGGGGACCCGTGGCCCGCCACGGTCTCGAACGCGCAGCCAATGCGTTGCGTCAATACGGTCCCGATCGCGCCGACATCGCCGTCGGCGATGGCATCGGTCTCGTCCACGTGCTGATGCGCATGACGCCGCAGGATCAGTTCGATCGCCAGCCGTGGCAGGGCGCGAGCGGGGCACTGATCACCGCCGATGTGCGGCTCGACAATCGCGACGAGGTGCTGGAGCGGATCGGCATCGCGCCGGGCGAGGCGCGGGCGTGGCCGGATTCGCGCGTGCTGCTCGCCGGCTGGGAGAAGTTTTGCGACGCGCTTTGGTCGATGCTGCGCGGGCCGTTCGCGGTCGCGATTTGGGATCCGCGCCGCCGCGCTTTGACGCTGGCGCGCGACCATCTCGGGCTCAATGTGGTGATGTGGCACAAGAGCGCACGATTTTTTGCCTTCGCCACCATGCCGAACGGGTTGTTCGCGCTCGACGACGTACCGCGCCAATTGAGCGAAGAAAAACTCGCCGATTTTTTGGTGCTCAATCACGCCGACCACGCAACGACCCTCTACCGCAATGTGTTCCGCCTGCCGCCGGCGCATGTCATGCGGATCGAGGCTGACGGTTCGCTCAAGCGATTTCGTTATTGGTCGCCGGCCGAGATCGCGCCGATCGAGCTTGGCTGCGACCAGGCTTATGCCGAGGGATTGCGCGAGCGCCTCGATGTCGCGGTACGCCGGCAAATGCGCAGCGCCCATCCGGTCGGCTGCCTGCTCAGCGGCGGCCTCGATTCGTCTTCCGTCACGGCGCTCGCCGCCCGGGCGATGGCAGAGAAGAACGAACGGCTTACGGCCTTCACCGGCGTGCCGCGGCGCGGTTTTGATGGCGCGGTGCCGGCCGGTCACTACGCGGACGAGACGCCTTATGTCGAGGCCATTGCGCGCGCGGCCGGCAATATCGATGTCACTTATGTCGAAAACGACCGCTGTGACGATTTCGCCGAGCTCGAGCGCTTCTTTATCGCGCTGGAGGGCCCGGTGCGTAATCCGACCAATTTGGGTTGGATGTTGGCGACCCTGCGTCTGGCGCGCGCGCAAGGCCGGCGCGTGCTGCTCGGCGGCTTTCACGGCAATTGCACCATCAGCTGGAACGGGTGGTCGCAGGCCGTCACGCACCTCTTGCACGGCCGGCTGTTGACGGCGTTGCATCAATGGCAAATGTTCTATCGCCACTCGCCTTATTCACGCTGGGCGGCGCTGCGAAAGCTTTTTGTCGAGCCGTTGTTGCCGGAGCGGTTGGGGAATTGGGCCGATCGCCGCCGCCATCCGCAGCGGCCCGCGGCTTGGCACGATCACGCGACGATCCGGCCGGATTTTGCCGCGGCCATGGCGGTCGACGAGCGCGCGCAAAGAAACGGCCATGATTTTCTCTATCGCCTGCGCCAGGACGAACGCGCGAGTTCGCTCGCCCAAGTCGATTATGTCGGCGACTGGCATGCCGCGGAGAAAGCCGTCACCGGCGTCGAGGTGCGCGATCCGACCGCCGACATCGACGTGGTCTCGTACTGCCTCGGCGTTCCGCAGCAGCAGTATCTTGCCGAAGGCATCGACCGCTCGCTGATCCGGCGTGCCATGTGGGGACTGCTGCCGGACAAAATCTTGACCAATCGCATGAGCGGCCTGCAGGCGGCGGATTGGTATGAAAAGCTCGGCAACCAGCGCGGCGAGCTGGCGCGGCAGGTCGCCGAGCTGTCGCAGTCTGCGCTGGTGCGCCGGATCATCGACGTCGAGCGGCTGGAGCGCGCGATCAAGAACTGGCCCGTCGGCGGTTGGCACACCGCCGAAGTGTTTCAGGAATATAATTTGGCGCTGACGCGCGGCGTGGCCGGCGGCCGCTTCCTGCGCTGGTTCGAGCAGGCCAATTGACGGGCGGAGAAATTCTGGTCACCGCGCGCCGGCGGCGCCGACGCGGACAAAACGCACCGGCTCGCTCAAGCCGCGCAAAGTGGCGCTATCCTGCGTCAGCGCTCGCCCGGCCAAAACTTCACGCGCTTCGGCGTCGGCAATGACGGCTTGCGAGACGATCACTTCGCCGCCGCGGCATTGATGCTCGAGCCGCGCCGCCGTGTTCACCGCCGAGCCGAAATAATCGAGCACGCCGCCGACGGTGACGGCGATGCACGCCCCTTGATGCAGGCCGAGCTTCAATACGATGCCGGCATCGCTGCGCCCGCGATTGAAATTTTCGACCTCGTCCTGGATCGACAGCACCGCGCGCACCGCGTCGGCCGGATCGCCGAACGCCGCCATCACCGCGTCGCCGACGGTTTTGACCACGAACCCGTTATGCCGCTGCACCCGCTCCGACAGGAAGGCGAAATGATCGCGCACCAGGCGGTAGGCGGTGGCATCGCCGAGATCGTCGTAGAGTTTGGTCGAGCCTTGCAGGTCGGTGAACATGATCGCGACGCGGCCGATTTCGACGTCGTCGCCGGGCCGCAACAGCTGTTCCGGGCAGAGCCGCCGGAATGCCGGCATGGTGATGACCCGCTCGCCGGTCAAAGCATCCTGCGCCCAGTTGCGGTTCTCGACGACGAAGAACAGTGGCCGGTCGGTGTCGTTGCGCAGGACAAGTTCGTCGGCATGGCCGTTCGGCTCAAGCGAGATGTCGGAGCCGTGTGCAATGACCTGCGGGATGACGCCGTCGCCGCCGACATCGGCATCGGCTTCGCCGCCGGCTTCGACGGTGCGAAAGCGGTAGGCGCCGGGCGCCAAAGTCAGCGCAAAGGTTTTGTGCGCCCGCGCCGCCACCTCGGCCTGGAGTTTGACGTGCGGCGTGGAGGCTTGGCCGAGCATGCACAGCTCGCCCTCCGGCAGCGGACGAAACCACGGCTCGGGACGAAAGGTGAGCTCGACGTTGCGGGTGAAATCGCGCGTGTAGTCGATATTGCACGACGAGCAGTGCGCGCCTTGCGGCAATTCGTGCAGGCGCTCGACCCGCGATTTGGCGCCGCGGCAGCGCGGGCACAGCAAATCCCAACCCATCGCCAGAATGCCGCGGTGCTGCGCGGCCAGAAACAGCTCCACCGTGTCGGTCGGCGGCGCGCGCCAAAGCCGCGCCAAGGTCAGCGGCCGGATGCCGCGCAGCGTCACGCCCGGCGCTTGCTGGAGATACGCGGCGAGTTTTGGCGCCAGCCCGTGGCTCGCCGGATCGCGCGCGAGATCGCCGATCAACGCATCGAGCCGGCGCTGGCCCGCCGGCGTCGCCGCCTCGTGTTCGCTGGCGCCGAGAATTTGATCCGGCATGTTGGCTTCGGCGGCCAGCTTCCCAATCGCCGCGACGCGCTTGTCGAACTCGCGGTCCAATTGACCGGAAAGCCTTGCCAGCAATCCCAGCGCGCCGGCGCATTCGACCTCGGCCGCGAACACCAGCCGGCTGCCGGCGGCTTCGGGATCGAGCTTGGCGTTGAACTTGAAGTGCCGAAACGGGCCGTTCTTGAATTGGCGCTCTTGGCTGAGCCAGCGGTTTTCCTGCCACTCGCCGAACCGCTCGTCCCATTGCAAGCGCAGCGGACCGGACTTGGCGGTCGCGGCCCGCCGGGTGCGACCATCGGGGTCGAGCCGATCCGCCACTTGATAGGGCGGCGCGCCGGCCATTTCGTTGAGCCGCGCGGTATCGGCGAGGAACGGCCAGATCGCCTCGGGCGGCTGCGCGAAATGCGTCTCCTTGCGGTAGCGGTAGATTGTTGTCATGCGCAGTTTTCCGGCGCCGCTGGCGCAACTTCGCTATCACAAATACGTCAAATGTCCCCGTTGGTTTCGCCGCCATTAAATGCGGCCAACCTGCCGTGCAGCCTAGAGCCGTTTGCCTGGATTTTCCAAACAAACATCAATTCGCTGTGAGGCGGCCACCACGCGCGCTCACAGCTGCGCGCCTTGAAGGGAAGAGACCGCAGACCTACCTTCCTCATGCACCTCGGCATTGAGCCCGGCATAGAGACGGCAAGTGAGCGAAACAGGAGCTCTTTTCAACGTGCTGCGGCAATCGGCCGATCCCGATTGCGTTGCCGCCATCGAGCATTCGGTGCGCGACGCGCCCGATCGCGATCTCTGCCGCATCAATGTGCTCGATTTTGCCGCCAAGCATGGCCTCGACGAGGAGAAGGCGCTGGCGGCGTTCCTGCATGCCGCCCGCCTCGGATTGTTCGAATTGTCGTGGAACGTGCTGTGCCCCGGCTGCGGCGGCGTGCTCGATGCCGGCTCTACTCTCAAAACCATCGATCACGAGGAATATGCCTGCGGGCTTTGCGCCTCGGGTTATAAGCCGACGCTCGACGAGATGGTCGAGGTGACCTTCACCGTGAGCCCGCGCGTGCGCCGCATCGCCGCGCATGATCCCGACACGCTGCCCGAAACCGAATATTACCGGCAGATTTTCTGGAGCTCGGGCGTCGATCTGCCGGAGACACTGGGCGACAGCCTTGCCGAATTCACCATCGACTCCATCGAATTGCCGCCGGGCGAGAAGGCGGTGTTGTCGGTGCAATTGCCGAACGATTTCGTCATCGCCTTCGATCCGGTGACCCACGGCACGCAATTCATCGACGTCAAGGGCGAGCCGACGCGCGAGCGGCAGACGCTGTCGATGGTCTTCAACAAGGTGAAGACGCCGGTCGGCACCGTCGAGATGCAGCCGGGTCCGTTGCGGCTGTCGCTGGAGAACCGTACCGACCGCCGCGTCTTGCCGGCGCTGTGGGTCGCGGGCGACCATCTGCACGATCTGCTCGGCAAGCGCAAAGCCTTCGTCACCGCCAAGCGGCTTCTCACCAACCAGACGTTCCGCGACATCTATCGCACCGATACGCTCGACGTCGATCAGCGCCTGAAGATCACCAGCCTGACGTTCCTGTTCACCGATCTGAAGGGCTCGACCGCGCTCTATGAGCGCGTCGGCGATCTGGTCGCCTACGACCTGGTGCGCCAGCATTTTCACGTGCTGTACGAGATCGTCGCGGCGGAGGCCGGCGCGGTGGTCAAGACCATCGGCGATGCGGTGATGGCGACGTTCCCGACGCCGGACCGGGCGCTGGCGGCGGCATTGCGCATGCGCGAGGAAATGACCCGCATCAATGCCGAGCGCAAGAACGAGGATTTGTTGCTCAAGATCGGCATTCACGAGGGTCCGTGCCTGGCGGTGACGCTCAACAACAGCCAGGATTATTTCGGCCGCACCGTGAACATGGCCGCGCGCGTGCAGGGGCTGGCGTCCTCGCGCGCTATTTTCGTCACCAAGCCGGTGGTCGAGGATCCGAAATCGGCAAAAATCCTCGCAGCCGCGGGCTTGCAGCCGACCATGCAGGTCGCAGCGCTGCGCGGCATTGCCGACGACACGACGGTTTATGAAATTCCGTAGTTGCCCCTAAAATCGACGGCAGCGCCCTGGATAATTAACCGATCTGCCCCGTTGTCTTGCCGTTTTCACGTGCAATTGAATTTTCAAATTTGCATATATTTCTTGCGGTTGTGATGCTGATCCCATACCCTTTTTCATACGGGGGTAGTGGTGAAAAAAGAAATCAAGCTCAGCATTTTAGCGTTCATTCTCGGTGCAATGCTCGCCGGAGTGGCGATATATTTTATGGCGCTAGATAGGTATCGCTCTCCGGTAGAGGTGACTGCGTCGCGTTCAGTTATCACGCTCTCCCCGTCGGGGGCACCTGTGCTGGGCCCGCCGGTTGCCACGGCCTATCCATCCACCGGAGCGCGGGCACCTGCACCGAATCCACCGGGTGCTCCGGCTCAAGCACCTGCGCCGATTTCACCGCCGAGTGCGGGGTACCCGGCTCCTTCACCGCAGGCATCTGCGCCGAATTCAACGGATTTCGCCGCGTACCCGTCCTCTCCGGTGCACGCACCTGCGCCGAATGCAACGGTTGCCACAGCTTATCCACCCTCTGTAGCGCGGACATCTGCGCCGAGAACGAGCGCCCCAGTTGCAAGCGCCCCGACTGCCGCGAAAAAGGACGACGCGGACGCCAGTTGCCGGCAGCATATGCTCACGCTCGGCGTGGTGTTGGCCGCCACCGACCCTTGCGTCGAACTCGACACACTCATCAAAAATCTTCAGGTCGGAACATATAGCTTCAACCAGCCCCCGTCGGCCTACGTTGAAGAACCTTTCATTGTGGTGCTGACGCTCCAGACTGCGGCAGGTCAAGATGTCAGCAATTACTTCCAAAGCACTGCTGGCGAGCGCAAATCAGAGCCAGGGAAATGGGCGCAAAATCTTGAAGCGAAGTTGCATGGTCTCGATTTTAAGATCGATCCAGAGGGCCCACAGGAGCGAACCGTAACCGAAGGCGCGCCCGTCCAATGGCGATGGACGGTCTCTGCTCAAAGCGCCGGGAAGAAAAATCTCTACATCGACGTCAATGCAATTCTGACCGTGGGGCCTGCGAAAAATCGATATTTTATCCGGACGCTGGAGGATCAGATTCAGGTCAATGTCACTTATTTTCAGATGATACTAAGTGCGTTTACAGGACTTTGGGGGTTACTTTTGGGCGCAGCCACGATGTTGATCGCTATTCTCAGTGCCCTTCATTATTGGCCATCAAAAAACAAGACCGGCCACGACAGGCAATCCGGAGAGTCTCCACCAGTCGAGCTGATCGCACACCATCATATACATACGCCGGACTCGCCTCAGTCATGATTTGAAAGCGAATAACGACCGGCCTCGCGACAAAACGAAGACAGTCTGGCTCTAAGACCGCCGAATTTTCAGGCCGTCTGTATTTCTGCCGTACCGAGCGACATGGCGCCGGTCTCAAAATGCTCGACAAAGACCAGGCCGATGCCGCGGGTCATGGCGCCGGCGGTGATGGCGGACACCGCGAGCCCCACCAGCGCCGGTCCCGGGATCGCAAAGGCGAGCGCTGATGCGGTGGTCACGCCGAGCCCGGTCGGCACGGCGCCGCCGATCAGTCCGACGATGATGGCGCGGGAGCGGTCGCGCTGGAACGGCACGCCATAGAGATCGCTGAGCAGTTTCACCATCCGCAAGTTGATCGCGGTGATGCCGGCGACAGTGACGATCGGCAGCGGCAGCAGACCGCTTAACCCCGCGTAATTGCGATGACGCTCGACGATTTTGCGCGCCACCGCGCGGCGCTTCGCCGCGAATTGCTGCCCGGCCGGCGAGGTCGCCGGCGCGGCATCGTTGGCGATCGGCGCCGAGGATACCCGCAGTGCCGGCTCCGGCTCGACCGCATCGTGCGGCAAAGCCGATGGCCGCGAGGGCAGGGGCGCTGCGTCGCGCGCTGAGCCTCTGGCGACGCGGAGGCTGTCGAGCGGCCGCACGATGGCTTTCGGCAGCGGCTTTCTGGTCATGCGGCGGCCTGCTGGGCGCCGAGCACCATGTCGACCTCGTCGGCGATGGTGGCGATTTCCTTCGCCGCGGGGCCTTTCCAGCTGATCAAGCTCGGCGTCGCGCCCCACAGCGCGGCTTCCGGATAGGCGACCCGGTTCGACATCTCGCTCTGCAGCACCGGCAAGCCGGCGTCGGCGAGCTCGGCACGGATGTGCTTGGCGATGACGGAGTCGCGGGTGGTCTGCGTCAACAGGCAACGGAACAGCGGCCGCTTGCCGTCGGGCCGGTCGGTAAGGATGCTCAGCGTGTCGAGCATGCGGTCGACGTCGAACGGCGACGGTTTTACGGGGACCAGCAGGAAGTCGGCGGCCGCCAGGCAATCCAGCGTCGTCCTGGAACGAAAGCCCGGCGTGTCGATGATAACCAGGCTGCCGCCGCCGGCAATGCGCCGCGCCGTCTTCGAGGCGTCTTCGGTCGCGTCCTCGAGCACGGCGACGCCGCCGAGCGCCCGTTCGCGCGCGGCGAGCCGCATGATCGAGCGCTGCGGATCGGCATCGATCAGCGTCGGATGCCGTCCGCGTAAATGCCAATGCACCGCGAGGCAGCTCGCCAGCGTACTCTTGCCACTGCCACCCTTCATGGTGGCAACCGTGATGATCGTGCTCATCACTCGACGCCCTCCCGCCCGAGCCGGGGCGAAGTGATTCGACGAATCAAGACGTTATCGGATTCGCGGCGAATTGTCCCGCCTGGAGCATGATCCGGAAAAAGCCTGTCCTCGGACTTGATCCGAGGATGGAAACCGGTTTTCCGAAAAGATCATGCTCCATCAAAATGCTAGGGCGCAAATCGCTTTAATCAAAAGCGATTTGCGTCCTAGCGACTATTTGCTGAACGTTGCCGCCCTCAGTTCCCGGGCCAAGTGCCGCAGCCGCCGCCTGTCGCGCACATCGGCTGCGAACAGGTGAAAGTGGGAAAGCACTGCGGGCTGGTGCCTACCGCGGCTTCCAAATCCTCGTCGGAATATTTTGGGACAAAAATATCGTCGTCGCTCTGACCGAGGCGGTCCATCGTATCGCTCATGGCTGGCATCCCTCATGCGATCGGCACGATTGAGGTCGATTATACGCCAAGCCCCGACCGGCAAATAGAAGCGTCGAGCCGACGGCCCCGCCGACCAAGCGCCGGCGGGCGAGCGCTTTCGTGCGTTTCATGCCGTGTGACCGCCGCCACGGCGGCGCTGCATCAAGCGCTTGTCGCGGATTCCATCAATCCGGTTCTGTCGCCGAACTTACAGGTTCCGGCGCGCGTGTTGGAATCAGGGAAACGGCAAAATAGATACGGCAAATCTTGGCGTGCCGCCGCCTTGAATGCTGCACGCCAATCCACTTTTGCTTGCCGTTCCCAGCATCAACGTAAACGACTTGGGCTGCGAGCTGGATTTGCCGCTGAAGGTGAGAACAAACATCGCCGGCACATACTGATAACTGGTCACCAGCTGTAGCTCTCCGGGGCTTGAAAATATGGAATAATCAAACAGAATTTCCGCCTCGCTCTTTATGGAGAGGGCTAGTTTTGACGTTTCCACATCGTAATAATCGCCGATGAACGCCGACAGCGGAACCGGATTGTAATAAGTTTCTCCTTTGACATTGGCGCTGCCGATTGTTCCCGAAAAAGTCACCAGGTGACCGTTTTTGTATTCTCTAGTGAAATTGAGAGTAAGCTTTCCGGGAATATTCAGCTTGGCGCCGTCAAATGTGGCTCCGTCGCCGAAGGGATAGGTGGTGGCGGATTTCCCATTCATCGAGACGTTTATGGCGATGGCTGTGGTTGGGAGAATGGGAGACGTCGATCGTTTCTCGGTGGTGTCGATCGACAGGAACGCGCCCGGAGCCGCATTCATCGAATAGTAGCCGGTAAAAGCCGCCAGTTTGCCAACGTCCGTCATCCTATTTCTCCGTTGATTTGCTCACAAAAGAGGGGCCGCGCCGATAATCCAGCCACTCAAAATTGCTGCCATCGTGAATTGCTCTGTCCGGGACACTGCGCCCGCTCAGCCTGGGAGACCCGTCATTGTATCGGCTGAAACTGATTCTCGTGTGACGGGTAATTCTTCCAGTAACACCAAGAGGACCTAATGAGGCTGGCGTCAAGAAGGAATTTCATTCCGGGCTTCGTTGGCGATGTGACATTTTTTGCGCCCGGACGAGCAGGCAGGCCCGGTTCAGGGGACGCGAGGGGCAGTGCGCTGTCGGAGAGTAGAATGGCGGAAGGGGTGAGATTCGAACTCACGAGACCCTTACGGGCCTGCCAGTTTTCAAGACTGGTGCCTTAAACCACTCGGCCACCCTTCCTAGGTCGGCTTTGAATACACCGAGTTTGTCGGCAAATCCTCAACGAAACCGGCGCCCACGGCATGGCGTGACCGCGTCGCGTAAGCCGCGAATGTGTGGCGTGTCGCGTGAAAACGCAACGTTTCCCCGCAGCCGCTTGATTTTGCTTGAGATCGGCAGCGTTTTGTCGCAGCAGATGGCGGCGTGAAGCGGGCTAGTATCGGTTACCGCAACAAGACCGCAAAGACTGCGATAGGGATGGCGATGGTCAAGAGCCGGGCGTTTGTTCTGCCGATGGTGCTGACGGCCGTGCTGGCGCTGGTGCCGCAAGCGCGCGCCGACGATTTTTACAAGGGCAAGCTCTTCACCATCGTGGTCGGCTTCTCGCCGGCCGGCGGCTACGACAACTATGCACGCGTGCTGTCGCGTTATATCGGCAACCACATCCCCGGCAGTCCGACCGTCATCGTGCAGAACATGCCGGGGGCGGGGAGCCTCACCTCGGTGCGCTATCTCAACCTGACCGCGCCGAAGGACGGCACGGTGATGACCATCTTCAATCCCGGCCTCGTCACCCAATCGATCGTGCAGCCGGAGCGGGTCAATCTCGATTTCCGCAAATATGCCTGGGTGGGCGTGGTCACGCCGGATTACCGCGTCTGCTACGGGTTTGGGCCGAAGGGCGTCACCAGCTGGGATGACATGATGCACCGCCAGCAATTCGTCCTCGGCTCGACCGGCAAGGGCTCCGGCAATTACATCAATGGCGCCACCTTGCGCGAAGTGTTCCACGCCCCGGTCAAGCAGGTGCTCGGTTTTCCGGGCAGCGCCGAGCAGCGCCTGGCCATCGAGCGCGGCGAGCTCGACGGCGATTGCGGCTCCTATAGCAGCGTTCCGCTGGAATGGATCAAGGACGGCCAGGTCCATGCCTTCGTGCGTTTCACCCGCAAACGCGTCAACGAAATCCCCGAGAGCGCCGTCTACATCGGCACCTTTGCCAAGGGCGACGAGCAGCAAAAGCTGCTCAATCTGCTGAACGGCGGCGACGAAGTCGGCCGGCCTTTCATCATGTCGAAGGAGGTGCCGGCGGATCATCTGGCGATCATCCGCAAAGCGTTCGATGACACCATGAAGGATCCGGGTTTTGTTGCCGAGATGGAGAAGCAGCAGCTTCCGGTGCATCCGTTGAGCGGCGACGAGGCCGAAAAAATCGTCAACGAGCTGGTCGATGCGCCGCCTGCGATCGTGGCGCTCGCCAAGCCGCTGTACGAATAACGCCGCCATTGGGTGAAGCGGCTAACCAGCCCATTCGCAATGGTCCGTTCACTATGGGCGGCGGCTCGCCGATTTTCGCCACAATGTAACCACGCTAGCCCCGGATACCTTTTCGACGGGTACGGGGACGATGCTGGTTCGTGCGGCAGTGCGGCGGTTTGCGGCGGTCGGCGCTTGCGCCGGCTTGAGCCTTTTGCTCGCCCATTGCGGTAGTTCCTCACGGGTCGATGCGCGCTACGGCGTGTCCGCGAGCGAGCGCGTGGTCGGTCCCGGCGAGCCGGTGCCCAAGGGCGGCGGCACATTTCGGGTCGGCGCGCCCTATGTGGTCGCCGGCCAGACTTACGTCCCGCAAGACGATCCGCACTATCGCGCCGAGGGGCTGGCGTCGTGGTACGGCGACGATTTCCACGGCCGCTTCACCGCCAACGGCGAGATTTTCGACAAGGACGGCATCACCGCGGCCCATACCACCTTGCCGCTGCCGAGCTATGTGCGGGTGACCAACCTGACCAACGGCAAATCGCTGATCGTGCGCGTCAACGACCGCGGGCCCTATGCCCACAACCGCCTCATCGACGTGTCGACGCGCGCCGCGCACCTCCTCGGCTTCTACAATCGCGGCACCGTGCCGGTGCGCGTCGAATATGTCGGCCGCGCGCCGGTGGAAGGCTCCGACGACCGCATCCTCGAAGCGACCTTGCGCGACCACGAGCCGGCGCCGGCGCCGTGGACCGTCAAGCTCGCCTCGACCTCCATCATCCCGCCGTTCCCGCGGCAGCCGCCGCCGGTGGAGGGTCCCCGCTTCATGGGGGCGCCGGCCACCACCGCTTCCTCCGGTCCGCCAAGAGCCGCTGGCCTATCGTTTGCCGCGACGCCGTCGAGCGTCGACGGCGTCGATCTATTGAACGGCCGCGGGCTTTACTGATCCGCGCTCACGCCTGACCCGGCGACACCATTTGCCGCATCGGCCGGCTTGCGCATGCCCTATTGCGCGCGACATGGTCGGATGTATTGAGGTGCGTGACGAGTGGAGGTCGGCGTGCTGGTGCGGCGTTTTTGCCAAAGTTTGCTGCCGGGGAGGGGAGTGCGGATCGCCGTTGCCGCGCTGCTTGCCACGGTAATTGCCGCGGCCGTTTACGCGGCCCGCGCCGCACCGCCCGCGATGGCGACCAAAAAGGACGAAGCATTCCAGACCAGCATTCCCGCTGCCGTCGTGCTCGACCCCGAGAGCAACAGCCTGTTGTTCGACAAAAACGGCGATCAGCTGGTGGCGCCGGCAAGCCTCGCCAAGCTGATGACGCTCGAATACGTGTTCAACGAGATCAAGCAGGGCCGGCTCAAGCTCGACGACACGTTTCGGATCAGCGAGAACGCCTGGCGCAAGGGTGGCGCGCCGTCCCACGGCTCGACCATGTTCGCGGCGATCCACAGCGAGGTCAAAGTCGACGACCTCATTCACGGCATTATCGTGGACTCTGCCAACGATGCCTGCATTGCCATTGCCGAAGGAATGGCCGGCAACGAGACCGCGTTTGGCGCACTGTTGACCAAGCGCGCGCGCGAGATCGGCCTGGAAAAATCGACCTTCACCAACGCCGAGGGATTTTCCGATCCCAATCTGCGCGTCACCGCGCGCGAGATGGCGCAGCTTGCCCGCCACATCATGCAGACGTACCCGGATTTCTTTCCCTATTTCGCCGAGCGCGAATATACCTGGAACAATATCCGCCAGCAGAACCGCAATCCGCTGCTCGGCATGGGGATTGGCGCCGACGGCATGAAGACCGGCGAGACCGCGGAAGCCGGCTTCAACCTGGTCGGCACCGCGATGCAGGACAATTTCCGCCTCATCGTCGTGGTCACCGGCGCAAAGTCCGATAAAGAGCGCGCCGACGAAGCCAAGAAAATGCTCGAAATGGGCTTTCACGGTTTTGAGGCGCGGGTGCTGTTTGCCGAAGGCCAGAATATCGGCGGCGCAAAGGTCTTCGGCGGCGATAGGAGCTACGTCCCGCTGCTCGCCCCCGGCATCGTCAAGGTGATGCTGCCGCGCAACGCCAACGAGCGGCTGTTGGCGCGCATCGTCTATACCGGCCCGGTGCCGGCGCCGATCACAAAGGGCCAGCCGATCGGCAAGCTGATGGTGTGGCGCGGCGAGAATTTGGCGCTGGAAGTGCCGCTGGCCGCAGCCGAGGACGTCGGCACCGGCAGCATGTCGCAACGCGCCATGGATGGCGCCACCGAGTTGATGATCGGGTTGTTCAAGGCCGGCGTGAATAAGCTGTGAGCTTTGCCGTTTTTTGCCCGGATTCCGTGCACACCGTGCCGGAGCGGCCTATATAGCGCTTACTCGGCGCCATTGTGCTTCATTTCGTATGTGCAAGAATGCGCGTAAACTACTGATCTGGAATGTATAGTACGGCGTTTGAACGCCGACCGCGGCGATTCCGACAAAACGGCTTGAAATGCGAGGCAAGTTCATAACGTTCGAGGGCGGCGAGGGCACCGGCAAGTCGACGCAAGCCGGGCTCTTGGCGCACAAGCTCGAGTCGCTTGGCCTTGGCGTGCTCCTGACCCGCGAGCCGGGCGGCTCGCCGGGCGCCGAGATCATCCGCCACGTGCTGCTCTCTGGCGCGGCAAAGCCCCTTGGCGCGGACGCCGAAGCCATGCTGTTCGCGGCGGCGCGCGAAGACCATGTCCGCTGCACCATTGAGCCCGCGCTTGCCGCCGGCAAATGGGTGGTGTGCGACCGCTTCGCCGATTCCACTCGCGTCTATCAGGGCGCACTCGGCCAGGTCGACCGGCGCCTGATCAAGGGGCTGGAACGGGTCTCCATCGGCGATCTTTTGCCCGACCTCACGCTCATCCTCGACGTGCCTGTCGATGTGGCGCTCGAGCGCTTGGCGCTGCGCCGCGGCGACGCCGCGCCCGACCGGTTCGAAGCGGAGAACGTGGAGTTTCACCAAAAGCTGCGCGAGGCGTTCCGCGCGCTGGCCGACGACGAGCCCGAGCGTTGCGTCATCATCGATGCCAGCGTGCCGCGGGTGCAGGTCGCCAAAGATATTTGGGACGCCGTGCAGGCCAGGCTCGACCCGGCCACTGCGCCGCTCGCGCTGGAAGAGCCGGCGCCGGAAAACCTGGTGTCGTGAAGCCCGCATCATGAGCCCGCAGGCCAGCGAAGACTCAGAAACGCCGCACCCACGCACGACCGCGGTGTTGTTCGGTCACGCCGGCGCCGAGGCGGCGCTGCTCGCCGCCTATCGCGGCGGCCGCATTCCGCACGCCTTCCTGATCGCCGGCCCCAAGGGCATCGGCAAGGCGACCCTGGCTTACCGTCTGGCCCGCTTCGTGTTGGCGCACCCCGACCCGGCGGCGGCCGAAGTTGCTCAGGCGACATCGCTCGCCGTCGAACCGGGCCATCCGGTGGCCCGGCACATCGCGGCGCAGGGCCAACCCGATCTCCTCATCCTCGAGCGCACGCTCAACGACAAGGGCGTGTTGCACAAGCAAATAGCCGTCGATGACATCCGGCGCTCCGTGGCGTTTTTCGGCTCCACCGCGCGTGAAGGCGGCTGGCGCATCGCCATCGTCGATGCGGTCGACGAGCTCAACAAGTCGAGCGCCAATGCGCTGCTCAAAGTGCTGGAAGAGCCGCCGCAGCGCGCGCTGTTGCTGCTGGTGAGCCATTCGGCGGCGCGGGTGCCGGCGACGTTGCGGTCGCGCTGTCGTATCCTGACCTTGCGGCCCCTGAGTGAGACCGACGTCGCGGCGGCCGTTGCGGTCGCCACGGGTTCGCCTGCGGACGATGCCGAAGTTGTTGCCGCGGCCGCAGCAGCCGACGGCAGTGTCTCCCGCGCGCTGGCGTTCCTCGATGGCAATGCGCTGGAACTGCGCCAGCGTGCGCTCGATCTCCTCGACAAATTGCCGACCCTCGATACCGGCGCGCTCCACGCCCTGGGCGAGGCCATCGCCGGCACCGACCCGCTGCCGTTGGCCGCCTTCCTCGACACCATCAATGCGTGGCTGTCGCTTCGCCTCGATCGGGAAGAGGGCGGGATCGCCCGGCTGGCGCGGCTCGCCGACGCCTCCGAGCGCATCAATGCGGCCGCACGCGACGCCGAAATCTATAATCTCGAGCGCAAGCCGCTGGTGTTCGGCGTCTTCGGCTTGCTTGCCGAGGCCACGCGCGGTTGATACCAACCCTCATGTCTGGCAAGCCCTATTACATCACCACCGCGATCCCATACGCCAACGGCGCGCCGCATATCGGCCACGCCTATGAGCTGATCGCGACCGACGCCATCGCCCGCTTCATGCGGCTCGACGGGCGCGACGTGTTTTTCCTTACCGGCGCCGACGAGCACGGCATCAAGATCTTGCAGACCGCGGCCAAGGAGAACTTGACGCCGCGGGAGCTGGTCGCGCGCACCGTGCCGCAGTTCCAGGCCATGGGGCAAAAACTCAATTGCTCGGCCGACGACTACATCCGCACCACCGAGCCGCGTCATTACCGTTCGTCGCAGGCGATCTGGGAACGCATGCAGGCTGCCGGCGACATCTATCTCGACAAATATTCCGGCTGGTACTCGGTGCGCGACGAGGCCTATTACGACGAAAGCGAGACGCGGCTCGACGACAAGGGCCTCAGACTCGGGCCGCAGGGCACGCCGGTCGAATGGGTCGAGGAGGAGAGCTATTTTTTTCGCCTGTCCAAATACGGGGACAAGCTGCTCAAGCTCTACGCCGACGTGCCGGATTTCGTGCTGCCGCGCGAGCGCATGAACGAGGTCGCAAGTTTTGTCCGCGGCGGCCTGCAGGATCTTTCGGTCTCGCGCACGACCTTCGATTGGGGCGTGCCGGTGCCGGGCGACCCCAAGCACGTCATGTATGTGTGGGTCGATGCGCTGACCAATTACATCACCGCCGTCGGCTATCCCGATACGGACACCGAGAAATTCCGCAAATTCTGGCCGTGCGATCTGCACGTGATCGGCAAGGACATCGTGCGTTTCCACGCCGTCTATTGGCCGGCCTTTCTGATGTCGGCCGGCGTCGCCGTACCGCGGCGTATTTTTTCCCATGGTTTTATCTTCAACCGCGGGGAGAAGATGTCGAAATCGGTCGGCAACGTGGTCGATCCGTTCGCGCTGGCGGACGCCTATGGCGTCGATCCGCTGCGCTATTTCGTGCTGCGCGAAGTGCCGTTCGGCCAGGACGGCAATTACAGCCACGAGGCCATCGTCAATCGCATCAATGCCGATCTCGCCAACGATCTCGGCAATCTGGCGCAACGCTCGCTGACCATGGTCGGGCGCAATTTCGGCGGCGTGCTGCCGGCGCCGGGCGTCTTCAGCGACAACGACCAGGCGATCCTGGCTGCCGCCGACGCCATGCTCGGCAAGGCGCGCGACGCCATGGCGACGCAGCAACTGCACCAGGTGCTCAACGCGGTCTGGTCGGTGGTGGCCGACGCCAACCGCTATTTCGCCGGCGAGGCACCCTGGGCGCTGGCCAAGACCGATCCGGCGCGCCAGGGCACCGTGTTGTATGTAACGGCGGAGGTGTTGCGGCAGATCGCGATTTTGGCGCAGCCGTTCATGCCGGCGTCGTCGGGAAAATTGCTCGATCTGTTGGCCGTGCCGGGCGGCGAGCGCACGTTCGCTGATCTCGGCAGCAAACACCGCATCGTCGCGAGCGCAAAGCTGCCGGCGCCGACGGCGGTGTTTCCGCGTTATGTCGAGCCTGGTGAAAAAGCGGCGCAATAGCCATGCTGATCGACAGCCATTGCCATCTCGATTTTCCGGATTTTGCCGCCGAACTCGACGGCGTGATTTTACGCGCCCGCGCGGCCGGCATCGCCCGCCTGGTCACCATCTCGACGCGGGTTGCGCGCCACGCCCAGGTGCTGGCGATCGCCGAGCGCTTTCCTGACGTGTTCTGCTCGGTCGGCACCCATCCGCATTACGCCCATGAGGAATTGCATGTGACGGCGGGGGATCTCGTCGCGCGCACGCGGCATGCCAAGATCGTGGCCATCGGCGAGGCCGGCCTCGACTATCACTACGACAACTCGCCGCGCGACGCGCAGGAGCGCGGCTTTCGCAGCCACATCGCGGCGGCGCGCGAAACCGGACTGCCGCTGGTGATCCATTCGCGCGACGCCGACGACGACATGGCGCGCATTCTTGAAGAAGAAGCAAGGAAGGGCGCTTTCCCCGCGGTGCTGCATTGCTTTACTGGCGGTGCCGACCTCGCCCGCCGGGCCATCGCGCTCGGGCATTTCATCTCGTTCACCGGCATTTTGACGTTCAAGAATTCGACGGCGCTGCGCGACATCGCCGCCGCCTTGCCGGCCGACCGCATCCTGGTCGAGACCGATGCGCCTTATCTGGCGCCCGGCAAGCATCGCGGCAAACGCAACGAGCCGGCGTTTGTGATCGACACCGCCAATGTGCTGGCCGAAACCCGCGGCGTTTCGTTCGACGCCATTGCGCGGCAGACGACGGAAAATTTCTTCCGCCTGTTCGCCAAGGTGCCGCGGCCGGCGCAAGCGGCGGCATGACGCAAAAATTCACCATTTTGGGCTGCGGCTCATCGGGCGGCGTGCCGCGGCCGGCCCTGGGCTGGGGCGCCTGCGATCCGAACAATCCGAAGAACCGGCGCCGGCGCACGTCGCTATTGGTCGAGCGGCGCGACGGCGACGGCGGCGGGGGCGACGGCGTCACGCGGATTTTGGTCGACACTTCGCCCGACCTGCGCGAGCAGCTTCTGGACGCCGAGGTCGATGGACTCGACGCCGTGCTCTACACTCACGAGCACGCCGACCACACCCATGGCGTCGACGATTTACGCGCGCTCTACATCAAGCAGCGCCGCCCGATCGACGTCTATCTCGACGACTATACGTCGAGGTCGATGCACACCCGCTTCGACTATTGTTTCCGCGCGCCACCCGGCAGCGAATATCCGCCGATCGTCAGCGAGCATCGCTTGACCGCCGGCGCGCCGGTCACCGTGACAGGGAAGGGCGGTCCCCTCACCGCGCTGCCGATCCTGCAAGCCCACGGCGACATCGCTTCGTTCGGATTCCGCTTCGGCAAGCTGGCCTATTCCTGCGACCTGTCCGGCATGCCGCCGGAAAGCGCGGCCGCGCTGACCGACCTCGACGTCTGGATCGTCGACGCGCTGCGCTACCGGCCGCATCCGAGCCATTTTTCGCTTGACGACGCGCTGGAATGGATCGGCCGCCTGAAACCGCGGCGCGCCATCCTGACCAATCTGCATGCCGATCTCGATTACGAAGAGCTCTATGAGAAGCTGCCGGCCAATGTTGAGCCGGCCTATGACGGGATGACTTTGGCCGCCGACTGAGGCGGCCTCTTAGGACAGGCCGATAAAACGACCCACATAGCGGGCAGGCCGTTGCGGCGTCGCAGGCGTCGCCGTTGTCACCGTCACGGTCAGCGTAGCCTTGTCGATCGCATACGTGGCGGCAGCGGTGCCGATCACGGCCACGGCGACGGTCACGGCAGCAATTGTGGCCACGGTCGCCAGCCCAAGGATGATTGTGCGGAACATGGTCGCCTCCAACAGCGGGGCATCTATCGGCCCCTTAACGCTGTAGTGGCGGCTTCCAACTCCAAGGTTCATCGATATTCAGATGAATGTTCCATAATATGTCTTATGCGAATCAGGTATTGCGAGGCCGGTTTTACAGCCCGCGGCAAGTCCCTGCTTCGGCTCACCAAATCCCCGGCAGCACGCGCCAGCGCACCCGGGCCGCGTAGTCGCGGTAGCCTGGCAACTCGGCTTGCAGCACGCGGTCTTCGGTGATTGCCCGGTACAGCAGGAACGGCAGGCTCAAAACAATCAGTATCGCCGCCGCCAGCCACGAGCCGAGCGCGATGCCGCTCGCCACCATGATGACGATGCCGGCGAGATAGCCCGGGTGACGTATCCAGCGATAAGGCCCCGTGGTGACCACGTACTGGCCGCGGTCGGACTGGATGCGCACCACCGACGAGAAGAACCGATTGACCAGCATCGCCCACAGCGCCAGCCCGTAGCCGGCCGCGACGGCGATGAGGCCCGCCGCCCGCAGCCAAGTCGGTACGTCATCGCTCCAATGGAAGCGGCCGCGGTCGAGCCCGGCGACGATCCAATGCAGAACCAGGACCACGCCGAACAGGCGCAGCGCCAGCGGCGGCTTTTGACCGCCCGGACGCATCCGCTCGCGCAGCAGCCCGGGATCGAGGAAGGCGAACGACGCCACCATCACGGCGGCGAAAATCGCCACATAGACCCAGAAGCCGGGAATTTGGACCGTGCCGGCCGCGGCGAACAGGACGACCGCGTTGAGTACGACGAACAGCGCCGCTTGGATATAGGCCGAAACAGGCATGACCAACTCCGCGTCCCGAACCTGGCGCAGGCGCTAAGCCGCCACGGAACAAAGGTCGTCATGGGGGCGTTGAACCGCAAGTCCGCCCCGGCTGCACGGCTTGGGCGGCCGCATGCGTATATCCCGCCACAGTTCGTAAGGTGATGCCGTGAACAACAAAATCCGAGCCCTCGACACGCGCCGCAAGGTCAGCCCTGCCCTGGATACGCCGACCGATCTGTCCGACGATGCCGTGCGCGAGCTCTCGGCCAAGCTCAACGAGATTTTGGCCGACGCCTTCGCCCTTTATCTCAAGACCAAAAACTTCCATTGGCATGTCAGCGGCCCGCATTTCCGCGATTACCATTTGCTGCTCGACGAGCAGTCCGAGCAGATTTTCGCCACCACCGACGACATCGCCGAGCGCGTGCGCAAGATCGGCGGCACCACGTTGCGCTCCGTCGGCCAGATTTCGAAATTGCAGACAATTAAAGACAATGACGAAAGCTTTGTGCCGGCTCACGAGATGCTGCGCGAGCTGATGAATGACAACAAGCACATTGCCGCAGCGATGCGCGAATGCCACGAGCTCGCCGATAAGCACGATGATGCCGCGACCGCAGGTCTCTTAGAAACTTTCATCGACGGCACCGAGCGGCGCACCTGGTTCCTGTTCGAGGCGAGCCGCGCGGCTGCCGACAATGCACGGCGCTAAGCGCCGCCTGTGAATAACGCGCGGCCGGCAAGGTCGCGGCGGTTTTTTGCCTCTGATAGGGTCCGCATGTGACGTGCGAGACCCTATCAGGATTCCGGTGATGACCCCTTCCCGCGATATCGGCCGTCTGCTCGCGATCATGGCGGCGTTGCGTACGCCCAAGACCGGCTGCCCGTGGGATCTCGAGCAGACTTTCGCGACCATCGCGCCCTATACGCTCGAAGAGGCCTATGAGGTCGCCGATGCCATCGCCCGCGACGATCTCACCGATCTCAAGGAGGAGCTTGGCGATCTCTTGCTCCAAGTGGTCTTTCACGCCCGCATGGCCGAAGAACTCGGCGCCTTCGATTTCGGCGACGTGGTCGAGGCGATTACGTCGAAGCTCATCCGCCGGCACCCGCATGTGTTCGGCAATGAGGGCTCGCAGACTCCACGGGCCGTCGAGGGTTTGTGGGAGCGGATCAAGGCGCAAGAAAAACAAGCGAAAGCCGAGCGCGGTGGTGCGGAGAACGCGGGCGCGTTGGCCGGTGTGCCTGTCGCACTCCCTGCCCTGACCCGGGCGCTAAAACTGCAAACCAAGGCCAGCAAAGTCGGCTTTGATTGGAACGATCCGCGCGCGGTGCTGCACAAAATCCGCGAGGAAGCCGACGAGATCGAAGCCGCGCTCGATGAGCCCCCTCCCTTCCCTCCCCAGCAAGCGGGGGAGGGTTGGGTGGGGGCCGCAGGCGAAGTCGGCGATCTTCTGTTCGCCGCGGTCAATCTCGCGCGCCACCTGCGCGCCGACCCGGAAGCGGTGCTGCGGGGCACTAACCGGAAATTCGAGCGCCGCTTCGCCGCGATCGAGCAGGCGCTGGCCGCTGACGGGAAAAAGCCGCAGGACGCCACGCTCGCCGAAATGGACGCGTTGTGGGACGCGGCCAAGGCGCGGGAATGATCACTGCGCTCCGGCCGCGCGAAGGTATTGCAGATCGACAAACTGCTCCGGCGCCGGAAGCGGCGGCTTGATGGTACGGCCCTCGCTCATGAAGGCGATGACTTGGGCGAGGCCGCCGAGATCGATCTCGGCATGTTGCGGCAGCACGCCGCGATCGGGATCGAAGTAAAGCGCAAGCGTCGCGCGGGCGATGTCGTCGGATGTGCCGGTGAGTGCGACAATGGCGCTGACCGTATCGTCGCGATGGGCGGGATCGCGAATGAAGCGAAACGCGTCGGCGAGCGCGCTGACAAAGCCGATGATTGCTGGCGCATGGGTTTGCGCAAAATCGCGCCGCGCCGCGATCACCTCGAACTGAAACGACGCGACGGCCTCGGTCGACAGGCCGAGCCGGCCATAGCCGTCCTTGACCGCGATGAGATCGTCGGGCTGGCCGAGCGGAACGGCGTCGCACTCCCCGCTTTTCAGGCACGCCGCGCGCACCGGCGTACCGACCAGCTCCTTGACCCTGTAGTCGGCGTCCCTGAGCCCTTTCAGCGCCAAGAGCTTGCGCATCGAAATCGAGATGGTGTCGACCGGCAGCGACAGCCCGATGAGTTTGCCCTTGAGGTCGGCAAAATCCTTGATCTGCGGCTTGGCGATCAGGCTGTAGATCGGGTTGGCGGTGGTGCCGGCAATGGCGGCGGCCGGCGAGCCGTTGAGCACCGCCTGGATCAGATAAGGCGTCGCGGTCTGCGTCACGTCGACCTCGCCGCGGTCGAGCGCCGCAACCATGTTGCCGGTGCCGCCGGAAATTTGTACGACCTCGAGCGCGACGTTCTCGCGCGCGAAAAAACCCTGTTTTTCCGCAAGGTAAAGATAGAGCGAGCTGACGGCGCGCGCGGTCGAAGGGATTTGGCCAAAGCGTAGCGTCGCGGTTTCACAACGGACCGCAGAACACGCGCCGACATAGGCGATCAGCACGATAAAAATTCGCAAGAGCACCGGTCAGTGTCCGGCACGGGCAAATTTTGCCCGCACGGCATCGGCTCGATCCGCAGCGGTGCGGACCGTCATGGCGAGATAGCCGGAGTTTTCGTCCATCGCCTTGTGGAGCACTTCGGTGTGGCGATGCAGCCAGCTCACGCCGGCGCCGTCCGCCGGATCGATCTGCAGTTCGATCAGCACCCGGCCGGCGCCGAGCCGGTCCTCGATTGCGGCGGCAAGGGCGTCGAGCCCCTCCCCCGTGATCGCCGAAACCAGCGCCGGCCTTTGCTCGGGCGGCCGGCGCTCGGCGATATTTTGCAGCCGCACGCGTTCGTCGGCGTCGAGCCGGTCGATCTTGTTCCACACCTCGATCAGCGTCTGCTTGTCGTTCGGATTGTTGAGTGGATCGATGCCGAGCTGACGCAGGATCTTTTCGACGTCTTGCTGCTGCGCCTCGGCGTCGTCGTGGGCGACGTCGCGCACATGCAGGATCACGTCGGCTTCGATGACTTCTTCGAGCGTGGCGCGGAACGCCGCGATCAGCATGGTCGGCAGGTCGGAGATGAAACCGACCGTGTCCGAGAGAATGATGCGGGCGCCGTGCGGCAGATCGACCGCGCGCAAGGTCGGATCGAGCGTCGCGAACAGCATGTCGGCGGACAGCACGTTGGCCCGCGTCATACGGTTGAACAGCGTCGACTTGCCGGCATTGGTGTAGCCGACGAGCGCAACGATCGGATAAGGCACGCGCTTTCGGCTGTCGCGATGCAGCGAGCGGGTGCGTTTGACCTTTTCGAGCTCGGTCTCGATCTTGGCGAGACGCTCGTCAATGAGACGACGATCGGCCTCGAGCTGGGTTTCGCCGGGGCCGCCGAGAAAGCCATAGCCGCCGCGCTGGCGCTCCAGATGGGTCCAGGTGCGCACCAGCCGGCCTTTTTGATAAGTCAGGTGCGCATGCTCGACTTGCAGCGCGCCTTCGCGGGTACGCGCGCGGCGGCCGAAAATTTCAAGGATCAGTCCGGTGCGATCGATGACCTTGGCGTTCCAGGCTTTTTCCAGATTGCGCTGCTGCACCGGCGACAACGCGCAGTCCATCACAACGATGCCGGCTTCGAAAGTTTTGACCAGGCCCGCGATCTCTTCGACTTTGCCCTTGCTGAGATAGGTCGCGGAATGCAACGCGCGCAGCATGACGATGCCGGCTTGGGCGACGTCGAGATCGATGGCGCGGGCGAGGCCTGCGGCCTCGTCGAGCTTGGCCTCCGACGAGCGGTCGGCGGCAGTCGCATGCGCCGCGGCGCGCCGCAGCACCGGCTCGATCACAAGCGCGCGGCCGACCGCCGAGCCCGTGGGACTCAGCCGATCAGCGCCCTTGTCGCGACGGCGCGGCTCCAATCAGTCCTTATCCCCGGCCGGCGCTTCCTCGGCGCCTTCGAATAGCTGGACCGGATGACCGGGCATGATGGTCGAAATGGCGTGCTTGTAGACCAGCTGCGAATGCCCATCGCGACGCAGCAGCACGCAGAAATTATCGAACCAAGTCACCACGCCCTGCAGCTTGACGCCGTTCACCAGGAAGATGGTGAGCGGGATTTTGGCTTTGCGGACGTGGTTGAGGAAGGTGTCTTGTAAGTTTTGTGCGCGGTCGGCTGCCATGGCCGTTGTTTCCGTTTTTGTACCGCGGGCCCCTGCCCCACGGGTCTTTTCTTGTCACACCTTACTGGCCTCGTCCCGCCAATCATCCGGGCCGGACGGACCCGAAGGTAGAACCATTAGAAGGCGCGGCGGCAGGCGATGCAAGCCCGGTCTGGTGACAAGGACGTATGACGAGGCTAAGCATTGTCAATGCTCACGCGACCTAGCGTGTTGTTACGACTGCCTTATCCGGTCTCCGCGTAGCGATAAAAGTCGCGCCGCAGCGCTGCCGCGACCGGGCCCGGCTTGCCGTCGCCGATGGTGCGGCCGTCGATCTTCACCACCGGCAGCACGAGCTGGGTCGCGGAGGTGATGAAGGCCTCGCGCGCCGCAAAGGCCTCTTGCAGCGTAAATGCGCGCTCCTCGATCGAAAGTCCCTGGCCATTGACCGCGTCCAACACCACCGTGCGCGTGATGCCGCGCAGGATGGCGTGATCGGCGTGCCGCGTGACCAATGCGCCCTTTGCCGTGACGATCCAGGCATTGGCGGAGGATGCTTCCATGACGAGGCCGTCTTTGTCGACGAACCAGGCGTCGCGGGCGCCCTGATCGATTGCGGCTTGCCGCGCCAAAACGTTCGGCAGTAGACCGACAGTCTTGATATCGACGCGGCCCCAGCGGGTGTCCGGCATGCTGATGACGGCAATGCCGGTCACGGCGAGCGCCTCGTTGCGCTTCAGATTCAGCGATCGCGCCGTCACCACCACGCTTGGCGCCACCGGCGGCGTCGGGAAGGCGTGATCGCGCCGCGCCACGCCGCGGCTGATCTGCAGATAAACGAGGCCGTAACCGAGGCGATTCTTCGCCACCACTTCGCGCAGCACGACGCCGAGCGCCTTGACCGACATCGGCATCGGGATGCGCAATTCGCCAAGCGAGCGTTGCAGCCGCGCGATGTGGCGGCGCTCGTCGATCAGCCATCCGCCGCGCACCTGGCAGACTTCGTAGACGCCGTCGGCGAACTGATAGCCGCGGTCCTCGACATGGACTTTTGCGTCGCGGAACGGCAGGTAGAGGCCGTTGACGTAGGCGTATCGGGACATCAGGGATCAGCAATCAGGCATCGGACATCAGGGATCAGGGATCAGGCATCAAGAATAAAAATAGGATTCGTTCTCATTACTTGATACCTGATCCCTGATCCCTGATCCCTAGTCAATGCCAAGGGCTTTGAGCTTCCTATGCAGCGCCGAGCGCTCCATGCCGACGAATTCGGCGGTGCGCGAAATGTTGCCGCCGAAGCGGTTGATTTGCGCCAGCAGATATTCGCGCTCGAACACTTCGCGGGCTTCGCGCAAGGCGAGGCTCATCAGATGCTCGCCGCCGTTGCCGTTCGGCATCGCCGGAATCATCGAGCCGACGTCTTGCGGCAGCATCGACGCGGTGATCACCGCGTCCGGATCGCCGCCGGCGAGGATCATCAGCCGCTCGACGTTGTTGCGCAGCTGCCGCACATTGCCCGGCCAGTCGTGCGATTGCAGCACGGCGAGCGCGTCGGCGCCGACCTTGCGTTTGGGCAGCCCCGTGGTCAGCGAAATCTGGGTCATGAAATATTCGACCAGTTCGGGGATATCCTCGCGCCGCTCGGCGAGCCCCGGCACGCGGATCGGCACCACCGAGAGCCGGTGATAAAGGTCCTCACGGAATTTTCCCGCCGTGATCTCGGCTTCGATGTTGCGGCTGGTCGACGACACGATGCGCACGTCGACGGTGACCTTGGTGGCGCCGCCGACGCGCTGGAACGTCTGATCGACCAGCACGCGCAGGATCTTACTCTGGGTTTCGCGCGGCATGTCGGCGATCTCGTCGATGAACAGCGTGCCGCCATGGGCTTCCTCGAGCGCGCCGACTTTGCGGCTCGTGCTGCCGTTATGACCGCCCTCGACGCCGAACAATTCGACTTCCATGTGCTCGGGCGTGATCGCGGCGGCATTGATCACCACGAACGGCCCGTCGGCGCGCGCCGAATGGCTGTGGATGGTGCGCGCGGCGAGCTCCTTGCCGGCGCCCGAGGGCCCGATGATGAGGATGCGGCTGTTGGTCGGCGCCACTTTCTCCACGGTCTGGCGCAACTGGTTGGAGGCCGGCGAATGGCCGACCAAGGCCGTCGCCATCGGCGCATGTTGCTTGAGGTCGCGCACCTCGCGTTTGAGCCGCGAATTCTCCAGCGCACGGTCGGCGACCAGCAGCAGCCGGTCGGCCTTGAATGGTTTTTCGATGAAGTCATAGGCACCGCGCTTGATCGCCGAAACCGCGGTCTCGATATTGCCGTGGCCGGAGATCATCACGATCGGCAGCTCGGGATGCTCCTGCTTGAGCGTGTCGAGCAGCTGCAAGCCGTCGAGGCGGCTGCCCTGCAACCAGATATCGAGGAACACCAGATTGGGCCGCCGCGCCACGACCGCCGCCAGCGCGTCGTCGCTGTCGCGCGCCGTGCGGGCGCCGTGGCCTTCGTCCTGGAGGATGCCCGCGACCAGCTCGCGGATATCAGCCTCGTCGTCGACGATGAGGATATCGGATGCCATTTGAGTCGCCCTACCCTACTCTTTTCGTTACACGACCGCTTGTTGCGGTTCGACCGGCTCCGCGGCGACAACAGACTCCGCCGCAAAGCGCAATTGCATCCAGGCGCCGCGGGCGCCTGGAATTTTCTCGGCCGCATCGCGCAGCTCGATGCGACCGCCGTGTTCTTCCAGAATGCGGCCGACGATGGCCAGCCCGAGCCCGGTGCCCTTCTCCCGCGTCGTCACATAGGGCTCGAGCAGGCGCGCCCGGTTTTCCTTGGGCAGGCCGATGCCGTTGTCGATCACATCGACGATGATGTCCTTACCCTCGCGCCGCGCGCTGACGATGATTTTGCCGCGGCCGAGCTGGTCCGGCGGCACCGCGCCGATCGCTTCGGTGGCGTTCTTGACGATGTTGGTGAGCGCCTGCGAGATCAGCCGCCGATCGAAACGCGCCGGAATAGCGTCGGCCGGCAAATCCACCTCGAAGTCGATGTCGGGATGGGCGACGCGGATGAGGAAGACGGCCTGACGCACGGTATCGGCAACGTCCTCGTCGGTCATGACCGGCTTGGGCATGCGGGCAAAGCGCGAGAACTCGTCGACCATGCGTTTGATGTCGTCGACCTGGCGCACGATGGTGTCGGTGCATTGGTCGAACACCAGGTCGTCGGCGGCGATCAATTTGCTGTATTTGCGGCGCAGCCGTTCCGCCGACAATTGGATCGGGGTGAGCGGATTTTTGATCTCGTGGGCGATGCGGCGGGCGATGTCGGCCCAGGCCGAGGTGCGCTGCGCCAGCACGAGCTCGGTGATGTCGTCGATGGTGATGACGTAGCCGTGTTCGGCGTCCTGTGCCTGTTCGCTGGTCACGCGCACGGAGAAATTACGTTCCTGTCCGTCGCGTGAGACCGCGACCTGACGCTGCACCAGACGCTGATTGCCATAGCGGGCGGATTGAAAGATTTCGGCGAGCTCGGGGGCGATTTCGGGCAGCGGCCGGCCCAGCGCCTCGCTTTCGGTGCGCCCGGTCAGGCGCTCCGCCGAGCGGTTGAGGATGGTGACCTTGCCGTCGGCGTTGACGCCGATGACGCCGGCGCTGGCGCCCGCCAGCACGGCCTCGGTGAAACGGCGCCGGCTGTCGATCAGGTCGCGGGCGCGCACGATGTCCTCGTGCTGGGTGCGCAGCTCATGCGTCATCTTGTTGAAGGTCTCGCCGAGGCGGGCAAGGTCGCCGCCGGAGCCCTGGATCGGGACCTGGACTTGCAGGTTGCCAGTCGAGACCACATTGGCGGCGCCGATCAGGCGGCGGATCGGCGCGACCAGGCGATTGGCGAAATCGAGCCCGATCCACGCCGACGACAGCAGTACAATCAGCGCGATGATGCCGAACATCAGCGCGAACGCGATCTGAATGCCGACTTTGTGCAGTTCCAGATCGGCATATTGGGCGACGCTTTGCCGGGTCGCATTGAGCTGTTGGATGACCTCCGGGTCGAGCAGGCCGACGACGTAGAGATACATGTTGTCGTAGCCGTACAGCTTGATGGTGCCGGCGACGCCTTCCGGCAGGAGTCCGATCTGCGCCTCGGTTTCGGTGACCTTGCTGAGCAGGTCTGCTTTCGGCAGAACCGGTTGCGCGGCGATGGGGATGTCGGCGCGATCGACGATCTGGCCGTCCGGCGTGAAGATGAGCACGGCCGAGAGGCCGCGCCCGCCGGCCTGCTGGGTCAGGAATTTGTGGAACTTGTCCCTGTCCTGGTCGAACAGCGGCTTGGCGCGGGCAAGCTCATAGGCCACGGCCAAGACTTCGCCGTGCATGGCCTGGAGACGTTCGCGCAGATAAGCGTTGGCGACGAAACCCGAAGCCTCAATGATGGCGCGGGTGCTCGAGGAGAAGTAGCGATCGAGGCCACGATCGAGCGTCGTACTGGCGACCACAGCGACAAGCACGGTCGGGACCGCGGCGATGACGGCGAACAGGCTGACGATCTGCACATGCAGGCGCGATCCGGCGTGTCCCAGGCGGCGGGCCTGGATCACGGCCCAGACTTCCAGTGCGATGATGGCGAGCAAGAGGAAACTGGTACCGGCATTGACCGCAAGCAGCGTCAAAACAACGCTCTGGACCGGATCGATCGGCGTCATCCCGGCCAGCACCAGGAAGGTCGCGGTGGCCGAGAGCAGTGCCACGCCGACCGCAATCGCGCCGAACAGCCGCGACGCGATCGGCATCGGTGCCGCCGCAGCAGCCGGGTCGACTGGAGCGACCTGTTCGACCGTCGTCATGAAGCGCTTCGCTGGGAACTAGGAACTTCAAAGCCTGAAAGGAGACGATCTGGGGCCCCGCCCAGTCGTCCCGAGTGATGCTTTTATACAACAATGTTGCCCGATTGCGACAATTCGTGGGCGTAATATTTTGCCGCAGCCGTATCGGCCGGAAGGTTCCGGCGTGTCGGCTGAGGCATCAAGTGCCGCTGGTGCGATAAACCTGGATTTCCAGGTCGCGGATTTTCTTGCGTAGCGTATTGCGGTTCACGCCCAGGAGATCGGCGGCGCGGATCTGGTTGCCGCGGGTTGCCGCCAGTGCCGCCGACAGCAGCGGTCCTTCGACCTCGCGCAGGATGCGGTGATAGAGGCCCGGCGGCGGCAGGCCGTCGTCAAAACCGGAAAAATATTGCGCCAGGAAGCGCTCGACCGCGACCGAGAGATTGTCCTCGGTGCGGTTGGTTTCCCCCGGCGCCGTCAGAGTCGGCTGCGAAAGCTCGGACTCGATGACCGCCGTGGTGATGGTCTCCTGCGGATAAAGCGCCGCCAGGCGCCGGGCCAGGTTTTCCAGCTCCCGCACATTGCCCGGCCAGCGGTGTTTCTTCAGGCGGTCCAGCGCTGCCTGGTCGATCTGCTTCGGCGGCAATCCTTCGCGCTCGACGACCGTGAAAAAGTGCCGGATCAGATCGGCAATGTCTTCGGTGCGCTCGCGCAGCGGCGGCAGCCGCAGCGGCACGACGTTGAGGCGGAAGAACAAATCTTCGCGGAACAGCCCCTGCTGGATGAGCTGGCGCAAATCCTTGTTGGTGGCGGCGATGATGCGCACGTCGGCCTTGATCGGGGTGCGGCCGCCGACCGTGGTGTATTCGCCTTGCTGCAAAACGCGCAACAGCCGCGTCTGCGCTTCCATCGGCATGTCGCCGATCTCGTCGAGGAACAATGTGCCGCCCTCGGCCTGCTCGAAGCGGCCGGCGCTGCGCGTATTGGCGCCCGTGAAGGCGCCCTTCTCGTGGCCGAACAGCTCCGATTCAATGAGATCGCGCGGGATCGCCGCCATGTTGATGGCGACGAACGGCCCGGTGCGGCGCTTGCCGTAGTCGTGCAGCGCGCGCGCCACGAGCTCTTTGCCGGTGCCGGATTCGCCCGAGATCATCACGGTGAGATCGGTCTGCATCAGGCGCGCCAGCACGCGATAGATTTCCTGCATCGCCGGCGAACGGCCGACCAGCGGGATGGATTCGAAATCCTCGACCTTGGCGGGCTGCCGTGTCTTTTCCTTCGGCTCCGACAAAGCGCGGCCGACGATGGAAATCAGCTCCTTCAGGTCGAACGGCTTTGGCAGATATTCATAGGCGCCGCGCTCCGACGCCCGGATCGCGGTCATGAAGGTGTTTTGCGCGCTCATGACCACGACCGGCAGGTCCGGCCGCGCCTTCTTGATGCGCGGCAACAGGTCGAAGGCGCTTTCGTCGGGCAGCAAAACGTCGGTGATGATCAGATCGCCGTCGCCCTGGCTGACCCAGCGCCACAGCGTTGCGGCATTGCCGGTCGAACGCACCTCGTATCCGGCGCGCGACAGCGCCTGATTGAGAACGGTTCGGATTGCGGCATCGTCGTCGGCGACAAGAATACTTCCCGCGGGCATCAATGATCCCCTCGTGACTGAAGGGCGGCGTCCGACGCCGGGCCCTCACCCGTGTAAACCGGCATAAGCACGCGAAAGATGGTTCGGCGCGACTGCGACTCGCATTCGATGATGCCGCCGTGGTCGCCGACGATCTTGGCGACGAGCGCCAGGCCCAGCCCCGATCCGGTCGGCTTCGTGGTGACGAACGGGTCGAACAGATGCGGCATCAACTCGTCGGGCACACCGGGGCCGTTGTCCTTGACGCAGAATTCGAGCGGCAGCGAGATGCGCGCCTTGGCGCCCGGCAGCGACAGCCGCACGCCCGGGCGGAACGCCGTGGTCAGCGCGATTTCGCCGCCGGAGGTATTTTCGCCGATGGCTTCGGCGGCGTTCTTGACCAGATTGAGAAAGACTTGAACGAGCTGATCGCGGTTCGCCAGCACCGGCGGCAGCGACGGATCGTAGTCCTCGACGAATTTGATGTGGCGGGCGACGCCGGATTGCGCCAGCCGCTTCACGTGATCGAGCACGACGTGGATATTGATCGGCTCGCGCTCGACCGGCCGTTCGTCGGCGAATACTTCCATGCGGTCGACCAGTTTCACGATGCGGTCGGCCTCGTCGCAAATCAGCCGCGTCAAGGTGCGGTCGTCGTCGTCGGCCGATTGTTCGAGCAGCTGCGCGGCACCGCGGATGCCGGACAGCGGGTTCTTGATCTCGTGCGCCAGCATGGCGGCGAGCGCGATCACCGAGCGCGCGGCGCTGCGATGGGTCAACTGCCGATCCATCTTGTCGGCGATGGTGCGCTCTTGCAGCATGATCACCACGGAATCCGGCTGCTCGGGCAACGGCGCCACGTAGAGATCGACCAGCCGGTCGCCCGGATTGCGTGGCGTGCCGAGATCGACCTTGTATTCGTTGACCGCGGCGCCGCGCGCGCGCACCTGCTCGACCAGCGTGAGCAAGGGACTGCCGAACGGCACCAGGTCGCGCAGCAGATGCCGGCGCAGATGCGACACCGAGACTTCGAAAAAAGCCTCGGCCGCGGCATTGGCGTCGGTCACTTTGCCGTCCGCCGACACGACGATGACGGGATGCGGCAGCGCATTGAGCACCACATCGGCCGACGACGTCGTCAGCAGGTTTTCTGCGGTGCTCATGCCGCAAGTCTCCCTGCCACAAGTCTCCCTGCCGCATCGGTGTCGCGGAATTCGTCGAACGCTTCGGCCAGCCGGTGCAGCACGGTCGCGGGATCGTCGGCGGTGAGCACGCGGCTGCGCAGAGCCTTGAGCAGACGCGCGGGCGCGCCCGCGGTTGCCGCCGCCGTGTCGAGCGCCCAGCCGAGATGTTTTCGCGCGTGGCGAAGCCCAATCGCGATGCCGTGATGGGCGAGCATTTCGCCGTAAAGCGCGCTAGCGAGCGCGAGCTGCTCGCTGAGCGCGGGCGCGGCGCCGCGTTCGCCGGTCGCGAGATAGTGCGCCAGTTGGCCGGGAAACCACGGCTTGCCCTGGGCGCCGCGCCCGACCATCACCGCATCGGCGCCTGAGGCGGCCAGCGCCGCGTCGGCGTCAGCAAAACTTTGGATGTCGCCATTGACGACCACCGGGATCGACACGGCGTCCTTGACGGCGCGCACCGCCGACCAGTCGGCGCGGCCTTTGTAAAACTGGCAGCGCGTGCGGCCGTGCACGGTGACCAGCCGCACGCCGGATTGCTCGGCACGCCGCGCCAGGTCAGGCGCGTTGCGCGAACCGTCGTCCCAGCCGAGTCGCATCTTTAGGGTGACCGGCACCTTGACCGCTTGCACCACTGCGTCGATCAAAGTGAGCGCGTGATCGAGATCGCGCATCAGCGCCGAACCCGACTCGCCATTGGTGACGTGCTTCGCGGGGCAGCCCATGTTGATATCGACCACGGCGGCGCCGGCAGCTTCGGCCATGCGCGCGCCTTCGGCCATCCAGCGTGCTTCGCAGCCGGCAAGCTGAACCACATGCAATCCCGCGCCGTGATCCTTGACCCGCAGTGCGGCATTGCGCTTTCCGTTGGCGAGTGCCGCGCAAGCGGTCATTTCCGAGATGACGAGGCCCGCGCCCTGGTTCGCGACCTGCCGGCGGAACGGCGCGTCGGTGACCCCCGACATGGGTGCCAAAAGCACAGGATTTGGCACCGCTAGCGGCCCGATGGCCAACGGTTCGATCAGCTTTTTCGATTGGCCCATAGATGGAAGCATTTGCACACTAAATAGGCGTCATAATGCCCTTGCTTATAGTTTAGCCAAAACCAAGGCTTACGCAAGTGCTGCACTGCAATATCCCTAACCTGTGCAAATCCAGCCGCAAGGGTCAATTTTGACCGGACGAAAAGGCTTCGGTTCCATCCACTTTGCCGGGTTCGCACATCCCGGGAACTTGCGCTAAAGCCATGCCGGAATTGCGCGGAGCATCAGATGACCGACACGATCGCTGCCGTTGTCGTCGCAGGCGGACGCGGCCTGCGCGCGGGCGGCGACGTGCCCAAGCAATATCGCGAGATTGCCGGCGAGCCGGTGATCCGCCCGGCGCTGGCGGCGTTCCTGCGCCATCCGCAGATCGGCGCGGTGCAGCCGGTCATTCATCCGCAGGACGAAGACGTGTTTCGCTCAGCGACCGCGGGCCTGAAAAAACTTCTGCCGCCGGTTTGGGGCGGCGCGACGCGGCAAGCGTCGGTGCGCGCCGGGCTTGAGGCCTGCGCAGCCAATGCGCCGGCGATCGTGCTCATTCACGACGCGGCGCGGCCGTTTTTGACCGAAGCGTTGATCGGCCGCGCCATCGTCGCCGCCAGGCAAAACGGCGCCGCGGTTCCGGCCATCGCCATTGCCGACACCGTGAAAAGAATCGACGACGACGCACGCGTGACCGAAACGCTGGATCGCAATCACCTGCGCATGGTGCAAACGCCGCAGGCTTTTGTCTTCGATCTCATCATGGCGGCGCATCGGCGCGCCGCGGCGGCGGGCCGCGACGATTTTTCCGACGATGCCGCGCTCGCCGAATGGGCCGGACATCGCGTCAGCGTGTTCGAAGGCGAGGCCGGCAACATCAAGCTCACCACCAACGACGATTTCGCCCGCGCCGAAAATCTGCGCCATGCAGCGCTGGCCGACGTGCGCACCGGCAACGGTTTTGACGTGCACGCCTTTGCCGATGGTGATCACGTCATGCTCGGCGGCGTCCGCATTCCCCACTCCCGCGGCGTCACCGGGCATTCCGACGCCGACGTGGCGCTCCATGCCCTGGTCGACGCTATTCTCGGCGCGCTCGCCGAGGGCGATATCGGTCAGCACTTTCCGCCGAGCGATCCGCAATGGAAGGGTGCGTCGTCGGACCGCTTCCTCGCCTTCGCCTGCGAACGCGTGCGCGCCCGCGGCGGCATGATTGCCAATCTCGACGTGACCGTGGTGTGCGAAGCGCCGCGGGTCTCGCCGCACCGCGATGCCATGCGCGAGCGCATCGCCGCGATTGCCGGGGTCTCCGTCGGCCGCGTCGCCATCAAGGCGACGACCAGCGAGAAACTCGGCTTCACCGGACGGGGCGAAGGCATTGTCGCCATGGCGACCGCAACGGTGCGATTGCCGTGGAGTGCGACGTGATCGACGCAGACTTACGCGATGCGGCAAAGCGCGTGCTAAAACTCTGTCGCGCCCGCGGCCTGCATGTCGCCACCGCCGAGTCCTGCACCGGCGGCCTAGTCGCCGCGGCGCTGACCGAGATCCCGGGCTCATCGGACGTCGTCGATCGCGGTTTCGTCACCTATTCGGACGACGCCAAGCGGGCGATGCTCGGCGTGCCGGCGGCGACGCTCAAGCGTCATGGCGCGGTGAGCGCGCAGACGGCAAAGGCCATGGCCGCGGGCGCGCTGAAAAACTCGCGAGCCGATCTTGCGGTGTCAATTACCGGCATTGCCGGGCCCGGCGGCGGCTCCAAGCAAAAACCTGTCGGCCTCGTCTATTTCGCCGCCGCAAGCCGCGATGGGCGGCGCATCGCGCGCAAGCGGCTCTACGGCGACATCGGCCGCCGCCGGGTGCGTTTACGCTCCGTCCTAGAAGCGCTCGCGCTTTTGCAGCTGCTATCGCGTCCGCCGCGGCGTAAGGGGAGCTAGCATGCGTTGGCGAGCCTGTCTTGTCGCGGCGTTGGCGATGGCCAGTGTCGAAACGGCAAACGCCCAGTCGGTTGCGAACACGATAGCGGAATTCGGACTGATCGGCACTTGGGCAAACGATTGCACGCAACCGGCGTCGTCGAGCAATTTTCTCACCGTCTACGCGATCAAACCGTCCGGCGAGGTTTCGCGGACCTATTACGATCAGCCCAGCCACATCTATAACAACTACAAGATCACAGACGCGAAACGGCAGGCGCCCGATATGCTTTCGTACGAGCAGGTTTGGGATTTTGACGGCTCGCCCGCCAACATCGCCGGCGATCGCGTGCGCGTTCTGCTCAACATGGCGGACGGCAAATTTCAAATCGTGTCGTCGCAAGGCAGCGACGACTCGTTCTTTGTCAAGGACCGCAAATTCCCAGGCTCCGCCGACGAGAGTCCGTGGCAATCCCGCTGCCCGGCAAAATAAGCGCTTTCGGCACTACATCGCCCGCTGCGGCGCGCTGTCGAGAAATTCGCGCAGCTTTTGCGTATAGAACTTGGCCGTGGCCGTGGTGCCATGGCCGCGCGTCTCCGGGCTTGCCGGGATCAGATAAAGGTGCCCGTTCTTCACCCGCTGCATGGCGCCCTCGGTTATGCCGCTCTCCGGCGGGTTGCGTTCGTCGTCGGCCGAATTGATCGCCAATAGCGCGGCTTCGATCCGCTCGAGACTCGCTGACGGATCGTAGTCGCCCGACGAGCCCCACTGGTAGATGAAGTCGTTGGCGTCCGCCGCAAACGGCGCGGCGAGGCGTTCGTCGACGAGCTTGTCGGCGCGCTCCCGCGTCGGCGCCAGGTTCTGGTAGCCGAGCGTTCCGCCGCTGGTGGCGACGCTGAAGAATGCGTAGGCAAGTCGCAGCGACGGCGGCTCAACGGTGTAATTGCCGTTATTCCATGCCGGGTCGTTGCGGATGGTTTCGATCATGAGCCGCCGCAGCATCCAATTGCGGCTCGCCATCGGCGTCGGCTGCGACGCCATCGGCACCAGCGCATCCATGAAGTCCGGGTGCATTTCGCCCCAGAGCCAAGTCTCCATGCCGCCCATGGAATTGCCCATCACCAGGCGCAGGTGACGGATGCCGAGTCCTTCTCTGATCAGCCGGTACTCACCTTCCACCATGTCGGCATAATCGTATTGCGGAAACTTCATCCGCAAGCCGTCGGACGGTTTTGTCGATCGGCCATGGCCGACCGCGTCGGGCAGAATGATGAAATATTTGCTCGCATCGAGCGGCGCGCCGGGGCCGAACAATTCGCCGGCAAATTGCGCCGTGAGCAAGCTTTTGGCGGAGCCCCCGGTGCCGTGCAGGATCATGACCGGCTGGCCCGTAGCCTCGCCGATGGTGGTGTAATGCAGGCGCAGCTCCGGCATCACTTCGCCGGTATGAAACTTGAAATCCCGCGCGATCCAATCGGATTTTTTTGGCGCGGGATAATCGCCCGCATAAGCCGGGCCGCTCAGCAAAACAATCGCGCCAGCCATGCCAATGCAAAGCAGCTTGATCATCGTTGTTTCCTCCGGCCGGCATAATGCGCTCGGTGCTTCTTACCGTCAGGCTACAGCGCTTTGGCGGTCTTTCGGAAGAGGTTTTAGGCCGCTGCGCCATAGACCTGGTCGGCGCGGCGCTCGAAGGCGGCAGCGAAGCGGCGAAAGGCGGCGTCGAAAATGCCGCCCATGAGGAGACCGAGGGTTCGGCTGCGAAACTCGTAAGCGATGAAAAATTCCACCTCGCAGGCGTCCTCGCCCGTGGCGCGAAAGCTCCAGCGGTTGTTCATGCGCTCGAATGGGCCTTCGAGATATTCGACGAGGATCTCCAGCTTCGGCCGGTCGAGCGTGATGCGGCTGGTGAAAGTTTCGCGCACGAACTTATAGGCGACCGTCATGTCGGCGACGATGACACCCCTGCCCGCGCTATCGGTCGTGCGCCTGCGCACGGCGAGCGAGCGGCACAGCGGCACGAATTGCGGATAGCGCTCAACGTCGGCGACGAGTGCAAACATATCGGCCGCGGAGTGCTTGACCCGGCGCGTGGTGGAGAATTGCGGCATCAATCAACGCGCCGTCGCTGCCCGCGCTGCCTTCAGCCGGGCGAAATCTTCTCCCGCGTGATGCGATGAGCGGGTCAGCGGCGACGCCGACACCATCGAGAAGCCCTTGGCGTAAGCGATCGCCGCCAGTGCCTCGAATTCTTCCGGCGGCACGAAGCGGAGCACCGGATGATGCTTGCGCGTCGGCTGCAGATATTGCCCGATGGTGAGGAAGTCGACGTCGGCTGCGCGCAAATCGTCCATCACTTGGAGCACTTCGTTGCGCTCCTCGCCGAGCCCGACCATGATCCCGGATTTGGTGAACATGTTCGCGTCGAGCTCTTTGACCTGCTGCAACAGCCGGATCGAGGCAAAATAGCGCGCGCCCGGGCGCACGGTGAGATATTTCGACGGCACGGTTTCGAGATTGTGGTTGAACACGTCGGGCCGCGCCGCGACCACGATCTCGGCGGCGCCGTCCTTGCGCAGAAAATCCGGCGTCAAAACTTCGATCGTGGTTTGCGGGCAGCGGGCGCGGATCGCCCTAATCACCGCGGCGAAATGCGCGGCGCCGCCATCGGTGAGATCGTCGCGATCGACCGAGGTGATGACGATGTGCGATAGCCCGAGCTTTGCCGTGGCCTCGGCCACGTGTTCCGGCTCGGCGGCATCGAGCGCGCCGGGCAGCCCGGTCTTGACGTTGCAGAAGGCGCAGGCCCGCGTGCAGGTGTCGCCCATGATCATGAAGGTGGCGTGCTTTTTCTCCCAGCACTCGCCGATATTGGGACAGCCGGCCTCCTCGCACACGGTGTGCAGGCCGTTGGCGCGCACGATGCGGGCCGTCGCGACATAGCCGGGCGAGACCGGCGCCTTGACGCGGATCCAGTCGGGCTTGCGCAAGCTCGGTTGATCCGGCCGGTGCGCCTTTTCCGGGTGGCGAGCCGCGCCGGGCTTGCCGAGCAGAGTGTCGATGACAACGGCCATAACGGTTCCGGGCGCATATTGCTGCGCATCAGATACTTACGAGCCTGATTGCTGCGCCGCAAGGCGCTGTTTTACCGCCGCATTGCGCCCGGCTCGTGAACAAAATGTAAGGAAACAACGGCGATTTCGCCATTCCCGGATGTAACTTTTGCCACAAAAGAATCGTCTCCTACATACGAACGACACGTTTCGTCCCGGAGGATTTGTCGTGACCGCGCGTGGCAAAGAAACAGCGGCGCTGGCGCTGCACCGGTTCGGTTTCGGCCCGGCGGGCCATTCGATTGCCGCCATTGCCGCCGACCCGCAGGGCGCGCTTCTCGCCGATCTGGAACGGCCGCAGGCCGGCCTCGTTGCCGCCAATCTGCCGTCGAGCGCGGAAGCGGGGCGCGCATTTTTCGAATTTCGCGCCGAGCTGGCGGCGAAACAGAAACTCGATCAGCGCGCCAAAAAAGAAGCCGAGGCCAACAACCCGACCAATGCGAGCTTGCTCGACTGCTCGAAGCCGACGCAGCCTTGCGAGGCGCCACCCGCTCCGCCGTCGCCGAAGCCGATGGACAACAAGGAGCCGCCGCTGCCGCAGCAGCTGCTGCAGAACGAAGCCAAGGCGCGTTTCGATGCCGCCGCGACCGCCGACATCGGCTTTGCCGAACGGCTGGTCTGGTTCTGGTCGAACCATTTTTGCATTTCGGCCGACAAGATCCCGTCGATGGCCGGGCCCTTTGAGCGCGAAGCGATCCGCCCCTACGCGCTGGGGAAGTTTGTCGACCTGGTGCAAGCGGTCGAGAGCCATCCGGCCATGCTGTTCTATCTCGATAATGCCGGATCGATGGGCGCGGATTCGACCGCCGGCATCAACCGCGACAAAGGGCTGAACGAAAATCTCGCCCGCGAGATTCTCGAATTGCACACGCTCGGCGTTCGCAGCGGCTACAGCCAGGCCGACGTCACGAGCTTCGCCAATGTGCTCACCGGCTGGACGTTCATCGAGACGGGCGTGCCGCAGCACGGCGGCGAATTTACGTTCTTGAAGCGCTTTCATGAGCCGGGCGCGCAAACTGTGCTCGGCAAGCGCTATCCCGACACCGGCGTCGAGCAAGGCCGCGCCGTGCTGGCCGATCTGGCGCGGCACCCGGCGACGGCGCAGCATATCGCGCAAAAGCTCGCGCGGCATTTCGTTGCCGACGAGCCGCCGCCGTCGCTTGTCGCAAAACTCGAAGCGACGTTCAAAGACACTGGCGGCGATCTGAAGGAGGTTGCCAAGACATTGGTTACCGCCGACGAGGCGTGGACGCCGCAGCGCGGCAAGCTCAAAACTCCGACGCTGTGGGCGGTTGCCGCGCTTCGCCTGACCGGCGTATTGCCCAGCACGATCATCGGCCGCGTGCTCGGCGCGCAAGCCTCGCTCGGTCAGGCGCTGTGGCGGCCGCCGGCGCCGAACGGCTATCCGGATACGGAAGCCGCCTGGATCGACGGCATTCCGCGCCGGCTCGATATCGCCAACGAGTTTGCCAGCCACGCCGCCGCCAATGCCGATCCGCTGGCGCTGTTGGACGCGGGCCTCGGCCCCCTCGCCTCGGCGGCGACCCGCGATACCGTCACACACGCTGAAAGCCGCGCTCAGGCCTTGACGCTCCTCGTCATGTCGCCGGAATTCCTGCGGAGCTGATCATGAAAAAGTTTCATGCACCGTCGCGGCGCGAAGTGTTGGCCTCTTCCGGCACGCTGTTCGCCTGGGCCTGTCTGCCAAAACTCGCCTTGGCCGAAGGCCGCGACCCGCGCTTTCTCACCATCGTGCTGCGCGGCGCGCTCGATGGGCTTGCCACGGTGGCGCCGGTCGGCGACCCCGATTGGATCGCGTTGCGCGGCGACGATGCCTTGACGCTGCAAAGCAAGACGCCGGCGCTCAAGCTCGACGATTTCTTCGCGCTCAATCCGGCAATGCCCAACTTGCATCGCATGTTCGCCGCCAATGAGGCGATCATTGTGCACGCCGCCGCCACGCCGTACCGCGAGCGCTCCCATTTCGACGGCCAGGATCTTTTGGAAAGCGGCTTGGCCAAGCCGGGAGTAAGCGACAGCGGCTGGCTCAATCGCGCGCTCGCCGGCATGGCGTCCGGCGGGCTGGTCAATCCGCGCGGCAGCCGAGCGTTCGCGGTCGGTCCGGTGACGCCGTTGGTCGTGCGCGGCGCGGCGCCGGTGCTGTCGTGGTCGCCGCAACGCATCTTGCCGGCGAGCGAGGACACGGTGATGCGGCTGCTCGATCTCTACCGCCACTCCGACCAAAAACTCGCCGGCGTGCTCGAGGAACACGGGCGCATGACGGCCATCGAGCACGCGGGCGACATGGCCGCGATGCAAAACGCGCCGCCGCCGCCGGCGCAAGTGCGCGCCTATTTCGCCGAGGTTGCCGGTACCGCGGCCAAATTCTTGGCGCAGCCCGATGGCCCGCGGGTCGGCGCGCTGGCGCTCGACGGCTGGGATACCCATTCCAACGAAGGCATCGCAAACGGCCGGCTGTCGCAATTGCTTGGTGCGCTCGACGCGGCGCTGGCCGCAATCGAGACCAATATGGGAGCGGCCTGGCGCGACACCGTCGTCGCGCTGGTCACCGAATTCGGCCGCACCGCCCGCATCAACGGCACCGAGGGCACCGACCACGGCACCGCGACCGTGGCACTTCTCGTCGGCGGCGCGCTCAAGGGCGGCCGGGTGATCGCCGATTGGCCGGGATTGAAGAGCGCCGACCTTTACGAGAACCGCGATCTCAAACCGACGACCGATCTGCGCGCGGTGCTCAAGGGGCTATTGAAGGATCACCTGCGCGCTGACGATCGTGTGCTTGCGGAAAATGTGTTTCCCGGTAGCGCTACGATAAAGCCAATGGCGGGATTGGTCGCGTAACCTTTTCATCCTGCCCCGCGAGAGCGGGGAAGGGGGACCACCCGAAGGGTGGTGGAAGGGGCGCAGGACTCTGCGCGACCTCGGCGACTTAAGGCGATATCGGCGATGACGTTGATTGTCTGGCGGCGGCAACGAAGCGGCGAGTCAAGCGCCCCTTCCACCGCGCTACGCCGTAGCCGACGCTTCGCGTCGGCGTTCTTTACTTAAAGTACGGCGGCCAAAGGCCGCCTATGCCCCCTCCCCCGCTATCCGCCTACGCGCTCTGCGCTTTGGCGGACTCATACCCACCGTAGCTCGCGTAGCGAGCGAAGGCGGGTCGCGGGGGCGGAAGATCAAATATTCAGCACCCGCCCATACGCATCCAGCACCGCTTCCTTCATCATCTCCGACAAGGTCGGATGCGGGAACACAGTGTGCATCAGCTCTTCTTCGGTGGTCTCGAGATTCATCGCCACCACGTAGCCTTGGATCAGCTCGGTGACTTCGGCACCGACCATGTGGGCGCCGAGCAGCTGGCCGGTTTTCTTGTCGAAGATCACCTTGACCAGACCCTGGTCCTCGCCGAGCGCGATCGCCTTGCCGTTGCCGACGAAGGGAAAGCGGCCGACGCGGATCTCGATCTTCTGCTCCTTGGCCGCCTGCTCCGTCAGCCCAACCGAGGCGATCTGCGGCGTGCAATAGGTGCAGCCGGGAATGAGCCGCTTGTCGATCGGATGCGGATGCAATCCCTTGATCGCCTCGACGCAGATGACGCCTTCATGCTCGGCTTTGTGCGCCAAGAGCGGCGGGCCGGCGACGTCGCCGATGGCATAGATGCCCGGCACGCTGGTCTTGCCGACGCCGTCGACGACGATTGCCGCGCGCTCGGTCTTCACGCCGATTTTTTCCAGGCCGAGATTCTCGATATTGCCGACGACGCCGACCGCGGCGATGACGCGATCGACGGTGAGCGTCTGCGTGCCGCCTTTGCCGTCGTCGATGGTGGCGGTGACGCTGTCGGGATTCTTGTCGAGCTTCGTCACCTTGGCGCCGGTGAGGATTTTAATGCCTTGCTTCTCAAAACTTTTGCGCGCGAAGGCGGCGATCTCGGCGTCCTCGACGGGCAGGATTTGCGGCAGCACCTCGACCACCGTCACCTCGGCGCCGAGCGTGCGGTAGAACGAAGCGAACTCGATGCCGATGGCGCCGGAGCCGATGACCAGAAGCGATTTTGGCATGCGGTCGGGCACCATGGCCTCGAAATAGGTCCAGACCAGTTTCTTGTCCGGCTCGATGCCGGGCAGCACGCGCGGCCGCGCGCCGGTGGCGATGATGATGTGTTTGGCCTGATAGGCGCCGGAACCGAGCGCGCCTTTCGGCGCTTCGCTCTTGCTAGCCTTCACGGTGATCTTGCCCGGCGCGTCGATGACCGCCTCGCCCCAGATCACCGAGACCTTGTTCTTCTTCATCAGATAGCCGACGCCGTCGTTGAGGCGTTTCGACACCGCGCGCGAGCGCTTCACCACGGCGGCCGGATCGTAACTGACCTCGCCCGCCGACAGCCCGTAATCCTTGGCATGCTGCAGGTAGTGAAAAATCTCGGCCGAACGCAGCAGCGCCTTGGTCGGGATGCAGCCCCAGTTCAGGCAGATGCCGCCCAAATAATCGCGCTCGACGATGGCGGTCGAAAAACCGAGCTGCGCCGCGCGGATGGCGCAGACATAGCCGCCCGGCCCCGAGCCGATGATGATAACGTCGAAATTGGTCTCTGCCATTGAAAAGCCTCGTGCGCTCCGTGCCCTATATGTAGCCATCGCCGCCGCGCTTGTCGCGGGGCCTTGCCTAATCGGGGATCGGATGGAAAGCGCCATCGGCGCCGAGGCGTTCGAGGATGCCGGAGCGGATGTCGAAGAAGCAGCCGTGCAAGGTGATATGGCCGGCCTCGACCGCGTCCTTGATCCACGGAAACGTCATCAGGTTGTCGAGCGACAGGCGCACCGACTCGTGCTCGCACATGTCCTGGCGCATTTCCGGCGGCGCCTGCATGGCGCGTTGCCGCGCTGGCTCGGCGATGCGCACCCATTGACCGACGAAGTCCGAAGCTTCGACCGGCGCGCCGTCCAATAGCGCTTTGATGCCGCCGCACATGGCGTGGCCCAGCACGACGATCTCGCGGACCGCAAGCGAGCGCACCGCGAACTCGATGGCCGAGCTGACCCCGTGCGGCTTTTCATCGGGGCCGTAAGGCGGGACGATGTTGGCGACGTTGCGGACCACGAACAGCTCGCCCGGCCGGGCATTGAACACCATTTGCGGGTCGGTACGGCTGTCCGAGCAGGCGATGATCAGCGCGCGAGGCCGCTGGCCGAGGCGGCTCAGCGCTTCGAAACGTCTGCGCTCGGCCAGCCAGGTGCCGGCACGGAAGCGGCGATAGCCTTCGATCAGGTCGTCCATAGGGAGCCTAATATTTTTCGCGCGGTTCTTTCCCACGCGATATAACGGTAAGCAAGAAGGATGCCTCCCCTCATGACCGTTCTCGTCGTCTTCAGCACCATCGGCGTGCGCAGCGCTGCCGAACAGCTCTTTGCACAATTCGACAAGGCAAGCGGCCACACGCTTGCCGTCACCTGGGGCACCGCGCCGATGCTGGTCAAGCGCATCGAGGATGGCGACACCGCGGACGTGGTGGTGCTGAGCCGCGCCGGTATCGACGCTTTGCAAAAGCAAGGCAGGATCGCGCCCGGGACCGACACCGCGCTGGCAAGCTCGGGCGTCGGCATTGCCGTCAAAGCCGGCGCGCCGAAACCCGACATTTCCACGCCCGAGGCGCTCAAGCGTGCGCTGCTCGATGCCAAATCGATTTCCTACAGCGAGCCGTCCGCCGGCGGCGCCAGTGGCGTTTATTTCGCAAAACTGCTCGAACGGATGGGCATCGCCGAACAGATGAAGCCGAAAACCAAATACCCGCCGCCCGGCGGTTTTTCCGCGAACCTGTTGATGACCGGCGAAGCCGAGCTTGCCGTGCAGCAGAAGCCGGAACTGCTGCATGTCGCCGGCGCCGAGATTGTCGGCCTGTTGCCCGGCGATCTGAACGTGATCACGGAGTTTGCTGCGGCGATTATGGCCGCCGGTAAAAATGCCGAGCTGGCGACGGCAGCGATCAAGATGTTGAAATCGCCGGAAGCGGCCGCGGTGTTCCGGGCAAAGGGACTTGATACGCCCTGATAGCACAGAACGAACCGAAGATATTTTTTGAACAACGCCGGCGCGGATTAAAAATGTTTCAGCGCAAGCATAATTACAATCACCGCCCCCGCCACCCACCAGACAAATACAAGGCTGCAGTCCAAGGAGCGGACGGCGGGTCTCCGGTCGAACAGTTCCAACAGCGCTTCGACGCTGCCCGAGGCAGGCGCTTCTGGATCGGTTAGCAGGTTTTTGGCGGCCGCTGTCCGCAACCGATAAGCCTCGTCCTTAGCCAACTCGTCGGCGAGCTTCATCAGTCTTTTCAGGACGTGGTGGTATTGCAATAACACACTATAAAAAATGCCAGAGACTAGAATGTAGGCTGCGATAAGAGCGAAGACCTGGGGCCAGTCCAATTGATGAGTACTGCCGCGCAGAGTCATAAGCCAACCGATCGCGAGCGTGGTGACTCCGATATAGCCGCTCCACAACGTGATGAGGAACTTGGAATAGTCATTGATCGTGTTGAAAGTTTTTTCCAGGTCCATGAAAGACCCCTCTGTTATCGGCAGACAAGTCGGCCGCCGCCGCAGAAAATTTCCATACGCCGAAAATTTCGGTCGCTCACACCAGCATCATCACCGGGTTCTCGATCAGTGCCTTGAACGCGCCGATCAGGACGGCGCCGAGTGCGCCGTCCACCGCGCGATGATCGCACGACATGGTCACGCTCATGATGTGGGCGGCTTCGATCTTGCCGTTGCGCACCACCGCGCGCTCCTCGCCGGTGCCGACGGCGAGAATTGTCGACTGCGGCGGATTGATCACCGCGGTGAAATCCTTGATGCCGTACATGCCCAGGTTCGATACCGATGTGGTGCCGCCCTGGTATTCGTGGGGTTTCAGTTTTCGCGCCCGCGCGCGTCCCGCGAGCTCTTTCATTTCGTTGGAGATGGCGGAGAGCGATTTGGTCTCGGCATTGCGGATGATCGGCGTGATCAGGCCGTTCGGCATCGCGACCGCGACGCCGACGTCGGAATGCTTGTGCTTGAGCATGCCGGCATCGGTCCAGCTCACGTTCGCCTCCGGCACGCGTTGCAAAGCGAGCGCCAGCGCCTTGATGACGAAATCGTTGACCGACAGCTTGTAGGCCGGCTTGCCGTCCTTGTCCTTGGGTGCCGAGGCGTTGATCTCCTCGCGCGCGTCCAAAAGCTTGCCGATGTCGCAGTCGATGGTCAGATAAAAATGCGGAATGGTCTGCACTGACGCGGTGAGCCGCTGCGCAATGGTGCGGCGCATGCCGTCGTGCGGCACGAAATCGTAAGAGCCGTCGTCGTAGAGCGCGCGGATCTGCTGGTCCGACATCGACGGCGCGACAAGCGGTGCGCCGGCGGGCGCCGCGACGGCGGGCGCGCGCAGGCCTTGGCCCGATTTCGCCGCCTCGACGTCGCGGGCGATGACGCGGCCGTGCGGGCCGGTGCCTTGGATACGGCCGAGATCGATATTCGCGTCTTTCGCCAGGCGTCGCGCCAAGGGTGAAGAGAAGATTCTGTTGGTGCCGGCGCCTGCGCCATGGCCGTTGGTCCGAACCCCCTCACCCCCACCCTCTCCCCTCTGGGGCGAGGGAGCGCGCGGCGCTTGCGGCGGCGGCGGAGACTTCGCCTCTTTGGCAGCTGGAGCAGATGTCGAAGGCGCGGCAGCTTGCTGGGCAGCTCCCTCTCCCCGAGGGGGAGAGGGTGGGGGTGAGGGGGTTCGGGCGGTGGGTGTTGCACCCTGCCCCGCTCCGGCCGCGGCCGCCTTCACGTCCTCGCCTTCCTGCGCCATCACGGCGATGAGCTGATTGACGGCGACGTCGTTGGTGCCTTCCGGCACCACGATCTTGGCCATGACGCCGTCATCGACGGCTTCGTATTCCATGGTCGCCTTGTCGGTCTCGATCTCGGCGATCACATCGCCGGTCTTGACCGCGTCGCCCTCTTTCTTGAGCCACTTGGAGAGATTGCCCTTCTCCATGGTGGGTGACAGCGCCGGCATGAGGATGTTGATGGGCATGGCGCGACAATTTCACCAAAAATTTCAGCGATAGGAGACGGCTTTTGCCGCCTCGACCACTTCGGCGACGGAGGGCAGCGCGAGTTTTTCCAAATTGGCGGCGTAGGGCATCGGCACGTCCTTGCCGGTGACGCGGGCGACCGGTGCGTCGAGATAATCGAACGCCTGCTCCATGACGCGGGCGGCGATCTCGGCGCCGACGCCGGATTGCTTCCAGCCTTCCTCGACGGTGACGAGGCGGCCGGTTTTTTTCACCGACTCGATGATGGTGTCGGAGTCCATCGGCTTGAGCGTGCGCAGATCGATCACTTCGGCGTTGATATTGTCCTTCGCCAATTCTTCGGCGGCTTTCAGCGCATAGGTCATGCCCATCGACCAGGCGACGATGGTGACGTCGCTGCCGGTGCGCACCACGCGGGCGCGGCCGATCGGCAGCACGTAGTCGTCGAGTTTCGGCACCGGCGAGGAATGGCCGTAGAGGATTTCGTTTTCCAGAAACATCACCGGATTGGGATCGCGGATCGCGGCCTTGAGCAGCCCTTTGGCATCGGCGGCGGTCGACGGCGCGATCACCTTCAAGCCGGGAACGTGCGAGTACCACGCCGAGTAATCCTGGCTGTGCTGAGCGGCAACCCGCGACGCCGGGCCGTTCGGGCCGCGGAACACGATCGAGACCCGCACCTGCCCGCCCGACATGTAGGGCGTCTTGGCCGCCGAATTGATCAGTTGATCCATCGCCTGCATGGCGAAGTTGAAGGTCATGAATTCGACGATGGGTTTTAGTCCGGCGAGCGCCGCCCCGACGCCCAGCCCAGCAAAGCCGTGCTCGGTGATCGGCGTATCGATAACGCGCCGGGCGCCGAATTCGTCGAGCAAGCCCTGGGTGACTTTATAGGCGCCCTGGTATTCGGCGACTTCCTCGCCCATGACGAACACGTCGGGATCGCGGCGCATTTCCTCGGCCATGGCATCGCGCAGCGCCTCGCGCATGGTCATGGTGACCATCTCGGTGCCTTCCGGCACTTCGGGCTCGGGCGTGGCGGGCGCAGACGGCGGCTGTTGTGCCGCGCTCTTTGGCGGCGCGGGCGCTTTGGCCGCGTCGGCGGTGACCGCAGCTGCCGGTTCGGCGGTCTTCTGTTTCGGCTCGGGTATGGCATCGACGTTTGCGGGTTTGCCGTCCCTGAGCGCGGTGGCGTCCTCGCCGTCGGCGAGGATCATGGCGATCGGCGTATTGACGGCGACATCGCTGGTGCCTTCCGGCACCAAAATTTTGCCGAGCGTGCCCTCGTCGACCGCTTCCACCTCCATGGTGGCTTTGTCGGTCTCGATCTCGGCGATCACGTCGCCGGATTTGACGGTGTCGCCTTCCTTCTTGAGCCACTTGGAGAGGTTGCCCTTCTCCATGGTGGGCGACAGCGCGGGCATGAGGACTTCAGTGGGCATGGCTTGCTCAAGGGACGGAGCGCGCGAAAACCGCGCTCAACGATACATGTCGGTGTAAAGCTCGGACGGATCGGGCTCGGCGTCCTGGGTGGCGAACTCGGACGCCTCGTTGACGGTTGCACGCACCGACGCGTCGAGTTTTTTCAACTCGTCTTCGCTGGCCCACTTCTTGTCGAGCAGGCGTTTGCGCACTTGCTCGATCGGGTCGTGCTCGGTGCGGACTTTGTCGACCTCCTCCTTGGTCCGGTATTTGGCCGGATCCGACATGGAGTGTCCCCTATAACGATAGGTCATCATTTCCAAAATGGTCGGGCCCTTGCCGGCGCGGCACCAGGCGATGGCGGTTTCGCCGGCCGCCTTCACCGCGCGCACGTCCATGCCGTCGACCTGGGTGCCGGGAATGTTGAACGACAGGCCGCGTTTGGAGAAGTCGGTCTGTGCCGCAGAGCGCAAGACCGAGGTGCCCATGGCATAGCGGTTGTTCTCGATGACGTAGACCACGGGGAGCTTCCACAGCTCCGCCATGTTGAAGCTCTCGTAGACCTGGCCCTGGTTGGCGGCGCCGTCGCCGAAATAGGTGAGCGAGACGCTGTCGTTGCCGCGATATTTGTTGGCGAAGGCCAGTCCGGTGCCGAGCGGCACCTGGGCGGCGACGATGCCGTGCCCGCCATAAAAATTCTTGTCGCGGGAGAACATGTGCATGGAGCCGCCTTTGCCCTTGGAATAGCCGCCGCGGCGTCCGGTCAGTTCCGCCATCACGCCCTTTGGGTCCATGCCGCAAGCCAGCATGTGGCCGTGATCGCGATAGCCGGTGATCATCTGATCGCCGTCCTTCTTGGCCAGTTCCATGCCGACGACGACGGCTTCCTGGCCGATATAGAGGTGGCAGAAGCCGCCGATCAGGCCCATGCCGTACATCTGGCCGGCCTTTTCCTCGAAGCGGCGGATCAAAAGCATCTGGCGCAGCGCCTGGAACTCCTGCTCCTTGCTGAATTCCGGGACCTGGCTGTCATGCAGGCCCCAATCGATGGTGGGGCGAAGCTCGTTAGGGCCTTCTTCGGCGGGCTTGGTTTTGGCGACGGCCATTCTGTCCTCGGGACACGGGGCTTGCATCCCATAGCCGAAATCGCCCGATTGCGGAAGCGGGCGACCTGTGGGACGGGATGGGCTAGACCGGCCAAAGCATTGCCGGCAAAAATTATTTTGGGGATAGCGGCGTCAAGTTCAAGGCCTGGGGGTGGCGGTTGCCGCCGAACCCTGGGTGAGCATCAAAGTGAGGTCATTTGGCGCGACATAATCGAGCAGCGTGCGCGCCTGCTGGTCGAGCATATCGGGGTCGAGCCGGTCGGCCCGCAAGAGCGCCACGCGGCGCTCCCATTGCGCCCGCTCGCGCTTGAGGCGGTCGAGATCGGTCGACAGCGTCCCAATCTGCTGGTCGAGGTCTTCCTTGGCTTTGAGGCCGTGATTGCCGCTATAGGCGTTGACGCCGAAATAGCCGATCAGCAGCGCGGCCATGACATAGAGGCCGAGCGTGGTCAGGATCGAACGCAGGCGTTTACGCGTGACCATCCGCACACCATGTCAGCGCGCGGTTTAAAACGGCCTTAATGCGGCTAGAATCTTTGTTGGAGCATGATCTTATCCGAAAACCGGCTTCCACTTTTCGGGATCATGCTCAGCGCAGGCGGTTGCGGATTTCGCTGCCGACGAAATTGCCGAGCCGCTTGGCGCGGTTGCGCAGGAAGCGCAGCACGCCGGCATCGACGAAATAGGTCAAGAGAATGCTGTCGCGGGTTTTGACCTCGGGGCCGACCGGATCGGCCGAGTGCCAGGTATCGGTGCCGACAGCGAAGGCATAGCCGGTGTTGGGCGCAAAGGTCATCTGCTTCGCCTTGGGCCCGCAGCTGCCGTCGGCGCGCTTGTCGTGAAAGATGGTGCCGATATGGCTGATCGAACTGTCGCGCGGCAGGTAGAGCTGCACGGTGATGCCCTTCCAGCGGGTGTCGGTGTGCGGCGTGATCAGGTAGCGGGGAATATCGCGGGTGAGCACCGGGATCGGATACATGCCGGTCTTGGCGTAGCCGGGGCCGAAGCGGCGTTCGAGCGCCGGCGCAAGCCGCCGGATGAAGGCATCGCGCACCGGCGCCGAGCACAGCGCGCGGCCGACGATGTCCCACACCGCGCGCTTTTGTGGCGGCAGGTGGCGGATATATTCCGGAAACACGTCGATCTTCACCCGCGTATGGGTGCCGTCGGTAAGATCGTGGCCCTTGCTGCGGCCGTGCATCGGCCGATAGTCGGTGGCGTCGGGCATGTTGGCTAGCATGGCGTCGTAGACATCGTCGGGAAACACCCGCTCGAGCACGAGGTGATAGAACGGCGTGTCGGAGGCTGTCGCTGCGTCCACCGCGGTGACGATGAAATCGCGCAGCCGCTCGGCAGCCAGCCGGCGATTGCCCGCGTTCAATTCAACCGATTGATCCATCAGCCGATACTCGGTCCGTGGGCGCTGCAGCCTGGGCGGTTCGAAAGAGCGGTATAGCGCCGTTCGGCCTGCCGGGACAAGCGAACGGTGGCGTGCGCTAGCGCTGAATTTTGAGCGCGGCGCGGCCGGCATAGGCCGCTTGCGCGCCGAGCTCCTCCTCGATGCGCAGGAGCTGATTATACTTTGCCGTCCTATCCGCGCGCGCCAGCGAGCCGGTCTTGATCTGCCCGCAATTGGTGGCGACCGCGAGGTCGGCGATGGTCGAATCCTCGGTCTCGCCGGAGCGATGCGACATCACCGCGGTGTAGCCGGCCTTGTGCGCCATCTCGACCGCGGCGAGCGTTTCGCTGAGCGTGCCGATCTGGTTGACCTTGATCAGGATCGAATTGCCGATGCCGTTCTTGATGCCGTCCGAGAGCCGCGCCACGTTGGTGACAAAGATATCGTCGCCGACCAACTGGCAGCTTTTGCCGATCTTTTGCGTCAGTTTCTTCCAGCCGTCGTAGTCGTCCTCGGCCATGCCGTCCTCGATCGAGACGATCGGGTAGCGTTTGACAAGCGCGGCGAGATACTCGACCTGCTGGTCGATCGAGCGCGTCTTGCCCTCGCCTTTGTAAGCGTAGGCGCCGTCCTTGAAGAACTCGCTCGCCGCCGGATCGAGCGCGATCGCCACGTCGTCGCCGACCCGGTAGCCGGCCTTCTCGATGGCCGCGAGGACGAAATCGAGCGCGGCCTCCGCCGACGGCAGATTGGGCGCGAAACCGCCCTCGTCGCCCACATTGGTGTTGTGGCCGTCGGCTTTGAGGGCTGAGCGCAGCGTGTGGAAGATTTCCGAGCCGGCGCGCACCGCTTCGGCAAGCGAGGCGACGCCGAGCGGCATGATCATGAATTCCTGAAAATCGATCGGGTTGTCGGCATGCACGCCGCCGTTGACGATGTTCATCATCGGCACCGGCAAGAGCCGCGCCGATGTGCCGCCGACATAGCGATAGAGCGGCAGCTTGTTGGCGGCGGCGGCAGCCTTGGCGACGGCGAGCGAGACGCCGAGGATGGCATTGGCGCCGAGCCGGGCTTTGTTCGGCGTGCCGTCGAGTGCAATCATGATCTCGTCGATCTTGACCTGCGCCTCGGCGTCCATGCCGCTCAGCGCCTCGAAAATCTCGCCGTTGACCGCCTCGACCGCGTTACGGACGCCCTTGCCGAGATAGCGTTTCTTGTCGCCGTCGCGCAGCTCGACCGCCTCATGGGCCCCCGTCGAGGCGCCCGACGGCACGCCGGCGCGGCCGCGCGAGCCGTCGTCGAGCACGACATCGACCTCCACGGTCGGATTGCCGCGGCTATCGAGAATTTCCCGGCCGATGATGTCGACGATGGCGGTCATGCTTGGTCTCAATTGGCCCCTGCGTTGCGGCTTCTACAGGATCGGCAAGCCCCTTGTCATGCCCCGACAAAGCGGGGCATGCAGGGGCAATGACGAAGAAACCGCTGCAGCTCGGCCACCCCGCGCCGATCCCCGTCTCCCCGGACCAGGCGGTGCTCGACCGCGTGCGCAATCCGCACGCGGACACCAATTACGTCGCCCGCTTCACCTTCCCCGAATTCACCGTGATGTGCCCGGTCACCGGCCAGCCGGATTTTGCCACGCTGGTGATCGACTATGTGCCGAAGGCTTGGCTCGCGGAGTCCAAATCGCTCAAGCTTTACTTGAACAGTTTCCGCAATCACGGTGCTTTCCATGAGGAATGCACGGTCGCGATCGGCAAGAAGGTCGCCGGGTTGTTGAAGCCGAAATGGCTGCGCATTGGCGGCTATTTCCATCCGCGCGGCGGCATGCCGATCGATGTGTTCTGGCAGGCCGGCAAGCTGCCTGCCGGCGTCTGGGCACCCGACCAGGGTGTGGCCACCTATCGGGCGCGCGGATAGACGCCCTGCAGCGTGGCAACGAGCGCGCCGACCTCGAGACCGGGATCGGCGGCGCGCATGACGCCACCCATGACCGCGACGCCGGCGCAGCCCGCGGCGATGACTTCGGCGACCCGCACCGTGTTGATGCCGCCGATGGCGAGGAGCGGCACTCGCGCCGCGCGCGCCATTTCGGCGAGGCCCTTGCGGCCGATTTCGGGGCCGTAGCCCGGCTTGCTCACGGTCTCGAAGGCCGGCCCCGCCAGCGCATAGTCGACGACGGTCGGATCGATCGCCTCGGCTTCCGTGACGGTATGGATCGAGACCCCGATGAGTTTTTGCTGACCAAGCTCCGCCCGTGCCGCGGCGGCATCGGCACCCGACGGCAGATGGACCCCATCGACGCCCGCAAGCCTGGCCAGCGCCGTCCCGCCATGGATCGATAAACGTGCGCCATGGCGACGGATCATGGGCAAGAGTATCCGCGCCAGCGGAATCTGCTCGTCCTCCGGAAGGTCCTTTTCGCGCAGGCTGATCCAGCGGCAGCCGGCGCCGAGCGCCGCGCCGACGATTTCAGGAAGCGGCCGCCGCGCTTGCCGACGGTCGGTGACGAGGAGCAGCGGCGGATTGGGAAGCGTCACGCGCACTCCCCGTCACAGCCCGAACACCTGCCTGAAGAACCGCGCGGCCGCCACCTTGGATTCATTGTCGGCGCGTTCTTCGTCGGCGTCTTTCGGGGTCGAGAAGCCGTGCTCGGTGCCGCTGTAAAGATTGAGCTCAAAGGCGACCTTGGCGGCGCGCAATTGGCCGATCAGGGCGACGACTTCGGGCAGCGGCGCCACCGGATCTTCGGCGCCGTGCAGGATGAGCACCGGGCCATGGATGTTCTTGGCCGCTTCGGGCGGGTAGCCGCGGAACGAACCATGGATCGCCACCGAGCCCACGATCGGTGCGCCGGTCTCGGCAAACTCGACGGCAACCTGGCCGCCGAAGCAATAGCCCACGGTCGCGATCCGCGACGGATCGACCATCGGGTTTGAGCGCAGCACATCGAATCCGGCTTGCGCCCGCGCCCGCATCAGCGTGCGGTTGGCAGTGTAGAGCGCGGTCTGCGCCTGCATTTCCGGCACGGTTTTGGGACGAATATCCTTGCCGAAAATATCAGGCGCAAAGACCACGTAGCCCTGCTGGGCATACATTTTGGCGTTGGCAAGCGTGAGGTCCGACATGCCGTCGCGCCGATGCAAGAGCAGAATGCCCGGCCGTTTGCCCGAAATGCTGTCGTCATAGGCAAGATAGCCCTGCAGTGCGGTGTCGCCTTCCTTGTAGTCCACCCATTGGGTCTTGATTTCGGCCTGGGCCGCGCCGGCAAAAAGGCTCAGGACAGTGAATAGGATGGATACCAAGCCTTTCATGGCGATGCTCCCTATATGCCCGGTGTGACGATCGGCCGGGCGCGGCTTAAAACCTGCCGTTTCCTCAAGGAACTTTACTGGAGAAGAGCGCGTGTCGCCACGCGTCCCATGCTATGAACCCGCGAACATGAACCGCCCTGCCCGCATTTCCTTCGTTTCGCTCGGCTGCCCGAAGGCATTGGTCGATTCCGAACGCATCATCACCCGGCTACGCGCGGAAGGCTACGAGTTGGCGCGCGACCATGCCGGCGCCGACCTCGCCATCGTCAACACCTGCGGCTTTCTCGACAGCGCCCAGGCGGAATCGCTTTCCGCCATCGGCGCCGCCATGGCCGAAAACGGCAAGGTCATCGTCACCGGCTGCATGGGCGCCGAGCCGGAAAAGATCACCTCGGTGCATCCTGGCGTCCTCGCGGTCACCGGCCCGCAGCAATACGAGAGTGTGCTCGACGCGGTGCACCGCGCCGCCCCGCCGGCGCACGACCCCTATACCGACCTGATTCCGCCCGAGGGCATCAAGCTCACGCCGCGCCACTACGCTTATCTAAAGATTTCAGAAGGTTGCAACAATCGCTGCAGCTTCTGCATCATCCCGAAACTGCGCGGCGATCTGGTATCGCGGCCGGCCGCCGACGTGCTGCGCGAGGCCGAAAAGCTGGTCGCTGCCGGTGTGAGGGAACTTCTGGTCATTTCCCAAGACACCTCGGCCTATGGCGTCGATGTGAAATACGCGGCGAGCACCTGGAAGGGCCGCGAGGTGCGGGCCAAATTCCTCGACCTCGCCCGCGAATTGGGCGAGTTCGGCGTCTGGGTGCGGTTGCACTACGTCTACCCCTACCCGCACGTCGACGATGTCATCCCCCTGATGGCCGACGGCAAAGTGCTGCCCTACCTCGACGTGCCGTTCCAGCATGCCAGCCCCGCCGTGCTCAAGCGCATGCGCCGCCCGGCCGCGCAGGAAAAGACGCTGGAGCGTATCCGGGCCTGGCGGGAGATCTGTCCGAGCCTGACCATCCGCTCGACCTTTATCGTCGGCTTCCCGGGCGAGACCGAGGAAGATTTCTCCCTGCTGCTCGATTGGCTCGGCGAAGCGGAGCTCGATCGTGTCGGCTGCTTCCGTTACGAGCCGGTGGCCGGCGCCGCGGCGAACGATCTTGGCGCGCCGGTCGCCCCCGAGGTCAAAGAGGAGCGCTGGCACCGTTTCATGCAACGCCAGCAGGTGATTTCGCGCAAGCGGCTCAAGCGCAAAGTCGGCAACCGCGAGCGCGTCATCATCGATGAGGTCGGACCCACTGTTGCCAAAGGCCGCAGCAAGGCCGACGCGCCGCAGATCGATGGCGCCGTCTATGTCGCCAGTCATCGGCCTTTGCGGGTTGGCGAAATAGCGACCGTGAAGATCGAGCGCGCCGACGACTATGATCTCCACGGCACTGCGGTCGGCTATTGATTGGCGGCCACGCGCGCGACACACGCGGAGGAATGACGATGGAAATGCGGGTCTATGGCCGCACCGGCATGCGGCTCTCGGTGCTGGGCTTCGGCTGCGGCGCGGTCGGCGGACTGATGGTGCGCGGCGATCCGCGCGACCAGGAGCGCACCATTGCGCGTGCGCTCGCCGTCGGCGTGAATTATTTCGACACCGCGGTCCAATACGGCGACGGCGAGTCGGAGAAGAATCTTGGCCGCGTCTTGCAAAACCTCAAACCCGCCGACGCGGTCGTCGGCACAAAGGTCCGGCTGCCGAGCGCCGAATTCGGCCGCATCGCCGCGACCGTGACGCAATCGCTGGACGGTAGCCTGGCGCGGCTGCGCCGCGAGCGGGTCGACATCTTCCACCTCCATAATGCGATCACGGAGGCTGGCGGCGGCGAGGCGCTCAGTGTCGCGCAGGTGCTCGAGGAGGTGGTGCCGGCATTCGAGCGGCTGCGCCAACAGGGCAAAACCCGTTTTCTCGGGCTGACCGCCATCGGCGACACCGGAGCGCTGCATCGGGTCATCGACGCCGGCGGCTTTGACAGCGCGCAGGTGGTCTACAACATGCTCAATCCGTCAGCCGCGGCGGCGTTGCCGGAAAACTATCCGGCGCAGGATTATGGCCGGCTGTTCGATCACACCAAGGCGGCTGGCACCGGCGTCATCGGCATTCGCGTGCTCGCCGGCGGCGCGCTGTCCGGCTCCGCAGAACGTCACCCGATTGCCAGCCCGCCGCCGGAACCGATCGGCTCGGCCATGAGCTACGACGCCGATATCGCCCGCGCCCGCCGCCTCATGCCGCTGGTCGCGGAAGGGTTTGCCGCAAGCCTGACCGAAGCCGCCACGCGGTTTGCGATAGGACACCCGGCCGTCGGCACCATCCTGGTCGGCATGGCGACGCCGCAGCAGTTCGAGGATGCGCTGGCCGCGGTCGAAAAAGGCCCGCTGCCGGCCGCTGCGCTTGAACGGCTCAAGGCGCTCCGGCAGGGCTTTGTGGGCGAGCCCAGGTAATCAAACCCCCTCGGCGACCACGCGCCGGACCGCATCCGTCAATTTCCCGAGCTCGTCCTCGGCGATGGTCAGCGCCGGCGTGAGATAGACGATGGAGCCGAAAGGCCGGATAAAAACGCCTTCCGTAACAAAGCGTTGCCGCAGGGCGTTGAGGTCGTTTATACGGTCCAATTCGACCACGCCAATGGCGCCTTTGACCCGCACGTCTTTGACTCCGGGGAGCTTGCGACATGGTTCGAGACCCGCAGCCAGCGCGCCCGAGATTTTGGCGACCTGGTCGAGCTGCGGCTCGCGCTCGAACAGATCGAGCGACGCATTAGCGGCGGCACAGGCGAGCGGATTGGCCATAAAAGTCGGACCGTGCATCAGGGCGTCGTCCGGATCGTCGGACCAGAACGCCTCGAACACCTTTTTGCGCGCAATCGTAGCGGCCAGCGGCAGCGTGCCGCCGGTCAGCGCCTTGGATAACGTGATGATGTCCGGAACGACTCCCGCCTCTTGGAACGCAAACAGCGCGCCGGTACGGCCGAAGCCCGTAAAAATCTCGTCGAAGATGAGCAGCAGATCGTATTTGTCCGCCAGCGTGCGCAGCCGGCGCAGCACGACAGCGTCGTGAAAAATCATGCCGCCGGCGCCCTGCACCAGCGGCTCGACGATGATGCCTCCGATCGTTTCCGCCTTGCGCGACAACATCTCGTCGAGGGCTGCGAACTCGGCCTCGGTGCGCGGCAGATCGACCACGATGTGTTGCGGCAGGAGCCCGGCAAACAGCGCGTGCATGCCGTGCTCGGGATCGCACACCGCCATGGCTCCCGTGGTGTCGCCGTGATAGGCGCCGGTGAAGGCGAGCAAGCGGGTGCGCCGGCCGGTGCCGCGATTGAACCAGTATTGCAGCGCCATTTTCAGCGCCACCTCGACCGCAACCGAGCCGGAGTCGGAAAAGAACACGCGGTCGAGCCCGCCAGGCGCCAGCAATCCGACCAGCCGCTTCGCCAGGGTCAGCGCCGGTTCGTGCACCAGGCCGCCGAACATGACGTGGGGCATTTGGCCAAGCTGGCGCTCGACCGCGGCGCGGATATGCGGGTGGTTATAGCCGTGGCAGGCGGTCCACCACGAAGCGATGCCGTCGATCAACTCGCGGCCGTCGGCCAACACGATGCGGCTGCCGTGGGTCGCGGTGACCGCAAGCGGCGGCGTCGCGGTCTTCATCTGCGCATAGGGCAGCCAGATGTGGTCGAGGCCGTCGGCGTACCAGGACGGTGAAGCGGCCATTTTTTGCTTATTTGCTCTGGTATTGCCCGACATTCGGCGCTTTCATGCCACCGCGATGCGCTCGCTCGATGAATTCGCCTGCGGCAAGCTTGCGGCGCTGGAGCGCGCGCGGCTGCGCCGCACGCCGGTGGTAACGGCCCGCGACGGCATTTTTGCCGAGCGCGGCGGCCGCCGTTTGCTCTCGTTCTCGTGCAACGATTATCTCAATCTTAGCCGCCATCCCGCGATCATCAAAGCGGCGGTCGAGGCGGCGCAGCGATTTGGCATCGGCGCCGGCGCCTCGCGCCTGGTCACCGGCAATCACCCGCTCTACGACGAATTGGAGAGTCTGCTGGCGCGGCTCAAGGGCACCGAAGCGGCGTGCGTCTTCGGCTCCGGCTACCTCGCCAATATCGGCATCATCCCGGCACTGGCCGGCCGCGGCGACCTGATCCTGGTCGATGAACTGTCCCACGCCTGCATCCATGCCGGCGCCAAGCTGAGCGGCGCGACCGTGCAGCGCTATCGCCACGGCGACGTGGCGCACGCCGAGGCGCTTTTGGTGGAACACCGCGGCGGTCATGCCCATGCGCTGATCGCCACCGACGGCGTGTTTTCCATGGACGGCGATCTCGCGCCGCTCGAAGACCTGTCGGCTCTGGCGAAGCGCTACGACGCTTGGCTTCTTGCCGACGATGCCCATGGTCTCGGTGTCGTCGGTTACGGCCGTGGCTCGGCCTTTGCCAATGGCGGCGCCGACGTGCCGCTGCAGATGGGCACGTTGTCAAAAGCGGTCGGCGCCTACGGCGGCTATCTGTGCGCATCGGCGGCCGTGATCGACCTGATGCGCACCCGTGCCCGGCCCTTCATCTATTCGACCGGCCTGCCGCCGCCGGTCGTTGCCGCCGCCATCGCCGCGCTTGATCTGATCGAGCGCGACCGGGCCTTGACTGAGGAGCCGTTGCGCAAGGCGCGGCTCTTCACTCGCGCGCTCAATCTGCCGGAGGCGCAGAGCGCTATCGTGCCGATGATCGTCGGGGAGGCCGAAGCGGCGCTCGCGGCCTCGGAAATGCTGGAAAACGAGGGTTTTTTGGTCGTCGCCATCCGGCCGCCGACCGTGCCCCCCGGCACGGCACGGCTGCGCTTTGCTTTCACGGCGCTGCATCCGGACGCCGAGATCGACCGCCTTGCGGGAATCGTGCGAACGCGCGTTATAGGGCGCCATTCGTGAGCGCCATCTTCATCACCGCGACCGGCACCGACGTCGGCAAGACCTATGTGGCCGCGTCGCTCATCCGCCATTTGCGCCAGCTCGGCCACTCGGTCGATGCCATCAAGCCGATCGTCAGCGGTTTTGATCCGGCGCAGGCCACGACCAGCGATCCCGGCATCCTGCTCGAAGCGCTTGGCCTGCCGGTCACGGCGGACGAAATCGCGCGGACGTCGCCGTGGCGGTTTCGCGATCCGGTCTCGCCGGATCTCGCAGCCGCCCGCGAAAGCCGCAGCATCGACGTCGATCAGGTGGTGGCGTTCTGCCAGGACGCCATTGCGCAGCGCCGCGACGTCCTGCTGATCGAAGGCGTCGGTGGAATCATGGTACCGCTCGACGGCGAGCGCACCATCCTCGACGTGATGATGGCGCTTCGCCTGCCGCTGATCCTGGTCACCGGCAGCTATCTCGGCACTATCAGCCACACGCTCACGGCGCTCGATGCGCTCTACCGGCGCGACATGAACCTGCTCGCCATCATCGTCAGCGAGACCCCGGGCAGCCCGGTGCCGCTTGACGACGTGGTTGCGAGCATTTCCCGCTTCGCCGAGCCGGTGATCGGCCTGCCCCGCCGGCCGGCCCGCGGTGAGATTTCTGGGGTCGATCCCGGTTTTGGCCGCATTTTTGATCCCAATGTAGGTCAAGCTCCAAGGCGGGATGGGCAAGGCCCACCAGCACGGCGGCCCCGACCACCCGGTTCGGGCCGATAATCCAGGCTGATTCTTGGTCTTGCGGGGGGATGCCTTGAAGATGCGAAAAACGTCACTGCTGCTGGTCGGCGCCGCAATCGGTGGGGCGCTCACCATCGTCGCCACCCAGCCCATTCTGGTCGGCAGCGATGCGGACGCAAAAACGGTCACCAAGCCGGACATCTATAAGCTCCTCAATATGTTCGGCGATGCCTTCGAGCAGGTGCGCTCGCACTATGTGGAGAAGCCGAACGACGGCAAATTGGTGCAAACCGCCATCAACGGCATGCTCGCCGACCTCGAAGATTCCTATTTCATCGATCCGCAGGCGCTCAGCCGCAGCGACGCCTGCACCGGGCCGCGCTGCGCCACCGCATTCGGCAATATCGGCGTCGCCTATACGATCCAGGAGGGTCTCGCCACAGTGGTGACGGCAATCGACGACACGCCGGCGGCCAAGGCCGGCGTCATGACCGGCGACATCATTGCGCGCATCGACGACGAGCAGGTCCAAGGCCTCACCTACGCGCAGTTCGGCACAAAACTGGTCGGCGACGTCGGCTCGACGGTCAAGCTGACCATCGCGCGTGCCGGCCGCGACAAACCGATCGAGCTATCGGTCGTCCGCGACAACACCACGCGAGGCTCGGTTCGCGGCCGCGGCGAAGGCGGCGATATCGGCTATATCCGCATCATCCAGTTCAACGAGGCGACCGCCGAACAGCTGAAGAAAGCGATCGACGACATCGCGGCGCAAATCCCGCCGGAAAAACTCAAAGGTTTTGTGATCGATCTACGCAACAATCCGGGCGGCACGCTTGACGGTGCCATCGCCGCGGCCGACGGTTTCCTCGACGACGGCGAAATCGTCTCGATCCGCCATCGCGCCTCCGATAAAGTGGAGCGCTTTCGCGCCAAGACGGGCGATCTCGCCAATGGCAAGCCGATCGTCGTGCTGATCAACGGCGGCTCGGCGGCAAAAGCCGAGATCGTCGCCGGCGCGCTGAAAGACAATCACCGCGCTACCGTCGTCGGCACGCGCTCGTTCGGCGAAGGCTGGGATTCCACCACGGTTCCGCTCGGCCCGAACAAAGGCGCGCTGCGGCTCGCGACCGGGCATTACATCACGCCGTCGGGCCGCCTGATCCAGAGTAACGGCATCGTGCCCGACGTCGAAGCGCCGCAGGACGTGCCGGATGCGCTCAAGGTGAAACCGACCGCCAAAACCAAGGACAAGGATCAGCCGGCGTTGCAGTCCTACATCCCGCCCGATCCTAGCGCCGACAAGGCACTGACCGCGGCCTATGCGCTGCTGCGCAAGAACGTGGCGGATGCGCACGCGCGCTAGAGCGGCGGGTTTTAAGAAAAAAACCGCATCTGCAGCACGGTCTCGAACGTGCCTTCGAGATTGTACAGGGTGTGCAGCAGCAACGTCAGCAAGGTCGAGTTGCTGCGCCAGCGCATCCAGCCGAGAAATAGGCCGATCACGAAGATCTGCAAAATGCCGGTCCAGTCGTACTGGATGTGCAGCGCCGCCCACAGGATCGAGATCACGACGATCGCCGGCCACGCCGAGCGCTCCGAGCGGACGAAGCCGCCGAACAGAAAGCCGCGAAACATGATCTCCTCGCCGGCAGGCGCGACGATGATCGCCGCGAACGCCATGGCTGGCAGCCAGCCTTCCGCCAGCGCCGTCGAATAGGATTGCGTCTGGAACGTCGTGACCAGCGCATGCCCGCTGAGATAGAGCAGCGCGTCGCTGAGCGCGATAATGCCGACCAGCACGATAAGGCCCGTGATCACGTCGCGCCTGTTCGGCCAGTGCAGCGCCAGATAGTCGATGGCGTTGGACTTCGCGAACCGCACGGCGAGCCAGAGGATGGCGACGCTGATCGGGTTCGAGATCACGATGAACAGCGTGACAAGAATGCCGTCATAGGGCGTATCGAGCACCGCATTGAGCTGGCCCGAGCGCCAAAATACGGTCACCGCCAGCGCGACAAACTGCCCGACGAGAAAGGCGACGACTGCCCAGGCAACCGTCGCCCAATAGCCCCAGCGGTTCACCGCTGTGATGTTTTCATTCACGTTGGCAACCACCCTTACGGAATCAGGATGGAGGAGCCGGTGGTGCCGCGGCTTTCGAGGTCGCGGTGGGCTTTGGCGGCGTCCTTGAGCGCATATTTCTGATTGACCGGGATCTTGACCGCGCCGCTCTCCACCACGGCGAACAGATGGTTGGCGATGTCGAGCAGGTCGGCCCGCTTGGCGGCGTAAGTGTTCAGCGTCGGACGGGTCGCGAATAGCGAGCCCTTCTGCTGCAGGATGTTGATGTTGAAGGCTTCGACCTGCCCCGAGGCGCTGCCGAAGCTGACGAACATGCCGAGGGGGCTGAGGCAATCGAGCGACGCCGGGAACGTCGTCTTGCCGATGCCGTCGTAGATCACCGAGCACAGCGCGCCGCCGGTAATCTCCTTGGTGCGGGCGACGAAATCCTCGTCGCGATAGAGGATGGTGTGGTGGCAACCGTTGGCCTTGGCGAGCGCGGCCTTGTCCTTCGATCCCACGGTGCCGATGACATTGGCGCCGAGATGGTTGGCCCACTGACACAGGATGAGACCGACGCCGCCGGCGGCGGCATGCACGAACACGTTCTGGCCCTTCTGCACTTTGAAGGTACGGCGCACCAGGTATTCCGCCGTCATGCCCTTGAGCATCATGGCGGCGGCCTGCTCGTAGCTGATATTGGCCGGGATTTTCACGGCACGGTCGGCCGCCACCAGCCGTTCCCCGGCGTAGCAGCCGAGCGCGGTGACGTAGCCGACGCGATCGCCGACCTTCAGATCGGTGACGCCCGGACCGACGGCGACCACTTCGCCCGCGCCCTCATTGCCGGAGACGAACGGCAGGCCGACGGGCGACGGATACATGCCCATGCGGAAATAAGTGTCGATGAAATTGACGCCGCAGGCATGCTGCTTGACCTTGACCTGGCCCTGCCCCGGCGCGCCGACCTCGATGTCTTCGTAAGTCAGAACCTCGGGGCCGCCGTATTTATGAACGCGTACTGCCGCAACCATTTTGCTCTCCTTGGGATGAGTTCTGTTATCGGGAAAAGGTCGGCCGGGATCATAGGGGGAGAAGCGTCGAACACAAAGCGGCTAAAACGAATGCGTTTACCGCCCACCCGAGACGTTAAGCACGGCGCCGGTGATGTAGGATGCGGCGTCCGACAACAGGAACAGCACCGCCTCGGCGATCTCGTTCGGCTCGCCCGGGCGTTTCATCGGCAATAGCGGCGTGATGCGGGCGAGCCGGCCGGGCTCGTGAATTTCGGTGTTGGTCGGGCCCGGCCGGATAGCATTGACGCGCACGCCCTCCATTGCCACTTCGCGCGCTAGCCCATTGGTCAGCGCGTCGACGCCGCCTTTGGCGGCGGCATAGAACACATATTCGGTGGCGCCGCCGGTCACCGCGGCGATCGACGAGAGCAGCACGATGGAACCGCCTTTGCCGCCATGGGTGGTCGACATGCGGCGCACCGCTTCGCGCGAACAGATCAGCGCGCCGAACAGGTTGACGTCGATGACGTCGCGGATGGTGTCGGCGCTCGCCACGTCGAGTCGCGAATTCTTGCCGCCGATGCCGGCCGAGTGCACGAAATGGGTGATCGGCCCGAGCGCGCGTGTGGCCTCGTCGAACACCCGCACAATGTCGGCCTCTTTCGCCATGTCGCCCTGGATCGCTAAGCCTCTGCCGCCGGACTTCTTTACGGCACCGATGACTTCGGCTGCCGCGTCGGCGCGGTTCAGGTAATTGACCGCAACGTCGTAGCCGCGCGCCGCGGCAAGCCGCGCCGTCGCCGCGCCGATGCCGCGGCCGCCGCCGGCGATGAGAAGAACGGGTCGCGTCATTGTGAGCTCCTTGATAGCTATCCCGGATGATGGCGGCGCAGGAAACCGATGCCGACGAAGTAGATGGCCAAAGCGCATAATACCGCAACGATCCAAAAGTCCGGCGCAAGGCCGTCAGCCACCGCAATGACAGCGAGCAGTGCCCAGACAATCAGCGCCACGATCGTGATCGCGCGCAGGTGCGAGATACGGATCGGATGCACGACGTGGAACGGCACAAAAGTCAGCGCCGCGAGCGCGACGACTGCGAGCGCGCAAAGCCACGGCGGCAGCTTGAGCAGGAACAGATAGAACGCCGCCACGTTCCACAGCGCCGGAAAGCCGCGAAAATAATAGTCAGACGTCTTCATCTGCCGGTCGGCGAAATAGAGCGAGCCGGTGACGACGATGAGCGCGCCGAGCGGGATCGCCAAAACCTGAGGCAACAGCCCGCTGGTGGCGATCGCATAGGCCGGCACGAACACGTAAGTGAGGATATCGACGACGAGATCGAGCACGTCGCCCGACCAGCGCGGCAACAGCTCCGCCGTGCGCAGCCGGCGGGCAAACGTGCCGTCGACGCCGTCGATGATGAGCGCGATGCCGAGCCAGACGAACATCTTTGGCCAATCCGCGCTTACAGCCGCGATCAACGCCAAGAGCGCGCAGGCCGCGCCGCAGGCGGTGAAGACGTGGACCGCAAAGGCGGCCGTGCGCGGCCTAATGGTCTTCTCGGAGGGCTCAATTGGATTCATGGGTCGAAGCTTACACGTCAAATTGAAGATCGTGCGCAATCTCTCTGACTTTGCTAGACTTTCGACCGTAAATCACAGGCGACGGCATGAGCGACACATTCAACGCCGAAGTGGCAGTCATCGGCGGCGGACCGGCCGGCCTTGTCGCGGCCATCGCGCTGGCAACGGCCGGCGTCGACACGCTTCTGATCGCGCCGCCGGCCGAGCCCGATCACCGCACCACGGCGCTGCTTGCCGGCTCGGTCACCGCGCTGGAAACGCTCGGTGTGTGGCCGGCCTGTGTGCCGCACGCCGCGCCGTTGCGCAAAATCCGCCTTATCGACGCGACGCAGCGACTCATTCGCGCGCCGGAAGTCTTGTTCACCGCCGACGAGATCGGGCTCGATGCGTTCGGCCATAACATTGAGAACCGGCATCTGATCGCCGCGCTCGAGGCGCGGGCTGTCGCGCTGAAGCTGACCCGCACGGCCGGCGTGGCGCTGTCGATGGCGAGCGATGAGACCGGCGTGACCATCAAACATGCCGACGGCGAGGCACGGGTAAAGCTCGCCATCGGCGCCGACGGTCGCCGCTCATTGTGCCGCGCCGCCGCCGGCATCGGCACCCAGCGGCGAACCTATCCGCAGACCGCGTTGACGCTCAATCTGGCGCACGCGCGGCCACACGACGACACATCGACCGAATTCCACACTGAAAGCGGGCCGTTCACCCTCGTACCCTTGCCCGGCCGGCGTTCGAGCCTGGTCTGCGTGCTCGACCCCGCCCACGCCGCCGAGCTTGCCGCGATGAACGACGCGGAGCTGTCGCGTGACATCGAACGCCGCGCGCACTCGCTGCTCGGCACAATGACCGTCGAGCCGGGCCGCGGTATTTTCCCGCTGGCGATCGAGACCGCGGAAACATTTGCGCGTGATCGCATCGCACTGGTCGGCGAGGCGGCGCACGTGGTGCCGCCGATCGGCGCCCAAGGGCTCAATCTCGGCCTGCGCGACGGCGCCACCATCGCCGAATTGGTGGCCGAGGCACGGCGGCAAAATCTCGACGTCGGCGCGCCGCAGCTGCTGGCGCGCTACGACACGCAACGCCGCGCCGACGTCACCAGCCGCTCGGTCGCAGTCGATCTCTTGAACCGCAGCCTGCTCACCGATTTCCTGCCCGCCCAAGGCGCCCGCGGTCTTTCACTCTACCTCGTCGACCGCATCGGCCCGCTGCGCCGCGCGCTGATGCGCGAGGGCGTCGGGCCGGCCGCCTCACAGCCGCGGTTGATGCGCGGCGAGATGGTGTGAACGCTATTTGCTAGGCACGATTGGCGCCAAAAGCGGCTTGGCGGGGTACGGCCATTCATCCTAGCCTTGCCCGTCCGGGGCTGCGGGATCGCCACATGAAACTGCCGCGCAATTTCTTCAAAGCCCTCGCCATCGGGGCGCCGGCGCCGTTGCGCGAGTTGCCGCTCAAGCTCGAGCGCATGATCCATTTCGTGCCGCCGCATATCGAGAAAGTGCGGGCGCGGGTGCCGGAGCTGGTGCATCAAGTCGACGTGGTGCTCGGCAATCTCGAGGATGCCATTCCCGCCGACGCCAAAGCGGCAGCACGCGCCGGCTTCATCGCCATGGGGAAGAGTTGCGATTTTGGCGAGACCGGATTGTGGACGCGCATCAACGCGCTCAATTCGCCGTGGGTGCTCGATGATATTGAGGAGATCGTCGCCGCCATCGGCCAAAAGCTCGACGTCATCATGTTGCCAAAAGTCGAAGGCGCCTGGGACATCCATTATCTCGATCAGTTTTTGGCGCAGCTCGAAGCCAAGCACGGCGTCAAGAAACCGATCCTGATTCACGCCATCCTGGAGACCGCCGAGGGCGTCAACAACGTCGAAAGCATCGCCAGCGCCTCGCCGCGCATGCACGGCATCAGCCTCGGCCCCGCCGATCTCGCAGCTTCCCGCGCGATGAAGACGACGCGGGTCGGCGGCGGCCATCCCGATTACAAGGTGCTGGCCGATGCCGCGCCCGGCGCGCCGGCCGATGCGCCGCGCGCAGCCTTTCAGCAGGATCTGTGGCACTACACCATCGCCAAGATGGTCGATGCCTGCGCCGCGGCCGGCATCAAAGCGTTTTACGGCCCGTTCGGCGACTTCGCCGATGCCGCGGCATGCGAGGCGCAATTCCGCAACGCGTTTCTCATGGGCTGCGCCGGCGCCTGGACGCTGCACCCGAACCAGGTGCCGATTGCCAAACGCGTGTTCTCGCCCGATCCGGCCGAAGTCGCCTTCGCCAAGAAGATCATCGACGCCATGCCGGACGGCTCCGGCGCGGTGATGATCGACGGCAAGATGCAGGATGACGCGACCTGGAAGCAGGCCAAGGTGGTGGTCGATCTGGCACGCCTCGTTGCCGCGAAAGACCCGGAAATGGCGGCCAAATACGGGCTATGAAACGGTCCAAAAACCCGCCCGCCGCGGCCGCTCGCCACAATTGCGGCCTTGCATGATCACGCCGCACAGGCTGTAATTTGGCCGCCGCCATGAGCAAGATTCGCAACGCCAAATATCAGATCGGCCAAGTCGTCCGGCACCGCCTCTATCCGTTCCGCGGCGTCGTGTTCGACATCGATCCGGTGTTCGACAATACCGACGAATGGTACGAGGCGATCCCCGCGGAAATCCGTCCGCACAAGGATCAGCCGTTCTATCATCTGTTCGCCGAGAACGACGAGACCGAATACGTCGCTTACGTGTCCGAGCAGAATTTATTGCCGGACAACAGCGGCGAGCCGGTGCGCCATCCGCAAGTCGCCGAAGTCTTCGTGCAGGACGGCCGCGGCGGTTATCGTCCGCGCGCGGCGTCGATGCATTAGCTCCCAATTATTGCTTGGGCGCCTGCGCCTGCGGCTGGCTCTGCTGCTGTTCCAGCTTCTTGCGGGCTTCGTCGGCGCGCCGCTGCAGCTCTTCCTGCAACTTCTTTTGCTGTTCCTCAAAGACTTTCGGATCGGTCGGCGGACCGTCGTAGGCCTTGGCGAAATCGGTCAGCGGCAGCACCAGGCTGATCGGCTGGCCGGTCGAATTGATCGCCTGCACAACAAGACCCTGCCCGCTCTTCATCTTGGTAATCATGTCGGGAGTGGTTTCGTAGTCGGCCATGCAGCCGTTGGTGAAGCAGATCACGTAGGGCGCGGTCATCGGCTGGTTCTGGTCGATGATGACGCGGGTGCCGTGAACGAGCTGCATGCCGAGCGGCAGCGTCACGCGCAAAATCTTCTTCGGCTCGCCTTCCGGCTCGATCAGCACGGCGGCGACCACCGGCATGCCGGACTCGATGCGGGCGTCCTTGCCGGTGAAGCAAACCTGCTTGGCATTGGCCTCCTGCCCCTTGAGGCAGAATTTGGTCCACGGCGAGAAGATCAGCTGCACCTGGTCGTTGCCCTGGGCCTGACCTTGCGGCGGCGCCTGGCCTTCGGCCGGCGGGGCGGCCTGAGCCGGCGCCGGAGCGGGTTTGACGGGCTTTTTGGCGGGCGCCGGCTTGGGGGCCGCAGGCGCGGCGGGTGCTGGCGCCGGAGCCTGGGCGGCAGCGAACGTGCTCGCCGCCACGGCGAAGGCGATGGCCAAGCTTGCGGTCCCGGTGATGGCAGCAAGTCTGCGGCCCACCGGTCGTGCCGGCGCCGCGATCGAATAAGTCATGAGTTGCCGTCCTCTTTCGTGCTGCCGCCGGTCAATCGATGCCCTCGATCTGGCTGGCCAGACTTGCGAAATTCAATGCCCGATATCGGGCCGAGCCCCATATCCGTATGCCGCGGCTTACGTGAAGCGGCGCCCCTTAGCGGTCCTTCGACGCAGAATACGGCAACAGCGTGACCCTCGCCCCCGCGGCCAGATAGCCCAATTGTGCCGCAAGATAAAGGCCGGCGCGGCCGGGCCGCGGGTCCCGCATCGGTGATGGCTAACGCCACGAGCGCGGCGCAAGGACGGCGCCATGTTACATTTGGCCGATGCTTAGCGAATCTTTGTTGTCCTTTGCGACGACCGTTGTGTGCGGCGCGCTGGCGCTTGCCGGCATGGTTGCCTCGGCGCCGCCTGCGCTGGCGGAACCGACTCATGCTATCGCCATGCACGGCAAACCGGCCATGGCTGACGGTTTTACTTCGCTTCCTTACGCCAACCCCGACGCGCCCAAGGGCGGCCGGCTGGTTGAGGGCGTGCTCGGCACCTTCGACAGCCTCAACCCGATGATCGTACAAGGGCTGCCGGTGCAGCCGATCCGCGGCTATGTGGTCGAGAGCCTGATGGCGCGCAGCTATGACGAGCCGTTCACGCTCTACGGCCTGCTGGCGCGCACCATCGATACCGACGATGCGCGAAGTTTTGTCACCTTCGCGCTCGACCCGGCGGCGCATTTTTCCGATGGCGCGCCGGTCACCGCCGAAGACGTCGCCTTCTCGTGGCAGCTTCTGCGCGATCACGGCCGGCCGAATTATCGCACCTATTATGCCAAGATCGCCAAGGCCGAGATTCTCGATCCCCACACCGTGCGCTTCGATTTTGCCGAAGGCGGCGACCGCGAATTGCCGCTGATCATCGCGCTGATGCCGGTCTTGCCGAAACACGCCGTCGATGCCGCAACCTTTGAGAACACGACGCTGAAGCAACCGATCGGCAGCGGCCCTTACGTGGTCGCCGACATCGATTCCGGCAAAAGCGTCAGCTTCAAGCGCGATCCGAATTATTGGGGCCGTGACTTGCCGATCAATCGCGGCTTGTGGAACTTCGACGAGATGCGGTTCGATTTCTATCGCGACGGCAACGCCTATTTCGAAGCCTTCAAGGCCGGGCTCTACGACGTGCGCAGCGAGACCGATCCCGGCCGCTGGCAGACCGGCTACGACTTTCCCGCCGTGCGCGACGGCCGCGTGGTCAAGGATTTGTTTCCGAGCGGCCTGCCGAAATTCGCTTCCGATTTCGTCTTCAATACGCGGCGGCCGATTTTTGCCGATATCCGCGTGCGCCAGGCGATTACGCTGTTGTTCGATTTCAAATGGGTCAATCGCGACCTGTTCTACAATCTCTATCAGCGCAGCGCGAGCTACTTCGATGACTCGGAATTGTCGGCGTATCACCGGCCGGCAGACGCGCGCGAGCGCGCGCTGTTGGCCCCCTTCCCCGATGCCGTGCGCTCTGATGTCCTCGACGGCACCTGGTCGCCGGCGGACGGCGACGGCTCCGGCCGCGACCGCGAGACTTTGCGGCAAGCGCTTACGCTCTTTCGCGCCGCAGGCTACGAGCTCGACGGCACCAAATTGCGCGATCGCACGACGCATCGCCCGTTCAGCTTCGAGATCATGGTCACCAGCAAGGACGAAGAGCGGCTGGCGTTGACCTTTTCGAGCCAGCTCGCCCGCGCCGGCATCGACGCAAAAGTGCGGCTGGTCGACGCCGTGCAATTCGATCAACGCCGCTCGACCTACGATTTTGACATGATCGAATACCGCTGGGAGCAGTCGCTGTCGCCGGGCAACGAGCAGGCGTTTTATTGGGGCTCGGCCGCCGCCGATCAACAGGGCACGCGCAACTATATGGGCGTCAAAAGCGCCGCCATCGACGCCATGATCGCGGCCTTGCTGCGCGCGCGTGAGCGCGACGATTTCGTCGCCGCCGTGCGCGTGCTCGATCGCGTGCTGATCTCGGGCAGCTATGTGGTGCCGCTGTTCTATCTGCCGCAGCAATGGGTGGCGCGCTGGACTTATGTCGAGCATCCGGCGCGCACCTCGCTGTACGGCTTTCTGCCCGAGACCTGGTGGCATCGGCCAGCCAAACAGGGATCCGCGCTGCAATGATCCTTGGCACGATCCCTGGTGACCCGAACACACAGCCGCAACAGGGCGGCAGCCGCGTCACCATCGACGAGATTTTCCGCCGCGTCGCGCAGCGCCGGCCCGAAGCGCTGGCGCTGGCCGACGCGCCGAACCGCAAAACTTTCACCGACGGCGCGCCGCGGCGCCTGACCTTCGCCCAGGCCGACCGTGTCGTATCGGCGATCGCCGGGCGGCTGCGCAAGATGGAGCTGCCGACCGACTCTATCGTCGGCATCCAATTGCCCAACATCGTCGAGAACATCCTCGCCATTCTCGGCGTTATGCGCGCCGGCATGATCGCCGCGCCGTTGCCGCTGTTGTGGCGCCGCGCCGACGCGGTCGCGGCGCTGTCGCGCGTCGGCGCCAAGGCGCTGATCACCTGCGGCCATGTCGGCAACGTCAACCACTGCCATCTCGCCATGCGCGTTGCGGCCGACGTGTTTTCGATCCGCTATGTCTGCGGTTTTGGCGCCGATCTCCCCGACGGCGTCGTGCCGTTCGACGATTTGTTCGCGGCCGAAAAACTCGACCCGGTGCCGGCGCTCGATCGCGAACGGGCGAGCAATCCGGCCGCCCACCTTGCCGCCATCACCTTCGACGTCGGCGAAGCCGGCGTCGTGCCGGTGGCGCGCAGTCATCTGCAATTGCTGGCCGGCGGGCTTGGCGTGCTGCTGGAAAGCCGGCTGGTGCAGGACGCCACCATGCTGTCGACCCTGGCGCCGTCGTCGTTCGCCGGCATTTGCCTCACGCTGCTGCCCTGGCTCCTGAGCGGCGGCAAGCTTCTGCTCCATCACCCGTTCGATCCGCCGGTGCTGGTCGGCCAATGGCGCGGCGACGATCGCTGCGGCGCACTGGTCGTGCCGGGCCCGGTCGCGTTCCGGCTGGCCGAGGCCGGCGTGTTCTCGCGTACCGGTCCGGCCTGCGTGCTGGCGCCGTGGCGCTCGCCGGAACGGCTCGGCTCTAGTCCCGATTGGCGCGAGCGCGACACCGTCCTGGTCGACGTGTCCATCTTTGGCGAAATCGGTGCCGTCGCCGCGCGCCGCGGTCCGGTCGGCCGGCCGGCGCCCATTCCGTTCGGTGGCATCGTGGCGCCGCGCGGCAGCCCGGGCGCGATCGTGGTCGCCGAAGTGACGGCGACGGCGCACGGCACCGTGGCGCTGCGCGGACCGATGGTGCCGCATCACAATTTTCCGCTCGGCGCCGAACGCTCCGGCCAACCGCATCTCGCCATCGGCCGCGCCGGCGTGATCGACACCGGCTATAGCTGCCGGCTCGATCCCGGCTCCCGGACGCTGGCGATCACCGGCACGCCGCCGGGTATCGTCAATGTCGGCGGTTACCGCTTTCCGCTGCACGATCTGCAGGACACGCTCAGCGGCCTCGACGCCGGCGCCACACTGGCAACCCTGCCCGATCCGCTGCTCGGCCAGCGCCTGGTCGGCAATGCGGTTGACCGCTATGCCGTGCAAGCCGCGCTCAATGCCGCGGGCGTCAACCCGATCGTGGCCGAGGCCTTTATCGACCGCAGTGAAGGCCAGGCCCAGCCGCGGATACGCAACGTGGCCGGACGTTGACGCGCCATTAACAGCGCATTGGTTATTGTCGGGCGCCGTTCCTCTAATCCTGCATCCGGCCAGCCTGTATCTGAACATGGCGCTGCAAGGTCCGTTTGTCGTCGTTGCCGATAGCCCGGCCGTGGATGTCGTTGCGGCACTGCGCGCCGAGGGCGCCTTCCCGATCATCGAAGCCAGTTGGGCGGACGCGGCGGCGGCGCTGTCTTCCGTCGAGCCCGAAGCGATCGTGCTCGCCGAGCCGTGCGGCGATTCTTTTCGCGCGGCTGCTTTGGTGAAAGCGCTCGCCGCTGCGGCCAAGAAAAAAGATTGTGCTTTTACGCCGATCGTCGCGCGCACGCGGGACGACGGCGCGCCTGTTCTTGCGGACGCGCTGGTCATTGCCGCTAATGCGCCGGTCGAGCGGATCAATCGCCGGCTCACAAGCCTGCTTCGCATCCGTGCGCTGCACGCCACCGTGCTTCGCCGCACCACGACGCTTTCCTCGCGCGGCGAGTTGCCGCCCGAACTGCCGTCGAGCGATCCGCTCGATGACTCGACCGTGCTCTTGATCGGCCGCGGCCGCTGCTTTCCGGCGCTTTCCGTTGCGCTCGGCGAGCGCGTCGGCCTGATCGGCGCGCTCAGCGTCGAGAGCGCGGCGCGCACGCTCAATGCCCGCGACATCGACGGCATCGTCATCGGCGACGGATTTGGCCCGCGCATCGTCGAGGCGCTGCTCACCGTGCTCGCCGACGATGTGCGCTTTCGCGACTTGCCGGTCGCCGTGCTCGGCGGCCATCCCTCAACCATCGAGCCATTCTGCCTCGGCCTGCCCAATCTCGAGCGCACTGCCGAAGGACCTGAGCGCCTCGTCGAGCGCTTCCTGCCGTACGTGCGCGTGCACGCCTTCGGCCAGCGGCTGCGCCGCATGCTCAAATCGCTCGACGCCCACGGCATGGTCGATCCCGACACCGGACTGTTGGCCAACGAGGCGTTCTGGCGCGACCTCAACCGTGCCGTCGACGATGCGGAGAAACGCGGCATCGGGCTTTCGATCGCGCGCTTTTCCTTCGCGCACGCCAATCGCCGCCTCAGCGTCGATGCCGCTCGCGTCTTGAGCCGGCTGATGCGGCAAGTGGATTTCGCCTGCCGCGAGGCCGACAATTCGATCTTCGCCGTGTTCACCGAGACCGATCTGCGCGAGGCCCATGTCATCGCCCGGCGCATCGCCAGCGTGCTGAAAAACACCATGCTGGCGCCGGAGAAGAAACCCATCGATGCCGCGGTGACGCTGGCGACGCTGAAATCCAGCGACAGCGTCGATTCCCTGATCGCCAGAGTGATCGGCGAAGCGCCTGGACGATAACAGGCATGTGATAACTGCCTGGTCTTCGTCGCCAAAGCCAATTCCCCCTACTGCGCAACATGGGCTAAGCTTGACGCCCAAGACTCGCTCAAAGACTCGCCCAAAGACTCCCAAGACCTCGAAGGACCGCGTCATGGCGCAACAAACCGAACAACCCGCCGAGCCGGGATCCGTGCATATCGACGTCATCTCCGACGTGGTCTGCCCGTGGTGCTACATCGGCAAGCACCGGCTCGAAGCGGCGCTGGCGCAAACCCCCGACGTCGCCGTCAACATCAACTGGCGGCCCTATTTCCTCAATCCCTGGATTCCACGCGAAGGTATCGACCGGCAGACGTATCTCGAAACCAAATTCGGCTCCGGCGAACGCTATGCCGCGATCGCCGAACGGGTCGGCGCCGCCGCCGCCATGGAAGGCCTCGTCTACGCCCCCGACAAGATGACCCGGCAGCCCAACACGCTCGACTGCCACCGTCTCATTCTTTGGTCGCGCAGCGCCACCGATCCCGCGCGCATGAAGCAGCGCCTGATGGAGCTCTACTTCGCCGAAGGCGCCGACCTCAGCGATCCCAAAATTTTGATCCAGGCCGCGGTCGATTGCGGCATGGACGGCGACCTGGTGCGGCGACTGCTGGCCAGCGACGCCGACGTCGACCGCATCGAAGGCGAAGTCAACAGCGCCAAGGAAGCCGGCATCGACGGCGTGCCCTGCTTCATCTTCGGCGGCAGCGTCATCGTCACCGGCGCGCAATCGCCGGAATATCTCGCCAACGCCATCGCGCGCGTGTCCGGGCGCTCTGCGCGGATGCCGGCCTGACTTCTTTCCTGCCCCGCGATAGCGGGGAAGGGGGACCACCCGAAGGGTGGTGGAAGGGGCGCGGGCGGCGACGTGATTTCGATGATGCAGGTTTAAGTGCTGACTACGAGCTGGATAAATCATTTCATACTCTGAGCGTTTCAAACCTGCCTGCTTTCACTGCTGTCAACGGCAACGAAGCTTCGAGTCCTGCGCCCCCTCCACCACGGTTCGCTCGCTTCGCGAGCTCCAGTGGTCCCCCTCCCCCGCTCCCCCGCTTCGCGGGGGCGGATGGTGCGTGCGATCCCATTCTCCCGGCGCATCCGCCGCCATGCCCGCCCTGCAAAAGCGCGATTGCACCTTGGCGCGCCGCGGACTAGACAGCGCCCAGTCGGGCAAGAACAAACGGCGCCGGAAGGATTTCCATGTCGGCAATGACCGCGGATGCGGGCGACGTCGCGCAGCGCTCGTTTCGCGAAGTATGGGTGATCAGCCTCGGCCACGCGCTGACCCACTGGTATCCGGCGACGTTTTATCTGCTGCTGCCGCTGATCGGCAAAGAGCTCGGCCTCGATTACGCCCAGATCGGCTCGATCCTCACCGCCCAATACGCCGCCGGCGCCATCGCCAATGTGCCGGGCGGCATTCTGGTCGACACCATCGGCCGCAAGGGCCTGTTGATGGCGATCTCGCTGTGCTGGATCGGCATTCCCTATCTGCTGATGGGCGAGTCGCACGCCTATTGGATGATGCTCGGCTGCGCCACCTTGGTCGGCATCGGCAACAATCTGTGGCACCCGACCGCGATCCCGTGGCTCGCCGACCGCTTCCCATCGCGCAAAGGTCTGGTGATGGCGTTTCACGGCATGGGCGCCAATGTCGGCGATGCGGTCGCGCCGCTGGTCATCGGCATCCTGCTGCAAAGTTTTAATTGGCGCACCGTCGTCTTCATGAACGTGCTGCCGGGCATCGCGGTCGCAGCGTTCATTCTGGTTTATGTCGGCCGCCTGCAAATGGCCGATATCCGCGCCGGCATCGCCAAGGCGAAACCGCATGCGGTCGGCGGCATTGAGCGCCTGCGCATGCTCGGCGCGCTGGTGAAGAACCGCGCGCTGGTGACGCTGTCGATCGGCGCCGCGTTCCGCTCCATGACGCAGAGCGCGCTGCTGACTTTTCTGCCGCTCTATCTCGCCCGCGTCATGGGCTATCCGACCAGCGGGATCGGCGCCTGCATGTTCGCGCTGCAGGCCGCGGGTTTTATCGCAGCTCCCATCGCCGGCTATTTCTCCGACCGGGTCGGCCGCCGCCAGATCATCATGTCGAGCATGTCGATGACCGCGGTGGTGATCGGCTTCATGATCTTCGCCGGCGGTACCGGCTGGTTCGTGCTCTTGGTGGCGCTGCTCGGCTTCTTTCTGTTCGCGGTGCGCGCCGTGCTGCAAGCGTGGCTGCTCGACTCGACGCCGCCCGGCATGGGCGGCAGCGCCATCGGCATGCTGTTCGGCACCCAAGCCATCGGCCAGGCGCTCGGCCCGGTCTGCGCCGGCATCGTCGCCGACCATTTCGGCCTGATGGCGGCGTTCTACTTCCTCGCCGGCACCATCGTCATCGCCAACCTGATGGTGTTCGTCACGCCGTCGAATTTGCGCGAGGAGCCGCAGGTGGTGCGGTTGTGAGTGCATCCGTAGCCCGCATGAGCGGAGCGATATGCGGGGTTGCGAGCGGATAGCCTGACCCCGGATGTCGCTTCGCTCATCCGGGCTACTATTGCTCATCGCCCGCTCAGCCATGGACGAAATTCGACGGCGGGAATCGGCGCAAGCTCCATTCCATGCGCGTCTGCGGCCGCTGGCGCCGCGGGCCGCCGTCGATGACGTCGAAGTGGGCTGCCTTCTGCTCGGCCGGCGTCAGCAGCGGCCAGTGGCGCCCAAGGCAGGCGCCGGGGCCGGCCTCGGCGATGCAGCAATGATGCCGCCGGCAATAGCCGCGCTGGCAGCTCTTCCAAGGTTGCGTCACCTGACAGAACAGCGCGCGGATCGCCGCAAAGGCGGCTTTGCGGTGCGCGCTTTCCTGTTCCGGCGTCAGCCGTTTCGGCGTGTGGGGGCGATCGTTCGATTTTTTGCGACGTGCTGGCATGGCGTTCCTAATCCCTCTTCGCTCGTAAAGCTCCCGCGTGCATCATTTCCGTCACCCTGAGGTGCGAGCGCAGCGAGCCTCGAAGGGCGACGGCCTCGGCGCTCCGGCCGGCATCCTTCGAGGGCCGCTTCGCGGCCACCTCAGGATGACGGACAAGCTCGCTCGTTCTCGCGATGCATCCGCATCCGAGTTTTGGCAACGAACGGCACGAAGTGTTCGCCTCCGAAAAAATAAGGGGAGGCAGAGCGCCGGAAGGCGCAAATGAATTGGCCGCATCAAGCGGATGCGGCGCGCGCTGAACGCAGCGCGCTCGCCTTTCGGCGCCCTACCGCGGCGCTTGCTCCGGCCATGTGCCGAAGCTCAATCCGGGCCGCGCTTCACGCGATGCAGCGCATCGCGCTTAAGCGAAGCACCTCGCGCGCCGGTCGTAATGCCGGCGGGGTCGATGCCCGGACCGCCCGAGAGCGGCAGTGACGAGCCGCCGCCCGCAGGAACCGCACCCGCCCCGTCAGTCGGCGTCACCGGTTGACGTCCCCTTACGTTGGGCGGGATGAGGCGCCTGTTAGCGGATGCGGAAGACGAGTCAAGCAGCAACGAAATTGCCGTGAGGCTCTCCCGTAAGCGACGGAAAACCGGGCATTTCTTGTGTGCGAACTATTGAATTTGCGGCGCCGCCCAGGGCCAAACGGCACAAAACGAATTTCACTCGAAAAGATTCGCTGCCCAGTGAGCGTAGCCCGCATGAGCGGAGCGATATGCGGGAGTTTGGGCGGATAATCAGACCCCGGATGTCGCTTCGCTCATCCGGGCTACGCTTGCTGCAAGTCAGCCGTGGGCACGCTTCGCTTTGCCTACCCTACGCTCGCTTGCTAATCCGCCTACGCGCTGCGAACTCTAGCCGTTTGTAACCCGCAGTCCTCGCGTTACGGGTTCGGCCAGCACGTGCCTTTCGGTTGACCGTTGATATGGACCCAGAACCGGCTCGCCGGCATTGCGACGTAGCCGTAGGCCTGGAAATTCAAACTCCCCGCGCCACTCGCGCCATCGTGAAATTCAGCGACGCGCCAACTCGCTCCGAACTCCTGTACGCACCTTGCGTTGGCCTGTGCGAGCGAACCATTGAACGATGAAGCTTGCACCGGAGCGGTTGTTCCGACGATGCCGCCGGACCAGCGGTTAGTGGAGTTGGTATCGGTCACGGACTTCGGAACCGGCAATAGCGGAGTGAATGGCTTGAAGCAGAGCAGCGGCAAGCTAGCGGTACAGAGCTGGTCGCCGAGAGACACGTTGCAAGGAGTCTGGTTCGTGACTCCGCAACCAACGCTGACGGTGCCGTCTATCGGATTGACCGCCCCCAATCGCCACGTCATGCCCATCGGCTTTGGCTTGCATATCCCCGCCGAGCCCGCGGCGTAGAGCGCTTTGATTTCACTTTGCGCGAGCGCGCGGTTGAAGATCATCACTTCGTCGATCACGCCCATAAAATGGGGTTCCGCCGGACTTGCGGTCGGCGAACCACATTCACCCGGCCCGGTGTTTGACGCTCCTATTCTTGTTGCATACAAGCAATGACTTGTATCGACCTCACCTGCGTTCACCCCGAGCACGGCAGTGTTCGTGCTAGACCCCTCTAACTTGCCATCAACATAGATCGAAGCCGTCGCTCCGGCCTGCGTAGCCGTCGCCCCGCTACGTACAACGACCAGATGGTGCCATTGCCCGTCATTCATATTTGTTGTGCCGACCGCCTGAATGCCGGGGTCGCTGCCGGTTCCATTTACGGCACTGGTCCCAGGTCTAGCCCCTCCGGCTGCCTTGTTGTTCGAGTCAACGTATAAGTTGTAAGCGGGAACCCCTGCGTAGTTCATGAAAATAATGCGAGTATCCGCGGGGGTATTCGTGGGAATCTTTATCCACGCACTAACGGAAAAATTACTGCCCAACAAGTTCAAGCTAGGGGTTTGGACTACGCTTATTCCCAAGGGGGTACTGCTGACGTCGACGCCCGCGCCGACCTTTCCTGGAGCGTAAGTGACCGCACCAGCAGATGCCGGGGGATTATTGGTGCCGACGATATCGTTAGGCGAATTATCCAAAGGCCACCAGGCGATCATCCCCGGAGGTTGCGGGACGCAAGTCTGGGCGTGTGCAGGCAGCGCTGTTAGCGCCAGAGCAAGTCCACAAACTATCGTCTCCAAAAACGCGGCCGAACGTTGCCATGGACGTTTCATCGTGGCCTCCAAAAATATCTGTAATTGCCACTCCAATTAATTCTCGTATCTGCCGCGAGGCGTCGATGCCGCCCCGGATTTCGCTCCGCGCCACCCGGGCGAGGTTTGCTCGCTGCGAACTCCAGCCGGTTGTAGCCCGCAGTCCTCGCGTTACGGGTTCGGCCAGCACGTGCCGTTCTTCTGATCGTTGATATGGACCCAGAACCGGCTCGACGGATTTCCCACATTGCCGTAGGCCTGGAAATTCCAACCCCCCGCTCCACTCGCGCCATCGTGAAATTCTGCGGCGCGCCAAGTCGGTCCGAACTCCTGTACGCATCTTGCGTTGGCCTGTGCGAGCGAACCATTGAACGACGAAGCCTGCACCGGCGCGGTTGTTCCGACGATGCCGCCGGACCAGCGGTTATAGTAGTCGGTATCGTTCACGGACTTCGGAACCGGCAATAGCGGAGTGAAAGGCTTGAAGCACAACAGCGGCAAGCTCGTGGTACAGAGCTGGTCGCCGGTATACCCGTTGCAAGGATTCGGGTTCGAGACTCCGCAACCAACTTCGACGGTGCCCTCTATCGGATTGACCGTCTCCGATCGCCACGTCATGCCCATCGGCTTGGTTGGCTTGCATATCCCCGCCGAGCCCGCGGCGTAGAGTGCTTTGATTTCACTTTGCGAGAGGGCGCGGTTGAAGATCTGCACTTCGTCGATCACGCCGATAATATGGGGTTCCGCCGGATTTGCGGTCGGAGAAGTACACTGACCCGTGCTACTATGGTCCGCTCCTATTCTTGCATACAAACAAGGACCGGTATCGACAGAACCTCCGTTCACCCCGAGCACGGCAGTGTTCGTGGCAGATCCCTCTAACTTGCCATCAACATAGATCGAAGCCGTCGCTCCGGCCTTCGTTGGCGTCGCCCCGGTACGTACACCGACCAGATGGTGCCATTGCCCATCATTCATAGTTGTTGTGCCGACTGCCCTAACGAGGGGGTCCTGGCCGGTTCCATTAATGGCAGCAACCCCAGGTCTGAATGTTAGGACTGCCTTGTTACTGGCATCAATGTCTAAGCCGTATTGGGGAACCCCTGCATAGTCCAAGAAGACGGCGCGATCCTCGGCCTCTTGGGGGCTGTTTTTGGCGATCATGACCCACGCAGCAACTGAAAAATCACTGGCCAACAAGTTCAAACTAGGGGTTTTGAGGACGCTTATTCCCAAGGGGGTACGGCTGACGTCGACGCCCTCGCCGACCTTTCCTGGAGCGTAAGTGATCGCACCAGCAGCTGCCGGGGGATTATTGGTGCCGATGATATCGTTAGGCGAATTATCCAAAGGCCACCAGGCGATCATCCCAGGGGGTTGTGGGACGCAAGTCTGGGCGTGTGCAGGCAGCACCGTTAGCGCCAGAACAAGCCCACAGGCAGCCGTTGCCAAAAACGCTGCCGAAAGTTGCGATGGACGTTTCATCTTGGCCTCCAAAATATCTATAATTGCTACTCCAATAAATTCTCGCATCAGTTGATATATACCATGGATTGAAATAATACTCAATGCACGCAAAATGCGGCCATCGGGCGGTTTTTACTAATCTTATTGGCCGTTATCACGCCGCCTTGGCGCGTTCCGCGATCCCAACCAGCGTCCGCAAAATCCCCGTCGCGCCCTTCAGCCGCTCCGGCGCGGTCTCCCACTCATCGAAAAACACCACCTTCATATCCGGCCGCACCCGCGCGCCCTCCGGGTGCTTGCCGATGTAGGCAATCAGCCCCTCGGGATTTGCGAAAACATTCTCCCGGAACGCCAGCACCGCGCCCTTCGGGCCGACTTCGATGCGCTCTACATTGGCTCTGCGGCACAGCGATTTGATGGCGACGACTTGCAGGAGATACTCGACCTCCTGCGGCAGCGGGCCGAAGCGATCGACGAGTTCGGCGGCGAAGGATTCGATGTCGCGCTCGTCCTCGATTTCGGCGAGGCGGCGGTAGAGCGCGAGGCGGACCGGCAGGTCGGTGACGTACTCCTCCGGGATGAGCACCGCCGTGCCGATGGTGATTTGCGGCGACCATTTTTCCGCGAGCGGGGCGCCGAGCCCGGCTTTGAGCGATAAAACCGCTTCCTCGAGCATCTCTTGATAAAGCTCGTAGCCGACTTCCTTGATGTGGCCGGACTGCTCCTCGCCCAACAGATTGCCGGCGCCGCGGATGTCGAGATCGTGGGAGGCGAGCTGGAAGCCGGCGCCGAGCGTGTCGAGCGATTGCAGCACTTTCAGGCGGCGCTCGGCCTGCGGCGTGATGCGCCGGTTCGCCGGCAAGGTCAAAAGCGCATAGGCGCGCAGCTTTGCCCGCCCGACCCGGCCGCGCAGCTGATAGATCTGCGACAGGCCGAACATGTCGGCGCGATGCACGATCAGCGTGTTGGCGGTCGGGATATCGAGACCGGATTCGATGATGGTGGTCGACAGCAGCACGTCGAACTTACCGTCGTAGAACGCCGACATAATGTCTTCGAGCACGGTCGAGGGCATCTGGCCGTGGGCGACGGCGACGCGCACTTCGGGCACGTGCTTGTCGAGGAACGCTTTGGCGTCGGCGATGTCCTCGATGCGCGGGCAGACGTAAAACGCCTGGCCGCCGCGATAGCGCTCGCGCAATAGCGCCTCGCGCACCACGATGCCGTCGAACGGCGAGACGAAGGTGCGCACGGCGAGGCGATCGATCGGCGGCGTGGCGATGATCGACATTTCGCGCACGCCCGAGAGCGCCAATTGCAGGGTGCGCGGAATCGGCGTCGCGGTCAGCGTCAGCACGTGGACCTCGGCGCGCAATTGCTTGAGCCGTTCCTTGTGGGCGACGCCAAAGTGCTGCTCTTCGTCCACAACAATCAGGCCAAGGTCCTTGAACTTGATCGCCTTGCCGAGCAGTGCGTGGGTGCCGATGACGATGTCGATGGCGCCCTCGGCAATACCCTTCTTGACGTTCGCCAGTTCTTTCGCCGCGACGAGGCGCGAGGCTTGCGCGATATTTACGGGATGCCCGCGCAGGCGCTCTGTGAAAGTTTTTGTGTGCTGGCGCGCGAGCAAGGTTGTCGGCACCACCACCGCGACCTGCTTGCCGTTCATGGCGGCGATGAACGCGGCGCGCAGCGCGACTTCGGTCTTGCCGAAGCCGACGTCGCCGCAAATCAGCCGGTCCATCGGCCGGCCGGAATTGAGATCGTTGAGGACGGCGCCGATGGCGGCGAGCTGATCGTCGGTCTCCTCGTAGGGAAAGCCGGCGCTGAACTCGTCGTAGAGGCCAGGCGCGACGGTGAGGCGGGGCGCCTCGTTCAATTGCCGCTCGGCCGCGATTTTGATCAGAGCGCTGGCGATTTCGCGGATGCGGTTCTTCATCCGCGATTTGCGCGCCTGCCAGGCGCCGCTGCCGAGGCGGTCGAGCTCGACGTTTTGGCCTTCCGAGCCGAAGCGCGACAACAGCTCAATATTCTCGACCGGCAGGAACAGCTTGTCGCCGCCGGCATAATGAATTTCCAGACAATCGTGCGGCGCGCCGGCGGCCTCGATGGCGCGCAAGCCATGGAAGCGGCCGATGCCGTGGTCGACGTGGACGACCAGGTCGCCGGCGGCCAGACTCGTCACCTCGGCGATGAAATTTTCCGAGCGTTTGGATTGCCGCCGCGCGCGGACGAGCCGCTCGCCCAAAATATCCTGCTCGCTGATCAGCGCGACATCCGCCGTCTCGAAACCGGATTCGACGCCGAGCACGGCGAGCGCCACTTCGTGGCGCGGCAACGCCAGCGCCTGCTGCCATGACGCCACGGGGGTGAGATTGACCAGGCCGTGCTCGGCCAAAACGTGCGACATACGTTCACGTGAGCCGTCGCTCCACAGCGCGATCATGGCGCGCTTGCCGGCGGTTTGCAGCGCGTGCACGTGTCTGGTCACCGCCTCGAACACGTTCTTGTTGGGCTCGCTGCGCTCGGCGGAGAAATTGTGGCCGGCGCGGGCGGCGATCTCGATGGTGTCGGCGGCCTCGGGCGCCGCGAACGGCGTCAGCCGCGCCAGCGCGACATTGTCCAGGCGCTCGCGCCATTCGGCTTCGGCGAGATAGAGCCGGTCCGGCGGCAGCGGCTTATACGGCGCCCCTGCCCCGGTCTGATCGAGCGCATCTTTGCGCGCCTGGTAATAATCCAAGATCTGCGCGAGCCGCTCATGGGCGGCCTCTTCGGCCAGCGGCTCCAGAAGTATCGGTGTCGCAGCGCGCTCCCTCTGCGGAGAGGGAGAAGATGGAGGCGCTTCGTAGCCGAGAAAATCGAACAGCGTTTCGAGATGCTGGTGGAACAGCGGCAGCCAATGCTCCATGCCGGCGTGGCGACGGCCTTCGCTGACCGCTTCGTAGAGCACGTCGTCGGGCGCGGCGGCGCCGAAGGCTGCGACGTAGCCGGTGCGGAACAGCCGGATGGTGTCGGAGGTGAGCTGAAACTCGGCCATGGGCACGAGATCGAGCGCGCGCAGGTCGGTGTTGGTGCGCTGGGATTCGGGATCAAAACTGCGGATCGATTCCAAGCTGTCGCCGAAAAAATCGAGTCGCACCGGCGCATCCATGCCGGGCGCGAACAGATCGATGATGCCGCCGCGCACCGCGTAGTCGCCGGGCTCGCGCACCGTCGAGGCGCGGTTGAAGCCGTTCAATTCGAGCCAATGCGTGATGCCGCTCATCGGCAGCACATTGCCGGGCGCCGCCGCCAGCGATTGCTTGCCGACCACGTCGCGCGCCGGCACCCGCTGCAGGATCGCATTCACCGTGGTGAGCAGCACCGCCGGGCGTTCGCGGCCCTTTACGCTGGTGAGCCGCGCCAACGCGGTCATGCGCTGCGCCACGATTGTCGCGTGCGGCGACACCCGGTCGTAAGGCAGGCAATCCCAGGCCGGGAATTCCAAAACCTCGATGTCGGGGGCGAAGAAGCCGAGCGCGCGCGACAGCATCGCCATGCGCGGGCCGTCGCGACAAATCACCGCCGCGCTGATGGCCGGCGGCGACGCGCCCGCGGCGATGGCGCGGGCCAGATCGGCGATGACAAGACCTTCGGCGCCGTCGGCAATGCCGGCGAGCGTCAGCGGCCGGCCGGGTTTTAGCCGGACCGCCGGCGACTGGGATTTCGTTGGCGCCGTCACCGCTCTTCCTTGGCGCGCGCGTGAAAGGTTTTGAGCTGCCGCAGTACGGCGGTGTCGTAATCGCTCGGGATATCGCCCTCGCCGCTGACCCAGGCATAGAGGTCGGAATTCGGCACTTCGATCAGCCGCTCGAAATCGTCGAGCGAAGGCTCGTCCAGCGTGCCGATATGGGCATCGGCAAAGCGGCCGACGATCAGGTCGGTCTCGCGCACGCCGCGGCGCCAGGCGCGGAACAAGAGCTTCTTGCGCCGCTCATCCAATCCCTCGCTCGATCGTTCCGTCATGGTGGCTCCGAAAAAACGCCGAAAGCCCGGACGCGGCCGGGCGAGGGGTATATAGAGAACGATGGGGAAGATGTCAGCTATTGTTCACCGTCATCCTGAGGTGGCCGCGAAGCGGCCCTCGAAGGATACGGCCGAGGCGCCGAGGCCGTCGCCCTTCGAGGCTCGCTGCGCTCGCACCTCAGGGTGACGGAATTATCGTACGATATTCCAATGCGGCCGAACGTCCTTAACCCGCTGTTCGCAGCCCTCTCCACCCTGCCCGGCATCGGGCCGAAGCTGGAGAAGTTTTTTGCGCGCCTGTTGTCGCGCGAGGGCGAGCCGCCGCGCGTCATCGACCTCTTGTTTCACTTGCCGACCGGGTTCGTCGACCGGCGCGATCAGCCGAAGCTGAGCGAGGTGCGGCCGGACACGGTCGTTACCGTTGCCGTCACCGTCGAGCGCCACCGGCCGCCGCCGCACCGGCCGCGCGCGCCCTACAACATCGATACCTTCGACGACACCAACACGCTGACCATCACCTATTTCAACGCACGGAAAGACTATCTGGAAAAGCTCTTCCCGAAGGGCGAGCTGCGCTACGTGTCGGGCACCGCGACGTTCTACGACGGCCATTTGCAAATGGTGCATCCCGATCGCGTGGTCGATGCGGAGGGCTTTGCCAAACTGCCGCTGATCGACCCGGTCTATCCGCTGACCGAAGGGCTGCACCCGAACCAGGTGCGCAAGGCGGTCGATCTCGCGCTCGAACGCGTTCCAAAGCTGCCGGAATGGCAGGACGCGGCATGGCTCGCGCGCAATCGCTATCCGGATTTTGCCTCTGCGCTGCGCGCGATCCATCGCCCCGAGGAGCCCGAGGCGCTCGATCCGGCCAGCGCGGCGTGGTCGCGGCTGGCTTATGACGAGTTGCTCGCCGGCCAGCTCGCGCTCGCCTTGCTGCGCGCGCATATGCGGCAGCGGCCCGGCCACGGCAGCGCCGCCGAGGGACGTTTGCGCCAAAGGGTGACCGCGGCGCTGCCCTATTCCTTGACGCCGTCGCAGCAGCGCGCGGTCAGCGATATCGTCGCCGACCTGGCGCAGCCGCATCGCATGCTGCGGCTCCTGCACGGCGACGTCGGTTCGGGCAAAACCGTGGTCGCGCTGCTCGCGGCCGCGACCGTGATCGAGGCCGGCCGCCAGGCGGCGCTGATGGCGCCGACGGAAATTTTGGCGCGCCAGCACTTTGCCACGATCGCGCCATTAGCTGCCAAAGCCGGCATCCGCGTTGCCATCCTCACCGGTCGCGAGCGCGGCCGCGAACGTCCCGAAATTATTTCGGCGCTCGCCACGGGCGACATCGATCTGATCGTCGGCACCCACGCGCTGTTCCAAGAAGACGTGGCCTTTGCCGATCTGGCGCTGGCCATCGTCGACGAGCAACATCGCTTCGGCGTGCATCAGCGGTTGGCTTTGGCGCGCAAAGGCGAAGCGGTCGATCTCCTCGTGCTCACCGCAACGCCGATCCCGCGCACTTTGGTGCTGACTTTTTTCGGCGACATGGATGTCTCCGAATTGCGTGAAAAGCCCGCCGGCCGGCAGAAGATCGACACGCGCGCGATACCGCTGTCGCGGCTTGCCGAAGTCGAGGATGCCGTCGCCCGGGCGCTCGACGAAGGCCGCCGCGCCTACTGGGTGTGCCCGCTGGTCGAAGAATCCGAATCCATCGACCTCGCCGCCGCCGAGGAGCGTTACGCGGCGCTGAAGAAACGCTTCGGCGCCGCGGTCGATCTGGTCCACGGCCGCATGCGCGGCGCCGACAAGGATCGCGCCATGGAGCGCTTCGCCGCGGGCGAGACCCGGCTTCTGGTGGCGACCACGGTGATCGAGGTCGGCGTCGACGTGCCGGAAGCCAGCGTCATGGTCATCGAGCACGCCGAGCGTTTTGGCCTGGCGCAGCTGCATCAACTGCGCGGCCGTATCGGCCGCGGCGCCGAGCGCTCGACCTGCCTGTTGCTCTACAAGGCGCCGCTCGGGCCGACGGCGAAGGCGCGGCTTGCCATCCTGCGCGAGACCGACGACGGGTTTCGCATCGCCGAAGAGGATCTAAAGCTACGCGGCGAAGGCGATGTGCTCGGCACCCGGCAAAGCGGCATGCCCGGCTTCCACATCGCCCGCATCGAGTTTCACGGCAAGCTGTTGCCGGCGGCGCGCGACGACGCCGCGCTGATGCTGTCGCGCGATCCGAAGCTCACCACGCCGCGCGGCGAAGCGCTGCGCGCGCTGCTCTATCTGTTCGCCCGCGACGAGGCGATCAGGCTGTTGGGCGCGGGCTAGCCGCCGAGCCTAGGGTTGCCAGGGCGTATAAGGCAGGAACTCAGGGCAAATCTGGACCTGACAGGTATGGTGTATGCAGACATGGTGCGCACAGCCGATCTTCCCCGTGCTCGCGCAAAACATGCAAAGGTCGAAAATTGGCCCTTTGCACTGCGCCGCAATGATGCATCGTTGCGCTGCGGCCTGCGCCGGAGCGCCGACCAGCGCACTCATTGCGACGGCAGCGGCAAACAACAGCGAAGTCTTCGACAAAGTTTTGATCATCATCAGCCCCTCTGATTTGCACGGAGCATTTGTTGCTTCCGGCTTGCGGAAGCGCGGCGCCGGCAATCGCCTTGTTTGAAATGTTCCGCGATCAAAGGTTACAAGTCAAATAGTTTCATATGTGTGGTTGCAAAAATCCACATCGAATCGACGCGCAGGGCGCTGCGCGTGCTGCTCTATCTGTTCGCCCGCGACGAGGCGATCCGGCTCTTGGAAGCCGGATGAACTACGATCGCGGCGCACCGAAGCGGTTCGGTCCATCAGTGCCCTTGAAGCAGAACCAGACGATCAGCAGAATTGCGCCGATGCCGGTAAGGGACAGCAAGAGCCACCACGCCGTGCGGTCGGTATCGTGAAGGCGCCGCGCGGCAACCGCGAGGCCCGGCAAAAAGGTGGCCAGAGAGAAGATGCCGTTGAGCGGCGACACACCGCCGTGGTAGCCGAAGATGGCGGCATCGACCGCCAGAGTGACCAGTCCACCGATCACCGCGAACAGGACCCAGAACCAGTATTCCGACCGGCAGGCGCGGCCCGAAAATGTGACGTAGTTCGAAAAGCCGGACTTGATTGCTTCAACGAAACTCATGATAGCCCCCCGGGCGTTGTTTTGCCCGCGGACCTTAGCAGGTCGTTCGGCAAAGCGCGCCGGTTTATTTCGCGGCCGTGGTCTCAGGCGCCCGCGCGGCCTGCGCGACGCGCGCGGTCTCGGCCAGCGTCGCCAAGCGCTTCTGCGCGTCGTCGCCGCCGGGCTGGATGATGCCCGCCGACATCAGAAGCTGCATCGCCGCCTCGACCGTAATGTCGAGATCGATCACGTCGCGCCGCGGCACGTAGAAAAAGAAGCCGGTGGTCGGGTTCGGCGTGCACGGCATGAAGGCCGAGACATGCTCGGTGGCCGGCAACCGCTCGGAAATTTCCGCGCTCGGCGACTGGGTGAGGAAGACCAGCGACCACATGCCGGGCGACGGGAATTCGACCAGGCCGACGCGGCGGAAGCTCGAGCCGGAGCTCGAGAACAAAGTCTGGAAGATCTGCTTGGCGGTACGGTAGATCGGCCGCACGATCGGCATGCGGCTCAAAAAACCCTCGCCGATGTCGACCAGCTTGCGGCCGACCAGGTTGGCGGTGAGGAAGCCGAGCAAGGTCAGCGCCACAAAGGCGATGATCAGGCCTAAGCCCGGAATATGCACCGGCAGATAGGTTTCCGGCCGGTACGTCACCGGAATGAACGGCCGCACCAGATTGTCGACCCAGGTGACGAACCACCAGATCAGCCACAAGGTGACGGCCACCGGTCCGGCCACGATCAGCCCGGTCAAAAAATAATTGCGGATGCGGCTCACCGCGCCGGGCGAGGATTTCGCTGCGCTGAGCGGCAAGCTTTGTTCATTATTGTTGGTCATGCGGTCCAATCGCGCCAGCCCGGCAGTATATATGCGGTTCGCCTGCTTGGCGAAGCGTCGCCGCTAAGGGTCGCGGCTCTATTCCACCGTCACCGATTTGGCAAGGTTGCGCGGCTGATCGACGTCGGTGCCCATGATCACGGCGGTGTGGTAGGCGATGAGCTGCACCGGCACGGCATAAACCAGCGGCGTCACCGTCGCCGGCATGGTCGGCAAGGTGAGCGTCACCCAGGGCTTCGAGTTGGCGGCGCGCGCGCCTTCCGCGTCGGTCAGAAGGATCAGCCGGCCGCCGCGCGCGGCGACCTCTTCCATGTTGGAGACGGTCTTCTCGAAAATATGGTCGTAGGGCGCGATCACGATCACCGGCATGGTCTCGTCGATCAGCGCGATCGGACCGTGCTTGAGCTCGCCGGCGGCATAGCCCTCGGCGTGAATATAGGAGATTTCCTTCAGCTTCAGCGCGCCTTCGAGCGCGATCGGGAAACTCGTGCCGCGGCCGAGATAGAGCACGTCGCGGCATTTGGCGAGATCGCGGGCGAGGTGTTCGATCTGCGGTTCGAGTGCGAGCGCTTCGGCGAGATGCCGCGGCACTTCGATCAGCGCATGGACGAGTTTCTTCTCGTCGCTCTCCGACAACACGCCGCGAGCGCGGCCCGCCGCAATCGCTAGCGTCGCCAGCGTCGCCAATTGGCAGGTAAACGCCTTGGTCGAAGCGACGCCGATTTCCGGTCCGGCCAAGGTCGGCATCACCACGTCGCTCTCGCGCGCGATGGTCGAGGTCGGCACGTTGACGACGGACAGAACGTGCTGCCGGTGCTCGCGCGCATAGCGCAGCGAGGCGAGTGTGTCAGCGGTCTCGCCCGATTGCGACACCACGATCGCCAAGCCGCCCTGCCCGAGCGGCGCCGAGCGATAGCGATATTCGGACGCGATATCGACCTCGACCGGCAGATGGGCAAAGCGCTCGAACCAGTATTTGGCGACCATGCCGGCGTAATAGGCGGTGCCGCAGGCGGCGATCGAGATGCGGTTCAGTTTCGCAAAGTCGAACGGCAACGGCATCGGCAGCGCCACGCGCTCGGCCGCCATGTCGATGTAGTTGGCGAGCGTATGGCCGACGACTTCGGGCTGCTCGAAGATCTCCTTGGCCATGAAATGGCGGTGATTGCCCTTGTCGATGTGCATCACGGCGGCTTGCGATTTCAGCACCGCGCGCTGCACGACCGCCCCCTGGGCGTCATGGACCTCGGCGCCGGCGCGGGTGACGATCACCCAGTCGCCGTCCTCCAGATAGCTGACCGTGTCGGTGAACGGAGCCAGCGCAATCGCGTCGGAGCCGACGAACATGGCGCCCTCGCCGTAGCCGATGGCGAGCGGCGAACCCTTGCGCGCGCCGATCAGAAGATTGTCCTCGCCGGCGAACAGGAACGCCAGCGCAAACGCGCCGCGCAGCCGCGGCAGCGCCGCCTTGACCGCCTCGACCGGGGAAGCGCCCTTCTCCATCTCCTGGCTGACCAGGTGCGCGACCACCTCGGTGTCGGTCTCGGTGACGAATTTGGCGCCCTTGGCCTGTAGCTCGCGGCGCAGCTCGACGAAATTCTCGATGATGCCGTTGTGCACGACCGCGAGCTTTTCGGTGGCGTGCGGATGGGCGTTGTGCTCGGTCGGCCGGCCGTGGGTCGCCCAGCGGGTGTGGCCGATGCCGATCGTCCCCAAGAGCGGCTCACTGGCCAGCCTCGCTTCCAGATTCTTGAGCTTGCCTTGGGCGCGCCGCCGCGTCAGCACGCCGCGCTCGAGCGTGGCGACGCCCGCGGAATCATAGCCGCGGTATTCGAGGCGCTTGAGCGCATCGATCAACTGCGGCGCGGCTGCTTCCTGGCCGACGATACCGATAATCCCGCACATGGCTTTGACAGTCCCCTGTCTGGTATCAGTAATCAGGTATCAGGTATCAGGTATCAGGTATCAGTAAGAGGCCGCATGTTTTGCCGTCTGATACCTGATTGCTGATTTCCTGATACCTGATCCCTGTTTACCGCTGAAAATCAAATAACGTGTCGCTTCGTGACAGATTTCTTCGCCGAAAGCTTAATTAATCCGTGCCGGTCGAACGGCAAGAAGCGCGCTCAATCGTCCGAATGGGCCTTCTTTTTGCTCAAGGATTTGAGCGCCCGCAAGCGCCCCGCCCAGCCTTCCTTAACCACTTGCCGGCCGCGGCCGACCGCCAGCGCCTGCGCCGGTACATTCTTGGTGATCACCGAACCCGAGCCCACATAGGCGCCCTCGCCGATCTTGACCGGCGCCACCAGTGCCGAATTCGAGCCGATGAACGCGTCCTTGCCGATCTCGGTGCGGTGCTTGGCGCGGCCGTCGTAATTGCAGGTGATGGTGCCGGCGCCGATATTGGCGTCGGCGCCGACGAAGGCGTCGCCGATATAGCTCAAGTGATTGGCCTTGGCGCCGGCCTCCAGCACCGCTTCCTTGACCTCGACGAAATTGCCGATGCGCGCGCCGTCGCCGAGTTTTGTTCCGGGCCGCAACCGCGCGAATGGCCCGACCGAGACGCCCTTGCCGACATGGGCGCCGGCGAGATGCGAGAACGAGTGGATGACGGCGCCGTCCTCGATTTTCACCTTGGCGCCGAACACCACATAGGGCTCGACCACGACGTCCTTGCCGAATTTGGTGTCGGAAGAGAGGAACACCGTCTCGGGCGCGACCAGGGTGACGCCGGCGTCGAGCGCCGCCTTGCGCAGGCGCGCTTGCGCGATCGCTTCGGCTTCGGCGAGTTGGGCTTTGGTATTGATGCCGCGCACGTCGTCCTCCTCGGCTTCGACCGCTATCGCGCGCAGCTTCATGCCGCGCGCGATTTCGACCGCATCGGTGAGATAGAATTCATGTTTGCGATTGTGGTCGCCGATCCGCTTCAAGATGGCGAGCGCGTCTTTGCCGGCGAGCGCCATGATGCCGCCGTTGCACAGAGCGATTTTGCGCTCGCGCGGACTGGCATCGGCCTCTTCGCGAATGGCAATGAGCTCGTCGCCTTTGGTAATCAGCCGGCCGTAGCCTGTGGGATCGGCCGGCCGAAACGCCAGTACCGCAACGGCCGCGCCCTTGGCGAGCGGCGCACGCAACCGCGTCAGCGTGTCCGGCTGGATCAACGGCGTGTCGCCATACACGACCAGAATATCGTCCGGCTGTTTTGCGATGGCGGCTTTCGCTGTCAGCACCGCGTGCGCGGTGCCGCGCCGCTCGCGCTGCACGAATGGCGTGGCGCCGGGCAGCACGCGCTTTGCTTCGGCCGCGACTTCGTCCTGGCCGGGACCGACGACCACAGCGGTTGCCGTAATGCCCGCGGCGCCCACCGCGGTCAGCACATGCGCCAGCAACGATTGCCCGGCAACCGTGTGCAAAACCTTCGGCCGCGCCGAACGCATGCGCGTGCCCTCGCCAGCGGCGAGCACGATCGCAAGGCAGGTCCGAGCCGTCATCGCTACCTCCGCGGCGCTCTCTTATCCGAGCCGCCACGCAATCGAAAGCCAATCCCCGGCTAGGCCGCCGGAACCCCGCGCATGCCTAAGAAAACGATTGGAACAGGCAGAATCTGCTAGATTTTTAGCACTGATTCGCCTCACGGCACTGCGGAGCGGCGGGACATGGCGGACGAAGTGCGGTTGGCGAAGGCGGACCTCAAGCGGCCGGCGGCTGCGGTCCCCGTCACCATGCGCGGCCTGTGGCGGCTGGTGGTCTGGGGCTCGACCGCGGCCACCGCGCTCTTGATCGCCGTGATGTCGAGCCGCGGCGTGGTCGGCTCGCAGCGCGCCGCCGTTGCCGCGTCGACCCTTGGCGGCGCCACCGTCGCCGTCGTGCAGCCCCTGCAGCCCGCGCCAACGCCGCAGCAGCCGGCGGCGCGCCCATTCGATGCCCAGGCCGAGACCAAAAAGCTTGCCGACGCGGTGCGCGATCTCAGCGCCGACAATGACGAGTTGAAATCGCGCCTCGCCGTGGTCGAGCACAGCGTCGACGATGTCACCGGCTCGATCGAGCGCCAGGCCAAAGCAACGCCGCCGTGGCCCGACAGCGGGCCGCCGGTGCCGGCGACGCCCGCGGCAATCGCCGCCGTGGTGGCGCCGGCCTTGCCGTTGCCGATGGAATACGGCGTCGATATCGGCTCGGCGGTCTCGATCCAGGCGCTGCGCGCGCGCTGGGCCGGCATCCGCTCCGCGCATCCGCAATTGTTCGATGGTCTGGCGCCGACGATTGCGCTCGGCGGAACGCAACAATCAAATCGCCCCGAATTGCGGCTGGTCATCGGACCGATCGCCAGCGCCGATGCCGCGGCAAAACTTTGCAAAACGCTCGAGCGCTTCCGGCTGACCTGCCAGCCGACGATTTTTGCCGGCCGGCATTTGGCGCTGGATTGAGAGCATCGCTCATCCGGCGGCCCGATTGCGAATGACCCTGAGCGACATTGGCACGGCGATTTTGCTGTGCTGCATAACAGCTCCTGTGCGGTGTGGTAGTGTGTCGTCGTCGGGCTCGGGGAGGGTCATGAGACGGCGCGAATTTATTGCGATTTTGATGGGTGGTGTTGCGGCCATCCGGCCAGTTGCCGTGCTGGGACAGCAATCGACGATGCCAGTGATTGGCTTTCTTGGCAGCGCATCCGCTGATGGGTATGCGCCGATGATGGCTCCTTTCCACGAGGGCCTAGCAGAAAGCGGGTACGTCGCGGGTCAAAACGTGGCCATTGAATACCGCTGGGCCGAAAACCAGGTGGCTCGGCTACCCGAACTGGCAACAGATTTGGTCAGGCGCAACGTCTTCGTCATCTTCGTGCCGACCGGCGTGGCTTCAGTACTTGCCGCGAAGGCGGCCACCTCGACCATTCCGATCGTTTTCGTGATCGGCGCTGATCCAGTCAAATTTGGGCTTGTCGCTAGTCTCAACCGGCCAAGTGGCAACATTACCGGCGTAAGTTTCTTGCTCAACGCGCTGGTGGCGAAGCGGCTTGAGTTGCTTCGCGAGCTTGCTCCTAAGGCTCGGTTGATCGGATTTCTAGCAAACAATGAGAATCCGAGCGCCGATTCCGATACCACAGATGTGCGGACTAGTGCCTCTGCATTAGGGCAACAAATTCATGTGGCGGCCGCCAGCACCGACGCCGACCTTGAGCCTGTTTTTGTCACCCTTGTCCAAAAGTCGGTCGGCGCACTGTTGGTGGCTTCCGACCCGTTACTTTTCACCAACCGTAATCATATCGCGGCACTGGCAGCCAAGTATGCAATCCCAACAATCTATGACCGGCGGGAAGTCGTCGCGGAAGGTGGTTTGATTAGCTATGGACCGAGTTTTGCCGACGTAAATCGGCAAGCTGGCAATTATGTTGGGCGCATTCTCAAGGGTGAAAGACCCTCCGATCTTCCAGTGCTGCAGCCGACCAAATTCGAGCTGATTATCAACCTCAAGGTTGCCAAGTCGCTGGGCTTAAGCGTTCCACAGACACTGCTTGCCACCGCCGACGAGGTGATCGAATGAGGCGTTAGCGGTCCGACACCGCGCCCCCAATGCCAGACGTGTGGTAGGGTAAGTCGTCGGACCCAGGGGCGGTGCATGAAGCGACGCGACTTCATAACGCTTGTCGGAATTGCCGTAGCGGCAGCGGTGTTGCCTGCACGGGGGCAACCGGCGATGCCGGTGATCGGCTTTCTCAGCAGCGTGTCGGCGCAGGCCTTCGCGCCCTTTGTCGCCGCATTCCGCGCCGGCCTGAGCGAGACAGGTTCCGTGGAGGGTCAAAACCTCGCCATCGAATTTCGCTGGGCCGAAGGTCAATATGCTCAGCTGCCGACCTTGGCGGCGGAGCTGGTGCGCCGTCAGGTGGCCGTGATCGCGGCGACCGGCGGTATCGCCACCGCACAGGCAGCCAAGGCGGCGACGACCAGCATTCCCATCGTCTTCACCAGCGGCTACGATCCAGTAGCAATGGGATTGGTTGCCAGCTTGAATAAGCCTGGCGGCAACATCACCGGCGTATCGTTCTTTGCCGCCGAACTGTCGGCAAAGCGGCTGGAGATTTTACGCGAGCTGGTGTCGTCAACGACGATCGCCATGCTGGTCGATCCAAGCAATCCGAACTTTGCCGGTGAACTGAAGGACGCCGAGAGTGCCACAAGCGCTCTGGGGCAGCACATCCGGGTCCTCAATGCCAGCAACGATCGTGAGATCGACGCCGTTGCCGCGACGCTCGCCCAGGAGCGCCCCAGCGCGCTCTTGGTCAGCAGCGATCCATTCTTTCTGGCGCGGCGCGATCGGCTCGTTGCGCTGTCGGCGCGCTATAAGATTCCGACGATGTATAACGACCGTGAATTCGTGGCCGTGGGAGGCCTGATCAGTTATGGCGCCAGCATTGCGGACGGCTATCGCCAGGCCGGCACCTATGTGGGCAAGATTTTGAAAGGTGCCAAGCCCAACGATCTCCCAATCATGCAGCCCACCAAATTCGATTTGTCGATCAACCTTAAGACAGCGAAAGCCCTCGGTCTCACGGTGCCGGACAGATTGCTTGCACTTGCCGACGACGTGATCGAATAGCCTGTTTAGGGAAGTTGCTTCGCCTGCTCAGGTCTCTTTCTGGCGGCGGGGCCGCGGCCAAGCGCCAACGCGGCGGGAAAATTTTGCTCGAGGCTCGCGCGCTTGCGGCTGACCTGCCCAGCCGGCGATTTGTGCCGGCCGGCATTTGGCGATGGACTGATGGCGCCGCTGATTTGGCGGCCGAGGCAACGAACCCCCAGTCGGACGCTCATGATCCGATTTCGCTTTTGCTTCAGCGCACAGCGGACACGGCTGCGCGCGCCGCTCGTTGGTCTCAATAGCAGATGCTGACCCACTGGCCCAGGTACGGGTCCCATTGCCAGCAGGTTCCGGAGCAGCCGGCGCAACCCAAGCAGCCGATTCCTATGAATCCTCCAATACAAGCGCAGCCGCCTCGACAGCCGCAGCGGCCGCCAATGGCACAGCGACCGACAGCGCATCGGCCGCCAGCGGCACAGCCGAAACCGGCATGAGCGCACCCGCCGCCGACACCGGCATGAGCGCAGCCGCCGCCGACACCGGCGTGAGCGCAGCCGCCGCCGAAACCGGCATGAGCGCATCCGCCGCCGCCGCCGCCATGACCGCACCCGCAGCCGCCGCCGCCACGTGCAACTTTAATGCCTTGGCTGAGCGGGGGATTTTCCCTGTCGAAGACTTGAAAGGTCGCCAGACTGACGTCGGAGATTTCCTCCTCGGTCAGGATAAGTCGCCGGGCGTTATCCTGCGACGGTACGTTCGTCGCAGGGGCGGTTGCCGATGCGGCACCCGTCATCGCCAGAGACACCCCGGCTGCGCCCAATGCCAAGGCTGCCTTTTTAGACAAGGCTGCCTTTCTGCTCTTTCTTCTGGAACTTCGCCTCGCCTGCGTCATGGTAGACCCTCCGCGTCAGTGTTTCGACCAAGGGACCCGCATTAGCTTTAGCGCTCCGCCATCTTAGCGCTCCGCGCCATGAACCGGCAAGATGCCGCTTTGGTTCCACTGCGCCAGATGAACGAAGGAAGAAGGTGGCGGCTTTGGCTTCCGGTCGTGGACTTACGCGGCCGAGTAGAGCTGGCGGCACCGTAAGGTTCGAGCGGTGCGGTGGCAAAACTCTGCACCACGCTTGGGCGTTTCCGGCTGACCTGCCAGCCGACGATATTTGCCGGTCGGCATTTAGCGCTCGATTGAAAGCATCGCTCATCTGGCGGCCCGGTCGCCAATGACCCATTTGGACCGTCGAGCGCGTCTAATTGCTGCTACGCAAAATGATCTATGAGCCCCCGGCTGATCCCACTGCCTACTTTAGAACCCCGCGGAGATCGGCAGATCCGCAAGTTATTCCTGATTTTATTGGTGCCGCGGAAGAGACTCAAACGTGCATCATTCAGAAGCCTTATGGCGCCAGCTCGTCGAGCAAGGCCTTAGCCTGCTTTAAGTCGATTGTGTCGAAGCCCTCGGTGAACCAGCCGTAGATCGGAGCGAGAAGGTCGCGGGCCTCATCGCGTTTACCCTGATCGCGCCACAGCCGCGCCATGCTCATCCCTGCGCGCAGTTCCCAAGCCTTGGCATGCTGCGCAAGTGCAATCGCGAGCGCACGTTCGAAATAGGTTTGCGCTTTGGCTGCATCCCGTTGCGGCGACATTAGCGCGATTTCCCCAGACATGCGAATGACGTCGGCCTCGTACCACCTTTCCTTGGTGGATTCGACCGCTGTCGTCGCTTCGCCAATACAGCGCCAGGCGTCATCGAATTGCCCGAGTTCCGCATGGGCTCGCGCCAAATGTGACAAGTAGAACGGCAGCCAGACCGTTGCTCCCGTCAACCGCCATGCCGTAATTCCGGAGGTGATCAGTTCGATTGCGTCGGACGATTTCCCGGTCAAGGTCAATATGCAACCTCGGAGTGCCATTCCACCTGCCTGCCACAGGGACGCCCCTTTCTCGTTCGCCAATACGACAATGTCATCGACGAGCGCGTTTGCCGCGGCGTAGTTGCTGCAACAGATATGGGTCAACCCCGTGAGAGCCAGCGCAAACATCAAAGTGGCAGCTTGGCCGATCTCGCGCGCATCACTGAGCGCTCGTTCCGTCTCTGCGAGCGCGGCCTTTGGGTAGCCAAGAATGCACAAAGCCAGCGACCGATATGCCAAGGCTGACACTCTAGCGTCTTGGCCAAAATGCATCGCCAGCGACCGATGCTCGGCAGGATCATAAAGCGCGAGCGCCCGATCGAGATGCGCCCGTCCTTCCGCGCTGTCTCCCGTGAGCAGCAAGGAAAGACCCATGATGCGATATCCGTGCAGAAGCGGAGCTGTGGCCTCTTGCTTTTCGGCAAGCGCCAGGAACTGCGCCGCAAGGGTACGCATCACGTCGCCGTCGAACGCTACGTGCCTCGCGACCCAGATGCCGTAGAGCATCGAGAACAACAGTAGTGAATCTTCGGGAGTCTCTCCGAGTGCTTTTGCCTTTTCGATCAGGTCACGTGCCCGCTCTGCGGCCGCGGTGGTTTCCGGTGCGGCATAGCCTTTGACATGCATGAGTGGAGTTATGAGCGCGACCTGCAGTTTAATCTCTTCGCGGCGTTGCGCAGGAGTGGCGGGCAACGCCGCGGTCTGGGCAAGCGCGCGCGTGAGCTGTTCGGCGGCCTCCGCAAGCGCCGAGCGTGCCAGCGACCGCTGCCCAGCCTTGCCCCACAGGCTCGCGGCCTTCTCGATCAGCCCGGCCTCGGTGCAGTGACGCGCCAACAGCTCCGGCTGACGCTCGGCGATTTCGGCGAACTGGCTTTCGAGAGTGGCGGCGATATGTGCATGAAGTGCGCGCCGCGCCTCGCGCAAGAGAGTGCTATAGGCGGCCTCCTGCACGAGCGCGTGCTTGAAGAGGTAAGTTGCGTGCGGCGGAACACCATGGCGGAACACCAGGCCGGATTGAACGAGACGCTCAAGCGCCGATCCCAGCTCCGCCTCCGACTTTCGGACCACTGAAGCCAGCAGCGCATGCGAGAATTCGCGGCCGATCGCCGCTCCGATCTGCGCGATGTCTTTGGCGGGTCCGAGCCGGTCGAGCCGCGCCATCAGCGACGCATGCAAGCTTGCGGGGACTACCAGGGCCGGCGACGGAACTGCGCCGATGATGCGCTCAGCAGCGCTTCCGCCCCCCGCCTCCAGTACCGCCTTGGTTATCTCTTCCACGAACAAAGGAATGCCGTCGGTGCGCTCGATGATGTCCTGCCGGATGTCTGCTGGAAGACTCTTGTCGCCGATTACACGGTCAATCATGGCCTCGATGTCGCGCTGCGCCAGCCGATTGATGGTGATCGCAGTCACGTACGGTCGTCCGATCCAAGGCGGTTCGAATTCTGGGCGGAACGTCACGATCATCAGCAGACGAAGGCTCGCGATCCGGTCGACCGCCCGACCGAACGCCTCCAGGCTCGTGGGGTCGATCCAGTGTGCATCTTCGAGGATCATCAGCACCGGATTTTGGCGCGTTAGGGCCTGCATTTGCGAAATGAGCGCGTTCAGCGTTCTTTGCCTGCGTTGCTCCGAGGTCAGATCAGGCGCTGAATGGTGTCCACCATTGGAAAGGGATAGCGCTTCGGCAATGAGCGCGGCATCCTCAATGGAGGTGGAACTCTGCGCGAGGAGCGTATCGAGCTTATTAAGCTTCACTTGCGGGGTGTCGTCGCGCGCCAGTCCGGCGGCACGTTCGATCTGACCGATGATCGGGTAAAGCGCGCTGTCAGTGTGCTGCGGCGAGCAGAAATAGCGCAAGCGCGTGTGCGGCTCTGTTGCGAGGCGTTCCAGCAGCGCTGCCGTGAGCCGCGATTTGCCGATACCGGCTTCGCCGGAGATCAGCACGACTTGGCCTTGGCCCGTCTTTGCCTTGGACCAGCGCCTCAACAACAATTCGGATTCTTCTTCTCGTCCAATCAACTCGATCAGACCACTCGCATGCAATGCCTCGAAGCGGCTTTCCATTGAACCCGCACCCAACGCCGCCCAGGCGCGCACAGGCGCGGCGATGCCCTTAAGGTCCTTACTCCCGAGGTCCTGCAGTTCGAAGAGATTGCCGAGAAGTCTTCGCGTATCGTCGGCGATCACCACCATGTTCGGCTCGGCAATTCCCTGCAACCGCGCCGCCAGATTTGGCGTATCGCCGACGATGCCTCGCTCCTGCGCCTCCCCCGATCCGATCAGGTCACCGACGACAACCAGTCCGGTGGCAATGCCGACACGGATTTGCAGCAAAGCGCGCGTTTTGAGCCGGGCAACTGCCGCGACTAAATCCAGTCCCGCTCGCACCGCCCGCTCTGCGTCGTCCTCATGGGCTTGTGGATAGCCGAAGTAAACGAGCACGCCGTCGCCCATATATTTTGCCACGAACCCGCCGAAAAGGCGCACGGTTTCGGCGACGCATTTCTGATAGGCCGAAATGACCTCGCGCAAGTCCTCCGGGTCCATACCGGCGGAGAGCGCTGTCGAACCGACGAGGTCCGAGAACAGCACCGTGACTTGGCGGCGCTCGGCATCCGTAGTTGACCCCGCGGCTGAGGGCGCTGTGTGCTTCCTCGCTTCGGCCGCCCTGTCTCCCGTGTCATGCAAAGTGGCGACCGCTTTCAGGAGTTTTCGACGATGACCAAGGGAAATGCCGAGTTTCTCGAAATCGGTCTCCGTCAGATCGGAAATAATTTCGAGATCGATGTCATTGTCGGCCAGAACCTTGGTCAACGGTTCCAAGCCAAATTCCCGGAGCCAATTTTGTAAGGCAGTCATCTCGCCCGCTCTTTCCCTGCAGGCACGCAGGCATCATCATCAGCAGCGCGATTGCCTCAGGCCTTAGCGCTGGGGCGCGCCGACACCGCCGCATGCCAACGGTGCAAATGAGTCATGGATTCCGGTGCCTTGAGCTTTGCCCAGCCGGAGAAATCGACGGCAACCATTGCGCTGATATCGGCAACCGTAAAGCGGAGCCCGCAGATGAATTCGTTGTCGGCGAGCCTCGCATCGAGCCAGGCGAAGAAATTCTGGACGCGCGCGCGTCCGCGCTCGGCAAGCGCAGGGATCTGCTCGTAGGGCTCCGGCCCGGGTAGGGCGCGCCCCTTCAATCCCGGCGTAGAATTGCGAAACAGCTCCATGGCGGCGTAACAGCCATCCCACTCGATGCGCCGCAGCCAAGACGCGATTACCGCCCTTTCCTCTGCGTTCCGCCCCATCAATGGCGGATCAGGATTGAGTTCCTCGAAATAGCGACAGATCGCAAGTATGTCTGTAATCGTCGTGCCGTTGTCGAGCTCGAGCACCGGCACCGTGCAGTCCGGATTGATTGCTCGGAACGCTGGCGTGAACTGCTCGCCGTCGCGCAGATCGACCTGCACCGTAGGGACGCTGATGCCTTTCTCCGAGAGAAAAATGCGTACGCGCCGTGGGCTTGGTGCTGTCGAGCAGTCGTAAAACTTCATCGTTTGCTCCTTCATTGGCCCCCGATCATGCAGCGCGCTCCGCCGGCCTCCCGTCGACAGCATCGCTTGCAGCACGCCTCGGCGCGGATTCGTCCCGCCACACAAAATGCTCGTTGATGAACAGCCGAACGCGGCTGCCAAGGGCGACGAACGGCAGGATCGGCGCCAGCGCCAACAAGATATAAATCTCGCTCGTCTGATTGAAGCGATAGCGCGCGAAGGTTGCGAAGATACGTTCGTGGTGGGATTCGTCGTTGAGCCAAAATTGGCAACCGTTCCACGGCGTCGAAACCGCCCACCACCATTTGCGCGGGGCGGTGAACAGGAACCTCCAGAACCGCGGACGGCAACCGATCAGCCGGGCAATCTGGTCGCAGTAATAGGGCATGTCCACCAATCCTCGAAGCCGCCGCGAAGTGAAACGGAAACGGTGATTCCAGTAAGCGGTGTCCGCTCGGATGATGCGCTCGCGTTCCGCGAGCGGCGGCAGCGTGCGCCGCCCGGCGAACACCATCGCGGCGTACCGCGACTGCAGCTCGGCGATTGCTGGAATGGAGCCGATGACCGGGCGGACAAAACCCACGAATGCCAGCGATGGATCTGGCCCGAACATGTATTTGAAGCACTGCTGCGGATCCGTCGTCATCCCTGGATCGAGAAACGGCACTACCAACTTGTACCCTGAGCAAGTGATAATAGCGTCGGCCCGCACCGCGCTGCCGTCGGTAAAATAAACCTGATTGCCCTCGCAGCGCTCGATGTCACGCTTAGGGACGACCTTCCCAGCTTTCACATGTGGCATCACTTCGTAGCTCTTGTTGAAAAACTGCTGGTGATAAGGCGCGTGAGTTCTCCACGCCTCCTGACCGTGGCCGTTGAAGCCGAGTGAAAACTGCAGATACTGGTTGATGAAAGGCGAGTAGCCGCGCGTGGGCGACAGCAGAAGCCGCACCCGCGACGACGCCTGATCGCCTACTTTGGGCCGACTGCTGGGAAACGGCCACCAGCGATCGACTATCTTCGGAATAAACCATTGGCCGTTCGGAATGCACCAATAGATGCGACCAGCCGTCTTGCTGACCTGAAAAGCGATATCGCTAGCGCTCTCGCCGCCGCCCCACATTACGACCGTCTTGCCCGCCAGATCCGGGGGGGCCTCCTTCACGACGGCGCTGTGCAGGATCGGCCCGGCGAAGCGGTCGAAGGGCGCGTCGCCTGACACATCGTTGGGATGCTGATGGACGCCGGATGACACGATCAATTTCTTGGCACGGAATTCCGCGCCTTTGGCGCAAGTGACGTGCCAGATATCGCCAATTTTACGCGCGCTATCCACCCGATGGTCGAGGCGGATATGCCGATTTAAATCGAAGCGAACGCAATAAGCCTTCAGATATTCGAGGATTTGCAGGTGGGACGGAAACTCCGGATAGGCCTCTGGCATGGGAAAATCCGATATCTCGGTGACGCAGCGCGATGAGGTCGTCTCCGTTGTCGTCATCACGCCGCCGTAGCGACCGTCCCGGGTGAACGACCATACACCGCCGACCGACTCGCGGCTTTCCAGTACCAGCGTCTTCAGTCCCTCGCTGAAACAATACTTACACGCCATCACCCCTGACCAACCGGCACCGACAATGATTACGTCGAAGAGTGCAACGTCTTCAATCTTGTTCATGGCGCATGTACCCCCAACATTAAAAAAACCCTACGGCGTCACAGTCACATTGATTGCATGTTTATCGCTCTTAATATGCCTTAATTGTCGGTGCGAAATCATTGGTGGTCATGAGGGCTTGGTCAATTGCGACCAGATCGGCGGCATCATCTTCCATGGCAACCTCCGAAGGTTCCGCCCCCCATAATTTGGTACATCCTGGAAGGCTTCGGCACTATGACTTACGTCACACGTCAAGCCGAGCACTGATGGCAGCCGCCGCTCCCTTTTTTACCGTGGGCGGCTGCGGTTGCTATTTTGCCGCGAGTGCAGCCGACGTGCAGGCGGGCGTGGCAATCACGGCCGCTCGACGACGGATCAAATCGGCCGGTAGTACCGGCAGACGATCGGCTTGACCCTCAAGCCAATGATACTCAACCGTCACGGACATTCGCTGCGACGCAATGACTTGTCGGTTTTCGGTGCAAAGCGGCCTCGCGTAAGTCATCCACCCGGACCGCCGTTCCGGGTCCGCACGGCCTTTCGCAACGTCGCCTTCTGTGGTTATGGATTGCGCCCGTCCGGAAATCACCCGCAATGAAACGCGCACTGTTCCTGCCCACCGCCCGCCAGACCAATTGGCTTCTGGTCATAGGCTTTTCGTCGCTCGGCCAGGCGCTCTATCTGCGTTACATGGCGCTGGAGAACAACACCGTGTCGCTTGCCTGCCAGGGCGGTTTGCGCACCTGGCTGTGCGATACGTTCCGGCTGACCATCGTTCTGTTCAATCACAATGTGTTCGGCTGGGTGGCGCTGGCTGCCGCCGCGCTCAATCTGTTCCGACCGTCGATCGTGTTGGTGACGCTGGGGCTCGCTGCGTCGGCCTTCGGCATCGTGCTGCACAACGCCGATCTGGCGGCGCTCGCGGTGGGCCTTCTCATTTTGAGTCTGGCACGTCCCGCGCCCGCAGCAGAATGACGCTTAGGCTCGCAACGGCGGCGCAGAACCAGACCGCCTGCCAGTTGGCAAAGCTTTCGTTGATGACGATGTAGCCGGCGCAAGCGATCAGCGCTGCGCCCGCCGCCGTCTCGGCGACGGCGCGCTCGCCACGCGGTCGCGGCACAACGACCATAAGCACCAGGAACGGCACCACGGCGGCGGTGAGCGGGGCGAACGGAAAATCGCGGTAGCGCGGATCGAATACCAGCCCGAGCGCGGCCTGCAGCGCCAACAGAACCAGCACGATGAAGATGCCGCCGAGCGCCCAATGCAGCCCGCCGCGGCGCTCGCCGGAGCGGCCGAGAACGGCGGCAAAAGTCGGCAGCGCGCGGCCGACGGCGCAGGCATCGGCGCATACGATCGGCGCGGCAGCTGCAACCAGCGCGAAGGTGAGCGAGCGCAGCCAGCCGCCGACGCTGTAGCTCTGGATCGGAATGGCCTCGACGGCGAGGCCGAACATCACGGCGGGCAGGAACGCGATGCCTGCGATCTTGGGCCACAAATACGGCACTGGCTTCCTTTGCCGTCCGGCCGTCGCCGCGATGCCGAACGTCGAAGCGGCGAGCACGATGCCCAACAGCGCGCCAAGGAGCCAATGCGGGTGATTGGACACCGCGCCGCCGAGGGCGAATTTCGGTGCCTGGGTCGAACGGTCGAAAATGCCCCAGTAGCGCCCGGTCGAGCCTTCGAGCGCGCGCTTCCAGGGCTGGTCGAAGGCCTCGATGATATTGACCCGGAAATTCTCGCGCTTGCCCAGCGTCAGCGTCTCTTCGATGGCGCGGGCCTGGTTCGACGGCGACGGCAGCGCGCCCTCGCGCATGCGGCCGTGGCTCGGCCAGCCGAACTCGCCGATGACGATCTCCTTGTTGGGAATGGCGGCCACGACCTTTTTGCGGATGGCATCGACATGGGCCGCGGCGCGCGACGCAGGCAGCGGAAAATCCTCCCAATAGGGCAAAATATGGATGGTGACGAAATCGACCGCGTTTTGCAGGTCGGCATAGCGCAGCCAGAACTCCCAGACGTCCGCATAGGTCACCGGCTGGGCGATCTGCGCCTTGACCTCGCGGATGGTGGCGCCGAGATCGGGCGCCGACATCTCGCCGCGCAGCAGCACTTCGTTGCCGACGATCACGGAGCGGATAACATCCGGATACTTTTTGGCGAGCGCCACGGTGACGGCCATTTGCGCGCGGTTGTGCGCAATCTTATTGGACAGCCAAATCCCCTGCAGGACTTTCAGCCCATAGCGTTGGGCGATTTCGGGAACCTTATCGAGGCCGTTCTCGACCGAATAGGTGCGGATGCAATCGGTGTATTTCGCGAGAAGTTTCAAATCCTCGTCGATCTGCTGCGGCGACACTTGGGTGGTTTCGATGAGCGGATCCTGGCCGTCGCGGAACGGCGCGTAGGAGACGCAGTAGAGCTTTTCGCTTGCCGCGAGCGGGGACGCCGGCAGCGCCACCGGCTTGCCCAGCCACCACCAGGCAACAGCGATTGCCAGCGCCGTGAACACAAAAACCGCAAGCGGTTGGCCGGTTGGGATACGTACCATGTCTGTCGCATTAACCGCGGGAACTTATCCTGCCAAGCTCAACCTTGTTGCGCCGCCCGGCGCGCTGGACAAACGAGCCGATTCAGGCTGTTGTCAGGGCGGCTGTGGCGGCAAGCAACGCCGGCAAGGCGGTCCACCCCCATAGCCTGGGAAACGTCCGTTCCAGCAGCGCAAACAGGTCCAGTACCCAAGTCAAACCATGTGTCATCGTGTGTTCAGCGTTGCGTTAGGCGTCTGTATTGCGCTCGGGCTGGCCGCGGCCTCGGCGGCACCGCTGGCGGCCCCGGCACAGGCCCAGAGCACCGAGGCCAAGCCCGCCGACCAGGCTCCGGCGAACGGCCAGGAGCCGGCCAAGGAGCCGCAAAAGGTCGACGAATTTGCCGAAGCGCAGAAGGCGTTGGGTGGGCCCGCGGGCAATCCCGAATGCGTTTGGCTCGGCCGCCGGGTGGTCAGCCTGTTGTGGCGCGACGATCTCGATACCGCCTTCCGCCATCTCGACCTTTACGACCGCTTCGGCTGCCCGAGCGGCCATATCCAGGCAACCTTCCGCTGCCTGCTCTTACATTCCAACAATATCGATCCGAAGGCGGCCGACAGCCTCAACGGGCGAGTGAATTCCTGCTGGATCAATCCCAATTTGCAGGTCGCCCCACCGCCCGCCGCCTCGGTTCCAAGCCCGACCACCAACCGCTAGCGCCGGCCTGCCCGGAGCGTTCGCCGGCGCGTCAAAAACGCCGCAACATCACGTTGCGTTGTCTTGAATTTGCCATGCGCCAACGCTACTTGTTTGTTCGCCGCTCGCAAGGTAGCCTCATCGCCTTACGATCTACGTCGAGCCTTGGGGACAGGTTCGGGCCCGTGTATCCTTCGCCCCGCGTGGTTGAAAGTCGATGCGCACCGTCGTAGCTGTGCTCGCGCTTGTAGCGTGCGTGCATGCAGGGCTGTGGGCACTGCTGAGAAGTAAAGAAACTGCGCCGGATTTCACCGGTCAGCTCGCGAGCGTCTCCTACGCCCCGTTCGCGGATTCTTCGCACCCCGACACCGGTCAACGCCCCACCGCCGAACAGATCCGTGCCGATCTGAAGGCTATCGCGCCCTATACGCGCGCCATCCGCACCTATTCGTCGACCGGCGGCGCCGAGCTCGTGCCGCCGATCGCCGCCGAATTCGGGCTTAAGGTCACGGTCGGCGCCTGGATCGACAAGGACAAGGAGCGCAACGAGCGCGAAATCCGCTCCGCTCTCGATCTCGCCCGGCACAACAGCAACGTCAACGCCATCGTGGTCGGCAACGAAACCACGCTGCGCGCCGAGATGACCGTCGACGACCTGATCCAGCTCATCCAAAAGGTGAAAAGGCAGAGCCCAGTCCCTGTAACCACTGGCGAAATCTGGACGGTCTGGATTGACCATCCGGAGCTTGCCTCGGCCGTCGACTTCATCGCCGCGCACATCCTGCCGTACTGGGAGGGTTTCGATTACACCCACGCGGTCGACCATACGATCGAGTTCTACGACAAGCTGCGCCAGATGCATCCCGGCAAGCGCATCGTCATCGCCGAGTTCGGCTGGCCGAGCGCGGGCTATAATTTCCACAACGCCGATCCCGGCCGCATGGAGCAGGCCGCGGTGATCCGCGATTTCGTCCATCGCGCCGACGCCTATGGCATCGACTACAACATCGTCGAGGCGATCGATCAGCCGTGGAAGACCTTTGAGGGCGGCGTCGGGCCCTATTGGGGACTGTTCGATGCGTCGCGGGAGGCAAAATTCTCCTGGACCGGCGTGATCACCGACCCCGACTACATCAAGCGCGCCGGCCTCGCCGTCCTGCTTGGTGTGTTGCTGTCATTGCCGATCCTGACGCTCAGCAGGGCGACGGCGGCGCAGGCTTTGCTGTTGGCGGCGGCCGCCAACGCGGTCGGCGCCTGGTTTGCCGCCATCGTCGCCTTCTGGAAGGGCCATTACTTCGTGCCCGGCGCCGCCTTTGCGCTCGGCCTCGGCATGCTCCTCCTCATCCCGCTGGTCGCCATTGCGCTGGCGCGTGTGGAGGAGATCGCGGCCATCGCGTTTGGCCGCGGCCCGCGGCGGCTTGCCAGTGCGCCGCCACTGGTGCCTGCGCAAGCAGAAGCCCACACTCCAAAGGTGTCCATCCATGTCCCGGCCTGTCGCGAGGCGCCGGAGATGCTGGTGCAGACGCTCGATGCCGTCTCCCGCCTCGACTATCCCAATTTCGAATGCGTGGTGGTGATCAACAACACCCCCGATCCGGCATTCTGGGAGCCGGTCGAAGCGCATTGCCGCACGCTCGGCGACCGTTTCAAATTCCTCCGGGTCGACAAGCTTGACGGCTACAAGGCCGGCGCGCTGCGCCTGGCGCTGGCGCACACCGCGCCGGACGCGGAAATCATCGGCAGCATCGATGCCGATTACGTCGTCGAGCCGAACTGGCTCAAGGATCTGGTGCCGCTGTTCGCCGACGAACAAGTGGGCTTCGTCCAGGCGCCGCAGGACCACCGCGACGGCGACCGCTCCATCATGCACTGCGCCATGAACGCCGAATATGCCGGCTTCTTCGACATCGGCATGGTGCAGCGGAACGAGGTCAACGCCATCGTCATGCACGGCACCATGATCCTGATCCGGCGCGCGGCGCTGGAAGCCGTTGGCAATTGGGCGACCGACACGATCGTTGAGGACTCCGATCTGGGGCTCGCCATTCTCGAGCACGGCTACATCGCCCATTACACCAACCATCGCTACGGCCACGGGCTCCTGCCCGACACCTTTGACGCCTACAAACGCCAGCGCCAGCGCTGGGCCTATGGCGGATTCCAGCTGTTGCGCAAGCATTGGCGGCAGCTGTTGCCGCGGGTCGATGGGCTGTCCCGCGAGCAGAAGCGCGAATACGGCATCGGTTGGCTCAACTGGCTCGGCTCCGACAGCATCGGCGTCGTCGTTGCGCTTTTGAACATCATCTGGGTGCCGATCGTCGCCTTCGCCAATATCGCGGTGCCCGATCGCATCCTCACGCTGCCGATCATCGCCACCTTCACGGTGTCGGTGATCCACTTCATCACGCTCTACCGGCTGCGCGTGCGGGTATCGCCCGGGCAGATGCTGGGCGCGGTCTGCGCCGCCATGGCGGTGCAATGGACGGTGGCGCGCGCCGTCGGCATGGGCATCATCAACGAGAGCGTGCCGTTCCTGCGCACCGCCAAGGGCGGCGGCACGCGCAAGGGCCCGGATTTCCCGGCGTTCTGGGAGGCCGTGATCGCCGTGTTGCTGCTGGTCGGCGCGCTCACGCTGGTGATCACCAATTACAAGCAGGTCCACGAGATCAATATCTTCGCTTTCGTGCTGGTGGTGCAGAGCCTGCCGTTCATCGCCGCCGTCATGCTGGCCACCATCGAGGGCACGCGCTTTAACTCGTTCGCCTATTGGCGCGCAGTCGAAACCAAGGCGGCGGCGCTCCTGCCGCAACTCGAGCAGCGGCAAGTCATCGCCGAGCCGCCGAAGCTGCCGGCCGAGAACCGCATCGAGGCGGCGCAATAGCGTGTCATTTTGGGGCGTGCTTACGGCGGGATATGTCCCGTCAAGAAAAGCACGTTGTATAGAATTGCCGCCGCGATCGTGACAGCGACGCAACACGCGAACATTATGAAGTTCTTCCGATTATAGCTCGCCATAAGGGCTGTTCCATTGAGGATGTCCCACAGTCCGGCGCCAGCTTTAAATCCGGCCCACGTCATTCTGATCATGGTGTAAGCGGCGACGAGCCAGCCAACCAACATCATTGCAACGATAATCGCGCTCAAAGTGGTCAAGGTTCGGCCCGGCAATGACGACTATTCCGCCAGCGCGCTTTCGGCGAGCCTGACCCAATACGACGTTCCGATCGGGATCGCTTCGTCGTTGAAGTCATAGGCCGGGTGGTGCAGGCCGGCGCTGTCGCCATTGCCGCAGAAGATGAAGGCGCCCGGCCGCTCGTTGAGCATGAAGGCAAAATCCTCCGCCGCCATGCGTGGCGGGGTGTCGGTGTCGACCTTGTCCTTGCCGACGATCTCGCGCGCCACGCCGGCGGCGAAGGCGGTCTCCCGCTCGTGGTTCACCACCACCGGATAGCCGTTGGTGTAGGTGATCTTGGCCTTGGCGCCGTAAAGCCGCGCGGTGCCTTCGACGATGGCGTTGATGCGCTCGCGCAGCAGATCGCGGACCTCGACCGTCAAGGCGCGCGCCGTGCCGCGCAGTTTTGCGTGCTGCGGAATGACGTTGTCGGTGTGGCCCGACTGGAACATGCAGATCGACACCACCGCGGCCTCCAGCGGATCGACATTGCGCGCCACCACCGTTTGCAGCTGGTTGATGATTTGGGCGCCGACCAAAATGGTGTCGATGCTCATATGCGGCCGTGCCGCATGGCCGCCTTTGCCTTCGAGCTCGATCGCAATGTGATCGGCCGAGGCCATGACCGGACCCGGGCGAATGGCGAATTCGCCGACCGGCAGGCCGGGGAAATTGTGCATGCCATAAACCTCATCAATGGCAAACCGGGTGATCAACCCGTCCTTCACCATGGCCTCGGCGCCGGCGCCGCCCTCCTCCGCCGGCTGGAAGATCACCACCGCGGTACCGGCGAAATTGCGCGTCTCGGCGAGATATTTGGCCGCCCCCAGCAGCATCGCGGTGTGGCCGTCGTGGCCGCAGGCGTGCATCTTGCCGGGCACCGTCGATTTGTATGGCAGCCCGGTCTCCTCCTCGAGCGGCAGCGCATCCATGTCGGCACGCAAGCCCACCACCTTGCCGCCAGCCTTGCGGCCGCGGATGACGCCGACGACGCCGGTGCGGCCAATGCCGGGCACTACCTCGTCGCAGCCAAAACCCTTCAATTTCTCCGCCACCGAAGCCGCGGTGCGGTGCACGTCGTATTGCAGCTCCGGATGCATATGCATGTCGCGGCGCCAGGCGGTGATCTCGCCGTGCAGCGCGGCGACGCGATTGACGATCGGCATCGTATTGGCCCTCGTTTGGCGGACTCCCCGCCCAGGACACGCAATGTAGCAAAACGGCGGGTCGGAATTAACAGCCGACATTTCCGCCGTGCCGCGGCGCCCAAAATGACAGTATTGCACATTGCCAATTGACGTATGCATCTTTGGTTGAAATAATTTGCAGGGACTACCGAGACTTTTGGGCGGCGTCGTGGGGGCGGCGTTTGGGGGATGAAGTGAAGCCGTGGATCATACTCTGTACACTGACGGCAGCGCTGGTGATGCTGCCCAATACGCGTGCGTCAGCGCAAAGTGTTGCGCAACTGGGCGACGCCATCGCCGCAGACAAGATCGAAATGTCGACCTTGCAAACTAAAATGGACGATGGGGTATCGGAAAACGCGGGACTCAAGAAAGAATACGACGTCTATGCCGACCAGGTTAAGACCCGTCTGGACCCGCTGGTCAACGACTATAACAAAAGACTGGACACCCACAACCAGCACGCAACGAACGTCAATGCAGCCGTCGAAAAACACAACGCCGGCTGCCAGGGAACGTTGCCCGCACCGACTTTTGCCCGCTGCAAGGGCGAAGAATCGCAACTTCAGCCCATGATCAACGGGGTCAACACCCAAAAGGCCGCGCTTGATATCGAAAAAGCTAACCTCGCGAAGCAGCAAGCGCAGTACAACACCGCGATGGATGGACTTGCCGCAAAGATCAAAGCAAACTTTGCAGCCTGGGAACAAATGAAAGCACGCTTTGATCAATTAAAGGCAAAGCTCGAGGCGGAGCAGGCCGCCCTGGTCGGTCGTTGCAAGAATGCAGCGGCGGACGAACGATCGTCCCCGCAATTCATCAAATATTGTGCCTCATTCGGGTTCGACAATCCGAAGCCAGGACTGGGGCCGCTCGATGAAAATGCCGCCCCGAAGGGCACGAGGATCAGCCCAAACTGACACTGACAAGGGCATTTGCGTCGCCTCATCCCGGCCGGTTGAGCCGCCGCGCGCTGTCCCGCAGCGAACGGAACGGACACACGGCCGCAATACCCAGGATGACTGCGCAAGCTCAAGGCCGGCGTGACGCCGCGCCATGTCGGCAAAGTCGCCTGCCTGATTGCGTTGTGGCCGGGGCGAGAGAATGCTGGCAAAGCCGAAGGCTTTTCAGTATTGAGGCGCACGCGAGCGCGTAGCTCAGTTGGTAGAGCACGTGACTTTTAATCACGGGGTCCAGGGTTCGAATCCCTGCGCGCTCACCAATAAAATCAAGGGGTTATTGGAAAACGCTAATGGACGAAAGCCGCCGTGTCCGCGCTATGTCCGCATTAACGTTGTGGACTCTGCTCGACCGTGGCGCTTGCGGCGAGGCCTAAACTAGAGCGCGGGCGCCAATGCGCCCCCTCGCCTACCGCCGGGGCAGTACCCCGCTGGCGCACTTTCTGGGGATCGCCGCTATGCCGGTCCTTCGCTGTGTTGCCGGTTGCACGCGCCCAGTCGAACAGTTCGTCCGTTTCCAGCCAGCCTACGGCTCGCGGGCAACTGTTGCTACCTGCTGCATTAGGGTTCTGGAATGCCGCTCCCCGTCAGAATAGATTGGCCTGGGCTGCATCATCGCTGAATAGCCCTAGATCGCATGGCAATTGCGCCCTCCTCGGCCGCAGCGGCTCGCCTGCGCGTTTTTTAGCGACGACCGCTAGGCTGACCCGCTCGGCGCCGGCGAGCACATGTTGTGCGCCAGCGGCAGTTCGGTCGATATTTGCGCGAAGTTCGACGGAAGATTTTGACGGGTTCACTGGCCACCCTCTAAAACGGAATATCCGTGTCCGCCGGAATGTCGCTACGAAGGCGATTGAACGCTTCGCGGTAGGCCCCACGCATGTCGGCAAAGCGTGCCTGGGCAATTTCCCGAATGCGCTCAAATTGATCTAGGTCAGAAAATCTCTCACGTTCAGCCGCGATGCTCACTGTGCGATCGTGCTTGGCGTAATTCCGGCCGCCGGAAGCGGGCATGTGCGCCTGGCGCGCATTGAGATAGTCGATTGAAGGGCGGGGCATGGTCGCACGCGCACACGCGACCGCGTCTGCGAATGGCCGCTACCATTGCCGCGTCGTGAAGTTGCCTGCGCTTTAGAGGACGGACCCGCCCCCTACCATGGACAGGCCGGGGGCTTTCGCGCGCAAACGTGGGCCGGAAATATCCATGGCCCAAAATCGATTATTAACAAAAGGTAAAGCGCACTAGCGCCTAGATGCGTTGCAATAACGTGCGGCAGCGCATCGGTCGCGAATGACTTAAATGCGAAACCACACGATCTCCAAGATTACGGAAGTCTGCGCAAGATCACCGCGATTAAGCCTGGCGGAATGCTAAATCAACTTCGCCGATACCGGACGGATACTCAATACCCATGGTGACTCCCAATCTGTGGAACGCGGTCATTTCTCTGGGCCGCCGCTTTAACGTCAACGTATGCGCGGACGCACCAGCTTTTGCCCTTCGTTTACCGCATCCATTACGCCACCACCGGGCCTCATATCCAACATCACCATGAGCGCAGCCAAGTCGGCGTAATGAATGAAGGCCCCCCGCCTTCGATTGGCCGCGGCCTGTTCTGGCGTACCGTGCAAGGTTACGCCCCATTGTTCCGAAAACGCACTACTTGAATTACAGCCTCGCGAATTGGGTGTAATTCGCACATAAGCAAAGCCCATCAGCGCTGCCGTTCGGCGGTTCAGCGCGTGACTCAGAACCTTGCCTTCAATTTCATGATCTGGAAACGCTGTCCTGTATGCACGGCGATAGCGCGTAAATCCGATGTGCACCCAAACCTGCCGGCGTTCATGAAGTATCCTTGAGCCGGGAATTTCCCAGATGGGAAGTTGTTTGTCGATTAAAGGCGGTTCCTTGGTCCTGACGAGCAACGCCTTGCGCGGCGAACCGCTTGCCAAGACTGTTTCAATCTCTCCGATGTAGGTGGTGATCGCAGCCTCATCCACAGCCGCGATGGGGACATGCAGACAATCGGGCAACGCCCATTGCCTTAGCGCGACCTCTCGCGCGGCGCTGTCGGTCATAAAGCGCATATTTCGTATCCTGTACGCTCCCCTATCCTCATCGCAAGCGCGTTGCGTAAGGGCGACGTCGCGGCGGTGCGTGGCGCAACGGGACAATGCAACCTCCGTTGGCAATCTCCCTTCAACGCAATAAGCTGCAAAGCCTTATACCGCATGGGCAATCGCCGCTCGGAGGCGGTCGATGGCTGGTCTTGCAGGTCGCCGAACGGGGAGCCCGATATGACACAGGAACCAGAAGTCACTTTTCGCATGGTGGATCGGCGCCATTCCGCGAATGCCGGCGAGTCCGGCGCTCCGCGCGACATTCCCGACGGCTACCGGCCGCATGCGGTGCTGCTTGGCTATCATACCGAAGATCAAGCCCGCGAGTTCTTGCGCGACCAGGCGGTTCATCCCGATGCCGTCAGTGATCTGATGGCGGAGCGGGCGCGAGCCCAGTCGCGCATCCGGACGCTTGAGCCGTTCGCCGCCGCGACCGCGACACTCCCCGTGCAGGAGCCGCAAGCGATCGCCGAAATCCGCCGCATCATGGCGCAGCCCGAGTGCGGAGCCGCTTTCCCGGAAGGCACTTGGACGGCGGAGCTGGTGGAGATCGCCAAGCTCATTCCCATTCATCCGGGCCTCGACGTCCGCTACGCGGAGAGCCTTGGCGGCGGCAGCCTCGATCCTGCGCAGCCGCTCTCCGCGTTGCAACTTTGCTTTGCGGCCAAGCACGCTTCGCCGTTCCATTTCGGCGTCGATCACGCGCAAAAGTCGGTCAACATCGTCGGCATCCACCCCGCCTTCGAGGTGGTGAGCCTACGCTGTGGCCAACAGCAAGACGATGGGCCGCTGATCGTGAGTTTCATGGTGGCGGCGCCGCCCAATATCGTGGTGGTGCTGCGTCATGCCGGACGGCTGTTTCTGTCCGGCGGCCGCCATCGGGTCTATCGGCTGATGCAGGCGGGGTTCTCGCATGTGCCATGCGTCGTCCGCGACGCGCCGGGATTCGCGCAAATCGCTCCCTACGGTCCGCGTTTTTTCCAGGAGCCGGTGCTGATGGCGCCGCGGCCGCCGCTGTTTGCTGATTTCGCCGATCCGGAATTGGCAATCGTTGCCCCGTTGCGTGCGATGCGCAAAGTCATCCGCATCCGGCCGGACGAATATCTCATCGCCTCATAGTTCGCCGATGCGAATTCTCACCTGCAGTGAAGTGCGCGAGGCGGCCAGCGGGCCGGAAGCGAATCCGCAGCTCTTGATGCGGCGGGCCGGCTATGCCGTCGCCCAGTTTTGCGCTTCCCAGTTCAAGTTCAGCTCGGTCTGCGTGCTCTGCGGCAAGGGCGACACTGGCGGCGCCGGGCTGATCGCCGCCGAAGCTTTGCAACGATTAGCCGAGACGGTTTCGGTAATCGTTTTGGCGAAACAAGCCGACGAGCTGAGCGCCGACGTCGCGGCTTGCTTGGGTCCCGATATTCAGCCGATCTGGATCGCGGAGGCGGCGGATTTCGAAAGCGCTGCCGCGCAGCAGGCGCTTGGCGCCGATCTGGTCATCGACGCCGTGCTCGGGGCTGCCTTCAAGCCACCGCTTAACGGTCTCGCCGCGACAGCGGTCGCGGCCATCAACAACGCGCCGGGCATCGTCGTTGCGGTAGATGTGCCCTCGGGCGTCGATGCCGACAGCACGACCGCGCTGCGCGAGACCAGCGGCAACATGGTGTTTGCCCACGGCATTGTTGCCTTGGTCGCGCCTAAGCCAGCCCACGTCTTTGGCGAATTGACGGCCGGCCCGATCGCCGTCAGCGAACTCGGCACCCAGCCCGCTTTCGTTGCCAACTCAATCGCGCTCGGCGTGATCACCGGCCAGGAGGTGGGAATTGCTTTCCCACCGCGGCGCAATGACGTTCACAGGAGTCAATTCGGTCATGTGCTGGTGGTCGCCGGCTCGCAGGGCCAAGCCGGCGCCGCGGCGCTTGTGGGATTGGCGGCCATGAGCACCGGCGCGGGTCTGGTGACGGTGGCGTGTCCAAAATCGATAGAGGCGACGGTTGCGGGATTCAGTGCGGCTCTCATGACCCACGGCTTGCCGCAAACCGATGCCGGCACAATCTCGGTTGAGGCCATCGACCAGATCGGCGCGCTGCTCGCCGGCAAGGATGTCGTCGTTGTTGGCCCGGGGCTTTCACGCAACCCCGAGACCGCAGCCTTCGTTCGGCAATTGGCGAGCGGTTGCGTGGTGCCGCTGGTTCTCGATGGCGACGGCTTGAACGCGTTTGAAGGACATTATGATGAGCTCAAGTCGCGCGGCGGCGCGGCCGGAGCGACGCCCTTTCACGTACTTACGCCGCATCCTGGGCAGGCGGCGCGGCTGACCGGTGCTGCAATCGCCGACATCCAGGCCGACCGCGTGAGTGCCGCGCGGCGCATGTCGAGAGAGACCGGCGCCTGCGTCGTGCTGACAGGCTGGCGAACGGTGGTTGCCGGCGCATCCGATGAGGCCTGGATCAACATGAGCGGCAATGCCGCTTTGGCCAAGGCGGGCTCAGGCGACGTGCTGGCCGGCATGATCGGTGCGGCTTTGGCGAGAGGCGATGCCGCGGCTTCGGCCGGACTTCACCACACGCTCTTACAGGATTTGCGCGTCGCGGCGGCGGTCCACCTGCACGGCCTGGCGGGAGACATTGCCCGCGACGCCCTGCATGAGAACACGATTGCGGCAACCGACCTGCTCGAAGCCCTCGCCCAAGCATTTCGCGAGTGCGAGCTTCAGGTGGAGCGGAGTCTTTTCTATCTACGCAAATGACGCGTGCGGGCTACCTGACCGTCAGGCTGATGTCTGACGCGTGCGTGACCGAGCCGTTGGTGCCCGCAACGGTCAGCGTATAGGTGCCGGCCGGCGTGGCGGTCGAAGTCTTGATGGTCAAACCGGCTGCGATCGAGTCGCCCGAGCGCACCGTCACGGCCGGCTGGGACCAGGATGCCGTTGCTCCCGGAATCTTCGCCAAGTCCGTCACCGCCGGCTTTACGGCGCCAGCGAAGCCGGACAGGCTTTTGAACGTCACCTGGAATTTCGCCTCTTCGCCCCGCGCCACGGTCTGGCTCGTCTGGTCGACGGCGGCACTGAAGTCCCCGACCCCCTGATACGAAAGCTCGATCTTAGCACCCGTAGCGCCGTCGAGCAGAACGTCGTGGTAGGTGCCGAGTTGCCGCAACACGAACGGACCGTCGGTGTAGAAGCCCGCTCCGGTCACGTTGACGAAGAAGTCATGGGGAACGCCGTCGGGGTAGGTGGACGTGTCGACGATCGCTTGTCCGGGGGTCGCCCTGCCCTGGATACGGACCTCGGTCACGCCGACGATCGGGTGGTCGGGAGAAAATATGGCGGTAATCGTGCCCGGCGGTGGCGGGGTAATCGTCAGGCCGATGGCCGGCTCGAGGGCGTGCATCACAGAGCCGCTCGTGCCCTGCGGGGCGATCGGGTAGGTGCGGGGCGTCGTGCCGACCAATGTCAGGATGGTCAGGACGGCCGTGGCCGAGCCGTTGGGCGGCACTTTCAGCCGCGACGACGACCATGTCACGGCTGCTCCCGGTATTTTGGACGAGTCCGGCAGAAGCGGCACCACCTCGCCGCCAAAGCCGCCGACGCTGGTGAACGTCACCTTGAGCCGCGCTTCCAGTCCCGCCCGCATTGTCGCGTTGGCCGGGTCGACGCCGATGCTGAAATCGCCCTGGGCCGTCGTGATGGTCGCGGCGGCGGGGTCGACGGCGATAGTGAAGTCGCCGCTGCCGGAATACGAGATCGTCGTCGAAGCGCCGGTTGCATCGTCGCGCAGAATGTCGCGGTAGGTGCCGAGCTGTTGCAGCATGAACGGCCCGTCGGTATAGGCGCCGGCGGCGTCGGCTTTGAGGGCGAAAATATGGACGCTGCCGTCCGGGAAGGTCGAGGTGTCGATGACCTTGGCTCCGGCACTCGCGGTTCCTTTGATGGTGACCTCGGTCACGCCAACCGTGGGACTGCCCGGTGAAAAAGCCGCGGTGAGACCTGGGCTCGGAGGCGCCGCCAGCGCCGCCGCCGGCAGCAAGCCCAGCGCGATCAAGACCGTCCCGGCCGTCTTCGCGAATGTCATGACAATATCGGGCCGATGGCCAGGTTAATTCAGCGGGCGGGGACGGGCGCCGATACGTCCGTAAAAGGCCGGCACGGCGATGTCCCGGCCAATCCGATTCAACTTCATCTTGATGAAACTGTCGACGCTCTTGAGCTCAAGCACGAAGCCCTCCATGCCGAACGCGACAAACGGCGTGACCTCGAACGGGCAACGCTTCCAAATCCGCTGCAGGATGGTGTGATAGAGCACATCGTGGCGGTAAAAATATCGCACCAGCGCGTAGCTGCCGTGCACATTGTAGCCGTGCCGAGAAAGAATCGCCGCCGCGACCAGCCGTGACGTTCTGCCGTTGCCATCGACGAAGGGATGGATGGTGTCGAGGAAGAAGTGCGCCAAAAGCGCATGGATCACCGGGGGCAGGCGGCCCAACGCCGCACCGTCGATGAATTCAACGTAGCGGTCCATCAGCAGCGGAAGCTGTTTCACTGGCGCGCCCTGGTGAATACCGCCGACCAGCTCTCTGCCGACTTCAGCGGGCTTGGTCCGCAGCGCGCCGGCTGTCGGCCCTTTGACGCCGTGCTCTTCGGCGACCATCCAGTGCAGCGTCAGAATGTCGGCCAGTTCGAGCGGCGCGCTGCCCGGCACGAAGCGTTGCTTGATCCAGGCTCTGGCCTTGCTGGTGTCGCGGACCAGCAGCCGCTGTGGAACCATGGCGGACTGATCTTGCCGGGGTTCAACGGACGAATCCGGCGACAGAGTTGCATCGTCGACTGAGTCCGGAGCGAATCCCTCCGGGACTTCCAGCCAGTGCGGCGGCAGCACCGGACCGAGCGCCGCCGCCTTGTATTCCTCGATCGCGAGAATGTGCGGAATCAAGCTGCGCAGATCGAGCGCGTAGCTGAAATCGAACGAACTCCAATCCTCGGCGCGCAATGTCGCAGTGCTCCAGTAACGCCGCCTATTGCGAACCTGATTGTTGCGGACCGGCTTGCGCGGTCAGGAAGTCCATGATCGCCCCGAGGTCTTGGTCGCCGACGCTCAGGTTCGGCATCACCACCTTGTAAGCTGCGGCAAGCTGCACGGCGATCGGGTCGCCTGCCGCCCGCATTTTGTTCGGCGCCGTGATGTAACGCTCCAGCCAATCGCGATCGCGCGTGCGGGTCACATCTTTCAGGTCCGGCCCGACGCTGCCGCCCTGGCCATTGACGGTGTGGCACGCCGCGCATTCCTTGGCGAAAAGATACTGTCCGGTGTTGAGCCGCAGCGGCGCCCCATCGGCGTGGCTGTGATCGGCCGACTGGGCAAACGAGACAACCGGGGCGCCGCCGACGAACGTGACGAGCAGGTGGGCGAGCATGCTCGGATTATCCGCCGACGAGTCGCGCAGCCATTGCCCGGTCGGTTCATTGCCGATGAGCAGGTGGGGCGTGTGGCCGTCGACGTCGCGGCCGGGACCCGACGTAATGCTGGGATCGCTGGTCAGGCCGAGCCGCACCGCGAGGAGGTCGATATCGGCGCTATTGCCGGTCAGGAAAGTCCAGCCGGGGCCGACGTCGAATTCCGCCATGTAATCTTTCAGCACGGCCGGCGTGTCGTGGTCGGGGTCGATGCTGATCGAGTAGAAGAAAATGTCCTTGCCGACGCGGTCGCCCAACAATCTCTGCACCTGGGCCAAACGAGCGGTCTCCAACGGGCAGCTAAAAAGGCAGTTGGTGTAGATGAAATTGACGGCGACGATCTTGCCTTTGATCAGGTCGTCATAAAAGTGGACGGTTTGGCCGTCTTGGGTGATGAGCGGAATATTGGCGTTTTGGCCGAGGCGGCCGGAAGCCAGCGAGCCGGGGGCGAAGACCGCCGCGGCGCCGACCGACAATGCCGCTGCCGCAATCGACATTAGCCATTTCTTCGACAGCATCTTGTCGCGCATGGTTTCCCTCCAACAAAACAAAACGAGCCGGTCACGGCTCGCCCCCCGCCCCCGATCCCTGTCTTACCGATGCGGCGGGTGAACGCCACCCGCCGCAATTTTAAGCTGGAAGCTCGGCGGCTGCCACGGGCAGCCACCGGGATTGTCCGTCAGCGGCTGCGGGTGCCCCCGTTGCCGCCGCTGCCGTTGGTGGTGCTGTTGTACGGCGGGAAGGCGCCGGCCAGGATCTCGTCCGGCGATTCGAAGGTGACGCCGTTCGGCGACGGGATCGGGGTCGGCAACGGATTGAGGAACACGCCGCCCGCGTTGTTGATCTCCCACCGCAGCAGCATGGCGTTGTCCTCATGCATGGTGTTGTGGCAATGCTCCATGAACATGCCGCCCCAATCGCGGAACTGCATGGCGATCGTGACGCTGCCGCCCGGACGCAGCCGATAGACGTCCTTGCGGCCCTGCTCCCACGGCGGCACGCCGTTGATGCTGCCGGGGGGCTCGTTGTAGTTGTTGTTGCCGCCGTTGCGCGCCAGAATCTGGCCTTCCTCGAAATGGATGTGGATGGGGTGGTCCCAGCCATCGCCGGCGTTGACCAGGGTCCAGACCTCCATGGTGTCGTAAGTCGGCGCCGCGCTGATGCGGCCGAAATCCGCCAGCAGTGTCACGCCTTCGTCGCCGTTGCCGGTGCCGCTACTGCTGTAGCTATTGCCGCCGGTGTTGTTGGTGTCTCGACCCTGCTGGCTGGTGTTGGTACCGCCATTGACCGTACTGATGCCCCAGCCACCCTGGCCTTCATAGGTCGTGACCGGATCGTTGGTCGTGATCTGGCCGTGGCGGTCGAAGGTAAAGGTCCGCGTGGTGTTCGCCGTCGGCAAGGTCGGATTGGGGATCAACGTGGCGGGAATGACGCTCTGGTCCTGTTGAGGCGGGGCGCCCAGGACTTGGAATTTCAGGCACGGACCGACCGCCGGGTCGTTGGAATCGCCCTGCATGGCCTGCTGCACCGATAGAATCTGACCGGGCAGCTTGCCGTCGGTCTGCTCCTGCAGGTTCACCAGGTACACGGTCGCCCCTTGGCTGTAGCGGGAGAAGTCGATGATGATATCGTAGCGCTCGGCGATGCCGAGCTGGTCGAGTTGCGTGGCCGTCACCGAGGCCGGCAATAGATTGCCGTCATTGGCGATATAGACCATGGTCGACGAGTCGCTCAGCGCAAACACGAAGAAGCGCGACACCGAGGCGTTGAGCAGGCGGAAACGATACTTGCGCGCATAGACCTGGAGATACGGTTTCCAGCACAGATTGACGGTCATCTGGTCGCCGAGGAAACCATCGAACTGCGTGGTGTCCATGTCGAGCTGGCCGTTGCTGTCCCAGGCCTTGTCGGCAAACATCAGGTTGATGTCGTATTGCAGATTGCCCCAGTCCGCCGCTGTGCCGCTGGGCAGCCGCAGGTTGATGCCGTCGTTGATACCCTCATTGCCGCGGTCGATCGAACTGTAGATGTTCGTCATTCCGGCGATGCCCTTGTACACGTTCTGGTCGGTGAACGTGAACATGTGATCGTGGTACCAGTGCGAACTCATGGTCTCGCGGTAATCACCGGGAACTTTGGTAATGCCGCCACTGCCGTTCGGGGCGCCGGCATGGGGATCGGTCGCGCCGGTGTTGATGGTGGTCCATCCCGCCAGCGTCCACGGATAATGATAGTCGTAGAATTGGCCGGGATAGAAATAGGCGCCGGTGAAGCCGTCGTTCTCCGCGCCATGATGGCCGTTGTGCTCGTGGGTGCTGAGCGTATGCCGGCCGAAATTGTTGACGCCGTTCTGGGTGATGTCGTACGGCGTGTCGTTATGGTGGCGGAACAGGATGGGCTGGCCGTACCGCGCCATGATCAGCTTGGGCGGAAATGTTTCCGCAAACGTCCACATCGAGTTGTTGGTCTGGACCGGGAAGGCGGAAGCGGCGGAGAGTGCCGCCGGGACCGGCGAAGCCGGATTGATGCTGTTATTGAAGTTGGACGCCACGCCGGGGCTGTAAGCGTTATTGGTGACCACGTTCCCGGTCTTGAGCTCGATCGCCCACAACGGCGGTTTGCTGGCAAACTGCTGGTGCGCCCAAATCGGTCCCGGCGGACGGCCTTCGTTCGGTCCCGTGCCGGTACCGAGCGCCGGATTGAGGGTGTGCACCTGCGTGGTGTCGACCTGAGCCAGTGGGGCCGGGCTCAACGCCGTGGGATTGACCGGTATCACCCCAGGCAACGGCGACACGATCGGAGTCGCAAAGGAGCCCTGCGGCAAGATGTCGAAGCGGTATAGCGGCTCGCTGAACGGCGTGACGTGAAAGGTCGGACTGGCCGGCAATCCGGTCGGAACGCCGCTGCCGCGGGAACCGGAACCGCCGCCGAAGGCATGAGCGCTGCGAACGAACGGGCTGAGCCCGCCGATCGGAGCGATGGTGCCGGCGGCCGTGAACAGGCCCCATTTGACAAGGTCGCGCCGCGAAACCTGGCCGCTCGTCAGGGCGCCTTGCAGTTCGCGGCGGTTCTTGCGGGCGACTTCGGCGTCCCGCAACTTTCCTTTGTCCGCGTCATCGCGCAGCCAAATGCCATCTTTGCGTGACATCGTGCGATCCTCCCTCCGGGCGCGGCGGACGAGCCGCCTGCCCCCGGATCGGACGATCAGCGGCTCTTATGGGATTCTTATGCAAATTAACGCACGTGCCCCGTTTAAAGTCAACTGCGCGAGAATTTTATAGGCAATACAACCTCTGGAGAATACAACCTCCACGGGGCAGAGCTGCAATTTCTACTGTGCGGCCAGCTTCGCTCTGCAACCAGCGTCTATGATGCAATCAGCGCCTCGGTGGTCAGCAGCAGACCCGCCACCGAGGCGGCGTGCTGCAAGGCCAGGCGCACCACTCGGGTCGGGTCCAGGATGCCGGCCTCGATCATGTCGGCATAGCGGCCGGTGCGCGCATCGAAGCCAAGGTTCGTGTCGCGGCTCTCGAGCAGCTTGCCGACCACGACCGAACCTTCGACGCCGGAATTCTCGGCGATCTGCCACACCGGCGCGCGCAGTGCGCGGCGCACGATGTCGATGCCGACTTTCTGTTCGTCGTTCTCGGCTTTCAGCTTGGCCAGCGCCTTGTCGGCGTGAATGAGCGCAGCACCGCCGCCGGCGACGATACCCTCTTCCATGGCCGCGCGGGTCGCGCACAAGGCATCTTGAACCCGGTCCCTGCGCTCGCGCATTTCGAATTCGGTAGCGCCGCCGACCCGGATCACCGCCACGCCGCTGGTCAGCTTGGCCAGCCGGTCGCGCAGCCTTTGCCGATCATAGTCCGTGGTCGCGCCCGCGAGCTGCGCCCGGATCAGGTCGGCGCGCACCGCGATGTCGCCCTTCTTGCCGGCGCCGTCGATGATGATGGTGTTCTCCTTTTCCACGCGCACGCTCTTGGCGCGTCCCAGCATGTTCAAGGTCGCGTTTCGAAGCGGCGTGCCGCGCTCTTCCGAGAACAAGTACCCGCCGCTCAGGATGGCGATGTCCTCAAGCATCGCCTTGCGGTGCTCGCCGAAGCGCGGCGACTTAACCGCCGTTATCTGCAAGCCGCCGCGCCCGGTGTTGAGGACGAGCAAGGTCAGCACCTCGGACCCGAAATCGTCGGCGATGATCAGGAGCGGCTTGGGCTTTTTCATCACCGTCTCAAGCAGCGGCAACAGCGCTTGCATGTCGGAAAGCTTCTGCTCGTGCAGCAGAATGTACGGCTCGTCCAGCTCGCAGATCAGCTTGAGCTGATTGGTGATGAAGGACGCCGAGACGTAGCCGCGGTCGAACTGCATGCCGTCGACGACTTCCAGCTCGGTCTCGATGCTGCGCGCCGGTTGCAGCGTGATCACGCCGTCGCTGCCGACCTTCTGCATGGCTTGCCCGAGCAGGACACCGATTTCCTCGTCGCCATTCGCCGAGATGGTGCCGACCGCAACGATCTCATCCTTGGTCGACACCGTTTTCGAGCGTTTCTTGATGTCGGCGATGGCGGTCTCGACGGCATGATCGATGCCGCGCTTGAGCTCCATCGGGCTCAATCCCGCGGCGACCGCTTTGACGCCCTCGCGCATCAGGGCGTGAGCGAGCACGGTTGCCGTCGTGGTGCCGTCGCCGGCCTCCTGGCTGGTCCGGATCGCGACCTCGCGCAGCATCTGCGCGCCCATATTGGCGAACTTGTCGCGCAACTCGATTTCCTTGGCGACGGTCACGCCGTCCTTGGTGATGCGCGGCGAACCGATGCCGAACTGGGTGCCGAGCACGACGTTGCGGCCCCTGGGGCCCAGCGTCACGCTCACCGCCTTGGCCAGAATGTCGGCGCCGCGCAACAGCCGCTGCCGCGCATCGCCGTGAAACCTGACGTCTCTCGGGTCTCTCGCCATGATCGATTACTCTTTTCCGACACGCTCGTTTTGTTTTCGATCCGGCTCGCACGTTTCGAATCCGGCAAAGCGTCCCTGCGCCAAGTGATCGGCGAGCAGCGCCACGAATACCGCGCTGTCCCGCTCCGGCATCGCTTCCGACAGCGCTGAGCCGGAGCACAGCATGGCCGTCAAACGCGCCTCCTCTTGCGTCAGACGCCGCACCGCGACGCCTTCACGGCCGCGATGCACGAGTAGCCATAGCGGCTCGCCCGTCAGCGCGATTGCCGCGAGTGCCGCATCATCGCCGCCAAGCACCGCACGCCAAATGACGTCGGCCGGATGGTGCAGCGACAGCAAGCGGACTGAGGGGTGCGGCACAAAGCGGACGCGGTTATGCTCGCTTGCCGCAAGACCACGGAGAGCATCCGGCGCGAGCGCAGGAACATCGGCGGCATTGAGCGCAGCGCTCACCGCCCATTCGAGGCGCGCGACATCGGGCAGATAGGCCAGCTCGGCAGCCGCGGGGAAGGCGCCGAGGAAGGCGGCAAATTCGGCGCCGTAGTCGTTGAGATAGGCCGTCCTTGGCGGATGCCGCGCGATGAAGATTCTGGCAGCGCCTTCGAAGAACTCCGCTCCGACCAGCTTCTCGACGGCCGGATAGGCGATGCGCAGCGCGCCGACAAGCGTTGCCGCGGCGTTGTTGCGATAGATGCCGAGCCGGTCGGCGGCGGCGATCATGTCATCGGCGATGTGCCGCAACGCTTCGCCGTCATCGGGCGAGCGAATGCTGCGGGCAACGGCGTGCTGGATTTCACGCAGCGTCGGCATTGGCCCGAGTCTCGTCGTGTGGTTGCGACAGAATGGCGGAAGCTTGGTCGGCTTGCTCGACCAACACGTCGAGCGGGGGAATGTTGCTATCCCATTCGATCATGGTTGGACGCGCGCCGAAGCGCAGCACGGCCAGCCGGAACAGCGCCCACACCGCGGGCTCGACGGGCGAGCCGTGATCGTCGATGCGCAACACGGCGCCGTCGCTCAATTGCTTGACCGTGTGGCCGGCGAGGTGCAGTTCCTTGACTTCCGCCGGCGGCAATGCCTTAAGGTAGGCTACCGCATCCCAGCCGTGATTTTCGGCGCTGACGAAGATGTTGTTGACGTCGCAGAGGATGCCGCAGCCGGTGCGGCGGGCGACGGCGACCATGAACTCGCTCTCCGCAATTGTCGAGTTGCGGTAACGCAAGTAGCTCGATGGATTTTCGACCAGGATCTGGCGGCGTAAGGCTTGCTGGAAGCGATCGATGTTGTCGCAGACGACATCGAGTGCCTCCTCGGTAAGCGGCAAGGGCAAAAGGTCGCCAAGATAGTTGCCGTCGCTGATGCTCCAGGTCAGATGCTCGGAGACGAGGCCAGGCTCGATGCGCGCCGCCAACCGGGCGATGCGGTCGAGGTGATCGGCATCGAGGCCGTCGACGCGGCCGAGCGACAAGCCGACGCCATGCAGCGACAGCGGATAGTCGCGGCGGATCGCTTCGAGGTAACGCAGCGGTGCGCCGCCGCCCATGTAGTTTTCGGTGTGGACCTCGAACCATGCCACGGGAGGCTTGCGCTCGATGACCGCTTGATGATGCGGAAAGCGCAGCCCCACTCCGGCGAGCGCGGGGATCAGACCCGGCACGCGTTCCGTCGGCGCGGAAGCAACCGACATTTGATGCCTCGCCTGCCGCTTCGCGCGCTTACGCCGGCTTCAGGCTACCGCCGTCGATCTTTAAGCAAGCCCCCGCCGGCACCAGCACGAAGGAGTCCGGATCGCGCGCCTTGGTCGCACGGCCCATGCAGGCATGGGCGGCGGTGCCGCAGTCGTTTTTCGCCGCGGCATTGATGCCATAGCACATTTCGAGACGGTCTTTTTTCATCCTGTCGGCCATGAACTTCTGCATCTGCATCTGCGCCAGCACTTGCGGATCGTCCTCCATCTGCTTTTGCATTGGCTGCATGTGTTGCTGATCGCCCGGCATTTGCATTTGCGCCAGCTGTTGCGGATGGTGCGGCATCTGATTCAGAATCCCGGCGGCGCTGGTCGGCGCGCCTTGCATGGTCATGGCGAGGCCGATGGCGGCCGACAGAGCGGTTGCGCCACATACTGTCTTGGTGACGGTCTTCATGATGGAACTCCCTACTGCCGATTTCTTCTCTTCTTGTCAGCCGAAATTTGCCGGCTCGGTTTGACATCGGAGCACAACCTTATAGCATATGCGACCATGCTGGCCAACTTGTTGTTGTGCCGCGACGCTGACCGCGTGCGACAGCGACGGCCGCGAGGCGAGCACTGGCCCGATCATGCGCACCTTTGCGATAGCCGGATTGAGCGCGGCGGCGGCGATGGCCGTTGCGTTCATCGCATGGCGCACGGCGCAGCCGGCATTACCGCCGCACCCCGCTGCGTTGGCGGCGGCGGCGAGCGCATCCGACCAGCCGCCCTTCCTCGCTCTGGAGACGCCGCGTCCGCTGCCGCCCCTGAATTTCGTCAACGGCGACGGCGCGGCGATGACGCTTGACGATTTTCATGGCCGCATCGTGCTGCTCAACGTGTGGGCGACGTGGTGCGGGCCTTGCCGCAAAGAAATGCCGGCGCTCGAACGTTTGCAGGGCAAGCTTGAAGCCGCCGACTTTGCGGTCGTTCCGCTGTCGATCGATCATCGCGGCCGCGATGCCGTCGAGCGCTTCTATCGCGAGTTCGGACTAACGTCACTTGGCATCTATCTCGACCCATCGGGCAACGCGCCTTACGCCATCAACGCGTTCGGCATGCCGACGACGCTGTTGATCGATCGCGACGGCCGCGAACTCGGCCGCGTGATCGGCGCCGCCCAATGGGACGCCGCCGCGATGGTGTCGCGGATCAAGGGCTATCGGGCAACGCGGGATGGCGAGACTCGCGCGGCTGGCCGCACCGACTGACGACGTGGAATTCGAACCGGCGCGCCAGAGTTCCTATTTGCACCATATCTTTGTTGATCCGTTTGTCCACGGCGCGGCGAAGCCAGAACCCGGCGCTTAGAAATGTGTCCCGATAGGCGATGGCTTTTAGGTTGTCGCCCACGCAGCATCACGTTTCAGTTCTTTGCAGTCAGCCGTGGCGGCAACCAGGCCTACTTTTGATGACGGATGGACCCATCAGCTTTAACAAAATCCAGGCGTCTATGCGCATCGTCGCTAGTCTTACGAAATTCCTGCTTCCTTGATGATCACCACATTGTCAGAGATTTGCTGTGTTATCAGCTTCTCAAATTCGTCGGGCGTGGCGGTCATCGCTTCCAGCTAGAATTCAGCCAGGACCTCAGGATTAACTTAATTACTGCGCTTCGCCCTTCACTTGTGAATGCTGGAGGAGGCTGCTGAAACGGGCTGCTTCCGATTGCAGAAATTCGCTAAGCTGCTGTGGTCCCATGTGGTAAATTTCAACGCCTTGCTTAGCGAAGGCATCACGGACTTCAGGCAACGCCAGAACTTTGGCTACCTCCTCATCAAGGCGCGTGATGATTGGGGTCGGCGTGCCGCCGGTCCCCATGATGCAAATCCAATTGTCTATCTGCAATTCAGGCAATCCCGCTTCCGCCGAAGATGGTATCTCGGGAGCAAGCGGAGACCGTTGCGGCGATATCACCGCCAGCGCCTTCAGCGCCCCGCTGCGAACCTGCGGCAATAGCGCCGACATGGAGCCGATCGCAAGGTTCACCCGGTTTCCCATCAGGTCCGGTACGGCCTTAGTGATCACGTCGTAGGGCACAATGATAAGATCGACATTGCCGTATTGGGCAAGCATCTCCGCCGCAAGATGATTGGGGGACCCGATTGCAGGAGTCGCGATGCTGACAGATTTCGGGTTTTGTTTTGCGATTTTAATAACGTCGGTGATATCTTTGGCGGGAAAGGACGGCGACGCAACAAGCAGCAGTTTCGACGCCACGACCATCGACACTGGCACGAGATCGCGCCCGTAGTCGAAGCCGGGATTTGGCAACAGCGTCGGATTGACGGCTTGGTTTGTGCTGGTCACGAGAAATGTGTGACCGTCAGGCTCCGCCTTCGCCACCACGCCGGCTGCAATATTGCCGTTCGCGCCCGGCCGGTTTTCCACCACCACCGGCACACCGATGGAGGCGGGAAGGTAATTCGACAGCTCGCGCGGCGCGAGGTCGACCAAGCCGCCCGCCGCCCCAATTACTTCGAATCTGAGCGGCCTCGTCCCCGGCCAGCTCTGTGCGCCTGCCGGCTGGGACATGCTAAGCAAGGCTCCGAGCAGAATAATGCCCGACTTCATCACTTGTGCCATCCCAAGATGCCTGAAGGTGTACAATGTCACTTGTCTGTAACGTTCGGCAAGTGACTCGCATGGAAGAGACACGTGCGCCACGAACCGCGGTGCTAAACCCGCTTTGTCGCGGGCAACTACCTCGCTCGAAGTGGCGATTTCGCTACTCGATCTCTATCTGCGGCAATGCTCTCCACGAGCCGCATTATTGCCTGTTGCACCTGGGAGTCACCGATGCGCGAATAAGCGCGCACCAAACGTAACGCCGCCGCCGTGTCCAGCAATTTAAAAAGCTAGGCTGGCGCGACTCCTCCTTGTTTGTGCGAGGTGAAAAAGTCCGCTACCGGAATTTCTAAAATATTGGCAATGCGCTGAAGCCGCCCGGCGCCGATCCGATTGGTGCCCTTCTCGTATTTTTGAACCTGCTGGAAGGTCAGTCCCAATTGATCGGCAAGCTTTTCCTGCGACCATTCTTTTTGCAGGCGAAACGTTCGAACGCGCCGTCCAACCTCGATGTCCACTCGATCAGGGCTTCTTTTCGGCACATAGACCTCCGCTAAACCGCCGCCGTTGTCCCGCATAAAGCGGATATCCTCCTGGATCGTTCTGATGGTCATGGGCGGCCTTCGCGCAATGGGCAACCGTTCTAGACGGCCGATGATTGCCTGTGCGGTTCCTATGGAACTGGGCTTTAAGCGCAGGTTGAGCCTTAGTTCTTTGAATATGCATGCGACCAAGACCCGGCGATGCGCCATGTCTTGCCCACGCTGAATTTTTCGGGCTTGAGCGGCGACCTGCTGCCGGTGCTGGGCCGCGGCAGAAACTCGTGCCCAGCCTGCCTGCTTCGCAGCTTCGTGCAGAACGTCGTGAAGGACAGTCGGCGGTATGACGCCGTAAGGCCCAAGCAATTCCGCGAACAGCGCCACGAGAGATTTGCGCTGGTTCACTGTCAAACTTACCATGTGCCCGACAAGCGCGAACAGGTTCTTCTCGACGCTCATGCGGATGCGCCCGCATGACGTTTAAGAGTTGCAACGTTGGAAGGTAGCGGATTTAGAATGCGTCCAATCATTGCCGCGAGTTTTTCAAGGGCGTCCCGTTTTTCTTCGGCGTAGGAACGCCGGTCATAAGTTCCTTCAACACCCGCAATAACATGCCCAAGGACGCGCTCTGAGATATCCGGCCGCACACCTGCCCGAACCATCAAGGTCTTTGCAGTCCGGCGCAGATCGTGAAGCGTCCAATTTGGCAGCGGCTCAAGCTTGGCCCCGTGCCCGGCATGCTCTTGCATTGCTTTGTGCACGGCTCGATCGAGCGCGGCCTTGCTCTTAGCGAAACCTGAGAACGGCGTTCCGGCGCTTGATCCAAAGACGAAATCGCAACCGTCGATCTTCGGTTGGGCCTCGATCACGTCAAGCGCGGCCTTCGATAGCGGTACATGGTTCGGGCACTTGGTCTTGTATCGTTCGGCCGGGCTCGTCCATATGCCGTCCTGGCCAATCTCCTTGCGGCTCATACCTGCAATCTCATCGCGCCGCTGCGCGGTCAGCAACAGGGTCTTGACCAATGCCCCGAAAGTCCCGGCCTGCCCGAGTGACGGCCAGGTGGCGCGGATTTCTTCGTCCGACAGGACTCGGGTGCGGGCGCGTTCCTTCGGGTTGGCCCTCGGCTTTACGCGCACGAAAAGGGCTGTCAGGTTGAACTGATCGTCCCGCTCGGCATACCAGCTGAAGGCCCTTCGGAGATAGGCGCGGGTCCTGTCCGCCATGACGGGACCTGCCTCATCTTCGATCCGGTCGAGCATTTCCGCGACGTGAGAGCGGCGCAATTCATAGACACCCAATTTGCCGATGCGCGGCTTTACCAGCCGCTCAAACGCGCTTTCGATGGCGTCACCGCTACGCAGTGGCCTTTCCTTGTTGCGGACGTACCGGGCAACAAAGTCGTCAAGAACGACGGAGACGGTCTTGATTTCTGGGAGCGGCGCCCGATCGCTAAGCGGGTTCTCGCCACGATCAACGCGCTGGCGCAGGTCGCGGGCCACGCGAACGGCCTTGAGCGCGGACCAGTCCGGCCAGGCACCAATGGTATAGCGGCATTCGCGGCCACGAAGCCGGTAGTTAAGGATAAAGGCTCTGGCCCCACTGGCAGTAACCCGGACGCCAAATCCCCTGGGTGCCTTCGCGCCCTGGACGGTGGCTCCCGCAAAATAGGTGATGCGATTGCCCTCGGCCGGAAGCGGCAATTGCTTGATCGTATCCTCGTTCAACTTCGCCGGGGCACTTCCGTGTCCGTAGTGTGTCCGCACTGTCAGTTCACCTGAATGTCCGCCAATGTGTCGCTATTGCCGCGTCGTGCACCGCGAAAGTGCCTGATGCGGCTGACGTTTTTGGACAGGTCCGAGCGGAACTGTAGTTTTGGCAATGACTTGACGAAAAGGGTCCAGCGTGACTTTTAATCACGGGGTCCAGGGTTCAAATCCCTGCGCGCTCACCACTCCCGATCATGGCCGTTTTCTTGGCCGTTTGCGGCGATCGGGCCCGAGAGTTTTTCTGCTTTGAATCCGTGGCTTGCAAACACTTTCTCAAGCTATTTGCGACAATGATGTGACCGTCGATGCATCGGCATACGGGGACGGGGGAGATCGTAGACGCAGCGTATCCGCGGCGGTCTCCCCCGGACTAAACTTTGCGGGACGAGAACGTTATACCCCCGGCGCCCGACCAATCGGATCGCATCACAATGGCAGACCGCGACGGCCCCGACGGCAGCCAGCGGCGTTCCCTGATCGCGCTCGGCGTAGTGGTGGTCCTGTTCCTGGTCGGCTGGCTGTTGGCCCACGCGCTCTACGCGTCGGGGAAGTTGGAAGATTGCCTGATGTCGGGCCGCACCAATTGCGCGCCGCTGGATACGCCGGGCCGCTGACGGCCAAAGCCGCGCCGTAACGCAAAACCTGCCGTTTCGTTCCGTTGTTGCGGAACCATCCACAGCCACGAGAGTTTCATCAAGGCGTCGCGGCGGCGCCATACGCGACTCTCAACATACTTGGCGATTGGCATACTTGGCGATTGGTGCGGTGAGCGAGCGTCGAGGAGGCATCGGCGATGATCGACCAATCCGCGTGCCAGAGTGCGTCAAGGTGGGTTCTCGCGACCGAAGATTTGAGCCGGCCGAAATGCCCGGATTGCGGCAGCGTCCTGCTGATCGCCGAGGAGTCCCGGTTCAACCTTCGCGGCCGTATCGACCATGCCTGGTCCTGTGACGCCTGCGGTACTGCGTTTGTCACCTCGATCAGGCTGCGGCGGCGGGCCCGGCAAAATGTCGCCTACCCGTATGATCCGGTTGAGTAAAATTCCGCGTATCGAGGCAGGCATGGCGCCGCGTGCCCCGACCGGTAGCTGCGGCCAAATGGTCAGCAAAGTGGTCAAGGCTGTCGGAACAGGCAATAATCATTACCAACGCGGTGTTCGTATTCATTACCGCGAAACAGTCCACAAGGAGGGACCCCATGCGTCAAATGTTTGATCGTCGATCTGTATTGGGACTTGCCGTTGGCAGCGCAGCCGGCGCGGTCTTCGTATCGTCCGCCCAGCCGACTTACGCGGCCGGCACGGCCTACAAGGCGGCACTGGACGGCAAAAGCGAAGTGCCGCCCACGACGAGCAGCGGCACCGGCACGGCCACTGTGACTTACGATCCGGCCACCAAAACGGTCACCTGGGAAGGCAGTTTTTCCGGGCTGTCCGGAGCGGCCACTGCGGCACACATCCATGGTCCTGCCGAAGCCGGTAAGAATGCCGGCGTCATCGTTCCGCTCTCGCAGAAGGACGTTCCCTTCACCAGCCCGTTCAAGGGTACGGCGACATTGGCCGATGACAAGGCCGCAGCACTCGCGGCGGCGCTGTCGTCCGGCCAGGCCTATGTGAACGTCCACACCGCGGCAAACCCCGGTGGCGAGCTGCGCGGCCAACTGAAGGGTTAAAGCGCGCTGGGTTGTTGCGTCATTACCAGCTGCGATCTGTGTCACCCGTCGGTCCTGCGTATCATGGACCGGCGGGTACTCTTTTGTGTGGCAGCGATTTTAGGCGTTAGCCGACGCAGTGTTACTGCTTGGCGATGCCGGCCTGCGCGATCACCTTGCCCCATTTCTCGATATCGCCGCGCATGCGCGCGTCGAGCTCCGCCGGCGTCGAGGCTTTGGCGTCGATGCCGAGATCGAGCGCGCGCTTCTTCAGATCGGGGTCGGCCAGCACCTCGTGCAGCGCCTTGTTCAAGGTTTGAAGGATGGCGTCGGGCGTGCCGACGGGCGCGTAAAGCCCGTTCCATGCCGTGACGTCGAAATTGGCGACGCCGCCTTCCTGCACTGTCGGAATATTCGGCAATTCCGGCGAGCGCTTTGGCGCGCTGGTGGCGATAACGCGCGCCTTGCCGCCGTCGAGCGTCGGTTTGAGCGCGGCATAAAAATCGATCGCCAGCTGCACGTCATTGCGCAACAGCGCCACCACCACGTCGGGCGAGCCGCGGAACGGCACGATCACCACGTCGATGCCGGCCATGGCTTTGAACAATTCGGCGGTGAGATTTTGCGTGCCGCCGACATTGATGGTGCCGACATTGAGCGTGCCCGGCTTCTCCTTCGCGGCTTTGAGGAAATCGCCGAGCGTCTGGTACGGCGACGCCGCGTTCACCATAAAGTCGCAGGTGAAAGTGCCGATGGTGGAAATCGGCGTGAATTCCTTCAGCGGATCGAATGGCAGGTGGTTGAACAGCGGCACGCTGATCGCGGTGCCGTTGGTCAGAAGCGTCAGCGTATAGCCGTCGGTGCCGCCTGAGAGCGCGGCGCGGGCCGCGGTAATGCCGCCGGCGCCCGGCATGTTCTCGATGACGAAATTTTGCCCAAGCTTCTCGCTCAAGGCCTGCGCGACCAGGCGTGCCGTGACGTCGGCGACGCCGCCGGCGCCGAACGGCAGGATCACGCGCACCGGACGATCGGGATATTTGGCCTGCGCACGCGCTGTGGGGGCGGCAAGGCCTGTGGCCAGCAAGGCAAACGAAAAGTCCCGGCGCGTTAGTGCGAATGGCGTTTGCGTCATACTTTGAAATCCTTTTGAGCGTCCTGTTTTATGAGGCGACGGTGTAGCGTCATTCCTGGCCGCGGGCGCGGCCCGACGCTGCGACATTACGTCCGTCAGCACTAGCGGTCACGAGTCCTGGCGGTCGCCCTTCGCGGCCCATTGCTCGCGGGTCAGCGCGCGATAATCGGCAAAACGCCCAGCCGCGATGGCGGCGCGCGCCCCCGCCATCACGTCCTGGTAGTAGTAAAGATTGACGATCGACAACAGCGTGCCGCCGAGCGCCTCGCCGGCCCGGAACAGGTGATGCAGATAGGCGCGGGAAAAGTCGCGCGCCGCCGGGCAGCGGCTTTGGGCGTCGAGGGGCCGCGGATCTTCCGCATGGTGCGCGTTCTTGATGTTGATCGGACCGAACCGGGTAAACGCCAATCCATGGCGGCCGTTGCGCGTCGGCAACACGCAATCGAACATGTCGATACCGCGGGCGACCGCTTCGAGAATGTCGGCCGGCGTGCCGACGCCCATGAGATAGCGCGGCTTGTCGACGGGCAGCATCGGGGTGGTCTCGCCAACGACTTTGAGCATCACGTCTTGGGTTTCGCCGACGGCGAGACCGCCGAGCGCATAGCCGTCGAAGCCGATAGCGGCCAGCGCACGCGCGCTCGCCTCGCGTAAGTGTTGATCATCGCCGCCCTGCACGATGCCAAACAGCGCTTGGCCCGGCGCCGCCTTCGCGAAGGCGCGCTTGCAGCGCTCGGCCCAACGCAGCGAAAGATTCATCGCGCGCTCGATTTCGCTGCGCTCGGCCGGCAACCGCACGCATTCGTCGAGCTGCATGGCGATATCGGAGCCGAGCAGGATTTGCACCTCGACGGCGCGCTCCGGCGTCAGTGCGATCATGGCGCCGTCGAGATGGGAGCGGAAGGTGACGCCCTCGTCCTCGACCTTGCGCAAGGCCGCAAGCGACATCACCTGAAAACCGCCGGAATCGGTCAGGATCGGATGCGGCCAGCGCATGAAGCTGTGCAAGCCCCCGAGCGCCGCGACCCGCTCGGCCGACGGCCGCAGCATCAAGTGATAGGTGTTGGCGAGCAAAATTTCGGCGCCGGCCGCGCGCACGTCGTCGTGATGCACACCCTTGATCGCCGCCTGCGTGCCGACCGGCATGAACGCCGGCGTGCGCACCACGCCGTGCGGGGTCGCGATCTCGCCGGCGCGCGCGGCGCCGTCGGTGGCGGTGAGGTGGAAGGCGAAGGATTGGGGCATGACAGCTAATCTGCCCGAAACAACAGACAGGCGTCGCCATAGGAATAGAACCGGTAGCCGTGCTCGATGGCGTGCGCATAGGCGCGGCGCATGACGTCGAGACCGCAGAAGGCTGCGACCAGCATGAACAGGGTGGAGCGCGGCAGGTGGAAATTGGTCAGCATCGCGTCGACCGCGCGGAAGCGATAGCCCGGCGTGATGAACAGCGCCGTCTCGCCACCATAGGCCGCAAGCGTGCCGTCCTCGGCCGCCGCGCTTTCGATCAGCCGCAGCGAGGTGGAGCCGACCGCGACGATGCGGCCACCGGCGCGCCTCGTCGCGTTCAAGGCCGCCGCCGTCTCGGCGCTCACTTCACCCCATTCCGGATGCATGTGATGGCCGGCGGTGTCGTCGGCCTTGACCGGCAGGAACGTGCCCGGCCCGACATGCAAGGTCACGCGATGCAGCGCGATGCAGCGCCCGCGTAATGCCTGCACCAAATTTTCGGTGAAATGCAGGCCCGCGGTCGGCGCGGCGACGGAACCTTCCGTGTGGGCAAAAATGGTCTGGTAGTCGGTGCGGTCGCGCTCGTCGACCGTGCGGCGGCTGCCGATATAGGGCGGCAACGGCATGTCGCCGCGTTCGGCCAGCGCGTCGTCGAGGGCGGCGCCGTGAAACGCAAACGCAAAGGTCACCTCGCCGCCCCCGACGCCCTCGCCTTTTTCCTCGACCGTGGCGTCGAGCTGTTCGAGGAAGCACACCCGGCCTTCGGCTCCGAAGCGCACCACGTCGCCGGGTTTGAGCCGCTTCGCCGGGCGCACCAGCGCGCGCCAGCGCGAGCAGTCGAGACGCTTGACCAGCGTCGCCGCGATGGCGGGCTCGCGATCATTTTCGCCGCCGCGGCCGAGCCGGCGCCCGTGCAAATTCGCGGGTAAAACCTTGGTGTCGTTGACGACCAGCGCATCGCCGCTGCGCAACAACGACGGCAGATCGCCGATGACGCGATCCTCGCGCTCGACCGCCGCGCCCGGACGCACGACGAGAAGTTTCGCGGCATCGCGCGGCACCGCCGGCCGCAGCGCGATGCGGTCCTCAGGCAGGGCAAAATCGAATTCGTCGGTGCGCATGATCCGTCAATATGGCTCGCCAAGTTGCCCGCCGCCGGGTGCTTCGCCTACAACGGCCATATCGCAACCTTTTACGCGGCAATCAATGTGACGGCGAGCGCGGTCATCCAGGTCAAACGGGGCATCGGCGACGTCATCTGGCATCTGCCGTTTGTCCGGGCCATCGCCGCCGTATCGCCGGGCGGCCAGGTGACGTTCCTGGCGCCGCCGTCGAGCGGCGCCAAAGAGCTATTGGCGGCGGAGCCGAGCGTCGCCGAGACGGTTTATTTCGACAATTCCGGCTCGCAGCTGCGCCGCGGGCTGAACCAGCTTTTGCTCATCGCGCGGCTGCGGCAACGCCATTTCCGCCGCATATGGATTCTCGATCGCACCATCCGCCCGGCGCAGGCCGCCAAGCTTGCCGGAATCCCTGAGCGCATCGGTCTCGGCCTTGGGCCGCAGCAGCGCTACATCACCAATCCCGGCATCGAGCAGAGTCATTTCCACGATCAGCCGATCGATTGGCTCATCGCGCTGATGGCGGCCATGAACGTGCCGCTGCCGACGACGGAGCCGGATCTGCCGGTGCCCGCCGCAACGCTCGCCAAGATCGCCGAAAAATATCAATCGCGGCTGCGGCCCTGGATCGTGCTCGGCTTGGGCGGCTCGCATCCGGACAAGGATTGGTCGGACATCCGCTGGCTGGAATTCCTCGCCAAGTTGCGCCGCCGTTTCGATGGGACGGTGTTTTTGATCGGCGGGGCGCAAAACCATGCGCGCGCGGATGGCTTGATCGAACACACGTCTGGGACGGCCGCGGTCAACGCCTGCGACCGCACGCTTATCGAGGCGGTCGCGCTGCTTCGCCTCGCCGACCTCTTCATCGGCACGGATTCCGGCCCGATGAATCTCGCCGTTGCTGCGGAAACCGATGCGTTCGCGCTGTTCGGCGCGACGCCGGTGCTGAAATATTCGAAATTCATCCACCCCATCGTGCCCGAGGGCGGGCCCTCCCCCGGCGGCATGAAACGGATTGCGCCTGCTGCGGTGCTGGAACAGGTCGCGCCGCTGTTGTCGCGGGTGAAAAACCCGAAATGAGCTATTGCTGCGATTTGTTGTCGCCGATGCTGCGGTTGTCGACGAAGCGGATGGCGATCGGGCGGCCGGCAACGGCGCCGCCCATGCCGTCGCTGAAATGCAGCGGCGTGCAGCGCTTGAGCGCCGCATTCACCGCGTCGCGATAAATATCGCGCACGTCGGCCGGCGCGTCGTGGCTGGCATAGGTCACTCGCGGCGGCGCCACGATCTCGCCGTCGCGCTTGAAGGCAAAGCGCACGGTGTATTCCATGCCGTGCCGCGCTTCGTCCTTCGGCGGCGGCACCCAGCAGGCGCGCAACGCGGCGAACATGGCGCGGATCGAATCCAGCGGATGCTGTTCCGCCGTATCGTTCGCCGTTTCGTTGCCGCTAGCGGCCTGATCGCTGTTGGCCGCTCCGGCATCCTTGTGCGTCGGATCGTCGTCGGTCGAGACGATGGTCAGCCTTAAATCCTCGCCGATCGGCGGCAGGTAATACGGCAGGCAGGGGCCGCGATGGAATACGCCGCAAAATGACGGATGACATGGCCGGCCGCTGAGCACGCTGCATTGCGATTGCGGCGTCTGCGCCCAAGCAACCGGCGTCATGCCGGCCGCGGCAAGACCGATAATAATCCCTAAAACACCCGCATCACGGAGCAGACGCAACGGTCTCCTCCCGGTTACTCCGCGTCGGCCGCCACCCGCATGCGCACGATCTGGTCGGGCTTTGTCGGCGGCTCGCCGCGCTTGAGCTTGTCGACCACGTCCATGCCGTGCACGACCTCGCCGATCACGGTGTATTGCTTGTTCAGAAAGAAGCCGTCGTCGAACATGATGAAGAACTGGCTGTTGGCGGAATCGTTGCTGTGGCCCTTGCGCGCCATGCCGACGATGCCGCGCTTGAACGGCACCTCGGAGAATTCGGCCTTGAGGTCCGGATGTTTTGAGCCGCCGGTGCCGTTGCCGTGCTGGCCGTCGCCGGTCTGCGCCATGAAGCCGTCGATGACCCTGTGGAACGGCACGTTGTCGTAAAAACCCTCGCGCGCCAGCTTCTTCAGGCGCTCGGCATGGCCGGGCGCGACGTCGGTGCGCAGCTTGATGACGATCTGGCCGGGCGTGGTTTCGAGGATCAGGGCGTTTTCCGGGTCGGTGCCCGGCGGCAGGGATTGAGCAGTCATGGTTGCGTTCCTGTTTTCGCAAAAGCCAAGGCGTTATTTCGCGATCGTCGCCTTCTTGATGTAGTCCATATTGGCAAACTCCGCCGTCAGATAAGCGTTGCCTTCGCGCTGGATCCGGTCCTGTGCCGGTCCGCGGCCGCGCGGCGCGCCTTCGCCGTAATCGGCGTAGAGCGCGTCGACCACGGTCATGCCGGAGACGACCTTGCCAAACGGTGCAAAGCCCTGACTGTCGAGGGCGGAATTGTCGGCGAAATTGATGAACACCTGGGTGGTGCGGGTATTGGGGCCGGCGGTGGCGAAGGTGATGTAGCCGCGGCCGTTGCTCTGCTTGACCGGATCGTCCTTGATGCGCGCCTCGCGCCACACCGACGAGAGCTTTGGATCGCCGTTGATGCCGAATTGCACCATGAAGCCCGAGACGACGCGGAAGAAGCGGGCGTTATCGTAAAAACCGTTCTTGACCAGATTATAGAACCGGTCGGCGCCATTGGGCGCCCAATCGTGATGCACTTCGATCACGAACGTGCCCTTGGAGGTGTCGAACTGCACCTTGTAGGTCGGCGGCGCCGGCTCGTTCAAAGCGGCGGGGTTGGCGAGGTTTTGCGCGGATGCCGGTGCGGCCAAAACAAACGCGAACAGGCAAGCGATGACGCGGATCATGTCGTCTCCCGGATTAAGCTTTAAGCTTTGGCGAATTTGCGTTTCAGTCGCGCCGCAACCAGCGCGGGCACGAAGGCCGCGACATCGCCGCCCATGCCGGCAATCTGGCGCACCAAGGTGGCGGTGATCGGGCGGACCGCGGGCGACGGCGGCAGGAAAATAGTCTGCACGTCCGGCGCCATGGCGGCGTTCATCCCGGCCATCTGCATCTCGTAGTCGAAGTCGGTGGCATCGCGCACGCCGCGGACCAGGATCGTGGCCCCTTCCCGCTGCGCCGCGGTCACGACCAGGTCGGCGAACGTCGTGCAGGCGAGCGTGCAGCCGGCCGCGCGTGCCACCGGTCCACAAATCTCCTCCAGCATGTCGAGCCGCTCCTCGGCCGAGAACAGCGGCGTCTTGCCGGGGTGGATGCCCACCGCCAGCACCAGCCGGTCGGCGAGCCGCACGGCTTTACCGACCACGTCGAGATGGCCGTTTGTGATGGGATCGAACGATCCGGCAAAAAGCGCGGTCCGCGGCATGGCGGCGGTCTAGCCCGCGCCCGGATGAACCGCAAGACGCGTTCCCACCGGATCGCTCCACGCGGCACTGCGAAGGCCGAGCAAAGCCGCCGGCCGGCCCAAAGACACTGCGTCCGCAATCAAAACTGGCCTGAATTAACTATTGCATTCAGTAAGTTACACAAAACAGCGGATTTGTGACGGGGATCAAGGAAACCAAAGTCGGGTTGGCAGAGACTAATAGTCGAACAAGGGGCAACCCAAACGCCGCGCCGAACGTTAGTTGGCACAGACGGCAGCGGGTTGCGAACGGGGACGGTGTTCATGCTCAGGACAATTTACGCCATCATCGCGGCAGCGATCATTGCCGCGTGCTTGGTTTTCGCGCCCAGCCTGTCGCCCCAGGTCGAGGCCGGTGCGCCGTCGGCGACCGGCAAGGCCGATCGCGCCGATGCGCGGCCGATCGCCGGCGATTGCTCGGAACGGCCGTGGCCCTATATGGAAGCCAACTGCCTGCGCGATACGCGCAATCCGATGGGGCAGGCCCGTGAAGTCAGGTTCGTTCCGATGAACGCTGCGGCGCGCCGGCCGTTGGCCAAGCCTGCGGTCAAGCCAGTAGTCGCCTCGCGCTAGCGCGAAGTCCGAATTTGCAGTTTGCCGTGGTACTCCCCGGCGGGCGGTGAAAAACCTCCCGCCGAATTTTTTTGATTTTTTGTCTTTCTTGCGCGCCGCGCGCCGCGCGCCGTCTTACTGCGGCTCGAGGTGGAGCGCTTGCACGATCGGCGTCCATTTCTTGATGTCGGCGCTCATCAGATCGGTAAGATCCGCCGACGTGCCGCCCTTGGCCACGTTGCCGAGCCGGGCCAGCGCCTGCCGGGTCGCGTCGGTGCGCAGGCTTGCATTGATCGCGGCGTTGAGCTTTTGCACGATTGCCGCATCCGTGCCGGCCGGCGCGAACAATCCGGTCCAACTCGCCGCCAGCACGCCCGGATAGCCGGCCTCGCCGATGGTCGGCACGTCGGGCAGCTCCGCAATCCGCTTGGCGCTGAGCACGGCCAGCGCCCGCAACTGGCCTCCGGCGATATGCGGCAGCAGCGGGCTCGAGGCCTCGAAGGTCAATTGCAGATTGCCGGCAATGACGTCCTGGATGGACAGCGCGCCGCCGCGGTAGGGCACATGCACCATCGCGACGCCGGCGGCCGACTTGAACAATTCCGCGGTCAGGTGCGGCACTGTTCCCGTTCCTGCGGAGCCATAGCTGAGTTTTCCGGGATTGGCCTTGGCGTAAGCGACCAAGTCGGCCACCGACCGGAATGGCAGCGACGGATTGACCACGAGGATGACCGAGCCCTCGGCATAGGGCGCGATCGGTGCAAAGCTTTTCAGCGGGTCATAGCCCGGATCCTTGTAGATCAGCGGCGAGATCACCTGGCCGCTGGCGCTGCTCATCAGCAGCGTGTAGCCGTCGGGATCGCTGTGGGCGACGTCGCGGGAGCCGAGCGTGTTGCCGGCGCCGCTGCGGTTCTCGATGAAGAATTGTTTGCCCAAAACCGTGCTGAGATCGTTGGCCATGACTCGGGTGACGAGGTCGACCGTTCCCGCCGCGACCGTAGGCACGATGATTTTCACCGGCCGATCCGGATAGGTTTGCGCCTGCAGCGACAGTGCGCTGCAAAGCCACAGCAGCGTTGCGCCGGCCGCGCGCAGCGGAATGCGTCCTATCATGGCTTGTCGAGCCCGAGCGCCTTGACGATCGGCGACCATTTGGCGAGGTCGGCTTTGATCACCGCGGTGAAATCCGCGGGCGTGCCGCCGAGCGGCGCATTGCTCAGGCGCTCCAACGCGGCTTTCAGTTCCGGCGTCTTCAGCCCGTCATTGATCGCGGCGTTGAGTTTTTCGACGATCGGTTGCGGCGTATGCGCCGGCGCCAACAGCCCGGTCCAGCTGGTCGAAACGAAATTCGGAAATCCGCTCTCCACCATGGTCGGCACGTCGGGCAGTTGCGGGATGCGTTTCGGCGTCGTCACCGCCAGCGCGCGCAGCCGGCCGGCCTGGATGAGCGGCAGCAGCACGCTGGTGCCTTCGAAGGTCATCTGCACGTTGCCGGCGACCAGGTCGGTGATCGACGGTCCGCCGCCTTTGTAGGGCACGTGCACGATGTCGATGCCGGCGCGCGCCTTGAACATTTCGCCGATCAGATGCGGCAACACGCCGATGCCGCCGGAGGAAAAATTCACCTTGCCCGGATTGGCCTTGGCATAGGCGACCAGCTCTTGCACGGTGTTCGCCGGCACCGCCGGATTGACCACCAAAATGTTGGAGCTTTCGCCGACCAGCGCGATCGGATCGAAACTTGCGAGCGGATCGTAGCCGGCATCGGGATGCAGCAATGGCGCGATGACGAGCCCGCTGGCGCTGGAATAAAGCAGCGTATAGCCATCGGGCGCGGCTTCGGCTGCGTCCTTCGAGCCGATCGTATTGCCGGCGCCGGCGCGGTTTTCGACCACCATCCCTTTGCCGAGCGCAGTCTGCAGATAATTCGCCGTGATCCGCGCAATGACGTCGACCGGGCCACCCGGCGGCGTCGGCACGATGATTTTCACCGGCCGGCTCGGATAATCGTCGGCAAGCGCGGTGGCGACGGCGAACGCGGCAGTCAACAGCGCCGCCGCGAGCGAACGGATCATGGCGTTCCCCTGTTATTCCTGAAACGGGAACGACCGCTTTATCTTACGCTCGGCGTTTTGACCATGTACCGGTTGCCGCAGCACTGGCCTTGCGCCTCAACTGCCGCGTAGCACCAAGCGCTCCATGCGCATGGCTTCGATGAGATCGCTGTTGAATACCAGCAACTTTTGTCCGGCTGTGTCGTCGGCATTCGTCACTTTGAGCGTCAGGTCGGCGTCATAGACGCGCTTGAGCTCAGTGTCGGCCAACGCGCCGCTGGTAATGAAGATGACCGCTTGCTGCTGCGTGCCCGGTTGCAAGGCGGGAGAGAAGCAGTAGAAGAGAGCGCCGGTCGCCCAGGGCGTGGCGCGGCCGCGCGACGCCAACACGGCGCCGAAATAAACACATGAGATGGCCTTGGCGCTGCCGTTGTAGATCGAGAATTTGACCGTCGGGCGGTCGGGACGCCAAGTCCGGTCCCAATCATATCGCTCGTTCTCGATCACGATCTTGGACAGCGTTTTGTCGGCATCGGGATTGCCCAGGTGGCCTTCGGCCCGCGCGATCTCGGCATCGATATCGGCAACGACGATGCCGATCACTGCCGCTGCGGTTTTGCCCTCGATCGTCGGCCGCATGCGGTCGAGCACGACCGTTGGATTGGCGACGCCCTCGAGTGCGGCGAGATTCGGCGGCGCCCTCAGCAAGCCGGCCCGGGTGAATTCCGTGGCACCGCCCACCGCCAGCGTCACCAGCGCGATTTTGAGTCGATTGCGGTCTCGCACGTTCAATTTGGCATTGATGGCGTCGAGGCTCTTTTGATAGGCCGGCACGCTCGACGCGTCGAACAGCAGTTCTGGCTCGCAGGCCGCCAGCGCGAGGCAGCAAAGCGCCGCGGCGCCGAGCGCCGTTGCGGCGGGGAAGCGATTTTTCAGCGATCGTGCCAGCGCGACAATCATGGGCGGCTCACGGCAACCGGACCCATCGTCTAACGGCGGAAAATCAATAAATGGTTGTGTCACGCGGCGACCGCGGCCGATGCTTAACGGAAAGTGGGCAAGCGGCAACGCGGGCTGGCCCTAGCGGCCCACAACCAATCGCGGTAAAGCGTAGGCGGCCGGGGTAATCGGGGCCTTCGGCGCTGGAAAACAAGGGTTTTTTCGGTGATCTGCCTGATCGACAATTATGACAGCTTCACCTTCAACCTGGTGCACTATCTCGGTGAACTGGGGGCGGAGGTCGAGGTGCATCGCAACGACAAGGTGACGAGCGGCGCCGTCATCGCCGCCGATCCCGACGCCATCGTGCTCTCGCCCGGCCCCTGCACGCCCAAGGAGGCCGGCATCTGCCTCGGCCTGATCGCGCAAGCTTCGGCGAAAATCCCGATCCTCGGCGTCTGCCTCGGCCACCAGGCGATCGGCAACGCTTTTGGTGGAAAAGTGGTGCGCGCACCGACCCAAGTGCACGGCAAGCTGTCGGAGATCCGCCACAACGGCTCCGGAATTTTTCGTGGGATCAACGCGCCGTTCAAGGCGACGCGCTATCACTCACTGGTGGTCGAGCGATCGAGCATGCCGCGCGAGCTGGCCGTGACCGCCGATACCGACGACGGCGTGGTGATGGGGCTCGCCCATACACAGCTGCCGGTGCACGGCGTGCAGTTTCATCCCGAGAGCATCGCGTCCGAGCACGGCCATCTGCTGCTGAAGAACTTTCTCGATATCGCCGCGGCCTGGAATGCGTCGACCGGACGGCGTCAAGTAATTGCGCCGAACCCGCCGCAACGGGCGCGAGCGCGGGTCAATTGATTGCGTGATTGAGGACGATACAGTGACCGCACAATTCAGGGGCCTGATCGGCAAGGTCGCGACCGGGGCGACGCTCAGCCGCGACGAAGCGGCCGACGCCTTCGAGCAGATGATGTCCGGCGAGGCGACGCCGTCGCAGATGGGCGCGCTGCTCATGGGGTTACGCGTGCGCGGCGAGACCGTGGACGAGATCACCGGCGCGGTCACCGCCATGCGCGCCAAGATGGTGCGCGTGCAGGCGCCGCCCGACGCCATCGACGTGGTCGGCACCGGCGGCGACGCTTCTGGCTCGTTCAACATTTCGACCTGCGCGGCGCTGATCGTCGCCGGCGCCGGCGTGCCGGTCGCCAAACACGGCAATCGCGCGCTGTCGTCGAAATCCGGCGCCGCCGACGTGCTCGCAGCGCTGGGCGTCAATATCGACCTTTCGCCGGACAAGATCGGGCTGTGCATCCGCGAGGCCGGCATCGGCTTCATGTTCGCGCCGGCGCATCATCCGGCGACCAAAAACGTCGCCGCCACCCGCGTCGAGCTCGGCACCCGCACCATCTTCAACTTGCTGGGGCCCCTGTCGAACCCGGCCGGCGTGCGCCGGCAGATGATCGGCGTGTTCTCGCGGCAATGGACCGAACCGTTGGCGCAAGTGCTGAAAAATCTCGGCGCCGAGGCGGTCTGGGTGGTGCACGGCTCCGACGGTCTTGACGAGATCACGACGTCGGGCCCGACCAGCGTCACGGCGCTGGAAAACGGCGCCATCCGCAGTTTTGAGATTTCGCCGGAACAATTTGGCTTGCCCAAGGTCAAGCCGGAAGCGCTGCGCGGCGGCGATGCCGCCACCAATGCCAAGGCGGTGCAGGAGGTGCTCGAAGGCAAGAAAACGGCGCTGCGCGACGTCGCGCTGTTCAACGCCGCCGCCGCCCTCGTCGTCGCCGGCAAGGCCAAGGAGCTCAAAGCCGGCCTCGAGCTCGCCGTGCAATCGGTCGATTCCGGCGAAGCCGAAGGCCGTCTCGATCGGCTGATCGTGGTGTCGAACGATGGCTGATATTTTGGAGAAAATCGGCGCCTACAAGCGCGCCGAGATCGTCGCCGCAAAGCTTGCGCGCCCGCTCGACGCGGTCGAGCGCGACGCCAAGACCGCGAGCCCGCCGCGCGGTTTTTTGCGCGCCATCGAACGGCGGCTCAAGGCCGGCGATTTTGCGCTGATTGCCGAGATCAAGAAGGCGAGCCCGTCGAAGGGCCTCATTCGCGACGACTTCGATCCGCCGGCGCTGGCCAAGGCCTACGAAGCAGGCGGCGCCGCCTGCCTTTCGGTGTTGACCGACGCGCCGTCGTTCCAGGGCCATCTCGATCATCTGCGCGCGGCGCGCGCCGCCGTGGCGCTGCCGGTGCTGCGCAAGGATTTCATGTACGATCCTTATCAGGTGACCGAGGCGCGGGCTTGTGGCGCCGACTGCATTTTGATCATCATGGCCGCGGTCGACGACGCCTGCGCGGCTGAGCTCGATGCGGCGGCCGCCGCGCTCGGCATGGATGCGCTCGTCGAAGTCCATGACGAAGATGAGCTCGACCGCGCGCTGCGGCTAAAATCGCGGCTGATCGGCATCAACAACCGGAACCTCAAAACCTTCGAGACGACGCTTGCCACCTGCGAGCGGCTGGCGCAGCGCGTTCCGGCCGAAAGGATCATCGTCGGCGAGAGCGGCATTTTCATGCCCGACGATCTGTTGCGGCTCGGCAACGCCGGTATTTCGACCTTCCTGGTCGGCGAAAGTTTGATGCGCCAGGACGATGTCACGGCGGCGACTCGCGCGCTGCTGGCGCGCAAGCCCGCGCTCGCTGCGGCTCGGTGAATGCCGTGGCGCGCGGCGCGAAAAAACTGAGCCATATCGGCACGCGCGGCGAAGCCCACATGGTCGATGTCTCGGCCAAGCCTGTCACCGCGCGCGTGGCGCTGGCCGAAGGCCGCGTGCTGATGCAGGCGAAGACGCTCGACATCGTGCGCAAGGGCGATGCAAAAAAAGGCGACGTGCTCGGCACTGCGCGCATCGCCGGCATCATGGCGGCGAAGCGCACCCATGAATTGATCCCGCTGTGCCATCCGCTCCTGTTGTCGCAGATCGAAATCGACGTAATGCCCGATGCCAAGCTGCCCGGCATTCGCGTCACCGCGCGCGTAAAAGTGTCCGGCCAGACCGGCGTCGAAATGGAAGCGCTCACCGCGGTATCGGTCGCCTGCCTCACCATCTATGACATGGTGAAGGCGGTCGACCGCGGCATGCGCATCGAGGGCATCCGGCTGGTCGAGAAGAGCGGCGGCCGCAGCGGCCATTTTCGCGCGCGGGAGTAAATCAGGTGGCGTTGATCTCCGTTGCCGAGGCGCTCGACCACGTATTGGCGCACGCAGCGCCCCTGCCTGCCGAAGAGGTCCCGCTCGACGCGGCCGCCGGCCGCGTGCTTGCCCTCGACCTCAAAGCGCGCCGCACCCAGCCGCCGGCCGATGTCTCGGCCATGGACGGTTACGCAGTGCGCTCAGCCGATATCGCTGCCGCCCCCGCCCGACTGAAAGTCATCGGCGAAGTTCCCGCCGGCCGGCCGTTTTCGGCCGAGGTCGGGCCGGGCGAAGCCGCCCGCATCTTCACCGGCGGTTTTGTGCCGGCCGGCGCCGACACCGTCGTGGTGCAGGAATTGACCAAGCGCGACGGCGATTGCGTCGAGGTGCAAAAGGCCACCAGCAAAGGTCGCAATGTCCGCCCGCAAGGGCTCGATTTCCGCCTGGGCGACAAGCTTTTCGCCAAAGGCCACCGGCTGACCGCGCGCGACCTCGCGCTGGTTGCCGGCATGAACCATCCGCTGGTGCCGGTTCATCGCAAGCCCAAGGTCGCGCTGTTCGCAACCGGCGACGAGCTGGTGCCACCCGGCACCGAGCCCGGCCCCGGCCAGATCGTTTATTCCAACGGCTTTGCGCTGGCCGCGCTGATCCGCGCCGAAGGCGCCGACTTCGTCGATCTCGGCGTGGTGCCCGACAATCTCGATGCGACGATCGAGGCGGTGCGGCGCGCCCGCGATATCGACACCGATATTCTGGTGACGACCGGCGGCGCTTCGGTCGGCGATTACGACTTCGTCAACCGGGCATTTGCCGCCGAAGGCATGGCGCTGTCGTTCTGGAAGATCGCGATGCGGCCCGGCCGCCCGCTGATGCACGGCCGGCTCGGCGCCATGGCGGTGCTCGGCGTGCCCGGCAATCCGGTGTCGTCCTATGTCTGCGCGTTTCTGTTTCTGGTGCCGCTCATTCGCAAGCTCACCGGTCGCGACGATCTCGTCATTGCCACCGAAGCGGCAACCTTGGGCAGCGACCTGCCGGCGAACGACGAACGCGCCGATTATTTACGCGCGCGGCTCCTCGATGGTCCGGACGGGCCGGTGGCGACCCCCTTCCCGACCCAGGACTCCTCGATGATGGCGCCGCTGGCGCAAGCCGGCTGTCTCGTCATCCGCCAACCGCACGCCCCGGCGGCGAAAGCCGGCAGCCGCTGCGAGATGGTCCGTCTCGATCGCTGAGCGTTATTCAACCGCGCACAAAAAAAGCCCGGGACTTTCGTCCCGGGCCATTGTCCCCCAACTCCATTGTCCCCATCGTCCCCCGACGTTTAGTGCCAGTTGAAGCGCCAGACCAACTCGCTCAGCACGGCCTGTTCATAAGGCTGCATATGCACGCCAAACCCCGTCGGCGCACCAGCAGCAGTCAGGACCGGAAGATCGGCTTTGTTGTAGCTGGAGAAGCGATACTCGTTGCGCCAGAACAAGCCCGAGATCGGCAGCCAGCTGAAGTTCAGCGCGTATTCGGTGCCGCCGCCGACAAACCAGCCGTTGTAGGTATGTGACTGGATGATATTGACGACCGGGCCGATGCCCGCCCCTTGCAAGTTGACCTGATTGAAGCGCGACTGCGTGTAACCGCCGTTCGAGTAAGCCAGCAAGTTCGGCGTCACCACGTATCCGACGCGGCCGCCGACCGCCCAAGCGCCAGTCTGCTTCGCGTCGCCTATCAGCCCGGCTTCCTGCGCAGGCTCATGGATGTTCATGAAACTGTAGTCGCCGAACGCGCCGACGGTCCAATTGCCAAGACCGGCGAACGGGACCTCGAAATCGCAACCGGCGCCGGCGATGCCAAGCCAGCCGCGCGCGCCGCTGGTGTTGCGACCGTCGAGGGGCACGAGGCCTGGAAAAGTCTCGAACGAATGGTCCGTGTTCGAGACGCCGTAGCCGAAGCCGCCGTTGATGTAGCACCCGGTCCAGCTATAGGCCGGCGCCATGACAGGCGGCGCCTTGTAGACCTGCGGTGCAGGCGGCAGATCCGCCGCGAGCGCGGAGCCTGACAGCAGAGCCAAACCGGTCAATGAAGCGGCAAGGAGTCTTTTCATCTCGTTCTCCGTAAGTTACCGAAATACCATCGAATCTTTCGCCCAGGATTTCGACGATGATAGCGCAGGCCCCTCCGAAACGCTGTGACACATCGGCATCAGTGCGCGGGATTCGGCGCGCGCTCAGGCGGTATCGCGGTGTTCGCGGCGTGACGGAGATCCCAATTTTGCTTGATCGATTCGGCGCTTATCGAAACATCTGTCGTGCGGATTGTCGGAGCGGATGTCGCCGGCTCAACCGAATCCAAATCGGCCCGTTGCCGAGCCAAGCGGAAGCGCTCACGATCACCGCGCATTGTGGCCACCGCAATTAATCGTGCGTGATTTCAGCGGTTTAACTCTAACGTCCCGCAAGCCTTGAGCGTTAAATTCGAGCGTTAATCGCTCGTTTGTCACGTTCGTCGGTTTCTTCACTTCAAATTAAATGGTTGCGGAACACATATGGAACGGATAGTGTCCGTTCATGATTTGTTTCGGCCAAGGTCGCCCGGCCGGCCGGCACAAATGGGAACTGAAGGGGAAGCGCCCATGTTGCAGGAACAGCGCCAATGTTAACGCGCAAGCAAGCCGAGCTGTTGCGGTTCATCCATGAGCGCCTCAAAGAGGCCGGCGTGCCGCCCTCCTTCGACGAGATGAAGGACGCGCTCGATCTGCGCTCCAAATCCGGTATTCATCGGCTGATCACGGCGCTCGAGGAGCGCGGCTTCATCCGCCGCTTGCCGAATCGGGCGCGCGCCATCGAGGTGATCAAGCTGCCCGAATCGGTCGCCCACGGCATCGTTGCCGGCCGCTCGCGCGGTTTCACGCCGAGCGTCATCGAGGGCAATCTCGGCCGGGTCCGCACCGCGTCGGAAGACGACGGCGGCCGGCCGGTCGCCGTGCCGGTCATGGGCCGCATCGCCGCCGGCACGCCGATCGAGGCGATCCAGACGCGCAGCCACACCATCAACATGCCGCCCGAGCTGCTCACCGCCGGCGAGCATTTCGCGCTCGAAGTGCGCGGCGATTCGATGATAGAGGCCGGCATCCTCGACGGCGACATCGCGCTGCTGAAGCGCATGGACGCCGCCGATACCGGCGATATCGTTGTTGCGCTGATCGACGACGAGGAAGCGACTTTGAAACGTTTCCGCCGCCGCGGCGCCTCGATTGCGCTGGAGCCGGCCAACACCTCCTACGAAGTGCGCATCCTGCCGCCCAATCGCGTGCGCATTCAGGGCAAGTTGGTGGGACTGTTCCGGCGGTACTAGAACTTTTCACTGATCCGCTTCGATATCGTCTTGGCGCGGTGTCGCGTCGCGCGGCATTGCGCGGGACGCTGCTGGCGGAGCGGGAGTCGGATTGGCCGTATCGGCGGCCCGCAAACGCCGCGGCGCCCAGGGCCGATCGAAATTCGGCGGTCGCGCGGAATCGATCGTAAAGCCCGAACCGGTACGGCGTAGCGCCAGCGCTCCACGCTCGCGCAACAGCGAACGCCCGATCACCTGGGCCGCACAGTGGGGCGGCGCGTTGCGCGTCGTCATGATGAGAGCGGCGCGGCGGCAATCTTCCTCGAACGCGTCGGGTTTGAGGTCGTAGGCGACGAGAGCGCCATCGGCGAGCTTGCCGATACAGCCGGCGGCGTCGCAGGCAATGCCCTGCCCCAGCTTGCGATCGTGATAGTCGCGCGCGTCGGCGTCGGCCGCGAGCCATTCCTTGATGGCGAACGTGTCGCCGCCGGAATGGTGAAACGTGAGCAGTCCATCGGCGCCGCGCACGGCAAATGTCCGCCCATCACCTGCCAGGAGAACGTCAGGCCGCGGCGCGCTTGCCGCCCACACGATCCCGAGCGCCGCCAGCGCGAGACCGCTCCAGCGCAGCGGCGTCTTGAATAGCCCGATTACCAGGAGGCCCGCGGTCGCCAACAGCAACGGCTCGGTGCCGAACGTGGTGACGTGGCCGACGGCGCCGGGCAGGCTCGCCACCCACAGCGCCACCATATTCATCCACTCGATGCCGTAACCCATTTGCCGCCAGAACTCGGCGTCGAAGCCGAACGGAATGGCGAGCAGACCGAGCAGCCCCATCGGCATCACCCAGGCGGAAACGATCGGCATGGCGAGAAGGTTCGCAATGACGCCGTAGGGCGCCATCCGATGGAAGTGAAACGCCGCGTAAGGCGTCGTCGCCAGGCCCGCCACCAGCGACGCGATGACGAGGCTCGTGATCTCGTTCATGCCCCACAGCGCGGCGCGCGAGCCGAGCGAGCCGTCGGTGCCGGCCTTCATCCGCGGCACGCCACGGTCGTAAGCCGCGACCAGGGCCAGCGTCGCCGCAAACGACATCTGAAAACTCGGATGCACCACCGATTGTGGCGCCAGGACGAGCACCAAGAGCGCGGCCGCGGTCAAGGTGCGGATGGTCAGCGCCGGCCGGTCGAGCATGACGCCAATGAGCACGATGGCGATCATGAAATAGGAGCGTTGCGTCGCCACTTCGGCGCCCGAAAGCACCAAATAGAACGTCGTCGCGATCAGCGCGCAAAACGCCGCCCATTTTTTGATCGGCCTTCTGTCGGGGAGGCCGGGGACGAGCGCCAGCAAGGCGCGGATGATGAAGAACACCACGCCGGCGACGACCGCCATGTGGTAGCCGGAGATCGACAGCACGTGGCCGACGCCGGAAATGAACAAGGCGTTGTAAAGATTCTCCGAGATCACGTCGCGCCTGCCGTTGAGCAGCATCGCCGCGATCGCGCCGGTGTCGCCGGGCAGCACGGCGCGCACATGGGCGTCGATGGCGTCGCGCATTTGCTGCACGACCGCGCGTGCGCGTGACACGACGCCGGCAGTCGCTGGCGGCGTAATCACATTGACCGCGCCGCGGACAAAGCCGGACGCGCCGATCTGCTGAAAATAAAGATCGCGGGCGAAATCGTAAGAGCCCGGCGCCAACGGCTGCAGCGGCGGATCGAGCATGGCTTTGACTTCGACGAAGGAGCCCGCGGGCGGCGCCAGCCCGCGCTTGACCGAGAGCCGCACGCGCTGCGGCTTGTCGTCGATGCGGTTGCCGTCGATGCGGTCGACGCGCAGCACGAAGCGGTCGGTGTGCTGGCTCTCCTCGCGCAGCTCGACAAAGCCCGCGATCGTCACCCCCGAAGCCGGATAGTGCAGCACCGGATGTTCGATCATGGCGGTTTTCACCGTGGCGGCGGCAAAACCCGCAGCGATGGAGAAAACAAAAAGGCCGACGACGAACGCGAAGAGATGGCGGCGCAGCACTATGGCGCCGACACCGCAGACCGCGGCCAATGTCGTCGCCGCCCACCAGGCCGGTTCGCGATCGGCGGTGAAATAGATGATGACGCCAAAACCATAGGCAACCGCGAGCCAAGGCAAGAGCCGATCGGCGGCTATTTCCTGAGCCGCCCATTGCCGCAATTGCGTCTTGGGAGCGAAGTTCGCCCGCGGCCAAATGACATGCCATGGCGGCCGAATGCCGCCGACAGGCCAATGACCTGCCCCCGGACCCGACCACGTACCCGCCCGCGCGCCGGCATGCGCACGGCTCTCTACGCTACCGTCCTGTGCCACTGCGCGCCCCCTGCGCGCTAACTTACCGACGGCCTTATGCTAGCGGGGCGCGAGCAGCCTGGCGAGGCCGGTTCGTGCGGTGTGCAAAACGCCCTTGCAGAGACGACGCCGCAGCGACGACGCCGAATTCAAGCCGCAGTCACTTCACGTCGATCGAATAATGCCGCGTCAAGGCGTGACCGGACTCCGACAGCGCGCTCACGGTGATCGAGTCCGCGCCGTGGTAATCGGCGTTCGGTTGGTAGAAAACCAGCGTGCCTTTCGATTCGCGGGCGTTGCAGGCCGCGCGCTTATCGTCCGCCGGAAAATCGGTAAATGCCTGACCGTACTCGATGGAGAGCACGCCATGCTGCGGCTGTTCGAGCACGCGGACCGTGACCGGGCCCACGGATTTACAGTCCGGAAAGATGTAATGGATGAAATCCAGCTGAAGCTTTTGCTCGGCAGTTGCGACTCGGGTGAGTTCGAGCGTCTCGGAGTCTTTGCCCGATGCCGGCGCTGAAGTCTTCACCGCCGCGGCCGAAGCTGCCGGCGGCGCTCCCTTGCTTTGCGGTAGCTGCGATGGCGACGACACGGTCTGTTGGCTGCTCATCTGTCCAAAGCAACGCGGCCGCAGCTTGGCGTAGGCCGCCGCATATCCGTCCATGGTCAATGTGACATTGCCCAGTTCTTTTCGGTTCAACTCGGACCCGGGCAGCTCGATCGTTGCACCGTCACCGACGGTGTCGAGCGCGTTGATCGCCATCCAACCCGAGCGGATATAGAAGCTGGTGGACTTCACCCGGTTGAGACTGACCCGCTTGCCGTCGACGGCCATGGTTGCGGTTGGCGATCCGGCGCCGGAAGATTCCGTATCCGACCCGAGCTGCTGTCGCGCCAATATCAGGAACATGCCGCCACCGGCGTTGCAGCCGACCTGGATCATGCCATCGACATAGTGCGGCTGATCGCCGTCGGCGCGGACAAAGAAAAGCTTTCTGATCTGCGCCACGGGTTCATCGGAGTAGCGCCACACGGTTTCGCCGAACTCCCGGCGATCTATGCCGAAGCGCACGATTTCGTCGCGTTGCACAAGCCTGACCGACTCGAACGGCGTCGCCACGGCGGCGGCGAACAGCGCATCGTCGATGCCCATGGCGCGCAGATAACTGCGCACGTTCGCATGGGACAAGCGCATCACTGTCGTCAGCGCGGCCCCACGCGGCACCTTTGCATTCGGATCGACGCCGATGTCGTGAATACCGAGCTTCACCCACGGCGGCACGCGACGGACGGCGCCGCCGGCCAGGGCGTAGACGCAACTCGAATTGCACGCGTAGGCGGTCGCCGAGATTTCCGCTTCGACGGCCTGCCCGGCGCGCTTTCGGGCCTCGCACGCATTGGCCGTTTGTTTGTCGCCGCCGCAACCCAGCGCCACCGTCTGCCCGACGCTGACTGCGAATTTCTTATCGCGGATGAGCCGCCCGAGCTCCAGCGCGTCGTTCACTTTTCCGCCCGGCGAATGAAAGAAGATGGGCGGCCGGCGGTCGCCCAATTTCCGCAGCAGCTGGCGGAACCGGTCGGCGGCACCGGCATCGATCTTGCCCTCGGCCGCAATCCATTCACTGCAGCCCGGCCCGCAGGCATTGGCGTCGCCGTGGGCCAAATAAAATTCGATTGGAGTCGTCAGCGCGGCATTCGGTGGCGCGGGGTCCGCTCGGGTCGGCTGCGGCGGCTTTTGCGCGACGGCGACCGTGGCGCTGCCGAGGGCGCAGGCGATGAGGACAAAGACGAAGGGGATCGCTCGGGTGGACATAGCCGGATTGGTCTGTGCGGCACACGATTACTATCACAACCATGCAGGGCGTTCACGTGCGAACGCTACCCCATTTCCATGTTTTATGATGCATACCGGGGCGAACTGAAAACGCGCCCGGCGCAGTGCCGGCAAGCTCCGCTTTACGTTCCGCCACCGCCGCCGCCGGACACCTTGGCCCAGGTGTCGCGCAGGCCGACAGTGCGGTTGAACACCAGCCGCTCGGGCGTGGAATCCTTGTCCGGGCAGAAATAGCCCAGCCGTTCGAACTGCACCGCGTCATTGGCATTGCGTCCGGCCAGCGCCGGCTCGACCCTGGCATCGGCGATCACGTCCAGCGAATTTGGATTGATGTCGGCAGCGAAATCGGTCGCGCTCGGGTCGGGTTTTGTGAACAGCGGATTGTAGAGCCGCACCTCGGCCGGGACGGAATCCGGCGCCGACACCCAATGCATGGTCGCCTTCACCTTGCGGCCATCGGGGGAGTTGCCGCCTTTGGTGGCGGGATCGTAGGTGCATTTCAGCTCGACCACCTCGCCGGCCGCGTTCTTCACCACCTCGCGGCAGGTGATGAAATAAGCGTAGCGCAGCCGCACCTCGGTGCCGGGGGACAGCCGGAAGAATTTCTTCGGCGGGTTCTCCATGAAATCGTCGCGCTCGATGAAAAGCTCGCGGCCGAAGCGGATGCGGCGGGTGCCGGCTGCGGCATCTTCGGGGTGATTGACCGCCTCGACCTCCTCGCTTTGGCCTTCCGGGTAACTCTCGATCACCACTTTGAGCGGGCGCAGCACCGCCATGCGCCGCTGCGCGGTCTTGTTCAATTGCTCGCGGATGGAAAATTCCAGCATCCCCATATCGACGGTGCTGTTGGCCTTCGCAACCCCGATGCGCTTGACGAAATCGCGGATCGCCTCCGGCGGCACGCCGCGGCGGCGCAAGCCGGCAAGCGTCGGCATGCGCGGATCGTCCCAGCCGTGGACATGGCCGCCGCGAACGAGCTCGGTGAGCACGCGTTTCGACAGGATCGTGTAGGTGAGATTGAGGCGGGCGAATTCGTATTGATGCGGTTGTGACGGCACCGGCAGGTTTTGCAGAAACCAGTCGTAGAGCGGCCGGTGATCCTCGAATTCCAACGTGCACAGCGAATGGGTGATGCCCTCGATGGCATCGGACTGGCCGTGAGCGAAATCGTAGCTTGGATAGATGCTCCAGGTTTTGCCGGTGCGCGGATGCTCGGCGTGCAAAATGCGATAGAGCACCGGGTCGCGCAAATTGATGTTGCCGGAACCCATGTCGATCTTGGCGCGGAGCACGCGGGCGCCGTTCGGAAATTCGCCGGCACGCATGCGGTGGAAGAGATCGAGATTTTCTTCCACGCCGCGGTCGCGGAACGGGCTGTTCTCGCCCGGCTCCGTCAAGGTGCCGCGCGCCGCGCGCATCTCGTCCTGGCTCTGGTCGTCGACATAGGCTTTACGAGCGCGGATCAAATCCTCGGCCCAGGCGTACAGCTGCTCGAAATAATCCGACGCATGATAGAGATGCGTGCCCCAATCAAAACCGAGCCAGCGCACGTCGCGCTCGATGGCGTCGATATATTCCTGGGATTCCTTGGTCGGATTGGTGTCGTCGTAGCGCAGATTGCAATGGCCGCCAAATTCGTCGGCGATGCCGAAATTGAGGCAAATCGACTTGGCGTGACCGATATGCAGGTAGCCGTTCGGCTCCGGCGGAAAGCGGGTGACGATTGTCTTGTGCCGCCCCGATTCCAGGTCGGCACGCACGATGTCGCGAATGAAATCCTGGCCCGCTTCGCGAGCAGGCTCCCTTACCGGCGTCTCGACAACCGTCATGGATCAATCCGTTTGGCGCCGCCGCAAGAGCCCGGCAACGCGCCGATTCCTTAAGCCTAAGATGCGATTGCGCCCCGGATTGGACAAGTTGGCCCGCGGGGTCAAGCCCGGCGCCGAAAAAGCTTGCGCCGCTTACTGTCCTTAAGCCTCAGGCGTGCTAAACGAGCCCGCGCCCGCGGATCAGGATTGCAATGGCCGTCGTCACCCGTTTTGCCCCCTCGCCCACCGGTTTTCTCCATATCGGCGGCGCCCGCACCGCTTTGTTCAACTGGCTTTATGCCCGCGGACGTGGCGGGAAAATGCTGCTGCGGATCGAGGACACCGACCGCGAGCGCTCGACGCAAGCCGCCATCGACGCCATCCTCGACGGGCTCAACTGGCTCGGCATCGGCTGGGACGGCGAGGTGGTCTACCAATTCGCCCGCGCGGCGCGGCACCGCGAGGTGGTCGAGCAACTGCTCGCGACCGGCAACGCCTATCGCTGTTATGCGAGCCCCGATGAGCTCAAGGACATGCGCGAGGCCGCGCGCCGCGAAGGCCGCGCCAAGCTCTATGACAGCCGCTGGCGCGACCGCGATCCAGGCGATGCCCCGCCGGGCGTAAAACCGGCGATCCGGCTCAAGGCGCCGCTCACCGGCGAGACCGTGATCGAGGACCAGGTGCAGGGCCGCGTGGTCTGGCAGAACGAGAACCTCGACGATCTCGTTCTCCTGCGCTCCGACGGCACGCCGACCTACATGCTCGCCGTGGTGGTCGACGATCACGACATGGACGTCACCCACATCATCCGCGGCGATGACCATTTGACCAACGCGGCGCGGCAGAAGCAGATCTACGACGCGCTGGGCTGGCCGGTGCCGGTCATGGCGCATATCCCGCTCATCCATGGCCCCGACGGCTCAAAATTGTCGAAGCGCCACGGCGCGCTCGGCGTCGATGCCTATCGCGCCATGGGCTACCTACCGGTGGCATTGCGCAATTATCTGGTGCGGCTCGGCTGGGCTCATGGCGACCAGGAAATCTTCTCCACCGCAGAGATGATCGCGGCCTTCGACCTGCCGCAGATCGGCCGCTCGCCGGCGCGGTTCGATTTTGCCAAGCTGGAAAGCCTCAACGGCCACTACATCCGGCAAAGCGCCGACGCCGATCTGCTCGCCGCCATCGATCAGCTCCTGCCCCATATCGAAGGCGGCGCGCAGTTGGCCGCCAAGATGACGCCGGCGCTGCGCCAGCAATGGCTAGCGGCCATGCCAAGCTTAAAGGAACGCGCCAAGACGCTGCTCGATCTCATTGATGGCGCTAAGTTTCTTCTGGCGGACCGGCCGCTCCCCTTGGACGACAAGGCGGCGGCCCTGCTGACGGCGGATGCCAAAGCCTTGCTGGCCGATATCGGCGCCGAGCTGGCCGCCGTCGAGCCCTGGACGGCGGAGACGACCGAACAAGCGGTCCGCACCTTTGCCGAGCGTAAAGGCGCAAAACTCGGCGCCATCGCCCAGCCGCTACGGGCGGCGCTGACCGGTCGCACCACCTCGCCCGGAATCTTCGAGGTGCTGGCCGTGCTCGGCAAGACCGAGAGCCTCGCCCGCGTCGCAGACCAGACCGGCGCGCAAAGCGCTTAAATATAGGCAGGTTAACGTCGCGGGCGCTCTGTCACATGCCTATTATCTTGCAGTGCACACTTTGCTAAGCTACCCCCATAACGGCCGGAGCGGGCTGCCGCTTCTTTGACCACTGCCCGGAGCTTGCCGTTTCGGCCGCCACTTAATTCGAGGATACGATCATGGACGCGAAGACCGGCGCCAACATCAAGACCGGCACGCTGAAACTCGGCGACAAGGACTACAATTTTCCGATCTACGACGGGACCATCGGCCCCGAGGTGATCGACATTTCGAAGCTCTACGCCGAGGCCGGCATCTTCACCTACGATCCGGGTTTTACCTCGACCGGCTCCTGCGAATCCAAGATCACCTATATCGACGGCGACGCCGGCATTTTGCTCTATCGCGGCTATCCGATCGACGATTTGGCCGAGCACGGCGATTTCCTCGAGACCTGCTATCTCCTGCTCTACGGCGAATTGCCGACGGCTGCGCAAAAGGCCGATTTCGTCGACCGCGTGATCCATCACACGATGGTGCACGAGCAGATGAGCCGCTTCTTCCAGGGTTTTAGGCGCGACGCCCATCCCATGGCCGTCATGGTCGGTTCGGTCGGCGCGCTGTCGGCGTTCTATCACGACTCCACCGACATCACCGATCCGCAGCAGCGCATGATCGCCTCGATCCGCATGATCGCCAAAATGCCGACGCTGGCCGCCATGGCCTACAAATATTCCATCGGCCAGCCGTTCATGTATCCGAACAACAAGCTCGATTACGCCTCGAATTTCTTGCGCATGTGCTTTGCGGTGCCATGCGAGGAGTACAAGGCCAATCCGGTCATCGCCCGCGCCATGGACCGCATTTTCACGCTCCACGCCGATCACGAGCAGAACGCCTCGACCTCGACCGTGCGGCTCGCCGGTTCCACGGGCGCCAATCCGTTCGCCTGCATCGCCGCCGGCATCGCCTGCCTGTGGGGCCCGGCGCATGGCGGCGCCAACGAGGCGGCGTTGAAGATGCTCGGCGAGATCGGCTCCGTCGATCGCATCCCCGAATTCGTCAAGAAGGCGAAGGATCCCAAGGATTCATTCCGCCTGATGGGTTTTGGCCATCGCGTCTACAAGAACTACGATCCGCGCGCAAAACTGATGCAGAAGACCTGCCACGAGGTTTTGAGCGAGCTCGGCGTCAACGATCCCCTCCTCGACGTCGCCATCGAGCTCGAGCGCATCGCGCTGCACGACGAATATTTCATCGAGAAGAAGCTTTATCCGAACGTCGACTTCTATTCCGGCATCACGCTGCGCGCCATGGGCTTCCCGACCACCATGTTCACGGTGCTGTTCGCGCTCGCCCGCACCGTCGGCTGGATTGCGCAGTGGAAGGAAATGATCGAGGACCCGCACCAGAAACTCGGCCGGCCGCGCCAGCTCTATACCGGCTCGCCGCAGCGGGAATACCAGCCGATCTCGAAGCGGAAATAACCATCCTGCCCCGCGATAGCGGGGAAGGGGGACCACCCTGCGCAGCAGGGTGGTGGAAGGGGCGCGGGCCTCAGCGCTTCACAAAACGATTTAAGGCTATGACGGCGTCAAGGCTTCAAATGTCTTTCGACGGCAACGAAGTTTTGAGTCAGGCGCCCCCTCCACCACCCTTCGGGTGGTCCCCCTCCCCCGCTATCGCGGGGGCGGAAGATTTGGTGCCACCCTGCGGCGCTATTCGCGTTGCCCGTCATAACTCCAGGTCATATACACGCCGCCCCAAGTGAAGCCACCGCCGAAGGCGACTAAAATCATGCGGTCGCCGCTCTTCAGCTTGCTCTCGTAATCCCACAGGCACAGCGGGATCGTGGCCGCGGTGGTGTTGCCGTATTTGTGGATGGTGACCATCACCTGTTTCGGGTCGAGCTTCATGCGCTCGGCGGTCGCCTCGATGATGCGTCGGTTGGCCTGGTGCGGCACCAGCCAGTCGATCTGATCGGCGGTCAGGTGATTGCGCGCCATCAGCTCGGTGGCGACGTCGGCCATGCGGGCGATGGCGAATTTGTAGACCGCGGCGCCTTCCTGATGGACGTAATGCAGCCGTTTGGCCACGGTCTCCGCGGTCGGCGGCATGCGGCTGCCGCCGGCTTTTTGGTGCAGATGCGGCATGCCGGCGCCGTCGGAGCGGATCAGCGTGTCGACGATGCCGTACTTTTTGCTCGGCTCGATCAGAACGGCGCCGGCAGCGTCGCCGAACAGCACGCAGGTAGCGCGGTCGGTGTAATCGATGATCGCCGACATCTTGTCGGCGCCGACCACCACGATCTTGCGGAATTTTCCGGTCTCGATGAATTGCGACGCGATGGTGAGCGCATAGACGAAGCCGGAACAGGCCGCCTGCACGTCGAAGCTGCCGATGTTGCGGATACCGGCCATGTCGCAGATCAGGTTGGCGGTCGACGGAAAGACCAGATCCGGGGTCGTCGTGGCGCAGATCAGCAGGTCGACGTCGCCGGGCGCAGTCCCGGTTTTGCTCAACAATCCGCGCGCCGCCTCGGCGCCCATATGCGAGGTGCCGAGCCCCTTGCCCTTGAGGATGTGCCGTTCGCGGATGCCGGTACGCTCGACGATCCATTCGTCGCTGGTATCGACCATCTTGGCCAGCTCGGCGTTGGTGAGAACGTCGGGTGGCACGTAGCCGAACACCCCGGTGATCGCCGCGCGGATCGCGGGTTTGCGGACGGTTTTCTTAAGTTTGCTCACGCGGGATTCTTTGCCGTTTTGCTTGGAAGTGCCCTTGCGGCCTTAGCAGGATGACCGGCGCAATGGTAGGCCCGCATCGGTCCGCGGTTAACCAAGGGCAGCGCCGGACGCCACCGGATCGCGCCGGCCGTGCTGTTGGACCACGTCGAGGACGATGGCCGCGGCCTTGGCGCTCGGCGCCTCGCTGCCGATGGCCATGATGGCGTCGAGCCGGCCGAAGGCCTCGATTTGGCGCTGTCGCTGCGGGCTGTCCGACAGGAGCGGCAGGAGCGCCTCGGCAAGGCGCTCGGGCGTGCAATCGGACTGCAAAAATTCCGGAATGACGTTCTCGCCGAGGACCAGATTGGCCAGGATGACGCTCGGCAGCCGGGCCAAGAGCCGCACCAGCTTGATGACGATAAAGGCCTCGACCGGCGACATCCGATAAGCCGCGACCGTCGGTATGCCGGCGAGCGCAAGCTCGAGCGTGACCGTGCCGGATGCCGCCAGCGCCGCGCGGGCGCGGCGAAACGCGGCCCATTTCTCCGCAGGATCGACCACGATCCGCGGCGCGACTTTCCAGTCGGCAACAGCCGCGCGCACTTGCGCCGCGAGATGGGGGACGGTCGGCAGCACCAAGTCCATCGGGCCGGAGCGCGCGGCGACTTGCGCGATCGCTGAGCCAAATGTGCCGAGCAGGTGCCGGATTTCGCCGGCCCGGCTTCCCGGCAGGACCAGTACGACGGGCGGATCGGCACGGCGGCGCTGTGCCTCCTCGGCACTGGGCCGTAATTCGGCAATGCGCTCGATCAAGGGATGGCCGACATAGCGACACGGCGGGCCGCCGAGCTTGACGTACAAGGCCGGCTCGAACGGCAGGATGGCAAGCACCTGATCGACATAAGCGCGCATGGCGCGGGCGCGGCCGGGCCGCCACGCCCAGATCGAGGGCGACACGTAATCGAGGATCGGGATTTTGGGCGCGAGCCGACGCACGCGGCGGGCGACGCGGTGGGTGAAATCGGGGCTGTCGATGATCACCAGCGCGTCCGGGCGGGCGGCGACCACGGCGGCGGCGGTTTGCCGAATCCGGCGAAAAATCATCGGCAGCCGGCGCGGGATCGCCGCAATGCCCATGATCGAAAGCTCCTCGATGGCGAATGGACCGATAACGCCGGCAGCCGCCATGGCGCGTCCGCCGACTCCGTTGAACGTCAATGCGCCGCCGTGACGCGCCTTGAGCGCGCGAACCAATGCGGCGCCGAGCGCATCGCCGGATTCTTCCGCGGCGACGATATAAAACGAAAGCGCGTGCGGCTGCGGCTCGGCCTTCATCGCGCCGTGTCCTCGCCTACGCCGGCGACGAAAATCTTCTCCCGGTCGGCCATGGCGATGATCTCGGCGGCCTCGACCATGATGGTTGAGCCGGCGGCAACGGCGACGCCGGCAAGCCCGGCGCGCGCCGCACCCTCGATGGTCCGCGGCCCGATCGAAGGCAGATCGAAGCGGCGATCCTGGCCGGGCTTTGGCGCCTTGACCACAACGCCGACGCCGGGCGGCGTGGTGACCCGGCCCTGCCGGCGCAAATCGGCGATCCGCGCCAGCATATTGTCGGTGCCTTCCGCCGCCTCGACCGCAAGCACATTGTTGTTGGCGACGATCGCGGCCTGGCCGACGTCGAACGGGCCGAGCGTTGCGATCACTTTCAGGCCGCGCGCAATGTCGCTTAAATCGCGCTCGGTAGGCTGGCAGCGGCCGAGCACGCCTTCAGGGACAAAGACTTCCGGCGCCACGTCGCGAAGGCCGATGACGCGCAGGCCGCCCTGCTCCGCCATGCTGGCGATCCCCGACAGCAACCGGTCGTCGCCACCGCGAAAGACTCCCATGAGACGCGGCAGCAATCGGATGGTCTGCCAATCGAGCCGTACTTGCTTGAGCGGCGGCCGCAACAGCGAACCGATGAACAAGACCTCGCTGCAGCGCTCCTCGCGGGCAAGGCGAAAGAAGCGGCCGACTTGGCCGATCGCGATCCAATGATGGGTATGGCGTTCGATGATTTTGGCATCGGCCCAGCCCTTGATGCCGAACATCACTGGCTGGCGGCCGCCGCGGGCGATGGCCTCGGCGACGGCGCCCGGAAAACTGCCGCCGCCGCAGATGATGGCGATGGGACCGCGCTCGGCGTCAGCCATGGAAGCCCTCTGGAAGCCCTCGTCAGGCGGCGTCATTCGTCCGGGCCGTCGTTCCAGCGCCGCGACCGCGGCCGCATCAAGGGCCGCGTGCCGCCGGCGCGGATGAACGCGATCATCTTGCCGACCAGCGGATCGTCGCCGAATTCGCGTTCGACCGCGTCGACGCGCTCGCCGATGCGGCCTTCGACAAAAAACAGCGCGCGGTAGGCGTTGCGCACCTTGTGCATCTGCGCGCGCGAGGCGCCGCGCCGGCGCAAGCCCACCATGTTCAATCCGACCAGCGCGCCAGTCTGGCCGAGCGCAAAGCCGAACGGGATGATGTCGTCGCGCGCCGCCGACATGCCGGCCATCATCACGCCCTCGCCGATCCGCACATGTTGGTGGATCGCGACATGGCCGCCGAGAAAGGTGGAATCGCCGACCGCGACATGGCCGCCGAGCACCACGTTATTGGCGAGATTCACATCGTCGCCGACCTGGCAATCGTGGCCGACATGGGCGCCGACCATGATGAAGCAGCGGTCGCCGACCCGCGTGACGCCACCGCCGTCTTCGGTGCCGATGTTCATGGTGACGCTCTCGCGCAGCTCGCAGTGCGCGCCGATGATCAGTTTGGTCGGACCGCCGCGATAATGCACCGATTGCGGCGGCGTGCCGAGCGAGGAGAACGGATAGACCACGGTGCCCTCGCCGATCGTGGTCGCGCCGGTGACATTGACGTAGGCGATCAGGCGCACGCCGCCCAAAAGCTCGACCTGCGGCCCGACCAGGCAATACGGCCCGATCTCCACGCCCTGCCCAATGCGCGCGCCATCGGCGACGCGCGCGGTCGGATCGATCGCCATCTAGTCCTCGGCAATCATGGCGCCGACCTCGGCCTCGGCGATGAGCACGCCGTTCACCAGGGCCTTGGCGCGATACCACCACATGTTGCGGCGGTGCGCGATCTTGTCGACGTGGTATTCGATGGTGTCGCCCGGTATCGCCGGCTTGCGAAACTTGGCCTTGTCGATGGTCAAGAAATACACCTTCCGCCCGCGCGTCGCGGTGCCGAGGTGCCACAGCACGAGCGTGCCCGCCGTCTGCGCCATGCCCTCGATCACCAGCACGCCGGGCATCACCGGATTGTCCGGAAAGTGGCCCATGAATTGCGGCTCGTTGGCGGTGACGTTCTTGATGCCGACCGCGTGCTCGTCGGCGCGCATGTTGATCAAGCGATCGACCAAGACGAAAGGGTAACGATGCGGCACCAGCCGCAGGATTTCCCGGATGTCGATTGCGCCAAGTGTGTCGCTCACTCGTCGCCCTCCTGCGATTTGCCGGCGCCGCGCGCCATGCGGCGCACCCAGCTGACGCCGCGCAGCCACTCGCGCGCCGGCCGAGCCGGAAAGCCATGGTAGCGGGCGCCGGCGGGCACGTCGCTGATGACGCCGGCGCGCGCGCCGAGCATGGCGCGATCGCCGATGGTGACATGGTCACCGATGCCGGCCTTGCCGGCCATCATCACATAATCCCCGACTTTGACACTGCCGGATATGCCGACTTGAGAAACAATGATGCAGTGTCGCCCGATCGAGCAGTTGTGTCCAATTTGCACCAGATTGTCGATCTTGGTGCCCTCGCCGATGACGGTATCGCGGCTGGAGCCGCGGTCGATGGTCGAATTGGCGCCGATCTCCACATTGTCCTGAATGATGACGCGGCGGGTCTGCGGGATTTTCTGATGACCTTGCGGGCTCGGCAAATAGCCAAAGCCGTCCTGGCCGATACGGGTGCCTGGGTGGATGATCACGCGATCGCCGATCAACGCATGCTGGATCGTCGCGCCGGCGCCGATCGCGCAATCGCGGCCGATGCAAACGCTCGGCCCGATGACCGCGCCGACCGCGATCACCGTGCCGGCGCCGATCTCGGCATCGGCGCCGATGACCGCGAGCGGATCGACCGTGACATTCGCTTCAAGGCGCGCCGTCGGATGAACATGCGCGTCCTTGCTGCGCCCTTTGACGCCGAACAACGATGAGGGGCGCAACGCCTCGGGAAACAGCGCGCATGTGACCGCAACGAAGGCGCGATACGGCTCGGGCGTCACCAGGATTGCCAAACCCGGCGGCGCCTTGGCTTCAAATGGCGGGCTGATGAAGCAGGCGCCGGCGCGTGTGACCGCCAAGCCATCGAGAAATCGCGCCTTGTCGAGAAAGCTGATATCGGCTGCGGCCGCGGTGTCGAGCGGAGCGATGTTGCTGATGCGCCGATCGAGCGGAACGCCGGCGCGCGGTTTTGCCTGCGTCAGCGCCGCGATCTCCGCGATCGTGAGCGCCCGATGGGCTTGTGCAGTGTCCGGCATGCGCCCGTCCATGACGAGAGCTCAAGCCACGCTTAGAAGTGCGTTCCGCCGCCGAAGGCGAAGAATTGGGTTTTGTCGTAACTCGTCCTCGCAATCGGATAGGCAAAATCGAACCGCAGCGGGCCGAAGGGCGAATCCCAGATGATGCTGGCGCCGGCCGACATGCGCACGAACGGTGTGTCGACAAATTGCATGCCGCATTGACAGAAGAACGTGCCGACGCCGTTGGTGATATTGCCGTTGATTTCTCCGGTCGCCGCAAACTGCGTCTCGCCCTTGTAGCCCCATACCGAGCCGGCATCGAAGAACACGGCGCCGCGGAAGCCGGAGTCCTTGGGCAGGAAGTAGAACGGATATTGGAACTCGAGACTCGCGCCCCAATAGTTGGTGCCGCCGATGGCGTCGTTCGCCGTTCCCGGCGTGGTGTCGCGCGGGCCGAGGCCGGCCGGCGCAAAGCCGCGCACCAGGTTCGGACCCATCTTGAAGTCGTCGAGCAGGCGGACTTCCTGGCCGCCGAGCCCGATCATGTTGCCGGCTTGCAGATGCACGATGCTGATGAGGTCGGGAACGACTTCATAGTAGCTGTTGAAGTTGGCGGCGGTGCGCATATAGGCGACATCGCCGCCGACACCGGCGAAATCCTGGCCGAAGGTGAACAACAGTCCGTTGGTGGGGCTCTTGTTATTGTCGAGCGTGTTGTAGGTCAGTCCGTAGCCGACGAGCGACGTCAGCGTGGTGCCGTTGGCAAGCTCGGCGCGAACCGGCAGCGAGGCCTGGCCATAGATATAACAGTCGATAGGCGCAGCCGGATTGAACCCGGGATAGCCGACACCACCGCCGATACCGGAATTGATCGCGGCGGTCAGGGCCGCCGGCGTCGGCAAGGTGCTGAAGAAATCCGGATTGATGTTGTTGCAGTCGTTCAGATAGGACGGCAGCGTGATCCGTTGCGTGAACAGCGAATACCGCAATTGCAATGCCAGGTCTTCGCGCAACGCGATGCCGAATTTCAGGCTGCCGCCGTACGATTCCGTCCCATAGGACAAGTAGCTGTTGGCCAGCGTCTGCTTGGCGAACAGATCGAGGCCCGCCGCGAGCCGCTCATCGAGGAAATAGGGCTCGATAAAGCTGAATTCCGCGCCGCGAACGAATTCGCCGTAGGTCAAGGCGATTTTGCCGTAGCGGCCGGTACCGAGCAGGTTGCGCTCGGAAACCGACATCTGGGCAAGCCAGCCTTCCGCCGTCGAATAGCCGCCCATGATCGAGAAGTCGCCGGTCGACTGCTCCTCGAGCTCGACATTGAGCACCACCCGGTCGGGCGCCGATCCGGGCTCGTTGGTGATCTTCACCGACTTGAAGAAGTTCAGATTCTTCAGCCGCCGCTCGGCGCGGTCGACCAGCGCGCGGTTGTACGGATCGCCTTCGGCGATGTCGAATTCGCGCCGGATCACGTAATCGCGGGTGCGGATATTGCCGTGGATATTGATGCGCTCGATATAGGCGCGCGTGCCCTCGTCGACGACGAAGGCGATATTGATGGTGCGCGTTTGCGGATTGCGGTCGCCGCGCGGTCGCACGCTGGCGAACGGATAGCCACGCCGCGCTACCTCGATGGTCGACTGCTCGACCGTCTTTTCGATCGCCTCGCCGTTATAGACGTCGCCCGGGCGCATGCGCAGGACCGACCGCAGCGATGTCGAGTCGACGGCGCGGACGTTGGATTGAACGTCGACTGTGCCGAAGTGGTACAGCGGCCCTTCTTCGATCGTAAAGGTGATGATGAATCCCTTCTTGGCGGGATCGTATTCGGCAACCGCAGAGACCACCTGCACGTCGGCATAGCCGTGCTTCAAGTAGAAGCGGCGGATCAGATCGCGGTCGGCTTCCATGCGGTCGGGGTCGTAGACGTCGGTGGTCTGCAGGAAGCTCAGGAAGTTGGATTGGACGGTCTTGATCACCTCTTTCAGCCGCCACGACGAATAGGACTTGTTGCCGACGAAGTTGATCGACTTGACGCCGGTCTTCTCGCCCTCTTGGACCACGAAAATCAGATCGACGCGGTTGTTCGGCCGCTCGATGATCTGCGGCGTCACGGTGACGTCGAAGCGGCCGTTGCGGTGATAGACCTCGACGATGCGCTGGGTGTCGGCCTGCACCCTGGCGCGCGACAGCGAGTCGCGCGCCTTCGATTGGATTTCCTCCTGGAGCTGCTCGTCCTTCATCCGGTGGTTGCCTTCGAAGGCAAGCCGGTTGATCACCGGCGATTCCACCACCGTGACGATGATGCGGCCGCCGGATTGGGTGATGTGGACGTCTTCAAAAAGGCCCGACGCATAGAGCGCTTTGAGCGCGGCATCGATCTTGGCGGCGTCGAGACGCTCGCCGGGACCGGCCTTGAAATAGGCGCGCACCGTATCCGCTTCGACGCGGCGGTTGCCCTGGACCACGATGTTGCTTGCGGACGCGCCAGCCTCGGCCGGCGGTGCTGCATACGCTGCACCGGCCGGCAGGCCGACAAAACCTACTCCGAGGAGCAAGCAGGCCAGAACGAGCCCCCGTCTCACCCGCACACACATGTCCATGCGCTAAGCGCCTTTACCCCTAGTGGCCGCCCCCAGTGGCGGGTTACTTGTCTCGATCTCCCTCACGGTCTTTTCGCTTAAGATATTAATTCTACGCGCATTTTTGCCACGTCCCCACCCTTTGCACAACAGTCCCCACGCCCGATCTCGCCCCCGCGAGTGCGTCCCATTCTGGCCACCTCAGGAGGTCGCCAAGTGAACTATGTCGTTGAAAGTTGCAAATATCATCAACATCAAGACGATTGCGAGGCCGATGCGGAAGCCGACCTCCTGGGCGCGCTCCGACAGCGGCCGGCCGCGCAGCGCCTCGATTCCATAGAACAGAAGGTGACCGCCATCGAGCAACGGGATCGGGAACAGGTTGAGAAGCCCGATCGACACCGACAGCACGGCCGCCAGATGAATGAGGGCGACGAAGCCCGCGGTCGCCACCTGGCCCGACATTTGTGCAATCCGGATCGGGCCGCCAAGCTGATCGGTGGACTCGCGGCCGACGACGACGCCGCCGATATAGCTGAGCGTGCGGTCGATGACGAACCAAGTCTCCTGCACGCCCATCCACACCGCCCGCGGCGCCGGCACCGGCTGGAATTTCAAATCCTCGGGCGCGGTCGAGCGGGTAATGCCCAAAATGCCGATGCGGTGCACGTTGCCGAAATTGTCCTTGATCTCTTTGAGCGCCGGCGTCGCCTTGAGCACCAGCTGCGTGCCCTTGCGATCGACGGTGATATTGAGCGGCTCGCCGGCGCTGTCGCTGACCACGCGCTGCATGTCGGCGAAGTCGCCGATGGCGCCGCCGTTGATCGCCGTCACCAGGTCGCCAGGCTGAAATCCGGCCGCCGCGGCCGCGCTGTCGGGCTGCACCGAATCCACCCGGGCGGTCATGGATTGCTTGCCGTAAAACACGAAGATGCCGGCAAAAATCACTATGGCCAAAAGGAAATTGGCCATTGGTCCGGCCACCACGATGGCCGCGCGTTTGGCCACCGGCTGAAACACAAAGCTTTGCGATTTCTCGCCGTCATCCATCTCGGCAAGGCGCTCGGTGTCCGGCACGCTGGCGGCATTCTCGTCGCCGAAGAATTTTACGTAGCCGCCGAGCGGGATGGCGGCGATTTTCCAGCGCGTGCCGTAGCGGTCGTTAAAACCGACGATTTCGGGGCCAAAACCAATGGAAAACACCAGGATCCGGACCCCGCACCAGCGCGCGACCAGGAAATGTCCCAATTCGTGGAAGAACACGACCAGGCTGAGGACGAACAGGAAGGGCACGAGGTAGCCGACCACGCCGCCCCCAAGCGCATGTAAATGCGACAAAAAATACGACCCCATGACGCTGCCCTGCCGCCCCCGCCTGTCCCGCCCGACTCTGAACCTAGGATGCCATTGCGGCAATTTCGGGCAAGAGGTCGACCGCTAACCTTCTCGCATTATGGTCAATTTCCAGCGCCTGCTCGACCGATTGCGGCTCGGCCATCTCGCCGCGTCGCTCCGCCGCATCGATTGTGGCCTCGACAAGGGCCGGAATGCCGGGGAATCCCAGCCGCCGGCCCACGAATTCGCGCACCGCGATCTCGTTCGCCGCATTGAGGATGGTGGGCGCCGCCCCACCCGCGGCCAGCGCCTTGCGCGCGATCGCCAGCGCCGGGAAGCGGACCGGGTCGGGCGCCTCGAAGGTCAGCGCCGAGATTTTGGCGAGATCGAGCCGCGGCGCCGGCGTCGCCATGCGGGCCGGCCAACCCAGGCAATGGGAGATCGGAATGCGCATGTCCGGCGAGCCGAGCTGCGCGATCACCGAGCCGTCGCGGAATTCCACCAGGCTGTGGACCACCGACTGCGGATGGACGATGACGTCGAGCTCGTCGGGCGACAGCGCGAACAAGTGATGCGCCTCGATCAGTTCGAGGCCTTTGTTCATCAACGTCGCGGAATCGATGGTGACCTTCGGCCCCATGACCCAGGTCGGATGCTTGAGCGCCTGCTCCACCGTCACGGTGCGCAATTGCTGCAGCGACCAGGTGCGAAACGGCCCGCCGGAAGCGGTCAGGATGACGCGGCGCACTTCCTCGCGCCGGCCCGACATCATCGCCTGGAACACCGCGTTGTGTTCGGAATCGACCGGCAGGATCGTTGCCGCGGCGGCGGCGGCGCGGCGCATGAATAAGGCGCCGGCACACACCAGACATTCCTTGTTGGCGAGCGCGACCGTCGCGCCGCGTTCGGCCGCAGCCAGCGTCGGCTTCAGACTAGCCGCTCCCGTGATCGCCGCCATCACCCACTCGGCCGGCCGCTGTGCCGCCTCGACCAAAGCGTCGGCGCCGGCGGCAACTTCGATGCCGGAGCCGGACAGCGCGGACTTCAATTCCTGGTAAGCCGCAGGCTCGCCGACCGCGGCAAAGCGCGCGCCGAGTTCGCGGGCGAGTTTCGCCAACGCGGCGGCGTTGCGATTTGCGGTCACTGCCTCGACGCGATAGCGCCCGGGCTCGCGTTGCAACAGATCGATGGTGCTGGAGCCGATCGAGCCGGTGGCGCCAAGCAGCGTCACGGATTTCGGCACGCGTGCCAAATCCGGCCTGGCGGGTTTCTGTTGCGCCTTCTTCATCGGGCCTACCATACCAGCAAGCCCTGGCCCGGAGCATCGGGCCCTTGGCGGAGAAGGCCGATCAAAAGCGCAACGAACGCCGCAACCAGAAAGCCGTCAAGACGGTCCATCAGTCCTCCGTGCCCGGGGATCAGGCTGCCCGCGTCCTTGGCGCCGAAACGCCGCTTGACCGCGGATTCGAACAGATCGCCAGCCTGAGTAAGGACTGAAAGCAGCAACGCCACGACCCCTACGGCAACAAGCTTATCGACCCCGCTCGCATAGGCGACCGAGGTGCCTGCGGCAACCCCCCCTATGACACCGCCGATGGCGCCCGCCCAGGTCTTGTTCGGGCTCACCTGCGGCCACAACAATGGACCGCCGACGATGCGGCCCACCGCATAGGCGAAAATGTCGGTTGCCCAGACGGTTACGGCGACGAACAGCACCGCGGCAAAGCCCCATGCGGCGTCGCGGCGAATGAGTGCCGGCCCCAGATAGGCGATGCCGGCATAGACGATGCCGCACGATCCCCAAACCAGCGGATTGCGTGCCGGAAAGCGGCGCGGCCATGCGGCCATGATGCCGGCAGCAAGAGCTGAGCCGATAAAGATCATGCCCGCGGCGGCACCGGGCTCGTCGATGCCGGTCAACACCAGCGCAAACATGATGGCCGCAAGTCCGGGGAGCAGAATCCTCGTGTCGGCGCCGTCGGCAACCAGCTTGGTCCATTCCCACAGGATGCCGGCGGCCGCGGCGGCGCAAAGCAGAAAAAACAGCCAGCCGCCCATATAGGCAAAGACCAGCACCAGCGGTCCGAGCACGGCTGCGGAAGCAACGCGAAGCACAAGGTTATTGGCGCTGCCGACCCTCGACGCGACCTTGCCGGTCTCGCCGCTGTCGCGATGACTGCTCACGATCCGGTCTGGGCGATCAATCCGCCGAAGCGCCGTTCGCGCCGGCGATATTCCGCAATGGCGCCTTCGAGCGCCGCGCGGTCGAAATCCGGCCAATTGATCGGAACGAACACCAGTTCGCTATAGGCCGACTGCCACAACAGGAAATTGGACAGCCGCTGCTCGCCGCTGGTGCGGATGATGACGTCGGGATCGGGGATGTCCGGCGCGTCGAGATGGCGCGACAACAGCTCCGGCGTGATCGCGCTCGCGGCAAGGCGTCCCTCGGCCACTTCGGTGACGAGGCGCCGCGCCGCGCGCGCGATCTCCTGCCGCGCGCCGTAATTGAAGGCGACGACCAGCGTGAACCCGTCATTGCCGCGGGTCAGATCTTCGGCCTCCTGTAACAGCCGGCGAATATCGGGATCGAGATCGTCGCGTTCGCCGATGACGCGGACGCGGATATTGTTCTTGTGCAGATCGACCAGATCGTTGCGGATGAAGCGGCGCAACAGCCCCAATAGATCGCGGATTTCCGACGGCGGGCGCGACCAGTTCTCCGAGCTGAAGGAGAAAATCGTCAGAATGGAAATGCCGAGCTCGTTGGCCGCACGCACCGTCTTGCGCAAGGCCTCGACGCCACGGCGATGTCCTTCCACGCGCGGCAGGCCGCGGGCGGCGGCCCAGCGTCCGTTGCCATCCATGATGATGGCGACGTGACGGGGACTCTCGAAGCCGTCGCCGCTCCCCGCCTTGGTCACAACTTCGCCTGTCGCGCTCAAACCGTCATGATCTCCTTTTCCTTGCCGGCCAGCATCTTCTCGACCTCGGCGATGGTCGCGTCGGTGGCTTTTTGCACCTCGCCGGCTTGCCGTTTTTCGTCGTCTTCGCTGATCTTGTGTTCCTTCTCCAGTTTTTTCAGAAGATCGAGGCCGTCGCGGCGGACATGGCGCACGGCGACCCGCGCCGCTTCGGCATATTTATGCGCGACCTTGGCGATTTCCTTGCGCCGTTCCTCGTTGAGCTCGGGGATGCGCAGCTTGAGAACCTGGCCTTCGGTCGAAGGCGTCAAGCCGAGATTGGCCGCCGAGATCGCCTTCTCGACCGGGTGCACCATGGAGCGGTCCCAGACCTGGACATGGAGCAGGCGCGGCTCCGGAACGCTGATGGAGGCGAGTTGATTGAGCGGCATGTGGCTGCCGTAAGCCTCGACCTGGACGTGCTCGAGCAGCGCCGTTGAGGCGCGGCCGGTGCGCAAGCCGGAAAGCTCCTGCTTCAACGACGCAATGGCGCCCTGCATGCGGCGCTTGAGGTCGTTGATGTCGAATGTCGTCGTGGTCATGGCAGCCTCCTTGGTGCCTCCCGCGGTCCGGTTTCAGGTCAGCGCGCGACTGCTAGCCGACGGTGGTAAAGCGCCCTTTGCCACGCAACACCGTTTCGATCGCGCTCTGCTCCCGGATCGAGAACACGATGATAGGCATATGGTTTTCCTGGGCAAGCGCGAAGGCCGTGGCGTCCAGGATCTTCAGGCGCTTATCCAGGGCCTCCTGATGGCTCAGCCGATCGTAGCGCTTGGCCTTGGGGTCCTTCTTCGGATCGGCGGTATAGACGCCATCCACGTCGGTGGCCTTGAGGACGGCCTCGCAGCCCATCTCGGCTGCACGCAGGATGGCCGTGGTATCGGTGGTGAAATAGGGATTTCCGGTGCCGCCGGCGAACACGATGATGCGCTCCTCGTCGAGATGGCGCAGCGCGCGCTGGCGCTCGTAGGTCTCGCAGACCTGCGGCATGGCCAAAGCCGACATGGTGCGGGCGCTGACGCCAGACCGCTCGATGGCGGCTTCCAGGACCAGCGCATTCATTACGGTCGCCAGCATGCCCATGGAGTCGGCGGTCGGCCGCGACAGGCCGTTTTCGGAGATTTGCGCGCCGCGCAACACGTTGCCGCCGCCGACCACGACGCCAAGCGCGATGCCGAGCTTATGGGCGGCGATCAGATCGGCGGCAAAGCGGTCGATGGTCGGCTGATGGATGCCGAACTTTTCCGGGCCGCTCAAAGCCTCGCCGGAGAGCTTTACGATCACCCGTCGGTAGTTCGGCTTGGCCATCGAGGGGTCCGCTTGCGATCTATCGCCAGGCACGCTGATTCCAGCGCGCCGCCAATAGGGCTAGCGCATTTGCAGCCGAAACCCAACAGGGCGCGACAGAGGCTTGGGGCGCCGCGTCAAACAGGTGCCGGTTATGATTTCAGCTCGACGATCAGCACTTCGTGCTCGTCGTCATGTGCCGCAATCTCGTGCTCCGACCGGCCGCGCCAAACGACCTCGCCGACGCGCCGGTGCAATTCCTCCTGCCGGCCGCCCTCCTTGCGATGGATATGCCCGTCCCGCAGATAGACGACGAGGCGATCGTGCCGTTTCGTTGCCGGCAGCGCGCCGGAGCCTTTGACCCGGGTGACGCGCACGCGATCGTTCTCGAATTCAACGAATGGCTTTACTGTCATAGTGTCACCTTGGCTGTTCGCTTCATAAAATCGGAGTCGATCACAACACGACCATCTGACGCAGCCGCCAGTGATCGCGCTCGACCGCGACGTGGACGCGAAGCCGTTCGACCTGTGCGTGGTGCGCAAGGTCGCGCACCGCGCGCTCGCGGCTGAAAATGCGATGAACGGCCCCGGTCGTGGTTTCAAAGAGGAAGCCCTCAAAGTCGCCGAAGCGATCGTAGATCAGGCCTTGAATCTTGCCGGTGAACTCCTCGACCGCGCCGCCGTGCGGCGGATGGTGGGGCAGCGGCGCCGGCACGGGTTTTGGCATGCCGGGCACCCAGCCGGCGGGCGACGGTTGAATGTGATTGGGCTGTCCGCCGCTGCCGCCTACCACGCCGGCCACATAGGTGATGTAGCGCTGCAGCACCGGGAACCAGCGCTTGTGTTTCGGCATGCCCAATAAGATCCAGCGCAGCGTGGCGAGCAGGCGCTCCTGGTTGAGCAGGATCGCCTCTTTGGTCTTGACGGAGATGATGAACTGAAATGCGCCGGCGACGTGCCGCCACGGCCGCGGCCGCGCCACGGCCGCAACGTCCCGTGCGACCGCTCTGTTGTCACCGGCCGCAAGCAGCCGCGTGGTCGGCGGTTGCGGAGCGGCGGTCGCCTCGGCATCGCTCAATTGCCGCACCGTGATGGTGTACTGTTCGCCCTTGCGGATGCCCGGCGGCAACATGACGGTGAGCAGCCCCGCAGCCAAAGCGGTACCGGCGGGCAGCGGCACGAAGCTGACGCCCCTGGCATCGAAGGTAACGGTGTGCGGGTCCGCGGCGCGCATGTGCTGGCTGGGATAGAGCCGATTGGCGGTGCTCGCGATGGTGGCGGCGCTCAACGCCGGCAGATAGAGCTCGGCGCGGCTTTTCGCCGGCGTGCGTCCCCAGAAGATCATCAGTTCGTCGGGATGCTTGACGCCGTGGGGCGTCGGCCGGACCTGGATCGGATGGGACATGCGGCGCGACGCGTCGACTCCCGGATTAGGTCCGTCGATCCAGGCGATGTTGCGTTGGGCGAGCTTATCGGACGTCGCCGTGGTCGCATTGGGCACGACGGGCGCATCGTCGTAGCGGATCTCGGCGATCAGGCATTGGTGCGGCGCGTGGGTGATCGCGTCCCGGATCGACTGCAGAGCCATGCTGCTCGGGTTCTGCATCTGTGTCGTCCATTCGCTCGTCCAAGGCCCATCGTAATTGCCGGTGGGCGGCGTCGGCGGCAGGAACGCCTGCTGTTCCTGATTGATGTCGACCCAACAGCCAAAATAGGAATCGACCTCCACGCCCGGCGTCACGATCGTGATCGGATAGACATTGGGCGGATCCGCCTGGTCATGCATGTCGAACGGCCCGGTCAGATTAATCCGGGGTGAGGCGAAGCACGGGATCGTCACATATTCCGGGTTGCCATGCGCATCGTTCTGCACGCCGAGCAGCGGGACCGTGCGGCCGTGCGGCGTGCCGTCGGTGGCGAACCGGTATGTAGTCGTGGTGTCGAAGTTGCTCACGGTGTTCTGCGCCTGGAACAGCCGAAAGAACACGCGAACCGGATACGGCGTCGGGCCCGTGGTCTTGCCGACAAGGCGGACGCGGGCGAGCGCGAAATTGAACACCAGCTGACTGGAGCTGTTGGTCGAGTTGAACTCGAGCGCCGAGACCTCCTCATCCGTCTGCAGCGTGGTCTCGAAGCTGTCGCCGTCGGCAGTCGTCCCGTGGCCCGCGTTCAAGTTTGCAATCGCCTGAGCGATGAAGCCGGCCGCGTCGGCCGCACTGCTCGGCAACTGTGCGCCGAACATCGTTAGGGGCGCGTTCGGCGTCAGCGTCACCTTGAATAGCCGAAGGTCGAAGCTGAGCCAGGTCGGCTGGGTCGGATCCTTCGGGTTGACGTTGAGGAAGTACGGATTTTCCCCGGTCACCAGCTCGATTTGCGTGCTGGCGCCGGACGCGATCCCGGGCATGGTCGCGCTCAGCGTCACCAGCGTCGAGCCGATGGGCGGCGTTGCCGCCTTCATATCCTGGAAGCCTTGATCGCCGGTGAACGCGATCGTGTAGGGAAACAAAAAGGTCTGCGGCTGGTCGGGCAGCAATGGATCTTGCGGCACTACCGACCCGGTGAACTGGGCGGCACTGAGCATAGCTTTGATGTCGAGAGATACGTTGCCCGGGAGCATCGGATCGAGGGCCGTCGTCACGGCAGGTTGTTGCGTCGGCGTCAGGTTGCCGCTGCTGAGACCGAGGTCGCTGGGCAGCACGCCGCTCACCGCGATCCAATAAGCCGAGCCGAAGCTTGCAACGCTGGTGGACGTCGGCTCGAGCGAATCGACCTCGTCCAGGCCGAAGGTGCTGCGTTCGACGATGAAGGCGAGCGATTTGGGCTGCGGGACGAACTGCGTGAATCCCATGAACCCTTTCGAGGTCGCAACGAAAACGCTGTTGCCGCCACTGGTGATCGGCGCGAAGTGCGGGATTTCCTCCTTGCTGATGTCGTTGCCGACGGTAGAGTCGTAGGCGATCGCCCCTGTCAGCACGTCATAGGCGCGCAAGGCGCAGTTATCCAAAAGGTTCTGGTTACCGGTCGGGTCGCCGTCGCCGTCGATGACCCAGGCGAGGCCAATTGGACTCGGCGGATTTGAAGGGTCCGGCACCGGATTGGCGATCACGCTCGGCGAGCCGAACGAGTCCCGCAGCAGCGATGGCGCCTGCCACAGCTTGGTCAGGGTTGGTGGCGTCGCCGCGGCGTCGAGCTCGAAGGCGGCGAAGCCGCCCAAGGACGGTCCATTGGAATCGGCGCCGACGATCAGGATATTGCGGCCGTCGGGTGTTTGCAGGAACGCGATGGCGGCCTTGGTGTCGAGATCATTGGCGCCGGCATTGAACGCATCGGCGAATGGTTTCAGCGTCAACGGTGTGTCGAAATTGCCGAGATTTTGCGAGTCGAGGACGTAGATGTTGCCGTCCTTGGGCACGAAAGCGATGAGTTGTCGGCCGGCGATGGACGGCAGCACGACGGGGCTCGAGCCACCGAAATCCCAATCGGCGGCGTTCTCGACTTGGGTGATTGTGGAATCCTGAAACCAGTGCGGTACGGTGAGTTGCGGGGTGGGGCCCGAAGTGTCGACGACGACGCGCACGACGGCGTTGAAGTAATCGCTGATGCTGCCTGGCCCGGCCGAGGAGATATTACCCGAATTCCAATAGTTCTGGGTGACGCCGGTCGCGTTTCCGGTGAGCGCGTAGACGCTGCCATCGTTGGCAGCGGCGACGCCGCCCGGCCCCCATATGCCGCCGGCATAGATCCCCGAATTCGAAGAATTCAGAGAGATCATCGGCTGAAAAAGCTGCTGCGTGAGATTGTCGGGGTTAACCGCCACCACCCAGCCGTAATAGTCCTTTGCATCGAATGCAAAAAAAGCGCCGAAGCCAAACCACAACCAGCCGCCCACCAGATTGATCGCGGTGCGCTGATCGACCACACTGGCATCAAATTTTTGCGCGCCGGCGTGCACCAGCTCCTCATGCGCGGTGATGTTTCCGGTGTCGAGCGCGATGTTGAAAATGCTGTAATGGCCGGTGCCGCTGCCATCGTCCCACATCGCGACGACGAACATGCGGCGCTTGGCGGTATCCACCACGGGAGTGCCGCAGACTCCGAGTAGTGGCCTGATGTTGCTGTATGGCGGATTGCTATTGGCGTTCCACAGACTCACGATCGGGATAACGCCAACGCCGAGCGGCGTCTGCCACAACGGTGTCGCCGCCGCGCCCTTCTCGAGCAGATCGCCCTCGGAGTAACAGAACACCTCGTTGGTGGTGGTCGCGACCAGCACCAGGGTGCGCGTTTCGCCCTGATGCGGGCCGGCGTTGAACAGCCAGTTCTCGACCACCAGGACGCCCGCGCGCACGGTGCGGTCGTAGGAATTGCCGCCGACCGTCGTCGGGCCGAGATCGACCGAAACATATTTGCGCCAGGGATTGGCGTTGATAGTGAAATCGGGGTTGGTGCCGGTACGCGCGGTGTCGCAACGTAAAGTTGTTGTTGAGCCCATGGCTTTGCCTCAACTGGACCGGTGCAAATTTCACAAAGTGCCGATAAGCCGCGCCAAGTTTTAAGCCGCGCCAAGTCTGGCGTGTAACCAAGTCTGATGTGTAACCAAGTCAGGTGTGTGACGACATCCGCGCAAATAGCGCGCGGAGTGCGCCAATGCGCAACGTCGCCCGTCGCAAACGATATACGATTAGTCTGGAGGTATCCAGTCTTTCCGCCCGTCAGCGCGGACGGCAAGAACGTTCTGCCGAGCGCCGGAAAACGAGAAAGTCCTGTTACCCGACGGTTAGTGGGTACCGGCCAGCGCCGCGACCTCGCCGCCGAAATCGCCGGCGGGGCGATCGATGCCCTCGCCGAGCGCAAAGCGCACGAAGCCCGTGACCTTGATCGGCGCGCCGACTTTCGCCTCGGCCTCTTTGATGGCCTGCGCGACGCTCTGCTTGTTCTTCTCGTCGAAAATGAAGGCTTGTTCGAGCAGACAAACCTCCTTGTAGTAGCTTTTCAGGCCGGACTCGACGATCTTCTCGACAACGTTCGCCGGCTTGCCCTCCGCTTTCGCGGCAAGTACGCCCTTTTCGCGCTCGACGGTCGCCGCATCAAGGCCGGTGGGATCGATGGCGAGCGGGTTGGAAAAGGAGATGTGCATTGCCAATAGCCGGCCGAAGGCCTTGAGCTCGTCGGCATTGCCGGTCGATTCCAGCCCAACCAGCACGCCGATCTTGCCGAGGCCGTCGGCGACCGAACTATGCACATAGCTGCCGACGACGCCCTTGCCGACCGCAAGCTCGGCGGCGCGGCGCAGCGTCATGTTCTCGCCGATCTTGGCGATGGTATCGGCGATGGCTTCGGCGATGGTGATGGAGCCGGCTTTCGCCGCCAGAATATTGTTGACGTCGGGTCCGGTGCCGAGCGCAACATTGGCGATCATCTTCACCAGACCCTGGAACAGATCATTGCGGGCGACGAAATCGGTTTCGGAATTCACCTCGACGACGACGCCCTTGTTGGCGCTGACGGCAACGCCGATCAAGCCTTCGGCGGCGACGCGCCCGGCCTTCTTGGCGGCCTTGGACAGCCCCTTCTTGCGCAGCCAGTCAATGGCGGCTTCGAGATTGCCATCGCATTCGGTGAGCGCCGCCTTGCAGTCCATCATGCCGGCTCCGGTCTGATCGCGGAGCTCTTTCACCATGCCTGCGGTGATGTTTGCCATCGGTGTTGATCCTATTTGGTCATTCCGGGGCTGAGCGAAGCGAGGAGCCCGGAATCCATAATCGCTGGTTTTGAATATCGGTACGAACCTGGAAACCAAAAGACCGTGGGTATGGATTCCGGGACTTCGTCCGCGTCCCGGAATGACGGCGTCCTATTCGGCTTCCGCCGTCAGCTCCTTCGCCTTGGCGATCCAGCCATCGACGCGGCCGGGAAGGCCGACCTCCTCGCCGACATTGTGGGCAGCGGTCGGCGACAGTTCGGCGATCTGCGTGTAGTGGAAGATGCCGAGGTCGTTGAGCTGCTTCTCGATCGCCGGCGACACCGCCGGCAGCTTTTTCAGATCGTCGGCGACGCCGCGCGGGCCGGACAATTGCTCGAAACCGAGCTTGTTCTCCGGCGGCAATTCCTCGACGACGACCGGCTCGGCATGCGCGCCGATATCGGCGCCGTGGGCGCCTTGCGCCCGCGAAATGCCGTCGATCGCGGCCTTGGCGACCAGATCGCAATAGAGCGTGATGGCGCGGCTGGCGTCGTCATTGCCGGGCACCACATAGGTGATGCCGTCCGGATCGCAATTGGTGTCGACGACGGCTGCGACCGGCACGCCGAGCCGGCGCGCTTCCTTAATCGCGATGTCTTCCTTATTGGTATCGATGACGAACAACAGGTCGGGCAGCCCGCCCATGTCCTTGATGCCGCCGAGCGCCCGGTTGAGCTTGTCGCGCTCGCGCTGCAAGGTCAGGCGCTCTTTCTTGGTGTAGCCCTGGGCCTCGTTGGACGACAGCATCTCGTCGAGCTTGCGCAGCCGCTTGATCGAATTGGAAACGGTCTTCCAATTGGTCATCGTGCCGCCGAGCCAGCGCGAATTGACGTAATACTGCGCCGACTTCTTCGCCGCCTCGGCGATGGCGTCTTGCGCCTGCCGCTTGGTGCCGACGAACAGGATGCGGCCGCCCTGGGCGACCGTATCGCTGACCGCCTGCAAGGCGCGGTGCAGCATCGGTACCGATTGCGTCAGGTCGACGATGTGGATGTTGTTGCGGGTGCCGAAGATGTACTCGGACATCTTCGGATTCCAACGATGGGCCTGGTGGCCGAAATGCACGCCGGCTTCCAAAAGCTGGCGCATGCTGAAGTCTGGCAGCGACATATCAGTTCTCCGGTTGATCCGCCGCGGACCGAGAGCCCACCCCGGATGGGGCAGACACCGGACGGCTGTTTAGGCCAAGGTCCGCGTGTGAGATTGCCGCGCTTATATAGGCATCTGCCCGGTCGAGGCAACCCGAACGTTCAAAGCCGCGGCGCGGCCGTCAATTGGCCCCGGCAATGGCCTGGGCGCGGGCCACCACCTCGGGCGGCGAGTGATAAAGCCGCTCGACCAGAGACTGGACGTCCTCACCACTGACGAAATTGAGCTCCAGATCGATCTTGGCGGCTTCCGCGATCAGATCGGGGTCGTGCATGGCTTTAGCGACCGCGTTGCGCAGCGCCGCGGCCACCGCCGGATCGAGACCGGGCGGTGCCAACAGCGGCCGCCCCATGGAATTGCGCGAGAAAATGAGGTCGAGCACCTGTCGGTCGGCGCCGGCCGTGACGAAATCGCCGACCAGCGGAACGTTCGGCAGTTCCGGATGGCGGTTGAGCGCGACCTGCAGGATGATTTTCAGCGCGCCGTCGTCGATCTGCTCCTTATTGCCGGACCGCGCCACGCTCCACGAATAGCCGACGATGCCGTCAAGCTCGCCGCGCTCGATGGCGAGCATCAGTTCCTGAGTGCCGGGATAGCCGGCAATGACCTTGAGCTTGGTGCCGAACAGGGCGTTGAGCGTCTGGGTAAATATCTGCTGATCGCCGCCGGCGCCGGTCGAGCCGACCTTCAAGGCGGCGCCATTGAGAACATCCTGGAAGCTCGATGCCGGCCCGGGCTGGCGCACAAAGAAGCCGCCAACCTCGTTGTTCATGCTGCCGAGCCAGGCGAACTTGGTGGAGTCGAATTTCGGCGGCCCGAGCGGCGCATCGAGGATCGGCTCCATGGCGACGCCGCGCCCGACAATGGCGATCTCCGACCCGTCGGCCGGCGCCGCATGCGCCATGTAGCTCGTCAGATTGAGGGAGCCCGCGCCCGGCCGGTTTTGCGGGACGATCAGCGGATTGCCGGGAAGGTATTTGCCGAGATAGCGGGCGAGCAGCCGGCCATAGGTGTCGTAGCCGTAACTGGTGGGCGAGTAGCCGATCAGGAGCCGGATCTGCTTGCCGGCAAAACTGGGTTCGCGCTGTTGCGCCTGGCTCTCCGCCGGGAGCGCGAGGACGACGGCCAACGCCAAGGCGACTGCGCGAAGCCCGCGCCTGCGGTCACTCCGCCGCACGCTCCAGACTCATGGCATCGAGATGCGCCAGCACTTCATCGACATGCATCACATCGGCGTATTTGTGGTGCATGTCGAACAGATTGACCTTGTGCGTCAGCTCGGCGCGGTCGTAGGTGCATTCCTCGACGATGCTGACATGGAATCCGTTCGAATAGCCTTCGACGACGCTGGCGCGCACGCAGCCCGACGTGCTCTCGCCGCACACGATCAGGCTCTGGATGCCGAGCAGCGACAGGTGCGAGAACAGCGGCGTGCCCTGAAAAATGCTGGCGCGCTGCTTGGTGATGAGGATGTCCTCGGGCGCGACGTTGAATTCGCGATAGATCGCATAGCCGTCCGCCGGCACGTCGATCGCGCGCCGGGTCGAGACCGCGCCGCGCGGCCGGTTGTTGGGCCGGGTTTCCTGGGTGCAGAAGAAAATCGGAACGCCGGCGCGGCGCGCCGCGGCAATGAGCTTTTTGGTCGGCGCGATGGCGCGATGGGCAAAGATGCCGCAGGTGTTGACGTAGCGATCGTTGATGTCCGACGGCGGCAACGGACCGCCGCGATAGACCAGGTCGTAGAGGTCGATGGCCAGGAGCGCCGGCCGCGGCCCGACGAAAGTTTCGCGCCGCCATCCGGCGTAAAGTTTCATGTCGCTTTCCGGAACGACGTCGTTCCAGCAATGGTCGTTGAACTTTTCGATGGATGCCATAGTGTTCTCGACTGGCCGGTGCGGTGCCGGAGGAAGTATAGCACGCTTTGCAGCTTAAGCGGGCTGCAGTTCCTCGCCCACGACGTCGTTGACGAACAGCCAGGTTCGGTCGACGAACGGCGGCGGCGACGCCTTGGTGTTGTTGATGAACTGCTCGCGCGATTTCAGCGTGACCCAGTCGGTGCGCGGCTTGCGCGCGGCCGGATAGGCTTGCAGCGCGGTTTCGACATCCTCGCCGTGTCGCGCGAGCAGCCGCGCCAGCACAAAACCGTCCTCGATCGCCATGTTGGCGCCCTGCGCCAAGGTCGGCATGGTCGGGTGCGCGGCGTCGCCAAGCAGCGTGACTCGGCCATGGCTCCATTGCGGCAGCGGATCGCGGTCGTAGATGCCCCATTTGTAGACCTGCTCGACGTGGCGGAACATTGCCAACAGCGCGTCGTTCCAGCCGGCCTTGGCGGCAATCAACTCCTCGCGGCTCGACGGCACCGACCAGGATTCCTCGACCCATTGTTCGGTGACATGGCCGCCGAAGATATTGAGCTTGTCGCCGTTGACGCCGATCGGATAGCAGATGACGTGGCCGTTCGGCCCGATCCAGCCGAAATACTCGCCGTGTTCGACTTCGACGCTGCCGCCGGGCCCGATGCGGGTGGGCACGCAATCCATCGGCACGATGGCGCGCCAGGCCGTCATCCCGGTGTAGCGCGGCTGGCCCGAGCCGAAATGTTGCGCGCGTACGGCGGACCGGATGCCGTCGGCGCCGATGACGATATCGGCTTCGGCTGTCGTGCCGTCGGCAAACCGCGCCACCGCGCTGCCGTTCACCGTATCGGCGCCGACGCAGGTGACGCCCAGCGTGAGCGGCGTGTCGCCGATCGCGCGGCGCAACAGATTATGCAGATCGACGCGGTGCGCGGTCATGTAGGGTGCGCCGAATTTCTCCCGCGCGATCGCCTTCAACGGCTGGCGGAAACGCAGCCGCCCTTCGTCCCAGGTGATCGACATGATGCTGAACGGCTCGAACGCGTTGCCCATGAGCTCATCCTCGAGGCCGAGCGCGCGTAAAACCTTGACGCCGTTCGGGCCGATCTGGAGGCCGGCGCCGACTTCGCCGAGCTCCTGCGAGCGTTCATAGAGCGCAACCTCGATGCCGCGCTGGCGCAACGCGCAGGCTGCGGCGAGCCCGCCGATGCCGGCGCCGATGATGATGACCTTGAGGGGCCGATGGGCGGACCGGAGCGGCATGCTCGTCCTTGCGATGTGTCGGTTTGAAGGTGTTATTTATGCCGCTTGAGATGAGCCGTTATGAGGCGGATTTGGGTTCATGGGCTGAACCTGTTCTAGTCTGCGGAGATCATTGAAAAATAGGCGTGGATGCCAACCTTTGCGCAATCCATCCAACAGGAACTCGTCAAGGAGGTCGAGACTGAAATCGACGGCTGGACCGGCACCTTGGGCGATAAGCCCACCTGCCAAGGCGCCTGGAAGCGCACCTTCTGCAAAATGACCTGCAGCGGCGCCTGCTAAGGCCAGCCCTAGGGCCTTAAAGAACTTGCCAGTCTTTGTATCGAGAGGTGCCTTCGCCTCGGAAATGGCGGCGAGATATTCCTCCGTGATGGTCTTTTCACCCACCACTGCTGATGCGAGCCATTCTCTGAATTTACGCGATTGTCGCTTCGCGCGGAACTTTGGGACTTGCTTGAGGCCATCTCGGAGCGTCGGAAACAGAGCTTGAAGATCGGGTAAGTTCTCTAGGGTGGCGATCTTGCTAAAGCCTTCAATGACTTTACCTGACAATTCGATTCGCTTGAGCGAATCCGAGAACAGTGAGAAATAGTTGAATGATGACATTGCTGTCATTTGGCGAGACATCAAGTATCGGTATTCAAACAAACTATGTGCGCACTTTGACAATCGTGCCCTGTCGCTCAGGACAAGATTGTCCAAACGGTGTTGCGTCGGATCAAAACCAAGCGGTCTGAGCTTACCGGAAGTGAAAGCTGAATTCGTAAGAGCGACGGTTTCGGCCGCAAGGCCGCTCGGTAATGTCTCGTAAAGCGGAATAACCTTCCTTTTCAGCTGCTTTCGCACGTATGTTGGACAATTGTCGCCGAGGAACTTCAATCCATGTTCAATGGATTGCTCCGGGTCTGAATGTGCTGGGGAACTAAAATCAGCCGACTGGAGCGCGTTAAGACCGGGAAGTTCGGAGACGTTGTGAGTAATCGTCTGCGTCCAAAGGACGAATCTTATTGCCTGTTGATCGATCAACTCCTCGAAATGTCTCTGGCCAAATAATCTGACTATAAACGCGAGCGGAACATTCTCGCCATGAACCTTGATTGAGACGGTATCAAAAAGGAGCAGATGTTCGAACAATGCAGCACGTTCGGCAGCTTCGCGCGCTGGGAGCTGCCACATATCTTGCAGGGTTAGCGGCTGTGAACCTTGAATCCAGTACTTCCGGCAAAATTCATTCAGGGAGGTATAGAAGGCGTTTGTCTGCATGACTTAATCGCTCGAAGAGGGAGACTAAAGCGCCTCGACCGTCACCACGCCGGGCACAGCTTTCATGGCGCCGGCGATCTGCGGCGAGACTTTGAAGCGGCCGGGGAGCTTGACTTCGACCTCGCTGCCGTTTTGCAGCATCAGCACCATGCTGACTTCGCCGTCGGATGTTTGATCCGCACCGTTGCGCGACGAGCCGGTCGGCTGCAGGCGGCGCACCAGGCCGTCGATCGGCGCTTCGTTGCGCAGGAACACGCGCAAGCCTTTTTGCATCTTTGCCGCCGCTTCATCGAGCGGCTCGGCCGATTGGATGCGGGCGCGCACTTCTTCCGCCTGCACCTCGGCGGTGAGGAAGAGCAGCACCGCGGTGCCCGGCTCCAACAGGTCGCGATATTGCGCAAGACCTTCGGCGAACAACACCGCTTCGTAATGGCCGCTCGGATCCGACAGCCCGATGATGCCCATCTTGGTGCCGTTTCGGGTGCGGCGCTCGGTGCGCGACACCACGGTGCCGGCAACGCGACCGCCGCCGGCGCCGGCTTTGACCGCGCGGGCGAATTCGGCCCAGGACTGCACGCGAAGCCGCTTCAAAGCCGCGGCATAATCGTCGAGCGGATGGCCGGTGAGGAAGAAGCCGATGGCGTCGTATTCCTTCTGCAGCCGCTCCGCCGGCAGCCACGGTTCGAGCACCGGCAGCGCCAGCGGCTCCTTGGTCGCTGGGCCGCCGAACAATTCGTTCTGGCCGAGCGCCGCGTTGTCATGGGCGCGCTGCGCCGCCGCCAGCACGATATCGACCGCGGCAAAACTGCGGGCCCGGTTCGGCTCCAGCGTGTCGAACGCGCCCGAGGCGGCGAGGCTTTCGAGCACGCGCTTGTTGACCGCGCGCGGATTGATGCGGCGGGCGAAATCGGCCATGTCGGCGAACGGCTTGTCGCCGCGCGCGTCCAAAACACCTTGCACGGCCTGCCTGCCGACGCCGCGCAGCGCGGCGAGCGCGTAGTAGATCGTATTGCCCTCGACATCGAACTCGACGCCGGAGCGATTGATCGACGGCGGCTCGACTTCGACGCCGAGCCGCACCGCCTCGGCGCGGAATTCGGCGAGCTTGTCGGTATTGCCCATGTCGAGCGTCATCGAGGCGGCCAAGAACTCGACCGGATAATTCGCCTTCATATAGGCGGTCTGGTAGGTCAGCAGCGCATAGGGTGCCGAGTGCGATTTGTTGAAGCCGTACTCGGCAAACTTGGCGCAGGTATCGAAGATCGCTTCGGCGTCGCCGCGGCCGATGCCGCGCTCGACCGCTCCGGAGATGAAATCGTCGCGTTGCGACGCCATCTCTTTGCGGTCTTTCTTGCCCATGGCGCGGCGCAGGATATCGGCCTTGCCGAGGCTGTAGCCGGCAAGGTCGCGCGCGATCTGCTGGACCTGCTCCTGATAGGTGATGATGCCGTAAGTCGCCTGCAGGATCGGCTCGAGTTTTGGATGCAGGTAATCGGTGCGTTCCTGGCCGAGTTTTCGAGCGCAATAAGTCGGGATATTCGCCATCGGTCCCGGTCGGTAGAGCGCCACCAGCACGATCAGGTCTTCAAAGCGGTCGGGGCGCATATCGACCAGCGCCCGGCGCATGCCCTGACTTTCCACCTGGAACACGCCGACCGTCTCACCGCGTGCCAGCATCTCGTAAGTCTTGGCGTCGTCGAGCGGCAGGCTCGACAGATCGATATCGATGTCGCGCCGCCGCACCAGTTTGGCGGCAAGGTCGAGCACCGTGAGCGTCTTTAGCCCAAGAAAATCGAACTTCACCAATCCCGCCGGCTCGACCCATTTCATGTTGAACTGCGTCACCGGCATCAGCGACTTCGGATCGCGATAGAGCGGCACCAGCTCGGTCAACGACCGCTCGCCGATGACGATGCCGGCGGCATGCGTCGAGGCGTGGCGGTGCAAACCTTCGAGCTTTTGCGCGATGTCGAAGGCGCGCCGGGTGACCGGATCGCGGTCGCGCTCGGCCTGTAAGCGCGGTTCGTCCTCGATGGCGCGCTTGAGCGTGACAGGATTGGCCGGGTTTTGCGGCACCAGCTTGCACAGCTTGTCGACCTGGCCGTAGGGCATCTGCAGCACGCGGCCGACGTCGCGCAGCACGCCGCGCGCCTGCAAGGTGCCAAACGTGATGATTTGCGCAACGCGGTCGCGGCCATAGCGCTCCTGCACGTACTGGATGACTTCGTCGCGCCGGTCCTGGCAGAAATCGACGTCAAAGTCCGGCATCGAGATGCGCTCGGGATTGAGGAAGCGCTCGAACAGGAGGCCGAAGCGCAGCGGATCGAGATCGGTGATGGTGAGCGCATAGGCCACCAGCGAGCCTGCGCCGGAGCCGCGGCCCGGCCCGACCGGAATGCCCTGCCCTTTGGCCCATTGGATGAAGTCGGCGACGATCAAAAAGTAGCCGGAATACTTCATGCGCTCGATCACGCCGAGCTCGAAGGCGAGCCGCTCGCGATAATCTTCGGTGGTCAGGCCGTGGGCGAGGCCGTGCCGCTTCAAGCGCTGTTCGAGGCCGGCTTCGGCGGCATGGCGCAGCGTCTGCGCCTCGTCCATCTCGCCCGCGCCGCGTTCGGCGGAGAAGCGCGGCAGGATCGGCGCCAGCGTCACCGGGCGGAAGGCGCAGCGCTCGGCGATCTCGACGGTCGTCGCGAGCGCCTCCGGCAGGTCGGCGAACAATTGCGCCATCTCGGCGCGGCTCTTGAAGCGGTGCTCGGCGGTGAGCTGGCGGCGGTCGCCATCGGAGATCAGCTTGCCTTCGGCGATGCACAGCAGCGCATCGTGGGCTTCATGATCCTCGCGGGTGGCGAAGAACGGCTCGTTGGTGGCGACCAAGGGAATGCCGCGGCCATAGCCGAGCTCGATCAAGACCGGCTCGACCGTGCGTTCGCTCGCCATGCCGTGGCGCTGCAATTCGATATAGAGCCGGTCGCCGAACCGGCGCTGCAGTTCTTCGCAGCGCGCCAGCGCCAGCGCGTTCTGTCCGCCCGCGATCGCCACGTCGAGCGGGCCATTGGGCCCACCGGTGAGCGCGATCAGGCCGTCGGTTTCGCCGTCGAGCCAGGCGAGTTTTATGTGCGGGCGCTCATGCGGCTCGGTTTCGAGATAAGCCCGCGACGACAGCCGCATCAGGCTGCGATAGCCATTTTCGCGCGCCGCGAGCAGCACGATACGCGGCCAAGTGTCGGCCGCGGAAGGCCCGCGGTTTTCCTGATCGCCGAAATCGACGCCGAGCGCGCAGCCGACGATCGGCTGGATGCCGGCGCTCGCCATCTTCTCGGAAAATTCCAGCGCACCGAACATGTTGTCGGTGTCGGTCAGCGCCAGCGCCGGCTGGCGGTCCTTTTTGGCGAGTTCCGCGAGCCGCGCGATGGTCAGCGCACCCTCGAGCAGCGAATAAGACGAATGGACGTGCAGATGCACGAAGCCGGGTGTTTGTACTTGTGCTTGTACTTGCGCTTCGTTCGCCATCTTCGCGGCACCCGGCTTATCGGCACCGGATTTGGCGACACCAGATTTGGCGTCGGCCGTTTTTGCGCCAGCCAATTTCGCGGCAACCATGATGCTCGGCACTCGCCATCTGCGATTCCAGGAGGATCGAAGATGCGGATCGCAAGCAGCGCTGTCCACCGCGGCAGCACCCGCCGCACACAGAAACTTTTGCCTTCAGGCCGCGATGCCCACGCGGAACATCAGGCCGCTCACAGAACCCCAAGCACCTCAGCCCAAACGGCCACCATGGCCAGGAACAGGGTGAGTGACGCTAGTGCGAGAGCCTCTTCGGTAACGGCGCGGACCATGACAATGTCCCTCTGCATTGAACGAACAGGGAACATAGTTCTCTTTTTGTTCCTTTGTCAAGAAGGGTGCTGGCCCCTTTCCATCACGACTGGTCCTTTTTGAATTTGTGGGTGGCCCCTTTTGGGTTTGCCGCCAACTCGGGAACAACTATTGGTAGGCGGTTCCAAAGGGAGCTACAGTCAAATTGGGGCCGACGCCAGGGAGGAAATAATAATGAAACGCTCAACGATATTATGCGCGTCTGTTGTGGCTTTGGCAGTGATTGCGATGTCAGCCGATGGCGCGTCTGCAGCTACGTACTCCACCACGAAAACCAACTCAAGAGGGCACGGCATGACGACCGCTCCGAAGCCATATTCGGGTGGCCCGAAGCATCAGGGCGATTCTCGCGTCAACAGCGAGTTGGACAACTATAATGGAGGCTCTTCGGGTGGCCCGAAGAAGCAGGAGCAATCAACGACAGTAAACACCTCGCGTAGCAACATTAAGAACAATATGGGAGTCATGGGCGGCGGAGGCGGTGCACAGCCGGGCGGCGGTGGCCGGCGGCAGTAACACCACCGAGGCCGCCTCAGTTGGCGGCCTCTTTCATTCCAATAGCTGGTAGTGGTCCCTTTCCGAAGTGACTGGTCCCTTTTGAAAATCACGCTGGCCCCTTTTGGTTTAGGGGCGGCTACCTCTGGCCCGGCACGGGCGGAAGAGGCTTACAGTCGCAAGTTGATCGTTGAAGGCAAATGTCGTGAAATTGGCCAAGGGGAGCGCCCGGAACTGGTGCCGTTCCCGGCATGCTGCCTATGCAGAACGCTTGCTGCTGCCCAGGACAGTTAGCAGTACATCCCAGACACGGTCCATTGGGGGCTATCGAACAGTGGTCGTCCGCATGGGCCACTGATAGACCGCTGACGCATAAACATCCGATCCAGGCTGCAGCAAATAAGCTACGCATTTGTGTCCCCCCCTCTCGGCTTTTTACAACCCAGGGAAGAATACCTCGTCTTAGGTGAGTTTGCTATCGAAATGCGAGGCCGCCTCAATTGGCGGCCTCGTCTTTCTCGATCTCAATTTTCATTTCGACCGGCCCCCCTCATCCGCGTCATAGATTTGCGAGACGTTGGTCGTGGGTCAGTTTGAATTGTGGCGGCAGCCTAGTGCTTTACGAAATCAACGAAAACGGGTATGGAACTCGGATGGTTGTGTTCTGTAGTGGCATTGTGAGCGGCATCCTCGTCGCGTGGGTGGCTGGGCTTTTTTGGCTCAAGATCGCCGGCCCGGCGTGGCACGACTTTAACCAAGCCCGTAAGCCGCATTTACCGCGGTCGCCGTCGACAGCATAATTTCGCGCGAGAGGCCGTCTCAATTGGAGGCCCCGCCGCTGCGTAAATTATTTTGCAGCCAGACAACGGCAGCAGCCCTAATTCCGAACCTTCCGTCCTAGTTAGAATTTTCAACTGTCGTAAGCGGATGGCGAAGAAAATTTCGGCGGTATGTACGGTTTCGTACAAAACCCCATATCCCACATGTCCCAAATGTAGTTAAATCATCCGTGGGTGAAGTCTTCATGGAGACCCACCATGACAACAGCGCAGGAATATAGAAAATTTGCCGACGAATGCCTTCGATGGGCCGACGAGGCCGAAACGGAGGAATTTAGAAACGCCTTCATCCAGATGGCCCGCGATTGGACTTTGGCGGCTCTGCGGCTTGATGGCCTTTCGGTTCCCCCGCAAGTCGGAAGATCAGGCGCACAGACCCCAGAGCCGTGAGGCCGCCTGAGTTGGCGGCCTGCCCCTTCTGAAAAATGCCGGCGTATGGATTGAGTGCTGCTGCGATGGCGATCTATCGGCTGATTGCGAACGGCAACTTTGGGCCGTCGGAAATCAAAGCGATGACGGCGGCCTATGAGGCTGCGTTGATTGATCTCGGCCTGGTTGATCGAGACGATCCAATAACGGAAATCGTTGCGACAGCCATCGTCAGCATTACAAGCATGGGCGTGCGCGATCCCGCGACGATTAAAGATCGCGCCTTAAATGCGCTCGGTGCCCACAGATTTGGTGCTGACGCCGCATAGGCCGCCAACTGAGTGGCGCGGTTTAAATTGTGGCCCCATTTCCAGCGCTTCTTGGCAGTTTACGTTCCGGTGCTGTCCCACCAATTGCTATGCCGCTGAGCCCAATCGTCGGTCCGCTTGTCCGGCTTAACACCAGTACCCTGCCGAAACGCAAAAACAATAAATGCGGCAGCCGCTAAAAGGATGACAGCGCCAATCCATTGCGTCATCGTGGAGCGCGCCTAGGTCGTTTTGCAGGCCTCAGTCACTTCGCGTAGCCCTGCGATCTCAGCCAGTCGATGCGGCGGGTTCCCTGCAGCCATTCGTCGACTTCGGCTTTGCTCTTGAGACCCTTGATATATCTCGGCTCGGCTCCCGGATATTCCGCGAGGATTTGCCAATCATCCTCGGCGATCCGCTGCATTTTGAAGGTGACTCGGGGTTTGCTCATACCATCGACTATGCGCCGTCCGGCCTTGGCCGCAAGCCCTAATCGGGGCTGCCTTATTCAAGCTGACTTGGCTCGTTTAATAAAAATCACTGCAGCTCTTGTATTCAATAATACAGACGCCAGCTATAACATGCACCTGAAACATGTTTTTCAAGTATTTTGAAAGGAATTACTATGACCAATACTCAAGGTTCCATGTCCAACGAGCAGAAGCCCGTCACCCCGCCGACCCCGCAACAGCAGACTCAAGGCAATCCGCAAAAGCCTGCCGAAAAAGTCAACGACAAGCCGAGCGAGCAGCAGAAGTAACTCATCGCGCTTTCGAGCTTGAAAGGCCCGGCTCCGTGCCGGGCCTTTTTTATTGGAACAGGCCGCCTCGGTTGGCGGCCTCCTCATGGGCAGCGCTGCCGCGCGCGCATCGCCCAAGAATTCCAGGACCGGCTATTTATCGACTTCCCCGGAGTTGGTGACGATCCACGCCAAGGCCTCCTGCTCGGTGGCAAAGCCGTCGATGCGGCGTTCGTGGCCTTCGTGATACCTGACGATGACATGCCAGCCGGTGCCCGTTTTGTCGGCAAAGGGCAGCATCACCGGTTGTTCCTTTTCGGGGTCAGCCATGTTCGGGGGCAGCCATGGCGCCGAATATGCCCCGTTCGGCCCGCCTGGCAAACCTCCTGCCCTCTGCAGCCCCGGCCCGGTGAAATTGGGACTTAAGCGGGCGCCGCCGGGAACAAAGTCAGCCATTGACGCATTGTGAATATGTCAAAGTACACATGGGAAGTGGGGAATGTCACCTGGGGAAGCGGCCGCAAGTTACCGGCTCTACGCGGTCTATTGTGCGGAAATAGCCCAAACCGTCACGGATTCGGCCCGTAGAGTAGCCCTCCTCGACATGGCGCAAGCCTGGGCCAAGCTCGCCGAGCACGTCGACAAAGATTGCCCATCGGAAGAGGTATCGGCCGCAACCCCTTGAGGGCTTTGCAGAGTCAGCGCAGCTCGCGATTTCCCCGGGGTAATTCTGAACCGACGCGCCGCCTCGAACGTACTAATCTGCCGGTGGGGCGAATCGATCCCCGAACGCCGGAACGGGTCATAGAGCGACGCATCGTCGCCGCGTCGTTATCGTTTGCTCGCATCGGCATTCGGCAAACAGGAGGAGGGTTTATGAAGACACTCACTTTGACTTTGGCCGCAGCGGCGCTCGCGCTCGGCGCGACGGCGTTGTCGGCGAACGCCCAGCAGCTCGGCGCCGGCCACGCCCAGCTCCAGAACGCCACGCCGATCGTGAAGCAGGCGGCGTGTCGCGGCTACGGTGCGCGTTGCGGGCCGGGATTCACCTGGGCTTGCGGCCCTTATGGCCGGTGCTTCTGCCGCCCCTGCGTCTAAGCGGCCTTCTGTAACAATACCGATCGAATGCGAGGCCGCCTTTGCGCGGCCTCGTTGCTTTTGCTCGACCGCCGCGACCCATTTCTCCGGCCGGCCGGTGAATAACGGCGGGCTTGCGGCGTTAGTAGCATAGAGCCAATGCAGACCCGGGAGGCCGGCCATGAGGTATCTGCTTGCCAGTCTAGGAATTTTCGTCGCGACAGCGTGCATCGGCACGCCCGCTCACGCGCAAAACTATCCGTGGTGCGAGTATTTGGGCGGCGGCATGGGTGGCGGCGGCGGCCGCAATTGCGGCTTCATCAGCTTCGAGCAGTGCATGGCGAGCGCGCGCGGCAACGGCAGCGATTGCCGGCTCAACACCCAATACGTGCCGCCGCCGGGCGAACATCCGCAGACCAAGCGCAAATCGCCAAAAAGCTACTGAGCCTTGCCGGCGCTCGCGGTGAAATTAAGGGACCAGTAAAATGCGTCGCCGAATTCCGAGCAGTATTTTTTTCGTGCCAGGCATCATCGCCTTTTTGTCGGTTGGCGCGATTGAGCAATCGGTTGCTCAATATAATTTGCCGCCATTTCAGCCTGGACGCGCCCAATTATCAACTGATACGGCGCCCGTAAAAATAAAAGTAGGATCTATAGTCTATTATATTCCAAGGAATTACATGGAATATCCGGATCAAGACAGCCCGGTTCTAAAACTGACCTATCCCGGATACAAGCCATTTTCAGAAGAGACACGGGCCTGCTTCGAACAAAAACTGACGTCAAACGGCCCTGCTCCATGTCGAGTCATCAGATTTATCCTTCATGGAAGCACAGGGCCAGGCCCGGGCGGCCGCGCACTTACGAATGACGAAATGTTTGAAAATTTCAAGAAGAATAGCGCGGGCTTAACGGCGCGACGCGGGCCGTTCGGTTATGAGATATACGAGAGAGCGCCATATCCAAATCACGAAGAGATATACCGAAAGGAAGGCGGAAATATATTTTTCTACTGCTTCATTAGCGATGAGAGCGATCGAGATAATGGCTCCATTTGCAACGACCAATTCACGTTGGACGATGGCAATACGGTGCATGCCTTCGTATATCCGTATCAAATCGGGATCGTTCCAGAATTTGAGACCGCAATCCGAGAAATCGTTGCGGGATTCAAACACGAAAGGGCAACGCAATGACATCGATAACGCTCAATTCGGCCACGCAGCAGGCCATTAATCTCGCTCTTACGGGGCCTGGAACGAACAATGAAAATTATATTGCGGCCTACAACGCCATCGCGGCGGCGAGCGGTTCGGGGGCCGCGGTGTTGATCGGCTTCGACGCCGCCACGCTCACGGGAGGCACCGGCAATAACCTGCTGATCGACCTCGGCAACGACGGCACGGTCACAGCCGGCGGTGGGCCGACCCAGCTTATTATCGATGGTGACCTGGACACGGCAAACGCGACGGGTGATGCCATTACGTTGGGCAATGGCAGTAAAGCTACCATAGACGGATCGAGCGACACCATCTCGGCGGACGGAACGGGAGATGTGGTGACGCTCGACGGCAACGGCGACGCGATCATCGCGTCGAATGCCACGACGCGCGATGCTTGGCGCCGTCATGGCGGTTGCGCCGTTGTCTTGGATCGAGAGGTCAGGCTGTGTTCAAGATCACTGCCTTATGCTGCGCTTTCGATAGTGTGACATCAGAGCAGAACAGGAGGCTACGATGAAATTTGCACTCTTTGCGCTGGGCGTTGTCGTCGCCGCATCCGCCATGGGCGGCCGCGCCGAGGCGCAGAACTATCCGTGGTGCGCCTATTGGCACGGCACCGGCGGCTCGCGGAACTGCGGCTTCATCAGCTACGAGCAATGTATGTGGACCGCGCGCGGCGCCGGCGCCGATTGCCGGGCCAATACGGCATTCAACCCGCGTGAAGGCTTGCACTAACTCCGGTCACGCGAGCTCGACCACAAGTCCCTCGCGGATGGTGACGCGGCGATCCATCTGCGCGGCGATGTCGAGATTGTGGGTGGCGATGACGGCGGCAAGCCCCGTCGCGCGCACCAATTGCCTGAGCGCGCCGAACACGTGATCGGCGGTGTGGACGTCGAGATTGCCGGTCGGCTCGTCGGCAAGCAGGACGCGCGGCGCGTTGGCGACCGCGCGCGCTATCGCCACGCGCTGCTGCTCGCCGCCCGATAGCTCCGCGGGCCGATGGTTCAGGCGGTCCTTGAGCCCAAGATAGCTCAACAGCTCGGCGGCGCGCTCGCTCGCCGCACTGCGCCCCAAGCCGCGCACCATCTGCGGCAGCATGACGTTCTCGAGCGCGGAAAATTCCGGCAACAGGTGATGGAACTGGTAGACGAAGCCGATGTCGTTGCGCCGGATCCGCGTGCGCTGGATGTCGCTCAAATTCGTGGTCGGCGCGCCGTCGATATAGACCTCGCCGGAATCGGGATGTTCGAGCAGCCCCGCGATGTGCAAAAGCGTCGATTTACCGGCGCCCGACGGCGCCACCAGCGCCACCGATTGTCCCGCCCACACCGCGAGCTCCGCGCCCTTGAGAATATCGAGCGTCGCGTCGCCCTGGTGGAATTGCCGGCAGATGCCGTGCAGGAAGACGAGCGGATAGTCCTCTTTGTCGGCGGTGGACGTTGCAGCCTCGCTGATCGTGGTGGTGTCGTCCATCGCGGCCTGATCAATCATTCGTAACGCAGCGCTTCGACCGGATCGAGCCGCGCCGCCCGCCACGACGGGTAGAGCGTCGCCAACAGCGACAGCCCGAGCGCCATGACGACGACGGCGGTGGTTTCGCGCACGCTCATGTCGGCCGGAAGCTTTGACAGGAAATACAGTTCTGGCGGGAACAGGTTGGTGTTGGTCAGCCACGACAGGAAGCGCCGGATCGACTCGATGTTGAGGCAGATGATGGTGCCAAGCACGAAGCCGAATGCCGTGCCGACGACGCCGATCGCGGCGCCGGTGATCAGGAACACCCGCATGATCGCGCCTTGCGTCGCGCCCATGGTGCGCAGGATGGCGATGTCGCTGCCCTTGTCCTTCACCAGCATGATCAGGCCGGAGACGATGTTGAGCGCCGCCACCAGCACGATCAGGGTCAGGATCAGGAACATCACGTTGCGCTCGACTTGCAGCGCGCCGAAGAAGGTGGCGTTACGCTGCCGCCAATCGACCATGTAGATCGGCCGCGCCGCGGCGTCGGTGACCGCCTTGCGGAAACCATCGATGTGGTCGGGGTCGTCGGTGTAGACCTCGATTGCCGTGACGTCGCCGGTGCGGTTGAAATAGGCCTGCGCCTCCGTGAGCGGCATGAAGACGAAGGCGGCGTCGTATTCCGACATGCCGATCTCGAACACGGCGGCGATCTTATAGGCTTTGATCCGCGGCGTGGTGCCCATCGGCGTCACCGCGCCGCGCGGCGCCACCAGCGTGAGATTGTCGCCAGCCCGCACCGAAAGCTGCTCGGCGAGCCGGTTGCCGATGGCGAGCCCCTGTCCCTGGTCGAAACCGTCAAGCGTGCCCTGCTTGATGTTCTTGGCGATGGAGGTGAGCTTGGTCAAGTCGACGGAGCGGATGCCGCGCACCAGCACGCCCGAGGCATTGAACGGCGACGATGCCAGCGCCTGGCCCTCGACGATCGGGGCTGCGAGCTTGATGCCGTCGATTTTCGAGACGCGGTCGGCGACCGCCTCCCAGTCGGTCAGCGGCGATTCCAACGGCTGGATCAAAAGATGGCCGTTGAGCCCGAGGATCTTGGTCAACAGCTCCTGGCGAAAGCCGTTCATCACCGCCATGACGATGATCAGCGTGGCGACGCCGAGCATGATGCCGAGGAACGAGAACCCGGCGATCACCGAGATAAATCCCTCTTTGCGCCGCGCCCTCAAGTAGCGCAGCGACAGCATCCACTCGAACGGAGCAAAAGGGTGCGTGCCGGTCGGCTCGGACATTCAGGTCAGGTCCCCGCAGGTCTGGTCCCCGCGAACACTCGGAGTTTCACACGATTCTGGCGGAATGACGGAGTCACCCATAAAAATCAATGGTTTCCCACCGATCATTTTGGCGAATTTCCCAGTCGCCAAAGGCGACACACCCCGTCGCAAACCATTGATTTGGAAGGATGGCATGATTCGCGCGCAATCCTGCCCAGGCCTTGAATTGAACGGTTCCCCAGGCCGGAACCTCATTGCCTCGGCTTCGGGCCGCTCTAATTGCGGAATCTGAGATTCGACCGCGACAGCTGCCGGATCGACGTGCAGCCCATCAGCTTCATGTCGCGCTCGATCTCCGTGCGCATCAGCGAAAGCGCGCGCTCGACGCCGGGCTGGCCGGCGGCGGCGAGGGGAAAAAGATAGAGCCGGCCGACGCCCACCGCCTTGGCGCCCAATGACAGCGCCTTGAGCACATGGGTGCCGCGTTGCACGCCGCCGTCGAACAGGACCTCGATCTTGTCGCCGACGGCATCGACGATTTCCGCGAGCTGATCGAAGGAGCTGCGCGAACCGTCGAGTTGCCGGCCGCCGTGATTGGAAACGACGATACCCGCGCAACCGATATCGACGGCTTTTTTGGCATCCTCGGCGCTCATCACGCCTTTGAGACAGAATTTGTCGCCCCAAAGCTTCACCATGTCGGCAACGTCGAGCCAGTTCATCGACTGGTCGAGCATGTTGGTGAAGTAATCGCCGATGGAGGTGGTGCCGCCTTTCATATCGACATGACTGTCCAATTGCGGCAGCCGGAACTTTTCATGGGTGAGATAATCGATCGCCCATTTCGGCTTGGTGGCAAATTGAACCATGCCGCGCAAGTTCAACCGGAACGGAATGGTGAACCCGGTGCGCAAATCGCGCTCGCGATTGCCGCCGGTGATCGAATCCACGGTCAGCATCATGATGCGGACGCCGGCGCCCTTGGCCCGCTCCATCATGGCTTTGTTTAGCCCGCGATCCTTGTGAAAGTAGAATTGATAGACCTGCGGAAACGAAAAATTCGCCGCGATGTCTTCCAGGCTCACCGTGCCCAGCGAAGAAACGCCGAACATGGTGCCGAATTTTTCCACGGCGCGCGCCACAGCGAGCTCGCCCTGATGGTGAAACAGCCGGTGCAAAGCAGTCGGCGAGCAATAAAACGGCATTTTCAATTTTTGACCCAAGACGGTCACCGACATGTCGACCTGCTCGACGCCGGTGAGAACGCTCGGCACGAGGTCGCAGTCCTCGAAGGCGCGGGTGTTCCTCCGATACGTCGTCTCGTCGTCGGCGGCGCCGTCGATATAGTTGAAGATCGGCCCCGGCAGCCGCCGTCGCGCCAATTCGCGAAAATCATGGAAATTATGGCATTGCTTCAGGCGCATGATGCCCTCCGGACCGGTCGCTCATGTGTACCGTAGAGTGCGTTACCCCGATACCGGTTTATCGCCCGAAGCGGACATCGGCTGCGACCCGACGACCCATGTGAATCGCTCCCGGGCCCTTCCTGCGGTCCAGCTCGAGGGCGTACGATGGCTTGTCCAAAGCCTGGGGGCGGGCATGCGACGACAAAACTATCTCGATCTGCGCAATGGCTTGACTGCATACCCGCTCGGGGCGCTCGCGTAGCGGTGCGCAGCCATGAAAAAGCGACGTCTCAAGACGGCAGCGCCGAAGCGTCGCAATGCGCCCAAGGTCGCTCGCCGTCGCAAGCCTGCCGCCGACGATCTCAACAGAACGGTTGCCCAGCTAACACGGGAACGGGACGAACTGCTGGAGCAGCAGGCGGCCACGTCCGAGGTTCTGCGGGTCGTCGGCAGCTCTGCCGGCGATTTGAATTCCGTGTTCGAAGCGATGCTGGAAAAAGCGGTGCGGATATGCGGCGCCGGCTTCGGCAACCTATGGCTTCGCGACGCCGACTGCTTTCGCATCGCCGCAACCCACGGCGCGCCGCGTAAATTCCAAGACTTTGTTCGGCGCGAATCGCTGTTCCGCCCGAGCCCGGACATTGGCCTCGGCCAAATCGCCAATACCAAACAAGTGTATCAGGTCGACGACGTCAGGGCCGCGCCGACGTCCGGCGACAAATTGCGCATTGCAACGATCGAGCTTGCGGGAGCCCGCACCTTGATTGGCGTGCCGATGCTCAAGGACGGCGAAGTGATCGGCGTGCTCGCCATTTATCGGCAGGAAGTCCGGCGGTTCACCGACAAGCAGATCGCGCTGGTGCAGAATTTTGCCGCCCAGGCCGTCATCGCCATCGAGAACGTGCGGCTTCTCAACGAAATCCAGGACAAAAGCCGCCAGCTTGAAGTCGCAAGCCAGCACAAATCGCAATTCCTCGCCAATATGAGCCACGAGCTGCGCACGCCGCTCAACGCCATTCTCGGCTACACCGAACTGATGGCGGACGGCATCTACGGCGAACTGCCGGAAAAGACCATGGGCGTGCTCAAGCGGCTCGAGAGTAACGGTAGACACCTGCTCGGCTTGATCAACGACGTGCTCGATCTGTCGAAGATCGAAGCCGGCCAACTCGTGCTCGAGCTCTCCGATTATTCGCTCGAGGATATCGCCCAAACCGTGCGCAGCACGCTCGAGCCGCTGGCCGCCGACAAGAAGCTTGCATTCAAGATCGAGGTGGCGCCGAAACTGCCGCCCGGCCACGGCGATGGGCGGCGCTTGACGCAGGTCGTGATCAACCTGGTCGGTAACGCCATCAAATTCACCGATGCGGGCGAAGTGGTCATCAAAGCCACCGCGATCGACGGCTCGTTCCATCTCTCGGTGTGCGACACCGGACCCGGCATCTCCGCGGCCAACCAGGCAAAACTGTTTCAGGAATTCCAGCAGGCCGACAATGCGGTCACCCGCAAGAAGGGCGGCACCGGCCTGGGGCTGGCCATATCGAAGCGCATCGTCGAAATGCACGGCGGCAAGATCTGGGTCGAGTCACAGCTCGGCCAGGGCTCGACGTTTGCCTTCACGCTCCCGGTCAACGTCGCGCAGCAAGTCAACGTCGAAACGAAATAGCCGACTTAGCCGCTTGCGGTCCGCGGCAAAAAGCATCCACCAATGTATCTTTATTCGATCACGTCGTCGGCGCGCCCGAGCATCAGTGGGGGCACGGTGAGACCCAGCGCCTTGGCGGTTTTGAGATTGATGACCAGTTCATATTTCGTTGGAAATTGCGCCGGCAATTCGGCGGGTTTTGCGCCTTTGAGAACGCGATCGACATACGACGCTCCCTCGCGCCACACCACGATCGGGTTGGTCCCATAGGAGATCAGGCCGCCACTGGTGGCGAAGGTACGAAATGCATAGATGGCCGGAAGGCGATAGCGCGCCGCCAATTCGACGATGGCGTCGCGATTTGCAAAAGTAATGGCATGCGGCGCGGCGATCAGGCCGCCATCGGCCTCGGCCGCGAAGCCGGCGACGGCGCTCTCGATCTCGGCGATGTCGTGCACGCCGAGCGCGATCAGCTTGATCCCCGACGGCGTCCCAGCCTCGGCCGCACGCAGTAATCCAACATTCGCGGGCGTTTCCGGATGCAGGATGAACCCGATGCGGCGGACCTGAGGCGCGATCTCCTTCAATATCTCCACCCATTTTCCGGCGATTGCACTCTCCAAAACGGCGAAACCGGTGAGGTTGCCGCCAGGCTGCGCCATGCTCGCGACATAACCGCTGCCGATCGGATCGCCGACCAGGATGAATACGACTGGTATGGTGCGGGTTTCCTGTTGCACGATCGTCGTGACCAGGTTTGAACTGGGCACGATCACGTCCGGTGTCATGCCAATCAGCTCTTTGGCGAGTGTCCGCGCCTTGTCGGGATCGCCACTGGCCCAGCGGATATCGAATTGGACATTGCGGCCCGCCGTCCAACCCAGACCGCGGAGTCCCTCTTGAAACGCCGCAACGACGGCCTGCCCTTCAGCGTCGCCTTCGCGATATGGCAGCAATATCCCGACCCGCCGCATGGCCTCGCCCTGCTGCGCACTGGCCGCGAGCGGCCATCCGCCAACCGCGCCGACAATGATTTTGATGACGTCGCGCCGTCGCATGTGCCCCCCTGTCGAGGACTGCAGCCTACCACATCGGCGAAGGTGCCAAATATGTGCCGTGACCGGCTCAGGATCGTTAGCGGACATGGGCGCGGCAACTCACGATGTCCACGTGACGATGTCCACGTGACATCGAAAGCGAACTATCGGCCGAGGTCGCGGAAGATCCTCTTTGGGGCCGACGCGTTCAGTCACGCGTTCGGCAAGCTTGGCGGCGCTCAAGCCGTTCTGATGGAACTCACCCGCACCTTTTTTGTACACAGTGTCCCGCACGCAACACTTTGAACGAGTAGACGGTGTTAGGTTCAATCGCGGTCGGTTCCGTCGCGCTGGGGGGCGCCATGAAAAAAGCGATTGTTGTTGTTGCGTCGGCTGCTGCGTTTATAGCCGCCCCGGCTATCGCCGCCGACGTGACGCTGCCGGTCAAGGCGCCGCCTGTTGCGCCCGCGCCGCTCGCTTCCGGCTGGACCGGCTTTTACGTGGGCGCCGATGCCGGGTTGAGCGCCACCGATTCCAAATGGACCGCGACGAATTTCGTCCAACAGCTGCTCGTTGCCGGCGTTCCGATCGGGACCACTACGGGCTTGAACCCGACACTCGTGTCCCAGGAACCACTCAACATGCAGTCGGGGCGGTTCGGCGGCTATCTCGGCTACAATTGGCAATTCGCGCCGCGCTGGCTGGTCGGGATCGAAGGCGATCTCGGCTGGACCGGCCACACCGGGAAGCTGCCGGGCTTCGGCTTCCTCGGCACGGGAGCCAACGCCTTCCCCGTCGGGGCCGATCTCAGCCTGCGAACCACGTGGGACGCCAGCGCCCGGCTGCGTCTCGGTTTTCTGGTCACGCCGACCACCTTGATCTATGCGACCGGCGGCGGCGCCTGGCAGCATCAGGAGGCGACGTTCTCGTGCAGCTCGGCGATCACCTGCAACGGCGCCGTGGGCAACAACGCGCCATTCTCATTCACCACCGCGACGAATCGGCCCGGCGCCACTGTCGGTGGCGGCATCGAGATGAAGCTCGCACCCAACTGGGTGGGGCGCGCCGAATATCGCTACACGGACTATAAATCGTTCTCCGCCACCGGGACCGAGCTGCTGCCGCTGGCGCCGCCGGCCGTGGTCACCAACACGCCGACCTACAGCATCCATCTGCACAACAGCTTGTTCGCGTTGGGCCTCGCCTACGAATTCGGCCCGTCCGGACCGTTGCCGGATAGCGACCCCTCGCCGATGTACGTCAAAGCCCGCGCCCCCGCCGCGCCGCCGCCGGTCTCGTGGACCGGCTTCTATGCCGGTCTCGACGCCGGCTTCCGCTCGACGCGCGCGGACCTGACCACGACGTCGGCGTTCAGCGCCGGCCCACCGGTCAATCTCGCCGGCGGCCCCGCCTCCGATCCACTCGACGGCATCGCCCCGCAGTTCGGGTTGCATGCAGGCTACGACCGGCAATTTGCCACCCGCTGGGTCGCCGGCGTCGAAGCCGATGTCGGCTTCGGCTCGCAGACCACCAATCTCAACGGTGTGACGTTCACGCCGGGCGTAACGCCGCTCTCGCTCGCGCTGCAGGGCGACAATTTTGCGTTCCGTACCGGATGGGACGGCAGCGCCCGCGCCCGTCTCGGCTTTCTGGTCACGCCCAGCGCTCTGGTCTATGCGACCGGCGGTGCCGCCTGGCAGCACTACGACGTGACCTCGACTTGCGCCGAGTTAGTCGCCGCTGGCGGCTGTATATTCGGCCCGCCGGCAGTGATCACCATCAGCGACACCAGGCTCGGCTACACGGTCGGCGGCGGCATCGAGACTCAGGTCGTCGGCAACTGGTTCGCCCGCGGCGAATACCGTTATGCCGATTTCGGCACCGCCTCGTACCAGCTCGCCCGGACTGCGCCGGTCGTCGTCGACAATTTCAACATCAGGCTGCGCACCCACACGGCACTGCTCGGCTTCTCCTACAAGCTCGCAGGGCCCTAGCCAGCCAACTCTCTTTTGTTGGGTGCTGGGTCGAGCAACGGAATGGCAGTCCGGCAAGCCGCCGCCGCGCACGGTTTCAGGAACTTAGCCGCACCAGCGCGTCGGCCGGCGTCATGAGCTCGCGCGTGCCGTCGGCGCGCCGCTTCACCTCGACCTTGCCTTCGGCGAGGCTGCGCGGGCCGACCAGGATCTGCCACGGCACGCCGATGAGGTCGGCCATGGCGAATTTCGAGCCGGGCCGCTCGTCGCGGTCGTGGTAGAGCGTGTCGATGCCTTTTGCCAAAAGTTCCGCGTACAGCTTTTCGCAAGCCGCGTCGGTGTCGCTCGCGCCCTGCTTGAGATTGAGGATCATGGCTTTGAACGGCGCAACCGGTTCCGGCCAGATGATCCCCGCCTCGTCGTGGGAGGCCTCGATGATGGCGGCGACGAGCCGGCTTGGGCCGATGCCATAAGAGCCCATGTGCACCGGGTGATCGGCGCCGTCCGGCCCCGTCACCACAGCCTTCATCGGCTCGGAATACTTTGTGCCGAAATAAAAGATATGCCCAACCTCGATGCCGCGCGCCGACACCCGCTTGTCGGCCGGCAGCGCCTCGTAGGCCGCGACATCATGTTTCTCCGAGGTCGCGGCGTAGAGCGAGGTCCATTTGTCGACGATCGACTGCAGGCGGCCGACATGGGTGAAATCGACGTCGGGGCCCGGGACCTCGAAGTCCAGATAGTCCTTGTGGCAAAACACTTCGCTCTCGCCGGTGTCGGCCAGGATGATGAATTCGTGGGACAGGTTGCCGCCGATCGGGCCGCTCTCCGCCACCATCGGGATCGAGCGCAGGCCCATGCGGGCAAAAGTGCGCAGGTAAGCGACGAACATGCGGTTATAGGCGTGCTTGGCGCCGGCAAAATCGATGTCGAACGAGTAAGCGTCCTTCATCAAAAATTCGCGCCCGCGCATCAGCCCGAAGCGCGGCCGCACCTCGTCGCGGAACTTCCATTGGATGTGGTAGAGGTTGAGCGGCAGATCCTTGTACGAGCGCACGTAGGTGCGGAAGATCGCCGTGATCATTTCCTCGTTGGTCGGGCCGTAGAGCATGTCGCGCTCGTGGCGGTCCTTTATGCGGAGCATCTCCTTGCCATAGGCCTCGTAGCGGCCGCTTTCGCGCCAGAGATCCGCGGACTGGATTGTCGGCATCAAAAGCTCGATGGCGCCGGAGCGGTCCTGCTCCTCGCGCACGATCTCGCAGACCTTCTTGAGCACCCGCAGCCCCAGCGGCAGGAAGGCGTAAATCCCGGCCGCTTCCTGGCGGATCATGCCGGCACGCAGCATCAGCCGGTGGGAGGCGATCTCGGCCTCCTTCGGGGTCTCGCGCAGATTGGGCAGGAAGAACCGGGAAAGGCGCATGGAGTCTCGCAAAAGTGGCCGCGGCAGTGAAACCGGAACCGCGCAGGAAACACAAGGGCGGGAAATTGGGCAGGAATTTGGGGAGGTATTTTTTTGCCGTTTGCGGTGGGCAGCCTCGTGACAAGAGCCGACGGATCGATTACCAATGTTTTTGCGCTAGCCCGAAACCGCCATCTCGGTAACGAGATTTCGGGAAAGCGGTCCAAGTCTTGGGAGGATAAATACCCGGACGCGTAATGCCGCTTCACTGCCACGGTGAGGATGCGTAAAATCAAACAAGCACGCGGAACTTAAGGGTTTAGATGAGGATTCTCGAGCAGGGCTTTTGCCCTGCTTTTTCTTTTCCTTTTTTTGCCTGTTAGAACCCCCCCGAGGGACGAAAGGCTTGCGCAAGCGGCCCAACATAAATATAAACAAAGCTACATAAGCCATTATTTATACTGCATAATTTATCGATGCGAGCGACCAGCGCCAGCGACCTTAGATGTTGATAGCGAACTCTTCGGCGTGAATGCGCACCGTCTTACGGTAACTCTGCTGTTCGACGGTCATCGATACACTCGGGTCGTGGAAGTCGGTGACCATCGGGGGGTGTGAGCCCATGACATCGTCGGGGCTGACAAGCGTCGGGTTGCGCGAATGCACGTCGGCGAAGCTGCGCGCCTCTTCCACGATGCACGGCACACGATGAATGCCCAGCGCCAATAGCCCGAAGCAGCGATGATAGCCATCCTTTAAGATGGAGCGGTCGCGATAGTTGACGACGTGCAGGTGGCTCGAGCCGAACACGAGTTGGAAACCGATCATGCGCAGGCCGGAACCGGGCATGACAAAATTCTGCAGCGGCCCGACCCGAAGGTTCGGGTTGACCGAGGTGATCGTCAGACCCTTACCGTCGCGGTCATAGGTACCCTGCAGGATCGGCTCCTCGGTCGGCTCGGGCAGGCAGATTGCGGCCAGCGCGGTCCAGTCTGCGGCGGATGCGCGAGCCACGCGCTGCTCGATCTGATCAAGGGCGACGGCCTTTTGGAAGCTGACGAGCTTGGTCAAATCGACGACGCCGGCGCGCAGCCGGCTCATGTCGCTTTCCGTCACGGTTTTGGCAATTGAGGCCAGACAGGCTTGCCCACGACCGGCAATAGCCGCCGGCAAGTCCTCGACCTCGCAGAGGCCGCCCGCAAACGGCTGGCGCGCGAACCGTGCCGCGACCTGGGCGTCATAGGCTGCTTTTTGCGCCGTCACGTCTTCTTCCGGCTGCGCAAGCCGGAAGCCAAGCTGCGCCGTCACCGCATCGCCGCCGTCGAACCACGGCAGAAGGACACGGACCGGGCGTTTCATGCGTCGTGAGCCGGCGCCAACATCACAACGGCAAGCCCGATCAGGTTGGTGTCCTGTTCAGCCTGAACCATGACGGCGACGGCCGCCGGCGCAGCGATCGTGTCCGGCGCGGTGTAGAGGCCTTGCTGCGTGATGGTGCCGACGGCGGGACAGATCGACCAATTCAACGTCAGCGCGAAGCGCTGCTTGGGAATAGTCGGCGCGAATTGCTGGGTTTTGCCGGCAGCGAGTGGCGTCGGCGTGTAGGGCGGCGTGAGGGGAATCGCGAAAGCCGCGTTGACAAGACACAGCACCGCGCTTGCCGATTGGCCGTCGGCGGTCGCGGTCACGACCGCGGCATTGATGCCCGCCGGAATCGCGGTCGGCGGCGTATAGGTGCCAGTTTGATCGATGGTGCCGAGCGAACCGTTGGACGGCGTGATGCTCCAGGCCGGCGTTGCGCCGCCCACGACCGAACAGGCGATGGCCAACGGTTGCGCGCCGGGCTGCACGACGGAGAAAGCGGGACTGACCGCCACCGGCATCGGCACGACCACCACAACCCCCTGCGCGGCGTTTTGTTTGGCGGTGGCCGTAACCGCAACCGGGCCCGTAAACTGGCTCGCAGGCGCGGTATAGAGGCCGGCAGCCGAAATTGATCCGACACGCGGATAGCATGTCCAGGTCGCCGGACTTTGCGACGCCGTGAATTGCTGGGTCTGCCCTCGCGCGACGACCGCTTGCAACGGCGTCACCGTCAGCGCCCCCGCCGCCGCGGTCACCGCGCCGAACAGAGCCAGGTCGCCTGGGATATGCACGGCCGAGAGCTGCATCGCGTTCGAGGAAGGGAACAGCAGATGATCGACGGCAAAGACGTCGACCTGCGGAACCTGAACGTTCAGCACAGCCTGCGCCACAGGCTGGGCCGCAGCCGCCACTGCGGCGCCCCCCATGTCCCGCAATTTTCCGTTGCCAAACCATTTCGACAGCCAGCCGCTCGATTGGAACGTGACACTTGGCGAGCCGCTGCCCGTGAACGACACGACGTTACTGGCGACCGATGCGGCGGATGTCATGTCGGCCGAAATGGTGAGGTTCACCGTTTGGTTCGAGCTTGACGTCAACCCGTCTTTCATTACGACCGTCAAAGCGCCGAACTCTTGTCCCCACTGATTGGACCATGAAATGGCCAGGAGATCGTTTGCCGGCTGGATGGTCAGCCCCTGGTAGGGCACTTGGACAGGTTGATAGTTGGGATTTCCGTTACCCTTCGATCCTGACCAAACCGAGTGCAATACGCCGCCGCCGGAGGACCACGAGTACGAGATCGACTTGGGCGTAGCCGCGTTGCCGCCGGTAAAACTAATGTAGGACGCCCCGTTCTCGCCCTCGAGCGTGTGCGTCGCCACCGTCGCGTTGCCTATCAATTCCTTCACGTAGGTCGGGCCCATGATGTTGCCGAACAAGGTGCTGCTGCCGACCACGAGCGCGCCGCTGAAGCCGTCCGGGATCAGGTAGGGGTAGTCCCGCCCGGGCAGGCTGCCGCCGTTCGGATTGTAGGTCGTCGCAACAAACAGCAGCACCGCGCCATCGGAGCCGCCCGACGGGGCGGCCTGCGTCCGAATCTCGAACATGGTCGGAACAAGGTTGACTTCGGATCCGAACACCAGCGAGCCCAGCTCGTAGGTGAGCGTGCCCTGCGCCTCCTTCTGGAACAGGGTCTGGAAAAATTCCCCGAGCAGGTTCGCGGCGCCGCTGCCGGACAACAGGTTGGCCTTGTAGTTCTGCGCATTGGCGAGGTCGACGACCACCTTCTTGTGAGCATCGACCTCGCCGGTCACCTGTTTCAGGTCGACGATCATATCGAGCGCATATTGATCCGCCGGCATGATCGTCTGGTAGGCGTTCACGTATTCGACCGAGCCTGCCTGGGCGAGCACGATCAGTTCGCCGGCGATGAAGTTCATCGTGACGTTGGCCTGCTGGGTCGATGCGTTGGCGCCGCTGAACGAGATCAACGGCGGGCCGAGTGTCAGGTTGCTCACCACAAGCGAGAGCGTGCCTTCGGCAATCGCGATCGTGGTCGTGAGCGGCGGGAAATGCTGATTGGCGCTGACGTTCTGGACGTATTGTTGAGCAAACAGCGTATTGACCGTGTCCATGTCGTAGGCGACGACCGCGTCCCAGCCGAGCGTGATGGTCTTGCCGCTCATCAATTGCAGCAGGGTCTGGATCGGATAGGCCAAGGTTATGCTCCAGGTCAGGATGCGGCGATGGCGATGGCGACGGTCGTGCCGGCGAAGAAGTCGACGACGAGCTTGGCGGCCTTGGAAACGCCTCCGGTGCTGCCCTCGATGGATGTCAGCCGCAGGAACTGCAGCAGCGCCGGCAGGGGGCCGATGACATTGCCGACGATCGACGCGGCCTTCGGGTCATACGCGCTCGCTACGATGCCGGCGACGAGCTGGGCGGCGCCGATCGCGCTGATGAGGACCTTGCCATGGGGATCCTCATAGCGCGAGAGCTTGTCCTTGCTGCACAGAAACGCGATGCTGAGCAGCGCCGGCGCGTAGCCGAGCATCCAGTTGGCGAAGCCGGCCTTTTCCGCGTCGGTGTCGAGCTTGACCTCGCTGAACGGATCGAAGTCGGGCCACGTGAAAACGCCAAGCACGACCGGCGTGACCACGTCGATGACCTTGAAGAGCATCAGGTCGGTGTTCTCCAGCGTGTCGAGACCGGTATCGAAACCGGCCCAAATCAAGGCGACGAAGGCGGCGGTGTATTTGCAGAGCTCTTTGGAGCTGAGATCGGCGGCCAGCGGCGACGATGGCTTGGGCAGATCGCCGTCGGGGAACGGCTGTGAACCGTCGTGGGCCGCCTTGTACGCGATCGTCAGCGGAACTGCGATGGCGAGGCAAATCAGCCGCTTCATCGAGAAGCTCGGCATATGGAAGCCGAGCAGCGAGGCGATGCCGCCGAGGAGCGAGGACAGGAACGGGACTTCGACCTCGCGCGAAAAAATATTGCCGACCGCGTCGCAGGCGATCGCCATCACCTGCAGCAAGGCCTCGATGATGCCGTCGAGGAAGGCCAGCACGGCCAGCGCCACCTCCTTGGCGGCGGTCAGGAAAGCGGCAACGAGGAGATTCGGAAAATCCTCCGGATCGCTCAGGCTTTTGACGATGAATGTCGCGAAGGCTTCGAAGGCTTTGGCGAAATCGTCGAGCGCCGTCGCAAACGCGGCGGCCAGGGTCTGCATCGGCTGATTGAGCGGCCCATAGCCGTCGATCGAATCGCCGCCGAGGAAGCTTTCGATCTTTTCGAACAGCCAATTGTGCTGGACGTCGTCGATCCACCCCATGATGTCGCCGACGTCCAATGCCGGCCGCACGCCTCCTGCCGCGGCGCGCAGTGCCAGCGGCGACGTCGAGTTCGACAGCGATTGGAGGGTCTGTTTGTCGAAACGCGCGATGACGCTGTCGAAGGCGTCCGACACCGTTTTCTCGATCGAGGAGAAGAAGCCGCTGGTCAGGCCGGTCGCGGCGTTGATGCGGCCCTTGAGATAGGGAAAGCCCTGATCGAGCGCGCTCTCCAGCGCTTCCATGGTGTTCCACATGTCGCCCCAGTCGAACAGCATCTTCAGCCAGTCGATCACCATCTCGATGAAGGCCGCGATCTTGGCGAGGATGCCCTGGACGAACGTGACGGCGGTCTCGATGCCGTCGATCACCACGTTGGTGAGCCACTTGACCCCGCTCGCAATATCATCGCCGATCTGCACCGCCAGATCGGCCACCGCGGTGCCGACATGCACCACGACGTGAACGACCGAAATAACGCCGTTCTTGAGGCCCTCCCAGGCGTCCTCGAAGAAGTCGGCGATGTCGTCCCACCAACTTTCGGGCATGACGCTGCCGTCGCGGAACAGGAGCTGATGACGGGCCGCCGCAAAATCCTTCTCGGTGTGGTATTCGGCATAAAGCGGACGCGCGGGATCCGAGAAATCGATTTTGAAGCCGACGACACCTCGCTTGGCGAGCGCGCCGCTGCCGCCCGCCTTCTGGGCCAGCCCCAACATCGAGCCAATGCCGCTGACCGCCGCTTGTGCGAGCGCCGTTCCGTTGTTCGGATCTCGCGTCGCCGGTGCCAGCGGCGCGCCGTTGACCGTCGCATTCTGCAGCGTCGTCGCCCCGAAAGTCGGCCGCGCGCTGTTGGTACCCTGGTTGAGCGTGCCGTTGCCCTGCAGATAATTGTGGAGGCCGGCCGCCGGGTTATGCGGATCGCTGGCGGGAAGGTTGTCGCCGGCGAAAGTGAATTTGACCGCGTCGATGCCCGAGGCGATCGTCGACAGCGTGGCCTGGCCCCGCCCATTGGTCGTGACGGTGACGGGCGTCGACGGCCCGATCGGATGGGCAACGCCCTTGACGAGGACGCTGGCTGTGGCCGATGCGGTGACGCTGATATCGTGGTTCGGCACCGGATAGCCGCGGTCGTCGTTAACAGTGACTTGCGTGCGATAGGTCGCCACCTGGAAATTCTTGGCCCCGCCCGGCGTCTGTGCCCTCCCCGACGCCCACACCCGCTTGCCCGACGCTTTGGCCGACACCGGATCCACCTGGTCGACCTTGCGATAATGCATCAGCGCGCCGCCAGTATCAGTGGCGAAGAATGCCTCGGCGTCCACCGGATTGGTATCGGTGAACAGCAGCTGAGTATCGCGCGCGAGCGGAATGTTCGGCGCCCAGACCGGACCGGTCGTCTCGTTCCAGTCAGTCTGGTGCAGCACCGACAGCCGGCCATCGGGTGACGTGGCGTAGAGATGGATTTGATTGCTGGAGTCGACGACGGCCGCCGCCGTGGCGACCGACGTATTGGGAATTTTCACCACATTGCCGGCGGTGCCGACATTGACATAAAGATTGTTGTTCTTGTCGGTGAACAGAAACAGGACCGAAGCGTTCTGCCAGAAGGCGAGTACCACCTGATCGACCGGCGCGTCGACGGCGACCGGCTCCGGGCCGCTTTCAAACGCGGTCGGCGAGCCCTGATAGACGTCGAGCTGGCCCTTCTTGCCATCCTCCACCACCCCCGGGACTGCCATGACCCAGTCGCAGGCGCCGCTGGTCAGCGCCAGCACCGGCTGCAGCCCGGCCAGCGACTTCGGAAATTTGATCGACGTCGCCGCCCAGGCGCCGCCGGAGCCCATTTGGCGGACGAACAACAGCCCACCGTCCTTGTCGACGCCGGTGATGACGAGCTCGCCGGTCGTCGGATTGACGACTGATCGCACGCCGGTGCAGTGCGCCAGCGCGGACGGGCCCGACCAGGACGTGCCGTCGTATGCGATGTGATAGAGATTGCTGTCGTCGGCGTAGAAGCCGTGGACCGTGCCGTCGCTCTGCACCCCGGCGACGGCCTGGGTGACCCCGGACGTGTTTTTGAACTCGGTGACCTCCCAGCCCGCCGCATTTTTGCCGGGGGCCGCGGGCGAGAGCTGGCACAGCATGCCGTCGAGCCGGGCGAACAGCGCGTTCGGACCAGCATCGGTGGTGAAGGCGCCAAGGGGCGAGGCGCTGGTGGGACTGAGGATCGTGTCGGAGGTGTAGATGTAGTCGTCGCTGAGCGCGGAATTCAGCGAGAGCTTATGATTGGCCATGGGCTCACGCGGGATGGGTTGGCAGGAGCGAGAATGACGCGACAGGCGTGGGAAGCAGAGCCGCAAGAGATGAAAGTAAAGTGGCGATTGCCTGACAATCCAAAATTGCCAGACAATCTAAGCCTGTCATTCAACTTAACGCAACAAATTACACTTCGGTTCCAATGCGGCGAATTATTGCGGCACAAATCGTCCGGCGAAGCTTTGAGACCGTTGACACGGGAGACGTAGAAGGCGGCGAAAACCACCGCACTGACCAGCGCCGTCCAGATCAGTTTGCCGTCGAGCCGCGGCAGTTATGGCGCACTTAAAACTTAAGGATTTGATCGTAAATTATTATTTTGCGTCACTATTCAGCCGCCCGAAGATTGCGTCATATGCAGTCCGAATGGCGCCAAGAGGCCTTCGAGCGTAATCAAGCGCTCGACATAGATTACGTAACAGGCCGCAAAAATCACGACCGAGACCAGCGTCGTCCAGACCAGTTTTCGCCGCAGATTGGGGATCGCCGGTGCGCCCGGATCGGTACCGGGCGCAACCTCCGCGTCCTCCTGCTGGCTGCGTACGCCCCAGGGCAGCACGGCGAACAGCACGATCCACCAGATCAGGAAAAAGATCGCGATGCCTGTGGTGACGGGCATTTTTCAGGCCTGCTCCAGCTCGACCAAGGTGCCGGAAAAATCCTTCGGGTGCAGGAACAGCACCGGCTTGACGGTTGTGTGTGCCTTGATGGGTTGCATAAGCCGCTGAATCGACCACAGAACGATCAAATTGCTCTCTCTCTCAACCATGGCTTGAACCGACTGTTACAGCAGGGTAACATTTTTTGGCCTCCAGTTTTCAAAAGCACCGTGGCCGAGTTCGGGGCGATGGATTTTACCATCACGCTGTCTAACGACGATTGGGATCCGCTGAAAGGTGGATGGCGTTGCCCTGCGCTGCAAATTCCCGGAACGCGAGTTAAAACCGTGTACGTCGGCGGGACTGCCGCTGATCCAAAGCTTTACGAAGTAAACTATCTGCTCTGTTTGGTTCGTTGGGGCCAAGATATACGTCCGAAGCAGGTATCAGCTCATATTCAGGCCGAGAAAGCACTCTCGACAGAGGAACTTACGCTCAAGTGGCGCAAGCTGGCAATAATTTTACCCGTTATTGGAAGTCTCGCGGCTGCGGCGATTACTGCACTTCTTGACAGTTCGCACAAGACGCTCGAAGCATCGCCCGATCAAAGCAAGAAAGACACAGTAAAAGTATTTGAGCGATCCAATGACTTCCTTGCAACGGGCGACAACCTTCGATTCCCATCGCTTCTCACACAAGCAAAGCGGGAAGCCTGGTTTGTCGGAACGACTTTCTACATTTCTACGGATCAATACCACGATCTAATACTCAGACGCCTTGCGGATGGTCTGGATTTAAATTTTCTAGTCCTAAGCCCAGAGGGCGACGCCATAAACAGAGTTGCGCACCTGCTAGGCGTACCCGAAAGTGAACTTTCCGCCGACTGTTTGGCCGGCATCCGGATTTTAAATCGAACAATTCAGGAGGCACGCGCGGCCAATTCTCCCGGAACATTACATGTCAAAATCATTGATGAGCCGCTGCAAACGCGTTTATATTTCTTCGATCCAAATGCCGACGAAGGTCATTTATATTATATCCCGCAGCTAAATGGCACGAACTCTCAAACTTTGCCTGGATTCTTAGCGAAGAACTCGGCGACCACATACCATACCGCCTATTTCAGAAGCGTATTAAAAATGTGGAATGACCCGGGCACCAAAACCTTGGAAGATTGGAAAATTGCGCACCCGCATTTTGATTGACACATCAGCAGCTCGGTTGGCGGCAAACCGAGTGGTCGGCTGTGCCGATGGCCACTGGCGATCGTCCTCGATTGGTCAATAGGTCGCTTAGAGCAGACGGGCAGCGCGAACAAAGCTGTTTAGGTTAGCTGAGTCTGCTGGAGCACCATTAATATCAAGGACTTTGGCGTGGATATCCGGCTGTTGCAGCCGCTTCCGCAAATAGGGAACTCCCCATTTGATGCGCTCAAAGCTCGACGCCGACCGAAGAGATTCAATTTTTCGAATGGCACGACGCGTGATGAAATCGACCGAGCAGCGGTTCGGGACGCGAGAGCGTGACGCCCACAGAGGCGATAGTTGAGCCCATCGCCTCAGTAAATCGACGAAGCCAGGAAGACCAGCATGAAAACTTCCCAACCCCAAATATCGCTTCAGAGTAATGACTTTGTGCGTCAAGTGCGCTGGAATGAACATAGTTTGGCCAGCGCCAATCAAAATCCAGCGTGATGTCCGCATGGCGACAAACGCGCCAACGTCGAAAGCGGCCCGCTCGCATACCTCGCATCTCTCTGCATCTTCCAGTCCAAACTGGAAACCCTCAACTGTATCCCATAACAGCCAGAGCTTGGTGCCGATGAAACTGTGATTGCTGCCGCTATGATCGTCGGAGTGCGAATCGGTAACTGCACCAGCGGAGCTGATTACTAAAGAATCCTGCGATTGAAACCCGTCGGTACCCCGTGGCAGAAGATTAAAATCATTTAACCTGGATGTATCTATACGGGCGTCGAACGGACTACCAATGTAATGAAGATCCGTTACGCCAAATACCGACTTTCCGCGTTCCCATTTGTCTACGACCTGAGGTACGGGCAGATATGTATGGGACTCGGATCGTCTGACAAGCGCGCGAGCGGACCGCGGTAGACCAGATCGAATCTCATCAGCAATTGAGACTCTTTTATGCTTACTCCCGACAATGCGAGGTTTGATCGGAAAATCTGAAAACAAAGCTGGTTCACAGGCAAGCATATAAGCGAATAAATGCGAACGTGAGAAAGGGATCGGCATAACGCGCTTCTTCGCTAACGCACCCATTATGTTGGATCTGGTAGCCACCGAATCATCAAATTGCGCGGCGGCTTGCCATACATTGTGAACATCACTTGCCGTCAACCGCGCACGCGCGGCCAGCTCCTCAACTTCGTCCATCTATGCCTCCTTTTCTCTGTGCACGATTCCTTTTTGTTTCTTAGATAAAGTTTGCGAAAGGCTTGCGCGAAGATCTTTTATCGACTTCGCTCTGTCACAATGAATTCAAAACGCCGCAAAGGCGCTCCAGGCTTGGAATTAAACTTTTCCGCACATCGGGATAGGTAAGCAATAAACGGTCATCAAATAGGCAAGAATTTTTGTTCCTAAGATCGGCAATGCCCCAGAGCTGCGCGTCACTTGAAGGCAAATTAATTAAGTCCGAGCGGTGCTTATATTCGTCAAAGAAGTTCTCCAGGTTAAATGGGACCACGCGTCGTACCCCTTGTCTCGCGGCGCACAACTATAGCTTGAGTAGTCTAAAATAAGCAAGATTCTGCCTCAGAAGCGGCGCACGCCCCACGGCAGCACCGCGAACAGCACGATCCACCAGATCGGGAGAAAGATCGCTACTGCGGTGGTGACGGGCATTTTTTCAGGCCTGCTCCAGCTCGACCAAGGTGCCGGAAAAATCCTTCGGGTGCAGGAACAGCACCGGCTTGCCATGGGCGCCGGTTTTGGGCTCGCCGTCGCCCAGCACGCGGGCGCCGGCGGCTTTGAGCGCATCGCGGGCGACGCGGATATCGTCGACCTCGTAGCACAGATGATGCATGCCGCCGTCCGGGTTGCGTTCCAGGAACTTTGCGATCGGCGAACCCTCCCCGAGCGGCTCCAACAGCTCGATCTTGGCATTGGGCAGCGTGATGAACACCGTGGTCACGCCATGGTCGGGCTGCGGTACCGCGGCCGAAATTTTGGCGCCGAGCACATCGCGATAGACCGCCGCCGCCTTGCCGAGATCGGGCACCGCGATCGCCACGTGATTGAGCCTGCCGATCATTTGAAATCTCCTGCATCCCGGCAGACGCATCTTACACCGTGAGCATATCGACTTGGCAGACCGGTTTTTTGTTCCTCACGCCGATCAGCGCAACGTCATCAGGGGCCTCACCCGAATGTGCAAAAACCACGAATTTGCCGCGGTGTTCTATTTCCGCAACAGCCTTCACCCGTCCCAGTTGCTAGTCTTGTTCAAGCGCGCGTTTGGGGACGCGTCGTCGTGGAGGGGCACCATGAAACTTTCTCGCAGTCTTGCGGTAGCCGGCGCCGTTTTGGCGGGCACCGCGGCGGCACAAGCCGCCGACATGGCGCTCAAGGCGCCGCCAGTGGTTGCGGCGCCGTTCAGCTGGGCCGGCCCCTACATCGGCGTCAACCTCGGCGCGGTGTCGGGCAATGCAAATTACGATCCGATCTGCGCCGGTGCCATCACGGCGGCGTGCCCGGTACTGATCCCTGCAACGCTGCAGAATATTCCCGGCATCGGTTTGCTCATCATTCCGGGCGCGTTCTCCGGCCTTCCCGGCGGCAGCGCACGGGACACGAGTTTCATGGGTGGCGTCCAGGCCGGCTACAATTGGCAGGTCAACCAGATCGTGCTCGGCGTCGAAGGCGATATCGATGGCACCCATATCCATGCCAGCTTGACGCGCGGCGCGATACCGCCGTTTGCTGGCTTGTTCCCCGTCGCCGTGACGGCGACGTCGACCGACACCGTGGACTGGATCGCTTCGGCGCGGGCGCGTGCCGGCGTGGTCGTCGCGGAACGCGGCTTGCTCTATGTGACCGGTGGCGCCGCATTCACCAACGCCAAGGTGAACACGTCCTTTGGCGAGACGTTTGGGCCGCTGGTGATACCTCCGTTCCTGCCGCCTCCGGCCGGCGCGAGCAGTTCGCACGGGCTTGTCGGCTGGACGCTCGGCGGCGGCGTCGAATGGGCGTTCAGCAAGGCGTGGAGCCTGGCGGCGGAATACCGCCACAACGATTTTGGCGGCCAGAACTATCTGCTTGGCACTGACGTGGTCGGCACTCCGATCATGGACCGGGTGAAGTTCACCACCGATCAAGTGACATTGCGCGTGAACTGGAGATTTGCCGCCCACTGAGGCTCGCGAGCGGGTGCAACAATCGTGAGTGCGGCCTAGAGCGCCGCCGAAACCGCGGCGCCGACAAAGTCGCGACAGACCGCCGTTTTTGCCTCAGCCTCGAGCCGGCGCAGGCGTCCGTTCCTCCTGATTGAACTCCGGCATCCGCGCCGGGAAAAAATCGACCGCGTGCGAGCCGGTCAATGGCCCGTGAGTACCAGAAGCGCATAGCCCAAAACGCCAATCGAACTGGCCGCGAGCATCAATCCCGCAAACAGCAAAGCGAGGGGGTAAATTCGCTCGCGCGCTAAGGACACACTTTTGATCAACATGACATACGTGCCTCTACCGCCGAAGGGTAACTGGTAGCAGCGGCCGGACGGAGCCGCTGTGCCGCGCGTCACACCGGTAAAACCTGCCTCGATTCACCGTTCGGCCAGGGCCGAGTAGTCGTCGAGCGATTGCCCGGCTTGTGCGCGGCGGATTGCCGTCAACAGATTGCGTTCGGGTCGACCGCGCCTGCTCGTGTCGCGCCCGTTGAGTAAGCTTGAAAGCAAAGCCCAGCCGATGAGCAGCGCTCCGCCGACGGCGTCGATAATTTCGCGATATCCAGGGTAGCGATTGGCCACGTAGGCGACCGTCGCACCAAGCACAAAGCTAACCGCGCTGATCGTCGCGACCGTCATGGTCCAAAACCTTTGGCAGGTTGGGTGACTTAAGCGCCGCCTCCAGATCGAGTCTGCACGGCACCGCGCCGCGCGCGCATGCAACGCCGTGCTGCCGGCCGCCATCATGGTCAGATTGTTTCGGCGGACGGCCGGCATACGTCCGATTTATTGTGTTCCGCCGTGGCGAGCCGTCGCAGCGCGCGCGCGACTATTCCGGCCACGAACAGGACGACAGCAAACGCTAAGATGAGCGCGAGTGGCGCATCGGCTTCTATAAGCGGCCTGTACACTGTGTCCCCCTGATTCGAACGAATCCCGACCGGCGTGACGGTGCGGGAGGGACAAGGCATCACCGCGGCTCAAACTCGCCCAGTTTGGCAATTTGCGTAGGCAAACTCGCGGCGGATCTGTGTTGGCCACAATTGCGCGAGCAATAACCCGCCTGCGCGGCCTCCGGACGAACTTGTTGGCTGAATTTGCCGCGGGCGCACAGCGGGCGTTTTGCCGAGGCGCCAAAATTATCAACGGCATCAGGCCGCCTAAAGCTTCAGCACACTACACCGCCAGCACATGCACGTGGCAGATCGGCTTCTTGTTCCAGCGTTGCGCGATGGCACCGCGCACGGCGCGCCGCACCGCTTCGGCCACCGCGTCGGGATCGCGCCGGCGCGGTTTTGGCATCGACTCGAACGCCTCCTCGACCGCGTCGCGGGCGATGTCGTTCATCGATGCGCCGCCGGCGTCGGTTTCGGGAATGCCGATCAGCTCGATTTCGGGATCGGCGACCAGCGCGCCCTTCTCGCTCAATGCAAGAGCCACGGTGACGATGCCGGAAAAACTCAGACGGCGGCGCGCCGCCACGGTTTTGGCCTCGGCGCTGATCAACAACGAGCCGTCCTTGTAGAGCCGGCCTGACGGCACCTCGTCGATGATTTGGGCGCCGTCCTGCGCGAGGCGAACCAGGTCGCCGTTGCGGCAGACCAGCACATGCGGGACGCCGGCGCGGCGGCCGAGCTCGGCATGTTCGGCCAGATGCAGCGCCTCGCCATGGGCCGGGATCAGGATCTTTGGCCGCACCCAGCCGATCATGTCGAGTAATTCGGCGCGGCGCGGATGGCCGGAGACGTGAACCAGATGGGTGCGGTCGGTGATGACCTCGACGCCCTGGCTGACCAGGCCGTTGATCACCCGCGCCACGGCCTTCTCGTTGCCCGGAATGGCGCGAGAGGAAAAGATCACGCGATCGCCCTTGGCCAAGGTGACCTCGGGATGCTCGTCCTCGGCAATGCGCGACAGCGCCGCGCGCGGCTCGCCTTGGCTGCCGGTGCATAGCGCCAACACCTTGTCGGGCGGCAGGTAGCCGTAGCTTTCCATGCTGCGGAAATCCTGCACGCCGTCGAGATAGCCGGTCTCGCGCGCCACCTGGGCGACGCGCTCCATGGCACGGCCGACCAAAACCACTTCGCGGCCTACGGCGCGCGCCGCGTCGGCGACCGCCCGGACGCGTCCGACATGGGAGGCAAAGGTAGTCACGGCGACGCGCGCCGGCGCGGTGCGGATCAGTTCGGCGAGCGTCCGCGCCACGTCGGATTCCGACGGCGAGCGGCCTTCGCGCACCGCGTTGGTGGAATCGCCGACCAGCGCCAGCACGCCCTCGTCGCCGAGCGCGGTCAGACGCGCCTGGTCGGTCGGCGCACCGATCAGCGGCGTCGGATCGATCTTCCAATCGCCGGTATGCAGCACGATGCCGGCCGGCGTGCGGATGGCGAGCGCATTGGATTCCGGAATCGAATGCGCGACGTTGATGAAATCGACCGTGAACGGCCCGAGGTTCAGGCGCCCGCCGAGCGGCACCACTTTGACCGGAATTTGCGGCGCGCCGGGCTCCGACAGCCGCTTGGCCTCGAACAAGGCGGCGGTGAACGGCGTGGCATAGAGCGGCACCTTTAGCCGCGGCCACAGGTCGATCAGCGCGCCGATATGGTCCTCGTGGCCGTGCGTGATCACCAGCCCGACGATGTTCTTGCGCTCCGCGATGAGAAAGCGGATGTCCGGCAGGATCAGATCGACGCCGGGCAATTGCTCTTCGGCGGCGAACGACACGCCGCAATCGACGATCAGCCATTGCCGGCGGCGCTCGTCGCCAAAGCCGTAGATCGAGAGATTCATCCCGATCTCGCCGATGCCGCCGAGCGGTGCGAAGACCAGTTCGTTCTGCGCCATCAGGTTCGCTCGCTCGCCGCGACCGGGAAGACGTCGCCGGCCGTGATCGTCTGTAACGTGCCGTCCGCCAAGCGCAACAGCAAGCGGCCATGTTCGTCGAGCGCCTCGGCGCGGCCGACAAATTCGCGATTCTTTGGTAGCCGCACCCGCATCTCGTCGCCTATGCCCGCGGCACGCTCGAGCCAATCGGCACGAATGGATTGAAAACCCGCGCCGCGATGCCACTGCGCCAGCCGCCGCGCCATCGCGCCGGACAGCGCGAAGAACAAATCTTCAGCGGAAACGGCCGCGCCGGCTGTGGCGAGATCGGTGGCGGGAAAAGCGGTATCCACCGGGTGATGCATGCAGTTCACGCCGATGCCAATGGCCACGGCAAGGCCCACTTCGATAGTCTCGCTTTCGATCAAAATGCCGGCGAGCTTTTGCCCGCCGTAGAGAATGTCATTCGGCCATTTCAGCGCCAGTTTTTCGCGCAACGCGGCGGCGCGGTCGACGATGGCGTCGTGAACGGCAAGCGCGGCAACGAACGACAATTGCGCTGCGTTCTCCGGCGCGGCCGGATCGCAGACCAGCAGCGTGGCGTAGAGATTCCCGGGCGTGGAAATCCAGGCATTGCCGCGCCGGCCGCGGCCTGACGTTTGCTGCCGCGCCGTCACCCAGAGCGGCCCGGTTTCGCCGCGCCGCGCCAGCGCCAAAGCTTCGGTGTTGGTCGACGGCAGCGTGTCGTGGGCCGAAAGACGAAAGCCAGCCGCCGCAGCCGCGGGATCAAGCCGCATCAGAATAGGGAACGCGCGGCCGCGCTCGCCGCGCCGACCAGCGGTCCCGGATAGAGGAAGAACAAAACGTTGAACAGGCCGCAAACCGCGAGCACCACTTTCAGTTCGACGGGCGTGGGATAAAAACCTTCGGCCGCGTCGTCGAAATACATGATCTTGATGATCGCCAGATAATAATAGGCGCCGACCACGCTGGCGAGCACGCCGATCACCGCCAGTATATAGAGCCCGGCCTTGATGGCGGCGAGGAAGACGTAAAATTTCGCAAAGAAGCCGGCGAGCGGCGGAATGCCCGCCATGGAGAACAATAGCATCGCCATGAAGAACGCCGAGGTCGGATTGGTGCGGGCCAGCCCGGCCAATTGGTCGATCGATTCCACCATGCCGGTCGAGCGCCGCATCGACAGGATCACGGCGAAGACGCCGAGCGTCATGGTGAGGTAGATCGCCATGTAGACCAGCACGCCCTGCACGCCTTCGGCGGTGCCGGCGGCAAGCCCGATCAAGGCAAAGCCCATGTGCCCGATCGACGAATAGGCCATCAGGCGCTTGATGTTGCGCTGGCCTATTGCCCCGAACGAGCCGAGCAGCATCGAGGCGATGGCGACGAAGACGACGATTTGTTGCCACTGCGCGGTGATGCCGGGAAACGCCACGATCGTGGCGCGCACGAACATGGCGATACCGGCGACTTTTGGCGCCGCGGCAAAGAACGCGGTGACCGGCGTCGGCGCGCCCTCATAGACGTCCGGCGTCCACATGTGGAACGGCACGGCGGAGACCTTGAAGCAGAAGCCGGCAAACAGAAAAACCAACCCGAAGATCAACCCGATGCCGCCATGGGCGGCGGCCTGCGCGATGCCGGCAAAGCTCACGGTGCCGGTAAAACCGTAAACCAGCGACGCGCCGTAGAGCAGCATTCCCGACGACAGCGCGCCGAGCACAAAATATTTGAGGCCCGCTTCGGTCGAACGCAGCGAATCGCGATGGCTGGCGGCGACCACGTAGAGCGGAAGACTCATCAGTTCGAGGCCGAGATAAAGCGCGATCAGGTCGGCGGCCGAGATCAGCATCATCATGCCGAGGGTAGAGAGCACGATCAGCACCGCATATTCGAAGCGCTGTTGCCCCTCATGCTTGGCGTAATCGAGCGACATGGCGATGGCGGCAGCCGAGCCGGCCAAGGCCAGAATTTTGAGGAAGCGGGCAAAGTTGTCGACGACGAAGCTGCCGTTGAAGCTCACAAGTTTTCCGGCGGGCAGCAGGTAGAGGATCACGCCGGCCGCGATTAGCAGCGCAATGGACAGAACGTCTATCGCACGGGCCGCCCGCGCGTCGCCATAGACGCCGAGCATCAACAGCGCCATGGCGCCGAGCCCGAGCACGATTTCCGGCAATAGCGGATAGAGCGTCGACATGTATGCGGCCGCGTTCATCGCCTCACCTTGCCATCGCCGCTTTGATCGGCTCGAGCGCGTGCTGATAATTATCCATCAGCTGCGCCACCGAGGCTGCCGAAATGTCGAGCACCGGCTTTGGATAGATGCCGAACACGACGGTGAGAATCACCAGCGGCGCCAGCACCACCATCTCGCGCCAACCGATGTCGCGGATATTGAACAGGCTCGGTTTTTCCAGCTTGCCGAAGATCACCTTGCGGTAGAGCCACAGCGCGTAAGCCGCCGACAGGATGGTGCCGAGCGTCGCCAGGGTCGCCACCCAGGTGTTGACCCTGAACGTGCCGATGAGCGTCAAGAACTCGCCGACGAAACCCGAGGTACCCGGCAGCCCGACATTGGCCAAGGTGAACACCATGAAGGCGAAGGCATAGAGCGGCATGCGGTTGACCAGGCCGCCATAGGCCGCGATCTCGCGGGTGTGCATGCGGTCGTAGACCACGCCGACGCAAAGGAACAACGCCGCCGAGACGATGCCGTGGGAGATCATCTGGAAAATGCCGCCGGCGACGCCCTGCGCCGTCATGGCGAAGATGCCCATGGTCACGAAGCCCATATGCGCCACGGAGGAATAGGCGATGAGCTTCTTCATATCCTCCTGCATCAGCGCAACGAGCGAAGTGTAGACGATGGCGACGATCGACATGGCGTAGATCAACGGCGCCAGCGCCTGCGAGGCGTCCGGGAACATCGGCAGCGAGAAGCGCAAAAAACCGTAGCCGCCGAGCTTCAGCAGGATCGCGGCCAGGATCACCGAGCCGGCGGTGGGCGCCTCGACGTGCGCGTCGGGCAGCCAGGTGTGGAACGGCCACATCGGCAATTTCACGGCGAACGAGGCGAGGAAGGCGAACCAGGCCCAGGTCTGCAGATTTCGCGGGAAAGCGTGATGCAGCAAGGTCGGGATGTCGGTGGTGCCGGCCTGCCAGTACATCGCCATGATGGCGAGCAGCATCAGCACCGAGCCCAACAGCGTGTAGAGGAAGAACTTGAAGCTGGCATAGACCCGGCGCGGCCCGCCCCACACGCCGATGATCAGGAACATCGGAATGAGCCCGCCCTCGAAGAACAGATAGAACAACACCAGGTCGAGCGCGCAGAAGGTGCCGATCATCAGCGTCTCAAGGACCAGGAACGCGATCATGTATTCGCGCACCCGGCGCTGGATCGCGGTCCAGCTGGCGACAATGCAGATCGGCAACAGCGCCGTGGTCAGGACCACGAACGGCAGCGAAATGCCGTCGACGCCCATGGAATAGGTGATCGTGCCGCCGAGCCACGGCCGTTTTTCCAGGAACTGGAATTCCGCCGAGCTCGGATCGAAGCGCCACAGCAGGATCAGCGAGACCGCAAAGGTAGCCAGCGTCGTCCACAACGCGACCCAGCGCGCGTTGTGCACGCCCGCTTCGTCCTCGTTGAGGAACGCGATGAATAGCGCGCCGGCGAGCGGTAGGAAGGTGACGACGGAGAGGATCGGCCAACTCGTCATCCGTGCGCTCCGGAGAACATGAACCAGGTGATGAAGGCGGCAACGCCGATCAGCATGGCGAAGGCGTAGTGGTAGAGGTAGCCGGTCTGCAGGCGCACGACATTGCGCGTCACATCGAGCACCCAAGCGGACACGCCGTCAGGCCCAAAGCCGTCGATGACAAAACCGTCGCCGCCTTTCCAGAACAAGCGGCCGAGCCACATGGTGGGACGCACGAAGAGGAAATCGTAGATCTCGTCGAAATACCACTTGTTGAGCAGGAAGCGGTACAGCAAGGGCTGATCGCGCGCCAAGGCTTCGGGCATATCGGGCCGGCGGATGTAGAACTGGTAGGCGACCAGGAAGCCGATGATCATCATCACCGTCGGCGTCAGCGAGATGTAGAGCGGCAGCTGCTCCATGGCCTCGAGGATCTTGTTGCTTGCCCCGAATTTGAGCGACTCGCGGAAGAAGCCTTCGACGTCGTGGCCGGTGAAGATGGACAGGAACGGCCAGCCGGCCGCGATCGAGCCGATGGCGAGCAGCGCCAGCGGCACCAGCATCACCTTCGGGCTTTCGTGAGCGCCCTCGTAATGGTGCCGGTCGTGCGGCTCGCCATGGAAGGTCTTGAAGATCAGCCGCCACGAATAGAACGAGGTGAGCGCCGCGGCGGCGACCGTCATGATGAAGGCGTAGTTCGCCATCGGATTGGTGCCGGCGGCTGCGGCGGCGGCGGCTTCGATGATCTTGTCCTTGGAGAAATAGCCGGCGGTGAACGGAAATCCGGTCAGCGCCAAGGTGCCGATCACCATGACGCCATAGGTGAACGGGATTTTGCGCCACAAGCCGCCCATGTTGCGAATGTCCTGCTCGTGATGCATCGCCAGAATGACCGAGCCCGAGCCGAGGAACAGCAGCGCCTTGAAGAAGGCGTGGGTGAAGAGATGGAACATGCCGACCGAATAGGCGCCGACGCCCATGGCGACGAACATGTAACCGAGCTGCGAACAGGTCGAATAGGCGATGATGCGCTTGATGTCGTTCTGCACGAGACCGACGGTGGCGGCGAAGATCGCGGTGGTAGCGCCGATGAAGGTGACGAAGGCAGCCGCCGTCGGCGCCAGCTCGAACAGCGGCGACAGCCGCGCCACCATGAACACGCCGGCGGTCACCATGGTGGCGGCGTGGATCAGCGCCGAGACCGGCGTCGGACCTTCCATGGCGTCGGGCAGCCAGGTGTGCAGGCCGAATTGCGCCGACTTGCCCATGGCGCCCATGAACAGCAGCAGGCAGACCACGGTGAGCGCGTCGAAATCCCAGCTCAGGAAATGAAGGCTCTTGCCGACGAGGCTCGGCGCCTGCGCGAAGATGGTGTCGAAGTCCACGGCGCCGGTCAGATAGAACACGGCGAAAATGCCGAGCGAAAAGCCGAAGTCGCCGACCCGGTTGACGATGAAAGCCTTGATCGCCGCGGCATTGGCTTCGGGCTTATGGAACCAGAAGCCGATCAGGAGATAGCTCGCCAGTCCGACGCCCTCCCAACCGAAGAACATCTGCACCAGATTGTCGGCCGTCACCAGCATCAGCATGGCGAAGGTGAAGAACGACAGATAGGCGAAGAACCGCGGCCGGTATGGGTCCTCCTCCATGTAGCCGATGGAGTAGATGTGCACGAGCGACGAGATGGTGGTGACCACGACCAGCATCACGGCGGTCAGTGAATCGACGCGCAGCGCCCAATCGGCTTTGAGATCGGCGAAGGTGATGAACGAGAACATTTGCACGCGGACGTCGTGGCCGCCGAAGCCGACGTCGAAGAAGGCGTACCAGGACAGCACGCAGGCGATCACCAGCAAGGTCGAGGTGATCAGCTCGGCGGCGCGCGAGCCCGCGGCGGCCGGCTCGGCGGGCTCTTCCTCATGATGGGACGCTTGCTCGTGATGAGCCTCTTGCGCGACGGCGTGCGCGCCGTGCAATGACGGCGCCGCGTGGCCGTGGCTCTCATCGAGGGGCGCGGCATGATCGTCGTCGGGCGGCGGCGGATCCTCGCCCGGCAGGCGATTGCGCGCGCCGACCAGCGCGATGACGCCGGCAATGACGGCGCCGAGCAGCGGCAAAAAGACGATAGCCTCGTACATGCTGCCGCTAGCCCTTCATCAGATTGATGTCGTCGACCGCGATCGAGCCGCGGTTGCGGAAATAGGCGACCAGGATGGCGAGCCCGATGGCCGCTTCCGCCGCCGCCACCGTGAGCACGAGCAGCGCATAGACCTGGCCGACGATGTCGCCGAGGAAGGTCGAAAACGCCACCAGGTTGACGTTGACGGCGAGCAGGATGAGCTCGATCGACATCAGGATGACGATGACGTTCTTGCGGTTGAGGAAGATGCCCAAGATCCCGAGCGTGAACAGGATCGCGGCGACCGCGAGATAGTGGCCGAGCCCGATGATCATTGGAGCCCCTGCCCCGACTTGACCTTGACGACATCGATCGCGGTCGAGCGCCGGCGCGCCACCTGGTCGGCAATATTCTGCCGCCGCACATTCGGCTTGTGCTGCAGGGTCAGCACGATGGCGCCGACCATGGCGACCAGAAGGATGATGCCGGCGGCCTGGAAGTAGTAGACGTAGCGGGTATAGAGCACGAGCCCGAGCGCCTGGGTGTTGCTGATGTCGCCCGCCGGCGGGATCGGCGCGGTGATGGCCTTGGCGACGTCAGGCCCGATGACCCAGGCGAACACCACGGTCAAAAGCTCGGCGAGCAGAATGGCGCCGATCAGCGCGCCGACCGGTAGATAATTCAGCACGCCCTGGCGCAGCTCGGCGAAATCGACGTCGAGCATCATCACCACGAACAGGAACAGCACGGCGACGGCGCCGACATAAACCACGACCAGGATCATGGCCAGAAACTCGGCGCCCATCAGCATGAACAGGCCGGCCGCATTGACGAAGGCGAGGATGAGAAACAGCACCGAGTGCACGGGATTGCGCGAGACGATGACCATCACGGCCGAGGCGATGCACACGGCGGCGAAGAGATAGAAGAAGATGGCGTTGATGATCATGGCCGCCGCATCTCACCGATAGGGCGCGTCGAGCGCGAGGTTTTGCGCGATCTCGCGCTCCCAGCGGTCGCCGTTGGCGAGCAACCGCTCTTTGTCGTAGTAGAGCTCTTCGCGGGTTTCGGTGGCGAATTCGAAATTCGGCCCCTCGACGATGGCGTCGACCGGGCAGGCTTCCTGGCACAGCCCGCAATAGATGCATTTGACCATGTCGATGTCGTAGCGCGTGGTGCGCCGGGTGCCGTCGTTGCGCCGCGGGCCGGCCTCGATGGTGATGGCTTGCGCCGGGCAGATCGCCTCGCACAATTTGCAGGCGATGCAGCGCTCTTCGCCGTTCGGGTAACGGCGTAGCGCGTGCTCGCCGCGAAAGCGCGGCGACAGCGGATTTTTCTCGAACGGATAATTGATGGTCGCTTTCGGCTTGAAGAAATAGCGCATCGACAGCACGAAGGCTTGGGCGAATTCCTTCAGAAACAGCGAACGGGCGGCTTGATCGAGTTTCATGTCAAAATCCTATGCTGCCGCTCAAAATCGCGAACCGCCGATGGCATGGCCGATCCAATAGCCGACGGTGGCCAGGATGGCGATGTCCGCCGCGAGGATCAGCCGGCGCGCGATGGAAAACTTTTCCTTGAACGCCGTGCGTTGCTCCAGCGTCTGCGGGCCGGCTTGCGCGCGAAAACTGCGCTCGATGGCACGGATCGCCGGCACGTAGACGACGACCGCAACCACGGTTCCGGCGAGCGCCCCGAGCCAGGCTGGCAGCGAATATTCCATCCGCGTCCTCGCTCATTTCGGCGCCCATCCGGTCACTTGCAGCACGCCGGCCACGATCGCCACCATGGCCAGCGAAATCGGCAGAAAGACCTTCCAGCCGAGCCGCATCAACTGGTCGTAGCGATAGCGCGGCACGAAGGCCTTCACCATGGCGAACATGAAGAACACGAAGGACGCTTTCAGCACGAACCAGATCACGCCCGGAATCCAGGTGAACGGCGGCACCGGGAACGGCGGCAGCCAGCCGCCGAAAAACAGGATCGTGCACATGGCGCACATGGTGCAAACCGCCACGTATTCGCCGAGCATGAACATCATGTAGGGCGTGGAGCCGTATTCCACCATGAATCCGGCGACCAGCTCGGATTCCGCCTCGACCAGATCGAACGGCGGCCGGTTGGTCTCGGCGAGCGCCGAGACGAAAAAGACGATCAGCATCGGGAACAACGGCAGCCAGTACCAGCCGAGCAAGCCCCATTTGCTGTTCTGCGCCTCGACAATGGCGGTGAGATTGAGCGAGCCGACGCAGAGCAGTACGGTGATGATGACGAAGCCGATCGAGACTTCGTAGGACACCATCTGCGCCGCCGAGCGCAGCGCCGCGAGGAACGGATACTTTGAGTTCGACGCCCAGCCGGCCATGATCACGCCGTACACGCCGAGCGAGGAGATGGCGAAGATATAAAGGATGCCGACATTGATGTTGGCGATCACCCAGCCGGCATCGACCGGGATCACCGCCCAGGCGGCGAGCGCCAGCACGCAGGTGACCAGCGGCGCCAGTAGGAACACGCCCTTGTTGGCGCCGGCCGGGATCACCGGCTCCTTGAGCACGAATTTGAGAAGATCGGCGAAGGATTGCAGCAGGCCCCACGGCCCGACCACGTTGGGGCCGCGGCGGATCTGCACCGCCGCCCAGACCTTGCGGTCGGCGAGCAGCACATAGGCCACGGCGATCAGCAGGATGACGAGCAGCAGCACGCTCTCCGCCACCATGACGAGCAACGGCCAGATATAATCGGACCAGAACGCGGCCATCGCCCCTACTCCGCCGCCGTCATGCTGGAGCGGCCGTGCGCCAGCGCCGAACATTCCGCCATGACCGCCGAACAGCGCGCGATCGGATTGGTGAAGTAGAAATCGTCGACGCTTGAGCGCAGCGGCGTCTTGTCGGTCGCACCGCCAAGGCCCGCGAGCTTTTGCAGGTCGGCGGCATTGCCTGGCGCGATCTGGCCGATGCGCTGCATGTGCGGATAGGCGGCGAACAGCGCCTGGCGCAACTGCGCCAGCGAGTCATAGGGCAGCTTCTTGCCCAGCACGTCGGACAGCGCCCGAAGAATCGCCCAGTCCTCGCGCGCATCGCCGGGCGGGAACGCGGCGCGGGTCGCCATCTGCACCCGGCCTTCGGTGTTGACATAGGTCCCCGACTTTTCCGGGTACGCGGCGCCAGGCAACACCACGTCGGCGCGCGTGGCACCGCGGTCGCCGTGGGTGCCGATATAGACAACGAAGGCGCCGGCCGCGATGTCGATCTCGTCGACGCCGAGCAGAAATAGAACATCCAGCGTGCCCGACGCCGCCATCTGCCGCGTGGTCAGGCCGCCCTCGCCCGGCACGAAGCCGAGGTCGAGCGCGCCGACCCGCGACGCCGCGCTGTGCAGCACGCCAAAACCGTTCCAGCCGTCTTTTACGGCGCCGAGATCGACCGCGGCCTTGGCTGCGAGCGACGCCATCGCCGCGCCGTCGGCGCGCGCAAACGCCGCGGCACCGACCAGCACCAGCGGCCGTTCGGCTTGGCGCAGCGCGTCGGCAAAGCTGTGCCGTGAAATATCGGCGAGGGTTTCCGGGCCGGCGCCGAGATAATCGTAAGCGTAGGTGAGATCCGCCTTCGGCCCGATGACGCCGATCGGGAAATGGCCGGCGCGCCAGCGTTTGCGGATGCGCGCATTAAGGATGGCGGCCTCTTTCCGCGGGTTCGAACCGACGATGAGGGCCGCATCGGCCGTCTCGATGCCGGCGATGGTCGGGTTGAACAGGTAGCTCGCCCTGCCCCATTTGGGATCGAGCGCGGAGCCGTCTTGCCGGCAATCGAGATTGGTCACGCCAAACCGCGTCATCAAATCCTTGAGCGCGAAAATCTCCTCGACCGCGGCGAGATCGCCGACCAGCGCGCCCATGCGCTTGGGATTGCCGCGCGCGACTTTTGTGGCGATCGCCTTGAACGCTTCGTTCCAGGTCGCCGGGCGCAGCTTGCCGTTTTCGCGCACATAAGGCTGATCGAGCCGCTGCGTGCGCAAACCGTCGACCACATGGCGGGTCTTGTCGGAAATCCACTCCTCGTTGATGTCCTCGTTGGTGCGCGGCAGAATCCGCATCACCTCGCGGCCGCGGGTGTCGATGCGGATGGCGCAGCCGAGCGCATCCATGACGTCGATGGATTCCGTCTTGTTGAGCTCCCAGGGCCGCGCCGCGAACGCATAAGGCTTTGACGTCAACGCGCCGACCGGACAGATATCGACGACGTTGGCCTGCAGTTCCGACGTCATCGCCCCTTCGAGATAGGTGGTGATCTCCATGTCCTCGCCGCGGCCGATGGCGCCGAGTTCGGGCACGCCCGCCACCTCGGTGGCAAAGCGCACGCAGCGCGTGCACTGGATGCAGCGGTTCATCGAGGTTTTCACCAGCGCGCCCAGATATTTGTCCTCGACCGCGCGCTTGTTCTCGTGGAAGCGGCTGGAATCGATGCCGTAGGCCATCGATTGGTCCTGCAGATCGCATTCGCCGCCCTGGTCGCAGATCGGGCAATCGAGCGGATGGTTGATCAGCAGAAATTCCATCACGCCTTCGCGCGCCTTGCGCACCATCGGCGAGCGCGTGCTCAAGACTTTCGGCGAGCCGTCCTTGTTCGGCATCAAATCCTTCACCCCCATGGCGCAGGACGCTTGCGGCTTCGGGATGCCGACCACCTCGATCAGGCACATCCGGCAATTGCCGGCGATCGACAGCCGCTCGTGGAAGCAGAAGCGCGGAATCTCCGCGCCCGCGGCCTCGCAGGCCTGGAGCAGCGTGTACTCCGGCGGAACGTCGATCTCTTTGCCGTCGACGATGAGTATTGTCATGCCGCTGTTTCGCTGGGCGCGCAGCGCGCCGTTTTCCACAATTGCGCAGACGCCGTTTGCCAATCAAACGCGTGATCGCTTGGGCCGTGCTGCTTGAGGTGCTCGATCCGCGCCACCGCCTCCTCGACGCTCGGGCGATGGCCGGCCGGCACCCACCACAACACGTAAGACGGCCCATCAAAATGCTCGAACCATTCGGTGCGGCGGCCATAGAAGCGCTTGTGAATTGTCTGCCAGACAAAGCGCTCAAGCGCCTCGACACTCTCCCACACCGAAAAATTGATGATGATACGCGGGTCGCCATAAGGCCGCGTGTCGGTGGCGTTGCCGCTTTCGTCGATATAGCGCCAGACGAATCCGGCGCTGCGCTCGGCAATGCCGTTCACCAAGGCAAGATTATTGGCGAAATCCGCCATGCGCGGATCGTCGATCTCGTAGCGAATGCGGCCGATATTCAATTGCGCAAGATGATGATTGGGTGGCTGTTGCATGGGTCCTACTCCGCTGCCACGCGCGCTGCGCCGTTCGCGTCGGCATGGCGCGTGTATTCGTCAATGCGCCGCTCGATCTCCGGCCGGAAGTGGCGCAACAGCCCCTGCACCGGCCAGGCCGCGCCGTCGCCGAAGGCGCAGATGGTGTGGCCTTCGATCTGGGTGGTGACTTCCATCAGCATGTCGATCTCGCGCTTTTGCGCGCGGCCTTCGGCCATGCGCTCGAGCACGCGCCACATCCAGCCCATGCCCTCGCGGCACGGCGTGCACTGGCCGCAGCTCTCGTGCTTGTAGAAATACGAGATGCGCGCCATGGCTTTGACGATGTCGGTCGACTTGTCCATGACGATCACGGCGGCGGTGCCGAGCGCCGATTTCTTGTCGCGGCAGCCGTCGAAATCCATCAATAGCGTGTCGGCCTGATCGGGTCCGGCCGGCACCATCGGCATCGACGAGCCGCCGGGGATCACGGCCATGAGATTATTCCAGCCGCCGCGCACGCCGCCGGCATGTTTTTCGATCAATTCGCGCAACGGAATGCCCATGGCCTCTTCGACATTGCACGGCCGCTCGACATGGCCGGAAATGCAATAAAGTTTTGTGCCGGTGTTGTTGGCGCGGCCGATGCCGGCGAACCAGGCGGCGCCGCGGCGCATGATGTCGGGCACCTGCGCGATGGTCTCGACATTGTTCACGGTCGTCGGACAGCCGTAGAGACCCATATTGGCCGGGAACGGCGGTTTTAAGCGCGGCTGGCCCTTCTTGCCTTCGAGGCTTTCCAGCAGCGCCGTCTCTTCGCCGCAGATGTAAGCGCCGGCGCCGTGATGTACGACAATGTCGAAGTCAAAGCCGTGCATGTTGTTCTTGCCGATGAGCTTTGCGTCATAGGCCTGCTGCACCGCGGCTTCGAGCCGCTCGCGCTCGCGGATGAATTCGCCGCGCACATAAATGTAGCAGTGGTGCACGCCCATGCCGACGCCGGCGATCAGACAGCCTTCGATGAGGAGATGCGGATCGTTGCGCATCACCTCGCGGTCCTTGCAGGTGCCGGGCTCGGATTCGTCGGCGTTGATGACCAGATAGCTCGGCCGGTCGGTTTGTTTGGGCATGAACGACCATTTCAGCCCGGTCGGAAATCCGGCGCCACCGCGGCCGCGCTGGCCTGACGCTTTCATCTCGTTGACGATGGTGTCGCGGCCTTTGTCCAAAATCGCTTTGGTGCCGTCCCAGGCGCCGCGCGCGCGCGCGCCGTCGAGGCCCCAATCGCCCTGGCCGTAGAGATTTTTGAAAATGCGGTCCTTGTCGGCGAGCATTTGTCAGGCCTTGTCCAGGAGCGTGGTCTGTCCGCCGATCGGCGCGGAGTTCAATCGATCGACCTGCGGCCCCGGCTTCGGCGTTTTGCCGAGCGACAGATCGTTGAGGACGCGGGTGAACGTTTCCGGCGTGAGGTCCTCGTAGTAATCGTAATTGATCTGCACCATCGGCGCGTTGACGCAAGCGCCGAGGCATTCGACCTCGGTCCAGGAGAACAGGCCGTCCGAGGTGACGTGGTCCTGGTCGCCGATGATGCGCTTGCAGACTTTTTTCAGCTCCTCGGAGCCGCGCAGCATGCACGGCGTCGTGCCGCAAAGCTGCACGTTGAATTTGCCGACCGGCGACAAGTTGAACATGGTGTAGAAGGTCGCGACTTCGAGCACGCGGATTCTCGCCATGCCGAGCAGTTCCGCAGTCGCCTCGATCGCCTTCTGCGGCAGCCAGCCGCCCGATTGCTCCTGCGCCCGCCACAGAACCGGGATCACCGCCGACTGCTGGCGGCCTTCCGGATATTTGGCGATCTGCGCCTTGGCCCAAGCCAAATTCTCCGGCGTGAACGCAAAGCTCGGCGGCTGCTTCTCGGCAAGGCGGCGCACGCTCATCGGTCGACCTCGCCAAAGACGATATCGATGCTGCCAAGAATTGCCGAAATGTCAGCCAGCATGTGGCCGCGGCACATAAAGTCCATGGCCTGCAGATGGGCGAAACCCGGCGCGCGGATTTTGCATTTGTAGGGCTTGTTGCTGCCGTCGGCGACCAGGTAGACGCCGAACTCGCCCTTGGGCGCTTCGACCGCGGCGTAGACTTCGCCGGCCGGCACCTTAAAACCTTCGGTGTAGAGCTTGAAGTGGTGGATCAAGCCTTCCATCGAACGCTTCATTTCTTCACGCTTCGGCGGCACGATCTTGTGGTCGTCGACCGTGACCCTGCCCTGGCCGTCGGGCGCGTGCAGTTTTTCGATGCACTGCTTCATGATGCGGATCGATTGGCGCATCTCTTCCATGCGGATGCAATAACGGTCGTAATTGTCGCCGTTCTTGCCCACCGGAATATCGAAATCCATCTCCGCGTAGCATTCGTAAGGCTGCGCCTTGCGCAAATCCCAGACCGCGCCGGAGCCGCGCACCATGACGCCGGAAAAGCCGCGCGCCCAGGCGTCTTCCAGCCGCACCACGCCGATATCGACATTGCGCTGCTTGAAAATGCGGTTCTCGGTGAGCAACTCTTCCAGATCGTCGCAAACTTTCAGGAACGGATCGCAGAAGCCCAAAATGTCGTCGATCAGTTTCGGCGGCAGATCCTGGTGCACGCCGCCGACGCGGAAATAGGCCGCATGCATGCGCGAGCCCGAGGCGCGCTCGTAGAACACCATGAGCTTCTCGCGCTCCTCGAACCCCCACAGCGGCGGGGTCAGCGCGCCGATATCCAACGCTTGCGTGGTGACGTTGAGGAGGTGCGACAACAGCCGGCCGATTTCGCAATAGAGCACGCGGATGATTTGCGCGCGCCGCGGCACCTGCAGCGCGAGGAGCTTTTCCGCCGCCAGGCAGAAGGCGTGCTCCTGATTCATCGGCGCGACATAGTCGAGCCGGTCGAAATAAGGGATCGCCTGCAGATAGGTCTTCTGCTCGATCAGCTTTTCGGTGCCGCGATGCAGAAGCCCGATATGCGGATCGACGCGTTCGACGACTTCGCCGTCAAGCTCGAGCACCAGGCGCAGCACGCCGTGCGCCGCCGGATGCTGGGGCCCGAAATTGATTGTAAAATTGCGCGGTGCGGCTTCGGCCATCACGCCATCTCCGCCACTGTCGCGGCTTTCGCCGCAACGCGCGCATTGAACTTGTCCCACATGACGACGAAGCGGTCGTGCCGGCCTTCGCCGATCAGATCGACGCCGTCATGGGCTTTGACTTTGAAGCTGACGCGCTGTCCCGTGACTTCCGTGCACTCGACATCGACCGTCACCGTCATGCCGGGCAGCGTCGCGGCGAGATGGCTGACGTCGACGTGGACGCCGAGGCTGCCCTCGCCCGGATCGAGATGCGGCGCCAAGAGTTGCGTGCACACCCATTCCATCAACACAATCATGTACCCGGTGGCGAAAACTTTCGGCATCGCCGCGATCTCAGGCGATTCCGGATAGGTATAGGGCACCGTCTTGTTCTCCGGCACTTGGTAGCTGAAGCGGTGCGTCATGCCTGGCTTGAGGGTGGGCTTCATGATCCCTGCCCCTTCTTCGCCTTCTCGTCGCCGGGCAGCACGTAGTCGGTGCCTTCCCAGGGCGAGAGGAAATCGAACGTGCGGAATTCCTGCGCCAGCCGCACCGGCTCGTAGACCACGCGCTTGAGTTCGTCGTCGTAGCGCACCTCGACAAAGCCGGTGAGCGGAAAATCTTTTCGCAGCGGATAACCCTCGAAACCGTAATCGGTCAGGATGCGCCGCATGTCGGGGTGGCCGGTGAACACGATGCCATAGAGATCGTAGGTCTCGCGCTCGAACCAGTCGGCGCCGGCAAACGCGTCGATGATCGAGGGCACCGGCGTCGCCTCGTCGGTCTCGGCCTTGACGCGGATGCGCGTGTTCAGCTTCGGCGACAACAGGTGATAGACGACGTCGAAGCGCCGCTCGCGGCTCGGCCAGTCGACGGCGGTGATGTCGGTCAAATTCCAGAACTGGCAGCGGTCGTCATCGCGCAGGAAGCGCATCACCGCAACGATGTCGGACGCCTGCGCGGTCACGGTCAGTTCGCCGAACGCGACTGCATAACCGGTCACCGAGGCGGCAAGCGCCCCCGTAATGGTCTTGCCGAGGGTATCGAGCGTCTCGTCCATGTTCAGCGTTCGATCGTCGAAGTGCGGCGGATCTTCTTTTGCAACAGCAGCACGCCGTAGAGCAGCGCCTCTGCGGTCGGCGGGCAGCCCGGCACATAGATGTCGACCGGCACGATGCGATCGCAGCCGCGCACGACCGAGTAGGAATAATGGTAGTAGCCGCCGCCATTGGCGCACGACCCCATGGAGATCACGTAGCGCGGCTCCGGCATCTGGTCGTAGACTTTTCGTAACGCCGGCGCCATTTTGTTGGTCAGGGTGCCGGCCACGATCATGACGTCGGACTGGCGCGGCGAAGCGCGCGGCGCGAAGCCGAAGCGCTCGGCGTCGTAGCGCGGCATCGACATTTGCATCATCTCGACGGCGCAGCAGGCGAGCCCGAAGGTCATCCACATCAGCGAGCCGGTGCGCGCCCAGGCGATCAGATCGTCGGCCGCGGCGACCAGGAATCCCTTGTCGGCAAGCTCGCTGTTGAGATCGGAGAAAAACGGATCGTCCGCGCCCCCGCCCACCGGCTTATTGGTGTGCGGGTCGATGATGGTCCGGCTTGGCGTCGAGATTGCGGGTTCGCTCAATCCCATTCGAGCGCTCCCTTCTTCCACTCATAGATAAAGCCGATGGTCAGCACCGCAAGGAACAGCATCATCGACCAGAAGCCGTACACGCCGAGTTGACCGAAAGCGGCGGCCCACGGGAACAGGAAGCTCACTTCGAGGTCGAAAATGATGAACAGGATGGCGACCAGGTAGAAGCGGATGTCGAATTTCATCCGCGCATCGTCGAAGGCGTTGAAGCCGCATTCGTAGGCCGAGAGCTTTTCCGGGTCAGGCTGCTTATAGGCGACCAGGAACGCTACCGTGAGCAGTACCAACCCGATCACGGTGGCGACGCCGATGAAAACGACCAGCGGCAGGTAGCCGAGCAGGAACTGACTCATCGTCTGGGTCATCGGCAGCCCTTTGATCGACCGGTTCGGACATGATTCCTTGCCAAGGAATATGTCCATTGCGGCGCCGTTCCGCGACCCATATCCGCAAGCTATGGCACCGCGCTGATTTGCCCCGATTTTCAGCGGATTCGCACTGACGACGGAACTTTGGCGACCCTTAGCGCAGTGCACAAAAAGGTGCAAGGCGGCCTGTGCGTTGAGGTGGCGCGTTGACGCCGTCGCCATGCTCGATACTACGATCAAGCGATACGACGACTGCGTGACCGGGAGAGGTCGATGACGAGTTCGAAAGCGCGCGGGTTTGGCCTGCCTGTCGCGCTCGCCGCCGCAATCGCGCTTGGTCTGCCAGGGGCGGCCGTGGCGGACAATTTCCCCGATCGTCCGATCAAGCTGATCGTGCCGTTCGGGCCCGGCGGGCCGCCGGACGTGGCGGCGCGCATCATCGGCGCGTACCTGTCGGACCATCTCGGCACGGTCGTGGTCGAAAACCACGTCGGCGCCGGCGGCACGCTGGCAGCGCGCGCGGTGGCGAGCTCGCCGCCCGACGGCTACACGCTTTTGGCCGCGACCGCGGGCTCGCTCGCCATCAGCCCGCAGCTTTACAAGGATGCCGGCATCGATCCGGTGAAGGATTTCGCCGCCGTGGCAATGGTCTCCTCGGCGCCGCTGGTGGTCGCGATCAACCCGTCGATCCCGGCGCACAGCGTCAAGGAACTGGTCGCCTACGCCAAGGCCAATCCTGGCAAGCTCAATTACGGCGCCGTGATCGGCACGCCGCCGCATATGTGCGGCGAGATGTTCAAGCACATCACCGGCGCCAACATCGTATTCGTGCCCTACAAGACCGCCTCGCAGGCCACCATCGACGTCTTGGCCGGGCAGATGAACATGACCTTCGAAGGCACCACCGCGATCGTGCCGCACATCAAATCCGGCGAAGTGCGTGCGCTCGCCGTCACCAGCCCGGCGCGCATCCCCGAAATCCCCGACGTGCCGACCATGGACGAGCTCGGCTATCCCGGCATGCCGCCGGATTCCTGGCAGGCCATCGTGGCGCCGGCCGGCACGCCACCCGACATCGTCGCCAAGATCAACAAAATCGTGAACGAAGGCTTGGCGACGCCGGATCTGCAAAACAAGCTCAAGCGCCTTGGCGGCGAGGCGCAGCCGAAGTCGGTTGCGGAATTTGGCGCCTTCATCGCCGATCAATATAAGCGCTGGGGCGAGGTGATCCGCATCACCGGCGTGACGTTGAACTAACCCCGCTTCGAGGAACCCATGACCTTGTCGACCGAATTGTCGCGACGTGATGCCATTCTTCTGGCGCTGACCGGCGTCGTTGCCGCAACGCCGGCCCGTGCCGACGATTATCCGTCGCGGCCCGTAAAAATCGTGGCGCCGTTCGGCGCCGGCGGGCCGACCGATGTTTACACGCGCTCGATCGCCAACGAATTGCAAAAATCGCTCGGCCAGACCTTCTTCATCGAAGATCGTCCCGGCGCCGGCACCACGATCGGCACCGATCTCGTCGCGCACGCGGCACCCGACGGCTATACCTTGCTGATGGTGTCGGGCACGCAAACGGTCAACGAGACGCTCTACACCAAAAAGCCCTATCAGCTGATGCGCGACCTGACGCCGGTGGCGCCCTTGATGGATACCGACCTGGTGCTGGTCGTGCATCCATCGGTGCCGGCGAAGACTCTGCAGGAGCTTCTGGCGCTGGCGCGCGCCAAGCCCGGCACGCTCAATTTCGGCTCCTCGGGGCCGGGCTCGAATTATCATATGGCGGCCGAGCTTTTGAAAAGCCTCACCGGCATCGACATCGTGCATGTGCCCTACAAAGGCTCGACCGGCATGCGCAGCGACATTTTGAGCGGGCAAATCCAAATCCTGTTCGACTCGATTCCGACCATGGCGCCGACCGTGCAATCGGGCATGGTCCGCGCGCTCGCCACCAGCGGCAGGCTCCGCTCGCCGATCCTGCCCGACGTGCCGACCTTCACCGAAGCCGGCGTGTCCGGCTTTCAGGCGACGCTCTGGGTCGGCTTCATGGCGCCAAAGGCGACGCCGCAGCCGATCGTCGATCAGCTCAGCCGCGCCATCACCGACATCCTCAAGCGCCCCGAGATCAAGGACGCCTGGGAGAAACAGGGCGCCTCGCCCATGGTGATGACACAGGCCGTGTTCACCGCCTTCATGGAGTCGGAAATCGCCAAATGGGCTAAGGTGATCGAGACCAACCACATCGCTCTCATTAATTAGGTGCAAACGATGAACGAGATGACAAAACCCGCCGCGGCGATCAAAGGCGAGGAGCATTGGACCACCAGGGACGGCGCCAAGCTTTTCATGTTCGAAAAATGCGCCGGCGATCCGCAACAGACCGCGGGCACCATCCTGTTCGTGCACGGCTCGTCCATGGCGGCGCAGCCGACATTCGATCTGCAGGTGCCGGGCCGGCCGGACTCCTCGGTGATGGATTTCTTCGCCCGGCAGAATTTCGACTGCTGGTGCGTCGACATGGAAGGCTACGGCCGTTCCACCAAGGATCGCGACAACAACGCGCCGATCGCGCAGGGCGCCGACGATTGTTTCGCCGCCGCGACCCACATCAATAAGCTGCGCGGCAAGCGCCCTCTCCTCGTCTATGGCATCTCATCGGGCGCGCTGCGCGCCGCGCTGTTCGCCCAGCGCCATCCCGATCTGGTCGCGCGCCTGGCGCTCGACGCCATGGTGTGGACCGGCGAAGGCTCGCCGACCTTGGCCGAGCGCAAGAAGAAGCTGCCGGAATTTTCCGCAAAAAACCGCCGGCCGATCGACAAGGCGTTCATCCATTCGATCTTCGATCGCGATCACCCGGGCACCGCGGAGGAAAAAGTCATCGACGCCTTCGCCGACGCCGTCACCGCGCTCGACGATTCGGTGCCGACCGGCACTTACGTCGACATGTGCTCGCGGCTGCCGGTGGTCGATCCGGAAAAGATCACGGTGCCGACGCTGATCATGCGCGGCCAATGGGACGGTATCGCGAGCTTCGAGGACTTGGTCGCGTTCTTCGCCAAGCTGCCGAACCCGGACAAGCATTTCGCCGTGATGCCCGGCATCTCGCACGCCAGCTTCCAGCAGAAGAATTACGCGCTGGTCTATCATATCCTGTGGAGCTTCTTCGCCCAGCCGGCGCCGATCTACCGGGGATGAGATTTTGATCGATCTGCGCTAAGCTGCCGCCTCACAAGAGACTTAAACTAAAGGAGGCTGGCATGACGTTGAAGCGACGCGAGCTGCTGCAAGCCGGCGGCGCGATCCTTGGCGCAGCGATGTTGCCGGCGGCGGCGCGGGCACAGGCCGGCGCGCCGCACGAATTCGTCGTCAAGGACATCGTCTACCATCGCGATGACAAGCCGCGGCTGGCGCGGCTCTACCAGCCGGCCGGAAGCGGCCCCTTCCCGGCCGTACTGCAGGTCCATGGCGGCGCCTGGAACAACAAGAACCGCACCGACGGCCAGAACACCGCGCTCGAACTTGCCGCCGCCGGCATCGTGGTGCTGTCGATCGATTTCCGCAACGCGCCCGAGGCGCCCTATCCGGCGTCGCTGCAAGACATCAATTACGGCATCCGCTGGCTCAAGGCGCACGCTGGCGAGTTCGGCAGCAGCGCCGGGCAAGTCGGCGCCTACGGCACGTCCAGCGGCGGCCACCAAATCCTGTTGGCGGCGATCCGCCCGGACGATCCGCGCTACCGCGCGCTGCCGCTCGCGGACGCCCCCGACATGGATGCCAAGCTCGCCTTCGTGGTGTCGGGCTGGGGCGTGCTGTTTCCGCTCGAGCGCTACAAGCTCGCCAAAGCCAAGGGCGACGAAACGCTAGCCAAGGGCCACGACGTCTTCTTCGGCAGCGAAGCCGCGCAGATCGAAGCGACGCCGGCTTTGATCATCGAGCGCGGCGAGAAGGTTTTTCTGCCGCCGGCCTTGGTGTTCCAGGGCACGATGGATCAATGGACCTCGGTCGAGCTCGCCCAACGCCTCGCCACCGATTATCGCAACGCCGGCGGCACCATGGATCTCGCGCTCTACGAAGGCGCGCGCCACACCTTCGTCACCGAGCATCCGTTCGATCCGAATTCGGTGAAGGCGGTCGCGACCATGATCGCGTTCATCAAAAAATACGGCTCGGAGCGGCGCGCGCAGCGCTGATCACGCCGTCACCACGTATAGCGCAGCGTCCCGGTGCCGGCATAGGTCTGCGAGCCATTGGCGAATTCGCCGTCGAATTTGCCGAGCAGCGACAGGTGCGGATTGAGTTTCAGCTCGGCGCCGGCCGAGGCCAGCGCCGAATTTGCCGGCAGCGCCGCGCCGTTGACCACAAAACTTGCGCCCGGCAGCGCCTGGAACACCGCCGAGAGCGCCGGATTGCTGACCCAGTCATGGGCCCAGGCCAAGCGGCCTCGTAAAATCAGCGGCAAGCCGTTGAGCGTGGTGAGGCCATCGAAGCGCGCGCCCAGTTCGCTGCGCGTGTCGGTCGCGTTCATCGCCGCAAAGCTCAATCCAAGACCGCCACCAGTGAGGTCGATCTCGCTGCGGCTCGGGGTGTGAAAATTTTGCGCCTGCAAGGCACCGTAGGGCGTGACGCCGATGGCCGGCTGCACCGCGTAGCGATAGCCGGCTTCCACCCGTCCGCCAACGCTCTGCGCGTTGAAGCTTGAGGTGAGTTGATCGCCCAGCGCGGTGCGGTTCGTGGTCATCCAGTTATTGGCGACGGCGAGGGAAGCGGCGGCATAGGCCGGGCCGAAATATTTGGTGCCATAGACACCGGCCTGGAACGCGTCGCTGTGTCCGCCTCCGAGCGCCTGCGCGAGCGTCCAGTTGGTACCGCCGCCGGCGAGCGCGAAGCCGAGGATGGTGTCAGGCGCCGGGCGATAATCCATGCCGGCGGCAAAGCCAAAAGTGTTCGCCGTGAACGTGTTCGAGCCGACGGTCGGATCGCCGTTGGTCTTGTCGCTGCCGCCATAGGCCGTGCCCCACGCGGTCCAACGCTGATCCAATGTCGCGGGTTTTGGCGGCGGCGCCTTGAGGATGGCGTTATAGGCGAGCGCGATGTCGGACGGGAAATACGCCTCCTGCTCGGGCGCGAAACCAAGCGCGCCGGCACCCCCGCCGCCGACGCCATTGCGCCCGGCAACGAACGGATCGAGCATCAGGGTCAAGAACTGGGTCATCTGCTGGAAGGTCACGGCCTGGCCGTCGACATTCGCCTCGCCGGACAGCTGCGTCAGCGCATTCTGCAGATTGCCGCCGGTGAGACCGAACACCGGCACGAAGCCTCCAGGCAGCGCGCCGCCGGCGTTGAAGAAATTGTTCAGCGTGTTGGCGACGTTCTGCTGGTTGATGTTGAGATTGCCGCCGATGCCGAGATTGGCGTTGAAGGCAAGCAACACGTCGGTCGGCGTATAGGTCAGCGTGGCGGTCAAGCCCGGCATGGTGCTGGTGAAGCCATCGAAGGTGGTGCCGCCGAGCCCGCCCGAATGCAGGATCGTATAGGTCTTGTTCGACAGGCCGCCCTGGATATTCGCTGCAACATTGCCGGCAAGCGTCGCGGTGCCTGAAACATTGGCGAGCGTCGACGTCGTGGCGTTGAGCGTCGCCACATAGAACGCGCCGGTCTGGAACACGAGGCTGCCGTTCACCTTCAGCGCCGTGCCGGGTGCGGTGCCGGGCTGCAGCGTGCCGCCGGCGAAGACATTGAGATCTTTGAGCGTGCCGGTGCCCGACAGCGTGCCGCCGATGACATTCCAGGCGTCGTTCTGGCCGAACACCTTGTCCACGGTCCAGAAGCCGCTGACGACGTTGAACACGCCAAAACCTTCGTACTGCTTGGTCGCCCCGATGCTGTTGAGCGCGAACGTGCCGTTGCCGGTGCCGCCGAGCTGGAAGGTGTCGCTGCCGGTCGCTGTGACGAGGCCGGTGATGACGCTGGTCGGCGCGATGGTCAACGTATAGCCGGAGCTGCAGGAGCAGAAATCGATGGCGACGCCGCCGGGCGTGGTGTTGGCGATGGTGCCGGAATTGAACACGCTGCCGCCGCCCTGCATGACGATGGCATCACCCGAGTGACCGCTGACGGTGATCGCGCCGGTGTTGACGATGTCGTTTGGTCCTCCGAGCAGACCGGTCAAAATGCCAACGCCATTGTTGCCGACTGTGATGTTGCCGTTGTTGGTGATGGTGTTAAGGAAGCCGCTGGCCTGGATGCCTGCGCCGCCATTGCCGGCGGTGATGGTGCCGTTGTTGGTGATCGTGTTGAAGAAGCTGGCCTGGATGCCTTCGCCGCCATTGCCGACCTGAATCATGTTGTTGTTGGTGAAATTGCTGAAGATATTCATGATTACGCCGACGCTCGGGCTCGGGTTGGCCTTGCCCAGCGTGATCGTGCCGTTGTTGATGATTGTCGAGCCAAAGCCCAATGACCAAATGCCGACGGTCGAAGCGGCGCCGTTGATCGTGCCGTTGTTGACGACAAAATTGTTGCCGCCGCCGGCTAGCTCGATGCCGACTCCGCCAGGGCCGGCATTGATGGTTCCGGTGCTCGACACGGTGATCGTGTTGGCGATGTTGCCGAGAATCGCGATACCGCCGGCGCCGACGGTGATGTCGCCGCGGTTGCGCACGATGTTGTTGTCGCCGACGAAAATGCCGGCGCCCAAGGCGCCGGTTTTTATCTCGCCGGTATTGATGATGAGGTTGTTGTCGCCGGCCAGGATGCCGATGGTCGTGGCATGGGCGTCGATGGTACCGCGGTTGCGCACCACGTTGTCGTCGTTGACCGAAATCGCGGCCAAGCCGTTGTCATGCACCGTGGCGTTGGGGCGCACCCGCACGGTGAGCGCATCGACGCCCGGATTGGCGGCAAAGCCGTTTGGATCGTTGCCTTGGCAGATGACGGTCTGGCCGCTCACGGCCGGGTCGGGTTGGCAGTCGGCGTAGGCTGCCGTTGCCGGCAGCAAGGCGCCAATGCCCGCAACAATGCCGAACGTGCTTGCGGACCGCAGCAACGCCGACACGAACTTGTCTGCACGCCGAAGCGTCGACCGACGGGTCAACGGAGCCTCCCGGGCTCATCCTGTTACGCCGCGCCGGCGTTAGGCCGCCGACGTCGCTGTCATTGCCGGGAGAACCGCCCACCGGAATGGATGTAAGGAATACCCTTACAATCGACCGGCGAACAACCGCTCACGCCGTCATATTACTCGGCAAGCGGCGTGCGATCGCGCTTTCCAGTCCACTGTGGCGGCGAGGCAACATTTTTCGCAACCCGAGGGGGGGTGCACGCAGGCGGCACGCCGCCGCCGGCGCGCCAGCACCCTCCCCGCAAGCGGCGGAGGACAAATCGGTGCTACACTTGGTGCCCCATCTGACGCCACCCAACCAATCAGCGAAAGGTCCCCTCATGGCGTTCTCCAGTTGGCGCGGTGTCGTCGGCATGATCAATCCGACCATGCGACCCGGCGTGACCGAGGAAGTCTGCCGGCTATTGCCCGAAGGCATCGGCCTCATTCCGCTGTTCCTCAACATCAAGCGCGGCACCGCGGACGAATTTCACACCATGATGCCGCATTACGAAAAGCTGGTGGCGGTGCTGGCCGAGGAGAAATGCGATCTCATCCATCCGCACGGCGCCCCGCCCTTCATGGTGCTCGGCCGCAAGGGCGAGGCCAAGATCGTCGCTGAGTGGGAGAAGAAATACAAAGTGCCGGTGATGAGCGTGGCGCAGAACCATGTGAATGCGCTTCATGCGCTCAAGGCCAAGAGCTTCGTCGGCGCCACCTATTTCCCGAAAAAGCTCAACGACATTTTCGCCAAATATTTTGCCGATGCCGGCTTCAAGGTCCGCGGCATGGAAGGCATCGACGTGCCGTTCGATCAGGTGCAGACGCTGTCCGGCGAGCAGGTCTACGCCCACATCAAGAAGAATTTTCTCAAAGTCAAAGGCGCCGACGCCATCTACATGCTGGGCTCCGGCTGGCGCACGCTCAATATCATCGACATGCTGGAGCAGGATTTGCAGGTCCCGGTGGTGCATCCGGTGCCGGCGCGGGTGTGGGAAATGCAGAAGCGGCTGCACGTGCGGCAGCCGGTGCGTGGCTACGGCCACCTGCTCGCGGCGTTTCCATGATCAAGCGTTGCGCGGCGCTGGCGATCGCTTGCGGCATTCTCGTGGGCGCCGATGCAGCGCACGCCCAAACGGTCGAGCAATTCTACAAAGGCCGTCAGATGACCATGATCGTCGGCACCGCGCCCGGCGGCATCAACGACATCACCGCACGCTTCGTGGCGCGCCATCTCGGCAAATATATTCCCGGCAACCCGGCCATCGTGGTGCAGAACCAGCCCGGTGCCGGCGGCATCGCTTCGGCCAACCGGCTCTACAACACGTTCGAGCGCGACGGCTCCGTCATCGTCAAGCTGGAGCGAGCGGTGCCCATGCTGGCGATCCAGGGCGACCCGAACGTCAATTTCGATCCGCTGAAGATCACCTGGCTCGGCAGCCTCTCGTCCTATGCCAAGGATTCCTACCTGATGCTGGTGATGGCGACCAATCCGATCAAATCGGTCGCCGAACTGAAAGAACCCGGCAAGTCGATCACGCTGGGCGGCGACAATGCCGCCTCCAGCAACCTGATCTTCGCCACCATCGCCAAGGAAATTCTCGGCCTCAACATCAAGGTGGTGCGCGGCTATGTCGGCGCTGCGCCGATGTTCTTGGCCATGCAGAGCGGCGAGATCGACGGCCAGATCATCGGCTTCAGCTCGGTGCGCACCGGCCAGCGCGATCTGTGGAGCCATGGCGCGTTCCGCCCGCTGCTGCAATTCGGCCGCTCGACGCGGCTCTCCGACTTTGCCGACGTGCCGACCGGCAACGAATTGACCAAGGATCCGAACGCGCTGGCGCTGATCGATTTCGCCAATCTGCAATTTTCCATTTCGCTGCCGTTCGCGGCGCCGCCCGGCGTGCCGGCCGATCGCGCCAAGGCGCTGCAAGACGCATTTATGGCCATGTGCAACGATCCCGCCGTGCTCGAAGACGCGGCAAAACTCGGCATCGAGATGAGTCCCATCGACGGCGAGACCGTGCTTAAATCCATCGCCCACGCCGCGGCCACCCCGCGCGATGTGATCGCGCGCTATAATGCGCTGGTGGGAGCGGACAGGAACTGAAGCGATCTTGAGGAGATGACCATGCCGTACACGCTCACCGAATTCTGCGCCGATCTGTCGACGACGCTCAAGAGCAAAGACGAAAGCGGCCTGCCCGACATCGCGCAAAAACTCTCCGAGCTCCTGAAAAATCCCGCCTTCGTCAGCGCGACATTCAACGAAGACACGCCCATCGGCCGCCGCGAGCTGTGGCACGATCCGGCGACCGACGTTTACGTGCTCGCCCATGTGCAAGAAGGCGGCAAGGTCGGCAAGCCACACAGCCACGGCGCCTCATGGGCGATCTACGGCACCGCCCGCGGCGTCACCGAGATGACCGAATGGCGCCGGGTCAATCCGGCGAGCGAAGACAATGTCGTCCTGGAAAAGGCTAAGGCATACGCGCTCGGCCCGGCAGACACCCAGGCCTATTCGTCCGGCCTCATCCACTCCACCGCGCATCCGCAAAAGGCCTGGGTGATCCGCATCACCGGCACCGATCTCGACGCCATCCCGCGCTACCGTTTCCGCGGCAAGACCGACAAAATCGTCGAAGCGGTGTGAGCGGCGCGAAAGATGCCCGGCGATTGATTGGCCGGGCATCAGTTGCAGCTATCGCTATTCGTTGACCGGTCCCTCGTCGCCCCAGACATATTCGGGGCACCTGTGCGTGGAATCGGGCAGCACACGCGGCCTGATCTTATGCCGGTATTTTTTTGATTCGGTTGCAGTCAGTTCGATCGTCACGACGGAGTTTTGACACTGATCGGTTTCCGAACTGGCGACGGAGTGACTCTCATGAGCGCAAGACATTTCTCATCTCCTTCGATGAGACAACGCTTGGCTGCACGTGGCAGCTCACCGGGCGGCTGTCGAGAGCCCGGAATGCAATGCCGCTGCGGGACGAAAGATTTTTGGAGATTGGATATTTCGCCAAAAAACCCCAAAAGCCCTCAATCCCGCGAGCGGGAGCAAGTGCAGTGCTTGGGCGATATGCCTTGGCTGAGCCGGGCGACTGCAATGTGGCCCGACGCATTCTATGTGGCAGATGCTCGGGCAATATTCAAGAACGCCGCGGCAAACAATTAAGGCATTTGGCTCTCGCGGCTGCGAAGCGTCGCGCAACAGTGAGCAAGGAAAAAGCGTCGCCACCTTGAGTCCACAGTCATTTTCGACGATGATCGCGGCACGGGGGCGTCGCAGCCTCCCCGTCAAGTGGGTTCGCCCATGCAAGCGCTGCTCGCTCAAGCTTTGGGAGCGGGCGCCATGGATTCGAGCCTCGGCTTCAACATCTTCACCACTGTATTCCTCACCGGGACGTTCCTCGCCGCGCTGGTCACGGGCGTCGGCGGCTTCGCCTTCGGCATCGTTGCCGCGGCGATGTGGCTCTACATTCTCACGCCGCTGCAAATCGCGATCCTGATCACCGGCCTCGGACTTGTCGTGCAGGGCTATTCCGTCTGGAAGCTGCGGCATGCGCTGCAGTGGACCAAACTCGCGCCGCTTGTGCTCGGCTCGGCGTTCGGGGTGCCGATCGGCGTCTTCGCGCTGGCGCACACCAACCCGCAATATTTGCGGGTTTGCATCGGCGTCGTGCTGGTGCTGTTCAGCCTCTACGGATTGTTGCGGCCGACGTTCAAGCCGCTGGTCTTCGGTGGCGCCGTTGCCGACGCCGGCGCGGGCTTCCTCAACGGCGCGCTCGGCGGCGCCACCGGTTTTGCCGGCATCGTCGCGACGATCTGGTGCCAGTTGCGCGGCTGGCCGAAGGATCAGCAGCGCGCCGTGTTTCAGCCGGTCGGGGTCGCCACCTTCGCCATGACCGCCGCTTGGCTCGGCGGCCAGGGCTCGATCCCACGCGACGTGTGGTGGCTGTTCGTCGTCGCCCTCCCTGTCCTCCTCGTCGGCACCTGGCTCGGGCTGAAGCTTTATGGACGGCTCAACGAGGCGCAGTTTCGCAGGGTCGTGCTCATCCTGCTGCTGGCATCCGGCGTCGTGTTGTTGTTCCGATAGGCGTGCCCTGGCATCGACGGCGGCATCGATCAACATGCTCGCACGGTTCAGAACCCGGGCCGTGCGCGACCGGATCGACAACATCACGCCGTGTGCTTGCGGCGGTTGACGTCCACACCGCCTGCCCCCCGTGATAAAGGAGAACGACACCGGGAGAACGCCATGAAGCTGGAAGGCGGGTGCTATTGTGGCAAGGTGCGCTATGTGGCCGAGGGCGCGCCGATGCTCAAGGCGCAGTGCCACTGCCGCGAATGCCAATATATCAGTGGCGGCTCGCCAAACATGTTCATGCTCATGCCGCCCGATGGCTTCCGTTACACCGCGGGTGCGCCCAAGCAATTTACCCGCAGCGATCTTGAACGCGCGGTGACGCGGGAATTTTGCGCCGAATGCGGCACGCATTTAGTCACGCGCAGGCCCGGCCTGGCCGCCGTGATCTTGAAAATCGGCACGCTCGACGATCCAAGCCTTTTTGGCGGGCCGCAGATGGCGATCTACACCGTCGACAAGCAGGCTTTCCATCACATCCCTGACGGCTTGCCGACCTTCGAGCGACTGCCGAAGCGATAACGCGCGCACCCTTCAGTCCGGACCGAGGCACCGCCCGCGCCCGACCGTCCTTGCGCCCGGATGTTGGAACAGCTAAATTAAGGCACGGGGAAACGCAGACTCCCCGTTAGACGCCCTTGTCCAAGCTCTGCGCAACGCTCGCTTTGTCGAGGAGGTTGCGCATGGACGGGGTTTCCTCTCAAGAACTTTATGCACGGTTGGGCACGGCAGCGGCGCCGCTGCTCGTCGACGTCCGTCGTGCCGAAGCATTCGGCGCCGACCGGGCCGTGATCATCGGTGCCATCCATCGGCCGCCGGAATCGGTGTCGGATTGGCGCGCCGATCTGCCGAAAAATCGTGAAGTGGTCGTCTATTGCACCCGCGGCCACGAGGTCAGCCAAGGCGTCGCCAAAACTCTGCAAAACGCCGGCATCAAGTCGTCCTATCTCGAGGGCGGCATTGTCGGCTGGAAAAAGGAAGGCCTGCCGACACGACGCAAACGCGATGCATCCGAGAACAAATGGGTGACCCGCGAGCACCCCAAGATCGACCGCATCGCCTGCCCATGGCTCATTAGCCGCTTCGTCAATCCGGGCGCGGAATTCATTTACGTTCCGCCGAACGACGTCGCCAAGGTCGCCGCCGAGGTCGGCGGCACTCCCTATGACATCAAGGGTGTCGCGTTCGGTCACGTCGGCGAACGCTGCTCGTTCGACGCCATCGTGCGCGCCTACGACATCCACGATCCGGCGCTCGATCGCCTCGCAACCATCGTCCGCGGCGCGGATACATCGCGGCCGGATCTCACACCGCAGTGCGAGGGGCTGCTTGCGATCTCATACGGGCTGTCGGCGAACTTTCGCGACGACCACGAGATGCTCAAGCACGGCCTGGTCATGTACGACGCGCTCTACACCTGGTGCCGCCTGCAAGACGGCAAAGCGGGGTGATCATGTCGCTCAAAACCATCGGCATGATCGAGATACCGGACGCAGCGGGTAGCGAATTCGATCACGCTGCGTTCGACCCGGCGACGCGGCGGATTTTCGTCGCGCATACCGGCCGCGACCGGATCGAAGTCATCGATCACGACGCCGGCCGTCACATCGCGACATTGCCGGGATTTCCGGAAGCCGCGGGCGTGGTGGCCGACGACGGCGCCGTGCTGGTGACCAATCGCGGCGCGGCAAGCCTGGCTTGGCTCGATGCGCATAGCCTGAAAATCCAGGCCGTCTTCAAAACCGGCGAACGGCCCAATGGCGTTGCCATCGTGCCGCAACAGGGTTTGGCGATCGTCGCCTCCATCGGCGATGAAAATCACGGTGCCAAGCTCGAGGTGTTCAGCCGCGACGGGCGCTATCACGCGATCGAACTTCCCGGGCGGCCGCGATGGTGCGTGACGGACGCGGCCGCCAAGCGCGTATTCCTCGCCATCCGCGATCCTTCGATGGTTCTCGTCGCCACCCTGCCTGCCTTGGGCGACGTTGAGCACTGGCAACTTCCTTGCGGCGGCGCCCATGGCGTCGATATCGATCACCAGCGCGGCCGCCTCTATGTCGCCTGTGACGATGGTGCGCTGGTGGAAGTCGATATCGGCTCTCGCGCCGCCTGCAACCAGTGGCCCATTGCTGAAAATCCGGACGTGACGTTCTTCAATCCGGCCACCGGTCTCGTGCACGTGGCCATTGGCAAGCCGGGCATCGTTCAGACCATCGATCCGCGCACCGGCGCCGGCAATCGCACCATCACCGCTGCCGGCGCCCACACCACCGCATTGGTCGCGCCCGACAGGTTGTACGTGTTCTCGCCGGCGCATCGCGGCGCACTGACGCTGATGGATGCCTGACATGTCGTAGCGGCACCACGGAATGGTTGAGGGGCGCTCACAGGGCATGAGCCCACAAAGGAGGATGTGATGCGTGTGTTTTCAATTGCGCTGATTGGAGCGGCGCTGGTGGCGGCGACGGCCGCCCGCGCCCAGGACATCGATTGGCAAAAAGTCGACGATGCGTTCGGCAGAAAGGCCGCGGTCGTATCCGGCGACGTTCATCGCTATGGTTTTCCGCGCACCGACCTCACCGTGACGCTCGATGGCGTCACCATCAAACCCGCGCTCGCGCTCGGCGGCTGGGTGGCGTTCAAGCCCATGGGCGGCGAAGTGATGGCGATGGGCGATCTCGTGCTGTTGGAAACCGAGATCAAGCCCGTCATGACGAAGATGATCGAGAACGGCCTCGACATCACCGCCATCCACAATCACCTGCTGCGCGCCAATCCGGCGACTTTCTACATGCATGTCGGCGGCCATGGCGATCCCGTCAAACTGGCGACCGCCATTAAAGCGGCGCTCGCGGAAAGCAAGACGCCGCTGACCCCGCCCGCGCCGACGTCTGCCCCGCCTGCAATCGATCTCGACACGGCGCAACTCGACCAGATCGTCGGCGCCAAAGGCCAGCCCAATGGCGGCGTCTATCAATTTGCCGTGCCGCGGCGTGATCCGGTCACTGAAGCCGGCATGACACTCGCCCCGGTTGGCCCGTTGGGCGTGGCGACCGCGATCGGTTTCCAGCCGACCGGCAGCGGTCATGCAGCGATCACGGGCGATTTCGTCATGATCGCAAGCGAGGTCAATCCGGTCATCAAGGCGCTGCGATCCGGCGGCATCGAGGTCACCGCGCTGCACAGCCACATGCTGGACGAACAGCCGCGGCTCTTCTTCATGCATTTCTGGGCCAACGATGACGCCGTCAAGCTCGCCAAGACGCTGCGCACCGCCTTGGATGAAATGGCAAACGTCAAAAACTCACTTTAAAAAAATAGCGCACCGGCGTTGGGCCGCCACATGTGCGGCCCAACCCCAGACCGGAGAGCTTTTGTGATCGATACAGCTGCAGCAAAACGCGGTCCGCTGACGGAATTGCTGTTCTACTTCCTTCGCCTCGGCGTGCTGGGGTTTGGTGGCCCCGTCGCGCTCGTCGGCCAGATGGAGCGCGAAGTCGTCGCCGAACGCGGCTGGCTGACCAAAGAGCAAATGCGCGAAGCCATCGCCATCTGCCAGTCGCTGCCCGGACCGCTCGCCATTCAAGTCGGGATCTATGTCGGCTATCTGCGCGGTGGTTTTTGGGGCGCCTGGATCGGCGGCTGGGCATTCATCCTGCCGAATTTTTTGATCGTCGCCGCGTTGGGCGCGCTTTATGTCCGGCTCGGCGATCTCAAGCCGGTCACCGCGATTTTCTATGGCGTAAGCCCCGCGGTGATCGCGCTGATCCTGCACTCCTGCTATCGGCTGGCCAAGCTCGGCATGGAGGACAAGCTGCAATGGGCGATTGCGCTCGCCTGTCTCGTCGTCACCGTGATCCTGCAGGCCGAAGTCGCGCTGTTGTTTCTCGGCGCCGGCCTCGTCGGCATCCTCTATTACGGCAATCTGTTTCGCCGCCCGCCGCCGGCGAGTCTGTCGCTCGCGCTGCCGGCGGCGCTGCCGCTTGCGGCGCCCGCGGCATCCGGCTCGACCCTGGGCAAGCTCCTGCTGTTCTTCCTCAAGGCGGGCTCGCTGACGTTCGGCAGTGGCCTCGTGATCGTGCCGTTTCTCGAGCAAGGCGTCGTCGCGCAGTATGGCTGGCTCGATCAGCGCCAATTCCTGATCGCGGTCGCCGTCGGCATGATCAGTCCGGGGCCGGTGGTGATTACCGCGACCTTCGTCGGCTATCTGGTGGCCGGCTTTTGGGGTTCGGTCGTCGCCACGGTCGGAATTTTCTTCCCCTCGTTCATCCTCGTCCTCGTCGTCGCCCCCTTGCTGGTTCGGTACGGGTCGAATCCAAATGTCCAGGGCTTTGTCCGCGGCGCCTATGCGGCGGCGATCGGGACCATCCTCGGCGCCTGCATCCTGCTCGGCCGCATCGCCATCGGGGACTGGCTGACCGCGCTGATCGGCGTGGCTTCGCTCGCGGTCTTGTTCCGCTGGAAGGTGCACAACGCGCTTTTGATCGCCGCCACGGCGGTGATCGGCCTGGTCGCCTATCCGCTGTTGCAGCCGGCCTGGGTGATGGTCAAATGACGGCCGCGACGGTGGTCGCTGCGCCCCGCAAACTATTGATATGATGGATGATATGGCGCGAGCGCCGGGACTGCTTGAATGAAGCGGTCTCAATTGCGCAGGCCAATGTCACACCCCGCCGCGGCAGCAGTGAACAGTTTATTCGGTTCCTTGCAAAAGCCACGATCACACAACACGCTGACTGCCGTCGTGGGACTATCGGGGAATTGCCAAGCCAGCGAAAAGTGAAGCGCGGTGCCGTTGGCGCCGCAAACTAGGTGCGGCCGACTCTGGGGAAAGAGCCGGCCGCGGAAGACGCTAACCCGGTCGGGTACCTGTCGGGGGACACGGGGATCGGGTTAGCTCCTTTTTCATATAGGCTCTGCGTGACACCCTGTCTGCAGACCCTGCGGCGTCTCACGATTATTTGCTTAATTGGCCCCCGCCCGCGCGGCGGATGCGGTTTATTCGGACAAGCACACCAATTCCGCGCCCTAGACTAATGGGCGCTCTGATATGCGATGACCTGCGGCGCAGGATTAGACGCCTGAAGGTGAGTTTCCACCATCGCCGCAGCGCCAAGGCCGAACGCGCAGCCAAAAACAACGAATGCGAAATACCTACCCATCGGCGTTCCTCCCCTACCCCTCAAAAATGCACCGACAGAGCGGACATGGGAGTGACGGCCGTCACGAAACAGCGCTTTTGTCTCGCCACCATGTCCGCTTTGCCCCCAAAAAGCGGACATTTCCGGCGCCTCTAGAGGGCCTATATTGCTGGCATGTGCAGGCGTGCCACCGACAAATCGACCTGGAAAGAGATCGTCGCCTCGTATCGGCTGGCGCTCGGCCAGCCGGCCGTGAATACCCGCCATTCCAGCGTGCGGTTTGACGGGCCATGGTGAGTCCGATGTGGGAGAAATTAAAAGCTCTAATCAAAAACCACGTCATTGGCGTGGCCAGCAAGAGCCGCGCTATTGGAGCAGTTTTTATAGGTCTTGCTGTTCATCTGATCTGCGATCATCTCGGCGTGACCGGATTGAAGCTGCACGCAATTCCAATACTTACGATGTTCGGCTGTTATCTGCTTACCGCGCGCAAGGACTGACCACTTGGAAAATCTCGTGTATTTTCAGAATGATAACGAGGGGTGGCGGGAGCGACGGGACTCGAACCCGCGACCTTCGGCGTGACAGGCCGACGCTCTAACCAACTGAGCTACGCCCCCGCGGGCGCGGTCGGCAGTTAAGGCCCGCCTTCGCCCAAGTCAAGGATTTAGGCCGTAAATCGGCCTTTTCCGCCGGTCTTATTGCCGTCACAGAGCGCTCGCAGATAGCCCAGGAAGCGCGAAAACATCGGTGAAACCGGCAAAACAAGCGTGGTCAGCCGCAGCCGAATCGTCTAACTGCTTCGCAGTGAGCGGCGCTTTTCGCGCGCTACCGTTCATCGAGGAGGACCTAATGGCAGCCAAGACAACATCCACTACCGTGACATTGAAGCACCTGGCGGCAAGCCTTGCGGAGGATAACGAACTGTCGAAAAAGCAGGCTGAAGCCATCCTTGGCGGCCTGGTCGGCAATATCGTCAAGCACCTCAAGAAGGGCGAGCGCATCCGCATCGGCGGTCTCGGCATCTTGCAGGTCCGCAAGCGCGCCGCGCGCATGGGCCGCAATCCGGCCACCGGCGAAGCCATCCAGATCAAGGCCAGCAAGAAGGTCGCCTTCCGCGCCTCCAAGGAACTCAAGGAAGCGATCTGACACTCGGGTTCGATCGGTAGCGGACCTGCGACAACGGGTCCCGCAGCATTCGCCGCCCGCTTGCGCGCTGCCATGCCAACAGCGCGCAGGCGGGCGGTGTCATGTTCGGAAGCCTAAAGCTTGCCCGCCTACGCCGCAGCAGCGGACTGGTTCGTTCGGGCAGACTTGCGCGCGGCGGCGCCGAGGCGATAAATCGCGCCATCGCGGGTTAGCTTGTGGGTTAACTTTTGGGTTAACTTGGGCGGTTAGCTCAGTTGGTAGAGCGTCTGCTTTACACGCAGAATGTCGGCGGTTCGAGTCCGTCACCGCCCACCAGCCTTCGCAAGCGAGGCGCGCGAAGGCTGCCGCGCCGAAGCCCATATTTGGGCGAAGGCGGGCACCCGCCGCTTGCTACGGCTCGGCAAGCCATCTTTCTTTTCCGCGTAGCGCGAAGGACCACATACGCGCATTCCACACGCTTCCCACGCATGTAGCAAATCAGCCTCAGGGGTCCGAAAAAGATTTCCCGCCACTACCCGCGCACTGACGCCGGGCGGAAAATTGTGAGATAGTTTTGCGACAACAAGCACGGGCCGGATGCCCTCAGGGGGTAGAATGCTACGCATATCGGTTGTGACGATCGCTGTTCTGCTTGTCGCCGGGCCGGCAGCACTTGCGCAATTACCGCCGCAGCCGCCGCCGGTGAAGAATTCCATCCAGCAAGGCACCGATCAGGAACGCGTCGCCTGCCATCCGGACGTGATCCGCTATTGCAAGCAATTCCTCAGGGAAGACGGCCAAGACGACGTGTTCGCCATCCTCGGCTGCCTGCAAACCAACCGCGGCAAGATCAGCAATTCCTGTCAGCAAGTGCTGGCCAGCCACGGCCAGTGACCAACGGGCGGTCGGTACGAAGCTGAGCTAAGCGACGACCTCTTCGCTCGTCTCGGCAGCTGTCGCGCGCTCTTCCATGCGCGCGACATGCTCGGCCAAGCGCACCCAGGACTGCGCCAAGGTCAGCCACAGCGCCTTGTCGCTCTCGGCGTCGGCCAACCGCGCCATCGCCACGCATTCTTCCGCACACTTGCGGTGATCTGTTGTCCCCATGATGACACCCGACCTGACTGACGCAACGCTGCGCCGATTATGACAAGCCGAGTGCGGCACAGGCGGGATGGTCGGATGGCTAAAACTTGACGTTTAGGGAACCTGCGCCGGGGAATGGCGAGTTCCTCAGAAGCATGCGCGGTCACTGCCGACGCGTCCGGAACGGCCCTCCTGGCAGCATTGCGCTCTCAACATGACGAGACTCGCGCTGGGCAGAGAAAATCGGCCAAAATCGACCATCGGCGACATGTTTCTTGAGAAATCATTGCCATTCGCATGCGAAATTCACTTAGCTGCACTGCAACAGTTCCATTTTGCGGCGCAACAAACTGTCCCTATATGTAGCTGTGATTCAACGACAAATGAGGAAAGGATCCCAAAATGCTTTTGTCGGTAATCCACTTCCTCCACGCCTGGAAGCGCTATGGCGCTGCGGTGCGGGAACTTTCGAACCTCAACGACCGCGAACTGGCCGATATCGGCATTACCCGTTCGGACATCCCGCGGCTCGCCTGGGAGCATGCGAAAGCCTGAAGCTACCGGACTGAACGTCCCAAACCAACGCCCGCCTCGTGCGGGCGTTGGCTTTTGTGGGGCCAGTCAGGAGGCCGGCTCCATGCCCTTGGCCTTGATGATCGGCCTGGCATGCGACCCGGCCAAAAACTTGACCAGCGCACTTGCGGTGTCCTTTGCCCCATCCTTGGCCGCGGTGCCGACGCCGGCCGAATAGACCGTGAAATTCTGGATGTCGGCGGGCAGCGGACCAACCAGCACGGCGCCCTTCACCGCCAAAATTTCGCTGATCTGGTGGATGCCGATCTCGGCTTCGCCGTTGGCGATGTGATCGGCGACGGCACCGCCATGGATCAACTTCGCCTTGGCGTTGACGTCCTTGGCGATACCGAGCCGCTCGAGCAATTTGCCGACATAGATGCCGCTCGAGCCGCCGGCCGCCGGATCGATATAGGCCACCGATTTTGCTGCCATCAGCGTGCGCTTGAAGGCGTCGACGGAGCTGATGTCGGGCAGCGGCGCGCCGGCTCTGACCACGACGCCGACGCCGGTCCGGGCCAGATCGGCGCGGCTGCCGGCGACCACCTTGCCGTCCTTGATCAGGCGGTCGATCGCCTCGGGCGTCAGCACGGCGACGTCGAAAGATTCCTCGCCGCTTTCGATCAGCTGCAAATGTTGGCCGACGGTCCGATAGGTCAGGTCAAGCTTGCTGCCGCTCGTTTTCTCATATTGCGCGGCGAGAGCGTTGAGCACCTGTTTGAAGGCGCCGCCGCTGATGATTTTGATATCGGTCGTTGCTTCGGACATGTCAGCAAACTTAGTCAGCCGCGGCGTTGCGCGAAAGGTGGCGTTGGCGGCTATAGCCCAAGCGTGCTAACCCGCGGCCATGCCGGTTCTCGCCCTCATGGAGGCTGCTGCGCTGTTGCCGGCGCGCGGCGCGCTGATCGGTCTCGATCTCGGCACCAAGACCATCGGCGTCGCGGCGAGCGATCCGGACCGGCGTTTGGCGGCACCGGTCGAGACCGTCGCCAGAAAACGCTTCAGCCTCGATGCGCAACGTCTCATCGATCTCGCCGCCGAACGGCGCGCCATCGGTTTCGTGCTCGGCCTGCCGATCAACATGGACGGCACCGAAGGCGCGCGCGCCCAATCGACCCGCGCATTCGCCCGCAACCTTGCAAAACTCACCGCCCTGCCGATCGCGCTGTGGGACGAACGGCTGTCGACTGCTGCCGTGGAACGCGCGCTGATCGCGGCCGACGCCAGCCGCGCCAAGCGCAAAGCGGTGATCGACCAGCACGCGGCCAGCTACATCCTGCAGGGCGCGCTGGACCGCCTGGCATATGCCACGCAGGGTTAGGGCGGACCAAAGTCAGCCCAGGCGTGGATCGATTCCAGTGCACACCGGCTCAGCGGGCCGAATCGAGGCTTGCCGGACCGCGCGGATTGGGCCTATAGCACCGCTTTGATGAGCAAAACCCAGCCGCTGACGCGCCATCTCATTTCGATCAATGACCTCACCAATACGGAGATCGAGACGATCTTCGAGGTCGCGAACGGGTTTTTGAAGGAACTGGCCGACCCCAAAATCCATTACCGGATCGGGCGCAGCACCGATTTGGCGGCCAAATCCATCCTGGCGAGCCTGTTCTACGAGCCGTCGACCCGCACGCGGCTGTCGTTCGAAAGCGCCATGCTCCGCCTCGGCGGCGCCAACATCACCAGCGCCGATCCGGCGGTCAGTTCCGCCGCCAAGGGCGAAAGCCTCGCCGACACCATTCGGGTCATTTCCAACTATGCCGACATCGTCGTCATCCGCCATCCGCGCGACGGCGCCGCGCGCTTGGCCGCCGAATATTCACAAATTCCCGTGATCAACGGCGGCGACGGCAGCCACGAGCATCCGACGCAGACCTTGTGCGACCTGTTCACGCTGCGCTCGAAGAAGAAGAGTTTTAAGAACATGAAGATCGCGATTTCCGGCGATCTCAAGGGCAGCCGCACCATCCATTCCTTCGTCTATGCGCTGGCTCGCTTCGGCGCCACTATCGATCCGTTGCCGGCGCCCGGCATGGAACTGCCGGCCCACGTCGACCGCCGGCTGCGCGAGGAATTCCACTGCCGCATGGTGTCAAAAGATCCCGGACAGGTCGGCTCGATCGACGCGCTCTATGTCACCGCCGATCAGCCGCACCAGTTGTCGCTCATTCCCGATCCGGAAATCGACTACGGGCTTTTGGTGCAGAAGAAGATCGACGCCGTCTACGTCACCCGCTTCCAGAAGGAGCGCTGGAGCGAGAAGGAGCGCGACTATCCAAAAGTCGACGCGAAATTCCTGAACGAGGCGAAATACTCCGACGCCAGCGTCATGCATCCCCTGCCGCGCGTCAATGAGCTCGACGCTTCGCTCGACAGCGATCGCCGCGCCATCTATTTCCAGCAGGCCGCCTACGGCGTTCCGGTGCGCATGGCGCTGATCTCGCTGATGCTACACCTGCACAAGAACAAATCGCTGCATCAGTTCAACGGCGGTTTTGCCGAGCCGGATTATCCGGTCTATGCGCAGCCGATCGGCACCGGCCTGCAATGCGACAATGCCAATTGCATCACCGGCGATCCTTCCGAGCGGCAATACGCCGCCAACAAGTTCTACGTCGTCGATGAAGACAGCCCGCAGCGCTGCCAGCTGCGCTGCGTCTATTGCGAGAAGGACGTCGAAAACAAGGCCGGCGAATTCGTCGTCGCCGACACGACGCGAAAAACATTTGGGCCCGATCTGACAACGCTGACACGCGCCGCGGGCGACAAGCTCAAGCATCTCGTCATCTACCGCAGCGCCTCCGACGCGCTCGCCGCAGGCTTTGCGCCGCGCGAGAGCGGCAGGAAAGCGCGCGCGGTCTAACCGACGCCCGCTGAGCCGCCATGCCGATCGACTGGTCGCTCATGCCCGAATACGCCGCGGTTTTGATGTTCGGCTATCTGTGCGGCTCGATTCCATTCGGCATCTTGCTCACCCGGCTTGCCGGCGCGCCGGATCTGCGCTCGGTCGGCTCCGGCAACATCGGCGCCACCAATGTTTTGCGCACCGGCCGCAAGGGCCTCGCCGCCGCGACCCTGCTGGGCGATATGCTCAAGGGCACCGCGGCAGTTCTCATAACCGCGCATGTCTTCGGCCGCGATGCCGCCATCGTCGCCGCGCTTGGCGCGTTTTTGGGCCATCTGTTTCCGGTCTGGCTCAAATTCAAAGGCGGCAAAGGCGTTGCGACCTATATCGGCCTGTTGCTCGGCTTCAAGGTTTGGCTTGCGCTCTTAGGCTTCTGCGCGTTCTGGCTCGCGATCGCGGCGCTCACGCGCTACTCGTCGCTTGCAGCGCTCGTGGCGAGCGCCGCGGCGCCCGTCATCCTGTGGTGGAGCGGCGATGGCTGGCTCGCCGGGCTATTTCTGCTGCTGGCGGCGCTGCTCTGGATCATGCACCGCGCCAATATCGCGCGGCTGATGAACGGCACGGAAAGCAAGATCGGCCGCGGCTCCGCGGCGTGAACAAAAATTTCAGCTGACCGCAGCAGGGGCGCGCGCCGGCGCGCCGTGAGTGTGCGGAATCTTGTCGGCGAACATTTCGACGAAATGATCGGTCTCGCCGCCAGCCGTGTGCGGCCGCAGCGCCTCGTCGAAGTGCGTGCGCGAGGCCGGATCGGCCTTGACCCTCGCCATGATACGGCGATAGCGCCACACCAGCCGCAGCCATTGCGTCGACACCTTGATGAAATCGACGATGCGCCACGGATAGAATGCAAACGGGTTGCGCACTGGCATGCCGTAGCGGCGTTGCGTGCGCAGCTTGCGGCGCAAGAAACCGAATTGCAGCGGATGTACGCCTTCGATGCGCGACGCGCCGGAGAAGATGGTCAGCGAATCGAGAATCTTTGTGCGGTTGATGCCGGACACCACGGCGCGGCGCATGATGGTCTCGACATGCGCGTCGGTGTAGTAGCGCGTCCAGGCGTCGGCATAGACCTTCATCCACGTTTCCTTCGACATCAAAGGATGCGCGGTGCAGGCGTGCTCGAGATCGTATTTGTTCATGTCGGGGTCCATCGCCACCCCGCGCATGAAGAGAGTCTTGTGATCTTCCGAGCCCGGCAGTGGCGTCAGATAGAAAAACTCGAGGATGTCGACCGGCAGTTCCTTCTTGATGATCTCGATGTCGCGGGCGATCGATTCCGGCGTGTCGGTCGGAAAGCCCAGAATGTAGCCGGCGTAGGTCATGACCTTTTGCGCCCGCCACGCCAAAAGCATCTCGCGATATTCCCAAATCTTGTTCTGGCGCTTCTTTGCCCCCATCAGGGATTCGGGGTTGATGTTCTCAAGCCCCAAGAAAATAGCCGTGCAGCCGGCACGCGCCGACTTCTCGATAAAGCCCGGGATGCGGTGACACAGCGTGTCGACTTGCAGCAGGAGGCGGATGTTGAATTTGTCGCGCTCGCGCAATTCGATCAGGCGGTCGAGGATCGGCTCCCAATTGCGGTTGCGGGCGAAATTGTCGTCGGTGATGAAGAACCGCGTGATATCTTGCGCCACGTTGGCGCGCACGATGGCCTCGACGTCGTCGGGCGTGCGGTAGCGCGATTTGCGGCCCTGCACGTTGATGATGGTGCAAAAGCTGCACTGGAACGGGCAGCCGCGGCCGGCGTCAAAACTCGAATAATGACCGGCCACCCGCGTCACCACTTCGCGTGGCAGAATCGGATAAACGGCGGCCGCCATTTCCGGCATGTCGGCCAGATAATTGTAGATCGGCTTGGCTTTGCCTTCGGCAACGTCGCGCAGAACGTCGGCCATGCGGCCTTCGGCCTCGCCGGCGAACAGATGAATGCCGAGATCGAGCGCTTCCTGCAAATCCGCCGGCAAAGTCGGCAGCATGGAGATGCAGCCGGAAACGTGGAATCCGCCCATGACGACGTTGAGCCCAAGCGCGCGGAACTGCCGGCCGAGATCGAGCGCGCGCGGATATTGGTTCGACTGCACGCCGATCAAGCCGACCATGCCGCCGCCGGCGGCGCGGATGCGCTTGGCCACGGCGGCCACATTGACGATGGTGTTGCACTCGTCGCAGGCGTCGACTTCGATATCGACGTCGGGGCCGAGCACGCGGTTGTCGGCGCATTCCCGCATCAGCCCATAGACACTGGCGAGCGAGTTCGACGGCAGCGTCGAGCGCAGCCATTGGATGACATAGCCATCCTGGTCGTAGTGCGATGGCTTGATCAGCTCGACCCTAAACGCGCGCCTGGCCAAATTACCCCACCCCTCCAACGGAACCCGATTGTTCCTGTGGCAACGCCCGCGACTCTGCGGGTTCAGCCGCCGCTTTGCAAGAAATTCCTGCCCGCTCACGCGGCGTCTCCTTCACCTTCCCCTGGAGGGGGAAGGTCGCCGCCCGAAGGGCGGCGGGATGGGGTGAAAGCGCGCGCAGCGCGCTGCGACTCCCTGCATCGCCGCGCACCCCACCCCGCGCACCTTCGGTGCGCGACCCTCCCCCTCCAGGGGAGGGTGTTGCCGACATGGCGTGACCGTCATGGGCGACGGAAATTAGTGGTCAATTTTATACAGACTCATCCGCCGCATAAATCGCATGACTAGAGGTTGGGCAATCTCGGGGGTGCCCCAACCGATACGCGGCCGAAGTCGTTCTTGGCAGCAAGAAAACCTTGGCAGCAAGAAAACCTTGGCAGCAAGAAAACCTTGGCAGCAAGGAAACACCTCGGGGAGGCTTTATGCAAGGAACTGGCTTTCGGGAACAATTCGCCGGCATCAGCGATGCGTGGACCCTCGCGCAGGGCATTGTCGACACCGTCCGCGAGCCGGTTCTTGTGCTCGACAAAGACTTGCGCGTGATCGCCGCGAGCCGCTCGTTCTATTCGGCATTCAAGGTCAGCCCCGAGGACACCAATGGCCGGCTTCTTTACGCGTTGGGCGATGGCCAATGGGACATTCCAAAACTTCGCGTGCTACTGGAAAAAATTATTCCCGAGCAGGGCGTCATGGAGGGCTATGAAGTCGAGCATGAGTTCCCCGGTCTTGGATCACGCACGATGCGCTTGAACGCCCGCCAAGTGTTCTACGAGGGCGGTGCCGGCACGACTGTTCTGCTCGGTATGGAGGACATCACCGAGCGGCGCATTTTGGAGCGCGAAAAGGACGAGTTGTTGCGCGAGAAGGACGGGCTGCTGCGAGAGAAAGAGACGTTGCTGGAGGAACTGCAGCACCGCATTGCCAACAGCCTGCAGATCATCGCCAGCATCATTCTGATGAAGGCGCGCGCGGTGCAGTCGCAAGAGACGCGGTTTCATTTGGAAGACGCGCACAAGCGCGTGCTGTCGATTGCCGCCGTGCAGAAACAGCTGCATGCATCGGCGTCAGCCGGAGCAATCGAAATCGCGCCTTATCTATCGAAATTGTGCGAAAGCCTCGCGCATTCGATGATCGGCGACACCCGGCCGATCGCGCTGAAAGTGGTTGGTGAGGCAGGAAGCGCCACGTCCCGCCAGGCTGAGAGTCTTGGCTTGATCGTGACCGAGCTCGTCATGAACGCGCTCAAGCACGCCTTCCCCGACGATAAGGCCAAAGGCCAGATCACCGTCGCCTATGACATGATCGGAACGAATTGGAAGCTTTCGATCACCGACAATGGCATTGGCAAGCCGGCCGGCGGCTTTGCCCAAGGCAAGTCCGGACTTGGCACCGGTATCGTCAAGGCGCTGGCGCATCAACTCGATGCTCAGGTCGAAACTTTGGCCGGCCCCGAGGGCACGACCGTGTCGATTACTCACGCCACTTTCCCAACGAAAGTCGTCCAAGCCGCCTGAATGGCGTTAACCGGCACGACAGGACCGTGCTTTAGGGTGTTTTCGGACAGTCAAATAAATCGTGGAACGATTGTGATCAGAGTGTGTTTCCGCCAGTGATCGAAATCCCCCCCAACGCCCTCATAGTGGTCGTCGACGACGATGTATTCGAGCGAATGGGCGCATCCGTCATGTTTTTGGATGCAGGATACCGGGTGCTCGAAGCCGGAGATGCCGACGAGGCGCTACGATTCTTCGAAACAAACACCGACATCAGGCTGCTTTTCACCGACATCAGCATGCCCGGATCGATGAGCGGGTCGGATCTGGCGCACCAGGTTGCCGAGCGATGGCCCAGCGTCGGCATCATCGTCGCGTCGGGCCGGCCGCGACCGCACAAGCTGCCGTTGAGCATGCTGTTTCACGACAAGCCCTACGAGCCGGCCGCCGTGCTCCGGCAGGCGATGGCAATGACCAATCAGCTCGGCTGAGTTGTCGATCAATGGGCGAGAGCGACGGCTTTTTTTCTTGTGCTCGACCCTTTGTGCGGTATCCGGAAAAGGTCATCAGCGTGCCAATCAGCTGTTGGTGCGTTCACCGCGCAAGCCTCCGGCCCCGATACCGACGCGGTCCAGTGATCCAAATCCATATTGGCGAGCGTCGGCCGATGAGCCAGAGCCTCAAATAGATGTCCTGTTTCAGATCGCGGCCCCAACCAAAATGGTCTTCCTCGGTGAAACTTAGCGTGTGCGTATCGTGCGGCGCGATCGTAACGTAGTAGCCATCAGGCTGATCGATAGGCGACTCGTCCAGGACAATGCGCCACGTGAATGGAATGGGCCAGCCGAATAAGAGCTTTCGTTCAATCCAAGCTAAATCGAAATAGGACAAGTTGGCGGGGGTACTAGATTTATTGAGCAAAACGATCGTATTTCCTATTTCCTCGCTGCTCGTGAGCGTGACGGATGCCTTGATTCTTGGTCGTAAACCCTGGAAAAATTCATAGCTTTTGATGATGGCGAGCGCGACCGCCACGGTCGTTCCGACAATGCTCAACCAAAATGAAACATCAGCCCGGTTCATCGGTCATTTTGATCCGGAATTGAGGGGTGCTGCAATATCTGCGTGGGTTCACCCTACCCCACGAAGCCGCCATCGCCCCCCTGGTTGTAGGTTATGATCGCTGGTCTAACAGTCCAGAGATATGGCCGAGGGGCGCAGTGAACGACGGTGCGCACGACATCCACCTCAGCGACGAGCAACGCCTCGACTGGCTGCGCCTCATCCGCAGCCAGAATGTCGGACCGCGGACGTTTCGCGCGCTCATCAATCATTTCGGCGGCGCCCGCGCGGCGCTTGAGGCCCTGCCCTCGCTGGCGCGGCGCGGCGGTGGGGCGGCGCCCCAGATCTGTTCGCGCGACGCGGCCGAGCGTGAGATCGACGCCGCACGAGAGCTCGGCGTTGCGCTTATCGCCATTGGCGAGGCCGGTTATCCGGAACGCTTGCAGATGATCGATGACGCGCCGCCGCTGCTTGCGGTGCGCGGACATTTGCCCGCGCTTGCCATGCCTGCGGTCGCCGTGGTCGGCTCGCGCAATGCTTCCGCCGCCGGCATGAAGCTGACGCAGATTTTTGCGCGGGGCTTAAGCGAAGCCGGCTTCGCCGTGGTTTCCGGCCTCGCGCGCGGCATAGATGCGGCGGCGCATCGCGCGAGCCTTGGCAACGGCACGATCGCGGTGCTGGCCGGCGGCCAGGATAGAATTTATCCGCCGGAACACGGCGACCTGCTCGACGAAATTTTGTCGGCCGGTGTCGCGATCACCGAAATGCCGCTCGGCTGGGAGCCCCGCGCGCGGGATTTTCCGCGGCGCAATCGTCTGATCTCAGGGCTGGCGCTTGGCGTCGTCATCGTCGAGGCGGCAAAGCGCTCGGGCTCGCTGATCACGGCGCGGCTGGCGCTCGAACAGGGCCGCGAGGTGTTTGCCGTGCCGGGCTCGCCGCTCGATCCGCGCGCCGAAGGCACCAACAGCCTGATCAAGCAGGGCGCGACGCCGGTGACCGAGACCGCCGACATCGTCTCAGTGCTGGAGCCCATTATGGGGGTGGCGCTGACCGCGCGCGAGCCGGAGCCGACGGACGGCGACCGCTTGCCCGACGTCGATCCCGCCGCCGACGAGCGGGCGCGGATCGTCGGCCTCTTGAGCCCTGCCCCGGTCCTGGTCGACGATTTGGTGCGGCTTGCCAAATCATCGCCGCGCGTGGTGCGCCTGGTGCTGTTGGAACTCGAGCTCGCCGGGCGTTTGGAACGGCACGGCGGCGGATTGGTTTCGCTGCTATAGACGGTGATGCGGTTTATCCTGGCGACGTCCATAAAACTGCTGCGGCGCGCGTTGCCGATCGTGGCGCTCGTGCTGGCGATCGGTCAGGCGAGCGGCCAATCCGGCGAAACCTTCGACGCTTTCCTCGCTGGTCTTTGGAAGGACGCGGCGGCGCAGGGCATTTCGCGCGCCACCTTCGATCTTGCCTTTGCCGGGGTGACGCCAGATGCCCGCGTGCTCGGCGCCATGCAGCACGCGCCAGAATATGGCAAGCCGTTCGGCGCTTATGTCGAGAGCATCGTGTCGCCGTCGCGCATCGCCGTCGGCACGCGCAAATCCGCGCTGTGGGCCGATACGCTGCGCAGGATCGAGACCAAGTACGGCGTGCCGGCGTCGATTTTGGTCAGCATCTGGGGCATCGAGTCCTCGTTCGGCGACAGTTCTGATCGCTGGGACGTGTTCCGCTGCATCGCGACCTTGGCGCAGGCAAAAATCCAAAACCCCTATTTCCGCGACGAGCTGATCAGCGCGTTAAAGATCCTGCAGTCGCACGCGATCGCACGGCCGCAATTGCTCGGCTCCTATGCGGGCGCCATGGGCCAGGCCCAGTTCATGCCGTCGAGCTATCTCAAATACGCAGTCGATTTCGACGGCGACGGCCGCGCCGATATTTGGACGAGCGTGCCCGACGTATTAGCCTCGATCGCCAATTATTTGCGGCAATTCGGCTGGCAACCGGGCTTGCCGTGGGGTTTTGAAGTTTTGGCGCCGCTGAAATTCGATTATCGCGTCAGCCGCGGCTCGTTTCGCGAGTGGCACGCCCGCGGTTTCGAGCGCCTGGACGGCGGCCGCTGGCCCGAGACCGGCGACGCCATATTGTTCTTTCCAAGCGGCGCGCCGGGCCCGGCGTTTCTGGTGACGCAAAATTTCGTCGTGCTCAAAACCTACAACAATTCGGACGCCTATGCGCTCGCGGTGGCGCATCTGGCCGACCGGCTGCGCGGCGCGGGCCCCTTCCGCAGCGCCTGGCCGATCAACGATGTCCAGCCGTCCCGCGCCGAGCGCATCGCGCTGCAGAAGAAGCTCGCAAGCCTCGGCTACAAGGTCGCCGATTTCGACGGCCATTTCGATTTCGATCTGCGCGACGACATCCGCAAGCTGCAACTCAGCTACGGCATGACCCCGGACGGCCATCCGAGCCGCGCGTTTCTCGACCGGCTCGGGCTCCTTGTGCCGTGACCAGGGCGACTGCGTCTGACCCGTCATCCTGAGGTGCGAGCGGAGCAAGCCTCGAAGGATGCCGGCCGAGGTGCCCGGGCCGTCGCCCTTCGAGGGCCGCTTCGCGGCCACCTCAGGATGACGGATCAAGTGTTTTCAACCAGCGGGAGCGCCATCAGAGACCGCGTCGGCGCCCCTCTCAGGCCCCATTCCACCGCCATCGAGGCGCCGTCTGGCCCCGGTAACGATTTGACAGGCGGGGCTGCATTACCCATGTTCCCGGCGACTCGGCGGCCGGTACGCGGCCCCCAAGCGCCGGAAAACGGCTTTTTATCAAAGGCTTCCATGCACTTAGTGCTCGTAGAATCGCCCGCCAAGGCGAAGACCATCAATAAGTATCTGGGCAAGGGCTATGAGGTTTTGGCCTCATTCGGCCATGTCCGCGACTTGCCGCCGAAGTCCGGGTCGGTCGATCCGGACCACAATTTCAAGATGCTCTGGGAGGTCGATCCCAAGGCCCAAAAACGGCTCAACGACATCGCCAAGGCGGTCAAGGGCGCCGACAAGCTCATCCTTGCCACCGACCCCGACCGCGAGGGTGAGGCGATCTCCTGGCATGTGCTGGAATTCCTCAAGGAGAAGAAAGCGCTCGGCAAGCAGACCATCGAGCGCGTGGTGTTCAACGCCATCACCAAGCAGTCGGTGACCGAGGCGATGCAACATCCGCGCACCATCGACCAGGCGCTGGTCGATGCCTATCTGGCGCGCCGGGCGCTCGATTATCTGTTCGGCTTCACGCTGTCGCCGGTGCTGTGGCGCAAACTGCCGGGCGCGCGTTCCGCGGGGCGGGTGCAATCGGTGGCGCTGCGGCTGGTTTGCGACCGCGAGCTCGAAATCGAAAAATTCGTCCGCAAGGAATATTGGTCGCTGGTGGCGACCTTGGCGACGCCGCGCCAGGAGACATTTGAAGCGCGGCTCGTCGGCGCCGACGGCAAAAAACTGCAGCGGCTCGACATCGGCTCGGGCGCGGAGGCGCAAGCCTTCAAGCAGGCGCTCGAAACCGCGACCTTCACCGTCAACTCGGTCGACGCCAAGCCGGTGAAGCGGCATCCGCAGCCGCCGTTCACCACCTCGACGCTCCAGCAGGAAGCCAGCCGCAAGCTCGGCTTCGCGCCGGCCCATACCATGCGGGTGGCGCAGCGGCTCTATGAAGGCGTCGACATCGACGGCGAGACCGTCGGCCTCATTACTTATATGCGCACCGACGGCGTGCAGATCGCCCCCGAGGCGATCAGTTCCGTGCGGCAAGTCATCGGCGCCGATTACGGCGCCAAGTATGTGCCGTCCGCCCCGCGCCGCTACGAAGCCAAGGCCAAGAACGCCCAGGAAGCCCACGAAGCGATCCGGCCGACCGAACTCACGCGCCGGCCGAGCAAGACCCGAAGCGTTTTGGACGCGGATCAGGCAAAACTCTACGAGCTGATCTGGCTGCGCACCGTGGCGAGCCAGATGGAATCCGCCGAGCTCGAGCGCACTACGGTCGAGATCACTGCCAATGTCGCAAGCCGGGTTTTGGATTTGCGCGCCACCGGCACGGTGGTGAATTTCGACGGTTTTCTCGCGCTCTATCAGGAAGGCCAGGACGAAGACCCCGAGGACGAAGAGTCGCGCCGGCTGCCGCAAATGAGCGCCGGCGAACGGCTCGCCAAGCGCGAGATCAAGGCGGACCAGCATTTTACCGAGCCGCCGCCGCGCTATTCCGAAGCGTCCCTGGTCAAGCGCATGGAAGAGCTCGGTATCGGCCGGCCCTCGACCTATGCCTCGATCCTGCAAGTGCTCAAAGACCGCAAATATGTGCGGCTCGACAAGCGCCGGCTCTATCCGGAGGATCGCGGCCGCATCGTGGTCGCGTTCCTGGAAAGCTATTTCGCAAAGTATGTCGAATACGATTTCACCGCCGGCCTCGAAGAACAGCTCGATCTCATCTCCAACAGCGAGGTGGCGTGGCGCGAAGTGTTGCGCGATTTCTGGCGCGATTTCATCGGCACGGTCGACGAAACCAAGGATTTGAAGATTTCCGGCGTGATCGACACGCTCGATGAGATGCTGGCGCCGCATCTGTTCCCGGCGCGCGAGGATGGTACCGATCCGCGGCTGTGCCCGACCTGCGGCAACGGCCGGCTGGGGCTGAAGCTTTCCAAATTCGGCGCCTTCATCGGCTGCTCGAATTATCCCGATTGCCGCTATACGCGCCCGCTCACGGCCGACGGCAACGGCGAAGTCAGCAACAAGAAACTCGGCGAAGATCCCGCCACCGGGCTCGACGTCACCGTGCGCTCGGGCCGCTTCGGCCCCTATCTGCAACTCGGCGAAGGCGTCGACGGCGAAAAGCCGAAACGCGCCAGCCTGCCCAAGGGCGTGGCGCCCGACGAGATCGATCTCGACCGCGCGGTGGCGCTGTTGTCGTTGCCGCGCAAGGTCGGCCTGCATCCCGAGGACGGCGAGCCGATCCTCGCCGGCATCGGCCGCTATGGGCCCTATGTGCAGCACGGCAAGACCTACGCCAATCTCGAAGACAGCGACGAGGTTTTTACCATCGGGCTCAACCGCGCGGTGACATTGATCGCGGAGAAACTGTTGCGGCCGTCAAAAGGCCGCCGCTTCGGCGCCGATCCGGGCCGGGCGCTTGGCGATCATCCGGCCAAGGGCGGGCCGATCACGGCGAAGAAGGGCCGCTACGGCCCCTATGTCAGCCATAACGGCGTCAACGCCACCTTGCCGGCCGACAAGACGCCGGAGTCCGTGACGCTCGACGAGGCCGTGGCCTTGATCGACGCCCGCGCCGAGCGTACCGGCTCAGCGCCGCATGCGCGCCCGCGAAAGGCCAAGCGGCCGTCGCCGGGAACGGCGCGCGTCGTCAAAGCGTCGTCGAAAAAGCCCGGCGCCGGCAAACGGCCGGCCACACGCAAGCCGCCCACGGAAGCGGCCGAATAATTTTGCTGCCGGAAAGGAGCCGTGGGATTTGGTGATGAAACAGTCCCGCCTTCCTTCGCGCGAAGAACTTGCAGCCTTCATCCGCGAGCGCAGCGGCAAGGTCGGCGCCCGCGAGATCGCCCGCGCCTTTGGCGCCAAGAACGCCGACCGCGCCGCGCTCAACCGCATGCTGCGCGAGCTTGCCGACGAGGGCCAGATCGACCGCCGCCGCAAGCGCCTGCATCATCCCGGCACCTTGCCGCCGGTGGTGCTGGCCGACGTCACCGGCCGCGATGCCGACGGCGAGCTTTTGGCGCGGCCGACCGAATGGGACGAGGCCGCCCACGGCGCGCCGCCAACGATCCGCATCGTCATGCCGCGCCGGCCGCGCCCGGGCGAAGTCGCCGGCGTCGGCGACCGTGCGCTGCTGCGCATCGAGAAGAGCGGCGAAGACGAAACCACCGCACGCGTCATAAAACTTTTGGACCGCGCCAAGCATCGCGTACTCGGCGTTTTTCGTGGGCTGCCCGGCGGCGGCGGCAGGCTGGTGCCGGTCGACAAGAAGCAGCTCGGCCGCGAGATGGCGATCCCGGCCGATCGCGCCCTAGGCGCCGTCGATGGCGATCTGGTCGCGGTGGAGGTGGCGCGCAATGGCCGACTCGGTCTGCCAATGGGCTCGGTCATTGAACGACTGGGTTCGATCAAGAGCGAACGCGCCATCAGCTTGATTGCGATTCACTCCCACGACATCCCGCACGTTTTTGCGCGCTCCCTGCTCGATGAAGCCGACGCGGCGCAGCCGGCGACGCTGGCGGGCCGTGAAGATTGGCGGTCGGTACCGTTCGTCACCATCGATCCGCCCGACGCCAAGGATCACGACGACGCGGTGCACGCGGTGCCCGATCCCGATCCGCGCAATGCCGGCGGCCATCTGGTCTCCGTCGCCATCGCCGACGTGGCGCATTACGTACGGCCCGGCACTACGCTCGATCGCGAAGCGGTCCGCCGCGGCAACTCGGTATATTTTCCCGATCGCGTCGTGCCGATGCTGCCAGAGCGCATTTCCAACGATCTGTGCTCGCTGCGGCCGAACGAGGACCGCCCTGCCCTCGCGGTCCGCATGGTGATCGGCGCCGACGGCCGCAAGCGCTCGCACACGTTTCATCGCGTGATGATGCGCTCGGCGGCAAAACTCAGTTACGAGGAGGCGCAGTTCGCCGTCTCAGGCCGCGCCGACGAACTGACCGACCCGCTCGTCGATCCCGTTCTCAAGCCGCTCTATGCTGCCTACGAAACGGTGCGCCGCGCCCGCGACGAGCGCAGCCCCCTCGATCTCGACGTGCCTGAGCGCAAAATTCTGCTCAAGGGCGACGGTTCGGTCGATCGCGTGATCGTGCCGCCGCGATTGGAATCGCACCGGCTGATCGAAGAGTTCATGATCTTGGCCAACGTCGCCGCCGCCGAAAGCTGCGAACGCGCGCGCGTGCCGCTGATCTATCGCGTGCACGACGAGCCGTCCCAGGAAAAGCTCAACGCGCTGCGCGAATTCTTGGCGACGCTCGACATCGCGCTGCCCAAGGGCGGCGTGCTGAAACCCGACGGCTTCAACCGTATTCTTGCCCAGGTCAAAGGCCGCGAGGTCGAGCGGCTGGTCAACCAGGTCGTCCTGCGCAGCCAGGCGCAAGCCGAATATTCACCCGAAAATTTCGGCCATTTCGGCCTCAACCTGCGCCGCTACGCCCATTTCACCTCGCCGATCCGCCGCTATGCCGATTTGGTCGTGCATCGCGCCTTGATCCGTGGGCTGAAACTCGGCGGTGACGGTCTGCCTGAAGACGTCGATGTGCCGGCGCTGGCCGAGGTCGCCGCCGCCATTTCCGCCACCGAACGCCGCGCCATGAAGGCCGAGCGCGAGACCGCCGACCGGCTGATCGCGCACTTTTTGGCCGACCGGGTCGGCGCCACCTTCGACGGCCACATTTCCGGCGTCACCCGCGCCGGCCTGTTCGTCGAGCTCGACGACACCGGCGCCGACGGTTTCATCCCGGCACGCTTCATCGGCGACGAATATTTCCGCTTCGACGAAGGCCGCCGCGCGTTCATCGGGCACTCGGAAACCCATCGGCTCGGCGATCCGGTCACCGTGGAGCTGGTCGAAGCGGCGCCGGTCGCCGGCGCCCTGCGTTTCAAGCTCGTGCGCCATGCGGGCACGGTCAAGCAAAAGACTGGACATCAGCCGCCTGCCGGGTCGAAGTTCCGCGACCGCCAAAGCCGAAAACATCGCCGCCGGCGCTAGGAGCGAGACAGACTTATAATGAGTGACACGAGTGGAGATCAGCCGATCGAGGGTGGGGTTGCGGCCGACCGGGTCGAGCGGCTGACCAAAACCATCCGCGACCAGACTTTTCCGAACCTGAACCCGCGGGATTCGGCAACGCTGATCCTCATCGACCGTACCGAGAGCGTGCCGAAAGTTCTGCTTGGCCGCCGCCACGAGCGGCATCGCTTCATGCCCGGAAAGTTCGTCTTCCCCGGCGGCCGCATCGAGCCGTCGGACCGGCAGATGGCGACGCTCGCTGCTTTACATGACCGCCACGTCGCCCGCCTGATGACAAAAGTCAGACATGCGAGCGCTACGAAAGCCGCGGGCTTCGCGCTGGCCGCGATCCGTGAAACCTACGAGGAGACCGGCCTCATGCTCGGCGTGCCGAGCACGAGCCCGATCGCGACGCCGCCGGGGCCGTGGGAGGCATTCGCCAAAGCCGGCATCGTTCCCGATCTCAGCGCGGTCCATTTCATTGCGCGTGCGATCACGCCGCCGAAGCGGCCGCGGCGTTTCGACAGCCGCTTCTTCGCCGCCGATGTCGCCGCCATCGCGCAGCGCGCCGACGGCTTTGTCGGCCCCGATAAGGAGCTGGTCGAGCTGGTCTGGCTGCCGATCACCGAGGCGCGGCGCCTCGACATGCCCGGCATCACCGCGATCGCGCTGGAAGAGCTGCAGGACCGCATGGCGTCGGGCATGAGCTACGACCACCCGGCGCCGCTTTATCGCATGCTCAATAAGCGGTTTGTCCGCGAGGTGCTTTAGGCGATATCGGGGTTTTTGGCGGGGTTTCTTGACATTCGCCGGCCGCCGACTAGGTTGGCGGCCAGCAACGAGGATTTGGACATGGCCAAAGCAACCACGATCAAGGTCAAGCTGGTATCCAGCGCCGACACCGGCTTCTACTACGTCACCCGCAAGAATTCGCGCACCATGACCGACAAGCTGGTGATGAAGAAATACGATCCGGTGGCGAAGAAGCACGTCGAGTTTCGCGAATCCAAGATCAAGTGAAGCGCACGCGAGTCTGACCGGCCGGGGCGCCTGCGGGCGCCCTTTCTGCGTGGGCGAGCACCCGGGCGATCGCGCCCGTAAATCGAGACGCGAGAAGCGCCGTTCGGTTTTGCGATTTCAGCCGCTAGTGCTGATCGGCTTGAACTTGATCCGCTTGGACGTGAGGCGGGACTTTGTCGCGACCTGAGCCGTCAAGCATCGCAAAACTCATGACGACCAGCGCTCCAAAAACGGCGAGAATCAGGAACAACCGTATGGACGGCTTTGGAATACGATGGAGAAGCCATTGGAACCCGCTCATGGCCATCAATGTTCCCAAGAGCCCTAAAGTTCCTTATGCGGCGGCGCGACGAACATACCCGCGGAATTTTCGGTGAATGACGTAGACCGATTACTCGGCCGCCTCGGTATTGAGTTTGTAGTGGTCGAGAACCGGGCGACTTTGCTGCGATGCGAGTTCGGTCTCTACGTGACGGAGCCAGCGCACCCGCAAAGCAACGATGCGATCAGTGATCTCGTCGATGTGCTTGGCAGTATATTTTTCCAGTTTCTTCGGTAGTTCCATTTTGGACCTAGGGGCTTCAGCCTAATTGCGACGGTAGCAAACTCGAGCCAGCCAGAAAGAAAAGCCCCAGCGGGGCTGGGGGCCTTGGGCTGGGGCTTCTGATCTTCGAGACCAAAACTCATCCCGCGACCGTCGATATAACGATCGGCCGTCGCATTAGGTTCCTTCAATCGCCGCAAAGATAAAGAGCGATCCACATAGGGTTGCAAGATCATGGTGTTGAAAGATAAAGCGCCAAATCGAGCCCCGCCCCATTGTGCGCAGAATTCGCATAGCCATATGGTATACAAGGCAAGCAGTTCTTGTCTGAAAAGCTGCCCATAAAATCGAGACCCGCCGAAGTCTCCGTTTTCCTAATTGGCAGCACCGGTGCCGTCGGCAGGCACAACACCTGCAACACGATTTGGGTCTGGGCAATCGAGCCCGGGCGTGAATTCGCCGCCGTCAGACCGGCGTGGCCGACGAGTTGTTGCGCAGAGGAGCAGCTGACAGTGATCGCTCCCCATTACATCAGCGAACACAAATCCGACATGCGCGGCATCAAGTCCGGCTGGTACGCGATCGAGGGTGACGGCAACATCTTTTCCGGGCCCTTTGCCAGCCGCGAAGAGTGCGTCGAGAGACTTGCTCAGCCGACGGACGGGATGATGGCGTCGGAATTACAACGAAAGCCGAACTGAAACACTTTCTCTGCCAACATCCCAGCGGTGCCGCGGGCGGCCGGTTCGGATGTCAAAACAGAACCGCCCCTTAAGGGATCAAGTGTCATGACTGAAACAAAAACGCGGACAACGGATGGGTTTCGTGAGACCGCCGACAACGGCATTGCGCAAGCGAAGGTCAACTTCGACAAAGCCAAGGCGGCGACCGACCAAGGGACCGATCTCTTCAAGAATAGCTATGCGACCGCCGCCAAGGGCGCCACGGACTACAATCTCAAGTTCATCGAAATTGCGCGCGCCAATACCAACACCGCTTTCGACTACGCCAACGCCATGCTGGGCGTAAAGTCGGTGCCGGAGTTCTTTGAACTGTCGACCACGCATGCGCGCAAACATTTCGAGACGATGACGGCGCAGACCAAGGAACTCGCGGCGCTTGCCCAGAAAATGACGACCGATATCGCCGAGCCGCTCAAGTCCGGTGTTACCAAGGCGTTCAACAATAGCATGACCTGACTTTGAGATAGAAGCGGGCGCGATTCACCGGCTCGGACGATGCCCTCGGTCATCTTGCAGGCGTCAGGACTCTTTAAGACTCGCCAAACTCCTTAAGACTCGCCGAGACTCTTAGGGGCGTCATGACATCGCAGCTGAGAAGGACATTATAGTCATGGTCGAAAAGATCGCGCTCGAACAAGTGACGGTCGAACACGCCGCGGTCGAACCAGTCATAATCGAATTCGATTATGACGCCGCGGCGGAGCTGTTCCCCAGTCGCAGGCAGAAATCCAGGCGTCGACCGATCGGATACAAGCGATTTGGGCACGCGGCGGACGCCATCCAATTCGCAATCGAAGAGCTTCCTCCTGAGTGTCTTCTGGGCGCCTACCTCGAAGTCGACGAGGAGAGATATAACAACCAGGCAATTCGCCGCCTGTACGACAGCATGGACTATCCATTGGCCCGCAGCGCGCAGGCTTAAGCTTGATGCCCACGCGCTCGCTCGGCGGATCCGTCACCTTCAGTCATCGGCGTGAGCTAAACCATGACGCTTAGTTTTCCGAATCAAAGCCGCTTTTATGACGCAACGCGGGGCGCGGTGCGGTTTTGGGGGCACGATAGCGCCATGGAGGCTTCGTTTTTCGTCGACGCCGAAGCGTTGCGGAGAATTAAACCCGGCACGCAGTCCGATGAGACCGGGCTGCTTGGCGCGTTCGATTCGAACCGCAAATTGATTTATGCGACCGCAGCCGAGGTTTATGAGCGCGGCCGTAAAGGATCTTACGACCTGGTTGCCGCCGATTTTCGCAATTAAGGCGGGCGCCATTCGTCGATTCCCGTGCTTGCCCGGCGCTGTCGTCCTTGACAATTTCTCCAGCTGCCGTCCTATGGCATACGTTTGCTTCATCTCTTTCGTGTGTAGTCGGCAGGCACCGACGCGACGAAATCCGCTCCAGAAATCGGGATTCTTTGTTCTGGGAGCCTTTAGCGTCTCTGCAAACACGCGTTCCGGGGGCGAATCGGCGGCCAGCGAAGGCTGTGCCGCACGCACCATTTTATCCACAACGACCAAGGAGTGAGCCATGCAAAATGGCCCGACGACGACTCAGGGCGCGCGCCCGAACCGACCGGCAGGGTCGTACGCGGCGCGCTCAAAACGGTGGCCATCGAATGCCGCCCGCCCTGACTCGAACAACTCACAAAGCGCACAAAGAAGCTATGAGCGGTATCTGGCGCTCGCCCGTGCCGAAGTCCAAAACGGCAATACGATCGGGGCAGAGAACTACTACCAGCACGCCGAACATTATTTCAGATCGATGCGCCCGGACCCGGACGGGTCGTAACAAAATATTCTGCGGCGGAATAAGCTGGAGATCAGCCATGAATGAGAAACAACCGACCTATCGTATCGAGATCAAAAATAGCGGGAAGCCGCCGAACGAAAACTACGGGTGGAAAATCTACCAGAACTTGGATGTTCTACCCATTCTTCATTCACAGCAATTCTTTGTCTCTCGCATGGCGGGACTGGCTGACGCCAATCGATCAAGGCGGCAACTGGTCGAGGCCGACATGCAAAGCCGGACCACGAACGAGCAGTAAGGCGCGAAGCGGACATCAATCCACATCGCGCAATCGGCCTCGATTTATGAGTAGACGTCTGAGGTGGCCGGCCGGAAGCGGTGATATGAGGAGGCCACTCGCACCGCTCCCGGGCCGGCCGAACCCCACGGACCCAGGAGATGCGGCGGACCTGAGCACTCCGTAGGGTTATCGGTAAGACCGCACGTCTCCCGGCCCGATTTGGCGCTCAGGAGCTCGTTTTATCCGGCAAATGTCGCCGTTGTTCGAGGCTAGCGAAACGGCCGCGGAAATCAATCGACAACCCGCCAACCGTATGCCCGAATTGGCGTCAACCACAAAAATTACGATTACCGCTTAACACCTGAACTCATTAACGCGCGGGCGATGTAGGCTTTCAGGTAACACATGAGCGCGGTCAGCTACGCATTCGACGCGAAATTCGATGTCGACGTGCCGCTCTTGATCGTCGGCGCCGGCGCCGCCGGGCTGTGCGCGGCGCTGGCCGCGACAGAAGCCGGCGTCGAAGTTTTGGTCATCGAGCGCGACGCCGTGCCGGCCGGCTCGACGGCGCTGTCGGCGGGACTCATTCCCGCCGCGGCAACGCGGTTGCAGCGTGCCAAGGGCATCGTCGACAGCCCGCAACGCTTTGCCGCCGATATTCAACGCAAGGCGAAGGGCGAGGCGGATGCCGCCGTCGTCGACGCCGTGGCGCACGGCGCGGGCTTGCTGGTGGAATGGCTCATGGACCGCTACGGCTTGCCGTTCGAGGTGGTCGACAATTTCAACTATCCGGGCCACTCGGCCCTGCGCATGCACGGCTTGCCGACCCGCACCGGGTTGGAGCTGGTCGACCGGCTGCGCCATGCCGCGGAGACCAGCGATATCGCCATCCTGCCGCAGCGCATTGCCGATGCGCTGCTGGCGGAGCCCGACGGCCATATCCGTGGCGTGGAGATTTTGCGCGGAGACGGCGGGCGCGAACGCATCGGCTGCAAAACTCTCATCCTTGCCTGCAACGGCTTTGGCGGCAATCAGGACCTGGTCCGCCGCTTCATTCCCGAGATGGCAGGCGCGCTCTATTTCGGCCATCCGGGAAATCGCGGCGACGCCGTCATGTGGGGAGAAGCGCTCGGCGCAAAGCTCGCTCACCTCGGCGCCTATCAGGGCCACGGCTCGGTCGCGACGCCGCATAACATTTTGATCACCTGGGCCGTGATCATGCAGGGCGGCATTCAGGTCAATCGCGACGGTTCGCGTTTTTGCGATGAATCGCAAGGCTACTCCGAGCAGGCCGCGGAAGTGTTACGCCAGCCCGGCGCAATGGCCTGGAGCGTATTCGATGCGCGGATTGCAGCGGTGGCGCGGCAGTTCGAGGATTTCCAAAACGCCGAACGCGCCGGCGCCATATTGACCGGCCGCAGCGTCGAGGAGCTGGCGGACTTGATGCGCGTGCCGGCAGCGACGTTCGCCACGGAGTGGGCGGATGTTGAGAGTTTAAAGACAAAGTGCGGGACGGATCGCTACGGGCGACAATTCGCGCCGGAACAGCTTTGCGAGGCGCCATTCCATGCGGTCAAGGTCACCGGCGCCTTGTTTCATACCCAAGGCGGCCTCGCCATCGACGGCGTCGGTCGTGTCAGGCGCAAGGACGGCACGCTGTTGCCCAATCTATTTGCAGCCGGCGGAGCGGCGGCGGGCGTATCGGGATCGAGCGCGGCCGGTTATCTGTCCGGCAACGGTCTTCTGACCGCAACCGTGCTTGGCCGTCTGGCGGGGCAGGCCGCGGCTCGGGCGCTCAGTTAACAAGGGACGGTCGGCTCACGCCGCGTCGGGCACCACGCGGTTGCGGCCGTCGCGCTTGGCGCGATAGAGCGCCTGGTCGGCGCGCTTGAGCACGCTGGCCGCGGTGTCGTCCTTGCCGCGCAAGGCAGCGATGCCGATCGAGATCGTCACCGGAACGACGCGCGAGCCCTGCTGGATGGCGAACGGCTCGGCGGCAATGCGGCGGCGCAGCCGCTCGGCCACCATCGCGGCCACCGCCATGTCGGTTTCCGGCATCACCAGCACGAATTCCTCGCCGCCGTAACGGCAGGCGAGATCGATGCCGCGGATCGAGCGCTTGATGCGCAGCGCAAAATCGCGCAGCACGTCGTCGCCGGCATCGTGGCCGTGGCTGTCGTTGATCGCCTTGAAGTAATCGATGTCCACGACCATGACGGTGAGCGGTTTGCCGCGCGACGCCGCCTGCTCGACCAGTGTCGCCAGATGGCTCTCCATGTAGCGGCGGTTGAACAGGCCGGTGAGCACATCGGTAATCGCCATCTCGATCGACATTTGCACGTTGTCGCGCAGCCGCTCGGTGTAACGGCGCTTGCGCACCTGGCTGCGCACCCGCGCCAAAAGCTCGTTCTTGTCGATCGGCCGCAGCAGGAAATCGTTCACGCCGATTTCCAGCCCCCGCACCATGCGCGCGTTGTTGTCGGGCTCGGTGATCACCAGGATCGGAATATTGCGCGTGCGCTCGAGCGAGCGCAGCTGGCTGCACAGCCGCAGCGCGTCGAAATTCTCCAGGTTGAGCGACACGATCAAGAGGTCGAAATTGCCGTCGGCGGCGCGGAACAGCGCGTGGTTCGGATCGGTCTCGACCTCGACCTCCTGCTCCTCGGTCAGCATCGCGGCGACGCGCTCGTAGGACGCCGGGCGGTCGTCGACGATCAGCGCCCGGCCGTTGCGGCCGGTATCGGCCAGCGCCTCGCGCTCCGGAGATTCGATGCCGATGTCGCGCGAGGTGAGCGCGCGCATGCGCAACTCGTCGACCACCATCTTGAGCCGCGCCAGCGAGCGCACCCGCGCCGTCAGCGCCAGTTCGGGGATCGGCTTGGTCAAAAAATCGTCGGCGCCGGCTTCCAGCCCCCGCACCTTGTCGGACGGCTGGTCAAGCGCCGTCACCATCACCACCGGAATGTGGTGGGTGGCGGAATTATTTTTCAGCCGCCGGCACACTTCGAAGCCGTCCATGTCGGGCATCATGACGTCGAGCAGCACGAGGTCGCATTGGGCGCGCTCGCAGATCGCCAGCGCCTCCTGGCCGCTCATGGCGGTGATGACGTCGAAATATTCCGCCGACAGCCGCGCTTCGAGCAGCTTGACATTGGCGGGCACGTCGTCGACGACAAGAACGCGGGCGGTCATGGTTTTGCGTCCGCATTGCCCAGGAAGTGACGCACGGTCTCGATGAATTTGCCGACCGAGATCGGCTTCGACAGATAGGCCTCGCAGCCGCCCTCGCGGATGCGCTCCTCGTCGCCCTTCATGGCAAAGGCGGTGACGGCGACCACGGGGATGCGGCGCAGCTCGGCATCGTCCTTGAGCCACTTGGTGACTTCGAGCCCGGACACTTCCGGCAATTGGATGTCCATCAGGATCAGGTCGGGCCGGTGTTTTCGCGCCAGATCGAGCGCCTCGATGCCGTTGCGCGTGCCGACGGTGGCGTAACCATGAGCCTCCAATAGATCGTGGAAGAGCTTCATATTGAGCTCGTTGTCCTCCACAATCAGGACAGTTTTGGCCATCCCCCGATCCTTTGGCTGCCCCCAGCCGACTTTGTAAGGCGGCGCGCACGGATCACTAAAAGCAGATGCGGCGCCGCATTGTGGCAACCTAGTCCCGATTTGTTACGGAAAGGCAAATGGAACCCGATGAAAAGGCCCTCCTCTGCCGCGCGGGAAGCCGCGGAAATACTGGCGATTCAAGCCCTTTCCTTCATCGCTGAAGAGCCCGAGCGGCTCAATGGGTTCCTCAATGCGACCGGATTGACGCCCGACCGGCTGCGTGAGTCGGCCAACGCGCCCGACTTTCTCGCCGGCGTCTTGGAGCATATGCTCGCCGACGAGAGTCTGTTGCTGGCCTTCGCCGATAGCGCCGCCGTCGATCCGGCCGCTGTGGCGCGGGCCCGCAATGCGCTCGGCGGCAATTGGGAACGCGACATTCCCTGATCTTGCCGTGATCTTGCCCTGAAGGACGTGCGGTGGCTTTAAGCTTCTGCCGCGACTGCCTTGCCGATGCGTCGCCGCAAGCGGCGCGCTGTCCGGTCTGCGCCTCACCGCGCCTCTTGCACCATGACGAATTGGCGACGTTCTCGATCGCGCATGTCGATTGCGACGCCTTCTATGCCACGATCGAAAAGCGCGACGATCCCTCGCTCGCCGCCGAGCCGGTGATCGTCGGCGGCGGCCGGCGCGGTGTCGTCGCCGCGTGCTGCTATATCGCGCGCACCTACGGCATCCGGTCAGCGATGCCGATGTACGAGGCGCTCCGCCTTTGTCCGCATGCCAAAGTGGTGCGGCCCAATATGGAGAAGTACTCCAGGGCCGGCCGCGAAGTGCGGGCGATGATGCTGGCTTTGACGCCGCTGGTCGAACCGCTGTCGATCGACGAGGCGTTCCTCGATCTGTCCGGCACCGAACGACTGCACGGCATGTGGCCGGCCAAGGCGCTGGCGCGGTTTGCCGGCGAGGTCGAGAAGACGCTGCGCATCACGGTGTCGATCGGGCTTGCCTGCAATAAATTCCTCGCCAAGATCGCTTCCGATCTCGACAAGCCGCGCGGCTTTGCCGTGCTCGGCGCCAGCGAGGCCGCGGCGTTCCTGGCGCCAAAGCCCGCGAGTTTTATCTACGGCGTCGGCAAAGCCAGCATGGCGCGGCTCGCCCGCGATGGGTTTCATCGCATCGCCGACCTGCAGCGGGTCAGCGAGATCGAGCTGTTCCGCCGCTATGGCGATGAAGGCCGCCGCCTGGCGCGGCTTGCCCGCGGCCTCGACGACCGTATGGTGAGCGCCGATCGCGAGACCAAGAGCGTATCGTCGGAGACCACGTTCGAGCGCGATCTGTCGGATTTCCGCGCGCTGGAAAAAATCCTGTGGGGCCTGACGGAAGAAGTCTCGGCGCGCCTGAAAGCCAAGGAGCTTGCCGGTGCGACGGTGACCTTAAAACTCAAAACCGCGGATTTCAAAATCCGCACCCGGGCGCGCTCGTTGGATTCGCCGACCCAGCTCGCCGGCCGCATCTTCGCCGCCGCGCGCGACCTGCTCAAGCGCGAGGCCGACGGCACGCGCTTCCGACTGATCGGCGTCGGCGCGAGCGCGCTGGTCACGTCCGACCAGGCCGATCCCGCCGACCTGGTCGACGGCCGCGCCGCAATCGCCGAGCACGCCGTCGACCGCGTCCGCGCCCGCTTCGGCGACGACGCGGTGATCAGGGGGCTGGCGTTCGAGGGGCCGGAAGAGCCTTAGGCGCGGCCTTGCGTGTCGAGTTTGGATCAAGATATTCATAGCGATCAGCGCAGCCGTGCTTGGCGCCGTCGAATACCATCGGAGCTTGCCGTGAAAAAAAATTTGCTGACGTTGACCATTGTCGCAACGCTATCGGCCATTTCATCGTCGTCCCACGCCTACCAGCTCGCCATCAGCCAATACGGGCGCGTGACCGCGACGCTGCCTTGGGCAGTGGCCATGGAAAAGGGATTTTTCGACGAAGCCGGCGTCAAGATCGATGAAGTGATCGCAGGCGCCGGCGGCGGCACCACATTGCGCAATGTGCTGGCCAGCGATCTGCCTTACGGCGAGGTGGCAACCTCGGCCGCGATCGCCGCGAAACGGGCCGGACTGGATATCGTCATCGTCAATTCGGCCAGCAGCCATATCGGCGAGATTTCGCTCGTCGCCGATCCAAGATCCGACATCCATAAAGTGGCCGACCTCGCCGGCAAGAAAGCCGGTTATACGGCGCCGAAATCGACCAGCGACGTGCTGCTGCATCTGGCGCTCAACGCGACGCAGATGACCGACAAAGTCGAAGCCTTGGCGACGGGTGGCTTTGGTCCCGGCCTCACCGCTTTGGCGACGGGCGCCATTCAGGCGGCGCCGCTGATCGATCCGATCCTGACGCTGCAGCCGGAAAAATTTCGCGTCATCCTGCCGTTCGCCGATCTCATCCCGAGGATGACGTGGCTTGTGGGCATCACCACCCGGGAATTTGCCGCGAAGAATCCGGAGTTGCTGCGGAAACTGGTCGCCATTTATCGCCGCGGGGCGGATTACATCTATCAGAACCGCGACGATGCCATGCGAATTTACGCAAAGGTTTGGCAGCAGGACCCCAAGCAGGTCGCAACCTATTTTCCCAAATATTTCGGCTACGACGGCGAGTGGACCCGCGGCGAGTTCGAGCCATCGGGGCTGCAGAAAATGTCGGAAGGCTTGCAGCTTGTCGGCGAAGTGGATCGGCCAGTCGATTGGAATACAATGATCGATCAGCAATTCCTGCCGAAAGATCTGCAAAGACCGTTGTGAATTTGCACTTCACCAAAGTCGGATTGACACGGACCGCCGTGGTCGTCGGAGCGTTCGCCGCGCTCGAAATTCTCTGCCGTACGGCAGTCATACCGCGAGCGACGATGATTGCGCCGACAGAAATCGCTGTTGCGCTGTGGCAAATCCTCGTCAGCGGCAAGGCCAACAGCGACATCGCCTTCACCATCGTCAATACATTAGCGGCGATTGCGCTGTCGATCGTGCTCGGCTTTTGGCTTGGCGCCGCGCTGCACGCGCTGCCGCGAGCACGGCGGGCATTCGAGCCGCTGTTGTCGGCCTATTACGCCGTGCCGGTCTTCATCTTCTACCCGGTATTGATCGTTGCCTTCGGCGTCGGCCGGTCCGCTCTGATCGCCATGGGCGCGATGTTCGGCATCGTGGCGATGATCGTGAACACCATGATCGGGCTCGACCGGGTGCCGCGGGTCATCGCCAAGACGGCGACCGTCATGCGGCTGAGTCCGATCCGCCGGCTCCTGCTGCTGCGCTTGCCGGCGGCGGCGCCGCATCTCGTCACCGGCGTAAAACTTGCCGTTGCCTATTCGGTGATCGGCATCGTCGCCGGCGAATTCATCCTGGCGACGGCGGGCATCGGCAAGCGGATCGCCTTCGGCTATCAGGATTTCGACAACCGCACCATGTACGGCATGCTGCTATTGCTCTTGATCATGGTCATGGCCGTCAACGGCGCGCTGTCGCACTGGGAGAAGCGGCTTCACCATCGCTTCGGACAGCAATGAAGCCGCAACACTACGATGAGCTGCTGCTGGCCGCGGGCTTCCTCGTCTGCTGGGAAGTTCTCCATTTGCTGGTCGGCGCCGACGTCGTATCCGCTCCGGCCGACACGCTGTTGCGCGCCGTTTCGCTACTCAAGGGACGGAATTTTTGGCACGACGCGGCGAGCACCGGTATCGCATTCGGCTATGCCTGCGTCATCGGCATTGTGGGCGGGATGCTGCTCGGTCTCGCGCTTGGTCTGAGCCGCTTCGCCGGCGACGTGGCCGATCCGATCCTCGGCACGGTGTACTCGATCCCCAAGATCACGCTTTATCCGATCATCCTGCTGGTTTTCGGCCTGAGCCTCACGGCGAAGATCGCCTTCGGCGTGATCCATGGCATATTCCCGGTGGCCATATTCACCATGAACGCGGTTCGCAACGTGGCGCCGGTGCACCGGCGGACCGCGAAGGCGTTGCGGCTATCGCCGCTGGCGACGGTCGTCACGGTTCTGGCCCCCGCCGCAATCCCGGAAATTCTCTCCGGCATCCGCATCGGCGTTGCCGTGACGCTGCTCGGCATATTGATCGCGGAGCTTTTCGCGTCCTCATCGGGTATCGGCTTCGCGCTGATCCGCGCCACCGAGATTCATAACGTCGTCGATATTTTCGCGTTGACCTTGCTGTTGTTCCTGTTTGCCGTTGCGATCAACACGCTGCTGCACCTCACCGAGCGGCGGGTGCGGCACGATGCGTAAGCCAGGTGGCCGATCGCGATGAAAACGAGCCAGAAGCGGATTTTGACGACCCATGTCGGCAGCTTGCCACGGTCCGACGCGGTGCTGCATCTGCTCGAAGAGCGTGAGAACCGCCGGGCGTTCGACGCCGTTGAGTTCGATCGTGGCATTCGACAGGCCGTGCTGGACATCGTCAAGCGGCAAGTCGATGTCGGCATCGATATCGTCAGCGACGGCGAAACCAGCAAGATCAGTTACGCCACCTATGTGCACGATCGCCTGACCGGCTTTTCCGACGAAGGCAGCACGGAAGGCTCAAAGCCGCACGCCGACCTGGCGCCGTTTCCCGATCTCCGCCGCAAGATGGCGCAGCTCTCGGGCGCGAGACGCTTCAAGCGCGTGGCCTGCGTCGGTCCGATCGCCGTCGCCAATCGGCAAGCGCTGGCGCACGATCTCGCCAATATGCGCGCCGCCGTCGACGCCGCGCGGCCGGCCGAGGCGTTTTTGACCGCGGCCTCTCCCGGCGTGGTCGCGAGCTTCCTGCCCAACACTTATTATCGCAGCCACGAGGACTACGTCGCGGCCATCGCCGAGGCGATGCGGGAGGAGTACGCCGCCGTTGTTGCGGCGGGCTTCGTGCTCCAAATCGATTGCCCCGATCTGGCAATGTCGCGGCATACCGTCTTTCAGGATCTTTCCGAACCGGAGTTTTTGCGACGCGCCGCCTTCCATGCCGAAGCGCTGAACCAGGCGCTCGGCAATATTCCGCCCGACATGGTCCGCATCCATGTCTGTTGGGGCAACTACGAAGGCCCGCACACCCACGACATCGCGCTCGCCAAGATCGTCAACATCGTTCTTGGCGTGAAAGCGCAGGCCATCGCCATCGAGGCCGCGAACCCGCGCCATGCCCACGAATGGACCGTTTGGCAGGATTTTAGGCTTCCCGACGACAAACTTTTGCTGCCGGGAGTGATCGATACATCGACCAATTATGTCGAGCATCCCGCCCTCGTCGCCGAGCGCATCGTGCGCTTCGCTCAAATCGTCGGACGCGAGCGCGTGATCGCGAATACCGACTGCGGGTTCGGCACGGCTGCCGGTTACGGCAAGCTCGATCCAGAGATCGTCTTCTTAAAACTCGGCGCGCTCGTTGCCGGCGCCGCGCAGGCCAGCAAGCAGCTATGGGCCTAGCTCGTCCACAATGTCTTGCTGGCGATGCGGGCGCCCTCGACGAGCGACCGCAGCTTGGCCCAGGCGACGTCGGGATGCACCTCGTCGCCGGCGCCGGAGGTGCCGAACCCGCAATCGGTGCCGGCGATCACCCTCTCGCGCCGGACCACCTCGGCAAACCGGACGATGCGCTGCGCCACCAGTTCCGGATGCTCGACCAGGTGAATGCAGTGCGAGACGACGCCCGGAATTAGAATTTTATCGTCCGGCAGGCGCACGTCGCGCCACAATTCCCACTCGTGCTCGTGCCGCGGATTGGCGGCTTCGATCGCATAGGCGCCGGCGCGGATCTGCAACATCAGATCGACGAAATGCTTCAGCTCGAAGTCGAACAGGCGCGGCGCGATATTGACGCTGTAGCAGGTATGAAAGCGCACGCGGTCCGGCGCAATACCGCGCAGCGCGTGATTGACGGTCTCGACGCGAAGCGCCATGAATTTCCGGCAGTCCTCGATGGACGCGTCGGGCGTGCGATTATAGTGCGTCGCCATCCGCGGATCGTCGATCTGCAGCACAAATCCGGCATCGACGATGGCTTTGTACTCGACGTGCATAGCGTCGGCCAAGGCGGCGAGATACTCTTCCGCCGAACCGTAATACTGATTGTCGTAATAGAGCTCCAAATTCGACGGCGATATCGCGGTGACAAAAGCCTCTTCGGCTTTCACGCCCTTGAGCGCGGCTTTGAGATTGTCGATATCGGCGCGCAATTCGCTGTGGCCGACATAAGCGATCGGGCCGCTGCAGACCCACGCCTTGGGACGCACCGTGCGCTTGGCAACGATGGCCGCAGACCGCCCCGCCAGCATCAATCGCATATCTTCGTAGGCCGCGGGAAAGGCCAGCGAATCGCGGGTCGCGCCGCGAAAGCGCACCGGGCTGTCGATTTCCTCCAGGCCCGAGAGCCGCCCGCGCGCGTAGGCCATCCAGCTCACTTTGCTGTGCTCGCCGTCATTGATCACGTCGAGGCCGGTATCGGCTTGGCGCCGCACGATTTCGCCGATAGCCCGGCTCACGCGGCTATCGAGCGCGCCCGCGTCGTGGTTTTGGCCGAGCTCCTTGGCATTGAGCGCTTCGACGAGATCCGCTGGACGCGGCAGGCTACCGGTGTGCGTGGTGAGAATGCGTTGATCGCTTCGTTTCATGAAAAATCCGGCGACCGATTTGCCTGCGTTGAAATTTGCCAAACGATAGCATGCCGCAAATCTCAGGTCTGTGAGATATCGCGACCCGACGAGTGCCGGCCGGATGCGGCGTTCGGTCAATCTCGCATTCCTGCCGCACAGGCCTCACCTTGTATTCCGCCGTGCAAGGGAGTTGAATCGCTGCGAGCTCATGCGCGGTGGCGCGGACATAACGGCGAGGACAATATGGCGAAATATCTTTTGGTAAGCTTCAAGACCTGCCCCTGGGTGCAGCGCTCTGCAATCGTGCTGCGCGAAAAGAAGATCGACTTCGAGTTCCGCCATATCGAGCCGGACAATCGTCCCGACTGGTTCCTCGCCATATCGCCGCACAAGAAAGTGCCGGTGCTGCGCATCGACGACAAGGTGTCGCTGTTCGAATCCAATGCGATCAACGAGTACCTCGACGAAACCATCGCGCCGCGGCTGCATCCCGACGATCCGGTGCTGCGCGCGATCAACCGCGCCTGGACCGACTACGTGCCGACCTTTGCCGAGTCGGTGACCGGAATGGCTTATGCGGACGACGAAGCCGCCTACAAGGCGGCAGCGGCGAAAATTCCGCCGGCGTTCGAACGGCTCGAGCGGGCGCTCGACAAGCAAGGCGCCGGACCATTCTTCAACGGGGCCAGATATTCCCTGGTCGATGCCGGCTATGCGCCGTTCCTGCAGCGCTATTTCTTTCTCGACCGCATCAAGCCGATCGGCGTCATCGAGAAATTTCCGCGGCTCAAGGCCTGGGCGGACGCGCTGATGAAGCGGCCCTCGACCCATTCGTTTGCCGAAGCCGAGTTCGAGACGCTCTACCGGGCGAACGTCAAACGCCGCAATAAATGGGTGTCGCAGTTCATCGCCGACGTGGCGGTCGCGGCGGAGTAGAGCGGCTTTCTCGCGTTATCAGGTTCTGTCCGCTTCGATCGCTTCGGCGTAACCCGAAGCGTCGGCGAAACGCGTCCGCAGCTCGGTTGCCGTCGGACACTTCGGATTCCGCCGTAGCGGTTCGAGTGGATTTTCTTCCATCCCGCTCGCACATTGCAGGCACACACAGCCACGGAGAAGGAAGCGATGGCCACACTCACGAAAAATTCCGCACCCGACGGAGGACAGATTGCACTAGCGGCGACATGGCAGGCCGAGGCCGGTGAAGCCGAAGCCGTCGCCGAAATCCTGCGCCGCATGGCGAATGCCGTGAAATCCGAGCCCGGCACGCTGCTGTTCTGGCCGCACCGCTCGTCCGCGGACGATCGCGTGTTCTTTCTTTACGAGCTGTTCGCCGACGATGCGGCCTTCGCCGCGCACCAGCAGACCGAGCATTTCAAAGCGTTGGTGGTCGGCGAAGCTTTGCCCAAGCTCGAGCGCCGCGAACGCGTGCAGTTCACGCCGCTGAAGCCTTAAGGCGACACATCGTCGGCGCCGCTCACGGGCAAGGTTTTGGCTGCTTGAGCTCCAGCGAGGAGAGCTTTCCGCTGACCACGAAATCGTTGTAGTCGAGCACCAGCGCGCGCGAAATGCCGTTCTCGTAAAGCTCGAAGCCGATGGCGTAAGCCGGTGCCTGCTCGCTGTTTTCCGTTTTCTTGCTCTTGTCGAAATAGCTGATCGTGACCGGCCAGCGCGCGACGCCTGAGAGCTTTTGGTCGTTGGCGGCGGCATCGTCGTGCTGGCGCTCGTCGGGCGCGATCTTGCGGCCGATCACGGTGAGCGTATCGAACACCTTTTGGCCGGTGTCGGAGCCGTCGTAGACCGGAAATTCCAAAATGCTCTTGCCGGCCCGCGCCGCCGCGATCACCCGCACCATGTGCTCGGTCGGGAACACCACCTTGGCGTCGAGATCGAGGGTCTTTTGCTCGGGCTTTGAGAGATCCACCGCGGTTTCGTCGGGCTTGCGCTCGGCGTGGCCGTCGACGCTGTCGACCAGATTGTCGTTGACGAAATTCTGCGAGTTGAATTTGAAGCTCTTGGCGTCAGCGCCTTCCCAGGTGGTCGAGCGCAGATCGCTGGTGGATGACTTGTCTTCACCGGATCCCACCTCGGAGACCTGGCGGAATTCCAGCGAATAACCTTCGCAGGCATTGCCGTCGAAATCGTAGAGGATGCGGCCGCGCACGGCGGCGACCTGGGAATTGCCGCGGGTCTTTTGCAGCGCGAGATCATAGACCGCCCGGTGCGGCACAAGCCCGATCGGGGCGTCTTGTGCGCAAGCGCCGGAGCTGAACGCGAACAGGATCAGGGCAAGGGCTGTGCCCCCGGGCGTCAACGCATGATCCACGGCAATAAACCTTTCCGCATAACCTTTAAGCGGTACCGGCCCACCCCTTGCCGACTCCTCTTGCGTCTCTTTTCGATCCCGGATTGCGGCGAAGATAGGAACCTGCCCTGCCCGCCGCAACCGTGATCCGCGTCCAGCACCGCTTGCACGCCCGGCCCCGATCGGTCAAAAAAGCCGCCTGAATTTGCGGCTCGAAAGCCGTTCGGAGGCTGCCATGGCCGGAATCGTCGAAAGCAAGCTCAACGCGCTCGGCATCACGCTCAAGGAGCCGGCCAAGCCGATCGCCAATTACGTGCCCTATGTGCGCACCGGCAACCTGCTCACGGTTTCCGGCCAGCTTTGTTTTGGCGGCGACGGCAAGCTGGTCGCCACCGGCCAACTCGGCGCCGGCGTCTCCGTCGAGGACGGCCAGCAGGCGGCACGGGCCTGCGCCATCAGCCTGATCACCCAGGTCAAGGCAGCCCTCGGCGATCTCGACAAGGTCAAGCAGGTGGTGCGGCTCGGCGGTTTTATCAATTCGGCGCCCGGGTTCACCGAAGGCCCGAAAGTGATGAACGGCGCCTCCGATCTGATGGTCGCGGTGTTCGGCGACCAGGGCAAGCACGCGCGCTCGACCGTCGGGGTCGCGGCGCTGCCGGCCAATGCCGCCGTCGAAGTCGAAGGCACATTCGAAGTGTCCTGAAAAACGGTGTGGACCTCGCTCGACTGGCTCATCGCCCGGCCGTACGCCCATCGCGGGCTGCATGACGCTGAGCTGGGCATTATCGAAAACACCGCCGGCGCGGTGCGCGCGGCGATCGCCGCCAATTACGGCATCGAGGTCGACGTCCAAATCAGCGCCGACGGCGAGGCCATGGTGCATCACGACGACGTGCTCGGCCGCCTCACCGAGGGCGAAGGCCGGCTCGACGGCCTGACCGCCGCCGCGCTCAAGCGCGTGCCGTTTCGCGGCAGTGACGAGCGCATGATGACGCTCGGCGAGCTGTGCGATCTGGTCGCCGGCAGGATCACCATGCTGGTCGAGCTGAAAAGCCGCTTCGACGGCGATAGCCGCCTGCCCGCGCGCGTCGCCGACGTTTTGGCCGGCTATCGCGGTGCCGTGGCGCCGATGTCGTTCGATCCGCGGCAGCTCGCGGTCTTGCAGCAAAAGGCGCCACAGCTGACCCGCGGCATCATCGCGGCGAAATACCGGCCGCATCCCTATTGGGACCTGATGCCGGCCTGGATGCGTCACGGCATGGGTTACCTGGTCACCGCCTTGACGGCACAGCCGCAATTCGTGGCTTATGGCATCGCCGATCTGCCGGCGCTGGCCCCCTTGTTCGCGCGGCACGTTTTAAGCATGCCGCTGCTCACCTGGGCGGTGCGGACGCCGGCCGAGCGGCAACGCGCGGCACGCTGGGCCGACCAGATGATTTTCGAAGGCTTTCGGCCATGAGTTTCGGCCATGAGTAACGTGCAAGGAGAGCCCCTGCCTGGCGATGAGCGAGACGCAGAGGAGTTGCGCGTCCACGCGGTGGGTAGCATCGGCCAAGCGCCGGCGGCGGAGTGGGACGCCTGCGCTAACCCGTATGCCGCGAACGCCGCAAACGCGATCGCCGCGTCACTTCCCGCAGAAGGTCAGGAAAACGTCTATAACCCTTTCATATCCCATGATTTCCTTTCGGCTTTAGAGGAGTCCGGCTCGGTCGGCGAGCGGTCCGGCTGGCAGGTTCAGCACCTCATCGTCAAAGCCGCCGACGGCGCGCTGCTCGCCGCCGCGCCCTGCTACGTCAAAAGCCACTCGCGCGGGGAATACGTGTTCGACCGCGGCTGGGCCGAGGCCTATGAGCGCGCCGGCGGCGACTATTATCCGAAACTGCAGGTCGCCGTGCCGTTTACGCCGGCGACCGGAGGCCGGCTCCTGGTCAAGCCGGGCCCGCACGCCGATGTCGCCCGCCAAACGCTAGCCGCAGGCTTGATCGAGCTCTGCCGGCTCGATGAGGCTTCCGGCGTTCACGTCACCTTCGCCACCGAAGCGGAGTGCAAATTCCTCGGCGAACATGGCTTCCTGCGCCGTACCGACCAGCAGTTCCACTGGGAAAATTCGAACTACGCCAGTTTCGACGAATTCCTCGCCGCGCTTTCGGCGCGCAAGCGCAAGACCATCCGCCGCGAACGGCGCGATGCCTTGGCCAACGGCGTCACCGTGCACTGGCTGACCGGCAGCGACCTCACCGAAGAAGCGTGGGACGCGTTCTTCGTTTTCTACATGGAGACCGGCTCGCGCAAATGGGGCCGGCCCTATCTGACGCGCGCGTTCTATTCGCTGGCCGGAGCAAAGATGCGCGATCGCATCGTGCTGATGATGGCCAAGCGCGCCGGCCGCTGGATCGCCGGCGCCATCAACTTCATCGGCTCGCACACTTTGTTCGGCCGGCACTGGGGCGCCATCGAGCACCACCCGTTTTTGCATTTCGAGCTGTGTTACTACCAGGCTATCGATTTCGCGATCGCCCACAAGCTCGCGACGGTGGAGGCCGGCGCCCAGGGCGAGCACAAGATCGCCCGTGGCTATATGCCTAAGACCACCCATTCGGCGCATTACATCGCCGACCCGGGATTGCGCCGGGCGATTGCCGAGTATTTGGTGCGCGAGCGCGCCTACATTGCCGCGGCCGGCGCCGAGATGGCGGCGATGGCGCCCTATCGCAAGGATTTGGTTCTCGATCCGGAATGATTTTACGCTTGTCGTCGAATGCGCGAACCGCGGAGGCCGCCATGCCGAGCTACGACCCGAACAACATCTTTGCCAAAATTCTGCGCGGCGAACTGCCCGCCCACAAAGTCTACGAGGACGACAAGGCCATAGCCTTCCTCGACATCATGCCGCAGGCGACTGGCCACACATTGGTGGTGCCCAAATCGCCGGCCCGCACCATCCTCGACATCGCGCCGGACGATCTCGCCCATGCCATCAAGGTGGCGCAGAAGATCGCCAAGGCCGCCGTGCCGGTTTTTGCCGCCGACGGCCTTACCGTCATCCAGTTCAACGAGCCGGCCAGCGGCCAGACCGTGTTCCACCTGCATATTCACGTCATTCCGCGCAAAAACGGCGTGCCGCTGCGGCCGCATGGCAGCTACAAGGAAGAGCAAGGCGTCTTGGCGGATCAGGCGAAAAAGCTCGCCGCTGCGCTCAAAGGCGCGTGATCGTCACTGCAGGAAAAGCGGCGTTCAGCCCATGCGGCCGCGGGAGACCCGTTCGATCTCGGCGCGGACTAGGCGCTCCACCATGCCGGGGAGATTGTCGTCGAGCCAGGCTTTGAGCATCGGGCGGAGCATTTCGCGCACCAGATCCTCGAGCGTGCGGGCGTTCTGCACCAGCACGGTCTGGGCGAGCGTATTGAAGGCGGAATCGACCGCCGCGCTGGTCACGCTTGACAACAACTGATTGCTACGCCCGTCACCGCGATACGGATTGTCCTCGCTCGGGAATTGAGCGTGCGCTTCCGGCATTTGCGGAGCAGACATTTGAGGAGACATCGGCATTTGAGGAGACATCGGCATTTGAGGAGACATCGGCATTTGAGGAGACATCGGCATTTGCGGCGCCGGTTTTTCCTCGTCGTAGCTGACGTCGAAATTGCCGTCGATGGTGCGGAATTGCGGCGCGGGTTTTGGCGCCGGCGCCGGCTGAGGCATCGGTGCCGCCATCTGTTCGGTGAGATCGAGGATATCGGAGGCTTGATCCTCCACGTCCGCCATCGGCTCGGAATCGGGCTCGACAGCTTCCGCTTCGTCGAGGCTCGGCTCGGGCGGCGTCCCGCGCGGTGGCGCCTGTGGCGGCGGTGCCGGCCGGGCAGCCGGGGCTGGCGCCGCGGCTTGCGGTGGCGGCTCCGCCGGGCGCGGCGCGGATTTGTTGGCGTCGTCGTCGGCGATGATACGGCGTATGGAGGCGAGAATTTCCTCCATCGACGGTTCCTGCGATTTCGCCGGTTGCGTCATGCGCGCATCCTCGCCCGTTCGCTGTCGCCCCCCAACATCGACTGCCGCAGGGCCCTGCCCTGCGGCCCGCGCGGCGGCGGCGAATCACCGGCGATAAGTATGAAACGCCACGAGCGATTATGTCATGCCAAGAATCGAAGGCAAACAACGATTTGTGGGCTGTGCGCAACAGCTTGCCGGATCGCGCGGCAACAGCGCCATACGCTGCGATCGCTACCGCCCGTCGGGGATACGAACGCCGATCCAGGCATCGCGCACTTGTTGATAGTGCACCTGCGGATCGTAGATCGTCACGTTGAGCCCAAGCCGCGGCATCGACAGCCCGCCGACTGACGCCAGCAAAGTGTACGACGCCACCACGCGATCGTGCTGGGCGGTGACCAGCGCGACCCGGGCGTTGACCAGCTCCTGCTGGGCGTTGAGCACGTCGAGCGTGGTGCGCTGGCCGACGCGCGCCTCTTCGCGCACGCCGTTGAGCGCGATTTCGGCGGCATTGACCTGCGCCGTGGTCGATTCGATCTCGGCCTTGGCGGCATCGAGCTGGCCCCAGCTCTGCACCACCGTGGCGCGGGCCTGGTCGCGGTTGACGTCGAGATTGAGGCGCGTTTGGCCGAGCGTCTCCTTGGATTGCCGGATGGTGGAGAACTCGCTGCCGCCCTGATAGAGCGGAACCGTCAGCGTGCCGATGATCGAAGCCAAGGTCTGCTTGTTGATGGCCGCCGTCGGGTCGTAGTTCTTCGACGCCGTCGCCGCCACCGAAAGATTGGGATAGAGCGCGCCTTCGCTGACCTTGACGGCGAGCTCGGCGACGTCGACGCCGTACATCGCCGCCAGCACCGTGGGGCTGAGCTGCTCGCCGTCGACGATCGCCTTCGGCAGCGAGTTCGGCGAGAACCGGTCGACCGGGCTGCCCGGCGCCAGCTTGCCCGGATCGACGCCGATGACGCGCCGGTAGGTCGCCGCCGAGGTCACCGCATTCGACTGCGCGTTGAGCAACTGGCCGCGCCCGGCGGCAAGCCGCGATTCTGCCTGCGCGACGTCGGTGCGCGTCACCTCGCCGACATTGAAGCGGTCGCGGGTCTGTTTGAGCTGCTCGGTGAGCACTTCGACGTTGCGCCGGTTGAGCTCCAGGATCGCCTGGTCGCGCAGCAAATTCATGTACGCGGTCGCGGCGTCGAGCAGCACCTGCTGCTCGGTGACGCGCAAGGTCTCGCGCGCGCCCATGACCTGGCTCTCGGCCTGGCGGACTTTGTTGGCGGTCTGATTGCCGTTGTACAGCGTTTGCGACGCGGTCGCGGCAACGCCGCGCTGCTTATAGGGCTCGGCGAAGTTGGTGTAATTGACGGTGTTCGGAAACACCGACTGATTGACCGTGTGCGCCAGCGTGCTCGAATAATCGTAGCCGCCATTCGCCGTCACGGAGAGTTTTGGGCGGTAGCCGGACAGCGCCTGCGGAACGTTCTCGTCGGTGGCGCGCAACGACGCGCGCTGCGCGTTGAGCGACGGATTGTTCTGATAGGCCTGTACCAGGGCCCATTCGAGCGTGTCGGCGGCGGCGCCGGTGCAGCCGAGCACCGCGCCTGCCAGAGCGAGGCATGCGATGGGGCGAAGAAACTGCGCCCGCAGTCCTCTGCTACTTATGACCCGCACAACGCTCCCCGTCCCACCCTGCCAGCTCCGCCCGGCAGATTCTCCGCCTGGACAACGGCCGACATCTCCGCCGCCAACATGGCAGACAGAGCCGAACACGGAACACTATGCGGCTGGAATGCAAGGTAAAACCCCTGCCAGGGGGACAACTTTCAGAATTCTGGGAATTGGCACATAAGCGCCACAGGTGGTGACCCGCGCCGGCTTTGGACGCCCCCGAATGTCCGAAATCGAGCGATGCGGCCGCGGCGTTTTGCGCGCTGAGCGCTAAAAAACGAATGCCAGCGGCGCGACAAAGCCAGGCAGCACGGGCGCCGCCGCGTCGAACACCGGGCGGCCGACCAATTGGCCTTCGATCTGGCGATAGATCATGGCCTTGCCGCTCGGCCCGCGGCCGAAAATGCAGGCGAGCCGGCCGTCCGGCTTCAACTGGCGGCCAAGGGACTCGGGCACGATCTCGGTTGCGCCGTTGAGCAGGATCACGTCGTAGGGCGCCGCCTCAGACCAGCCGGCGGTCAACGGTGCCGTTACGACCGTCACATGACTACCGTCGGTCGCAGTGAGCGTTGCTTTCGCCTGCTGCGCCAGGCCTGCGTCTTCTTCAAGCGCCACCACCGAACCGGCGAGCCGCGCCAGGACCGCCGACGAGTACCCGGTGCCGCAACCGACATCGAGCACATGATCGCTGCCGCGCACTCGCGCCGCCTGAATGAGCTTGGCGAGCACCATCGGCTTGAGCAGCACCCGGCCGTCGCCGATCGCAATATCGCCGTCCCGATAAGCCTGCTCGAAGAGCGCCGGCGGCACGAAGCGCTCGCGCGGCAGCGCCGCCATGGCGGCGATCAGGTCGAGGTCGGTGACGTCGGCGGTACGGACCTGCCCGTCGACCATCATCCGGCGCGCCGTTGCCGTGTCGAACATGAATTCGGATTCCCTTGATCCGCCGGGCGCTTTGTGCGGCAGCAACCGGGAAAACGCAAGCTTTGCCTGCGACAATTGCGGCGCGGCGGCGTTAAGCTTCGGCTACGACTTTTCCCTGTAGCGTTGCCGCCGCAGCGGCGTTCCTTTATAGAGCGGTGCATTATACGGGGACCGGTTGCAACCACGCCGGCGCCCCTTAAGGCCACGTGGCGGAGTGGTTACGCAACGGTCTGCAAAACCGTGTACCCCGGTTCAATTCCGGGCGTGGCCTCCAACCTTCGCTCGCGCAGCGAAGCGAAGGTTGCCCGCCGAAGCTTTAAGCGAAGGCGGGCCAGACGAGCCGCCACGAGCTACGGTTGGCGAGCCAACCTTCGCTCGCGCAGCGAAACGAAGGTTGCCCGCCGAAGCTTTAGGCGAAGGCGGGCCGGACGAGCCGGCACGAGCTACGGTTGGCGAGCCAACCTTCGCTCGCGCAGCGAAGGTTGCCCGCTGGAGTTTTAAGCGAATGCGGGCCTTAACGAGCCGTCGCGAGCGACGATCGGCAAGCCAGGCAAAACCAAGGCAAACCCACCGGGATTTCCGCCGCTTTGCGGCTTTCAAAGCCCGTCCGGCTTTGTTATACGCGTTGCGCGCACGGCAGCTGCTGTTCCCCGGTAGCTCAGCGGTAGAGCAACCGGCTGTTAACCGGTTGGTCGCTGGTTCGAATCCGGCCCGGGGAGCCAATTAATATCAAACACTTAGTAGACCATCGCGCTCCGAGCAAAATCTGCAAATTGCATCCTGGGCAACATCTGGGGCAACTCAGCGAGGGGCCAGTGGCCCGTAGGCTTTCGCCGGAAGATTACCGGCTACGCGATGAAATGAATCAGCGCGGCGGAGTCGCTCGCATCTCCGACGGTCGCCCTCGTCACGGCACCGATCGGCTTGTCGAGGCTGGCTTTGTGAGTTCGCGGCCATTGAACATGAGCGACGTCGAATACGAAATGACGCCCTCGGCCGACAAGCTTTCGTGCTGAAGCAACACGGCGCCGAGATCGCGCCCCTTAGGTCTAGGTCAACCCGTTTGATCTAGATCAAGCCGCGAAATCCCATCTCTGCGAATAATTTCCAGGTACGTCCGGCCTTAACCTGGATAAGGCGATGACAGACCACGCCATTTGCCGACAGAATAAATGCTCGAATCCGGCGCGGCTCGCTTGGTCCGTGCCCAGATTGGTGGCGGGGAGCGCCGGAATTTTCAGACGATTCGAGACTATGTCCGCCTGGACGATAGAGTTAGAGTTTCGGTATGGCTGAGCCACTTCACCCGGCCGCGTCTCATCACCTGCCGTCCTTCATCACCCCTCCGGGTGAGACCGATGTCCTTATGGTCGTCATGGCCATCGTTCTGGTGCTTGCCGTCTTGGGATTTGGTCTTTTGTTCCTCCGCCTGCACACGCTGCCCGAGCGGATGGCGCACAGGTCGCAGAAGCTGCAATTCGAGATCGTCGCCGTCCTGGGCCTGATCGCCCTGTTCACGCATATGCATATTTTCTGGGTGATCGGCCTGATACTTGCGTTTATTGAATTTCCCGATTTTGGCACGCCGCTGAGGCGAATCGCGGGATCGGTCGAGAAAATCGCCGGCGTCATGCCGGGCGAAGGCACGGCCGGAATTACGCCCGACACGGTCGCAACAGATAAGAACGCGGCTGCCACGACGCCGGAGATCAGACGAAAGGAGCTGGACCATGCTTGAGCTCCTTTTCTGCTCGTTGCTGACCATCGTTCCGGACTACCTCTACCGGCGCTACGTGCAGGGCAGACGCCTGGGCAAGGAAATCACGCTCTACTCGGTGTGGTTCGAGCTGCGCTGGGGCATCACGGCTTGCATCATTCTCACGGTCTGTCTGATCACCACGATTTTTTACAATCATCCTTCGACCGACAAAGTCACGCTCCTGTTCCGGACCGTCCCGATCGTTCCTGAAATCAACGGCCGCGTCGCCGAGGTTTACGTCGGCGTCAGCGGGCCCATTGCCGCAGGAGCACCGATCTTCAGGCTGGACAGCTCGAAGCAGCAGGCCGCGGTCGATGCGGCGCAGCACAAGATCGCCGAACTCGATGCGCAAACCGCGGTGGCGCGCGCGGACCTGCAAAAGGCCGAAGGTCAGCTCCAGGCGGCGCTGAGCACCCACCAGCAGACGCTCGACGAGCTGGAGACCAAGCGCGAGCTGCAACGTCGCGGCCCCGGCAACGTTCCGGAGCGCGAAATCGAGCGCTTGGAGGTCCGCGCCGAAGGTCAGGTTGGCGATATCGATGCTGCCACTGCCACCAAGCAAGGCGTCACCGAGCGGATTGCCAAAGTGCTGCCCGCGCAAAAAGCCGGCGCCGAGGCCGACCTCGACCAAGCCCAAGCCGATCTGCAAAAGACCGTGGTGCGTGCCGGCGTGAACGGCCGCGTCGAGCAATTCACTCTGCGGGTGGGCGACGTCGTCAATCCGCTGATGCGCCCGGCCGGCGTGCTGATCCCCGAGGGCGCCGGCGAGCGCTTCCTGCAGGCCGGCTTCGATCAGATCGAGGCGCAGATCATGAAGCCCGGAATGATCGCCGAAGTCGCCTGCGTGTCAAAGCCGTGGACCGTCATTCCCATGGTCGTCACATCGGTGCAGGACTACATCGCCGCCGGTCAGTTCAAGGGCGGCGAGCAATTGCTCGACGTGCAGCAGCTTTCGCGTCCGGGCACGCTTCTGGTCTTTCTCGAGCCGCTCTACAACGGCGGTCTCAACGGCGTGACGCCCGGCAGCAGCTGCATTGCCAACGCCTATTCCGACAACCACGATGAGATCGTCGCCAAGAGCACCGGCGTGGTGCGCGCGCTCGTCCTTCACGTCGTCGATGCGCTCGGTCTTGTGCACGCTCTCATCTTGCGGCTTCAGGCCCTGGTCCTGCCGTTCCAGAACCTCGTGTTCAGCGGTCACTGAGCGGGTGAAGAAGCACGATGCGAATCAACGAGCGTCGCTTTAGAATCCGTGGGATGCGAGATCAAAAACTCAGCGACGAATTATTGACGACGCTGACGATCTTGCTCTCCATCCTGGTCTTTGTCATAGCGCCGCTGCAGGCGAACGGCGTCATCGCCGGGCGCTATTTCGGCCTCATATTCGCAGCGGTGCTTATTCCGGCAGCCTTCATGCTGGCGGCCAATTGGTACGCCGCGGGGGCAATGGTCCTGGCCATTCTCCTCATCGCGGTCGCGTCCGAGATGGAGTTCCGCGACTCCACGATCGTCGATGTCTATCTCGATGCGGTAGCGTGGCTCATCGCCGGCGTCACCTTGAGTTCGGTGGTTGCGCGCGCGGTGTTCGGTCCGGGCAAGGTGACGTTCCATCGCATCCTCGGCGGCGTTCTGCTTTATCTGACCATCGGGCTGACGTTCGTGGCCTTGTTTGGATTGATCAGCCTCAACGTGCCGGATGCGTTCAAAGGGCTCGAGCCGTTGCGCGGCAACTACTTCGCCGTTGCAGGCAACCTGATCTACTTCAGCTTCGTCACGCTCACCACCATAGGCTACGGCGATATCGTCCCCTTGCATCCCTATGCGCGGGGACTGGCCAATCTCGAGGCCGTCATCGGCCAACTCTACCCGGCCACTCTGCTGGCGCGGCTCGTCACACTGGAAATTACCAGCGCGAAGAGCCCGTAGATCGGCCGCAGCTGCAAAGCTCAGGCGTGCTTGCGCAGGCCGAGACCGATGCCGATCCAGCCGATCCCGGCAAACAGCAGATCCAATCCGAGGAACAACCCGAGAATGTAGAGGCCGGACACCGGCCAATGTGCGAGAATGACAAGGCCCAGCAGCAGCGTGACGAGGCCTGAGAACACCACCCACAGCCAGGGCATCTCCTCCTTCATGCCGAAGCCGAGGATGATCCGCATCAGTCCTGACCCGAGCAAGGCGCAACCAAGCAGAAGCGTCAGCAGCGATGCGGCCAGCAGCGGATTCTCGAACGTACCGAAGCCGGCGACGATGTAGAGAATACCGATCAATAGCCAGAGCAGGAATTTGCCCCAGGTCTTGATCGCAAATGCATTGAACACTTCGGCGACGCCCGCAACGAGCATCATGATACCGACCACGAACACCGACACCACGGTGGCGAAAACGACGCTGCCGAGGGCGACAAGGCCGGCAACGACATAGACGACGCCGAGCGCGATAATCCAACCCGATTTGGCGCGCAGCGGCGCCAGTTCGGATGCGGGACCGATGGATCTGGAAGCGTCTGCAGTGGACATGATGATTACTCCGATTGGCTGTTCATTCCGTTACTGGACGCGAGGCGGCAGCAGATAGAGCGTCATGGCGAAAATCAGGTAGACGATCGACACCATTGCGCCGACGAACCAGGCCGAACGGCCGGTGTTGGTGACAAGCGACGCAACCAGGGTGGCGATCAGCATCATCGCCACGGCGCCGGGCCAGAATTGCAGGCTCATCGGCGTCGGGCCGAGCACGTAGCTGGCGAGGACCAGAACCGGCGCGACGAACAGCGCGATCTGCGAGGCGCTGCCCAGCGCTATGCCGACGCTCAGATCGAGACGGTCCTTGCGTGCGGCGGACAGCGCCGAAACCATCTCGGCCGCGCCGCCGACCAACGCGACGATGATGAATCCGACGAATGCCGGCGCGATGCCGAGCGTCTCCGCCGCCTGCTGCACCGACTCGACGAAAATCTCGCTGACCAGCGCGACCAGCACGGTGACACCCGCAAGCGTCGCCAAGGCCACGCGCAGCGGCCACGGTGCCTCGCCTTCCCGCACGTGCTCGGCGCTGCCGAAGAACTCGCGATGGGTGCCGAGCGAGAAGGCAAGCCCCATGGCGTAAACGGCGATCAGCAGCAATGACAGGCCGACGCTGAGCGCTTGCGTGAACGCGGCTGTCGGCGCCGCCGTGTCGGCATCGGCCAGCACCGACGGGATCAGTACCGCGATGGTGGCGACGAACAGCAGGCCGGCCTGCAGACGCGCGTTGTTGCGATTGTATTCCTGCACGTGGTGCTTGAGGCCGCCGACCAGAAACGACGCGCCGAGCATGAATAGCGTGTTGGTGACGATCGCCCCGGCGATAGAGGCCTTGACCAGCACGTATTGCCCGGCGCGCAACGCGGCCAAAGCGATGAGCAGCTCCGTCAGATTGCCGAGCGTGGCATTGAGCAGGCCACCGATCATGTCGCCGGTCCGCGCCGCCACAGATTCGGTGGCATGGCTCAACAGCGCCGCCAACGGCACGATAGCGGCGACGGAGAGCACGAACAGAAGGGTATGGGCTTCGGGTTTGACAATCTGCGCCAAGAGAACCACCGGCACCAGCGCCAGCAGCCACAGCAGCGGATTGCGCCGTATCTCTCGCAGGAGCGCGGTCACGGCGCCTCCTGCCGTCTGCGAGCGAGCTGGCGCAATCGAGTCATGCCTTCGGCCTCTTGCGCAGATAGACGAACCAATACACGGCGGCGACCATGACGGTGCCGCCGATCAGGTTACCGATCGTCACTGGAACCAGATTTCCAACCAAGAAATTCCGCAAAGTTAGCGCCGGAAAATCGGCCGCGGTCTTGCCGATCGAACTCCAGAACGAGGCCGGCGCGTAGGCCTTTATGAATAGACCCATGGGAATGAAATAGGCGTTGGCGATGCAGTGCTCGAAACCGGCGGCGGCAAAGGCGGCGATCGGCGGAACGATCGTAAAAAATCGATCGACTGTTGTGCGCGCCGCAAAACACATCCACACCGCCAGACAAACCAGGGCATTGCACATGATGCCCGAGGCCATCGCCGGAACGAAGGCAAGCGACGTTTTTGCATGCGCCGTGGTCAGCGCGGTCAGGCCGACTGCACCGGCGCCGAACGTGTATTGGGTCGTCTGAAACATCAACACGGCGGTGAGGAAGGCGCCGATCAGATTGCCGCCGAACGCAATAACCCAGTTGAGCAGAACATCGCCTGTCTTCACCTTGCCGCTGGCCCAAGCGATGACGATCAAATTGTTGCCGGTGAAAAGCTCGGCTCCGCCGACGACGATCAAGATCAATCCGGTCGTGAACGCCAAACCGGTCAGCAAGCGCACGATGCCATATGGCAAGCTTGCAGAAAATACGGTCGCGCCGTCTGGGCCGACAGCGACAGCGCTTCCCGCGGTCACCGTGGTCGCAAAGATCGCACCGAAGGCAACGAATGCGCCGCCCAGGATGCTCAACACGAACAAGGTCGTCGGGTCGAGCAATGCCCGCTGCACGCCGCTTGCTTCGACACGCAACGCTATGGCCGCCGGCATGATCGCGTCAAACGTTACCGTCTGAGGCACCTCGACAGCCGCGGCATCCGGGGAGCGCTCCGGCATGGGCGCGCTCGCCATGTCAGCCGGTACCGACCAGGATGGCGACGATCTGCACGGCGATCACCTTCACAATGGTCATCGACGGAAAGATCATCGCGTAGCCGATGTCGGGCCGTTCGGTCGGTGCCATCCGCGTCGAGTAGACCAGGATCGCGGGATTTCCGGTGGCGCCCGAGGCGACGCCCAATAGATCGTCGAACGGAATTTTCATCAGATAGTAGCCGATGACCAGCACGATCAGCACTGTCGTCAGCAGGACCGCGACGCCGATGAACAGCATGGTCAACCCGGACTCGGCGACGGTGCGAACGAAGGGTTGACCGGCATTGATACCGACGGTGGCGAGAAACATCGCCAAGCCGTAGTTGCGCAGCACGATGTTCGCCGGCAGCGGCATGACCCAAAGCACCGGGCCGGTGCGGCGCAGTTTGCCGAGGATGAGAGCAACGATGAGCGGACCGCCGCCGATGCCGAGGGTGACCGTGCCGACGCCGGGAATGGGAATGGGAATCAGTCCGAGCAATAGGCCGAGCGCCATGCCGATGCCAAGAGAAACGTAGCTGAACTCCGCGGCCGCCTTCACGCTGTCTCCGAAAAAGCGGCGTACCTCTTCCCTCCGGTCGGGCGGCATGAGAACGCCGACGCGGTCGCCAAATTCCAGGGTCAAGTCGGGCGTCGGAACGATATCGGCGTCGTAACGCCTGATATGGAGCAGGTTGATCGGGAATCCCGCCGGCAGCTTGAGCTGTGCCAATGGCACGCCGACGACATTCGCCTTGCCAACGAAGACTCGGATGTAGTCCAGGTTGGAGCGGTCCTTGACGATGCGGCCGGGCGCCATGCGCCCGAGCTTGGTCGTCGCTGCGGCGATGGCGTCCTCGGTCTCCGCGACAAGCATCAAGCCGTCGCCGGCGCTCAGCACAAGGTCGTCGGACGGTATGCGATTTTGGCCGGCGGTTCTGACCATCGTCACCTGAACGCCGGGCGGGAGCTCTTTGTTCAGGTCGCCGAGACTTCCGCCGGTCCAGTTTTCGCCAAGCGCGATCTCACCCATGTGGAAGCGCTGTGATTTCGGCGAAAATTTCGGCCGCACCATGCGGGCGAGGAAATAGATGCACAGGATCGGACCGATGACACCGAACGGATAGGCTATGGAGTAGCCGATCGACGGATCCTTGTTGCCCATGGAGTCCAGCGCCGCCTGCAGCGTCGCCGTGCTGGTCATCGAGCCGGCGTAGATGCCGAGCGTGTGGCCGACTTTGATCCCATAGAGGTGGCCGAGCCCGAGCGCGACGAACAGTCCGGCGACGCACGCGACCAGCGCCAGCAGATTATACTTGCGGCCCGCGGCCCCGCTCATGCCTTCGAAAAACTCGCGGCCGTACAAGATGCCGATGCCGTACAAAAACATGATCAGCCCGGTGAGGCCGATCGGGCCGGTGATGTTCGCCTTCGGAGCGAACGCACCGATCGCCAGACCCACGAACAGGACGGCGCCGACGCCGAGCGAAAAAGTGCCGATCTTGATCTGGCCGACCAGGTAGCCGATGCCGATGGCAAGAAAGATCGTAAGGATGGGCTGGCTGCCGAGAATTTGGCGGGCGGCGTCCAACATGGGGTCTCTCCTGCTCCGATAGGAAGCGATTAAAGGGCGATGACGCGGTCAGCGGGCATTGCAGCCCGCAGCGCGGAACTGCTCGATCACCCGACTGATCAATTCGGGCGTGGGTCTCGGCGTATCGCCGAGTTTGTAGTCAAGCTTGATGGCCTTCCATTTGAAGGAGCCAAGCTGGTGAAACGGCTGCACCTCGACCCATTCGACGTTTTTCATCGGCGCCACGAACCGCGCGATGCCGTCGACGTTGGCGGGATCGTCGGTGAGTCCGGGCACCAGCGTAAATCGTACCCAGACCGGCTTGCCGAGCGCATTGAGCCGCTCGGCAAAACGCAGCGTGGGCGCAAGATCGCGGCCAGTCACTTTGCGATACGTGTCCGGGTCCGAGCTTTTGATGTCGAGCAGCACCAGATCGAGATTACTCAAGTATCGGTCGTCGGCGCGGTCACCGAGAAAGCCGGAGGTTTCGATTGCGGTGTGCAGGCCCATACGCTTGGCTGCACCGAGGATTCGCCGGGTGAAGCTGAGCTGCACCATCGGCTCGCCGCCCGAAATGGTCAGGCCGCCATCGAGGGTGTGCAAGGCCGGCGCGAAGTCGCCCAACCGATCGATCACCTGCTGCGCCGACACATAGGTGCCGTCCTTCAAATGCCAGGTATCGGGGTTATGGCAGTAGGAACAGCGCAGCAAACAGCCGGACACGAACAGCACGACGCGCAGGCCGGGACCGTCGTAACGCGACGACGTTTCATAGGAGTGGGCGTAGCCGAAAGCACCGTCGGCATCGTCCTTGAAATCGCCTTCGTCCGGCGCGTCGGGCGAGACGCCGACATGCAGATCATGCCGGCTGCCCGCCTCTAGTGTGCCAAGCTGCGACATGGCTCATCCTCGCCATGGGTCCGCGCGCGGTTCCAAAACCGAACCCGAACGCGCCGCGACAAAGCCATCGCTCAAGGGCGATAGCCGTATCTGTGCATGCAGGCCGCGCCGGCGGCGTAGCGCTGGCCGGCATCGACCTTGAGAATATGGCTGTGGTCGAGCTCGGTGTTGCAAATCTTCCAGGCTTCCTCGTAGGTGGGCTTCGGCTTGGTCTTCGCGGCTGCCGGTTGCACGGCGCCGAGCGCAGCGGCAACAGTCGCAATGACGGCAGCGTGGACTAGATTGGACGTACGCATTTCAACCTCCCTGATTTGGTTTATTGCGGCGAAATTTCTAAGATGTGCCGGACGTCATATCTGGCCATGGAACGTGCGGCTGATGACGTCCTGCTGCTGCTCGCGCGTCAGCCTGACAAAGTTCACGGCATAGCCGGATACCCGGATTGTCAGCTGCGGGTATTTGTCCGGATTCTGCATCGCATCCTCGAGCGTCGATTTGTCGACGATGTTCAGGTTCATGTGGAAGCCGCCGTGGCCGAAATAGACATCGAAGGCCTTGACCGCGGCGTCGATCAGCTCGGTGTCGGACAGATGCGCCTTTTGCGGCGCTACCGACACGGTGTAGCTGATGCCGTCCTGGGAATCCTTGTAAGGCAGCTTGGCGACCGACAGGCAGGACGCGAGCCAGCCGTGGCTGTCGCGGCCGTGCATCGGATTGGCGCCCGGCGCGAAGGGCTCGCCCTTGCGGCGGCCGTCCGGCGTGTTGCCGGTGTGCTTGCCGTAGACCACGTTCGACGTGATGGTCAGCACGCTTTGGGTGTGAACCGCATTGCGATAGGTCGGGTGCTTGCGGATCTTGCCCATGAACCGCGTCACCAGGTCGGAGGCGATGCTGTCGACGCGGTCGTCATTGTTGCCGAACTGCGGCAGCGGCCCCTTGCTGTCGTTTTCGTAGTCGGTCGCAAGCCCGGTGTTGTCGCGGATCACGCGGATCTTGCCGTACTTGATGGCGGCCAAGCTGTCGGCGACCACCGACAAGCCGGCAATGCCGAACGCCATGGTGCGCAGGATGTCGCGGTCGTGCAGCGCCATTTCCAGGCGTTCGTAAAAATACTTGTCGTGCATGTAATGGATGCAGTTCATCGCATGCACGTAGGTGCGCGCCAGCCACTCCATCATGTGATCGAACTTGTCGAACACCTCGTCATATTCGAGCACCTCGCCGGTCACCGGCGGCGCCGGCGGCGCGATCTGGTCGCCGGAAATCTCGTCCCTGCCGCCGTTGATGGCGTAGAGCAGCGCCTTGGCGAGATTGACGCGCGCGCCGAAGAACTGCATCTGCCGGCCGAGCTTCATGGCGGAAACGCAGCAGGCGATGCCGTAGTCGTCGCCCCAGCTCGGCCGCATCAGATCGTCGTTCTCATATTGCAGCGAGGACGTATCGCGGCTGACCTTGACGCAATAGCGCTTGAAATTGTCCGGCATGTGCTTGGACCACAGCACCGTGATGTTCGGCTCCGGCGCCGGCCCGAGATTGGTGAGCGTATGCAGCATCCGATAGCTGCTCTTGGTGACCAGCGGCCGGCCGTCCAAATCCATGCCGCCGACGCACTCGGTGGCCCAGTACGGATCGCCGCTGAACAGCGCGTCGTAATCCGGCGTGCGCAGGAAGCGAACGATGCGCAGCTTTTGCACCAACTGATCCCACAGCTCCTGCGCTCCGGCTTCGTCCAGCGTGCCTTCGCGCAGATCGCGTTCGATATAGATATCGAGGAAGCTCGATATGCGGCCGATCGACATGGCCGCGCCGTTGGCCTCCTTCACCGCGCCGAGATACGCCAAATACGTCCACTGCACGGCTTCGTGGGCGTCGGCCGCCGGCCGCGCCACGTCGCAATCGTAAAGCTCCGCCATGGCGACCAGGTCTTCCAGGGCCCTGACCTGCTCGGCCAGCTCTTCGCGCGTCCGGATCACCTCGTCGGTCGGCCACATGTCGTCGACCTGCGCGCGCTCGCGGTGTTTGTCCTCGATCAGGCGCTCGACGCCGTAGAGCGCGACGCGGCGATAGTCGCCGATGATGCGGCCGCGGCCATAGGCGTCGGGAAGCCCGGTAATGATGCCGGACTTGCGGGACTTCATGATCTCCGGCGTATAGGCATCGAACACGCCGTCATTGTGGGTCTTGCGATATTTGGTGAAGGCGTCATGGACCTGTGGATCGGCATCGAATCCCGCCGCCTTCAGCCCCGCCTCGACCATGCGTAAACCGCCGGCCGGAAAAATCGCGCGCTTGAACGGCTGGTCCGTTTGCAGCCCGACGACGATCTCATTGTCGCGATCGATATAGCCGGCTTTGTGGGCGAGCAGCGTCGAGGGCGTTTTTGCATCGACCGCCAGGACGCCTTTCTTCTGCTCGTCTTTGAAATAGGGCTGAAGTTTTTTCCAGACGGCTTCCGTCCGTTTTGTCGGTCCGACCAGGAATTTCTCGTCGCCTTCATACGGCGTCACGTTGCGGACGATGAAATCGCGGACGTCGATGGAGGTGCGCCAGCTTCCTGGCTCGAATCCGCGCCAGCAGTCCCGACCCTTGGCGCTCTTGGGAAGTCCGGCTGAACCTTCCATGATGACCTGTCTCCCTGGAGCGATGTGTGCATTTCTTGCTTTGCTGTTTGGCAACGGCACTGCTCATCCCGCCGCCGAGCCAGCAAAGAGACTCTCGGTGGCGCTTATCTGGTAGCATCTACTTGGGTGGCGCTCCCTGGTTTGACCTGGATCAAATCCGCTCACAGGGCGACGCTGGCGGCACGCGCCGGCGCGTGATCCGTCAGCACCGCGACGGTGTGCCGCGCGATCATCAACTCCTCGTCGGTCGGCACCACATAAAGACCGACGCGACTTTCCGGGTGCGAAATCACCGATTTCCCCGCTTCGTTGGCGGCCGGATCGAAAATGACGCCGAGCCACGCCAGGCTCTTGGCAATGCGGGCGCGTATGACCGCCGACCGTTCGCCAATGCCGGCGGTGAAGACGAAAGCGTCGAGCCCGCCGAGCGCAGCGGCCAGCATTCCGGCGTGCAGCCCAACGCGATAAACGAAATAATCGACGGCAAGCTTGGCCCGCGGCTCGCCGCTCGACTGCAGCTCCCGCATATCGTTGCTGATGCCCGACAGGCCCTTCAGGCCGCTCTCGCGATAGAGCAGATCCTGCACGTCAGCCGGCGTCATGCCTTTCTCGGCAATCAAATAAAGCACGACCCCGGGATCGATTTGTCCGGGCCGCGTTCCCATCGGCAGCCCATCGAGGGCAGTGAAGCCCATCGTGCTTTCGACGCTGCGGCCTTCGGCCAGCGCGCACATTGATGCGCCGCTGCCGAGATGAGCGACAATGACCCTGCCCCGCGCCACGGCCGGCGCCACTTCGCGCAGGCGCTCGGCGACATACTCGTAGGACAGTCCATGAAAACCATAGCGGCGGACGCCTTCGTCGTAGAAGTGCTCGGGGATGGCGTAATGGTCGGCGACCGCGTCGTGGCCGCGGTGAAAGGCGGTATCGAAGCAGGCGACCTGCGGCAATTGCGGAAACCGGGCGAGCAAAGCGCGAATGGGAGCCAGATTGTTAGGCTGGTGCAAGGGCGCGAGCGACACATAGCGCTCGAGATCGCGCAGCACGGCGGCATCCACCCTGACTGGGCGATCGTAATGCGGACCGCCGTGCACGACACGATGGCCGACGGCTGTCGGCTCGAGGTTTTGCGTCTCGCGCAGCCACGCGCCCGCCGTATAAAGCGCGGTCGGCACGTCGCTGACTTGCGCCGCGCCGTAACCCTGACTGACCATGACGCGCTTGTTGGCGTCCTCGGCGTGCAGTTGCGGCCGCGAGCCGATGCCGTCCATATGCCCCTTGATCAAGCGGCGAAGACCAGCCTTGCCCTCGGCGCTGAAGACCTGGAATTTTACGCTCGATGAGCCGGCATTGACGACGAGGATCGTGTCCATGGCGGTCACGCCGCGGGCAAGGCTGTCGTCCGCCGGCGCGCATCGGCATAGATCACGCCCACCGCGCAGGAGGCCATGCGGCTGCGCACGGAATCGGCGCGCGAGGTCAGGATGATCGGTACGCGGGCGCCCAGCACGATTCCCGCGGCGTCCGCCTTGGCCAGGAAGGTGAGATTTTTGGCCAGCATGTTGCCGGCCTCGAGATCGGGAACGATGAGGATTTGCGCGCGCCCCGCGACCGCCGATTTGATGCCCTTGATCCTGGCGGCTTCGGGATCGATCGCGTTGTCGAATGCCAGCGGCCCATCGAGAATGGCGCCGGTGATCTGGCCGCGGTCGGCCATCTTGCACAAAGCGGCAGCCTCGATGGTCGACGGGATCTTGGAGGTCACCGTCTCGACGGCGGACAGGATCGCGACGCGCGGCGGACCGGCGCCGATCGCATTGTAGAGATCGACGGCATTTTGGATGATGTCGCGCTTGGCGTCGAGATCGGGAAAGATGTTGATTGCGGCGTCGGTGATGAGCAGCGTTTCCGGATAAGTCGGAACGTCCATGATGAAAACGTGGCTGACCCGCCGCGCGGTGCGCAATCCGGTCTTGCTCGACGTCACCTCGCGCATCAGTTCGTCGGTATGCAGGCTGCCCTTCATCAGCAGCTCGCCTTTGGATTCCCGAATAAGCTCCACCGCTTTCGCGGCGGCGGCTTCACTGTGCGGCACGTCGACCAGCTCGAACTTGCCGATGTCGAGCCCGTACTGCTTGGCGACGGCCTTGATCTTCGCCGCCGGCCCGACAAGTATCGGAACGATGATGCCGGCTTCAGCGGCCTCGGTGACGCCGCGAAGCGATGTCTCGTCGCACGGATGCGCCACGACGATTTTCGCCGCCGGCACAGCCTTCGCCCGCGCGATCAGATGATCGTATTTCGACCCCGGAGGGTCGCTTAAGGGCCCAACGGCCCGAATATTGCCGATCTCGCTGTCTCGCGCTGAAGGCATGGCAGCTCCCGATGGCGATTGTGTATACGGCGCCAACAATACCGGCGCCCCCGCGATTGCGGATTGATCTGGATCAAATCGTGGCGCGGCTTCGTCTCAACCTGCTCCGCTCAATTCGGTTGCCAATCCTTCAGGTCAACTGAAGCGATACGTGCATGATGCCGTCCGCGCGCCGTGTATTGATCGGCAAGCCACTCTTTTGGAACACCTTCAACATTGCGGAATTGCTGGGCAGGACCTCGGCGACCAATTCCACAAGGCCGGCGTTTCGCGCGATTGCGATGAGATGGCGCATCAGCAGCTGGCCGATCGATTGACCCTGGTAGTCATCGATCACGGCGAAAGCGAGCTCAGCCTTGCCCGACTCAACGACGACGTAGCGCCCGCCGCCGACGATCCGCGGCCGCCCATCCTCGGCAACGACCGCAACCAAGGCGACGTGGCTGACAAAGTCGACATTGACGAAAAAGTCGACTTCCTTGTCGGTGAAATGGCGCTTTACCCCGAAAAACCGCCGATAAAGCGATTGCGCGCTGGTCCGGTCAACCGCGGCCAGAAGCTCGGCCTGGTCATCGGGCCGCAACGCCCGAATTTCGAGCCCGCGCCCGTCGCGCAACAGTTCAACCGCCGCGTAATCGGCCGCGCCCGGGCGGCTGACCTCATTCCGGCCCGTCATATTTGGCCCCGAGGTCGTGCTGGATCATCGCAGGGCCCACGCGGCCCAAAAACATGCCTACAGAAAAATACAAGGCGGGATTTGATCTGGATCAAACAGTTTTACCGGCAGCGCCGCGTTATTGTTACCGGGTTGACCGGCGCTGAAAGACACTCAATGGACGGCGACAAAATTGTTTTCGTGATCGACGACGATCCCGGATTTCGTAAAAGCGTGGCTCTACTGCTCGAAAAGCTCGGCTTTAAAACGGAGCTGTACGGCTCGGCGGAGGCATTCCTCTCCAGCCCACGGTTTGCGCCGTCGCGGGACGGCTGCATCGTTCTCGACATCCACTTGAAAGGAATGTCCGGCATCGAGCTGGCCAAACGGCTGGCCGACGGCGGCCACGCGCTGCCGATCATTTTCGTCACCGGCAACGACAATGAGGCAGTCCGCAAAGCCGCCCTTGCGCAGAATTGTGTCGCCTACCTGCCCAAGCCCTTTGCGGCCAAGGCCCTGTCGCAGGCCATTGACCATGCGTTAGCCTAGTAGCTTAAATGATGGTCGACAGAGTTGGCAGCGTGTAAACTTCAGCCCCGAGCCGGCGGGCCGACACTCGCTTAAGACCCGCGCCGCGGGCGAGACCAAGGCTGATTGCGAATCTTCCTCCTGTTCGGCGCTGACAATCGCTCGAGTCCAAAGGAGCCGTCGCCATGCCTGCCGTCATTCACATCGTCGACGACGACGCCTCGTTTCAGAAATCGCTTGCGCAACTTTTGCAGGCGCTGGGTTACGAGGTCGTGCGTTATGCTTCCGCCGAACAGCTCCTGGAAGCGCCGCCGGATGCCCGACTGGGCTGTATCCTGCTCGACGTGCGCATGCCCGGATTGAGCGGACCTGACCTTCAGGACCGCCTCACCCAATTGGGCTCGTCGCTGCCGATCATCTTCTTGAGCGGCCACGGCACTGTCCAGACATCGGTGCGGGCCATCAAAGCGGGCGCCGAGGATTTTCTCGTGAAGCCGGTTGCAAAAGAGGATCTATTGAACGCCATAGGCCGAGCACTCGACCGTTGCCGGGCGGCGCTGGCGCAGCGCGAGCGCATTGCGGCTTTGCAGGCGCGGCTCGCACGTCTGACACCCCGGGAGCGCAAAGTATTTGCCTTGGTGGCGCGCGGCCAGATCAACAAGCAGATCGCCTTTGCGCTCGGCACAACCGAGCGAACCATCAAGGCGCATCGACAGAAGGTGATGCACAAGCTGAACGCTCAGTCGCTCCTGGAGCTTGCCGCCATCGCCGACGGCCTGGGGATTTTCACCGCCGGCGAGGATATTGAGGGCCGCAACCAACCCCAGGCCGTTTCCTCTCCGACTTAGGGTCGTGCCTAGCTCGCCCAACTCAACGTCATGCCGACGTCGCCGGGCATTCCTCCCGGAAAGTCGACGATTTGAAACCTGAGCCGGTATCCGCGCGGTTTAAGGTTCGACTGCCAAAATTCGTAGAGTTCCTTCGGCAGACCGGTCAATGTCTTTTCCCAGCCAGCCTCTTGTTGGTTGATCGCGCGCCCAAGGTCGGTAAAAAGCCGGTTGGGGAAGCGCCCGACTTCGACCTCGGTCCTGCCATTGTCGGCGGCGCGCTTGATGATCGCCGCGGCGCGCTTGATGCGCTCCTCGTTGGATACACCCGATGGCTTGGAAAATTTTTCCATTAAAGCCTTCTTCTCGGCTGCTTCCAGCGAATCCAGGCGCCTCGCGTCCGCGGCCTTCGCCGCTTCCTTCAAGGCGATTTGTTTCATGAGGTCTTTGGCCTTCGGCAACTGATCCAACGGATTATCCGTGGCCTGCTTGGTCGCTGGCATAGCTCCTCCGACGCATTTCCCAATGCTTGCGGCTCGGTCGTCGACTATCGAGCCTATCCGCAAATGGTTTGCGGTCATTTGACCTGGATCAAACGTCCAGGCGCGGCGGGCAGGCTATCCTGCGTTTTCTGGTGAACGCTTGGACCTCTATGTCATGATCGGCTGGCGGCGACCGGGTACGGCAACAATCAACCCTTGGCTCCTATCGATCGTCGTTCCGTTGGCCGTGGTTTTCGGCGAGACGGCTCACGCCGGATTGACGGTGGACGTCACCAAAGTGACGTGTCGGCGAGCTTCCTTCATTGGCTCCACGACGACGTCCGCCAATTCGATGGCACTTTGGCTGGTCGGATATTACAGCGGCCAACATAAACGCACCGTCATCGATATCGCGACGCTGGAGCGGGATGCCGACAAGATAAAGCGCTACTGCCGCATCCACCGCGACGAGACAATCATGAAAGCCACCGAAACCGTGCTGGGCACCGAGCCGTAGAGAAGAGCAATTGACAGCCGCTGAGCCTAGCCGGTTCGGCAACGCTACACAGCGCGCTCGACAGCAAGCGGCATCGTAAAGCGAAAAACGGCGCCGCCCCCTTCCCTGTTCTCGGCCCAGATCCTGCCGCCGTTGCTCTCCACGATCGTGCGCGCGATCGACAGGCCGAGGCCGGTTCCGCTCGCCTTGGTGGTATAAAGCGCCTCGAAGACGCGTTCGAGCTCTTGCTTAGGGATGCCGGGCCCGGAATCGGAAACGACGACTTCGACATCGTCCTTGCCGGCGGCGATGGCCTGGATCATCAATCGGCGCCGGTCGGGTGTCGCTGCGGCGACGGCGTCCATGGCGTTGAACGCCAAATTCAAGACCACCTGTTGCAGCTGCACCTGGTCGGCATGCACCGGGAACGCCGTCGTCGCCTGCACGGTATCGAGCGCAACGCCGCGCTTGACCGCTTCCGGCTCCAGAATCCGGATCGCGGCGGCGATCACGTCGTTGAGATTGAACGTCTGAAGTTCGAGCTCGCCTCGCTGCTTCAACAGCCCCCGAAGATGCTTGATGACTTCGCTGGCGCGCTGATCGTCGCGGCGGATGTCGGCGATGATCTCTCTGAGCTGCGGCACATTGAGCGATTCCTCCGACAGCAGAAGCTCAGCGGTCTCCGCATAATTCAGAATCGCGCCCAATGGCTGGTTGAGCTCGTGAGCAACCGACGCCGAGAGCGCGCCTGCGGTCGCGGTGCGGTTGAGGTGGATAACTTGCATGATTCGGCGACGCGACTCCTCTTCAGCGGAGTGGCGGCGGTGGCGTTCGATGATAAGTCCTCCCAGCACTACGCCCTGCAGCAGCACGACACCGATAGCGGCCAGGATTTGCCAGCGGTACAGCTCCCAGGCGCCAGGCGGCCGAAAGCGTACGTCGCTGCCCGGAGGAAGATTGCTTTCGCTGATGTCCCATCGTCTGAGCTGGCGCCAATCGAAAAGCGGCCGCTCACTCTTGCTCGTCGTGACAGGAATGGTCGACGGATCTGCTCCCGCGATGACCCTGAGAGCAAGTTGCCCGGCCTCACGGCCGACCTGCTTGGGCGACAAAATGAATCCGCCCACGGCGCCGGTGCCGAAATAAGTCTCGACGCCGACAAAGATCGGGCGGTTGGCCACCTCGGCAAGCGCTGGAACGAGATCGGAGGACACATAAACCGTCGTCTGGTCGGAATTGATGCCGATATACAGAATCGCGGACCGCTCCGGCAGGGTCGCGAGGCGCTGCTTGACCACACTGAGCGGTAGCCCCATCAAATCGATAAAGTCGAAAGTCCGGGAATATTCGGCAAGTTCTTCGGCAAATTGGTTGTAGTAGAGTTGTTTCTCGAGCCGATCGCCAACCAGCACGAAATGCCTGGTGTCGGGCAGCAGCGCGGATGCCGCCCGGATCATGTCGGCGAGATTGAGCTGGATAGTGATGCCGGTAACGCCGGGGAAAGGTTCCAGGTCCGCGGTTTTCCTGTCCACCGCCGCAAACACGATCGGAACGTCAGGCCAAAGCGCGTTGCGAATGCGCAGGGCATAGTCCAGCCCCGCCGACCCGACCGGTATGATTGCTCCCAGCGATTTGCCGCGATATTTTTCTTCCAGATATTTTTCGGTGACGTCGAGGTAGTCGGGACCGTTGAAGCGATATAAATCCAGATCTTCTGCATAGACCGGGACCGAGCCGCCGGCACGATTGTCCAAGGTCGTCCTGATTTCATTGATGATCTGATTTGGCCAGGGGCGATAGGAGTTCGATTGATTGAGAATAAGCACGGCCGGCGGCGGCGAAGGCTGTTCGGCCCAAGCAGCACCCTGCCCCATGGCCAGTTCAGCCCAAAGAACGAATGCTGCCAATAAAGCCGGAAAGCGCATTGAAATTGCCGCCCAGAAGACGCCAGCGCGTCGTCATTCCGACCAATGCCGATGGCAACCGGATTCCGATTGATCGTAGCTTCTGCCTGTCACCCAGTCGCCCGTCGGCCTACGAACATTGCGCACTTCGACCGGCAAGTACAGACCGCGGGAGAGCCGCAGGTTAATGCATTTAGCTTAAATTACCGCGATTTTACAGCACAGAATCCTTCTCCATTCACGAGAACGTCGTTTAGCACTTGATATGATCGGCGCGCCCCCGGCGCAGTCCCTCGCCGTATTGTCCTTAAGGACAATGACCTCTCGGCCAATAGCGCGGAGCCCTTCTGCGGGGCACGATTTTGCCAACTGTGAGGTTGCCCATGCAATCGCTTTCCGCAGTCAAAGCCGTATCGCTGCCGAACTCGGCGGCGGCCATTGCGTTTCGGATGCCTCGGCACCCGGCGCCCAGTCCCACCGATCACATTGATCAGATCGGCACCGAAGTGCCCTTTGCGAGAAATGGTCAATTCTATTGTGAGGGCGAGCCCGCGACTTATTTGTACCGGGTCATATCCGGTGTGGCGCGCATCTATCGGATGACCACGGAGGGGCGGCGACAGATCGTCGCTTTCTATGTCCCCGGAGATCTCTTCGGCTTCGAGGCAGGCGAAACCCATATGCTCTCCGCCGAGGCCATCACGGACACGCGGGTGCGCATGGTCAAGCGAACCGCCATGATGAATATCGCGGCCGAGGATGACGATGTTGCCCACCAACTTTGGCTTTGCGTCGGCCGCGAAATCCGCCGCAATCAGGAGCACATCCTGCAATTCAGCAGGCCGGCTCGCGCGCGGGTCGCGAGTTTTCTGCTGGAAATGTCAAGGCGCATGCCAAACGCCAATGCGGCGGCGCTGTCGATATCGCGCCAGGACATCGGCGATTTTCTGGATCTGCGGATCGAAACGGTGTCGAGAATCTTGATGCGCTTCGCCCGGTCGGGCGTGATCTCATTCTCGAACAATCGCAGCATCAGCGTCCGCAATCCTGCGTTTCTAGCTCAACTCCTAGCCTAGCGTTGCAAATTGCCTTGCCTTTCTGACTGCCGATGGACACGCGTTTCGCATTTGCAAAGTCCACGGCGCGCTGACTGAGATTTAAGGCGATCCGCGGTGGAACAGACGCTGAAACGAGTAGGGTCAAATCTGCTTCGGTATCTGCCGCCGCTGCGCTGGCTCGGCGAATATCGCGCCGACTGGATCGCGCACGATATCATCGCAGGCATCACGCTCGCCGCTTACGCCATTCCCGTGTCGCTGGCCTATGCGGGTCTGGCGGGCCTGCCGCCGCAGACCGGGATTTACGGCTATTTGCTCGGCGGTTTAGGCTATGCGCTGCTGGGCTCGTCGCGCCAGCTGGCCGTCGGCCCGACATCGGCAATTTCGCTGATGATCGCCGCATCGGTCGCCCCGATGGCCGCCGGCAACGCCGAGCATTACATCGAGATCGCCGCACTTGCGGCATTTACCGTCGCGTTCCTCTGCTTTGTCGCCTGGGTGTTGCGGCTCAGCGCAGTCGTTCGTCTGATCAGCGACAGCATCCTGGTGGGGTTTAAAGCCGGCGCCGGGCTGACGATCATCATGACGCAATTGCCGGCGCTGTTCGGCGTCGCCGGCGGCGGGCACAACTTCGTCGAACGCGCCGTGACATTTGCCGGCCAGCTCGGCCAAATCCACGGCCTCGTGCTTGCTTTGGGCATCATCGCGATCGTCGCCATTGTGCTCGGCGAACGCGTCTTTCCGGGCCGGCCGATTGCGCTGGGCGTAGTCGCGCTGGCGATCGTGGCCGCAACAATCTTCGGCCTGGCCGCCTATGGGGTTCCGATCACCGGGCTGGTTCCGCGCGGCTTGCCGTCCCTGTCATGGGCCGAGCTAAGTTGGAGCGACGTGGACGGGATCTTTCCACTCGCCGCCGGATGTCTTTTGCTCGCTTATGTCGAGAGCGTCTCGGCGGCGCGCGCCTTTGCCAACAAGCACGGCTACAACCTCGATCCCCGCCAGGAATTTCTCGGCATCGGCGCCGCCAATCTCATCGTCGCTATCGGACACGGCTATCCGGTTGCGGGCGGCCTGTCGCAGTCTGCGGTCAATGACAAGGCGGGCGCGCGAACGCCGCTGGCGCTGGTGTTCGCGTCGCTCACGCTGGCTCTGTGCCTGCTGTTTTTCACCGGACTTCTGTCAAATCTGCCGAAGGCGGTTTTGGCCGCGATCGTGGTGACCGCCGTCTTGGGCCTGATCGATATTCCAACGCTCCTTCGCATGTGGCGCATCAGCAAAATCGATTTTTTCGCCGCCATGATCGCTTTGGGCGCCGTGCTGCTGCTCGGGATCCTGCAGGGCATACTGCTCGCGGCGCTGGCCTCCATCTTGCTGCTGCTGGGCCGAGCATCGCAGCCGCATGTGGCTTTTCTCGGCCGCATCCCCGGCACGAGCCTCTATTCGGACATCGCGCGTCATCCAGACAACGAACAATTGCCAGGTCTGCTCGCCTTTCGGCCCGAGGCGTCGCTTCTCTACATCAACGCGGATTCGATACTGGAAACGGTGTTGGACCGTCTGCATGCGCTCGGTCCGTCCAACGTGCGCCTGGCGGTCTGCGACCTCTCCGCATCGCCTTATATCGATCTCGCGGGCTCGCGCATGCTGCAGCAATTGCACAGCGAGCTCGCCAAATACGGCATTGTGCTGCGCGTCGTTGGCGCTCACGGCCAGCTTCGCGATCTGTTGCGCGCCGACGGCGTCGGCGACAAGGTCAGCGGCTTCGATCGCCGCGCGACGTTGGACGACGTGCTCAACGGTGCCCAAAATCCACCCGACACGGAGGCGGAACTTTTCAGGCCGCGGACTTGATCTTGATCAAACTGCAGCTTGCCCGGCTGGCATTACAATTCCATTCGCGGCGTTGCGCCCGCCATCACGGCTGCGTGAAGCGGGCTTAGAAACGGAACGGGAGGCGTCGATGATCCTGCAAGCGATCCGGACATTTGCATTGGCCATATGTGCATTGACCATATGCGTCTTGATGCCGATCGGCGCGAACGCACAGGCGCCAGCGCCCACCCCGGCCGCGGCTCCGGCAGCCGCCAATCTCCTGAAACCCGCCGAGCTCGATCAGCTGGTCGCGCCGATCGCGCTTTATCCGGATCCCTTGCTCGCCCAGGTGCTGATGGCCTCGGCCTATCCGCTCGACATCGTGCAGGCCGAGCGTTGGCTTGAAGGGAACAAAAATCTCAAGGGCGATGCATTGAAGGCGGCGGTCGACAAGCAGCCATGGGACGACAGCATCAAATCCTTGGTCGCCACGCCGGACGTGCTGCAGTTGATGAGCTCGAAACTCGACTGGACGCAGAAGCTCGGCGATGCGGTCGTTGCCCAGCAGGCCGACGTGATGGACGCGATCCAGCGCTTGCGCACCAAGGCGCAAGCCAACAACAAGCTGCAATCGACCAAGGAGCAGAAAGTCTCGGTCCAGCAAGTCAACAACAGGCAGTACATCGCCATCGAGCCGACCGACCCCGAGATGATGTATGTCCCGTACTACGACCCCGGCGTGGTTTATGGTGATTGGCCGTATCCCGAATATCCAGCCTATTACTGGCCCGCACCCGGCTATATCGGCGCCGGCCTGCTTGCCACCGGCGTTACCTTCGGCGCCGGCTACGCGCTCGGGCGCTGGCACGGCGGAAACTACTGGGGCGGCAACTTCAACTGGAACAACAACAACATCAATGTCGGCCGGCCCGGCGGCGGTGCCGGCGCCAATTGGCGGCCCAACGTCGACCATCGTCGGCAAACTGCCGGCAATCGGGGCAACCGTGCCCAACAACTGAACTTCCGCGGCAGCGGCGGCCAGCAGGTGATCAAGCCCGGCAGCGGCAACCGCGGCAATGTCGGCCAAAATCGTCCGGCCAACCGCCCGAGCGCCGGTGCGGGTAACAGACCAAACGCCGGGAACCGTCCAAGCGGCGGCAATCGCCCAAGCGCCGGGAACCGTCCCTCAGGCGGCGGGCAGCGGCATCACGCCGCGCAGCGACCGAGCCGGGGCGGTGGCGCGGCTAATCGCGGTGGCGGTGGTGCCCGCGCCGCTCACCGTGGCGGTGGCGGCGGTGGCGCAGCGATGCGGGCGCATGGCGGTGGCGGCATGCGTGGTGGCGGTGGCGGCATGCGCGGTGGCGGCGGTGGCGCTCGCGGCGGCGGCGGTGGCGGTCGCGGCGGTGGCGGGCGTCGATCCGACATCAGACTCAAGCACGACATCGTCCTGCTCGGCTATCTCGATGACGGTCTTGGCTTCTATCGGTTCAGCTACAACGGCAGCCAGCGGACCTATGTGGGCGTCATGGCGCAGGAGGTGCAGCAGATCGCGCCCCAAGCTGTCGCGCGCGGCGGCGACGGCTATCTGACGGTGAACTATGACAAGCTCGGCCTGCCGTTCGAGAGCTACAGCCACTGGCTCAAAGCGGGATCCCACCTGCCCGCCACCAAGCCGCAGCTGCAGTGAGCGGAGACGAGATTTGCAATCATTGAGCTCGCCGTCCGGTGCAAGGGAACTGAGACGGCGAGACCTCTCAAGCCATCGCATTACCGCGCCCACGGCGCACCCATACTGGCATTCGATTGGAGACAGGGATGGCGAACAAGACGCGCGTTGACGGCGGCAAGGACGGCAAATCCGAGAAGATGCAGCGCAAGGTCTACGAAAAGGAGCTTCGCAAGCTGCAAGTCGAGCTTTGCCGCCTGCAGGACTGGGTCAAGGCCACGGGCGCCCGCATCATCATCGTTTTCGAAGGGCGTGACGCCGCCGGCAAAGGCGGCACCATCAAGGCGCTCAGCGAACGCGTCAGCCCGCGGGTGTTCCGGGTCACGGCGCTACCGACGCCGTCGGACCGCGAAAAAAGCCAGATGTTCATTCAGCGCTACGTCGAACGCTTTCCCGCCGCGGGCGAGATCATCATATTCGATCGCAGCTGGTACAATCGCGCCGGCGTCGAATACGTGATGGGCTTCGTCTCCAAGGAAGCGCACCGCCGTTTCCTCACCCGCTGCCCGGAAATCGAAAAATACATTGTCGACGGCGGCATCATTCTGATCAAGATATGGCTCGAGGTCGGCCAGGAGGAGCAGGAAAAGCGCTTCCTGAAAAGGATCAGCGATCCGCTGCGTCAATGGAAGTTAAGCCCGATGGATCTGGAATCGTATCGACGCTGGTACGATTACTCAAAGGCGCGGGACCTGATGCTCGAAGCCACCGACGTCAAGCATGCGCCCTGGCATATCGTGCGCACCGACGACAAGCGTCGCGGCCGGCTCAATTGCATCGCCCATATCCTGTCGGTGATTCCGTACAAAAAGGTCGCGCACGACAAGGTCAAGCTGCCGAAGCGATCCCACAAAGGCAAATACGACGACATCGCGGCGATCAAGGGACGGCACTTCGCAAAAAGCCGATATTGAGCCGCTACCGCGTCGCGGCTCTGCGCTGGCTGGCAAGCGGCCGAAACGGGACCGGCGGCGCGCCGTCGCTTTCAGCGAGCCCGAATAGCTGGGCGATCTCCCGCAGCCGTTCGTCATCCTTGTCGGACAACGGACCCCGCGCGGTCAACACGGTCTTGACGAGATCAAAAGCTTCGCGGCGGGGTGCAGTCTCGGCGGGCAGCATCGATGGAATGGCCGCCAACGCCGCGTCGGTATCGAGCAACAGCATGTTGAACTGCTCGCGGACCAGCGCCTTGAAGGCAGCCAGCGGCATATCGCCATGCGCCGCGCGAATGCGCTGCACCGCCTCGAAGCCGCGCTCGTCGACACCGCTTCGCGTCATGCCGACATAGAGGAGGACGCGGATCACGGCCTCGCGCAAGCCGCCTGCCGGGATGCGCGACCTGATTTCCGCGATACGCCGCTCGAGCAGGCCTTGATGCAACGGGTTCTTGCCCATTTTCCGCGACGCCAAGAGCCCCGAGCGGTCGATGCCGACCGTGGCTTGAAGCACCGGCGAACCATAGACCGCCAGGAACAAGCGCTCGGCAACCGTCTCGTTCACCTGCCGCCAGCCATCGAGCATGGCCACGATCTGCCGCGACACTTGTTCCTGCATCGCGACAAACGGATTATCGTCGGCGACCGACATTCGGTGGCCGCGCACTGTTTCGGCAAATTTTGCAATCGGCGCCATCATCGGATTGGCGTCGGAGAAGAGCGTATACTGCCATCGCAAAGGATGCAGCTCTTTGAGCCAGTCCGCCATGACCGGGTTCACCGCGGCGCGCACCGCCGGCTGAACGAAGCTGCGATAAAGCGCGAGATTGATATCCGACACGCGGGCGGCCGTCGCGAACCTGCGCTCGTCGGCGGCATCGTTGCCGCCTAGCGCGCGGATGTCGTCCAGCGTTCGCGCCTCACACCGCATGACCCAGTTTCCGGTGACGAGATCGGGATTGGCGGTGTCGTCGGCCTTCGATTCGAAGACGGCTTCGTAGAGACCCGACGGCAACGTGTCGATGAGATCGATATTGCTCGAGAACTCATCGTGCTGTTTCTTGGCGACGCCGCCGGAGACGAAAATGCCGAGATGGCCGACGCTCTCGTGGATGGTATAGACGATGGTCTGGCCGTGGCAGCGGATGTCGTCGACGCTGTCGTAGAGATCGAGAATCCAACCCAGCGCCTGTTGCGGCGGCGTGATGTTGTCACCTTTGGAGCAAAACACGACGATTGGCGAGCGGATATTGCGCAAATCGACCGTGACGCGGTCCGAGGTCTGAATCCGCCCCGCCGCGAGATTGTTGCCAACGAACAGCTCGTCGACGATGAATTGAATCTCTTCGGCGTTCAAAGCGACGTGTCCGCCCCACCAGCGCTCGAATCCCAGATAGCGCTCCGCTTCCGTATCGATCTTTGAATAGAGGTTGTATTGCTTGGTCCAATAGGTGTTCGCCGGATTCTGGCTCTCGAAATTCTGCACCAGCCAGGCGCCGTCGAAGCGGCCGTGACCCATGTCACCGGCAAAGGCGGTCAGCCAACTACCGCCTAGCAGGCCGCCGCTGTAACGCATCGGATTGTGGCCGCGCACCCCGGCCCAATAGGACAGTGGCGCGCCGGCGACGATGATCGGGCCGAACAGTTCGGGCCGTATCGCCGCCAGCATCATGATCGCCCAGCCGGCCTGACAATTGCCGATCACACAAGGCTTGCCATCGGCGTCGGAATGCAGGTCGATGACTTTTTCCAAAAAAATCGCTTCGGCGCGGGCGATGTCCTCGATGGTTTGGCCTGGCATCGGCTCAGGAAGGAAGCCGATGAAATAGCAAGGATGCCCGGCCTTGAAGGCGACGCCGATTTCACTGTCGGCCTTGAAGCCACCGATGCCCGGGCCATGCCCAGCGCGCGGATCGACCACCACGAAGGGACGGCGCGTCGGGTCCAGTTCGACGCCTCGCGGCGGAATGACCCTGACGAGCCCATAATTGACCGGCCGCTCGAAAGTGCGACCGTCAAGTATGAGTTCGACTTCGTAGTCGAGGACATGCGGCGCCGTCTCGGCGAGATGCGCGCGGTATTGGTTGCCGCGCTGCCGCATGACGTCCCAGAACAGCACCGTCCGCTGCGCCGCATCGATCATATAGTCGGCCGCAGGAGCAAACGGGCCGAAGAACGGCGCAAATGCGCTGGCCGACGATTGGGCAACGTGATCGGATGCCATGACGTTGCTCCTTCATTCGATTTTTCGCGGTGTTTACCCGCCGAAGCTGCCGGGCGCGGCGCGCGCCATAACAAGAGGCGGCACACCGGCGTTCGTCATGCCACTGTCATCTGCGACTTTGGCCGCGCAGTGTCCGCGCTGGCAGTCTAGGCAGAAAAGATTGCCCGACTTTGACCTAGGTCAATCAAGCCGCGGCCGCGCGTAGTAATGGACCGGCGTAGGAGCGAGGTACAATGATCCCCAAGGCGAAAGCCGCGATTCTCGAAGGTAAGAAAGGCCTAGTCGTCGGCATTGCCAACGAGAACTCGATCGCCTGGGGATGCGCCAAGGCCTTTCGCGCCTTCGGCGCCGAGCTGGCGGTCACCTATCTCAACGACAAAGCGAAGAAATTCGTCGAGCCGCTGGCGCGCGAGCTCAAAGCCCCGATCGTCATGCCGCTCGACGTCACCGTCGAAGGGCAGATGGAGGCGGTGTTCGCGCGCATTGCCGACACCTGGGGCGAGCTCGACTTCGTCGTGCACTCCATCGCCTTCTCGCCCAAAGACGCGTTGCAGGGGCGCGTCGTCGACGTGTCGCGCGACGGCTTTCTCAAGACCATGGACGTGTCGTGCTGGACGTTCATGCGCATGGCGCATCTGGCGGAGCCGTTGATGCGGCGGGGCGGAACGCTGTTCACGATGACGTATTACGGCAGCCAGATGGTCGTCAAAAACTACAACGTCATGGGCGTCGCCAAGGCGGCGCTGGAATGCGCGGTGCGGTACATGGCGGCAGAGCTCGGCCCGAAAGGCATCCGGGTCCATGCCATTTCTCCCGGACCGCTGGCGACGCGCGCCGCATCCGGCATACCCGAGTTCGATGCCCTGCTCGACAAGGCGAAGAGCAAAGCGCCGACGCGCAGCCTTGTCAGCATCGACGATGTCGGCGTCGCCACCGCCTTCCTCGCGCACGACGCCGCCCGTCTCATTACCGGCGAGACGCTCTATATCGATGGCGGCTATCACATCATCGATTAAAGGAGGTGCGGAAGCCGCCTACGTCCAGCTCATTGCGAAATGGGCGTCAGGCCTTCTTCATCGCGAGGGCGTCGCGCACGCGCTCCGGCGTCAAAGGGTATCGCGTGAGCCTGATACCGGTTGCGTCGAAAAACGCATTGGCGATCGCCGCCCCCGCGGCACCCATCACCTCTTCGCCGGCTCCCGTCGAAGGCTCGTTGATTCTTTGAACGACGACCGGCGTACAGTTCGGATGCTCCGCAAAGCGCAGAACAGGGTAACTCACCCAGTCGACGCTGGTGACACCCGTGCTGTCGAAGGTCACCTCTTCCTTCAGCATCCGGCTCGTGGCCTGGATCATCATGCCGACGATCTGGTTCTCGACCAGGGCCGGATTCACCGCCAAGCCGCAGTCGAGCGCGCCGTACAGCTGCTTGGCGACGATATTGCCGGTGCGCCTGTCCACCTCGATCTCTGCCACAGCGGCGCCGTAGGACACGTGGTGGGTCCCGACGGCAATACCTCTACCGGTCACGACGTCGGCATCGAACAACTGCGATGCCGCGACCCGCGGCGTCCAGCCGGCAGCCTTCGCGGCAGCCTCGAGCACGCCGCGCCAACGACTATCGCCCATGTTTTTGCGTCGGAACTCCAGCGGATCCATTTTCGCCGCGTGCGCCAGGTCGTCGATCGTCTGTTCCGATGCGAATGACAACGCCATATCGAGCGGCGACCGCAACGGCGAGCCCTTCAGCAGCCCCACCATCGGAATGGCATGGCTGACCACGCGGCGGTTGGGCACGCGATACATCGACCCGGTGCTGATCCGATTGACGACGATCGAGAAAGAGCCGGCGGTGCGTTCTGCAGGCGCCGTCTGCATCGCCAGTTCGGTCGATGTTTCGTTCACGTGCCAGCCGTGCTGCCAGCCGTCATAGGTGTAGGCGACGATCCTTCCCTCGGCATCGATGCCGGCACGTACCTGGGCGACCTGCGCCGGGCCGTAATTGTCCCAGCCGAGCTCGTCCCAGCGCATGAATTGCACGCGCACCGGCCGCCCTGCAGCCTGCGACATGACTGCGGCGGCCTGGGGCGCGTCCTCATAGCAGCTGTGGCCGTAGGTGCCCGAGCCTTCGTAGTACTGCACCCGCACGCGGTCCACCGGCATGCCAAGCAGGGCCGCGAGCATTTTGCGCGACGCGTAGATGTCCTGCGTCGAGCACAGCACGAGTGCTTGATCGGGCCCCACATCCGCGATCGCGCAGTTGGGACCGAACGGCGCGTGGGCTTGATACGGGGAAAAGTAGGTCGCCGACGACACGTAGGTGGCTTTGCCAAAGGCCGCCTCCGGATCCCCGATGTCCACCACAACGGTATCGGTGGACTTCGTGGCGCGCAGCACCTCCGGCAGCTTCGTCATATCCGGCAGCGAGGGCGTCTCCTGCCATTGGACCTTAACCTGCTGCGCGGCGCGCACCGCATCCCACTCGCTTTCGGCCACCACGCCAAGAAAGTCGCCGCGGCGGACAATCCGTGCTCCTGGGATGTCCTTGATCGAAGCTTCGTCGACGGCGAGCGGTGCCGCGCGGGTGCCGTAGGCACGCTGGCCACGCGGGCGCACAACCCGGCCGTGGAGCATGTTGGCGACACGCACGTGCTGCATGTGCGTGTAGGTGCCGTCAACTTTGGCCGGCATATCCACCCGCGGCACGCGCATGCCGACGAGCTTGTACTCGCTCGCAGGCTTCCGCGGCGCCGTACCGGTGAACTTGATAGCGAAAGGCTTATCGCCGACCAGCTCGCCATAACTCACCGAGCGGTTCGGTTCGCCATCGATCGACACCACCCCGCGCGCGACAACCAGGCTGCCGATTTGGACACCGAGGCGTTGCGAGGCCTTTTGCAGAAGCGCCAAGCGGGCCTCGGCTGCCGCCGCCCGCACCTGTGGGCCGCCGCGCTCGATCGAGGAGCTCGAGCTGGTGGCGCCCTGCTCAGGCGTTACGTTGGTATCGAGCCGCACGCTCGAAAGCTGGCTCATGTCCAGGTCGAGCTCTTCGCCGGCGATCTGCAGCAATCCCGTCGTGTTGCCCTGCCCCAGCTCGCACTTGCCGAAATAAAGCGTTGCGGTGTTGTCGCCGTGGATTGCGATCCAGGTGTCGATGGCATTGGGATCCGGGGGTCCGGCGACGTCTCCCCGCGCGTGACCGGCCGGTGCGGCCAGCCCAGGTGCACCGGCGAGACTGAAGCCGACGATCAACGCGCCGCCGGCCTTCAGAACGCCCCGGCGGGACAGCGGCAGGTTCCGTTCGGGCGCATTCATGGCGTGCCTCCCGAAACGGCCCGCGACGCGACCTGGATCGCCTTCATGATCCGCGGATAGGTCCCGCAGCGGCAGAGGTGACCGTTCATCGTGCGGCGGATGTCGGCTTCGGTTGGCTTTGGATTGTTTGCCAGAAGCTCGGCGCCCTTGATGGTCATGCCGTTGAAGCAGTAGCCGCAGTGAAGTACCTGCTCGTCGATGAATGCCTGCTGCAGCGGATGCAGCGCCGGAACATCCTTGAGACCCTTCTTGAGCGCGTACCAGGCCGGCAGGCCCTCGAGTGTCGTGATGGCGCGATCGGCCACTGCCGCGACCGGCGTGACGCAGGAGCGGATTTCCTTGTCGTCGGCAAGCACCGAGCAGGATCCGCACTGCGCCAGTCCGCAGCCGAAGCGAGGCCCGTGCAGCTGCATCTCGTTCGTCAGGACGTAGAGCAAGGGCGTGTCTGGACTCGATGCGACGGGCCATGCCTTGCCGTTGACGGTTATCTTGAGATTGCTTGCCATGCCCTGCCTCCGGCTGGATTTGTGTTCAAGGGCAGTCGATGCCGTGAGCGTAGCCAGCGGAGTGAGACGTCACAATGGGCACGTTCAACCGTATTCCTTCCGAGAAAGGCGCTTATCGGAAGGGTGTCGCGAGGCAAATTCACATCCACCGGGCTTACCGACGGCGTCCACACCGCAGGCGGAATATTTGCCAGTCGGTGGAGCATGGCCTTCCCTTTCCGTCAGCACGAAGTCAGCTCGGGGCGATCGACTGGTCTATCCGGACTAAAAGGCCCGATAGAGATCAAAGCTGATCCTGTCGATAGATATTTCCCGCATGACGGACAAATGCTCCGCGACTTGCGCGGCGCTAGCCGCCTCAAAACGCTACCGAGGCGCTGCATCACGAAAAACCCTAGTTTTTCGATGGTTAGCGCCGGGAATTCCGGCATAGAATGAAATGAAGGTCCGCATAGTCGGACCAATTGGGAGGCCAACATGATGAGGGCCTTGCTTATCGCATCGCTTTGCGCTGGGTGGGTGCTGCACGGCGCCGATTTTGCGCGCGCGCAGACCTATCCCAACAAAGAACCGATCAAAGTGATCGTACCCTTCCCGCCGGGCGGACCGACCGACGGCATGGCACGCATCATCTCCGATCGGCTGGCAACGGTGCTCGGCCAGAGCATCGTGATCGAAAATCGCGGCGGCGCCGGCGGCAGCATTGGCGGTAAGTTCGTCGCCGCCGCCGATCCCGATGGCTACACTCTCTTGATGACTCCGGGTGGGTCGCTGACGACCGGCCCGGCCGTAAACCCCGACATCGGCTACGATCCGGTCAAGGTATTTGCGTCGGTCTGCCAGCTGATCGAGACGCCACTGATCATCTCGGTGCACCCGGACCTGCCCGCGAAATCAATGGCCGAGGTCGTGGCCTATGCCAAGGCCAATCCGGGCAAGATCCGCTGGGGCTCCCAAGGCTTCGGCACCGCGCCGCACCTGCTCGCCGAAATGTTCAAGCTCGAAGCCGGCATCAACATCCTGCACGTGCCCTATCGCGGAACCGGGCCCATGCTCAACGCCATTCTGGCCAACGAGGTGCAGATCATCGCCGATCCCAGCACCACCAGCCTGCCCTACATCGAGGACGGCAAGCTGCGCCCGATTGCGATCGCCGGCAACGTGCGCCATCCGAAATTGCCCAACGTGCCGACCGTGGTCGAGGCTGGCTTTCCCAAGTTGCAGGCGCCTTTTTGGCTCGCAGTGGTGGCGCCCGCTGGGACTCCACCCGCCATCATCGGCAAGCTCAACAGCGCATTCCACCAAGCGCTCGCCGCGCCTGAGACCCGCGCGCGGCTTGACGCACTCGGCGCCGAGATCAAGATCGGTACCCCGCAGGATCTCGACAAGATGCTCGCAGCGGAGCGCGCGCAGTGGACCGCAGTCGTCAAGGCGGCGAATATCAAGATGGAATGAGATTTCACATGTGCGGCCCCCGAGCCCGCGTCAAACCTTCGTCCGCGTCAGCAGCGAAATTCCATGACCACATTCCGTAGCGACACGCCCGCCGAAGCCGAGTTCCGCACGAACGTGCGGACCTGGCTGGAGGCTAATCTGCCGACTGCTCTGCGGGGGCGCACGGCGCGGCCACCGCCAGCGGAGCTGATGCCCTGGTATCAGACGCTGTCACGGAAAGGCTGGATCGCGCCGCATTGGCCCAGGGCGTACGGCGGCATGGGCGCCACCTTGAACGAACAGATCATTATGACCGAGGAACTGGCGCGCGTCGGCGCCCCGCAGATGCCGGCTCAAGGTCTCAATCACATCGGCCCGATCCTGATCGAATTTGGATCCGACGCTCAGAAGGCCCGACATCTGCCGCCCATCATTGCCGGTACGGTGATCTGGGCGCAGGGCTATTCAGAGCCCGGCGCCGGCTCCGATCTCGCCAGCTTGGCCACCCGGGCAACGCGCGAAGGCGATCATTTCGTGGTCCAGGGGCAAAAAATATGGACCACATGGGGCCATCATTCGGACTGGATGTTCGCATTGGTGCGCACCGACCCGCAGGCCCAGCCGCGGCACGCCGGCATCAGTTTCCTGCTGATCGATCTGCACAGCCCCGGCATCACGATCAGACCGATCAAGACGATCGCGGGCGACGATGAATTCAGTGAAGTGTTTTTCGACAACGTCAACGTGCCCGCAGAAAATCTGGTCGGTCAGCTGAACGACGGCTGGCGCATCGCCAACGCGCTGTTGGAACACGAGCGCATAGGGACATCAAACCCCCAATATGCAATGATGGCGCTTGATCGCATCAAAATGATCGCGCGCGCCTCCGGGATCCTGTCGGATCCGTCCTTCCAGGACCGTCTTGCGGCGGCCAGTATCAATGTCACGGCGTTGTCGGCGCTATTCAGCCATGCGGTGGAACTCGCCAATCAAAAGCAGAGTCCCGGGCCGGAATCGTCGATTATCAAGATTTTCGGCTCCGAGCTTCTCCAATCGCTCAATGACCTGTTGATAGAAGCGGCAGGCAGCCACGCGGCTGCGGAAAAACCGATCATGACCGAATTCGGCACGGCGGAAGTGTCAGCGTCTTTCCTTCAGGTGCGGCGCGCGACAATCTATGGCGGCTCCTCGGAGATCCAGCGCAACATCGTTGCCCGCCGCGTCCTCAACCTGCCGAATTGATATGTCGAAGCGATTGTTGGCACCGTAGACGGTCATGGACCTTCATCTGACATCAGAGCAGATTTTGTTGCGCGACAGCGCCGCGAAATTCATCGGCGCGGCGGGGCCGAAAGTCGCGCGCGGATTTCGTGAACGCGATCGAAGTTTCGCGCCCGAGAGGCTGCGACAGGCCGCAGAGCTCGGCTGGCTTGGCATCCTTGTTCCAAATTCCGCGGATGGTCTCGGTCTTGGCCTCACTGAACTCGCTTTGGTGCTTGAACAGGCCGGACGCGGGCTTGTCTGCGAGCCGATCGGGCTGGCAGCAATCTCAGCGGCCGCGTTGGCGCAAGGGCACACCCCGCATCCGATGCTGAAAAAAGTGGTGTCAGGCACGGCCCTGGTCGTGCCGGCGCTGCAGGAGAGCGCGCACGGCGAGGATTTGCTCGAGCCGCGCACGCAAGCGGCGGAATCGGGCGGCTCGTCCTACCTCACCGGGACCAAGACCTTCGTTTGCGCCGACGGCGCGGATGGCTTCCTGGTCAGCGCCGGCGGGCGGGACGGGCCGGCGCTGTACTATGTGGCCCGTCATGCTCCAGGGAGCAGTCTAACGACAACGCAGACGGTGGACGGTCGCAAGCTTGCAACCCTCGACCTGAAGGATGCGCCCGGCGATCTCATCCCATCGCGGCAATCGTCGCGCAGCGCAGTGGAAGCGGTCACCGATCTTGCGCTCATCGCCTTGTCGGCCGAACTGCTGGGCGTGATGGAGAAAGCCCAAGAGATCACGTTCGACTATCTGCGTATCCGCAAGCAGTTCGGTAAGCCGATCGGCAGTTTCCAGGCGCTGCAGCATCAAGCGGTCAACATCTATATCCGTACCGAAACGACGCGGTCGCTGCTCTATCAGGTCGCGGCCAACAACGACCCCTATCGCATCGATCCGGCACTCGCCGCATCCGTGAAGGCCAAGGCGTCGGAAGATGCCATGTTCGTCACCCAGGCTTGCATCCAGCTTCACGGCGCGATCGGCTTCACCGACGAGCACGACATCGGCCTCTATCTCAAGCGGGCCTTGCTGCTGTCATCGCTGTTCGGCAACGCTGCTGCGCAACGGCGCCGTTATGTCAAGATCGCCGGCCTGACGGTCTAGGTTGCGTAGCCGCCGTGGGCAGGATGTTTGCTAGCCGGGCCGCACCCGATATCCTCGCACCAGCGAAATTCAGCCAAACGTCAACGCGCAGCGGGAAATCGATTTGCCCCCGTTGAACCAGGAGCAGCCATGAGCGAAGAGCAAACCGTCACCTACGAACTCGAAGACGAGATCGCCCTCGTCGGATTGAACCGTCCGGACAAACGCAATTGCTTCAATCCGACCGTGATGAAGCAATTGCGCGACGCCATCGAGCGCGCCGGCGAAGAAGCCAAATGCGGCATCATCTTCGGTCATGGCGACAATTTTTGCGCCGGTCTCGACCTGCGCTGGGCCGCGGAGAACTGGAAGAACGGGCGCTCGGAACGGCTGCCGTTCCCCTTCAATCGCAATACCTATTTCGAAGCGATGGCGCGCGGCAACATCCCATTCATCGCGGCGCTGCACGGCGCAACGCTCGGCGGCGGGCTCGAAACGGCGGCGGCCGCGCATATCCGTGTCGCCGACGAAACCACGTTCTTCGGCCTGCCCGAGGGCACGCGCGGCATTTTCATTGGCGGCGGCGGCTCGGTTCGTGTGGCGCGGCTTTTGGGCTTTGCCCGCATGCAAGACATGATGCTCACCGGCCGCGTGCTCAAGCCCGATGAGGCCGAGCGCTACGGCATCGTGCAGTATATCGTGCCGAAGGGGCAGGCGATGGCGAAGGCGAAGGAGCTCGCCCTAAAAATCTGCAAGAACGCGCCGCTGTCGAATTTCGCCATCACCAACAGCCTGCCGCGGCTTCAGGATATGTCCTACGACGACGGTCTGTTCTTCGAGCGCATGGTGGCGGAATACACCCGCAGCCCCGAATCGATCGCACGACTGAATCAGTTCCTCGACAAGACCGCGCCAAGGGTGCGCATGCCGGAATAAGCGCGGAATAAACGTTCAAGGAGAATGGCAATGAGCTTGCGCGATAACGCGATTGTGGCCTACGCCGAAACCAAGGTGATGAAAAAGAGCGATCGTGACGTCTGGGTGCTGGGCGGCGAGATCCTTGAATCCCTTCTCGACAAAACCGGGTTCGAGAAAAAGGAAATAGACGCTCTGGTGATGTCCGGCCTCACCGGCACCGGCGGCGCCAGCATGTTCTGGGCGCAGAGCACCTGCGACATGCTCGGCCTCGAAGTCGGCTTCTGCGAGCAGGTGCACACCGGCGGTTGCTCGGCCATTGGCGCCGTCGCGCGCGCCGCGGCGGCGATCGACGCCGGCATGTGCGAGGTCGCGCTGTGCCTGTTCGCCGACACCCATGTGCGCGAGCACAACGGCCGCAACGATCGCAACTATCGTCGCGATTGGACGGAGCCTTATGGCCTGTTGGGACCGCCCGGCGCCTTCGGCCTGCTGCAGCGCAGCTACGATGCGAAATATAGCGTCGATCTGCGAGCGCTGGGCAAGCTCGCGGTGACGCAGCGCAATCACGCCATCATGAACGAAAACGCCTGCGAAGAGCTGCGCGTGCCGATCACGGTGGAGGACTATCTGAACTCACGCATCATCGCCGATCCGATTCGGCTCCTCGACTGCGTGATGCTGGCCGACGGCGCTGCCGGCGTCATCGTCACCAGCCGCAAGCGCGCCAAAGAGAAAGGACTGAACAAATGCGTCATCCCGATCGGCTATGCCGAGCGCACCAACTTCCTCGGCGGCGAGAATTTGGTGGACGTGACGCGCAGCGGCCACGAGATCGCCGGCAAGAAGGCGCTCGCGGCGGCGGGCATGAACATCAAGGACGTCCGCTCGTTCCACCCGTACGACGACTTCCTGATTGCCATCGTCATCCAGTTCGAGGCGTTCGGCTTCTGCAAGCCGGGCGAGGGCATGGCGTTCGTCCGCGGCACCGACCTGTCCTACACGGGCACGCTGCCGATGAATACCGGCGGCGGGCAGATCTCGGCCGGCCAAGCGGCTTGCTCGTCGCACAACTTGATCGAGGCGGTGCGGCAGCTCATGGGCGAAGCCGGCCAACGCCAAGTCAAGGATACCGCCAACGCGCTGGTGACCGGCATCGGCTGGATTAATTACGGACGCAACTGGGGCTCGAGCGCCGCGCTCGCGCTGGTCCCGAACCAATAGAGGGCATCATGTCTGTCACATTGAACGATACGCTCGGCGTCAAGCGCGACATCAAGCATTATGATTTCGGCATGCCGTTCTGGGAGGCGACGAAGCAAAAGAAGCTCGTGATCCAGTACTGCAAGACGGCGCAGAAATATCAGCACTTCCCTCGCCCGGTCAGCATTTTCACCGGCCGCCGCCGCGACATCGAATGGCGCGAGGTGTCGGGCAAAGGCACGGTGTTCTCCTTCACCATTGCGCACCGCGGGCCTCCAGCCTTCCAGGGCGCCGAGCCTTATGCCATCGCCAGCGTCACACTCGACGTCGGCGTCAACGTCATCGCCGACGTCGTCAATTGTACGGCCGAGGAATTGAAAGTCGGCATGAAGGTCAAGCCGTACTGGCATCCGCTGGCCAACGGTGAGCACCTCTTGATGTGGCAGCCCGACAAGGACGCGGCAAAGGACGCGGCATGAGTGGACCGCAAGACGCCCGCGGCCCGGAGGCGGTCGCAAGGTTCTTGCGGCCGCGCTCGGTCGCAATTATCGGAATATCGACGCGGGAAGGCAGCGCCGGCCAGATCATTCTGCAATGTCTGAAGGTCAACAACTTCAAGGGTGACATCTATCTGGTCGGCCGGACTGACGAGCCCATCGATGGCCGCCCGGTACTGAAGAGTCCCGACGAACTGCCGGAAGGCGTGGAACTCGCTGTATTCACGCTACCGGCCGCTGCGGTGCGCGAGGCGATTGAGTCCTGTGCGCGCCGCAAGGTCCGCTCTGCCTTGGTGTTCGCCGCGGGCTTTGCCGAGGTCGGCGATCGCGCCACACAGGACGCCGTCACCGCCACCGCACGGGCCGCTGGGCTCGCCGTTGTCGGGCCTAACTGCCTCGGCGTTACCAACAACGTCGATGGCATGATGTTGCACATGCTGTATGCGCGCCAGGCGCTGCGCGGCGTCGAGGATGGCGTCGCCTTCGTCGGCCAAAGCGGCGGCGTGCTCGGCCACTTCCAGCGCGCCACCGACGGTCTCGGCCTTCCCCTCTCCTACGTCATCTCGACCGGCAACGAAGCCGGACTCGAAACCACCGACTTCCTCGAGTTCCTCGTCGACGATCGCGCGACCCGCGTGATCGCGCTCTACTGCGAGGAGATCAGACGACCCCAGGAGTTTCTTGCTGCCGTCAGGCGCGCCCGTCGCGCCGGCAAGCCGGTCGTGTTGATGCAGGCGGGCCGCAGCGCCAAGGCCCGCAAAGCGGCGCAATCGCACACCGGCGCGCTGATCGGCGACTTCGCCACGATGCGAACCCAGGTCGAGGACGCCGGCGCGGTGGTGGTTGCGACCATGGACGAGATGATGGACCTGGTGGCAATCCTGCAACGCTTTCCGACGCCGCCCACCAAGGGGCCCGGCATCCTCACCGCATCGGGCGCTTACGTGGGACTGACCAACGATTTCGCCGAGGAGATCGACCTGGAGGTGCCCGAGCTCGAGCCGGCGACGTTAAAGAAGATCGGCGAAACGCTGCCCTCATACGGCAACTACGGCAACCCGCTCGATACCACGGCCGGATTCGCACCGCCCATGCTTGCTGTCGTGACCAAGGCGCTGATCGACGATCCCAATGTGGGAATGCTGTTCATTTCATTTCCGATCAACACGGCTATTCCGGTACGGGCCTTCAACGCGGGCATGGCACACTCGTCCAAGCCAAAGGTGATGGTCGCGCTTGGCGACACCTGGCAACTCGGCGCCGACGTGAATGAAGAAGTGAAGGAAAGCCCGGCTGTGTTTTCCCGCTCGTCCGACCGCATGCTCCGGGCGATCGCGCTCTACACCAAATACGGTCGCTCGCTCGCCCGCACGCGTATTACCGCCACATCCGCGTCATTCGCCGGATTGCCCAAGCTCGGCAAGGGTGCTCAACCCGAATGGCTTGGAAAAAAGCTGCTTGCCGCGGCCGGCATTCGCGTGCCCGACGGCGAGCTGGCGCGCTCGATGGACGAAGCCGCGGCAGTGGCCAGGCGGATTGGCTATCCGGTGGTGCTGAAGGCCCAGGCTGCGGCACTGCCTCACAAGACCGAAGCCGGCGGCGTCGCGCTCAATCTGGCCGAGGAGGCCGCACTTCGCGCGGCCTGGGACGTGATGATGCGGAACGTCCAACGTGCCGCGCCCGATGTCAGCATCGAAGGCGTGCTGGTCGAGAAAATGTCGCCCAAGGGCGTCGAGCTCATGGTGGGCGCCAAGCGCGATCCTGGCTGGGGCACGGTGCTGCTCCTGGGCCTCGGCGGCATCTGGGTCGAGGCGTTGGGCGATGTGCAGGTGGTGCCGGGCAACGCCGATGCAACACAGATTCTCGAAGCCCTAGGTAAGCTCCGCTCCGCCAAGCTCCTGGCCGGCGTCCGTGGCGCGCCGCCCGTCGACGTCGACGCCGTAGTGCAGGCTGTGATGGCGATCGGCCGGCTGATGCAGGCGGTCCCCGAACTGACCGAGATCGATGTCAACCCACTGATGGCGCATCCCAAGGGACAGGGAGCGACTGCGCTGGATGCATTGATTGTCACAGACTGTGACGGTTGAACACTGCTCTAACCCGAGGTTATTTCCGATCGCCACGTTGCGGCCATCGGCGTAACCGGCTTCGCCGAGCCCGCCGGGAAATGCCGCCAACATCCGCGCATAACCCTGGGCAGAACCGGCATTGAGAAAACCAATCACCGGCATCGCTGACTGCTGCGCGCGCGCCGCGAGCGGCCAGGCGATGGCAGCGCCGGCAGCGGCGATGAATTCTCGTCGTTTCATGGACCGCCCCAGGCTACGCGGTGCATCTCACTCGACCACTTCGTCGGCGCGGGCAATCACTGTTCCCGGTATGGTGATGCCGAGCGACTTTGCAGTCTTAAGATTGACCGCCAGCTCGAAAACCGTGGGCAATTGCACTGGCAGATCCGCAGGATTGGCGCCCTTCAAAATGCGATCAACATAGTCTCCGGCGCGACGAAACAGATCCGTAATATCGACCCCGTAAGAAACCAGGCCGCCTGCCCCGACCATATAACGGTAGGGGTAGATCGTCGGAACGCGATTACGCGCGGCCGCCGTTATGATCACGTCGAGAGTACTTCGCTTTGCCGTAAAGACGTCCACCAGTACGACCACTCCGGTATCCTGCCGGGCGCCCAGTTCCGCGAAGATGCGCTCGATGTCGCCGGGGGTGTGAACAGTGGCGGTCGTCGGATCGATAGCCGAAGCTCTCGCGGCGGACTCGAAAGGCTGCAGGAAATAGTTGAAGAATGGCGCGGTCTCCGGATTGAACAAGAGCGCTGCACGGCTGAGATGCGGCACGACTTCCTTGAGCAGTTCGATCCATTTTCCGCTCAACGACGATTCGACATTGATGAATCCCGTAATATTGCCGCCCGGGCGCGGAAGACTGTTGACGAATCCGCTGCCGACGGGGTCGGAAACGACAACGAAGACGATTGGAACGGTTTTCGTTTCCCGCTGCAGCGCTTCGATGACGGGAGTGGTCTGGCCAACGATCAAATCGGGCTTAAGAGCCACAAGCTCTTTGGCAAACGTCGTCATGCGCCCCACGTCGGCTGCGGCCCAGCGGTAATCGATCGCAATGTTGCGGCCGACGTTCCAGCCGAGGTCCTGCAGCGCTTTGGTGAACTTGGCCAAGGCAGCTGCCGCTTGCGGGTCGCTCTCGGCGTTTCCCAACAGCACGCCGATCCGACGCATGCCGCTGGGCTGCTGCGCGCGCGCCGCGAGCGGCCACGTCGCCGTGCTGCCGACAAGCGCGATGAACTCCCGCCGCTTCATATTAAGCCGCTCCGCTCCTCCGGCTTTGCCGTTCGCCCAAGAAAAACGTTTCCATCATTCCCTTGCCTTTAACTTCGATGCTGCCGCGCGCTTCGAAATCGAAGCGGTCGTCCAACAAGGCGCGCGTCGCGGCCGAGATCTGGACGCGGCCGGGCACGGAGTGGGATTCCATGCGGCTTGCGGTGTTGACCGTATCGCCCCAGACGTCATAGGCGAATTTGTGCGTGCCGATGACGCCGGCGACGATCGGGCCGGAGTGGACGCCGATCCGGGCTTGCAGCTTCAGGCCGGTCGCGGCGGCGATCGCATTCACCTCATCGAGCATGCGCAGCGACAGCGCGGCGATGCGCGTCGCATGGTCGGCTTGCGCTTCGGGAATCCCCGCCGCCACCATATAGGCGTCGCCGATGGTCTTGATCTTTTCCACCCCCTGCTCTGCCGCCAGGCGGTCGAAGCCGGAAAAGATTTGGCTCAGAAAATCGATCACCTGATCGGCCGACAGTTCATGGCTGAGCGCGGTGAAGCCGACCAGGTCGCAAAACAGGATGGTGGCTTCCGCGACCCTGTCGGCGATCACCACCTCGCCGCTGCGCATGCGATCGACGATGCTTTGCGGCAAAATGTTCAAAAGCAGCGTCTCCGACCGGCGCTTTTCCTGTTCCAGCTCGGCGATGAATTTTTTCTCGCGGTCGCGCAGCCATTTTTTTTCCAGCGAAGCGCCGACGCGCGCTTGCAACAGCGTCGGATTGAACGGCTTATTCAGATAATCCTCGGCGCCGGCCTCGATGCAGCGCACGACGCTGTCGATTTCGTCGAGCGCGGAAATGATGATCACGGGAATGTCCTTGGTCAGGTCCGTCGCCTTGAGCCGGCGCAAAACCTCAAAGCCGCTCATTTCCGGCATGATGAGATCGAGCAGCACCAGATCGAATTCCCGCTCCGCGACAAGCTTTAGCGCGGCCGCGCCGGTCGCCGCGGTGACCACCGTGTGGCCCTCCCGCGTCAGCCGGCGTTCCAGCACGTCGCGGTTGGCGGCATTGTCGTCGACCACGAGGATCGCGCTCGCTTGCATCGTCTCGTGCAATTCGCCGCCCAACGGCAACGGCGCCACGGTGCGCAACACATCGGCGACGACGTCGAGCTCCTTGGCGCGGCCATCGGCGCCGTCTGCGCCGTCACCCTGCTGCCGCGCCAGCGCCACCATGGCGTCGATCTGGCCGAGCAATTGGTCGGCGGATTCCTTGAGCTTGGCGAGATCCGCGCGCAGCGGATGCTCGCCGTCGGCCTCCATATCCTCGATCAACAGCTCGCTATAGCCCTTGATGGCGTTGAGCGGGGTGCGCAAGTCATGCCGCAGCCGCCGGTGAAACGCCTCCGCGGTCTCGTCTTCCTGGCGATCCGCGGTTGAGTCGCGGATGATGCCTTTGACGAATGTGTTCAGCTGCACGCTGGCGCCGCGCATGCGGTCGAGGTCGGCGAGCATGGCGTCGAGCTGCAGCCGGCGCGCGTCCTCGATGATCATGTCGAGGAATTCGGTAACGGCAGTCGCCGGCGCCTGCACCTCCTGGCGCAGGAACGCCGTCAGGGCCCTATTCAAGCGCTCGTCTGCCGCGGTGCCCGACACAGCTGCTCCGTAACGCCGTTGGAAAATCTCAGAGGAGCATGATCTTTTCGGACCTTCCTTCGCCCGCCGAAGCGGGCTTCGTGAAGGCGGGAAACCGGTTTCCACTTTTCCGGATCATGCTCTACCCTTTCGCCGCGCCGATCAGGCGCTCGATCTTGCCGATGAGGCGGTCGAGCTCCACCGGCTTGGTGTCGTAATCGTCGCAGCCGGCCTCGATGGCCTTTTCACGGTCCCCGGCCATGGCGTGCGCCGTCAGCCCGATCACCGGCACGCTTCGGGTGGCATCATCGGCCTTGACGCGGCGCGTCGCCTCCCAGCCGTCGATGACCGGCAGGCTCATATCCATCAGGATGATGTCGGGCCGTTCGCTGCGGGCAAGATCGACGCCCTGCTGCCCGTCCATGGCGAACACCACTTGGAAGCCGCGGCGGATGAGACGCCGCGAAAGCATGTCGCGGTTCATTTCGTTGTCTTCGACCAACAAGACCTTTGCCATTTGCCGCCCTCTTTTACTTTTTTACTTATGCGTTCGCGCTGACCGCCGCGCGTACCGGCCGCCGCCGCACCGCCTCGTTGATGGCGGCGACGATATCCAGCCGCGACGCGCCGCCCTTCTCGATCACCCTGCGGGCCTGTCCCAACAGGCGCTCCCGCTCGGCAGCCGTAAGCTGTTTTGCTGTAATGACGATGACAGGGATTTCCCGCCATTGCGGGTGCGCGGCGAGCGCATCGAGCACCTCGAAACCGTCCATTTCCGGCATCATCAGGTCGAGCAAAATCACGGCCGGCGGCGGATGCTCGCCAAGCCAGTCCAAGGCCTGAACGCCGTTGTCGGCCTCGGCGACCGGCAAGCTCATCTTTTCGATGGTTTGGCGGATCATCTCGCGCGCGCCGGCATCGTCTTCGACCACCAGGACGGGACCTTCGCGGCGCACCAGGTTGTGGATGAGCGCGGTCAGTTGCGCGCGTTCGACCGGCTTGGTCAACACCTCGACGGCGCCGAGCGACAGCCCGATGCCGCGGTCCGACAGCATGGTGACGATGACGACGGGAATATCGCGCAGATCGGCGTCGGCCTTGAGCGCGCTCAGCACGTCCCAGCCGTCCGGTTTTGGCATCATCACGTCGAGCGTGATGGCGTCTGGGCGCGTCGAGCGCGCCAGACTTAAGGCTTCATCGCCGCTTGAAGCCTGCAGCAGACGATAGCCGGCGCCTTTCAGGTTGGCGCTCAGCAACTCGCGCGCGGTGGGGTCGTCGTCGACGACAAGGACCGTCGGCGCTGAATCCACCTCGACCGAGAGCGGCGGGGCATCGGTGGCCTTGGCTGGCGCCGACGCAACGGGACTGTCCGGCAGCACGATGGTAAAGGTCGAACCTTCGCCGGGCTTACTGGTGACGGTGACGTTGCCGCCGAGCAATTGGCAGAAGTTCCGTGTGATCGCCAACCCAAGCCCGGTGCCGCCGTATTTCTTGGTGGTCGAGGCATCGGCCTGGTTGAACGCCTGGAACAGCCGGCCGAGCTGCTGCTCGGTCATGCCGATGCCGGTATCGGAGACGGCAAAGCTCACCATCGGCTTGTCGGTTTCGAACCGCTTGACGTCGAGCGTCAAGCGGCCGTTCTCGGTAAACTTGCTGCCGTTGCTGAATAGATTGAGCAGGCTCTGCTTGAGCTTGGTGCGGTCGGTCCGCATGCTGCCGAGATTGTCGGCCAGGCGATATTCCAGCGCATTGCCGTTCTTCTCCGCCATCGGCACGATGATCGAGCGCACCTCTTCGAGCAGCGGCACGATCTCGACGTCCTCGAGATAGATATCCATCTTGCCGGCTTCGATCTTCGACAGATCGAGAATGTCGTTGATCAGGCCGAGCAGGTGCCGGCCGGCGCTCTCGATCTTCTTCAGATCGGTAACAAGATTGTCCTGCCCGAGATCGACGGCGTCTTCCTGCAAGATTTCGCTGTAACCGATGATGGCATTGAGCGGCGTGCGCAGCTCGTGGCTCATATTGGCGAGGAACTGCGACTTGTGCTGGCTCGCCTGCTCGAGCTGCCGGCTCTTGTCCTGGATTTCGTCGAACAGGGTTACGTTGGCGATGGCGATCACCGCCTGGTCGGCAAAGGTGGTGATCAGATCGATCTGCTGTTGCGTGAACGGCTCGACCTCCGATCGGGTCAGCAACACGGCGCCGATCGCCGCTCCCGCGCGCATGAGCGGAACGCCGAGCACGGTGCGAAAGCCGCCGACGCGCTGGGTCTCATGCTTGGCATATTCCGGATCGGCAAGGACGTCCGCAACCTGGACGGTGCGGCCTTCCAGCGCCGCCCTGCCCGACACCGACGACCGGTCGATGGCGATCGGATGGTTCTGCATATATTGCTTGAACTCATCAGATCCGTGGGCGGCGATGATGTGAAACTGACCATCGACCAGCCGCAAAATGGCCGCTTGTTCCACACGGCACAGCCGGGCTATCGACTCGACGAGGATTTCGAAGACGGTGCGCAGATCGAACGTCGAACGGCTGATGATCTTGAGCACGTCCGCCGTCGCGGTCTGCTGCTCCAGCGCCTGGCTCAGCTCGTGGGTCCGGTCTTCGACTCTTTGCTCGAGGTCGGCATAGGATTCCTGGAGCTTGCTCGCCATGTCGTTGAACTGGTCGGCCAGCGCCTCGACTTCGTCGCCGGTCCTGATGCTAATGCGCTGGCTGAGATCGCCCGAACCGATCCGCGCCGCACCCGCGCGCAACGCCTGGATCGGCACCACCATCCGCCTTGCCAGAAACATGCCGGCGATGAAGGCGAGCAGAAGCGCGCCGAACAGCACATAGCCGGTGCGCTGGATCGACGCGTAAAGCGGCGCATAGGCTTCGGCGACCGGGGTTTCGACAAAAACCAGCCAGCCGAGCGGCGTCACCTGCGCATAGGCGGTCAACACCCGGTTGCCAGTGATATCCTCGGACTCTTGCACCGCGTCGCCCGAACCGGCTGAGCGGGCACTGCGGACCTGCGCCAGCTTCGACATATCGGTATTGCGCAACACCAGGCTGATGTCGGGATGGGCGATGAGGCGGCCGTCGGCATCGACCACATAGGCGCGGCCGCGCTGGCCGACCTTGATCTTCGACACCACGTCCCAGATCAGCTTGAGATTGACTTGGGCGATGCTCACGCCGGTGTCGCGCCGCGTGCCGGCGAGCGACAGCGTCATATAGGGCTCGGACTCGCGGCGGAAATAGACCGGCCCGTAGTAGACCTTGTGGGCCACGGCCTGGGTGAATTCCGGCTTGGCCGAGTAGTCGATGCCGCTGCCGACCACATCCATGGTCAGCCGCGAGACGCGCAATTGCTCGTGGCCGGAGGCGTCGATCTGGGCGAGTTCGGTGATGGCCGGTACCTGGCGTAACAGCCGCAGCGCGTCGAAGCGGCGCTGATCCAGCGTGGAGTCCGACCACGGCAATTGCGTGGTCCAGCCGACCTGGCTGTTGATCTCGGTGATGAACTGCTCGATTTTCGACGCGGCGCCCTCGGCCTGCTCGCGCTGGATGCCGATCAGCGAGGCTTTGTGCTCCTGGTAGGAAAACCAGATCTCGAAAGCGCCGTTGGCCAAGAGCGCGAGAACGACCACGGCGACCAGCAGCGCCACATATTTGATGAACAGGCGGCTGCGCACGATCGAAGCGCCGACCGCCGGCCCGGCCTTGCCGAGACGGCCGGCCATGCGGCCCATCGGCCCGGGGTGCTGATCGGTATCCGCTTTCATTTCATTATCTTAGCACAATTGAGGAACCTGGCCGCTGCCTTTATTCGAGGACTTCGTCGGCGGTGGCAAGGAGGGTCTGCGGGAGCGCCAGGCCGAGCGATTTTGCGGTCTTGAGATTGATGACCAGCTGGAACTTGCTCGCCACCTGGACCGGCAAATTGGCCGGTTTTTCACCTCTCAGGACGCGGTCGACATAGCCGGCAGCCTGGCGGTACTCCTCGGCAACGTCGGGACCATAGGAGGCAAGCCCCCCGCCCGTTGCGAAGGTCCGCAGCGGATAAATCGCCGGCAATCGAAACTGGGCCGCCAATGCGACGAGCGAATCGCGGAGCGAAATAGTCTCCCCTATCCGCAGCGTGAGTAGCCCGCCATTCGGCGAACTGGCGAAGGCTGCGACGGCCTGCTCGATCGCGGACTTATCGGCTGCATCGATCACGCTGAGCGCAAGGCCAAGCGAGGGCGCCGCGGCTTGGATAATGGCAAATTGCGACACGGAGCCGGAATTGGCCGGGTTGTGAAAAACGCCAACCCGCGTCACGGCCGGCGCCATCTCTTTGAGGACCTGCAGCCATTTTGCCCCCAAGCCAAGTTCGGCTGGCGAGAAACCCGTGGTGTTGCCGCCCGGCCGCGCCAGACTCTCGACAAGGCCGACCGTAACCGGGTCGGTCACGGCGACGAATATGATCGGCACCTTGCGCGTCACTTGCTGCAGCGCAAGAACCGCAGGCGCCGAAGCTGCCACGATGACGTCCGGATTGAGTGCAACCAACTCTTCGGCATTCTTGCGAACATGCTCGGCATCGATCCCCCAACGGAAATCGAGCCGGATATTGCGGCCCTCGGTCCAGCCGAATTCGTCGAGCGCTTTCAGCAAGGCGGCAATCCAGCGCGTGCCGTCGGGGTCGCCCTCGGGCAAATTCATGAAGACGCCGATATGGCGCACGCGATTGTCCTGCTGCGCGCGGGCGGCAACCGGCCACGTTATTGTCAGGCCGCCGGCGAGCGCGATGAAATCGCGCCGCCTCACTCGATCACCTCATCGGCGCGCGTGATCAGCGACTGCGGCAAGGTAAGCCCGATGGCCGCGGCAGCCTTGAGATTGACCGAGAGCGTGAATTTGGCCGGCTCCTGCACCGGCAGATCGCCCGGACGCGTGCCGCGCAAGATGCGGTCGACATAGTCGGCGGCGCGGCGGAAAATATCCGGATAGTCGGACGCGTAAGCCATCAGCCCGCCGCTCGGCACGAAAATCTGGCTGCCGTAAATCGCCGGCAGCCGGTAGCGTATGACCAGCGAGACCAGAAAGTCGCGATGTTCGACGAGGAAGGTGTCGAACATGGCGATGATCCCGCCACCGGGTGTCGCCGCCGCGGCCGCAACCGCGCTTTCGAGTTCCGCGGTGCTGGTCGATGGCGCCGGCGTCACGGTGACGCCAAGAGTTTGCGCCGCCGCTTGCGCCGCGTGCAGATAGTTCTCGGCGAACGGCGCGGTCTGCGGATTGAACAACAATGTAATGTGCGCGGCGCCCGGCGCAGCCTCTTTGAGAAGCTCGAGCCATTTGCCGCCGACCGAGGCTTCAAAATTGGTAAATCCGGTGACGTTGCCGCCAGGGTGCGCCAGATTTTGCACAAAACCCGAACGGATCGGATCGCCCACCAGCACGAAAACCGTCGGCAGACCGGCGCTCATCAGTGCCGACGTTGCCGGCGTGGACCGGCTGACGACCAGATCGGGACGGCTTGAGGCGATTTCGCTTGCGGCTGCCCGCACCGAATCGAGCTCGGCGCCCGGCCAGCGATAGCTGATTTCGATATTGCCGCCCTGCCGCCAGCCCCGCTCCTGCAAGGCATCCTCGAGCGCGCCGGCTTCCGCCTGGCCGTTGGCGTCACCGGATAAAAGCCCGCCCATCAGCACCGCGACGCGCCGCTTTTGTTCGCGTTGTTGCGCCTGCGCGGCGCCCGGCCAGGCGGCAGCGGCCGCGCCGCCGAATAGAGCCATGAATTCGCGCCGTCGCATGCCCGCTCCAACCTGCAAGTGGAGCACTGTATCGTTGAACCCGAGGCGGTCGAAAGGGTTATCTGGGCCGGATCGGCATAGACACTGGCAAGACGGCCGCCCTCTCCTTAGCCGAAGCCAGCAAATGGAGCGTAAATTTGGCCCAGCCGTGTGCAGTTCTATGGTCAACAAACGACATTAAATGTGATCGGCGTCACACTGGGGCGGCCATCGAAACAGAATTTTCTTTCGAACAAAACGCGCCGTGGTGTTGCACATCACATTCGGCCGCCGCAGCAGGGCTTATAATTTCGATAGATTCTCCTACCGAGGAGAGAAACATGAGCGCGACGAATCCGAATCCGCTTGGCGTGTGGCGTCAGTTCAAGCATCGGTTCCTGGACCGGCAGGATGGTTCGAGCTTCGACCTGCCAACTCTGAGCGACGACATTTTGCGCGACATCGGCTTTTCTTACGGCGCCGAGCGCTTCAAGCCGGCGATGCCGTTCTGGGTTCCCTGAAACTTTCCGATACCGGCGCGTCATTCAATCACGTCGTCAGCCAGCAAAAGGAATTCGCGCGCAATCGTCAGGTTGAGCTGTTTTGCTGCCTTCAGATTGATGACCAGCTCGAACTTCGTCGGCTGCTGGACAGGTAATTCCGCGGGCTTTGTCCCTTTGAGGATTTTATCGACATAGATTGCGGTTTGGCGCGCCAGATCGGACAGATTGACGCCATAGGACATCAGGCCGCCGACGTCGGCGAATTCCCTCGCCGCACCTATCGCCGGCAGCCGGTCACGGGCGGCGGTGCCGGCGATGTCGCCATAGGCGCTGAACAGCATCGGGCTCGGCAACACGATAACGCCGTCGGGCCGCTCTTTGCTCATCGCGGCGAACGCGCCGGCAATGTCGTCCGGTGTCGACGCCGGCACCAGCTGAAGTTTCAGTCCTTCGGTCCGCGCCGCGACTTCGAGTTCTTTCATCAGGCCGTCCATGGTGCGTTCGCTATAGGCCCGCGGATGCCAAAGCGCGGCCACGCGCGAGAGCCCAGGAACGACCTGCCGCAACAGCTGGAGCCGCTTACCGACCAATTCCGGACCGAGAAAAGTCGTGCCGGTCACATTGCCGCCCGGCCGCGCCAGGCTGGCGACCAGTTCGTCGGCGACAGGATCGGCCATGCCGATCCCGACAATCGGGATTGTGTTGGTCGCTTGCTTGGCTGCGCGCGCAGCCACCGTACTGACCGCGACAATGACGTCAGGATCGAGCCGAACGGTTTCAACGGCAAGCTCGTGAAGCCGGTCCGGATTCCATTGCGCAAATCGATGTTGGATGGCGAGGTTCTGTCCTTCGTTGTAACCGAGCTCCTGCATGCCTTGTTCGAACCCGTTCACCAAGTTGAGCGTCGAGTCGGGCGGCTCGGAGCGGCTGGGTGACAGAAGAACAATGCGCGGCAGCTTCGCTGGCTGCTGCGCACTTGCCGCAAGCGGCCATGCCGCCGCCGCGCCGCCGAACAAAGCAATGAATTTGCGTCGTTGCATCTGCCCTACTGAGACCACGCCTCGTCCAATACGTAAAGCCTAGCACCTCACGACCGGGTGGCGCATAAGAAATGGCACGCAATCGGCCTCGAATGTGCCGATTGTGTGCGTACCGGACCAGACATGTAGCTCGGCCCAGCGAAATTTGGTTGTATCGTCCCCCAATAAGGGCGAGCTCGTTCGCTTAAGGAGGCTCGAAATCGCGAGGATTTGAAAATGCGCATCCTTATAGCGTCAGTCGCAATTGCGTTGATGATGGTGTCTGCACACGCCCAAGAAATGGGGAAAACAAGAAAGCATCAACGCACACAGAAGACTGAAGATACTAGAAAGTTGAAGGCCGATGAGCAGGAATATAAAGAGGCGCTCAAGCGCATTCCCAACTCCACCAAGAAGGTCGATCCGTGGCAAAATGTGCGATAGGCCGCATTCAAGGACTCCGCTTCAACGCTTGAGTGCCAGTTGCTCCGCAAAGAACGCCGGCGCTTGCGCCATGGCGTCGGCCTTCGCCGCGGCATTGCCGTCGACGCTCTGGCGTTTGCGGCCGGGATCGTCGAAATCGTGGGTGACGCCGGGATAGAGTTTTATGGCGATGTCGCCGCCCTGGGCGCGGCTTTTCTCCACCAGCGCGGCGCAGCGCTTCGGCGACACTTCCTCGTCGGCGTCGCCCACGAAAACGCGGATCGGCGCGTAGGGGCGATAGTTGTCCTCGAACATGCCCTTCAAGCCGCACGCCGGATAGAACGCCAGCGCTGCGCGGAAGCCGAGCACGGGACTGTGCGCCACAGCGCCCGGCGTGTCGGCCGCGACCTCCGCCATGGTCGCGAGCGTGGCGCTGCCGCCGTTCGACCAGCCCTGCAGCACGACGCTGTCCGGCGCCACGTCGGGCCGGGTGCGCAGATAGCCGAGCGCGCCATAGGCATCGAGCGGCCGCACCGTCACCTCGTTGAGCGCTTCGGGACGCTGATCGTAGCTGCCGCGCGTAAAGCCTTGGGGATTGCCGCGCGGGCCAAAGCCGTCGACCAGGATCGCCACATAGCCAAGCGACGCCCACAGCCGCCCCCACATCTGATGACGCTGTGACAAGGTCGCGGCGTCGTAGCGGCCGTTGGCTTCAATCGAATACGCGCCGCCGCGGCCATGCATCATCACCACCGCGGGCGCGCGGCCGGCTTTGTCCGGCGCAAAAACGTAGCCGACGAGTTTTGTCCGTCCGTCCATGCTGGCAAACGTGACCCGCGCCGGAACAGCGTCTTGCGCGTCGGCGCCGGCACAGGTCGCCAAAACGATCGCCAAGACGGTCGCAAAGACGGTCGCAAAGACGAGAACAGCCGCGAGCGTTGCTGCCGCGGCGCCTGCCGTGCTTCGCGCCATGGTATTCATCCGGTGAATTGCTCCAGGCAAAATTCGACCTCGACTGTTTGGCCGAGCACGGGCGGCGCCACGACACAAGTGCCCACGATAACACCTCATTTTCGCCCGTTTGCCGCAAGCCTTCGCTTACTCCTGTGTCATACCCCGTTACCGTCGATATTCAGGCGGGGGCGCATGGAGTATCTCGGGTTCGTCGTCGAGGCTTTTGAACAAGGGCCCGGCAAATGGCGAGCCAAAATTTTACGATCCAGCGGCAAGCCCCTGATCACGGGCCGCAAGAGAATTTGGCAATTTATAACCGGCGTCGACGCCGCGACCGCATCGGCCGCCTTGCTCATGGCCCTTGAAGCCATCGACGCGGGGACTTTTTCGTGCGCGCCGCCGTTGCCGGAAAAATTCTGGCGCCGCCGCGGCCGGCGTGCGAAAGCGCCGGCATTGGACGACCACGCTGTCTCATCGGCACAGCGCGCTCAAGACAGCGTCAAGCAAAAGCGATCGCATAAGTGATCGGCAAACTGGCGCCGATGCCTGATCAAGGGCATTGCCCGGCGCAGTGCCCTCTCCTCGATTTTCAAGCAAATGCGAAGAAAATCAGAGCGTCGGCGTTAGGCCAGCGCCAATGGCCGTTCGCTAGATGTCTTTAATGAGAGGCTGCCGCCATCGCCACGGCGCGGCCGCCATGTGGAGCCGTGCATCATGAGCTCGCTCGATATCGAGGAAAGACGCCGCGCGCCGCGCCAGCGGCTGGGCAAGCTGGCCACCATCAAGCTCGGCATCGGGCTAGCGCCGCGCTATTGCCTCGTCAGCAATATTTCCGACGAAGGCGTGCGCATTCATGTCAACGGTTACGAAGTTCTCGACGAATTCGTTCTGATTTTCCCCGAAAACGGCGCGGTCGGCCAGAGCGGCACCTACAAGGTGGTCTGGCGCAACGGCCAGGACGTCGGCGCCAAGTTCGTCAGCGCGGTGACGCAGAACGCCTGACGTCTGACATCTTTCGCGGCAATTTACGTATTACTAACCATAAGCGCGCACCCTCGTGGCGTCCTGCCACGAGGCTCGAATCATGGGTTATATGTTGCCGCGTGCCGTCATCGTGCTCATTGCCTGGGGCACGACCTGTTTGATCATGAACACCTTTACTAGCGTCGATCCGCTGGTGTTTTACGTCGCCGGCGGGGTTTGGGCCTTCGTCGGTCTGGTCGCTTTCGGGTATATAAACAAGCTGAGGCGCGAAGAGGATGCGCAGTTTGCGCATGCAATCGCCCGCGCACGCGCGGCTGCTCGGAACCAGCAATCGTAGTCGCGGTCAGGCGCCGCGCCCGGCGCGGTTCCAGCCGCGGATGCGGTCGCCGTAGACCTCAAAACCGTTCGGCTGCACGATCACCGTATCTTCCAGCTTGATAAAACCGCGGCGCGGATGCTGCAGCGTGGTCTCGACCGAGACCACCATGCCGGTCTCCAGCGGCCGCGTCGCATCATAGGCATCGTAAGGCACCGGGCCGGAATTGGTCAGCCGCGGCGCTTCGTGGCTCACCAGCCCCATGCCGTGGGCGAGGAAATGGATGTGGTTGTGCAGCTTTGATGTGTGCAGCACCGTATCGGCGGCCGCATAAATTTCGCTGCCCAGAACTCCGGAGCGGATCGGCTTCATGGAAGCCTGCTCGATGGCTTCGACTTCGGCCAACAGATCGACCAGTTCGGCATCGGGCTCGCCAGCGACCCCCATGCGCGCCACGTCGCCAATATAGCCGTGATAATTGCCGCCGGAATCGATCGACAGCACGTCGCCCTTCTCCCAGCGCTGGTCCGACGGCGCGCGGTTCAAGCTCGATCCCGCCGCGATCAGGCAATAATCGAAGGTCAGTCCGCGCTGCGTTTCCTCGCGGCGCAGCGCTTCGGTCAGTTCGTTCTTGGTGGCGCCGGGGCCGAAATTCTTGAACACCGCTTCCATGGAATCGATCACCGCGTCGGAGGCGATCTTGAGCATCTCCAGCTCTTGCGGCGTTTTACGCGCGCGGAGACGTTCGAGAACGAACAGCGCGTCGACGGTCTCGGCATTCGGGAACGCCTTGCGCAGCACGGCGGCCGAATCGAGCGGGATGAACGCGGTCTCGATGGCGATGCGCTTTGCGTTCGGCACCAGGCGGCGCAGGTAATCGACGGCTTTTTCCATCACGTCGACGGCGCCCGAGCTCTTGGTATTGACCTCAGAAACCCAGAACGGTTTCACCTCGTTCTGAAAACCTTCCATGCGGTGGCCGAAGAAGCCGGCCTTTTGCGGCGCGCCCTTCTGATAGACGAAAACCGGCAGGTAGCGGCTCAGCCCCATCGCGTCCATGGATTCGAAGAAGAAGGCGCGGTGGCCGCCGAGCAGATACTGGACGTTATGCTTCGACGTCGCGACCAAAACGTCGATGCCCGCCTCGTCCATGAGCCGGTCGAGGAGCGCGGTATCGAACGGGGCGGTGTCTTGGCGCTTGGTGACGTCGAGCATGATGGGTCTCCTGGACTTTTAAGAATTCATCGGGGCATAGCCTATCAAATCCGCAGCCGCGGATGAACCCGCTTGGATTGCGTCCGGCCCAGGCCTTGGCAGCACGTTCGGGACGCACCCAATGGGTCAAAACACCGCCGATTTCCTTGTCCGCACGCCCGCCGATCAAACTCAACTCACGATTGCGGGGATATTTTCGGTTATGCGAAATTTACGTCGATCGCCCGGGCGAGACATGTGCGTGCAATGCAATATGAATTTCTTTTCATCTTCCAGAAAGATATTCGCGCCGGTATAGAGTACAGAGTATAAGGCGAAAGCCATCAGAAGCGACGCGGCGAGCCGCCGAAGCGCGCTGTTTTTTAGAGGGAAGCCCGTGGAAACGAGCCGGTTCGGGCCGGGCCGAATGAGCCGTCGCACCGTCCTGATCACCGCCGGCGTCGCCGGCTTTGCGGTCCTGGGCCTGTTCTATTGGTATTGGTCGCAAGGGCCCGATCCGGCCCACGCCGGACGCCCCGCCCGCACCGCCGTACCGGTCAGCGTCGCCACCGCCTCGCGCCAAGACGTGCCGGTCTATCTCACCGGGCTCGGCACGGTGCAGGCGCTGTTCACCGTCGGCATCCACGCCCAGGTCGATGGCAAGCTCAAGGAGGTCTTCTTCAAGGAGGGCCAGCGGGTGCAAAAGGGCGACGTGCTGGCCAAGATCGACCCGCGCCTTTACCAGGCCGCGCTCGACGCCGCCAAGGCGCACAAGGCGCAAGACGAAGCGGCGCTGACCGCTGCCGTCAAGGATATGGCGCGGTTCCAGACGCTCATACTCAAGAACGTCGAAACCCAACAGAATGTCGATCTGCAGCAGGCCAAGGTCGATCAGGCCAAGGCATCGATCGCCGCCGACGATGCGGCCATCGAGACCGCGCAAACCAATCTCGATTACACCACCATCGTGGCGACCAACGACGGCCGCATGGGCGTGCGCATGGTCGATCCGGGCAACATCGTCCATGCCAGCGACCAGGGCGCGATCGCGATCCTCACGCAGACCGAGCCGATCACGGTGACATTCACGCTGCCGGCGCAGACGCTGGACGACGTGCGCGATGCGATGGCGCGCGGCGCCGTCGAGGTCGCGGCTTACGATCGCGACAACGTCCGCCTGCTCTCGACCGGCACGCTGTCGACGATCGACAATCTGATCGACCCTGCGACCGCGAGCTACCGGCTCAAGGCGACGTTCAAGAACGACGACGAGAGATTGTGGCCGGGCGAATTCGTCAATGTCCGCCTTCTGGTCGATACCCGAAAAGACGTCGTCGTCATCCCGCCGCCGGCCGTCCAGCGTGGGCCGCATGGACTATTCACCTGGGTGGTGAAGTCCGACAACACCGTCGAGCCGCGTCCGATCCAGACCGGCACGACGACAGGCAACAGCACCATCGTGTCGGCCGGGATCGATGACGGCGAGCGCGTGGTCACCGACGGGCAGTACAAGCTGCAGACCAATGCGCCGGTCACCATCACCGCGCCGCCGACCGCGGCGACGCCGGGGAATGCGTCGTGAATCTCTCCGAGCCGTTCATCCGGCGTCCGGTCGCGACGACGCTGCTGATGACGGCGATCGCCTTCGTCGGCATCGTCTCGTTTCCGTTCCTGCCGGTGGCGCCGTTGCCGCAGGTCGACTTCCCGACCATCCAGATCACCACGACCTGGACCGGTGCCAGCGCCGAGACCATGGCGACCTCGGTCGCAGCCCCGCTCGAGCAGCAGTTCGGCCAGATCGCCGGCATCACCCAGATGACGTCGACCAGCGCGCTCGGCTCCGCGACCATCGTCATCCAGTTCGACCTCGAACGTAACATCGATTCCGCGGCGCAGGACGTCCAGGCGGCGATCACGGTCGCCAGCAAGCAGTTGCCGCAGGCGCTGACCACGCCGCCGGCCTACAAGAAGGTCAATCCGGCGGACGTACCGATCCTGCTATTGTCGGTGCACTCCGACACCGTGCCGCTGATCACCGTCGACGAATTCGCCAACGTCTTTCTCGCCCAGCAGATCTCGCAGGTGAACGGCGTAGCGCAGGTCTCGGTATTCGGCGACCGCGCGCCGTCGATCCGCGTCCAGGTCGATCCCGCCAAGCTCGCCGCGAGCGGGCTTACGCTCGAGGACATCCGCGGCAACCTGGTGTCGTCGACGACCAACGCCGCCAAGGGCGTCATCAACACCGACAAGATCACCTTCACCATCGCCGCCAACGATCAGATCACCGACGCGGAGAAGTTCAACGACGTGGTGCTGGCCTATCGCAACGGCGCTCCGGTCCGCGTGCGCGACGTCGGCCAGGCGGTGTCCGATCAGGTCGACCGCACCGTCGCCGCCTATCAGAACAACCGCGACGGCGTCATCCTTGCGGTGTTCAAGCAGCCCGGCGCCAACGTCATCGAGACCGTCGACCAGATCAAGGCCGAATTGCCGCAACTGGCCGCGCGCATCCCGCCGGCGATCAAGGTCGAAACCATCCTCGATCGCACCGTCACCATCCGCGCCTCGGTGCTCGACGTCGAATTCACGCTGATGCTCACCATCTGCCTGGTGGTGCTGGTGATCCTTCTATTCCTGCGCAATTTCTGGGCGACGCTCATTCCGAGCGTGACCGTGCCGTTGGCGCTCGCCGGCTCGTTCGCGGCGATGTATCTGATGCATTTCAGCCTCGACAACCTGTCACTGATGGCGCTGACCATCGCGGTGGGCTTTGTGGTCGACGACGCTATCGTCGTGGTGGAGAATATTTATCGCCACGTCGAGCACGGCGAGCCGCCGTTCACCGCGGCGCTCAAGGGCTCACGCGAGATCGGGTTCACCGTGTTGTCGATCTCCTGCTCGCTGATCGCGGTGTTCATTCCGCTGCTGTTGATGAGCGGCATCATCGGCCGGCTGTTCCGCGAATTCGCGCTCACCGTCACAGCTTCGATCGCAGTGTCGGCCCTGGTGTCGCTGACGCTGGCGCCGATGATGTGCTCGCGCTTCATGAAACGCGAGCCGGAGACCCACGGTGCCGTCTATCGCACCATCGAGCGCGGTTTTGTCGCCATGTTCAACTTCTACCGGCGTACGCTCGACATCGTGCTGCGCAACCAGCCGATCACGCTCGCCGTGTTCTTTGCCACCATGGCGCTGACGCTGGTGATGGCGATCATGATCCCAAAGGGCTTTTTTCCGATCCAGGACACCGGCTTGATCCAGGGATTTGCCGAAGCCGCGCAGGAAACCTCGCCGGAACAGATGATGCGCCTGATGCACACCGTCGGCGACATCATCCTGAAGGATCCCGACGTCGAAGGTTTTGGCTCGTTCACCGGCAGCGCCGGTAACGCGCAGTCGGCCAATACCGGGCGCTATTTCATCGTGCTCAAGCCGCGCGACGAGCGCAAATTCACCTCCTCGCAGATCATCGACCGGCTGCGGCCGCAGCTGGCGAAAATCCAAGCCGTCAATCTGTTCTTGCAGCCGACCCAGGACATCAATGTCGGCGCCCGCGTCGCCCGCGGCAGCTTCCAATACACCTTGCAGGACACGAATATCGGCGAACTTAACGACTGGTCGCAAAAACTCCTGGAGAAGCTGCGCACCGTGCCGCAGCTCGCCGACGTCACCAGCGATCTGCTGGCGAACGGGCCGCGGTTGCAGATCACGATCAACCGCGATCAGGCCGCGCGCTTCGGCATATCGGCACAGGCGATCGACGACACCTTGAACGATGCCTTCGGCCAGCGCCAGATCACGCAATATTTCACCCAGCTCAAGACCTATTTCATCGTGCTGGAAATTCTGCCCGAGTTGCAGAAAGACATCTCGACGCTGGATCGGCTCTACATCAAATCACCGCTGACTGGCGGCGCGGTGCCGCTGTCGACGCTGGTCGGCGTCGACAGCAACGGAGTCGGGCCGCTGTTGATTTCCCACCAAGGCCAGTTCCCCGCGGTGACCATCACGTTCAACCTGAAGCCCGGCGTCGCGCTCGGCCAGGCTGTCGATGCCGTCAACGAAGCGTCGCGTGAGATCGGCATGCCGGCCTCGATCATCCCGACCTTCCAGGGTAACGCGCAGGCGTTCCAGACCTCGCTGCGCAGCGAGCCGGCGCTGATCGCCGCCGCCCTGATCGTCGTCTACATCATCCTCGGCATCCTCTACGAAAGCTTCATCCACCCGTTGACGATTCTCTCGACCTTGCCGTCGGCCGGCGTCGGCGCGCTGTTGGCGCTGAGCCTCGGCCATATGGACCTGTCGGTGATCGGCATCATCGGCATCATCCTCCTCATCGGCATCGTCAAGAAGAACGGCATCATGCTGGTCGACTTCGCCATTTCCGCCGAGCGCGACCGCCACATGGCGCCGCACGACGCCATTCGCGAAGCCTGCCTCTTACGCTTCCGCCCGATCCTGATGACCACGGCGGCCGCCATGCTCGCCGGCATCCCGCTCGCCATCGGCTCCGGTGCCGGCTCGGAAATGCGCCAACCGCTCGGCTACGCCATGGTCGGCGGATTGGCGGTCAGCCAGGTGCTGACGCTGTACACCACGCCGGTGGTCTATCTCTATCTCGACCGGCTGCAGACCTGGCTGTTCGGCGACAGGCGCGGACCCGTCGAGGAAGCCGAAGAGCCGGTGCACGCGGTGGCGGCGGAGTAACCGAGGCTACGCCGCTTTCCGCCACAACTCCGCGCTCGCGATCCGCGCGCCTTCGACCAGCGCGCCGAGCTTCGCCCACATGATGCTCGGATGCACCCGGCGGTGGAACGGGCCCTGGGCAAAGCCGCAGTCGGTGCCGGCCAGCACGTTCTCGCGGCCGACCAGTTTGGCGAGCCGCACGATGCGCTCGGCGACCAGTTCCGGATGCTCCACCACGTTGGTGGCGTGGCTGATGACGCCGGGGATGAGCACCTTGCCCGCCGGCAGTTTGGCGCTTTCCCACACCCGCCATTCGTGCTCGTGGCGCGGATTGGCGCCCTCGATGACGAAGGCGCCGACATTCATGCCGAGGATGAGATCGACGATATCCTTGAGCGCCACGTCGGTGGTGTGCGGGCCGGGCCAACTTCCCCAACAAACGTGATAGCGGATGCGGTCCGGCGGCAGGTCTTTGATCGCCTCGTTGAGCACCTCGACTTGGAGCCGCAGCCATTTGCGGTAATCGTCAAAACTGCCCGGCGGCACCATGCGGTCATAGGTGACGGCGGCGCGCGCATCGTCGAGTTGCAGCACGAAGCCGGCGTCGATGATCATGCGGTATTCGGTGCGCATCGCGGCGCCGATGGCGCGGATCAAATCTTCTTCGCTTTTGTAATATTCGTTCTTGCGGTCGGGGATGACGCTGGCCGGCGCCGCCACCGGCAGGAACGCCTCGACCACATTGACGGCTTTCAGCGCGGCTTTGAAATTGTCGATGTCGCGTTGCAGCTCCGCCTGGCCGGTATAAGCGATCGGCCCGACGCATACCGCCTCGACGGTGGTGGCGACGCCTTCGCGGGCGTCGAGCTCGGCATAAAATTCGGCGAATTGTTCGCGGTCGACGCCGCGCGTGAACGGATTGGCTCCGGATTTGATCGGCCGCCGTTCAAAACCGCTCAGCCGTTCCAGCACGTATTGCGACCAGCTGATCGATTTGCCGAACTCGCCGTCGCTGATGACGTCGATGCCGACCTCGGCCTGCTTGTGCACCACCTCTGCGACCGACGCCGTCAGGCACTTGTCATAAGCAGCCGTGTCATAAGGTTTGCCGGCCTGCTTGGCGCGCAAAAAATCCTGCAAAGCCTGCGGCCGGATCAGGCTGCCGACATGGGTGGTCAAGATGCGGTCAGTACTGCGTTTCATTTGCACTCCATAAGGTGCGGCCTCGCCGGCTGCGAGAGCTAATACAGCACTACGCCGAGCGCGCAATGCCACGCTGCGCGCCACGCCGCGCTGCGGCGGCGCGCCACAGCAAATGGGCGGCATCCCATCTCGCCTCAACCTCCGCGACAGGCTAGGCTGGGCCTCGCGCGCGCAGAACAAAGACGCGCTTCGCTCCGAGGAGGATACGATGATCACGTTCACGCGGCGCTCGCTGGCTTTGCTGCCGGCGATCGCGCCCTTGCTGTCGACCGAATTGGCCCGTGCTGCCGCCATTGAGCTCAATCCGGCGGCGGTCGCTTTCCTGACGTCCGAGCAGATCAAATGGTCGGAGCCGAGCCCGGCCGGCGCGCGCAACGCGGTGCTGGTCGGCGATCCGACAAAAGAAGGGCTCTATGTGCAGATGGTCAAATGGCTCGGCGGCGATCACTTCAGCCGCCCGCACTTCCACCCGAACGACCGTTTCATCACCGTCATCGGCGGCACATGGTGGGTCGGCACCGGCACGAAATTCGATCCGGAAGCCACCGTGCCGATGGGCCCGGGCGCGTTCGTCACCCATTTTGGCAAACAGGTCCACTTCGACGGCGCCAAAGAGGAAGACGCAACGCTCGTCATCGTCGGCCAAGGTCCGGCGACCTCGACGCCGGCCGAAGCGAAATGAGCTTCGGCTGATTGACGCCAGCGATCAGGCGGCGGATTTCGCCGCCGCTTTGGCGCTGGCCGCGCGGTCGGCGGCGGCGCTGGCGCGCTTGACCCGGTCGAGGATCAGCTCGATCGAGGCCATCTCGATGCGGTTGCGGCCGTTATCCTTGGCGCGATAGAGCGCGTGGTCGGCCTGCGCCAACAGCGCCGAGAGATCGAGCACCGCGTCATAGCTGATGACGACGCCGATGCTCACCGTGGCGACCACCGGCTTGCCCTCGACCATGCCGGTCACCTCGACGAACGAGGAACGGATCTGCTCGGCGACGGCGAGCGCGCGCTCGCGCGAGGTGTCGACCAGAAGCGCCGCAAATTCCTCGCCGCCCAGCCGGCCGAAAATGTCGTAACGGCGCATGCAGCCGGAGCCGACTTCGGCAAACATCTGCAGCACGCGGTCGCCGATGGGGTGGCCGAAGCGGTCGTTGATGCTTTTGAAATTATCGAGGTCGAGCAGCAGCACCGCCATCGGCCGCGGCTCGGTCGCCTGCCGCTTGAGCTGCACCTCGGCGTCCTGCAGGAAGGCGCGGCGGTTGGCGATGCCGGTCAGCGGATCGATCAGCGAATCTGTCTTGTGGCGATACTCGGTGCGCTCCTTCGCCATGGCCAGCAAGATGAAGGCGATGGCGATGGTGAACAGCAGCGCCTCGAAGCTGAGCACGGTGATCCAGACGCTGGCGAACAGCTGGTTGTTCACCGGCGCCAGCATGGCGCCGAACGGCGTGCGCAACAGATAGAGCGCGCCGTGGGCGAAGAACATGAAGATCGCCGGCCAGCGCGACACCAGCGGCTCGCTGCGCCCGCGCCAGAACTCGTAGGCCGTCGCCCAGGTGTAAGCGGTGATGATGCCCGACGAGATCAGCATACGCAGATCCCAGGAGTTTTGGACCGCCGGGATGCGGTACAGCACCAGCCAAACGGCGGCGCCGGCGAACAGCAGGATCCAATTCGGCTTGCGGTGGTCGAACACCCGCGCGCCGGTCCAGGTCACCGCGAAGGCGGTGAACAGGATCGCATTGGCGAGATCGATCGAGATCAGATCGGAGACCGAACCGTATTTGCCGAACAGCATGATGGAAGCCGCGCGCATCAGATCGGCAAAGCCCCACCACGCCACGGCATAGATCGCGGTGTTCTGCACCCAGGCGAACAGCAGCAGCAATCCGAGGATCGCTTCCACATAGATGGTGACGAGGAACAATGTATTGACGTCGAGATTCATCGCGTTCAACCGACTTGCCGGGTCCGGGCAAACGAGTGCTGACTACCCCGTTAGCCTTTTCGCATAGCGCCACGGCCGCAAAGAATCGGTGAATTCTTCTGCCGCCGCATCCGCCATGCCGCGGTATGGTTTCGACAAGCTTTCGGTGAACGGCGGTATTGTTCCCGCCTTGTTTCCTAACACTTGGTCATTTAGGGTCGCGCAGCTTCGAAAGTGACGGAAATGCAGGTTCGTAACGGGATTATCGAGGCGATCGGCAACACGCCGCTGATCAAGCTCGAGCGCGTCTCGGCGGCCACCGGCTGTACCATTTTGGGCAAGGCCGAATTCATGAATCCGGGCCAGTCGGTCAAGGATCGCGCTGCGTTGTTCATCATCGAGGACGCGGTGAAGAAGGGCGAGCTGCGGCCGGGCGGCGTCATCGTCGAGGGCACCGCCGGCAATACCGGCATCGGGCTCGCCTTGGTCGGCAACGCCATGGGTTTCCGCAGCGTGATCGTGATCCCGGCGACCCAGAGCCAGGAGAAGAAGGACACGCTGCGGCTGTGCGGCGCCGAATTGATCGAAGTGCCGGCCGTGCCCTATTCCAATCCCAACAATTACGTCAAAGTCTCCGGCCGCCTCGCCGCGCAACTGGCCAAGACCGAAAAGAACGGCGCGATCTGGGCCAACCAGTTCGACAACGTCGCCAATCGCCAGGGCCATCTCGAAACCACCGGTCCCGAAATCTGGCGGCAGACCGACGGCAAGGTCGACGGCTTTGTCTGCGCGGTGGGCACCGGCGGCACGCTGGCCGGCGTCGCGATGGCGCTCAAAGCGCGCAGCAACGTCGTGCGCATCGCGCTCGCCGATCCGATGGGCGCCGCGCTCTACAGCTATTACACGACCGGCACGCTGAAGTCGGAAGGCTCCTCGATCACCGAAGGCATCGGCCAAGGCCGCATCACCAAGAACCTGGAAGACGCGCCGATCGACATCGCCTATCAGATCCCCGACGCCGAGGCGGTGCCGATCATCTTCGATCTGCTCGAGCACGAGGGGCTGTGCCTCGGCGGCTCGTCCGGCATCAATGTCGCCGGCGCCGTTCGGCTCGCCAAGGAGCTCGGGCCCGGCCACACCATCGTGACGATCCTCGCCGACTACGGCACGCGCTATCAATCAAAGCTGTTCAATCCGGATTTTTTGCGTGAGAAGAAGCTGCCGGTGCCGGGTTGGCTCGAGCGCAAACCGGACATCAAAATCCCCTACGAATGAACTTCGCCGGCTTGCCGGCGTTATTGATAGAATCGAGAACGCAAAAAATGCTGCGAACCGACCCGGACCCTGCCCCATCGCCGCCGAGCCGTTGGCTCAAATCGACCGAATGGCTCGCCGAGCACTTGCGCGATCGCGACGTCGTCGTGGTCGACGCCTCCTATCCCACGGTGACGCAAAAACGCGATGTGCTTGCCGAGCATCGCTCAGGCCACATCCCCGGCGCGGTGTTCTTCGCCATCGACGCCATCGCCGATCATTCGACGGAGCTGCCGCATATGCTGCCCGGGCCGAAACATTTCGGCGAGGCCGCCGGCGCGCTCGGCATCGGCGACAGCGATACGATCGTGGTCTACGACAGTCTCGGCCTCTATTCGGCGGCGCGGGTGTGGTGGACGTTCCGCATTTTCGGCGCCAAAAACGTCTACATCCTCGACGGCGGCCTGCCGAAATGGAAAGCGGAGAACCGCCCGCTGGAGACCGGCGACGGCAAACGGCCGCCGCGTCAATTCAATGCGCAGATGAATGTCGGCGCCGTAGCGACGTTGGGCGACATGCGGATGGCGGTCACCGACGACGGCGTGCAGGTTGCCGATGCCCGCTCGGCGGCGCGATTCAAAGGCCAGGCGCCCGAGCCGCGGCCTGGACTGCGTTCCGGCCACATGCCGGGCGCGTTCAACGTGCCGTTCGACCTTTTGGTTGAGAACGGCACACTGGTGTCGCGCGAGCGCATCGCCAAAGCCTTCACCGATGCCGGCGTCGATCTCAAAAAACCGATAATCACCTCGTGCGGCTCCGGCATGACGGCTGCCATCCTGACATTCGCGCTGGAATCGATCGGCACCGCCGCCACGCGCCTCTACGACGGCTCGTGGACGGAATGGGGCTCGCGGCCCGACACTCCCGTCGAGCGCGATTGATCTTCCGCGACGGCTGGCATGGCGACAACAAAACCCGTCGCGCTGGTGACCGGCGGCGCCAACGGCATCGGCCGCGCCGTCGCGCATCATCTTCTCGCCACCGGCTGGCGCGTCGGCATCATCGATACGGCGGGCAGTGGACTGAAGCGCGCTTTTCCGCAGCGCAATCGCGACGTTATTCTGGTCGAAGGCGATGTCCGCGAGGAAGAGACCGTTTCCCGCGCGATGAAAATACTCGACGAAAAGTTCGACCGGCTCGACGCGGTGGTCTCCAACGCCGGCATCATGATCCGCAAACCGCTGCGCCGGCTGACGCTCGCCGAATGGCATCGCGTCATCGACACCAATCTCACCGCGGCGTTCCTGTTGGCGCGCGCCGCCGAGCGGTCTTTGCGCAAGGCGCGCGGCGCCATGGTCCTCATCGCCTCGACCCGGGCGCTGATGTCGGAGCCGAACACGGAATCCTATTCGGCGTCGAAAGGCGGGCTGGTCGCGCTTACCCATGCACTCGCCATCAGCCTCGGGCCTGACGTGCGCGTCAATTGCGTCAGTCCCGGCTGGATCGCAACCAGGAATTACGGCGCGCTGCGCCGCAAGGACCACGCGCAGCATCCCGTGGGCCGCGTCGGTAAGCCGCAGGATATCGCCGAGATCGTTGCTTGGCTCGTCGACGCCAAGCGCTCAGGCTTCGTCACCGGCGCCAATTTCGTCGTCGACGGCGGCATGACGCGCAAGATGATCTACGAGGAAGACTGAGCCGCCGTTGCGGCCGGCCCGGCGCGTTGGCGGAATCGCAAAAGCCCCCTACACTGCGGCTGTCAGCCTCAACAATGACCGTTGTGCAGCTTTTTCATATGAAATCGGCGCCACCCTATCGCATCCCGCTCTCGTCGCCAGACATCCATGCCGACGACATTGAGCTCGTGGTGCGCGTGCTGCGCAGCAACCGGCTGAGCATTGGCCCATTCATCAAACAGCTGGAACGCGACTTTGCCGGTTACATCGGCACCAAATATGCCATGGCCGTCACCAATGGCACGTCGGGCCTGCATCTGTGCATGCGCGCCGCCGGTCTTGCCGAAGGCGACGAAGTCATCACCACGCCGTTCAGCTTCATCGCCTCGGCCAATTGCATTCTCTATGAGCGGGCGACACCGGTGTTCGTCGACATCGACGAGGCTTCGCTCAACATTGATCCGGCGCTGGTCGCGCGCGCGATTACCGCGCGGACCCGCGCCATGCTTCCGGTCCATGTCTTCGGCCAGCCCTGCGCCATGGACGAATTGCAAGCGGTTTGCCGCGATCGCAACCTGGTGCTGGTCGAGGATGCCTGCGAGGCCGTCGGCGCCGAGTACAAAGGGCGCAAGGTCGGCACGTTCGGCAAGGCGGCGGTGTTCTCGTTCTACCCGAACAAGGCGATGACGCTCGGCGAAGGCGCGGTCGTCGCCACCGACGATCCGCAATGGGCCGAGCTCATGCAAAGCCTGCGCAATCAAGGCCGCAGCGACGGTGGCATGGGATACTTTAGCGACCGCCTCGGCTACAACTACCGGCTCGACGAGATGAGCGCGGCGCTTGGCGTGGCGCAGCTCGAGCGGCTCGACCGCCTGCTCGCGCAGCGCCAAGCCGTTGCCACCCGCTATAGCGAAATGTTGCGTCGCGTGCCGGGCGTCACGGTCAAAAGCGCCGTTTCGTCGACCACGCGCATGAGCTGGTTCGTCTTCGTCATCCACCTCGACCCGCGCATCGACCGCGACCGGGTGATCGAGCAGCTCGAGGCTCGCGGCATCCCGTCACGGGTCTATTTCACACCGATCCATCTCGAGCCGTATTACCGGCAGCGGTTTGGCTTCAAGCCGGGCGATTTTCCGGTCGCCGAGCGGGTCGCGGCGTCGATCCTGGCCTTGCCGTTTCATACCAATCTGTCGGACGCGGAGATGGACGAAGTCGTTGCTGCGCTGCAATCCGCCGTGGTCCGCGCGGCGGCGTGACGTGACAGCCCTTTTGCCATCCCCATGCTGACGGCGCTCGTCCCGACCAGGAATCGGCCGGACGAATGTGCGCGGCAGCTGCGCTTCCTGCATGGCAACAAGTTTGCGCACCGCATCATCGTGCTCGATGCGAGCGAGCCTGAAAATTCCGCAGCGGTCCGCCGCGCCTGTTCGGGCACTGCCGAGTTCCGCCATTTCGGACCCGAGTACCGGATGGCGGACAAGCTTGCGGCTGCGGTCGCGGACGTTACGACGCCTTACGTCGTTCTGATTCCGGACGACGATATCGTGCTGCCGCAAGCGATCGCCGAGGCCATCGCCTTCCTCGAGAGCCATCCCGACTTCGCCGTCGCCCACGGCTATTTCGTCGCCTTTCACGCCCATGACGACGACATCGACATGCATCGGATGATCGGCTTCACGCCTTCGATCGTCGACGAACAGGCGCTGTACCGGCTCTACAACCTATTCCGGCGTTATCAATCGTTCTATTGGGGCGTCTTTCGCACCGGCATCTTCCGCGCGGCGGTGACCGCGGCATGCGTCATGCAAGTCGTGGCTTTTCGCGAACTCACGGTCATGAGCACGGCGATCTTGCAGGGCAAGGTCGCGCGGCTACGTTCCGTCTACGCGCTGCGTGGGCCGGTCAAGTCACACGCGGCGATTCACTAGAGCCATCCACTCTTCTTCTTCCTGCGCGACGCCCAGAAGTTCTTTGACAATTATGTTCTGTTTCGCGACGGCATCGCCGCATTCATTCGCCGCGGCGGCATCGCGACGCCGCCGGGGGTGCCGCTGGAGCAGCTTCTCGATTTGGTCTACGCCGCATTTTTGGGACGCGAAGTGGATACTGGCGTGATCAATCACGCGGTCCAACTCCTGCTCGGCGAACCGCTCCCGCCGATCCAATCCGACCCGCCGGCGCCAGACCGGCGGGAGCCGGCGGAAGGCGACGTCGTTCATCGCTCGCCCACCGACAATCGGCGCTATATCTGGCGCCGGCCGGTTCTCGCCGCTGAACCGCGTGACGAAATTGCCGTGAGCGGCGAAGATATGGCGCGCGTCGAACGCCAACTGGAGCATTATCGGTAGCGCCCCGCTGTTTTGACATTTGAGGAGACATTTGGTGGCGATCGTCCTGTTCGGCAGCACCTCGTCGATGATTGTCGATGTCGAGGAAACCTGCGCCCGGCTTGGCGTGGCGATCCGGGCCATCGTGCGTAACGTCGAGGGCGAGGACCAGGCGCTGGCGCACGACCTGGTCATGGCGGCAAGCGACGTCACGCCCGAAATCGCTTCGTTTCCGTATCTCATTCCGATCTTCACGCCGGGCCACCGCCTGGCGGCATTCCACGATGCCGGCACGCGTGGATTTCGCAACGCATCCACCGTCGTCGATCCGACATCCATCGTGGCCCGCTCTACGCGCCTCGGCGAAGGAACCTACATCAATGCCGGGGTGGTAATCGGCGGCGCGACGGCCATCGGCGCGTTCGCCTTCATCAATCGCAGCTCGAGCATCGGCCATCATGTCGCGATTGCCGATTTCGTTTCGATCGGCCCGGGCGCCACTATCGCCGGATCGGCGCGCATCGGTCGCGGCACGGTGATCGGCGCCGGGGCAGTCATCTTGCCGGCGGTCGAAATCGGCCGTAACGCCGTCGTCAGTGCCGGCGCCGTGGTGCGCGACGCCGTGGCCGACCATTGCCTCGTGGCCGGCAATCCAGCGCAGGTCGTCAAAGTCGATTATGCGGGCTATCGCAATCTTTCGGTCTGAAAAGCGCGCTCTTCAAAGCAAATCCAATGCGTCGCGGTCGCGATATTCGGCGAGAAAACGCGCGCGCCATTCTTCCGTGACGGCGTCGCGTTGCATCGTAAGATCGATGCGTTCGCTTGCCACGCACGCCTGTCCGCGAAGGCCGAAGAGATCGGCGACCTGATCCACGGCCGCTTGCGGATCGGCCAACAAATCCTCGTAGACGATGATTGTCGGCGCGACGGCTTGGCGGGCAAAGAAAATATCCCACCGCGCATAGTCGCGTACCGCAAATTGAAGCCGCTCGTAGATCTGCGCGCCGTCGTATATGGCGGGACCTCGCGCCGGCATCGACGCGCGCCATTGCTCGGTTTGCAATGCGCGGACGGCGGACAGCGCTTGGCCGAGAATATCGCGCCGCTTGAGCAGGACGAACTTCAAGTCCGGCAACAATTCGGTCCAGCGAACGGACTTTTCGACATGTTCGGCCTGCGCCGGAAAGACCTTCAGCCCGTAAATGCCGTTCGGTGTCGCGCCCTCTGTCAAAATCCAATCGATTTGCCGGGATGGCTCGTCGGGATATTCGGGGTATCCGAGCAACCGCCGGCCGCTGCCGTTGAAATATTCCAGCGGATTGCCCAGCATGCCGGTGCTCGACAAATACTGGCACAATAGATTGCTGCCGCTACGTCCCGAGGTGCAGATCGCATATCCGCGGTTGGCCGGATCGGAACGCTCAGCCATACCGGCGAAAACCCTGCCGCGGCAGCCGCCCGCACACGCCGAACAGGGCGAATTTGTCGTTGAGAGAGATTTTTTTCATATCTGGCTACCTCGCACGCGCTTTCATTCTAGCATAGGGTAGATGCGTAGGAGGAATCGCCCCATGATCTTCCGCCAACTGTTCGACGCAACCTCGGGCACATACACCTATCTTATCGCCAGCCGGCACGGCGGCGAGGCGTTGATCATCGATCCGGTGCTGGAGCGGGTCGACCGCTATCTGCAGCTCGTTCGCGAGCTCGACCTCAAGCTGGTCAAGGCCGTGGACACCCATCTGCACGCCGACCATGTCACCGGCCTCGGCGCGTTGCGCGACCGCACCCATTGCATCACGGTGATGGGCGAGCACACCCATGCCGACGTGGTCTCCATGCGGGTCGCCGAAGGCGATCGCATCGAGATTGAGGGTTTGCGGCTCGACGTGCTCTACACGCCCGGCCACACCGACGATTCCTATTCGTTCCTCTGGGCCGACCGCGTCTTTACCGGCGATACGCTCTTGATCCGCGGCACCGGCCGCACCGATTTTCAGAACGGCGATCCGCGCGCGCAATACGAATCGCTGTTCCACAAGCTGCTCAAGCTGCCCGACGAGACCATGGTCTATCCGGCCCACGACTACAAAGGCGACACGGTCTCGACCATCGGCGAGGAGAAACGGTTCAATCCGCGGCTCAAGGTGAAATCGATCGACGAATATGTCGAGCTGATGAACAATCTGAAACTGCCCAATCCGAAGATGATGGACGTGGCGGTGCCGGCCAACATGCATGTCGGCCTGCACCAGGAGGAAGTCGCGAAGAAAGGCTGGGCGCTGTCGGCCGCCGACGCGATGGCGCTGCGTGGCCGCCCCGACGTCGCCATCGTCGATCTGCGCGAAAAAAGCGAGCGGGAAAAGCACGGCGTCATCCCGGGCTCGCTGCATGCGCCCTACCCGGCCCTGCCGGAACATATTTGTGCCGGCGGCATGCTGCAGGAGCTCGCGGCGGCGACCGGCAAGCGCATCGTGTTCTACTGCGCCTTCGGCGAACGCTCCGCCATGGCGGTGCAGGCGGCGCAGGATGCCGGCTTGAAGACCGCCTGCCATATCCAAGGCGGCATCGATGCGTGGAAAAAAGCTGATGGGCCGCTGGTGCGGTAACTCCATCGTCTAGAAATGCAAAAGCCGCAGGACGCGTGTCCTGCGGCTCTCGTTTTGGCGTCCGCCGCGGGGGAGGCGAAAATCAGCGGGCGCCGGGAAACTCCGGCGGCAATCAGAGTTGCGAGTCCTGATCGCCGTCGCCGTTCATCAGGTTGTGCATATGGCCGTGGCGCCAGCCGCGACCGTCTTGGCCATCCTGGCCGCCTTGGCCCAAGCCCGGACCGTTCTCGCCGAAGCGGCGTCCGCCCCAGCCATGGCCGTCCTGGCCGCGTCCGTCGCGATCGAAATTGCGGCCTTCGCGCCGCTCGCCGCCGTTGAAGCCGTCGTGATGCGGCCGCAGCATCCGCGCCAGCATGGTGAAGCGGGCTTTCTGGGCGTCGTTGAGGCTCTGATAGAGTGGCGCGCCGGCGTCGGCGATCTGCTTGAGCGCGACACTGCGCTTGCTCATGGCGTCGGCGCGCTTCGCCAGCCGGTCGAACGGTGACGTCGGGGTCTGCGCCTGATCCTGCTGCTGCGCCGCCTGGCGGGCCTTGATGCGGTCGATGCGCAACTGCACCATGTTGCGCAGCGCCGTCTCGAAGGCCGGCCAGTTCTTGGTCTGGTCCGGGGTCAGTTCGAGCCCGGCCTTGAGCGCGGCGATGCGCGCATCGGCGAACGCGGACACGTCGTCGGCGCTGAGCCGATGGCGGTGTTCGAAACGCGGGCCGCCATCGCGGAATTCGCGATAGCCGCCCTGTTGCGCGTAGACGAAGGTCGAGCCGGCGATGGCGAGCATGGCCGCCGCGGCAATTACGGGCTTGAGCATGTCATCCTCCACAGATGCATTTTGGTGGCAAGATGATGAGCCGGCGCCGCGTAGAAGCAAGTTAAACTTCGGACAGGATGAAATGATCGCCGGATTACGACTTTGTAATCTTGGGCGAATTTTCAACTATCAAGTATAGACCAAGTATTGGGTTCCGCCCGAAAGACCCATTGTCCAAAGGCTATCGCGCCGGCCACGGCATGATCGGGACGGTGCTGATCGCATTGGCCGGCGAGCCATTGATGATCTTGGTGCTGATCGCGAGGTAGACGAGCGTGTTGTGAGGCCTGTCCGCCACGCGATAAATGCGGGTCGTCTTGAAAAATATGCTGGTTTTCTGACTGAACACTTCTTCGTTGTCGCCAAGCTTTGACAGGTCGACGTCGATTGGACCGTTTTGCCGGCACGAGACCGAAAAATTGGATGGATCTTCGTTCAGACCGAACGGCTGACCCCAGCCGCCTTTTCGAGCCTGCGAGATATGGCACACGATGCCTGGCACTTTCGGATCGTCAAAGGCGCTGACGCACACCTTGTCGTTGGGAGAAAGCGCATTGAACGTGGTGCTCACGCAGCTCAAATCAGTGGCGTGTGCCGAATGAGTCGACATGACCACCAGGACGGCCAGCACAAAAACCCACTTCATCGCAATCTCCACATTGGTTATGACGGCGCGCTTTGGCTCCATCTTACCCCGATTGCGGCCGTTCCGTTTCTGAATTTTGCGCCGCTCAGCGCAGGATCTGCTGCAGGAAAAGCCGCGTGCGTTCGTGCTGGGGATGGTCGAAAAAGCCTTTCGGCTCGTTGATCTCGAGAATCTGACCGTCGGCCATGAAGATCATGCGGTCGGCGACCTGGCGGGCGAAACCCATCTCGTGGGAGACCACCAGCATGGTGATGCGGTCGGAGGCGAGCTCCACCATGGTGTCGAGCACTTCCTTGACCATTTCCGGATCGAGCGCCGAGGTCGGCTCGTCGAACAGCATGATGTTCGGATTCATGCACAGCGCGCGCGCGATCGCCACGCGCTGCTGCTGGCCGCCAGACAGCCGCGCCGGATATTTTTGCGCCTGCTCGGGGATTTTGACGCGCTCGAGATATTTCATGGCCAGCGCCTCGGCGTCGCGCTTGGGCATTTTGCGCACCCAGATCGGCGCCAAGGTGCAGTTCTCCAGCACGGTCAGATGCGGAAAAAGGTTGAATTGCTGGAACACCATGCCGACGTCGCGGCGCACAGCGACGATCTGCCTGGGGTCGTCGTTGAGCTCGATGCCGTCGACCACGATGCGGCCCTTCTGCCAATCCTCCAGATGGTTGATGCAGCGCAACAGCGTCGACTTGCCGCTGCCGGACGGCCCGCAGATGACGATGCGCTCGCCGCGCGCCACTTTCAGATCGATGTCGCGCAGCACGTGGAATTCGCCGAACCACTTGTTCAAGGCGATGATCTCGACCGCGGTTTCGGCGCGGGTATCGTCGGGGCGCTTGTCCATCATCGCCCCTTATACGCCGAGCGGCGCGCCAGGCGCGCTTCGACGCGTCGAGCGTAACGCGACATGGCAAAGCAGCAGACGAAGTAGAACATCGCGGCAAAAGCATAGCCGGTAAGGCTGGTGACCGGCGACGCCCATTTCTGATCGCCGCGCGCCACCTCGACGGTGCGCAGGAAATCGAAAATGCCGACGATGAAGACCAGCGTAGTGTCCTTGAACAGCGCGATAAAGACATTGACGATATTCGGCAGCGTCACCCGCAATGCCTGCGGCAGGATGATCAGCGCCGTCATCCGCCAAAAGGACAGGCCGAGCGCTTGCGCCGCCTCGTATTGGCCGCGCGGTATCGCCAAAAGCCCGCCGCGCACCACCTCCGCCATATAGGCCGAGGCGAACATGGCGACGCCGATCAAGGCGCGCACCAGCTTGTCCGGCGCGAGTGGCTCAGGCACGAACAGCGGCAGCATCACGCTTGCCATGAACAGCACCGTGATCAGCGGCACGCCGCGCACGAACTCGATGAACACGATCGACAGCCAGCGCACCACGGGAATGCGCGAGCGGCGCCCGAGCGCCAACAGGACGCCGAGCGGCAGCGAAAACACCATGCCGATGGTGGCGACCACGATGGTCACCAAAATGCCGCCCCACAGATTGGTCGGCACATAGGAGAGGCCGATCAGCGGCAAGCCGCCGAGCAGGATCAGCGACAGGATCGGCAGCACGATGAAGAAATAGACGGCGCCGATATCGCGGCGCGGCGCGCGCAGCCACAATAACCAGCTGACGCCGAAGGCCAGCGCCAGGAAAAACAGATCGACCCGCCAGCGCTGGCCGATCGGATAAAAACCGTAGACGAAATACGACGACCACACGCGAACGAACGCCCAGCAGGCGCCGGGGTTCGGGCGGGCCGGCGACGGAATGCAAGCCTCCCGGCCGTTACCGGACCACGTTGCATCGATGAGCAGAAATCGAATGAGCGGCGGCACCATCCAGGCGATGAAGAGGATTGCGATCAGCGTCAGCGCGATATTGAACGGCGACGACAACAAGTTTACGCGCAGCCAGCCGATCACGCCGGTGCGCGACGACGGCGGCGGCAGGCTCGCCGCCGGCGTCTGACGCAAGAATTGAACTGCGCTTTCGGATATCGCGGCCATCGTCTCAGCGCTCCACGATGGCGACGGTGCGCCCGTAGAGATTCATCGCCAGCGAGGTGAACAGGCTGATCGCGAGATACACCGCCATGGTGATGGCAATCACCTCGACGGCCTGGCCGGTGATATTCAAAACGGTGCCGGCAAAAACCTGGACCAGATCGGGATAGCCGATGACCACGGCGAGCGAGGAATTCTTGGTCAGGTTGAGGTATTGGCTGGTCAGCGGCGGGATGATGACCCGCATTGCCTGCGGCACGACGACGAGACGCAGGATCGTTCCCGAGCGCAAGCCGAGTGCCTGCGCCGCTTCGGTCTGGCCCGTGGAAACCGAAAGCACGCCGGCGCGCACCACTTCGGCGATGAAGGCCGCCGTATAGATCGTCAGCGCCAGCAGCAGCGCCGCGAATTCCGGCAAAATTTCCAGGCCGCCGCGGATATTGAAGCGGCCCATGTCGGGAATGCCGAAAGACAGCGGCCGCCCGGCGACGATGAAGACGACCAGTGGCGGCCCTATGATCGCGGCCAGCATCATCCAAAGAATGCGGACCTGCTGGCCGGTGCGTTCCTGGCGTCGCCGCGCCCAAAAATATAGACCGATCGCAGCAACGATTCCGATTGCGAATGCGATGACGACGGCGCCGAAATCCGGCGCAAAAACCGGCCGCGGCAGGAACAGACCGCGATTGTTGAGGAAGCCGCCGAACGGCAAGGCGACGCTGCCGCGTAATTCCGGCAGCGATTTCAGAACGGCGTTGTACCAGAAGAGGATTTGCAGAAGCAGCGGGATATTGCGAATGAGCTCGACGTACCCGCCGGCCAGTCGCGACACCAGCCAGTTTGGCGACAGCCGTGCGACGCCGATGATGAAGCCCAAAATGGTCGCCAGCACGCAGCCGATGCTGGCGACCAGCAACGTGTTGAGTAGACCGACCCAGAATGCGCGGCCGAATGTCGAGGTGCTCGACGAATAGTCGATCAGCGTCTGGCTGATGTCGAAGCCGGCGGTGTTGTTCCAGAAACCGAACCCGTGGGCGATATTGGCACGCGCCAGGTTTTGTGCGGCATTGTGGGCGGCGGCGACGGCAAGTCCGACGACGATGACCAGCAGCACCACCTGCAGCGCCACGTTGCCAAAACCTTGCGAAAAACGCCGGCGTGGTCGCGCCATATCGGCCCGCGCAATATCAGCCATGGGCCGGCCCGTGGCGGCGGCAACACGCGGTCAAGCGACGTAACCTTCAGCGAACGGGCAGGCCGTATTGCAGGCCGCCCTTGGTCCACAGCGCGTTGAGCCCGCGCGCGATCTTCAGCGACGAGCCCTGGCCGACATTGCGCTCAAAAACTTCACCGTAATTGCCGACCGCCTTGATGATGCGATAGGCCCAGTCGTTGGTCAGCCCCATCGCTTCACCGAACTGGCCTTCGAGACCGAGCAGGCGGCGGATTTCCGGATTGGTCGAGTTCTTCTGATCGTCGACGTTGTTCTTGTTGACGCCAAGCTCTTCGGCGTCGACCATCGCATGATGGGTCCAGCGCACGACGTCTTCCCAGGCGTCGTCGCCCTGACGCACTGCGGGCGAGAGCGGCTCCTTGGAAATGATCTCCGGCAGCACGATGTTGGCGCCCGGATCGGCGAGCAGCACGCGCGAGCCATAAAGCCCGGACGAGTCGGTGGTATAAGCATCGCAGCGGCCGGAATCGTAGGCCTTGAGCGCCTCGTCCACCGTGGCGAAGGTCACCGTCTTCAGCGACATGTGATTGGAGCGGAAGTAATCCGCGAGGTTGAGCTCCGTGGTGGTGCCCTGCTGCACACAAACCGAAGCGTCGTTGAGCTCGAGCGCCGAGCTCACTTTGAGCACCTTGCGCACCATAAAACCCTGGCCGTCGTAGTAATTGACGGCGGCAAAATCGATGCCCAGGGATGTGTCGCGCGACATGGTCCAGGTGGTATTGCGGGCAAGCACGTCGATCTCGCCCGATTGCAGCGCCGTGAAGCGATTGGCGGCGGTGAGCGGCACGAACTTGACCTTGGTCGGATCGTTGAAGATCGCCGCCGCGATGGCGCGGCAGAAATCGACGTCAAATCCGGTCCAGTTACCTTGCGGATCGGGGATGCCGAAGCCGGCCAATGAGCCGTTGGCGCCGCATACCAGTTGGCCGCGGTCCTTGACCGCTTTGAGCGTCTGCGCACCCGCCGCCTGCATGCCGAACGCGAGCACCGTTGCAATGGCGAGTGCCGTAGCTAAACGTTTCATGATCAGGCCTTTCAGCGTGGATGGCGCGATTACCGGGCTCAAGTGACTTATTAGAGGCTTTGAGATTGGCTAAGTGGCTTTGATTGGCCCCGCAGCCGGGACGCTTAAGGCAATTCCCCGCCCAAAGCCATCTGAGAACGATCGCGCTGCAAGGTCAAGGGGTTGACGAAAGTGTCCATGGCCCAGGCAACGGCGTATTGGGCGAAGTTTGTGGCAGCCGAGAGACGCCGGCATGAACGACGCCAGTAAAGACGGCCGTTCTTTCCCCGCCGGCGCGGCGGCGGTCGGCGGCTGAGCGCGCTTATGCGGCCGCTGCTTTCCGCTCGCGCAAGACGAAATAGAGATTGCGCAGATAGACGAAGACGCCGAAGGCTTGGCCGGCGATGAAGACCGGATCCTTGCGGTAGAGCGCATAGACCAGAAGCAGCAGGCCGCCGGCGATGGAGAAATACCAGAAACCGAGCGGGATGATGCTGCGCCCCGCCCGCTCCGAAGCGATCCATTGCACCAGAAAGCGCATGGTGAAGAGGCCCTGGGCGACAAAACCCAGAAACACCCACCAATCGAGCTTGGCGATGAAAACGTCTTGCAGGTAGGCGCCCACCGCGCGCGAAAGATCAACGAGCAAGGGTTATCTCCTCGGATTGCGGAACGCGCTTTTTGCGCCGGACGAGCCACCACACACCGGCGAGATCGAGAATGCCGATCCACAGCCGGTCGAAGAAACCGTAATTCGACGTGCCGTGCCGGCGCGGCCGGTCGACCACGTCGACATAGCCGACGTCAAAGCCGTCGCGCCGGACCAGCGCAGGCAGAAAGCGATGCAGGCCGTCGAAATACGGTAGCGCCAAAAACACGTCGCGCGGGAACGCTTTCAGGCCGCAGCCGGTATCGCGCGTGCCGTCTTTGAGCACGGCGCTGCGCACGCCATTGGCGATGCGCGACTGCAAGCGCTTGAAGCCGGTGCTCTTGCGCCCGACGCGCTGGCCGGCGATGAGGCCGAGCCGCGGTGCGCCGGATTCGAGCGCGCCAAGCAGCGCCGGAAGATACGCCGGATCGTTCTGGCCGTCGCCGTCGAGCGTCGCGACGATCGGCGCACGTGCCGCGGCAACGCCGGAGCGCACCGCCGCCGATTGGCCGCACGATTGCGCGTGCCGTATTTGCCGCAGCCACGGATGCTGCGCCATCAGGCCGCGCAATTCGTCGGCGGTGGCGTCCTGCGAGCCGTCATCGACATAAACAATCTCGAAGGCGCGGCCTTGCAATGCCGCGGCGATCTCGGCGACCAGCGGCGCGATATTGCCGGCCTCGTTGCGCACCGGCACGATCACCGATATTGCGGGGTTGCCCGGACCTTGCCCGTTGCTCTGCGGCATGCCGGAAGCTTCTAAAGCCCATCCCGACCGGGTTCAACCCTTCGAAATTCCAGGCTTTTTGCGCAAAACTTCGCGCAGCGCCGCCCTGATCCGGTCGAACGAAGGCCAGGGAAAGGCCTTGAGATCGATCGCGGAAAACAACAGCCCGCGCGCGGCGAAAGCCCGCCGCACCAAAAGCGCGCCAAGCGCACCGACCAGCGCGCCGGCGATCACATCGCTCGGATGGTGCGCCAGCACGACGACACGGCTGAACATGATGACGAGCGCGTAAAGCCACATCACCGGGCGGCTTGCCGGCCACAGTGCGCCGATCGCGATTGCCGCCGACGCCGCCGTCGTGGCGTGGCCGGACGGCATGCTGGCATATTCGGGCGCCCAGACGAACGGCCGATAGATGAAGGGATCGTCGGGACTGCCGACATAGGGCCGCGCTCGGCCGATCAGGCGTTTGACGATGGTGACGAACAGCCCCGGCACGCCGATCGCCAGAAACAGGAACCCGAACCGCACCGTGAGCATCGCCAGCACGCCTTGGGTCAGGCGCGTCAGCCGCGGTGAAGTCACGGCGGCGAGACCCAATAGGATCAATCCGAACGGATACAGGAACCAACCGCCCAGGCCGAGATCGGTAATCCGCTCGAACACATCTTCGAACCACTGCGGCAAGGTGCGCGCCCAGGCGCTGGCCGCGGTGTCGATGAGGAACATGCAAGCGACCGAAGCGATCAGCGTGACGATGACGGCTGCGATGGCATTGGCCGACGGCGGCGGCACGCTCGTCCGCGGCGCGCGTGCCAGCACGCAAATCCATTGCCGGAAATTCCTCAGCATGTTTTGCCGCGGCGCGGACGAGACCAAGACCTTGCCGCCATTCACGGCGCGCCTGCGGAGGCGAAAACCGCGATGCTGATCGGCCGGCCGGTGCTGACGTTGTAGCCGTCGACGCGCGCACCACGGGTGTATTGCAGCCCGATCGCATCGGCGCGGCGCGCAAAAGTGCGCTCCTGGCGGCTCTCGATGAAGGCGAAGCGGCAAGCGCCGCCATTGAGGAAATCGGCAGCGCTTGAGGCGTCGGTCAGACGCGTGTCGGTGCCGGCAAGAAACACCAGGCTTGGTTCCTCATAGCCGGCGCTGGCGGCGAGCGGATGCGCGCAACCGGCATCGTGCAGGACGCGGGCCAGCGTGACGCTCGGAAACACCGGCCGCAGCCACGGCATGATGATGGAAAAGACGCCGATCGCCAGCATCACCATGCCGGCCGTTGCCCGCAGCACCGCGCGCTCGGCGCCGTCGTCTTCATAAAGCAGCCACGCGAACAGGCCGCAAATGATGGCGATGGCAAAAAACGGCCACGCCGGGAACGCCGGATCGCGGGCAACGATGATCGCGAACGTCACTGCGGCGATGCTGATGAGGATCGGCGCGATGAGCCACCACGCCACGCCGCGAACGAGCCAAGGCCGTCGCGACAGCACCTTCGATTCGACCGCGCCAGCAATGAGAATGGCGATGGCGGGATAAAGCGGCAGCACGTAATGCGGCAGCTTGGTGACGACCAGCTCGAAGATGATCCACGACGGCACGAGCCAGGCCAACAGAAAACGCGCGGCCGGCTCGCGGCGCACCGTCCATACCGCGGGCACCGCAAGGCCGGCGAGGATCGAGCCCGGATAGAACGTGGCAAAGAACAACACCAGATAAAGCCCGGGCGGCGCGCCATGGGCCTCTTGCGCGCTGGCGATCTTGCCGAGCATGTCGTGGCCCACCGAATTGACCAGGAACGCGTAGCCGACGCGCAGATAGATCGCGACGAACCACGGCAATACGACGAGAGCAAGCCAAGCCAAGCCGGCAAGCGGCCGTAGCGCCAATAGCCAGCGTCCGGAGCGCTCGTAGATCGACAGCGTCACCGCGGCGAGACCGACGATCATCAGATTGACCGGCCCCTTGAGCAGGATGCCGGCGGCGAGCGCGGTCCAAAAGATCGCCGGCAACATCCAGCCGAGCCGCCCGTTGCCGGCATCGCGCGGCGAAAGATAGGCGCGCGCCAACACGCCCATGGCGGTGATGATGGTGAACAACAGCATGGCGTCGGTCTTGGCGAGCCGCGCTTCGCCGCCGAGCAGCGTCGACGCCGCCATCATGATCGCCGCCAGGATAGCGCCGCGCCGCGAAACGAAGGCGAGCCCGCACCAGTATGTGGCCAGGACCGCGCCGACCGCGCCGATGAGCGACGGGATGCGGTAGAGCCAGATGGTGGTTCGCGCATTGGGAAAACGGAAAATCTCGGCCGTCTTCACCACGGCCGCTTGCAGCCAGTAGATGCCAACCGGTTTGCGGTAGCGAATATCGTCCTGATAGCGGATGTCGACATAATCGCCGGTTTCGATCATCTGCTTGGTGGCTTGGGCGAAATAGGCCTCATCGCGATCGACCGGCGGAATCTGGAAAAAGCCCGGCAGAAACAGCACCAGCGAGATGAGCACCAGAACGGCCGCGGCGCGGCGGTGGGAGCCGGCGCCGACGTCGAAAAGCGCGCCAAGGCCGTTTGCCGGCCACAATCGCGGCGCCGCGCTGCTTGTCGTGATCATGCCCGCCCAAATGCTAACAGGCCCAGGTGTAAACGCGTCCAAATGTGTAAACACGCCCAAATCATCCAGCGCAAGCCAGGAGGCAATCCTTATTGCGGCCGCTCGATGACCTTCCAATTCTGGTAATAGACGAACTTGAAGCTCTGGGTCAGCAAACGCACGGCGGCGACGACGGCGCGCATGACGGCCGGAAACGGCGTCGGCCGGATCATGTCGACGAACAGGCAATAGCGCGTCTGGTCGGTTTCGTTGAAGGACTGATGCAACAGCGTGTCGTCGAAGATGAAGAGCTTGTTCTCGCGCCAGTAATTGGTTTTGTCGCCGACCACGATATAGGCGGAGTCGTCGGTCATGTCGTTGAGATTATAAAGAATCCGCAGCGACGCCCGCAGATAGCCGAAATGCTTCGAGGTCGAGACTTTCTTATTGAAGACCGAAATGCCGATGGTCTCGATATATTGCCACGGCTGATGCAGCGCCGGCGCGTTCAAGAACGTGTTCTGGTCGACGCCGTACCAGCGGAAGAACGCCATAGTCCGCGGATGTTGCTTCGATGCCTCTTCCATTTGCGCGACCAGATTCGATTCGTTGGCCGCCTGGATCAAACGCGTCACTTCGTCCCGATAAGCGGGCGGCAGGTCCTCCAGCCGATAGACGCCCTTGTTGACGTAAGGCAGCGACAGCAAATCCAATAAACAATTGAAGGGCGAGACGACCCAGGTGAAAAAACCGTTGCCGATGAAATAACGCCGCAGTGTCGTTGCGCTCAGCCCGGAGTTGCGGCTGACGTCGTAGGCGCCGCAGAGAGCGTAAAACAACGCAGTTTTCGGCAGGAAGTACACGAACAGACCAAAGCCGCAGACCGGCATGATAAACCGCCGCAAGGCGTATTTGCCGATGCGGACGAGACGCTCTTTGTCGGTCAATGCTGCGGAAAATGTCGTGCTCACAGATGGCTTCCTTTGCGTCGTGGCCTTCGACGCTCACGACCGCTTCATATCAAAGCTCACGCTCAATCGGGGCGGCACCTCGGTCCTGATCGAAAATAGTTCCCCGGCATTCCGCCGCCCCAGGCCGACGATAGCCCGCGCCCGCTGTATTGGGAAGGCAGGATTTGGGCGGGCTATATGCCCAGAACACCTTGTTCCGAAAGCATTTAAGCCGAATGCCGAGGCCGGCCGGCTATCGCGCTGTCAATTTTGCCGCTGAACCGTCGTCAACGCGCACGACGGCGGTGGCCGTTGCGCCGGCGGAATCGATCACCGTGACGCGCGAAAATCCCGGGCCGTCGGGCCGAAAAGACAGCGCGCCGCGATCCTGCTGCGGAACCGGGACGCCGTTGACCAGCACGGTGAGCGGCGCCACTGCACCTGTGAGCTTCAGCGGTATTGCATTCGCTTTGCCGTCGGTCGTCGCCATATCGAGGCGCGCACCATCGGGCGGAAATAAAATTCGCAGCGAGGCTTGCGAGCTCACGCCGCCGAGACGCGCCGGTTGAAAGCGCTTGAGCGGCGGCGGCAATTTCGCGCTCGACGTCACCAGCACGCCTTTTGGCGCGCGCGGCAACGCAGCGGGCGGAGCGCCAAGGCGCGCAAAGGCATCGAACAGGATGGGCGCCGCCGCGATGCGCCCGACCAGTCCCGGCACCGGCGCGCCGTCGGGACGGCCGACCCAGACCCCGATGGTGTGCTTGCCGTCAAAACCGACCGACCAGGCGTCGCGGTAGCCGTAGCTGGTGCCGGTCTTGAACGCGATGCGGCCCGGCGTGCCGTTCTCCGGTGGCGGCGCGCCGATCAGCACGTTGCCGACGTACCAGGCGGCCACCGGCTCCATCAGCCGCAGCGCCTGCGGCGGCGCCGCGCCGAAATGCACGTTGAGCGGCGTCGTCGTGCCCTGCCGCGCAAGGCCGGCATAGAGCATGACCAGATCGGACAATTTTATGCCAACGCCACCGAGGCCGATGGCCAGGCCGGGCGCTTCGCCGGGCGGCAGCACCAACGATGCGCCGGCTTGGCCGATTTGCGCGGTGAGCCGGCTAGCGCCGACTTCGTCGAGCACGGCGATCGCCGGCACGTTGAGCGAGAGCTGCAGCGCCTTGCGGACCGTCACCGTTCCTTGGAAAGAGGAATCGAAATCCTTCGGCGCATAGCTGCCATAGGCCACCGGCCGGTCCTCGATCAGCGTCTCCGGGTTGATCACGCCGTCCTCGAAGCCAAAGCCGTAGATGAAGGGTTTTAAGGTCGAGCCGGGCGAGCGCAGCGCTTGCGTCATGTCGACTTGGCCGGCGCGGCGCAGGTCGAAATAATCCGGCGAGCCGACGCTGGCCAAAATTTCGCCGGTGGCGTTGTCGACGGCGAGAATGGCGAGCGAGACGTCGGGGCCGAGCGTCGCGGCAAGCCCGCGCACACGCTCGCGCGCCAGATTTTCCAAATTCTTCTGCACAACAGCGTCGATGGTGAGCCGATGCACCTTTGATTGCGTCGGTTCGGCGACGACCTTGTCGGCAATGTGCGGCGCCAGCAGCGGCATCGGCCGCCGCCCGTTCGGCACCGGCTCGGTTTTGGCGAGCGCAATTTCGTCGGCCGGCACCGCACCGGTGGCGGCGAAGCGGTCGAGCACGCGGTCGCGCGCGGCACGCGCGCTCTCGGCGAAGCGATCCGGCCGGCGCAGCTCCGGCGATTGCGGCAACGACACCAGGAGCGCGGCTTCGCCAAGCGACAGCCGCCGCGGCTCTTTTCCGAAATAAGCAAGCGACGCGGCGCGGATGCCTTCGATGTTGCCGCCGTAGGGCGCGAGATCGAGGTAGAGCGCGAGGATCTCGTCCTTGGTCAATGCGCGCTCGATCTCGATAGCGCGCACCATCTGGCGCAGTTTTGTCACCGTGCTGCGGCGCACCTCGGGCGGCTCCAAAAGCCGCGCCACCTGCATGGTCAGGGTGGAGGCGCCGGAACGAAGATGTCCGCTGGTTAAGAACTGCAACGTCGCACGCAGCACCGCGCGCGGGTCGACGCCGTGATGAATACGAAAACGTTTATCCTCATAGGCGAACAGCACGTCGAAGAAACGGGGATCGACATCGGCCACCGTGGCCGGCAACCGCCAGCGGCCCTCGCTCGTCGCATAAGCACGCAGCAGGCGCCCTTCCCGATCGACCACGGTGGCCGAGAAATCGAGGTTCTTGCCGAGCGGCGGCGGGCCGAGCGAAGCGACCCACCACGCCGCGCCGGCAAGGGCCGACGCGCATACGAAAGCGCCGGCGAGAATGAGACGCGTTTTCTGACGCATCATTTCGCCGCCGTGACCTCGATGCTGCCGCTGCCGGTGCGGCCGTAGCGGTCCGGCCGGTACATGTCCTCGACGCGCGCCTGCGGCCGCACATAAGTGCCCGGCGACACCGCGCGCACCACATAGGCCACGGTGAACACCGCCGGATCGCCGCGCTTCCTTTCGAAGGCCGCGGTGAAGCGGTCGTCGCGGAATTCGGTGTTCGCCGGCTCCACCGCGTCGGTGATCCACGCCAGCGTGCCGGTATCGCCGGAGGAGACGAGATGCGGATTGTCGATCTCGAATCCAGCCGGGAGGTAATCGGCGACGATGACTCGGCCGAATTGCGGCTGGGCTTCGGTGATCTTGAGCACCACCACGAGGCGCGTGTTCTGCTTGATCTGCGCCGCATCGACCGGATCGCCGTCGGGCGTGTAGGTGAGCCGCTCGATGCGAAACCCGTTCTCCGCCGCGGGCTCCGGCGTCAGCGGCGCGCCGGTGACCGTGACCACGGCCTTGACCTCGGTGTCGCCGGTATTGGTGACTTTCACCGGCTCCTTGAGGTCATTGGCGCGGATGGTGCGGTAGAGCGCGCGCTGCACCGCCTCGCCGTTGACGTCGAGCGTGACGTTGCCGGAATCCTTCGCCATCGCGCTCGCCGCCAGCAACAGCCAGGCGTCTTCCTGGGTCGAGGTCGGATGCAACATCGCGCGCGACGCTTCGACCCGTTGCACGGCGGCCTGCACGGTCGCCGGCGCCGCGCCGCTTTCCGAAGCGAGCGTCACCAGCGCCGCGGCATCGCGCAGGTTCGAGCCGTAGTCCTGGCGATTGAGCCAGTTCTCCGACTGCGAATCGATCATGGCAAGTGCCGCCGCGTAGACCCGCTCGGCTCGCGTGCGATCGCCGATCAGCGCCAGCGCCGCCGCCACCTGGGCCTTGGCGATCGGCGTCGTCAGCGCATCAAGTTTTGAATCGGCGAGGTAACGCAAATCGCCGATCGGCACCACGCCGTTGCGCGCCAGCACATAGAGCGCATAGGCGAGATCGGTGCCGCCGTTCTTGCTCGGGTCTGCGGTATTGGCGGCAAAATTACGCAGATGATCGAGCGCAAGCTTGAACGCGGTGTCGGGCACCGCGAATTTTTTCTCACGCGCGCGGGTCAAAAAATCGGTGACATAGGAGTCGAGCCAGATGTCGCTGCCGCCGACGCCCCACAGGCCGAACGAGCCGGTGGAATCCTGGCGCGTCAGCAGCGCCTCGATGGCGCCGCGCACCCGCTCGTCGGCACCGGTCTGCAGCGCCAGATGGGTTTCGCTCGCGAGCTGGGCGACATAGAGCAGCGGCAGCGCGCGGCTCGTGATCTGCTCGGAGCAGCGATACGGATAGCGGTCGAGCGCGGCAAGGAGACTTGCCGCGTCGAGCGCCGCCGAGGAGCCGACCGAGATCGAGACGCCGCCGGTGCCGGGAACGAGATCGGCGAACATGTCGCTCGACAGCGTCACGCTGTCGCCCTTGGCGATAGGCTTGACGGTGCGCCGCGCCAGAATTTGCGCCGGCGGCCGCACCGCGAGCGTGTAGTTACGCTCCAGCGCAAAGCCACCGGGGCCGCTTACGTTGATCTTCACACCGCCATTGCCGGCGGCACTGGCGGTGACCGGGATCGTGACCGCGCCGCGCGCCTTGGCGCGCAATGTCAGTTTTTGCGTGGCGCCAACGCCGGCCACCACGGCGTCGGTGGTCGACAGCGTGATCGCATAATCGCCGGGCTGGCCTTCGACATTGTCGAGATCGAGATGCACGGTGGAGCGGTCGCCGGGCAGCAGGAAGCGCGGCAAGGTCGCGGTGAGCACCACCGGATCGCGCACGATCACGTCGGTCGAAGCGCGGCCGACCTTGTCCTTGGTCCAGGCCACCGCCATGACGCGGACGGTGCCGGCGAAGTCGGGAATGTCGAAGGCGACGTCGGCGCTGCCGTCGGCACCGACAGTGACGATGCCGGAGAAGAACGACAATGGCGGCCCGGTCGGGGGATTGCCTTGCAGTGCGGCGCCGGCGTCGCCGCCGGTGCGGATCTGGCCGCTTGTGCCCTGCATGCCGTCGATCAGGTCGCCGTAGAGATCGCGGATTTCCGCCGCCAGCGCCCGCTGGCCGAGATAATAATCGTTGGGCGACGGCGGCTTGTAGTTGGTGAGATTGAGGATGCCGACATCGACCGCCGCAACCGCGATCCGCGCCTCATCGCCCGCTTTGAGCCCCTCGATCTTGACCGGGATGTGCAGCGTCGTGTTCGGCCGCAACAGCGCCGGCGGTTTGAGATCGATCGTGAGCGTCTTCGCCGCGCGGTCGATGGAGAACCACTGCACGCCGATGGCGCGGCCGGGCATGCGTTGCGCCGGCGCATCGAGCGGCCGGCGCAAGGTGGCGACGATATAGGCGCCAGAGCCCCAATCGGTCCCGACCGGCACTTTGACTTGGGTGACGCCCGGCTGTTTGACGTCGGCGGTTTGGCTCGCCAGGAGCTTATCGCCGATGACATTGAGCGTGAGACGCCCGGCGCTGCGCGCGGTGACGGCGACCGTCATGGTGTCGCCGGGCCGGTATTCGCTCTTGTCGAGCGCCGTCTCCAGCATGTCCGGCGTGTCGGCGCTGGCGTCGACGTACCAGCCGGCATCGAACGTCACCGACGTGGTCGGGCCGTTCGGCTCTGGCGAGGTGACATTGAGCTGATAGCGGCCGAAATTCACCGGGAACGCGATATGACCGGGCTTGTCGGCCGCGGTATCGAGCGCGCCATCCGAGAGGCGCGAGGTGGTCTTGACCGGCTCGAAATGCCACGAGCCGTCGCGCTTATAGAATTGATAATGGGTTTCGACGCGCAACAATTCGTAGTGCAGGCCCTTCGCCGCGACCGCGGTGCCGTTCGGCGCGACGACCACGACATCGAACGCGGCGCTCGCGCCTTCGGCCAGCGAGCGGCCGATAAACAATGGCTTGACGCCGATCATGTTGCCGCTCGCCGTGACCGGCAGCGTAATCTTGTGCTCGACGGCACGACCGCCCGGCTCCGCCATGCGCACGGCGATGCGGGCTTCCAGCGGATGCGTGCTCGACGGCAGCTTGTCGATATCGACCTTGAAGGTCGCTTTGCCGGCATCGTCGGTCGACGGCAGGCTGTCCAGCGGCTGCTGTGCGGCGGCGACGTCTTCGCCGTCGAGGCCGAACTGATAGCCGGCAAAGCCCGAACGCTCGGCCGCTACGGCGATATTCAGGTCGCCATCGAGATCGAGGCCCGAGGCCGGCGCGCCGTAGAGGAAGCGGCCAGCCAGGTTGATGGTGGCCGGATTGGTTTTGGAAATGGTCCCGCTCGGCGACGACAGATCGAACTCAATGCGCTCGGGCACGTAGTCCTCGACCAGGAACGTGGTCTCGCCGACCGCCGCCCGCTTCGGATCGGTGAAGACGTGCACGTGCCAAGTGCCGGTCGGCGCCGAGGCCGCGATCGGCAAGGTCAGCCCATGGCCGCCCAAGCCCTGGTCCTGCACCAAGGTGCGCCGATATTCGACGCCGTCGGGCCGCTCGACCACAAATGTCAGCGGCACGCCGGCCGATGCCGCGCCCTGCGTGTCGCGCAACAGTGCGGTGAGATAGGCCGTCTCGCCCGAGCGATAAACGCCGCGCTCGGCATAGACGAAGGCATCGAGGCCGTTCGGCGCCGGGCGGCCGGAGACGCCGCGGTCGGTGAGATCGAACGCCGGCCCGGTGAGATTGAGAAAGGCAAAGTCTCCCTGGCCGTCATTGGCGGCGATCAGGGTCGGCGTCGCACCGCCCTCCCCGCTGGCCAAGCCTGATTCGAATTGCACATGGCCGCCGGCATCGGTGCGGCGCGTGGCCAAAACCTCGTTGCTGCGCGAGATCAGCCGCACCTCGACGCCGTTCTTGGCGTCGGTGGTCGCCAGCGAATTGACGAAGGCATGGATGCCGTCGTTGCCGGAGAACGCCGCAAGCCCGAGGTCGGAGACGATGAACCATTGCGTCGCCAGCGCGTCGTAATTGCTATCGATATTTTTCAGCTCCTGCGGCTGCGCCACCATGACATAGACGCCGGGTTTGAGATCGCCGACCGCCTGATCGACCGGAAACGCCGTGGTGACGTCCTGGTTGATCGGCGCCGAGTCGACGGCGAGATCGCCTTTCCAGACCTGGACGCCGCGGCTTTCCTTGAGCCGCTCGATGTCGGAGCGATCGAGGCTCCTCTGGAAGTCGCCGCGGTCGTAGCTGGTCACGCCGGCGATGGCATCGACCAGGTTGCGGTCGCTGATGCGAAAAATCTCGACGGCGACCGTTTTGGTGTTGACGCTGATCACCGGAATGCCGCGCTGCCCGGTGCGCGGCAGCACATAGGCGGTGGACGAGAACCGTACCGCCGGCTTGCGGTCGCGCACATAGATGACGAAGTCCGACGATTTCGACAGCGACTCGTGCACCACCGACGGCAATCCGGCGCGCAAGGTCACGGTATAACTGTCGCCGTGCTTGAGCCCTTCGACGCAGAGCTGTTTCTCGGCCGTCGAGATGGCCGGCTTGTCGGTGCCGGCGAGCACGACGAACGGCGAGAAATCGGTGCGCGCCGGTAAATCTTCGGAAAACTGGAAGCAGGCGCGCGGCGAAGCGGCATCGGCATCGACCGAGTAGTCGAGCACGCGGAAACCGTACTGGTCGCGCAGCCGTTCGTATTGGCCGCGCACATTAGCGGCCTCGCGGATGTCGAGCGAAAACCGCAGCGCATCGAGCGCCGGCCGCCACAACTGCCGCTGGCTCATGACGTCGCCGAGAAACGCGAGGCTGTCGGCCTCCTCGTTGCGGTTGGTGGTGCGCTGATAGGCGATGTAGGCGGCGGTCGAGGCGCGCTCGAGCAAGGTCGCGCGCTCCTGGTCGTTGACCGGGCGGATCTGCATGACGGTGCGCGCCATGCGCAGCCAGGTGGTGGCGTCGTTGGGCTGGGCGGCGACGATCTGGCCGAGCAGCGTCATGCCGGTGCGGAAATCGTTCTTGGCAAAAGCTGAGTCGGCGTCTTTTCGGATTTGCACCACCGGCTTGGTGGCAGCGCCCGCGTCTGACTTGATCTGGCCTTCGAGCTGAACCGCGCTGTCGGCGAGATCGCTGTCGACAAACGGCTTGTCCGCGGCATGGGCTGCAAACGGCGCAACGGCAAAAAGCGCGGCCGCGATAGCTACCGCGAAACCGACGCGAGTAAGCGCAAACATCGCTGAAGTCCTCCCAGGGGCCGCAATTTCGACCCAGTGCGACAAGTTGAGGCAACGATCTTGTCGGGTTCGTGGCCGAACGAGTCCATGCCAGCTAAACAATTTGCAACCTTCCGATCGCCGTAGCAGCGGCGCGCGCAGGCCTAAGGCCGCGAAGCGCTCGCAGCCGGACGCCGGTCTTAGTTGCGCGAGGCGGGCCGCGCGTTCATTGGCAAATTCTTGGTCGGATTCTTGGTCGTGGGTGGTAAGCCCATACGCACGATTAACCGCGCGTTGCGGCGCAAGATTCTATATATGATTGGCGTCGCGTGGCCCCGTAGCTCAGGGGATAGAGCAACAGCCTTCTAAGCTGAAGGTCGCAGGTTCGAATCCTGCCGGGGTCGCCAATAAATCAGGCATTTCTCGAGTGCGGCAAACGTTCGGCCGCGGACGCGGTTGCGAAGGCACAAGCCTCGCTGTCAGAACCGGAATTGCGGCCGGCGACGTTCGACGTCGGATTCTCGCCGAACACGCCGCCGGGCGAATGAGCGCCGGGCAAGCGCAGGCCGCGCCTCACTGCCTCCCAGAACGACGACACCATATTACGGCAGGGGCATCCGGTTTTCCGCCACAGCCACCAAACGGCCGCTGCCAGCAAAAGGCAGGCGCCAAAGGGCTCCGGCACCAGGAACATGCCGCACGTGGCAAGCGCCATCGGTGAATTGATCTTGCGGAAATTCGTCATGAGCTCAGGCGCACTCGCCCCGGGGCAAGGCCGGAACCTTAACAAAGTCTTAACGGCGAGCGTTAAGAACGACGGGCGTATGGTTAACGCGCGGCAGCGCGGGATGGCCCAGCGCGCGGCTGAGTGGCGGGCGGGCAACTTTGACGCGACATCCGGTTTGTGCCAACAACCCCATGAATTCGTTTGAATGAAAGGACTTCAGACATGGCGAAAGCCTCAACCGGCCGCAGAGGCCCTACTGCCGTAGATAGCCACGTCGGGCAAAAGATCCGCGCCCGCCGGATTTTCTTGCAAATGAGCCAAACGGAGGTTGCCGACGCGGTCGGCATCACGTTCCAGCAAATTCAGAAATACGAGCGAGGCGCCAACCGTGTCGGCGCGTCACGCCTGCAACAACTCAGCGACGTGCTCGGCGTCTCGCCGTTTTATTTCTTCGAGGGCGCACCAACCGTCGGCAAGAAGATGCCGGCGCAGAAGGACGGCGAGCTATCGGAAGGCGCAATCCTTTCATTTCTCGCGACCCGGGAGGGCGCCACTCTGGTCCGTGGTTTTCTCGCCATCGAACAAAAATCAATTCGCAGGAACGTTATCGATTTCATCGATACGTTGAAGGGGCGATGAATAAGCCGGCGCGGGGCGCGCATCGCAGCCGCCCCACCGCATTGCCGGACGTCGCCAATAAAATCAGTGGGTTATCACAAGCGGAGAAATTTCCGACGTCAGTTCTGCAATAATATCGTCGTCTCGGCGTTAGTGCATGAGCACCATGGCAACACTGGGAGATCACCATGAGAGTTTTGCTTCTCATACCAGCGATTTTCGCCGTCACCGCCGGGTTCGGCTCGCCCGCGCAGGCGCAGAATTATCCGTGGTGCGCGATTTATGACGTTGGCGATGCCGCTTACAATTGCGGCTTCGTCAGCCGCGAGCAGTGCATGGCCACGGTGAGCGGGATCGGCGGCTTCTGCAACGCAAATACGCAATACGTTCCGCCAGCCGTGCACCCCGTGCCGAGAGCCCGCAAACCTTCGTGACCGTTCGGCAGGTCGCCAATAAAATCAGGGACTTACAAACTTTTGCGCGTGCCAATCTTGGCACGCTCACCAATTCGTGCGTTGTGCAGCCGCAACCGGTGAAGCAGAGAGATTCCTTGCGTCGCTGCTGAAATAATATCGCTCGCTCGGCGTTAATGATTGAGCGGCATCGCAATACCGGGAGATCGGCCATGAGAATCTTGCTTTTCATGCTGGCAATTTTCACCGTGACGGCCGGAATCGGCACACCGGCGCAGGCGCAGAATTATCCGTGGTGCGCGGACTACGCCGGCTTCGGCAGCCAGAATTGTGGGTTCACCACCATTCAACAGTGCCAGGCGGCCTTGAGCGGCAACGGTGGCTTCTGCAACGCCAATACGCAGTACGTTTCCCCTGCCGCGCCCCCGGTGTCGCGAGCGCGCAGCCACTAATGATCGTTGGGCGGGCCGCGCCTGCGTGTCGCAACACCGCGAGATCGCCATGAGAGTTTTACTTTTCGTACTGGCGATTTTCGCCGTGACGGCGGCGATCGGCACGCCCGCGCAGGCGCAGAATTATCCGTGGTGCGCGCAATATAGCGGCCTGGGCGGCACCAATTGCGGCTTCACGAGTTTTCAACAGTGCATGGCCACGCTCGCCGGCATGGGCGGCTTTTGCAACGCCAATACGCAATACGTTCCTCCCGGCGGGCTGCCGGCGCCGCGCGCCCGCAGGCAGTGGTGATCGTCGGCTGAGACCCCGGTAAAAAAGATTGGGGCCGCCAGAGACGGCCCCGCGCAATCTCACTTAGCCTAATTAGGCCAGCACTTCTTGCCTTCGGGGCCGAGATGATATCCCGGCGGGCAGGCCCTGCCGTCGAACATCGGATGGCACTTGCCGCCCGGACCGCGCCAAAATCCCGGCCCGCAGCCTTCCGCGGCCTTGATCACCAAGCCGGTGGCATTGCCGACCTGAGCGGGCTTGACCGCAGCGCCGGCGGCGGTTGCAAGACCGAAAGCCAACGCGACACCCAAAAAGACCGTTCGCGTCATCCTGTATTCCTCCCTGCTTGTATGAAACCGGTCGCCCCCTATAGCTTGAACCGATTCACGGGACATTGGGCAACATTTTTCTGGCCGACGGGCGGAAAACTTCCCATCCGCGCGTGAAGCCGTCAGCCACGGCAATTTCGGCTAATCCAAATCGACGGTCTGCTTCGTCCGCGCTGCCGCCGCGCTCAGGGCTGCCAACATGCATTGGATCAAATTGCCGCCCGCCGCCGCCCGCAGCTCGTCCGGCGCGATGCCGGCGCGGATCGCGTCCTCCCGGCACAGCGCCACCAGCCGCACCGTTTCCCGCATCCTGTACTCGTCGGCAACCGCCCCGACATGGTCCGACAACCAGTGCTCCAAAAATTCGCGCGCCCGCTCGCTCATCTCTGGCTCCTCACGCACACATTCGTTCCAAGATTTCGGTCCCAAGATTTTGCGCGCCAAGAGTTTTCCGCCTTCGATCGATTTCCGCATTCGCCCTCCGCGGTATTGCGCGCCCGGATGTCAGCGCCAGGTCATGGCCGAATTGCGCAAACCGAATGGCCAAATGATGGTATCGCGCCACCATTGTGATTGACTCTCGCCAAGCAGATGCGACAGTGCGGCTCTACGTGTAACAGTCGTTGCGTTGGGGGAATGTTCCGTGGCCTCGCCTGCGTGTTGGGCCTCCACGGGTTGGAAAACAGCCGCGACGTCGCTTTCGGCGATCGTTGCAGGCGGGCTCCGCGATTCATCTCGCTATTTTTGGACAGCCGCAAGATATCTGCGGCAATCGGCCGAATATGTTTGGCCGATCGTCGCGTTCCATCTGCGCAGATCGTGTCGGTATCTTTACGCCACCGCCGCAACAGGCTGGCGCCAATCGAGCGAATATCTTTTGCCGATCGCCGCGTTCTATCTGCGCCAATGGTTTCGGTTTCTTTGCGCCACCGCCGCACGCGGTTTGCACCAATCGGCCGAATATCTTGGCACCACCGTTACCGGCTATCTTGGCAAATCGCCCAAAATCCGGATCGCGCTCGTCGCCGCTCTGGCGATCGCGTCGGGCCTCGTCGGCTTTGTGACGACAAGCGCGTTGCTGCGACCGGCGGCGCCTGCGCCAGCGCCGGCGGCGCACGAGGCACGACCGCAAGCAAAGCCCTCCTGGGTGACGGACTACGAAATCGAGCGCGCGCAGAAGCTCGGCCGGCAGTTGCTGGACATCAGTCCCGCTCAGCTATTGACGATGTATGAGCGCAGCGGCAGCGATGCGGTCGAGACCTATCGAGATGCATGGGTCAAGATCGACTATCCCATCATGTCGTTCGACCGGCAGACATTCGGCAAAACCACCTACGACGTGATCGAAGCGGCGGCGCATTTCCAGTCGGTATTCCCCGGAAAAATCATCGCCATATTCAATGCGCAACAGTGGGGCAAAGAGCTGCACATGCACCGGGCCGGCGATCAAATCGTGGCGTTCTGCAAGTTTCGGGAAATCGAGCGCGAAGCGGTTTTGACAAATATTCACCGCCTGTGGTTTTACGGGACGGGCTGCGACTTGCCGCAGCTTTTAGAACCAAAAAATGCAATGAATATTCGCTGATCTTGCTGCCGGGATGGCCGGTCATTACAAAGCCTTGATAGGGAGAGCCTGATCCAATGAAAGCGGCTTACATCGAGAAATTCGGCGGCCCGGAAGTATTGCAATATGGCGACCTGCCCGACCCGATCGCCGGCCCGGGCGAGGTGGTGGTCGACGTGCACGCCGCTACCGTCAATGCCGCCGACTGGAAGTTTCGCGGCGGCGAGTATGGGCGCCATTCCAATGTTAAATTTCCGCAAATCCCGGGACGGGATTTTTCCGGCGTGGTCAGTGCGGTCGGCGACGGCGCCGATCTCAAGGTGGGCGACGCGGTGTTCGGCGTGCTCGGCGCCGGCAAGGAAGGCACCTATTGCGAGAAGGTCGCGATCCCCGCAGCCCTCGTCGCCAAGAAGCCGGACGGGCTGTCGCATATCAATGCCGCGGCACTGGCGCTCACCGGACTGACAGCGATCAATGCGGTCGAAGACACGCTGAAGCTCCAGCGCGGCGAGACCATTTTGATCCAGGGCGGCGCCGGCGGCGTCGCCGGTTTCGCCATCCAGTTCGCCAAATATCTTGGCGCCAAGGTGATCACCACCTGCAGCGCGGCGAACGTCGACTATGTGCGCGGCCTCGGCGCCGATCAGGTGATCGACTACAACGCTCAGAATTTCACCCGCGCGGTGTCCGGCTGCGACGCCGTGTTCGATACGGTCGGCGGCGACGTGGCCAAACAGTCCTATGCCGTGCTCAAGCCGGGCGGCCGCGCCGCCTTCATCGCGTCGGGTGCCGAGGCGCCAAAACCCGATCGCAGCGACGTGACGGGCTTGCGGCCGCCGGTGCCGCGCTCGCGCAAGGCGATGGAGCGCATTGCCGAAGTGTACGTGGCCGGAGGCGTCAAGCCGCCCGAGGTAAAACTCTACAAGCTGTCGCAGGCCGCCGACGCGCACCGCCTGAGCCAGTCGCGGCATTTCAGGGGCAAGCTGGTTTTCCAGGTGCGCTGACATTCAAGTCACGGCGGGATCAAATCCGCTGTCGTATTCGTCGCTGCAAAACGGGCCGCCCTGGTACCAGTCGCCGATCGGATCGGCGACGAGCCGCTTTTGCTCGGCCAGTGCCGCGGCGACAAAATCTTCGGCGCGGCCGGTCGGGCGATAGCCGTAGCGGTAGGCCGCTTCGTTGTCCCACCAGCTGCGCTCGTTGTGGGAGGCGCCGAAGAATATCTCGTGGCGCAGGTCCGGGTGATCGAGCCCGATGCGGATGAGCTGCACCAGATCTTCCGGGCTGATCCAGATCGCGAGGCGGCGCAGATCGACCGGGGCGTCGGCAAAATTGCCGATGCGGATGCAGGTCACGCGCAGGCCGTGCTTATAGGCATAGAGCGCGCCGAGCGCTTCGCCGAAGGCTTTGCTGACGCCGTAGCGCGAATCCGGCCGCACCGGCTCGTCGGTGCCGATCTTGCGCTGCCGCGGATAGAAGCCGACCGCATGGTTCGACGAGGCGAAGACGACGCGCTTGACGTTCTTGCGCCGCGCCGCCTCGAACAGATTATAGCAGCCGATGATATTGGCCTTAAGGATACGGTCCCAGGATTGCTCGACCGACTCGCCGCCGAGATGCACGATGCCGTCGACGCCGTCGACGAGTTTTTCGACCTGGGCGAGATCGGCAATGTCGGCCGTGACGAAGTTTTGGTGGCTCGCCAGATCCGACGGCTTGCGAATATCGCTCCACAGGATGCGCGGATAGACGCCGTCAAGGAGCTTGCGCAGCCGCGTGCCGATACCGCCCGCCGCGCCCGTCACCAGAACTGTCTGCATGAAAAATCCTCGCGGCTGGCGAAATTTATGACGACGCGGCTGTGGCCGCCGGACCGTCGCCGATCTCGGCCACAAGCTTTTGATAGCGCTTGCGGCTGTCGACGAGGTGGCGCCGCATCGCGGCGCGCGCCGCCGCCGCCGCGCCGGCGCGGATGGCATCGAGGATTTCCATGTGCTCGTTCTGGATGCGCTTGAGGTAAGCGCGCTGATCCCCGACCGGCGTGAGAGTCTTGCGGATGCTCTGGCGCGGAATGATGAAGCGGCCGAGATAATCGAGAAAGCGCTTGAACTGCGCATTGCCGGTGGCGTCGGCGATGCTGCAATGGAACGAAAAGTCCTCGTCGACCGCCGACTCGTCGCGCCCGATGGCATCCTCGATGCGCCGGTAAGCCTCGGCGATCTTTTTGATGTGCGCGCCATTGTGGCGCTCTGCCGCCAGCCCCGCCGCTTCGATCTCGACACCGGCGCGCAGCTCCATCACCTCGAGCGCTTCGCGCAGCGAATCCAATTCGTCGACTTCGATGCGGAACGGCCTTCGCACGTGTTCGGCGACGAAGGCGCCGACCCCTTGCCGCACCACGACCAGGCCGTCGGCGCGCAGGCACGCCACCGCCTCGCGCACCACCGTGCGGCTCACTCCGGTGGCGGCCATCATCTCCTTCTCGGTCGGCAGCTTTGAGCCGGGCGGCAGGCGGGCGCCGGTGATGTCGGCGGCAATGCGCGCGACCAACTGCTCGGTGAGCCCGCGCGGCGCCACGAGCGGCCGGAATGTCGGCAGCGGTTGCGCTATGGAGCGGGCGGGCAAAGCTTGACACTCCTGGATGATCTGGTCATCGTATGACCTGATAACATGGACTGCCGGGAGCTTCAACGGCTCAAAACGGCGTGCAACGTTCCGCCGATTACGGAAACTTGCGGGAGGAGAAACATGGATCGCCGCGCATTCATTCGTCTTGGTGCCGGTCTTAGCGCCCGTCTTGGTGCTGGCACTGCAGTCGCCGGCCTCGCCGGAAATCTTGGTACGCCTGCGTTTGCGCAGCAAAAGCTGGCGCTCAAGGCCTCCGACGTTCATCCCGCCGGCTATCCGACGGTCGCCGCGGTCGAAAGCCTCGGCAAAAAACTCGAAGCCGCGACGCAAGGGCGGCTCAGCGTGCAGATGTTCGCCTCGATGCAACTCGGCGGCGAGAAGGAGGCCATCGAGCAGGCCCAGGTCGGCGCCATCCAGCTCGCTCGCGTCTCGGTCGGCACGCTCGGCCCGGTGATCGACGAGCTCAACGTGTTCAATCTGCCGTTCCTGTTCCGCAACACCGCCCACATGCAAAAGGTGATCGACGGCGACATCGGCACCGAGCTCCTCGACAAGGTCTCCAACAACGACAAGGCCGGACTGATCGGGCTGTGCTGGATGGATGCCGGCGCGCGCAGCGTCTACACCATCAAAAAGCCGGTCCACACCATCGCCGACCTGAAAGGCTTGAAGATCCGCGTCATCGGCAATCCGATGTTCGTCGACATGATGAACGCGCTCGGCGGCAACGGCGTCGCCATGGGCTATGACCAAGTGTTCAGCGCGCTGCAGACCGGCGTTGTCGACGGCGCCGAGAACAATCCGCCGAGCTATGTGTTCGACAACCACTACACCGTCGCCAAATATTACACCCTGACCCAGCACCTGATCGTGCCGGAGATCTTGGTGTTCTCGCGCAAAACCTGGGACACGCTGTCGAAGGACGACCAGGTTTTGGTCAAGAAATTCGGCCGCGAGGCGCAGGCCGAAGAGCGCGATCTGTGGAACAAATACGAGGCGGCGGCGCTCGAAAAGGCAAAAGCCGCCGGCAACGAGATCATCGACATTGCCGACAAGAAGCCGTTCCAGGACGCGGTCAAGCCGGTGTGGGACAAATACGGTCCAAAATACTCGGCCACGATCAAGCGCGTCCAGGACGTCTCTTAGTCCGCGAACCAATCGGCATGATGCGATCCGGGTAACACCCCCTCGCCTTCGGAAGCACGCATGGCGCTTCTCTATCGCAAGCTGATGGACGCGCTGTACCTGGTTTGCGTCGTGGTCGCAGGCACCGCGCTGGTGCTGATTTCCGCGGTGATCCCGTGGGCGGTGTTCACCCGCTACGTGCTCAACAGCGCGGCGTCCTGGCCGGAACCGACCGCCGTCCTGCTCACCATCGTGCTCACGTTCATCGGCGCCGCGGCCTGCTATCGCCGCCAGCTGCACATGAACGTGTCGTTCTTCGTTCAAATGTTTCCGCCGCGGCTGCGCAGGCTCACCGAGCTTCTGGCCGAGCTTTTGGTCGCCATCATGGCGCTGTTCATGATCGTTTACGGCGAAAAGCTGGTAGCGGCGACCTGGTACAACAGCATCGCGGATTTTCCCTCGCTGTCGGTCGGCGTGACCTATCTGCCGATCCCGGTCGGCGGCGCCCTCCTCCTTCTCTTCGTCATCGAGCGCGTGGTGTTCGGCATGCCGCCCGACCCCGAAGCCGCCGATCCGCAACATCACTGAGCAAAACGACAAGAGCCAGCGCCCATGGATGTCGCCATTCTGCTGGTCACGATGTTCTTCTGCTTCTTCATCGGCGTGCCGATCGCCTATTCGCTGGCGCTCGCCGCGATCGCCGGCGCCTTGTGGATCGGCATTCCGCTCGAAGCGGTGATGCTGAAAATCTCCGACGGCGTCAGCAAGGTCGCCATGCTGACCATCCCGTTCTTCGTGCTGGCCGGCGCCATCATGGCCGAAGGCGGCATGGCGCGGCGCCTGGTCGCCTTCGCCGACGTGCTGGTCGGCTTTACCCGGGTGCGCGGCGGCCTGTCGGTGGTCAATGTGCTGGCCACGACCTTCCTCAGCGGCATTTCCGGCTCCGCGGTCGCCGACACGTCGGCGATCGGCTCGGTGATGATCCCGCAAATGGAGAAAGTCGGCTTCCCCCGCGTCTTCGCCACCAACGTCACCATCACCGCGTCGGTGCAGGCGCTCCTGGTGCCGCCGAGCCATAACGCGGTGATCTATTCGCTCGCCACCGGCGGCACCATTTCCATCATCTCGCTGTTCATGGCCGGCGTGGTGCCGGGGCTCTTGCTCGGCTTCGCTCTGATCGTGCTCTGCCTCGTCATCGCCTACCGCGACAGTCATCCGCGCGGCCAGACCGTGCCGCTGCGCGAGGCGGTCAAGATCAGCATCGACGCGCTGTGGGGCCTGATCACGCTCGGCATCATTTTGGGCGGGATTTTGGGCGGCATATTCACGGCAATAGAGGCCGGCGCGGTGGCCTGCGTCTGGGCCTTCCTGGTCACCATGTTCGTCTATCGCGACTATCGCTGGCGCGATCTGCCGCGGCTCATCCATCGCACGCTGCGCACCGTCGCCATGGTGCTGACCCTGATCGCCTGTGCGTCGAGCGTCGGCTATGTGATGGCGCTCACCCAAATGCCGGCGAAGATCACGGCATTCTTCCTCACCATCTCCAGCGACAAGAACGTCATCCTCCTCCTCATCAACGTCATGCTGCTGGTGCTCGGCTGCCTGCTCGACATGGCGCCGTCGATCCTGATCTGCACGCCGATCCTGCTGCCGGTGATGATGAATTTCGGCGTCAGCCCGGTGCACTTCGGCATCATCATGATGCTCAACCTCGGCATCGGGCTGTGCCACCCGCCGGTCGGCGCGATCCTGTTCGTCGGCTGCGCGGTGGGCAAGGTCACCATCGAACAGGTCATGCGCAAGATCTGGCCGTTCTACGGCGTCATGCTGTTGGTGCTGATGCTGGTGACGTATTTTCCGGAAATCTCGCTGTGGCTGCCGCGCCTGCTCGGCTTGTGAACGTTCGCATTGCGCGATGACGAGCTTTTCCATTGTCGCGATGCCCCTTCGCACCCGAGCTTTGCCAAGAAAACGCCAAGAAAAGCCAAGCCAAAAAGCGTCGCCAGCAAACTCCTCCCTTAAAAGAAGGGAGGCGGAGCGCCGAGAGGCGCACCATCGGGCCGCATCGAAAAGCGATGCGGCGCGCGTCCTTTCTCCTTTCCCCCTTACGGGAGAACCGAGGCCGCGCGGACCTCATGGAGCGGGCGCGCTCGCCTTTCGGCGCCCCACCGCGGCATCCGAGGTTTTGGGCCTCGGCTCGGCTCAGGCCGCGCTTCCTGGAACCACCGGATGCAAACGGGAGGACCCTCTCCGGCACCAGTGCAGCGAGCACCTCGCGGTCCGACACGCGCCGGACGGGACGATGCCCAAGCCGCCCGCGAGCGCAGTGTATCGCTACGCCCGACGAGAACCGCTCCCGCTCCGCCCTAAGGAGTACCCTCGCGAAAGGCGTCCCTTTGCGAGCGGGATTTTGGTTATGTAACCGTAATGGGGACGAGAGTCAAGAGCAATGTCGCTGTATTAGGGACGCGTCGGATGGCGGATTAGCGCAGCGTAATCCGCCATTCGATTGCCGAGAGGCGGCGGATTACGCCTTCGGCTAATCCGCCCTACCGCGCTGCTTTAAGCCGCGACGAAGGGCGATCGGGGGGCCAGCGGACGCGGTTCCCGCGTCGTGTCAACCTTCGAAAATCTCCGGGTGATCGCGATCTTCCATCACCGATAGCGACAGCACGCAATCAACGTGGCCGAACCGAGGAGGTGGAGGCGAGTTTCCGGGTTCAGCCGCGGATGCTTCCCAGGACCGATATTGGATAACGACATCACCTTCGGCAAATTCTTTCGTGCAAATTGGGCAGATACTTTGAGGCTTCGCATCGAGTATCATTTGAGCGTTTCCTCTACGCAGCATTAGCTTCATGGCGCGTCCGCTGCAAACCCTCCAACGTGTAGGCCATAAGCAAGCATAACCCTTTGTTCTCGACTCCGAACTTACGTCGGGCGTCGACGGCATTTGCCAGGTTCCAGAAAAGCTCAGAAAGCTCGTTCCAATCGGCCGAGTCCATGAGGCTCAAATCGAGATCGCGACCGAAGCGAGCCTCCAAAAACGTCTTTATCGTGCGATTGCTGGCGTGCTTATAGACCTCCTGAAACGTGAGTGAATCGTATTTGCCGGTATCCATCGAGCCAATCAGGTACCAAAGTAGATGCCTGTATTTGTACGCCTGCATTGTATTTGTACGCCTGCATTGTCCCCTCCTAATGGATTTTCGCGTAGATGGTGACCGACGAGGCGAGATTCAAGCCCGTAGGATGGGTTGAACGGAGGGAAACCCATCGCTGCGGCAGCGGCATTTCAGAAAGATGATGGGTTTCGCTGCCGCTCAACCCATCCTACGCTCGCTATTGGTGGGTGACTCGAAGGTGGCTACAATGGGGGCGAATGCCACGGAGGGCATAATGAAACGCTTGGCGATGTTATGCGCGTCTGTGGTGGCAGCGCTTGTGTTGACTGTGAATTGTGCGCCCGCAAAAAGCATCCACTACGATGCGTCCAAGTCAAACACCGGAAATGTTACGGCCCACAGGGGAATAGGGATGACGTCCGGTGGCACCAATAAAGACCCCCCTAATATGGCAGTGAAAGGCCCCGGTGTTCCGCAAAATGGCAAGACGCTGCCGGGGAAAATGCAGAGCGGCACTCTCAAATAGCGAGCGTGGCAGGCGTAGCCCGGATTGAGCGCAGCGAAATCCGGGGCCGAGTTGTGGTACGAATTGCGCATTCGCTTAGCTCCATGCGAGCTACTTTGCTGAACCCGGATTTCGCTGCGCTCAATCCGGGCTACGGTTGGAAAGACCTCTCGGCACTCGATTGGGCGGGCGATGCGGCCGACAATCGCTCGCGTTTCGGCGAAAGATGATGGGTTTCGCTGCCGCTCAACCCATCCTACGGGCTTGCCATGCAGCCAAGATACGAACTTACCGACAAACCGCCTCCTGAGGCGTTTGAGAAACTCTGGGAGCCATTGCGCGCATTCAACGAGAGTATCGTTGGCGATGCGACCGCTCGCACGCTGGCGATCCTGCTGCGGGAGCCCACGACCGACGCGATCGTCGGCGGATTGTGGGGTCGATCGCTCTGGGGGTCGATGTACATCGACATCATGTTCGTTCCGGAGGACCTGCGCGGGCGCGGAATCGGCACATCGCTCGTACGACAGGCCGAACAGGAAGCCATCCGGCGCGGGTGCAGGCATATGTGGACGGACACGTACGCCTTCCAGGCTCGTCCATTCTACGAGAGGATGGGCTTTATCGTGTTCGGGCGCCTCGACGGTCCAGCGCCGATCTTTCCTCGTTTCTTCCTAATAAAGAATATTGCGCGATGACCAAATAGGATTACCCCATAACCTATTACAGCCGTAGCCCGTAGGGCGGATTAGCGAAGCGTAATCCGCCATCGGTTTGCCGAGAGGCGGCGGATTACGCCTTCGGCTAATCCGCCCTACCGTGCTCATATTCCTCGTCTTGCTTGAGTTACCTTGACCCGACGCAGGTTGCGGCGTTAGCCTGCGAACGGTGCTTCGGGGGCGCCGATATGGGGATCATCATGGTTCGATTTGTGCGGCTTCGGTTCGCTGCGGTTGCCATGATTGCCGCGGCCATCATCGCTGCGACGACCGCCTCCGGGTGGGCGTTTAGTCAGCAAACGATTTCGCCCGATGCAAACGGCAACTATAACTTCAACTATACGGATCCGAAGCATCCCACCAGCCAGAGCGCACAGCCGTCCGAGTCGAATGGTCTGGGGTTCCACTTCAGCGTTGAACATGGCCAGACGGCGCCGTTCGGCGGGTTTCAGAGCGGCAATAACTTTTTTGGCAATAGCGGCAATGACAGGCCCCCGGAGTTGACCCCGCTGGGCAACAACGGGAACTGAATTCCGGCTGTCGCAATTCGCTGGAAGCGGCGCGCGTTCAGCCCGTAGGATGGGTTGAACGAAGTGAAACCCATCATCTTGCGGCGCTAGACTAGATCGCCGCTTCCGACGCCGCGTCGAAGAAATGCAGCCGATCGGGTCGCAGCGCAAAGCGAATCTTGTCGCCGCGCTTGGCGCGGATCGTCGGCTCCACCGCCGCCACCATGGTCAGGTCGCCGACCTGCAGGTCGAGCAGGATCTCGGCACCGAGCTTCTCTACCACCTCGACCACGCCGTCCAGGCACAGTCCCGGCGGGTCGCTGCCGTTTGCGATATGCAAATCTTCCGGGCGGATGCCGAAGGTGACGTCGCGGCCGGCATAGGGGCGCAGCCGCCCGTCGATTTCGGCCGGAACATCGAGGCGGAAGCCGGTGCCGTTGGCGCGCAACGCGTCTTGCGCCTCGTGCACGCGCACCGCCGCGAAATTCATCGCCGGCGAGCCGATGAAGCCGGCGACAAAGCGGTTGGCCGGGGCGTTGTAGAGCTCGAGCGGCTCGCCGACCTGCTGCACCAATCCGTCCTTCATCACCACCACGCGATCGCCCAGCGTCATGGCCTCGACCTGGTCGTGGGTGACGTAGACGGCCGTGGTGTTGAGGCGATTGTGTAGCTTCTTGAGCTCGACGCGCATCTGCACGCGAAGTTTTGCATCCAGGTTGGACAGCGGCTCGTCGAACAGGAAGACCTGCGGCTGGCGCACGATGGCGCGGCCGAGCGCCACGCGCTGGCGTTGCCCGCCGGACAGCTGGCGCGGCTTGCGCTTGAGATAATCCTGCATGCCGAGGATCTCGGCGGCGGCCTGCACGCGCTTGCCGATCTCGGCACGGTCGACTTTGCGCATCTTCAGGCCGAAAGCCATGTTGTCGTAGACGCTCATATGCGGATAGAGCGCGTAGTTCTGGAACACCATGGCGATGTCGCGGTCCATCGGCGGCAGCTCGTTCACCACCACGTCGCCGATCAGGACCTGACCCGAGGTGATCGATTCGAGCCCCGCCACCATCCGCAACGTGGTGGTCTTGCCGCAGCCCGAGGGCCCGACCAGCACCATGAATTCCTTGTCGCGGATTTCGAGGTTGACGTCTTTGACGGCGTGCACCTCGTCGTACATCTTGTTCAAGTTCCGTATCAGGACCCGGGCCATTGCATCATCCCTTCACGGAACCGGTGAGACCGGCGACGTAATTCTCGACGAAGAACGAGTAGATCACGGCCACCGGGATCGAGCCGAGCAGCGCCCCCGCCATCAGCGGCCCCCAGAAGAACACGTCGCCGCGGATCAGCTCGGAGGTGACGCCGACCGGAACGGTCTTCTCCTCCGGCGAGGACAGGAACACCAGCGCGTAGATGAACTCGTTCCACGACAGCGTGAAGGCGAAAATGCCGGCGGAGAGGATGCCCGGTACCGCGATCGGGAAAATGATGTAGACCATCGCCTTCCAGCGCGTCGCGCCGTCGATCCGCGCGCACTCCTCGAGCTCCTTGGGGATGGCCTTGAAATAGCCCATCAGGAGCCAGGTGCAGAACGGGATCAGGAAGGTCGGATAGGTCAGGATCAGCGCCCAAGGCGTGTCGCCGAGATGATAGTTGCGGATGATGTCGGCGAGCGGGATGAACAGCAGCGTCTGCGGCACCAGATAGGTGATGAAAATGCCGGTGCCGAGGCTGCCGGCGAACGGGAATTTGAGGCGCGACAGCGCATAGCCGGCGAGCAGACCGCAGAACAGCGAGATGATCGTGGCGGCAATCGAGATCATCAGCGTGTTCAGCATCCAGGTGCTGAACAGGGTCTCGTCGAGCAGATATCTGATATGATCGAGGGTGGGGTGCAGCGTCCACAGCGGCGTATAGTTCGGCGCCATCCACGGCCGGTAGAGCTCATTGTCCGGCCGGAACGTCGTCACCAGCATCCAGTAGAACGGGAACAGCAGCACGACGACGAACACCCCGAGCGGGATGTAGAAGTAAACCCAGCGCCGCCACTTCGCCCCTTCGATCATGACGCAGGTCCCATCAGTGCGTCTCGACCCGGCGGATGTAGAGCAGCTGGACGATGACCACGATCAACAACACCGGAAACATGGCGAGCGAAATCGCCGCGCCCTGGCTCAACAGACCGGTGCCGACGCCGATCTGATAGGCATAGGTCGCGAACAGCTGCGTCGAGTTCGCCGGCCCCCCGCCGGTCAGCACATAGACGAGCTGGAAATCGGCGAATGTCTGGATGATGGAAAACAGCACCACCACCATGGTGACCGGCAACAGCAGCGGCCAGGTGACGTGCCAGAAGCGCTGCCACGGTCTGGCGCCGTCGATCGCGGCGGCCTCGTGCAGCTCGGGACTGATGGTCTGCAGTCCGGCGAGCAGGCTGATCGCGTAGAACGGCACGCCGCGCCAGACGTTGACGATGATGATCGAAACCATGGCCAGGCCGGGGTCGCCCAGCCAGTTGATGCGGCCGTGGATCAGGCCGAGCTGAAACAGCGTCCAGTTGATGACGCTGAAGGTCGGATCGAACATCCACTTCCAGGCGAAGGTCGAAAGCACCGTCGGGATGATGAACGGCAGAAGCACGAATGCCCGCGTCAGCGCCTTGCCTTTGAAATGCCGGTTGAGCAACAGCGCAAGCCACAGACCGAGCGCGAGCTTGAAGACCGTCGTCACGCCGGTATAGACGAAGGTATTCCAGACCGCGGTGCGAAATATGCTGTCATTGGCCAGCACCGCGAAATTGTGCAGGCCGACGAAACTGCCGGGCACGCCGACCTTGGCGTCGGTCACCGAGAGCTTGACGCCGATCACGAAAGGATAAGCGATGAACACCGCCAGCAGCAGCACGGTCGGCAGCAGCAACACCAGCGCCAGCCAGCGCTCATCTTCCAGCAGCCGCGTGATCGTGCCACGGCGCGATGCGCGGGCATAAGGCTCGGTAAGCGCATAGCTGGTGCTGGCCATTGCGACCTCTGTGCTCAGGCGGCGGGGTGTTAGCGCCGCCGCCCGCATTCGTCAGAGCGAAAACGGTTCAACGTCCGCCTCAGCCGGCGTGGATGCTCTTGAACTCCCCGTCGGCCCATTTCACGGCGTCCTCGGCGGACATGCCCTGCACCGCCTTGGCGTACATGTCGGTGATGAGGTACTTGCTCAAGCCTTCGGCCGCCTTGCGGTCGGCAGGTCCGGCATAGCCCGGGAACTGGCCGGCGCGCGCCGCCGCTTTGAACGGCAACATCACCGGATCGTTGTTCCAGAGCGGATCGCCCTCCCATACGGTCGTCGCCCCGACCGAATAGCCCTGCTGCGAGTTGAACCATTTCTGATAGATGTCCTTCGAGGTCATCCAGGCGAGAAAGTCCTTCGCCGCTTTCTGGTTCTTCGAATAACCCATCAGCATGTTGGTCATCGGCAAATGATAGCCGAACTGGCCGTTCGGGCCCTTGGGCAAGGGCGAGTGCGCCATGTCCTGGAACATCGGCTTGCCTTTTTCATCGAGATAGGTGTCGGGCTTGGTCTTGGCCAAGAGATAGATCGAGGCGCCGTTTAGGGTGGCGCTGATGGTGCCGGCGAGGAAGGCGCGGTTGTTGGAGGTGTCGTCCCAGGCAAGCCCGCCTTCATCGTGCGCTTCCTTCCAGAAGTCGACCATGAACTTGACGGAATCGACGGCTTGCTTCGAATTGAGCACGACGGTCTTGCCGTCCGCCTCGACTTCCTTGCCGCCCCACGACCATAGATACGGATAGGTGTAGGTCGGCGCATCGCCGAAGGTGTGGCCGAGAGTCTGGCCGACCGGATGGCCGGCGGCCTTCAGCTTCTTGCCGAGCGCGCGATATTCTTCCCAAGTCGCCGGGAAGGCATTGGCGCCCTGTTCGGCGAGCCAGGATTTTCGATAGACGATCATGGCGCCGAGCACGCACCACGGCACGCCCAGCCACCGCTTGCCGTCATTGGCGACCACCGTCGATTCTTTGTAGAAGCCGCCTTGCGCCTTGCCGATCGCCTCGACGACGTCGTCCACGTTGGCGACGCTCTCGGCGTAGAGCTGCGGCCAGTTGTTCAGGCCCAAAATGATATCGGGGCCCGAACCGGACTGGATCGACGACGTGGTGCGCGCCTGCAGATCGTTGCCGTTGATGGTCTCGATGGTGAGCTTGATGCCCAGCGCCTTCTCGGCCTCCGGCACTATCTGCTTCTTCAGAAGTTCGTCTGAGGCGGGAATGAAGTCGTTCCAGCGCAGCCAATGCACTGTCGCGGCCTGGGCATAGGCGGGCGCGCGCGAGGTCGCAAGGATTGCCGCGATCCCCCCGCTTTTTGCCGCCAACGCCCCGGCGCCGGACAGCCGAAGCAGATTTCGCCTGTGAATGCGAGCCATTGGATCCTCCCTCGGGTGAATTTTTCTGACGTTTCTTGTTGAATGGAAAAAACGCTATCACATTCCCGGTGGCGAGCGAAGCCTGCCGGGGTGACGCCGGTGCGGCCTGCCCTGCCGCATATTGCAGCAGGGACCGCCGCGCTTAGCCCCTGCCGGCCTCTAGCCGGCTCGGCGCGATCAGGCTATGTTGCCGCCACGCCAATAAACTTAGAAAAACATGGCGGCCAAACGGAGGACCTGATGACCCAATCACGCCTGAATTCCCCTACCCGCCGCAACATCCTCAAAAGCGCGGCGCTCGGTTCCGTCGCGGCCATTGCCGCGCCCTATGTCAAAGACAGCTACGCCGCCGGCTCGCTGTCGCTCGGCGTCTGGGACCATTGGGTACCCGGCGCCAACAACACCTTCACAAAACTCTGCAACGAGTGGGGCGCCAAGAACAATTGCGAGGTCAAGATCGACTACATCACCTCGCAGGGCGAGAAGGACAAGCTGACCGCGGCGGCCGAAGCCCAAGCCGGCACCGGCCACGACATCATGTCGCATCGCGACTGGAACATTCGTATTCACCAGAACGTGCTCGAGCCGCTCGACGACGTCGTCGCCAAGCTCACCTCGCAATACGGCCCGATCAGCCCGGTCGCCGAATATTTGGCCAAGATCAAGGGCACCTGGCGCGGCATCCCGACCGCGGTCGGCAGCCAGGTCAAACCGTGCTGCTCGCGCTTCGATCTCTACCAGCAGCACGCCGGCATCGACATCCGCGACATGTTCCCCGCCGACGAGGCGAAATGGGACAAGGCCAAGACCGATACTTGGACCTGGGACACCTATCTGACGTCGGCGCAGAAGCTGCACGCCGCCGGCTTCCCGGTCGGCTTGCCCATGGGCCAGACCTCCGACGCGGTCGATTGGGTCGGCGCGCTGTTCAATTCCTATGGCGTGGTCATGGTCGACGCCAAGGACAACATCAAGATCAACTCCGACGAGACCCGCGCGGCGCTGGAATACATGAAGAAGCTGATGGCGGTGAACCCGCCGGAAGTTTACGCCTGGGACGACGCCGGCAATAACCGCTGGCTGATCTCCGGCAAGGGCTCCAGCATCATGAACCCGCCGAGCGCCTGGGCGGTCGCCAAGCGCGACAACCCGACCGTAGCGGCAAATTGCTGGACCCACCCGATGCCGAAGGGCCCGAAGGGCCGCTTCGTCGGGCAGCTCCCGCAGTTCTATGGCCTGTGGCAATTCTCCAAGAACAAGCAGGCGGCAAAAGACCTTCTGGTTTACATCTCGCAGAAGGAATCGGTCGCACAACTGGTGCAAGCCTCCTCCGGCTACGACCTGCCGTCGTTCAAGACCATGTACGATCTCGACACCTGGAAGATCGTCGAGCCGCCGGTCGGCACCGTCTACGGCTATCCGCCGCGCGGCGACGAGCAGACTTCGATGGCCGGCGCGCCGGCGCGTTCCGAAGTCGGCGCCCAGATCTACAACCAGGCGATCAACACCGTGATGGTCGCCAAGGTCACCCAGGGCAACGAGAAGATCGATGCCGTGATCAAATGGGCCGAGAACGAACTCGAAGGCACGTTGCGCGTGTAAAGTCCGTTCCGGTTCGCCGCAACTGCACATGCCGGCCTTGGGGGGCCGGCATGTGTCACGTGTTAAAGGTTCAAACGCGATGGGAGGCTGACCCGGAAAGGTCAGCGGCGTGAATGGCAGACACCGTCCAGACTTGGTCACCAGGGCTTCGGTCACCGGGACTTCAAGGCGTAAGCCTGCAATCGTCGGCAAAGGGGAACTTGCGGCTGTTCATGCGCCGCCGTTCGACCATCGCCTTCCTGATGTGCCTGCCGCTGATCGTCATCATCACGAGCCTCGTGCTCTATCCGGCGTGCTACTCGATCTATCTGTCGATGCTCAACAAGACGCAGACCCGCTTCATCGGCCTCGGCAATTTCAGCTTCCTGTTGTCGCGCGACGTGTTCTGGATGGTGATGGAGCAGACCGCCATCTTCGCCCTCAGCGCCGTGTTCTTCAAAGCCCTGATCGGGCTCGTTACCGCGCACCTGATCAATAATCTGCCGGTCAAGGGGCAGCGCAAATGGCGCGGCATGCTGCTGGTGCCGTGGGTCATTCCGCTGGCGCTGTCTTCGCTGGGCTGGTGGTGGCTGTTCGACCCGACCCACTCGGCGTTCAACTACATCCTTTCGAGCCTCGGCTTCGAGGAAGTGCCGTGGCTGAGCAGTCCTTATTGGGCGCGCTTTTCCGTCATCCTGGTCAATGTCTGGTACGGCGCGCCGTTCTTTTTGATCATGTATCTGGCGGCGCTCAAATCGGTGCCGGAACAGCTCTACGAGGCCGCATCCATCGACGGCGCCAGCGCCTGGCAGAAATTCATCCACATCACGCTGCCGATGATGCGCAACATCATCGCCATCACGGTGCTGTTCTCGCTGATCGTCACATTCGCCAATTTCGACATCGTGCAGATCATGACCGCGGGCGGCCCGCGCAACATGACGCATGTGTTCGCGACCTACTCCTTCATGCTCGGCATCCGCTCCGGCGACCTGCCGCTGGGGGCGGCGACCTCGCTGTTCATGTTCCCGATCCTCGCCTTCGCTGCGATCTTCATCCTGCGCGGCGTGCGCAAGCGCGGCAGGGAAATCGGATGAGCACTGCCGCAGTCGCCGTCCGCGCCCCCAAAAGTCTCGGGGTCCGCGCCAGCCTCAGCCGCAATCGCCGCTGGGCGTTGATCACCTCGTATGTGTTTCTGGTGATCTTCGCGATCTTCTTCCTCGTCCCGCCCTATTACATGGTCGTCACCGCGCTCAAGAGCGACGCCGAAGTGGCGCATATGGCGACCAATCCGTGGATCGTCGCCAACGGCTTCACGCTCGATCAATTCAAGATCCTGCTGACGCAGACCGACTTTTTGATCTTCTTCAAGAACACCATCATCGTCACGGTCTCTGTCGTCGCCATCACCATGGTGGTCAGCGTGCTGGCCGCATTCTCGCTCGGCCGCATGAAGTTCTGGGGCTCGAGCATCCTGGCGACGGGAATCTTCCTCACCTATCTGGTGCCCGATACGCTCTTGTTCATTCCGCTGTTCCAGATCGTCAAGGCGGTCGGCCTGCTGAACAACTACTGGGGCATGATCCTGGTCTATCCGACGCTCACGGTGCCGTTCTGCACCTGGATCATGATCGGCTATTTCCAGTCCATCCCCAAAGAGCTCGACGAGGCGGCGCTGATCGACGGCGCCGGCCATATGCAGATGCTCACCAAGATCTTCATCCCGGTGGCGCTGCCCGGCATCATCGCGGCGATGATCTTCGCCTTCACCGTGTCGTGGGCCGCCTTCGTCTATCCGATGGCGTTTCTCTATTCCGCCGACCAGCAGGTGCTCACCGTCGGCACGGTGACGAGCCTCATTCGCGGCGACGTCTACAAGTGGGGCATGCTGATGGCCGGCGCGCTGATGGCGGCCGCGCCGCCGCTGGTGATCTACGCGTTCCTGATGGACTATTACATCGCGGGCTTGACCGCGGGCGCCACGAAAGGCTGAAAGATTATGGCGGAAGTATCGTTGCGTAACGTGGTCAAGCGTTTCGATGACGTCGACGTGGTCCGCAATATCAGCCTCGACATCCCTGACAACGAATTCGTCGTCCTGGTCGGCCCGTCCGGCTGCGGCAAGTCGACGACGCTGCGCATGATCGCCGGTCTCGAGGAGATCACCGCCGGCGACATCTATATCGGCGGCGAAGTGGTCAACGATCTGCCGCCGAAAGACCGCGATATCGCGATGGTGTTCCAGAACTACGCGCTCTACCCGCACATGTCGGTGTTCGAGAACATGTCGTTCGGGCTGAAACTGCGCAAATTCCCCAAGGAAGAAATCCGCAAGCGCGTCGACCATGCCGCGCGCATCCTCGACATCACCGAACTGTTGGACCGAAAACCCAAAGCGCTGTCCGGCGGCCAGCGCCAACGTGTCGCCATGGGCCGCGCCATCGTGCGCAATCCAAAAGTGTTCCTGTTCGACGAGCCGCTGTCGAACCTCGATGCAAAGCTGCGCGTGCAGATGCGCACCGAGATCAAGCGCGTGCACCAGATGGTCAAGACCACCACGGTCTACGTCACCCACGACCAGGTCGAGGCCATGACGCTCGCCGACCGGGTCGTGGTCATGAACGGCGGCGTCATCGAGCAGATCGCCACGCCGCAGGATCTTTATCATCATCCGAAGACGCGCTTCGTCGCCGGCTTCATCGGCTCGCCGGCGATGAATTTCTTGCGCTGCCGCCTGGAGCAGAACGGCGCCGGGCTGCGTGTGCGCCTGTCCGACGCCATCAGCCTGCCGGTGCCGGCTTCGCGGGCGGCCCACTACCAGGGCCTGACCGGCAAGGAGCTGGTCTTCGGGCTGCGCCCCGAGCACATCACCGAGCCGCGGCGCAACGATCGCGACGCGCAATGCGAGTTCTCGGCGACGCTCGACGTCGTCGAGCCGATGGGCATGGAGACGATGGTGTATTTCACCGTCGACGGCCAGGAAGTCTGCGGCCGGGTCGATCCCGGCGCCGCCACCGGCCCCGGCGAGCCGATGCGGCTTTACGCCGACATGGACCGCATGCACCTGATCGATCCGCAAAGCGGCGCGGTGCTGTAACCCTCACAAAGCAAGAGCCCGGTTCCGGCGGTGACCGGAACCGGGCTCCAAGCTTTTTGCGAGGCGAGCCACGACGCTCGCCCCGGCAGATCAGACGTCTGCTAGTCCTCGCTGTACGCGTTGTCCGAAATATCCTTGCCGGTATAGTCAGGCATCATCGAAGCCGCGATGAAGCTGATGACGGCAAGGACGGCAATATAGATGGAGATCGCATAGCCGTTCTTGTAGGTCGCGAACAGCCAAGTCGCGATAAACGGCGCCGGGCCACCGGCGACGATCGAGGCCAGCTGATAGCCGAGCGAAGCGCCGCTATAGCGCAGCCGCGGCGTGAAGGCTTCCGCGATCAACGCCGCCTGCGGTCCGTACTGCAGATCGTGCGGGATGAGCGACAGCACGATGGCGATGAACACCAAGGTCGGGTTCAACGAGTCCACCATGGCGAAGTAGATGAAGCCAAAGATGCCCATCACGACGACGCCGATCAGATACATCTTCTTGCGCCCGATCAGGTCGGACCAGTGGCCGGCGAGCGGGATGGTGAAGAACGACACGCACGCCGCAACCAGCACCGCAGTCAGGATGAAGTTCCGCGACATGTGCAGGGTGCCGACCGCGTAGGAGAAGACAAAGGCGGTGAAGACATAGAACGGCGCCTGTTCCGACATCCGCAGCAGTGCCGAAAGAATGATCTCCTTCGGCTGCTTCCTGATCACTTCGAGGATCGGCGCCTTTTCGATCTTGTCGCTGTCCAGGAGCTTCTGGAACACCGGCGTCTCGAGGATGCCGAGCCGGATCCACAACCCCACCCCGACCAGGATGATCGAGAGCGCGAACGGGATGCGCCAACCCCAGACCAGGAAGTCGTCGCCGGTTGCCCAAGCGCTGAACGCGAGGATGGCGAGGTTCGCCAACAAAAGCCCGCAGGGCACGCCGAACTGCGGCCATGAAGCCACTAGTCCACGCTGGCCCTGCGTGCGCGACCATTCCATGGCGAGCAGCACCGAGCCGCCCCATTCGCCGCCAACCCCGATACCCTGGATCGCCCGCAGGACGGTCAACAGCACCGCGCCCCAGATACCGATTGACGAGTAAGTGGGCACGAAGGCGATAGCGAAGGTCGCAAGCCCCATGCATAGCAGCGTGGCGATCAGCGTCGCCTTGCGGCCGATGCGGTCGCCATAGTGGCCGAAAATCGCCGCCCCGATCGGGCGGCCGACGAAGCCGATGAAATAGGTGCCGAAGGCGAGCAGCGTCGCCGTAAGGAAGTCCTGATTCGGGAAATAAAGCTTGCCGAAGACCAGACCAGCCGCGGTGCCGTAGAGAAAAAAGTCGTACCACTCGATCGCCGTGCCGACAGTCGAAGCGATGACGGCTCTGCGCAGTTGGGCGCTGTGTTCGGCCTCGGGCAATCCCCCGACCGTCGTTGCCATAGCCATTGGCTTTCCTCCCCGTTTCCTCGTTTCCCGGAGTGGGCTTTTCGTCGCCCAGTCTCCCCGAGCCACGATACGTCAGGCCGGCGCCGATGGCTATAGATCAAAGGTCGCGCGCCGCGCCCCGGACGGGACGCGGCCGCTTTGACGCTTTTTGCGGTGCGGAACTCGGAACTTTGGCCGGACTTACTGGGTCGGCCGGTTCGCCGCCATCACGGTGACCGGCGTGTCGCGATATTGATCGGCAAACAGCCGCTTCAAATTACCGACTTTCGGCTGGTCGTTGATGACGATGTACGGATAGGTCGGGTGCAGCACCAGGAAGTCCTGGTGGTAGTCCTCGGCCGGATAAAAACCCTTGAAGGCTTCGAGTTTTGTCACGATCGGCGCCTTGAAGACGCGGGCCTGATCGAGCTGAGCGATATAGGCCTCCGCAAGCCGCTTCTGCTCGTCATTGGCATAGAAGATCGCCGAGCGATAGGACGGGCCGGAATCCGGGCCCTGGTAATTGAGCTCGGTCGGATTGTGCGCCACGGAAAAATAGATCTGCAAAATCTTGCCGTAGGAGATTTGCTTCGGATCGAATGTCACTTGCACCGACTCGGCATGCCCGGTGCGCTCGGTGCCGACCATCTGGTAGTGCGCCGTTTCCTTGGTGCCGCCGGAATAGCCGGAGACCGCGCTGGTGACGCCTTTGGTGTACTCAAACACCGCCTGGACGCCCCAGAAGCAGCCACCGGCGAGAACGACGGTCTGCGTCGCGGCGCCGTCCGGCGCTGCGGCATCCTGCGCCGGCGGCGGGATGGATACGGCCGGCTCCTGTGCGGATGCTAGATTCACCGCAAAGCCGAGAACCGGGATCAAAAGCAGCGCTCCGGCAATCGTCCACTTGCTGGAAGCCATTGGTTTCCTCCCTGGCGCGCATGCGCCGCGCCATATCCAGATGGGCTTTTAGGCCGCTTCGCGCAACACGCGCCAATCACAAATGCCGCGGGCCAAGCGCGCGGCGCAATCACGGCGTCGTGTACTACTCTATAGTTTGATAGCCGCGGATGATCCGCTCGGAGCCAAATCCCCAGTAGTTGCGCAACGTGTCCGGGCCCCACACTTTCGGCCGCTGCGGCCGATCCTGGTGCCACGGCCGCGGATCGAAATAGCCCAGCGCCTCGTCCTTCATCTGGTCCATCTCGCAGAAGAACTCGACGCGCACCTTGTCGGCGTTGCGGTGGTAGATCGCGATATTGTGGCCGATGATGTGGCGGCCCGGGCCCCAGACCAGATGGATGTCGTGGCGGGCCAGCGTTTCCGCGGCGCGCTGGATCTCGGCCCAGTCCTTCACTTCGAAGGCGATGTGGTGCAGTTGCGGCTCGGCGTCGTGAACGAAATTGACGGTGTGGTGATCGGTATTGCAGCGCAGGAAAGCGAACGTGTCGTCGCGCCAATCCGAGACGCGGAAGCCAAGCACGTCGCAATAGAATTTCACGATTTTCTGCACGTCGTCGACCCGATAAGCGACATGGCCGAGCTTTAGCGGCATGATGCCCGCGGTGCGGCCGTCATCCTTGGCGAAGACATAATCGGAAAAAATCTCGATTTTTGTGCCCTTCGGATCGGTGAACACCAAACCCTCGGGGACGCCCGGCGAAATGCCGCTCGCCCGCTCGGCCTTCACGCCGTCTTTGGCGAGCGCGCGTAAAACGTCGCTCAGATCGGTCTCCGGCGCGACCTGGAAAGCCAGCCGCGACAGCGCATTGCCCGTGCCCGGCTCGAGCGCGATCGCCTCGAGCCCCATCTTGCAGGCGAGATAGGCGCGACCCTTGGTCCGCTCGACCAGGGTGAGGCCGACGACTTCGGTGTAATAGGCGATCTGCCGCTCGACATCCGGCGTCGTCAGCGTGGCATGCCCCAGTCGTTTGACGCTGATCACCGTTACCCTCCTGATGCGGCGCGCGGTTCGTGAGCAGCCTCGGCATAGCGGCTTGGGGGACGCTTGAGGCCGAGATTGTCGCGCAAGGTCTTGCCTTCGTATTCGCTGCGGAACAAGCCACGCCGCTGCAATTCCGGAATCACCAGCGCGACAAAGTCATCCAATCCGCCCGGCAGGACCGGCGGCATGATATTAAAGCCGTCGCAGCCGTCGTTGCGGAACCATTGCTCCATGTAATCGGCGATGGTTCGCGGCGAGCCGCGGATCACCGCCTTGGCGCGGGCGCCCGCGACGCGGGTCGCAACCTGGCGGATGGAGAGCTTTTCGCGGCGCGCCATCTCGGTGACCTGTTGAAAGATGCTCTGGCTGGCGTTCGAGCGCGGCAGGTTCTCGGGCAGCGGTCCATCGAACGGGTACGGCGTCAGATCGACATTGCCGAGCACCATCGACAGGATTTCGCGCGCCACGATCGGATGGATCAGCGAGTTCAAATACTCATAGTTCTCCTCAGCTTCGGCATCGGTGCGGCCGATGACGCAACTGAGCCCCGGCATGATCTTCATTTCGTCGGGCGAGCGGCCGTAAGCCGCGAGCCGGCCCTTCAGCGTCGCGTAAAAACTTTGCGCCGCTTCGAGCGTCAGCGGCGCGCAAAAAATCACCTCGGCGAATTCCGCCGCCACCGCGATCATGTCATCGGAGCCGCCGGCCTGCACGATCACCGGATGGCCCTGCGGCGAGCGCGGGATGTTGAGCGCGCCGAGCACGGCAAAATGCTCGCCGCGATGGTTGAGGTTGTGAAGTTTTTCGGGATGAAAGAACTGCCCGGTTTCCTTGTCCCGGACAAAAGCATCGTCGTCCCAGGTATCCCACAGGCCAAGCACGACACGGGCGAACTCGCGGGCACGGTCGTAGCGTTCACCATGCTCATAGTGTTTTTCGCGGCTGAAATTGCGCGCCTCGTTCTCCTGGCCCGAGGTGACCAGATTCCAGCCCGCGCGGCCGCCGCTCAGATGATCGAGGGACGCAAATTTGCGCGCGACGTGGAACGGCTCGTTGTAGCTGGTCGAGGCCGTCGCCACGAGACCGATATGGGAGGTGTGGGTGGCAAGCGCCGAGAGCAGCGTCAGCGGCTCGAAATTGGCGATATATTGCGCCGAGCGGCTCAGCGCCTCCATATGCGCCTGGCGCACGCCGAGATTATCGGCCAAGAACACCATGTCGAACTTGCCGCGCTCGGCCGTGCGGGTGATGTCGAGATAGTGCGCGAAATTGATGCCGGCGTCGGCCTGCGCGCGCGGATGCCGCCACGACGCCACATGATGGCCGGTCGGATTGAAGAAGGCGCCGAGCCGCATCAAACCGGTCATCGTCATCTCGCCTCGGAAGCCGTTCGCGCGTATGGCGCGACTATAGCCGATGCGCTATTCGCCGATCCATGACACGCGGCGACATGGATTTAAGGCTTGAGCAGCGGAATGTCCTTGGCAGCCTGCGGCTTCGGCCGCGCCTCCAGATAGGTGTAGATGTCGGCGAGATCGGCATCCGACAGGACCGCCGCACTGAACGGTGGCATCGCCCCCGTGGGCTTGCGCACATAGGCCGCGAACGCATCGGCCGGCAGCTGGGTATCGGCAATGACCCGGCCGCCGCTGGTGGTGACCGAGCCTTGGCCCTCAAAACCGTGGCATTGCCAGCAGCCGTGCGCCACGAACGCCGTCTTGCCGTTGTCCGCCGATGCCGCTTCGGCGGCATGCGAGACAAACATCAGACCGGCGGCGAAAAGCACCGGCACGAGATAAACGCGAACGGATTGCATTTTCAGAAATTCCTTACCGCGGTTGGGTCCAGACGTTGACCAGCGCCGGCTGGCCGGATTTGACCACGGCGATCGCTTCCTTGATCGCCGGGCCGAGCTCGGCCGGATCCTTGATCGGGCCCTTGGCCCACCAGCCCATGGACTCGGCGAGCTTGTGATACTCGATATCGGGATTCATGATGCTGGTGCCGATCGGGCCCAGATCGTCGCCGGTATTGGCGGCGCGGTTGCGGAAGTTGGACAGCCGCTGCACATGCATCACTTCCTGATGATAGCCGCGGTTGTTATGCATCACCGACAGCATCGGAATCTTGTGCCGCGCCGCGGTCCATAGCGCGCCCGGCGCGTACATCAAATCGCCGTCGGACTGGATCGCCACCGAGAAGCGGCCCTCGTCGCGATTGGCAAGCGCGCCGCCGACGGAAGCCGGCGCGCCCCAGCCGACGCCGTAGCCGCCGGACGTCCCGGTCCAGTGGTAGGGCTTGTTCATCGCCCACAGCCGCAACGGCCAGCCGCTGACATCGCCGGAGGACGGCACCAGCGACCAATCGAAATCCTTGATCTGCGCATAAAGCTCCATGCACAGCCGCGCCGTCGAGATCGGGCTTGCGTCCCAGGCGATGGCGGCGGCCTGGCGGGCGCCGTCGCGGCCCTTGTCGTGGTCCTTGCGGATCGCGTCGCCGCGCTGCGCCAGGGCGTTCTTGCGATCGGCCGTGAGCGCCGACTTCACGGCTTCGATGAGCGACGGCAGCGTCGCCTCGACGTCGCCGGAGATCGGCACGTCGACGCTCTGGAAGCGCTGAAACTCCTGGTAGTTCGCCTTGGTCATCAATAGCTGCGTGCCGATGCTGATCAGCTTGGTGCCGGGCTTAATGGCCGCACTGACGGTGCCGACGCCCTCGGCATTGTTGTCGACGAACTTGTTGACCGTCGCCCAGTAATCCGTGAGCTCGAGGCCGAGCACGACGTCGGCCTGCCCGATCACGCTCGCCGGCCGACCGAGCGGATGCGTGGTCGGAAAATTCAGGCGCCCGCGCTGGCGCACCATCGGCGCCTGCAACAGCTCGGCAAGCTGCACCAAAAGATTGATGCCGTTCTGGGTGTTGACCGCGCGGTCGGCGACGATCACCGGATGTTCGGCGTTGACCAGAAGCCGCGCGGCTTCGCGGATCGCGCCCGACTCGCCCTGCGGCGCCGCCATCGGCACGAATTTCGGAATGTAGAGTTTCTGGCCGAAATCGCGCAGCGGCTCCTGCGCCAAGCCGTCGTCCAGCGACAGCACGACGGGGGCGCAAGGCGGCGTGGTGGCGATCTGATAGGCGCGCACGAAGGATTGCGCGAAGTGCTGCGCCGAGACCGGCGTGTCGTCCCATTTGGTGTAGTCGCGCACGATGGCGCCGATGTCTTGCGCCGAATGCACCGTCGGCACGCCCGGCGGCCGGTGCGCGGCATCGAGATCGTTGCCGGCGAGCAAGATCACGGGCGCGCGGTCGCAAAACGCGTTGTAGACGTTCATGGTGGCATGCATCAGGCCGACCGTGCCATGGACCAGCGTCATCAGCGGCTTGTTGGCGATCTTGTAATAGCCGTGGGCGATGCCGACGCCGCTTTCCTCATGGGTACAGGTGAGGAATTCCGGCATCGTGTTCTTGCCGTAGTTGATCAGCGACTCGTGGATGGCGCGATAGCTCGATGCCGGATTGGCCGGCAGGTATTTGATGTCGAGCGTCTTGATGACGTCGACCATGAAATCGGATCCGGGCCGGCCCTCGCCCGCATAGGGCGGAATATCCGGCACGCCGGCCTCGGCGGCGGCGACATGGGCGTTCGGCGGCAGCGCCGACGGCAGCCTTTGCTGCGGTTCCGCCGCGGGCGCGGCTTTGGCGGGGTTGACGGCGCCGCTGGCGCCGGCGCCGGCGACGGCGGCCGCGGTGAGGAATTTTCGGCGGTTGAGCTTCACGCTCGTATCCTTTTTGGGCATCTCGTCTCCCCTTGGCACGCTCTCGCGCCGTGCGCCCACGGCGGCGAAGCAATTACGTTTGAAACTACCATACCGGCAAGAGCGCGGTATTGCATGGGTCATGCGGGTGGCATGCGCCCGGCGCCGGCCGGCGCCGTTTCACCGCAGCAGCCCAGGCGATCCTGCCGCGCCGTCGAAACCGACAGTTAACAAATTTCCACCAATGATGCCCCTCCCGTCACGTTGGCGCTTGGATTTGGGAATGGGCCCCGCGCAATCGGTCAGCATTGCCGCGACACCCGACGCCGAAGCGGCCAGCGCCGAGGCGCGCGCGCCGCTGTGCTTTGTCGTCGATACCGACGCCAGCATCCGGCATTTTCTGTCGCTGGTCCTGCACGGCGCCGGCATCGATACCGAAGAGCTTCCCGACGGCCAGGCGGTGCGGCCGGCGCTGACCCAGCGCCAGCCGAAACTCGTGTTCCTCAACATCGCGCTCGAATCGGCCGACGCCATCGAGTGCATCCTCGCGCTGTCGCGCTCCGCCTATACGGGCGCCGTCCAGCTCATGAGCAACCGCGGCTCGGCCGTGCTTGCCCATGTCAAGAGCATCGGCGAGCAGCATCACTTGCGCATGCTGCCCGTTCTCAAGAAGCCGTTCGAAACCAGCGTGGTCCTGAAAGTTTTGCAGGACCTTCGGCTCGGCGAGCCGCCGGCGGTCGCTGGCCGCGTCGATCTGCGCGACGCGCTGCGCAACCGCTGGATCGAGTTCTGGTATCAGCCGAAGATCGACCTGCGCAAAAAACAGCTCATCGGCGTCGAAGCCTATTCCCGCGCGCGGCATCCGCAGAACGGCGTGCTGGAGCCCAGTGCATTCATGCCCGGCGCCAGCGACGGCGACCTGGTCACGCTGTCCGAACTGGCACTCGAACAGGCGCTCCAAGCCAGCCTCAATTTCTCCAAGCTCGGCGTCAACCTGCGGCCCGCGGTCAACATCCCGATCAACGCGCTGGTCAAGGTGCCGGTGGCCGACATCGTCGAAAGCCACCGCGGAAAATTCGAAAAATGGCCGGGCCTCATCATCGATGTCGCCGAAGAGCAGATCGTCTCCGACCTGGCCTTGGCCAACGACATCACCAAGAAGCTCCAGCACCTCGACGTCAGCCTTGCCATCGACAATTTCGGCCGCGGCTATTCCTCGTTTGCGCGGCTCAAGGAGCTGCCGTTCGCCGAGATCAAGCTCGACCGCGCCTTCGTCACCGATTGCGGCAGCGACAAGGTCAACGCGCCGCTGTGCAAGACGGTGATCGATCTGGCGCACAATTTCGGCAGCGTCGCGGTCGCCGTCGGCATCGAGAAGGCGTCCGACGCGCTGGCGCTGGTCAGCATGGGCTGCGACTACGGCCAGGGCTTTTTGCTCGGCCAGCCGATGCCCGAGGAGCGCTTCATTTCGTTGTTGCGCCAGCGCGCCAATCCGCCGGCGCGAGCGGGTGCCGCCAAAGCGCCGCAGGCGCGCCGCGCCTGAGCACGCGGCGTCGATGCGCGTGCGCCGGGGGTCCACAAGGCACTCTGTGCACCCTCGAATTTTTTGCGGAATCCGATAGAGTGAGCCTATGCCACAGTCCGTGAAGAAGACCGCAAAGGCCAAGAAAAGGACCAAACCTAAGAAGGCCGCCAAGCCGAAGACCCTGACGTTGGGCTTGGCCGGTTTCGCCAAGATCAGCGCGGTCGAAGGTATAGCTCTCCGCCCCTCGACCAAGAAAATGTTCACCGATTTTGACCGCCGGGGATTGAGCCCGGCCGAGCGCCGCCGCGAGATTTTCGAGAAACGCGCCAAGAAAGCGTGACGCACAATGTATGACGCGGTCTCCGACTCCTATTGCTATCCCGGAACGACCGTCCTCAAGAGTCGTGCGAACCTGCGCACCCAGATTGCCGAGAGGCGGCGGATTACGCCTTCGGCTAATCCGCCCCCGCGCTGCTGAGATATGCGGTCGCGGATCAGTGCTCCAACACGTCGAGCTAAGGTGAGTTCTTAATATCGACGGCCATCAAGCTCAGGGCGTTTTTACAAAGATCGAACATCAAGATCGCGCCGTCGGAATCCAAATTGAGTTCCGGATGGACCAGGGGATTGCGGTCTTGTGCCCGAATGCTGTCGAGCAATTCCACGGTTCGCACATTTGGTTTTTTCGTAGCTTTAGCGTCGCCTAGGGCTTCTCTGAGCGCCCGAATAAATGTTCCCCAATCGCGGCTATTGCCCTTTGGGACCGCATTAAAATGAGCGCAATATTCGCGGAGCATTGCGTCGGCAGCCCGGAAAACGTGAAAGCCGCAAGCGGTCGCCGCGTCGAAGGCGAGACATTTCCCGGCCATCCTGAAATCTTCAACCGCCTGTTGCGGAAGGCGTGATCGGATTTCCTCCGGGAATACACTTTCGGCGCGCGAGATAAGATCGTCGCTGGAATAAGCGCCAATTTTTTCAACGTAATAGGTCGGCAAACGCCGCAGGTCGTCCTCAAGGCTAGTTTCGAAGGCAGCAAGCTGGTGTCTTATGTCATCAACCACCGCCTTGCTCACCGCCGCTCCGGGTGCCTTGAGAAGCTTCGGAACTGTGTCGCCGACAACGGCCTGTAGGTTTTTTGCTCTTTCGACGGCGTTCGGCAGCAGCGTTTCATTTTCCGGAAAATCGACAAACATGTGCAGCGCGATCCTAGCGGCTACCAAGATGTCCCAGGCGCGCTCCGGAGCGTCACCAATTCTCATGTCGCGCAAGCGGGTGATCTGACCCAAATCGTACATATGAATCTGAGAGACGCGCTTCATTTTGGCATGCCCAAAGCTGCGAAATATAGCTCTTGCGAAAGGCATGACTCAGCCCTCCGCAACCTGGAATATACGCCCGTGGGTTTGTGAAGCGAGCCCGTAGGATGGGTTGAACGAAGTGAAACCCATCGCCTCGCCGCGGTAATCACCGCAAGGTGATGGGTTTCGCTGCGCTCAACCCATCCTACAAATTAACGCTGAGATACGCGGTCGTGGCGGATCAGTGCGTCCACGGCGTGCGCCGGCCGTAGGCGAAATTGTCCGAATACGAGATGCGCGCGCGCTTGCCCGGCGTGCTCTCGAACACCTGATAGGCGATGCCGTGACGCTCGCAATAGGCGATCGCTTCTTCCTTGGTCTCGAACGCAAGCCGCAGCTGCTGCTTCATGTCGCTCGACGAGGTCCAGCCCATCAGCGGCTCGACCATGCGCGGCGCTTCCGGCTCATAGTCGAGCACCCACTCCTTGGTCTTGGCGGTGCCCGACTGCATCGCGGTGCGGGCCGGTTGGTAGATGCGGGCGGTCATCGAATCGCAACCATGAATGAATATCCCAAATTGGTCGGGGCAGCAGGATTTGAACCTGCGACCTGCAGTACCCAAAACTGCCGCGCTACCAGGCTGCGCTATACCCCGCCGGTCGCGGCACGTGGATACATCGTTCGCCCACCCCCAGCAAGCGCAAGCGCCTGCCGCGCGGGCGCCCGATCAGTGGCCTTTGCCGAAGATCGAGCCGACGACCCGGTCGCCCGGCTTGATGCCGAGCTGGCGCGCCGTCCCGGCGCTCACTTCGAGCACCGCGCGCACCGGAGCGCCGGACGGAATGAGGCGATCCGATTCCGGCTTGGCGCTCTCCTCGATGCGCATGACCCGGCCGTCGCTGCGAATGAACATCATATCGAGCGAGATATAGGTATTGTGCATCCAGAACGCGACCGGCTGGTCATGCTGGAAGTCGAACAGCATGCCTTGGCCTTCCGGCAGCTCCTTGCGGAACATCAGGCCGCGTTCGCGTTCGGCGTCATCGACCGCAAGCTCGACGGTGAAGGCGTGGACGCCGGAAGCGCTGACGATCTCGAGCGTATCCTGTTGGGCGGCTTGCGCCGACACGAGCAGAGCGAGCATGGCGAAAGCGCCGACCAGCAATCCGGCGGCGCAACGCAACGCCGACGTCCAGGCCGATGCAAGGCGGGGAGCGCGAGCTGCCAGTGGGATGTGGGCTGCTAGTGGGAGATAAGGCCGCCGCCGCCTTCGGGGCGGACTTCGGCCGCCATCATGCCCTTCGGGCCCGGTCCATAGCGCACCAGGACGAACTGGCCGGGGCGCAGTTCGGTCAGGCCGAACCGGCGCAGCGTTTCCATGTGGACGAAGATATCCGGCGTCCCCTCGCCCCGCGTCAGGAAGCCGAAACCACGCAACCGATTGAACCATTTGACCTGTGCCCGTTCGAGACCGCTCGTCGGCGCCACAGTAACATGGGTCCGCGGCGGCGGCATCTGGGCCGGATGGATCGCCGTCGATTCGTCCATGGAGATGACGCGGAAGGCTTGCAGGCCTTTTGGCCGCGCCAGCACCTCGCAGATGACGCGGGCGCCCTCATAGGCGGTCTGGTAACCGTCGCGGCGCAGGCAGGTGACGTGCAAGAGCACGTCGGCCATGCCGTTGTCCGGGATGATGAAGCCGTAACCCTTGGCGACGTCGAACCACTTGATGACGCCTGAGACTTCTATGACGTTCGCTGCCGACTCATCATTGAGTTCGACATCGGGTCCGAGTCCCGGGTTAGCTGATTTTTCGATTCCGTCCGACGCCATGACGCCGAGGCCGCCGCTTCTGTGCTGGCGCCCCGCGCGGGCGCTTCACGAATCTCTTGAATCGAAGATAACACTCGCCATCAAGGGGAAAAGGACAAAAATGCAACAGTGGAATAAAAGCGTCACAGCCTGTGTAAAAGTAGCTTCAATGCACGATGAAGGACTCCAGCACCGTGCCGATGTCCTGACGCACGACCAGGTCGGCAATGTCGTCGAACTCGGTCGCCTCGCGATTGATGATCGCAAGTTTTGCGCCGTTGCGCTTCGCCAGCAACGGGAATCCGGCCGCCGGCCAGACCAAGAGCGACGATCCGATCGCCAGAAACAAATCGCAATGAAGCGCAAGGTCTTGGGCGCGTTGCATGGCGGCATCGGGCATGGCCTGACCGAACGATATGGTCGCGGTCTTGATGTAGCCGCCGCAGCTGCAGTCGGGCGCGCAGCCGTTCGCTGCGTCCATCCGCTGCCGCACCCAGGAAAGCTCATAGCGCGCATTGCAGTCGAGGCACGTGGCAAAAGTCGTATTGCCGTGCAGCTCGACCACGTGTTGCGGGGAAAACCCTGACGCCTGGTGTAGATTGTCGATGTTCTGGGTGATGACGGCGGGAACCTTGCCGGCGCGATAGAGGCTCGCCAGCGCCCGGTGGCCCCGCCCCGGGCGGGCATCGCCGAACTGGTCGGCCATGGCGAAGCGGCGTCGCCAGGATTCGTTGCGCGCCTCTTGGCTCGCCAGGAACTCGTCGAACGGGATCGGCTTGTTCTTGGTCCAAAGGCCCCCCGGCGAGCGGAAGTCGGGGATGCCGCATTCGGTCGAAATGCCGGCCCCGGTGAATGGGACAATGGTCCCAGCTTTGTGGATCAAGTCCTGCAGCTGGGACTTGGCGGTGTCGAGATCGGGTGCGATCATCGGTCCTGAGCCTTGACGCATAGACATTCTCTTATCCGAACTTACCCGAACCGACGGAGGTCCGACGATGAGGTATCTGCACACTATGCTGCGCGTGCGCAATCTCGACGCAGCGCTCGATTTCTACTGCAACAAGCTCGGGCTGACCGAGGTGCGCCGCCGGGTCGACGACAAGAACAAGTACACCCTGGTGTTCCTGGCGGCGCCGGCCGACGGCGACCTGGTCGCCAAGGGCCCCGGCACCCGCCAGGCGCCGCTGGTCGAGCTGACCTATAACTGGGACAGCGAGGATAACGGCGAGGCGCGCTATTTCGGCCACCTCGCCTATGAGGTCGACGACATCTATGCGCTCTGCGACCGGCTGATGAAGGCCGGCGTCACCATCAACCGGCCGCCGCGCGACGGCATGATGGCGTTCGTGCGCTCGCCCGATAAGCACTCCATCGAGCTTCTGCAAAAAGGCGAAGCGCTGCCGCCGAAGGAGCCCTGGACCTCGATGCCCAATACCGGGAAATGGTGAGCCGCTATCCCCGGCCATGACCGCCAAAGGATTGCAAAGGGCCGCTTGCTTGCCGGTCAAAGCAAACCTCTTTATATGTCCGGCGCATTCATTGTCGCGCATTTATTCGCGCTGCATCCGCGCCCTTCGTCTAGCGGTCCAGGACACCGCCCTTTCACGGCGGTAACAGGGGTTCGAGTCCCCTAGGGCGCGCCAACCCTTTCAATGGCTTGGCCCGGCGCGTAAAATTAATCCTCAATAAATGCTCGATATACGGGCATGTCCGCCGGGCGTGGCGCAGGCGTGCGGTGCGGGCCGCTCTGATCGTGCGGTTGATACGAAAGCCCATAGCGGCGACACTATTGTGGTCTGCCAGATCTACGTTCGCCGATTAGATCCGGTCAATTGCCGAGCTTATAATTCAGGCCCACACGCACGACGTTTTCGTTGAAATGCGTATGCATGGCGATGGCGCCGGAGACCGGCATCGGAAAGACTAACGTAAAAATGCCGCCGACGGGGACGCTGTAGTTAAGCGAGCCCAGATCGAGATAGATGTATTCCAGCTTCCAACTCCAATTTGCCGGTAGCCATGGAGATAGCTTGCCCTCGACACCACCGCCAACCGTGTATCCCACGTTCGTCTTCGCTGCGTTGAACGCCGCACTCATGGGTGTGAAGGGAAATGGGCCTCCTATCCCTAATATCGCGGTCGAAGCGGTGGAACTGGTGCCCGACACCCCAACCCGGCCGTAGGCCAAGCCGCCGGTTCCATAGAGCAGAATCTGATCGGTCAGCAAAATCCCCGCTCGCCCTCGAACCGTGCCGAACCATCCGATGCTGGTTTCATATCCGGTTGCAGCCGCGGTAGAGAACGGGACCGTACCAACACAGGTCGGCGGTGGAAATGCAACGGAAAGACAAAAAGGCCCTGCGATTTGGCCGACGAAGGAGTGGGTTTCGTGTTGATCCGAGCCCTGATAATCGGCCTCAAGACCCAACAACCAGCGGCGGGAAAATTGATAATTGTAACCGACTTGGATTCCGCCAATCGCGCCCCTTAGGCGAGCCGCATTTGAATCTGAAAAGCCGAAATCGAATGGGAAGGTTCCAAGCCCCGGTCCAAAGTTGACTGCCGGCCCTGTTCCGCTCCCTATGGCATCGGTGCGCGGGTCGCTCCATCGATAGCCGACGTTGCCGCCCACATAGAAGCCGGTCCACGAGTCGCTTGGCGCGGGGGGCGGCGGCGCCTTAAGCGGCATATCCGCCGCACTGGCCACGCTCAGGGGCGCAGCGATGAAAAGCGCCATACCCGCTAGTGCACGAATGATGGTGCGCTTCATGATTGGTCTCAGAACGAGAGAACCTTAACTGCCAAGTGTTTTTTGCAGTTTTCCAGATTGAACGCGACTCCGGTTTGGGGCGTTCAATTGTTTTTTCTTGGACGGTTGCAAATACGGCACAGTTAAACCCCAGGGTCTTTGACGTGAAATATTCGACCTTGCCGCCTCGCATAAAGCCTAATTCGATACCGTGGGGTCGGGTCCCGGCGTGCTTTCCATTGCGGAGGCGGCGACGCTTGGGCCGCTTAACTTCCTGCAGCGTCCACAAGATATTGGACAGATCGTTGCCCATGTTGCCGCGATTGCCGCATTGCCTCAAAAACTCTAAAGCGTAGGAGAGAGGACGGTTCCGTGGGCCTGGCCTATGAAACGATTTTGCACCTGATCGCGCTGCGGCGCTCCGGCCGCCTGCCCGACCGCGCGCGCGTCATCGAGATCGGCGCGCAGCAATTGTCCAACTCGTTCCTGCGCGCCGAGGCGCCGTTGGCCGAGCTTTACGGCCTGTTCGGCTGCAAGCCGGTCGACCTTGGCGCGCCGCAGCAGGCCTTAACGATCGACGGCGTCGAGCGCCAGGCGGAAACGGCGCCGGCCTCGCAGCCGTTCTGGGAATCTTTGGGCTTTTCCTACAATGCGGTGGAATATGGCGGCCACCGCGGCGTGACCTCGCTCGATCTCAACCGCGATCATGTGCCCCACCGGCTGCGGTCCGCTTTCGATCTGGTCGTCAATGCCGGCACCACCGAGCACGTGGTCAATCAGGACAACGCTTTCCGGGTCATGCACGATCTCACAAAAGTCGGCGGCGTGATGATGCACGAAGTGCCGGGCGGCGGCATGCTGACCCACGGCGTCGTCAGCTATAATCCGCAATTCTTCTGGCTGTTGTGCCGCGACAACAATTACGAAGTGATCGATCTCACGGTATCGCACGCCGGCGACGCGCCGCTCAGCAACGACGTGGTGACGAGCAACGCGAAATACGCGCGCTCGCTCAACCCGGTCCAATCCCAGCTCACCGTGCCGATTTTTCTCGTCAGCGCGATTTTGCAAAAAAACAGCCGGAGCGCCTTCGTGACGCCGCTCGATGTTCCCGCCGAAGCGCTGCGGCGCTGAAAGTGCTACCGCCGGCTCGCCGGCGACAGCGCTTCCGTCGATCTCTTGGCCACAGGCCGGAGACTATAGCCCGCCATTGTTCATGATCTGCTGGGTCTCCGCCGCATCATCGGCGGCGGCTTGCGCGGCGGCCGCCGCCATCGACGCCGTCATGGCATTGGTGTCGTTCATCTGCTGAAGGGACTGGGCTTCCGCTTGCGCGTCGAGCGATTGCTGAACGGAGTTGTCCGGCGGCGATGAGGTATCGTAGGTCGGCGGGTCGTAAGGCTCGTAGGTGCCGCCGCTGGAACCGCGCGCGGCGCGGATCCTGCCGGCATACTGCGCCACATAAGGCGCCACGAACGGGCTCGCCAGCAGCCTCGAGATGATCTGCGCCGCATCGACCGGTGGCCGAGCCACAGCGTAGCGGGCTACCGGATAGCGATGGCGCGCCGCGACGTGCGTACGGGCAGGCGCGGCCGTCGCACCTGGTTTTGCGTAGGTGTCGGCCGCCATCGCGCCGTTGCCGGCGAGCGCCAGCGAAGCAGCGATAAGTGCGGAGGTGATGAGCGGTTTCATGGCATGCTCCTGTTTTCAGCTGAGGAGAAACCCGAACGCTGGATGGAATCGTAATGGAACCCGCATTGAGGGCCGATGGCCGGCCAATTAAATAAAATTCATGCCGCACATTCATGCCGCACAATGGCGCCAAAAATCGCGACGAATAATCGGCAAAGTGCAGCGCAGCAATTTTCCAATCGCTCGCCACGATGCAGCGATCACGAAAATGCCACCACATCGGTCACGCGGCTGCCACAGAGCAGGCCTAGCGTCCGAATTGGGCGGAGGGGGTGATTCAGGGAGGAGGAATCATGGCTCTCCATGCCGAGGCCACGCTAGCCACGCGGCTTGTCACCCACGACAAGAACGCTTGCCCGCAATGCCAGGCTTGGCTGCTCGCTCCCGACTGGTCCGAATATCTCAATGAGCGCTGCGTGCGCCACACCTGGTCGTGCGAGTCGTGCGGCTACGAATTCGAGACCGCGGTATTTTTCTCCGCATCGGAAGCCGTCGCCGCATAGGCGTGAAGCTTGCCGCAATAATCCTCGATCACAGCTCCGTCCGCGCTCAGGTAGTTCGGCCCGATGGCCGACTTGCCGTGGCCGCCCGGGATATCGAGCACATAGGTCGGCTGGCAAAGCCCGGAGTAGCGGCCGTGCAGCGCGCGCATCAGCGCCTGGCCTTCGGCGATCGTGGTGCGCAGATGCGCCGTGCCTGGCGCCAGATCGGCGTGGTGCAGGTAATAGGGTTTGATCCGGCATTCGACCAGCGCGCGCAGCAAGGCGCCGAGCGTTTCGGCATCGTCGTTGACGCCGCGCAGCAGCACCGATTGCGCCAACATCGGGATGCCGGCGTCGATCAAGCGCGCGCAGGCGGCGCGGACTTTTGCCGTGAGCTCGCGCGGATGATTGGCATGCAGCACGACAAAGGTCGCCTTGCTCGTGCGCAACGCGCGCACCAAGGCCGCCGTCACCCGCTCGGGCGCCGCGACCGGCACGCGGGTGTGCACGCGGATCACTTTGACATGGGCGATCGCGGCAAGCCGCCTCACCACCTCTTTCAGGCGGCGCGCCGAGAGCACCAGCGGATCGCCGCCGGTTAAAATGACTTCCCAGATTTCCGGATGGCCAGCGATGTAAGCGAACGCCTTGTCGAGCGCCGCCGGCGCAAGCCCGCCCCGTCCCGGCCCGACCACTTCGCGGCGGAAGCAGAACCGGCAATACACCGCGCAAGCATTGACGAGCTTGAGCAGCACCCGGTCCGGATAGCGGTGCACGATGCCTTCGACCGGGCTGCGCGCGTCGTCGCCGATCGGATCGTGGCTTTCCCCAGGCTCCATGTGCAGTTCGCGCGCATCGGGCACGAATTGCCGGGCGATCGGATCGTGCGGATCGGACGGATCGATCAAGTCGGCGAGCGCCGGCGTGATGGCGACGGCGTAGCGCGCCGCCACCTGTTCCAGCGGCGCCAGCCGATGGCGGGCGACAAGCTGCGCAGCGGCGAGAGCGGCCGGCGTGCGCAAGGTTTTTCGGGCGGCGGCGCTCATGGCTGGCCTCGATTCAAGGGAATTAGCTCCTTATGCTCGATGGCACGCCCTGCAAGCAAGACATGTCCTGCAAGCAAGGCACGCCCTGCAAGCAAGGCATGGCCCGCGCGCCTTGGCATTGTTGCCGAGAACGCAAATTCCGTGTTCGGTGGCGTCCAGATCGAGGCATGAGGACAAAGCAATGAAAAATTACATGGACGGCGGGGAAGCGATCCTGGAAGCGTTCCGCAAACTCAAGATCGACTACATTTTGTCGTCGCCGGGATCGGAATGGTCGCCGGTCTGGGAAGCCCTGGTGCGGCAAAAGACCGGCAACCGCGCCGGCCCGGCCTACATCGACTGCTGGCACGAGACGCTCGCCGTCAACATGGCGACCGGCTACACGCTGATGACCGGCCGGCCGCAGGCGGTGCTGGTCCATGCCGGCGTCGGCCTCCTGCAAGGCTCGATGGGCGTGCACGGCGCGCTGCAATCGGAAGTCCCGATGATCGTGATGTCGGGCGAGTCCAATACGCTGGGCGAGGATCCCTCGCTGCCGATCGAGCAGCAATGGTACGGCGGCTTGAGCGTCGGCGGCATCGAGCGCTTTGTCGAGAACATCACCAAGCAGGCGCGGCCGGTGACGAGCCCGTTTACGCTCCACGAGCAGGTGATCCGCGCCGGCGAGATGGCGCAGCGCACGCCCAAGGGCCCGATGTATCTCAACGTCGCGCTCGAGCACATGCTTCATGACTGGACGCCGCCGGAGAACGACCGCGATGTGCCGTTCGCGCCGCGGGTCGAGCCGCACGCCGGCGAAGTGGAAAAGGTCGCAAGCCTTCTGCTCGCGGCCAAAAATCCCATCATCGTCGCCGAGCAGTCCGGCCGCGATCCGGCGGCGTTCAAGGCGCTGGTCGAGCTTGCCGATCTTTTGGCGATTCCGGCGATGTGGGGCCGCGTCGCCAATTTTGCCAATTTCCCGACCGATCATCCGCTCTATCTCGGGGTCGCCACCTACGAGCATCTCAAGGACGCCGATCTCATTCTGCTCGTCGGCGGCCGCGCGCCCTGGTACCCGCCGCACACCAAGCCGACCAAGGGCAAGATCGTCTCGATCAACGAGAACCAGTTCAAAGGCCACATGATCTATCAGCAGCTGCACGCCGACGCTTATCTGGAAGGCGACATCGCTGCCGCCCTGCAGGCGCTGACGAAATCCGTGCGCACATCAAAGATCGACGCCGACGCCGTGAAGAAACGCCGCGAGCATTGGACCAAACAGCACGACGCCTTTGTCGCCGGCCTGAAGGCGGAAAAGGCCAAGGCCAACGGCGGCAGCAAGGCGATCGATCCGCTGGCACTGATCGGCGCACTCGCCGAGGTGATGCCGGCGGACACGATCTATGTCGACGAAACCATCCTGCACGGCCCGACGCTGCGCCAGCATCTGCCCTTCACCACGCCGCAAAGTTTCTTCCGCGGCTTTGGTGGGCTGGGCCAAGGTCTTGGCACCGCGCTCGGCGTAAAGCTTGCGGCGCGGCAACGGCCGGTCGCGCTGCTCGTCGGCGACGGCGGCTTTCTCTACAACCCGGTGATCCAGGCGCTCGGCGCCTCAAAACAGCACGATCTGCCGATCCTGATCGTGATCTTCAACAACAAAGGCTACATGGCGATGCAAAAGGGCCACGTGCATCACTATCCCGACGGCGCCGCCGAGAACGCCCACATGCATCTGGGCTCCCGCCTCAACGGCTTCGATTACGACGCGCTGGGCGCGCATTTCGGCCTGCACGGCGAGCGCGTCGATCAACCGGACAAGCTCAAGACCGCGCTGCAAACCGGATTGAAGAAAGTGCAGGACGGGACCACCGCGATCCTCAATGTCGTGCTGAGCCGGTAATTGTTCCGGGGCCAGGGCTTTAGTCCGCGACGCAAACGCCGGCATTGACCGCTCGGCTATGTACGGATATAATCCGTACGCAGTAGGAAAGGAGCCTAGCGAATGTCTGAGACCAACGCGGCTCGCGAAGACCGGATCGAGTTGCGCACGACTAAGGAGGAAAAGCGGCTCTTGGCGGCGGCGGCTGCCTATGAGCGGCTGGACGTGACCAGCTTTATTATGCGCAACGTGCTGCCGACCGCGCGCAATGTCGTGGACCGCGCCGAACGTATTGTGCTGAGTGCGCGCGACAGCAGGCGCGTGCTCGAGCTTTTGGAAAATCCGCCCAACCCCACCCCTGCCCTTATGGCGGCGGCACGGCGCCGCGCGGCTCGGAAATAGCGACGTTGCTGGATTGGCGCGAGGAGCCCATCGGGCGCCATCATGACCGCAAGGCTTTCGACTGCGGCTCGCCCGAACTCAACGAATATCTTTATCGCTACGCCCGACAGAACCATGAGTCCGGCGGCGCCAAAACCTTTGTAGCGGTATCGTCGGCGGCACCGTCGCACGTGCTTGGCTTCTATTCGATCAGCCCCGGCGACATTGCCTTCGCCCGCGTGCCGGCAAGACTGACCAAGAAGCTCGGCCGCTATGACGTGCCAGTATTTCGGCTCGGGCGTCTCGCTATCGATCGCTCGGCGCAGGGGCGCGGACTTGGCGGCGATTTGCTCTTGGCGGCCGGCCAACGAGCGTTGGCCGTCGCCGCCAAAGTCGGCGGTGTCGCGCTTGCCATCGACGCCAAGGACGAGCGAGCGGCAAAGTGGTACGAGCGGTTTGGTGCACTTCCCCTGCTCGACGATCCGCTAAAGCTCATCCTGCCGCTTGAAGTGATCGTTGAGGCGATCACGACAGCTGAAAAACGCCGAAGCAAGTAGCCCGGATTGAGCGCAGCGAAATCCGGGAACGACGGACCGGTCTCGAACGCCGCCCCCGGATTTCACTTCGTTCAATCCGGGCTACGCTCGCTTGCTCCTCAGTGCTGACACTGCTGCTCTTTGATCATGCTAGATACGAAATTGTCGACTTTTTCTTTGATAGTCGTAGACTGACTTAAGTACCGAGCATCGAGTCCATTGACTGTCACGTATGCTGCCGGGTTGCAAGCTAACGAGAAGTGAAGAACGCAAGTACTGCGTTCGCTCGCGTCGTTGCACGTTGCCGCGAGATCATAATGGATGCCGTCCGGCGACTGCTTAAAATAAAACCGCTCTCTCGTAGAGAAATGACCTGGAATAATATTTGGGGCATCCTCCAGCTTCGTCGTGATCCGTTCAAATCCTTCATCGAAACCTTCGAGCGACGCGAGATCTGAAACATGCACATTTGGCGGGTAAGGCGGCGTCTTCTTCCATTTCAACGTTGCCCGCGCGATGAAATCGCCCATATTTGCCGAACCGTATTGACTCGGTGAACCGACGCTATGAGTCCGATTGTTGACGGCAATCAGGATACGACCATTGCAAAAGCCGGCGCAGTTAAGCCCATACTTGGCATTCTCCGGCTCCGCTGGGCTGGTAAAGCTTGGATAATAGGTCAGAATATTCAGGCCCCAATTTCTCGTCGCGCCCTTGCTCAATCCATAACGGAAGTCTTCCGGAACCCGCAATATGAGGGGATGCATATCGGGAGGCGGAGCGCTGAGCGTATAGGTCCCGTAATGCTCGAAAATCTCAACTGTTTCTGGCTCCGCCGCTCCAATGGCGACGGGCAGCAATACAACAAACAAAATACACGTCGCAACAAACCCCAATGCAGATGGCGTAATGGAATATTCACACTTGGCGTTCAGCCACGCCGCCCTTGTGCCGACGGCGAAGGCGGCGACCGCAAAGCCTATGGAGCCATAACCGGCGAAGCTCGTCAGGTGCATCATTGCTGGCGCTCAATACGCCGTGATGGCACGCACTACCGCGTTCATTCATGCGATTCAATAATCTAATAGCATATGTTAGTCGCTAACCGGATTCCACAGCACCTGATCGATCCGCGACGCGCCCGTCGCCAGCATGACGAGGCGGTCGAGACCGAGCGCCATGCCGGAGGCTTGCGGCATCGCCGCTAGCGCGGCCAAAAAATCCTCGTCGAGCGGATAGCGCTCGCCGTAGATGCGTTCCTTCTCCGCCATCTCGCGTTCGAGCCTTCGCCGCTGCTCGGCGGCGTCGGTGAGCTCGGCAAAGCCGTTGGCGAGCTCGACACCGCAGACATAAAGCTCGAAGTGTTCGGCGACCCTCGGATTCTTCCGCGACGTGCGCGCCAGCGCCGCCTGCTCGGCGGGATATTCGTCCAAAATGGTCGCGCGGCCGATGCCGAGATTGCCCTCGATGCGCTCGACCAGCACGCGGCTGAGAATATCGCCCCAGCTGTCGTCATCGGCGATGCGGATGCCCGCATCCTGCGCGGCGCGCGCGAACAGCGAACGGTCGGGCTTGCCGTCCGGCAACGTCGCCAGCAGATCGATACGAGCGAATTTTTCAAACGCCTCCGCCACCGTCAGCCGTTCCGGCGTAGCAAAAGGATCGGCTGCGCGGCCGCGAAAAGTGAACTGTTTTGTTCCCGCAGCCTCCGCCGCCTGCACCAAAATCGCGGCGCAGTCGGCCATCAGCGCCTGATAAGGCTCACCCGCGCGATACCATTCGACGAGCGTGAATTCCGGCGCATGCAGCGCGCCGCGCTCGCGGTTGCGAAAAACTTTGGCGAATTCGACGATGCGGCGCTCGCCGGCGGCGAGCAGCTTCTTGCAGGCGAATTCCGGCGAAGTGCGCAAATAGAGCGGCGATGCCGTCCCGTCCGGCGCCACCAGCGTCGTGGCAAAGGCGTGCAGGTGCATCTCGTTGCCGGGCGACACCTGAAGCGCGCCGGTCTCGACCTCGACAAAATCCTTAGCCGCAAACCAGGCCCGCAGCGCGCCAACGATCCGGCCCCGCGCCAACAGCGCCGGCCGGCGGTCGGCGTGGACCTTTGGGTGCCAAAACGGCGAGGAACGGGTGTCCGGCATATCCTTGTCCGCCAAATCCTTGTCAGCCAAGTCTTTGTCCACCAAGTCCTTGTCTGCGGCGTTAAGAGAAAATAACTAGCAGGAAGCCTGAAGATCGCTATGGTGCGGCCAGATTCGACCCCGAAAACCTTGAGGAAACCGTGAGAGTCATCGCCAGTTCGCTGCGTAAAGGCAATATCGTCGAAATCGACGGCAAGCTCGGGGTCATCGTCAACGCCGAGAATATCCACCCCGGCAAGGGCACACCGGTGACCCAGATGGACGTCCGCCGCATTGCCGACGGCGTAAAAGTCTCGCTGCGGTTCAAAACCACCGACCAAGTCGAGCGCGCCTTCGTCGAGGACCGCAAGCACCAGTTCATGTACCAGGACGGCGAAGGCTTCCACTTCATGAATATGGAGAGCTACGACCAGATCACGCTCCAGACCGACATCGTCGGCGACCAGGCCGCCTATTTGCACCCCGAAATGGAGGTGACCATCGCCATGCACGAGAGCGTTCCGGTGTCGATCGAGCTGCCGGCCAAAACTGTGCTCGAAGTGGTCGAAACCGAACCCACCATAAAGAGCCAGACGGCAGCCTCCTCCTACAAGCCCGCCACGCTCTCGAACGGCGTGCGCACCATGGTGCCGCCCTTTGTCTCGACCGGCACCAAGATCGTGGTCATGACCGCCGACGGCAGCTATGTCGAACGGGCGAAGGACTAAAGGGTCGCAGCGGTTGCCCCGCACCGCATTCTGAACATCCATTCATCGCCGGCGCCCAAAATGCGGCGCAGTCGCGCTCAGGCAACAGGGCACGGCCTTGGCAGGACGCGCGTTGATAGCGATAGTGCGCAAGCGTTTAGCCTGGGATTTGACTCGTGCCGCAAAACGTCCATTGCCTGTCGCGTCTGCCGCCGGCCGTTGCCGCGGTGCTTGCCGGCGCCATGCTGTGCGCGTCCGCGCAGGCGGCGTTGAGCCAGTCCTGCATGCCGCATCGGTCGTTGCCGAAAATTTTTCTCAAAAGCATGGGCGAGTGCGACTTCAATCTCGACTCGCTGGAATATCGCGGCACGCCGATCGAGCAGGCCAAGTGCCTGATGCGCGGCCTCGACCAGACGCGCAATCTCGGCCCGCCGCTGCAAAGCCTGCCGGACCCTTTGGCAAGCCGCGTCGGCCGCGACAGCGGACTGCCGTCGCGCGAGATTTTGAGCGCTTATCTGTCGAAACAGGATCTTGAGGATTTCGCCGCGCATCTGTGGCAGCCGGTGTCGCGCGCTTTAGACAACAATCCGCAGGCGCCCGCGGCGCGCTATTTCGTCGTCCACGATACCAGCGGGCCGAACTACGGCCGCCGCTCGTTTCCCGACGACATCGACTCGACGGCGAGGTTCAACGATCTGAAAAACTACTATTGCCCCGACGGCTGGGGCAAAGCCCACGTCGTCGTCAATCGTTCCGGCGACATGATCGTGGACCACGATTTCGCAACCCCCTGGCGCGAGACCAAATTCGAGCGCGCGGTGGATTTCGTCGGCACCTTGAAGGGGCTGTTCCTGCATGTCGAGATGATCCAGCCGCGGCGCAGCGCACCGGGATATAGCCGCCATAACGACGCGCAGCCGCCGAGCCCGAGTTTTACCACCGCGCAATACGACCGCCTCGCGCTGCTCTACACCATCGCCAGCGTCCGCGCCGGGCATTGGCTCGTTCCGGCATTCCACGCCGCCATCGATGCCGACATCCGCAACGGCCACGACGATCCTCGGGGTTTTGACGTCGACAGCTTTGCCAACAGCTTGACCTTGCTCATCGAGAAGCTGCGCGGTGGCGAGACGGCGCAGGCGGCGCACCAGTAGCGCGCAAGGTTTCGGCCGCCATGCGCGAAACATTGCAAGCCTGTTGTCTGATCGGCCTCGTTTTCGCTTCGCCCGCCGCGGCGCAGAACGCCACGCCCAGCGAGATGCAGGCCCCTCGCCTGTCGGCGGCCGACGTCGATTGGGCCGCTGTGCGCACGGCACTTACCGATTTGGAACCGCTGAAATCTCAAGCTGACCCGCTGACACAGTTGAATTCGGCGATTGCAAAAGTCTTGCCGAAAATCGCCGCAAGCCCGGTTCCGGTCCTGCTGCCGTTCGATACCGCGGCTTACCTGCACGACGCGACGCTTGGTACTGCGGGCGACGCCGGGAAATATCTGTCGGGCTTTTCCGCCGCCGCGTTGTTCTTTCCCGGCCCGTCCGGGTTCGATGCCGTGCTGTCGTTGCGGCCGCAGGACGCGCCGGATCTCGCTCTCACCTTCGCCCGTCCCGTGAACGTGCAGATTTCCGGCTCAGCGCTGCTCTACGCGCTCGACGGCTCCGTCGTTGCCGCCGAAACGGCGGTGCCGCAGCTCGACGGCCAATTTCCCGGCATCCGCCGCGTATTGATCGAGAGCCATCTGCGCTACAGTTTTGTGCGCTACGGCGTGCCTTATTTCATGTCGATCGAATGCTTCGATGGCGCAAGCAGTTCACGTCGGCTGTCGTGCCGCGAGGCGGACAAGGTCGCCATACACTTCCTCAAAGCCCTCAACGTGGTGGGTGGCGCACCGCCGGCCAATGTTGCGAGCCTCGAGCAGCAGCCGATCGAGCGTCCGGAACAGATGTCACCGGACTTCACCTATTTCGCGCCGGGCGATATTTTGCCCGGCACCGGCTCGCGCGGCCAAAGCGGCCGCGCCGATTCCACCGTCTATGCCAAAATCCGCTTTCCCATGGCGCAAGCGCCCGCTTACGCCAACTCGCAATCGTTCATGAACTGGGGCAATTGCGATCTCACCGGGCGCATCGGGCTCGGCGGCCGCGATAAGACTGCGGCCTACCGCTGCCGGGTCAACGACAAGCCGCTGCTCACCGACGAGTCGAAGAATTACGCCTATCCGTGGCGCGATAATTTTTGCGAGCACCGCGGCTACTACGTCGGCCAATGCCCCGCCGGGCTCGGCCACCAGGGCCAGGATATCCGGCCGGGATTTTGCCTGGAGCATGTCGAGGGCGCGGGCCGCTGCGATCCCTATCAGCAAGACGTCGTTGCCGTCAGCGACGGCGTCATCATGCGCTCGCCCGGCGACCGCTCGCTCTACCTCGTGGTCGACAAGCCCGGCGAGCATATCCGCTTTCGCTATCTGCACATGAACCCGCAGATGCTCGATGCCGCCGGCATGGTCAGCGGCCGCGAAGTCGCCGAGGGCGAAGTGCTCGGCGCCGTCGGCAATTACGGCCGCGCGTCGGGCGGCACCACTTATCATCTGCACTTCGACGCCCAGGTGCCGACCCGCGACGGCTGGGTTTTTGTCAATCCGTATATGACGCTGGTTGCCGCCTACGAGCGCCTCATTGGCGCACGCGGCCAGGTCGCCAACGACGCGATGTTCGCCCCGCCGCCGGTCGCCGCCGACGGACAGGCCCCGGCTGCCGATACTGTTGTCGGACCGCGCGCCGATGCGAAACAATCGATCGACGATGCGCTGAAAATCGAAGGCGAACCCAAGGGTGAAGGTGAGCGCAAAACCGCCACCGCCGAGCATTGCACGACGTACGTGCATCGCGGCCATCGCCGGCAAATATGCCGCAGCGAGGCTGCCGAAATCCGCACGCGCCAAAGACACACCGTTCGGTCAGGGGGCCGCCGGATATCGCGCCAAAGCCGCGGCGCACGGCATCACGGCTGAGACGTGCGTTATGCGGGCGACGGCCATGCCGTGACTTCGCGCCCGGTTGCGTAACGGCCCGCGATCCGGTTGGATGCGGCCCAACCCGCCCCTAAAGCCCCAACTGTGAGGAAATGCCCGCCATGACGCCGTCCCAATCCGCGACTGCACGCGCCAAAACCAATGCCGCCGACCCCGCGGTCGCCGGCCTCGAGCGCCCGACGCCGGCCGGCGCCAATGCGCCAGGTTTCGGCAGCGACGTGATCGCCGACGCGCTGCGCTCGCTGGACGTTCCCTATATCGCGCTGACCCCGGGCGCGAGCTATCGCGGCCTGCACGACAGTATCGTCAATTATCTCGGCAATTCCTCGCCGCAGATGCTGCTCTGTCTGCACGAGGAAGCCGCCGTCGCCATCGCCCACGGTTATGCAAAAGTCACCGGCAAGGCCATGGCCGCGGCCGTGCATTCCAATGTCGGGCTCCTGCACGCCTCCATGGCCATGTTCAACGCCTGGTGCGACCGCATGCCGATGCTGGTGCTCGGCGCCACCGGCCCGGTCGACGCGGTCAAGCGCCGGCCTTGGATCGACTGGATCCACACCGCGCGCGACCAGGGCGCGCTGGTGCGCGAATACACCAAATGGGACGACCAGCCGGCCTCGCCCGGCGCCGCGCGCGAAGCGATATTGCGCGGCACCTGGATTTCCAACACCGCGCCGCAAGGCCCGGTCTACATCAATTTCGACGCCGAATTGCAGGAGATGAAAATCTCCGAGCAATTGCCGGCGATCGACGTCGCCCGCTTCATGCCGCCCGTTTCGACCGCGGCGCCGGCCGATCTGATCAAACAGGCGGCGGCGATGCTCAAGGATGCCAAGCAGGTGCTGATCCTCGCCGGCCGCGCCTCGCGCAGCGAGGAAGCCTGGAATGCCCGCGTCGCGCTCGCCGAAGCGCTCAATGCGCGTGTCGTCAGCGATCTGAAAATCGGCGCGACCTTTCCCACCGATCATCCGCTCTATGTCGGCGCGCCGCGCGCGGTGTCGCCCGAGAGCGTCGAAGGCTTGAAGAACGTCGACGTGGTGTTGAGCCTCGATTGGGTCGATCTCGCCGGCGCGCTGCGCTATGCCGGTCCCAATCCCTCGGCCAAAGTGATCCAGATTTCGCTCGACCATCGCATCCACAACGGCTGGAGCATGGATCATCAGGCGCTGCCGCCGGTCGACCTCCTGCTCTCCGCCGATCCCGATCTCGTGGTGCCGGAACTGGTCGCGGCAATCGGCAAGAGCACAAAGCCGCACGCGCTGCCGAGCGCGCGCACGATGTCCGACAAGGAGCCGTCAGGTTTCACCAACGAGCACATCGCGCGCGCCTTGCGCAAAGTGTTGAAGGATCGCCCTGTCACCTACACGCATTTGCCGCTGTCGTGGGACGACACCTGGGCGACATTCAAGCATCCGCTCGACTATGTCGGCTCCGACGGCGGCGGCGGCGTCGGCGGCGGCCCGGGCATTTCGGTCGGCGCGGCGCTGGCGCTCAAAGGCTCCGGCCGGCTGCCGGTCGCAATCTGCGGCGACGGCGATTTCTTGATGGGCGTCACGGCGGTGTGGACCGCGGTGCATTACAAAATTCCGCTGCTGTTCGTGCTCGCCAACAATCGCTCGTTCTATAACGATGAGCTGCACCAGGAGCGGATGGCGCGCATGCGCAACCGCCCGGTCGAGAACAAGTGGATCGGCCAACGCATGTCGGAGCCCGAAGTCGACCTCGCCGCCATGGGCCGCGCCCAGGGCGCCATCGGTTTTGGCCCGATCACCAAGCCGGTCGATCTCGCGACTGCGCTGGAAAAAGCAATCGCCGAGGTCGATGCCGGCCACGTCGCCGTGGTCGATGTCCGAGTCGAGCCGGGCTACACCGCCGTCATGACGCAGGCGATGACGCGCGCCGGAAATTAGAACGCCGAAGGGCCAAACCATGGCCACCGTGTCGACGGCCAATCGCGTGACGCCACCGCCGCTGGCGGAGAGTGGAGCCGCGCTGCTCGTCGTCGACGACATCGTCATGCGCTTTGGCAGCGCCGAGGACGGCGTGACTGCGCTCGACAACGTGTCGTTCACCGTTGCACCCGGCGAATTCCTTGCCGTGATCGGGCCGTCCGGTTGCGGCAAGTCGACCTTGTTCAACATCATCGGCGGACTGCTCGGCGGCTACGACGGCCGGGTCGCGGTCGCCGGCGAAAAGGTCTACGGCCCGCACGCCTCGATCGGCATGGTGTTCCAGGAAGAATCGACCTTCCCCTGGCGCAATGTCGTCGACAATGTCGCCTTCCCGCTGGAGATCGCCGGCATGGCGAAACGCGAACGCATCGAGCGCGCGCGGCATTTCGTGTCCATGGTCGGGCTCGACGGCTTTGAGAAGCGTTATCCGGCGGAACTCTCCGGCGGCATGCGCCAGCGCGTATCGATGGCGCGCACGCTGGCGTCGGAGCCGAAAATCTTGCTGATGGACGAGCCGTTCGCCGCTCTCGACGAGCAGACGCGGCTTCTGCTCGGCGACAAAGTGCTGCAGATCCAGCAAGAGCTCAATCAGACCATGCTGCTGATCACCCACAACATCACCGAAGCGGTGCAGCTTGCCGACCGCATCCTGGTGATGACCTATCGGCCCGGCCGGGTGAAGCGCATGGTCGACATCAAGCTGCCGCGGCCGCGCACCTCGGAGATCGTGTCGAGCGAAGCGTTCGGCCGCTACGTCGCGCAAATCTGGGCCGATCTGCGCGAGGAGGCAAGCCGCGGGCTCAACGACGACGAGTCGCGTGCGCTGCGTGGCGGAGAACACTAGGAGGACCAACCATGGCCTTGTTTTCCTGTGGCTGCTGCATGGGACGCCGCCAATTCCTCGCCGGCGGATTGGCCGCCGCGACCGCGCTCCCCGCGCGCGGAGTTTTCGCCCAGGCGCCTGCGGTCAAAACCGCAAACCGCATCGACATGCATCACCACTTCCTGCCGCCGGCCTACATCAAGGAAGAGCACGAGCGGATCAATTTCGGCCACGGCGCCGTGTCGGCCAATCAATTGCTGTCGTGGTCGCCGAGCCAGTCGCTCGAACAGATGGACGCCAACGGCATCTCGACCGCGATCGTTTCGGTGAGCACGCCCGGCCCCTGGTTTGGCGACGTCGCCGCCGGCCGCCGGCTGTCGCGCTTGTGGAACGATTACGCCGCCGAGGCGATCCGCAATTACCCCGGCCGCTATGGCCTGTTCGCGGTCATCCCGTTGCCTGACACCGAAGGCAGTCTTGCGGAAATCGCCTATGCGCTCGATACGCTGAAAGCCGACGGCATCGGGCTGTTGAGCTCCTACGACGGCAAATATCTCGGCGACGCGTCCTTCGCGCCGGTCTTCGAGGAACTCAACCGCCGCAAAGCCATCGTCTATACGCATCCGACCACATCGGCCTGTTGCAGCGCCGTGCAGCCCGGCCTGCCGCCGCAGGCGATCGAATATCCGTTCGAATCCACGCGCACCATCACCAGCGTCCTGGTCAATGGCACGGTGTTCAACAACCCCGACATCCGCTGGGTCTTTTCCCATGGTGGCGGCGCCACGCCGATGCTGGCCGGCCGCATGGTCGAAACCCTGGGCCGTCATCCCAATGCCGCCAAGGTAATGCCGAACGGCGTGTTGGCGGAATTGCGCAAGCTCTATTACGACACCGCCAGCGCCGACAGCGAAGGCTCGATGGCGGCGCTGCGCGTCATGGCGCCGCTCAATCACATCATGTTCGGCTCCGACTATCCGTTCGTAAAGGTCGCCGAGGGAGTCAAGCACATGCAGGAAAATGAAATGTCGGACGCCGACCGCGCCGCGATCGAGCGCGGTAACGCCATTGCGTTGCTGCCGCGGCTCGGAGCGTCGTAATGGCTGCTGCCGGCTTCCGCCGTTTCCTGCCGTCCGTCGTCGGGCTTTCCTCGATTGTGTTGATCTTCGCCGTCGTGGAAGTTCTCATCCGCGTCGGCCTGATCAACCGCTTCATCGTGCCGCTGCCGTCCGACGTCGCCAAAAGCTTTGGCCGGGTCATCGTCGAGGAAGATATTTTGCACCGTTTCCTGCTCACCGGCTGGGAGTGCCTGGCCGCGGGCGTGTTGCTGACCGTGTTCGGCGTCGCCATCGGCGTGTTGCTGCATCAGGTGCCGCTGTTCCGCCGCGCTTGCGAGACCTGGGTCGCCGCCATGGCCTCGGCGCCGCTGGTGCTGGCCTATCCGCTGTTCCTGGTGCTGTTCGGCCGCAGCGCGCTGACCATCATCATGCTGGCCTTCGTCGCCGGGCTGGCGCCCGTCATCCTCAAGACCATCGAGGGCCTGTCGACGACGCGGCGCGTGCTGCTCGACGTCGGGAAGAGCTTCAAGCTCACGCCGGCGCAGCAGTTCTGGAAGATTTATTTCCCTTCGGCGCTGCCGACGATCTTTGTCGGCATCCGGCTCGGGCTGATCTTCGCCCTGATCAACGTGGTCGGCGTCGAGTTTTTGATCAATTTCGGCGGCCTCGGCCATCTCATCAACGAGCTCGCCGAGCGCTACGATCTCGCCGGCACCTATGCGGCGATCTGTTTCGTCGTCCTGGTCAGCATTTTGTTTTTCATGGCAACGGAAAGGGCCGAGCGATGGCTGACATCGGCCGCCTGACCCGCACCCGCGATGCAAAATCCTGGCTGACGCCAGTGACGCTGGTGCGCGCCGTCATCGTGCTGTCGGTGCTGCTCGTCTGGCAGGTCATGGCGGTTTCGGGCTGGTTCTACGGCGACGTCGTGCCGTCGTTGCGGATCGTGACCGTGGCGCTGATCAAATTGCTGTCGAGCGGCGACTTTTATTGGAACCTGTGGGCGACGCTGCAGGAGGTTGCCATCGGTCTCGGCATCGGCGGCGTTTTGGGCATCGTCGCCGGCCTTGTCGTCGGCGCCAATAAATTCCTCGCCAAGGCGTTCGAGCCATACCTGTACTATCTCGGCCCGACGCCGAAGATCATTTTCTTTCCGATCATGATCATGTGGTTCGGCACCGGCTTTGGCTCCAAGATCGCCATGGGCACGGTGTCCTGCTTTTTCCCGATCGCGCTCAACGTCGCCGCCGGCATGCGTCAGATCGATCAAGTGCTGATCCGGGTCGGCCAAAGCTTTCGCGCCAATCCCTGGCAGATGGCGCTGAAAATCTATCTGCCGGCCATGCGCCATCCGATCATCAATGGCTTGCGGCTTGGGCTGGGCGTGGCGCTGATCGGTACGCTGCTCGCCGAGACCAAAATCTCCAACCGCGGCATCGGCTTCATGGTGATCGACGCCTATACCAAATTCGACATGCCGCGCATGTACGCCATCCTCATCGTGCTGTTCGTGCTGGCGATCGGCGCCAATACGCTGGTGGCGCGGCTCGGCGGTCTCGACGACATGAAACAAAAGTAACGACGATGTTGCATTCGAAAGTATCGGCGCGGCGATCAACACTCTTTCACCTCTCCCCAGAGGGGAGAGGTCGAGCGAGCAAAGCGAGCGAGGGTGAGGGGGTTCGGACGGTGCAGTCTAATCTGCAGCATCCGAACCCCCTCACCCCAACCCTCTCCCCTCTGGGGAGAGGGAGTTCTGATGCGCGAGCTACATCTTCGAGAATTCTGGCAACGCCCGGCTAGGGAGGACACTATGAACGAAGCAGTCCCGCTCAAGACTCTCAAGACCCAGCCGCTCAATCTGCCGAAGAACCGCGACGCCTTCTACGGCGGCAAGTGGCACAAGCCGATGTCCGGCCGCAGCGCCGACGCCATCAATCCCGGCACGGGTGACTCGCTCGGGCCGGTGGCCGATTGCGGCGCCGCCGATATCGACGCCGCGGTGAATGCGGCCAAGGCGGCATTCCCGGCTTGGCGCGACACGCCGCCGCTCGAACGCGCGCGCCTGCTCAAGCGCATCGCCAATGTGCTGCGCGAGCACGCCGAGGAGCTGGCGATGATCGACGCCGCCGATTGCGGCAATCCCTATACCGAGATGGTGCGCGACGCCACGATCGCCGCGGCCCAGATCGAATTCTACGCCGGCCTTGTCACCGAAATGAAAGGCTCGTCGATCCCGATGGGGCCTGACGTGGTCAATTTCTCGGTGCGCGAGCCGCGCGGCGTTGTCGGCCGCATCATTCCGTTCAACCATCCGTTCATGTTCTGCGCCGGCAAAAGCGGTGCGCCGCTGGCGACCGGCAACACCGTGGTGATGAAGCCGCCCGAACAGGCGCCGCTGTCGTCGCTGCGGCTGGCCGAGCTGATCGGCGATATTTTGCCGCCGGGCGTGTTCAACGTCGTGCCGGGCGGCCGCGAGGCCGGCGCCGCGCTCGCGTCCCATCCCGGCGTCGCCATGATCGCGCTCATCGGCTCGGTTCCGACGGGCCGCGCGGTGATGAAGGCCGCTTCCGACACCCTCAAGGCGGTGATGTTGGAGCTCGGCGGCAAGAACGCGCTGATCGCCTATCCCGATTCCGATCCGGACGAGGTCGCCGACGGCGTCATCGGCGGCATGAATTTCACCTGGTGCGGGCAATCCTGCGGCTCGACCAGCCGCGCCTTCGTCCACGAGAAAATCTACGAAGCCGTGCTCGCCAAGGTGAAGGCCAAGATCGCCCACTACAAACCCGGCGTCGCCACCGACCCGGCGACCACCATGGGCTCGATCATTTCCAAAACCCAGTACGAGCGCATCCTGGGTTTTATCGACAGCGCCAAGCAGGAAGGCGGCCGCCTCATCTACGGCGGCGGCCGGCCGGCCGATCCTGCCCTGGCCAAAGGCTTCTTCATCGAGCCGACGGTATTCGCCGACGTGCAGCCGACCATGCGCATCGCCCGCGAGGAGATATTTGGGCCGGTGCTTTCGATCTTCAAATGGAGCGACGAGGCCAAGATGCTCGAACAGGTCAACGCCGTGGAATACGGCCTCACCGCCTCGATCTGGACCAACGACCTCTCCACCGCCCACCGCACCGCCGCCGCGGTGCAGGCGGGTTTTGTCTGGATCAACGAGGTGTCGAAACATTTCCTCGGCGCGCCGTTCGGCGGCTTCAAGCAGTCCGGCATCGGCCGCGAGGAATGCTTTGAGGAAATGCTGGCTTATACCCAGGAGAAGAACATCCACGTGCGGCTCAAGCCGGCCAAATCCTGAGTTCCATTGCTTTCGGCTCTTTTGTCGCGCGCGCCTGACGATTGCGCCCGAATACTTTGCTACCGCGTTGTGTCAGACTCAGGACAATGAGCCGACACGGAACTTTTGCAGTTCCATCGCGGGGCGAGCGGGGCGATATGAAACGGCGCGATTTCATCACGCTCGTTGGCGGCGCGGCAGCAACGTGGCCGTTCGCCGCGCGCGCGCAGCAGCCGGCACCCGGCATCGGGTTTTTGATAAGTGGTACGGCGAAGTCCTTTGCGATTTTTGTGGACGCTTTTAGGTAGGGAATGCGCGACAACGGGATGGTCGAGGATCGTGACTACGTGCTCGATCTACGATTCGCGGATGGCGATTATAGCCGGTTTCCGACATTTGCCGCCGAAGTGGCGCAGCGTAAGCCCGCCGTGATTGTCGTGACCACCATTAGTGCGGCGCGTGCGGCGCAGCGAGCCAGCACCACAATACCGATCGTCATGACTGGCCTCATCGATCCGGTCGGACAAGGACTAATCGCCAGCCTTGCACGACCGGGAGGAAATACAACCGGGCTGGCGAACTTGGCTCAGGATGTGATGCCCAAGTTGGTGGAAATTTTACGCGCCACCTTTCCGAAGATCAAAGTTATGGCAATACTGTTCAACCCTGCAAACTCCGCAAATCGTGAATTGGCCAAGGCAATGCCGGCCCAAGCCAGCTCGATGGGCATGACAGTTCGCCCCGTCGAGTTCAAGGGCGTGGGTGAACTCGACGCCACCTTTGCCGCGCTCGCGCAGCAACAGCCCGAGGCGCTCGTCGTCATGTCGGACGCCGCCCTTTATGACCTGCGTGAGCCCATTTCAGCGTTGGCACTTAGTCATCGGCTCCCGATAATTACGTACGTCCCTGAGTTTACCGATGCGGGCGCCCTCCTGAGTTACGGGCCGCCAAGACAAGCAATGTATCGTCGCGCTGCCGATTACGTGAAGAAGATATTGACCGGCGCGAAGCCTGCTGACCTGCCGGTCGAACAGCCCACGCAGATCGAATTGTCGATTAACTTGCAGACGGCAAAAGCCCTTGGCATCACGATCCCTGACGCAGTGTTGGCACGCGCCGACCGGGTGATCGAATGAGGCGGCGGGAGTTCATTGTGCTCATCGGCGGCGCGGCTGCAGCGTGGCCGGTTGCAGCATTTGCGCAACAGCCTCGCCGTATCGGCGCACTCATGTCCCCATACTTGCCGACCGATAAGGAAGGAATAGCCTCCGCGAACGCGTTCGCCGATACCCTGCAAAAGCTCGGCTGGCACGATGGCGACAATCTACGGATCGAGTACCGCTGGCCCGGTGGCGACCCAGCGCTCATCAAGGCTGCGGCTGCGGACATGGTGAACTCGGCACCCGATCTTATCGTCGTTGCCGCCAACGCGGCCGTCGCCGAGGTGCATCGATTGACCAACACAATTCCGATTGTCTTCACCCGCGTTGCTGATCCGGTCGGCAGCGGGTTTGCGACGAGTTTGGCGCGGCCCGAGGGCAATATCACTGGATTTCAGGCCTCCGACGCCGGCCTCGGCGGCAAGTGGGTCGAGGTTCTGCACGACGCAGATCCGGCCGTCAGCCGGCTTGCCGCGATTTACGGTTCCGATTCCAAAGGCAACGCAGCGTTTTTGGCGACCGCGCAAGCGGGCGCAAGGTCGATCGCCGTTCCGTTGACGGCAATCGACGTTAGCAAGGATCAAAACCTCGATGTTGCCCTCGCCTCCTTCGCAAGTCAGCCTGGCGGCGGGCTAATTGTGATTCCACACCAGTGGACCACCAGCAACCGCAAGATCATCATTGCGCTCGCCGAACGCTACCGGCTGCCCGCAATTTACGGTTATCGCCTTTTCGCAGCCGACGGCGGCTTGATATCTTACGGGCCTGACGACGTCGATCAATGGCGCGGCGCGGCAACTTACGCCAATCGAATCCTCAAAGGCGAAAAGCCCAGCGACCTTCCGATCCAGGCGCCGACAAAATACCAGATGGTGATAAACCTCAAAGCCGCAAAAGCGATCGGCTTATCGGTGTCGCCGGCTTTTGCATCCCGCGCCGACGAGGTGATCGAATGAGGCGGCGCGAGTTCATCGCGCTCGTCGGCGGCGCGGCGGCTGCGCCCGTGCTGCCACCGCTCGTCGCGCGCGCGCAGCAGCCGGCGATGCCGGTCGTCGGGTTGCTGCAAGCCGGATCGCCGGAGCCGAACGCCCAACGCCTCGTCGCATTTCGCGATGGCTTGAGCAAGGCCGGTTATGCCGATGGTCAGAACGTGCGGATTGAAGCGCGCTGGTCGGAAGACCGCAATGACCGCTTGCCGGAATTGGCGGCCGAGCTCGTGCGCCTGCCGGTCGCCGTCATTGCAACGCCCCTGAGCACGGCGGCGACGCGCGCGGCCGAAGCCGCAACCAAGACCATTCCGATCGTCTTTGCCGTCGCTGACCCACTCGGACTCGGATTCGTCGCCGGTCTCAGCCGACCCGGCGGCAATGCCACCGGTTTCAGCACCTTGAACGTAGAACTGACAGCAAAACGGCTCGGGCTGCTGCACGAGCTGGCGCCGCAAGCCGCACACTATTTCGTGCTGGTGAATCCCAACTCGGCGTTGACGCAGCCCATCATCAAAGCCTTGCAAACGGACGCTCCGAATATCGGACGACCGGTTGAGATCGTTCACGCTGGAACCGATCACGAGATCGATGTGGTATTTGCCGAGATCGCGCAGAAAGGCGGCGGCGTACTGGCAGTACCGCCGGACGAGTTCATTTTCAATCACGCGGCGCAGGTCATCGCTCTGGCGGCGCGCCATGCGGTGCCGACAATCTATCCGTGGCGCGAGCAGGTTCAGGCCGGCGGCTTGATGAGCTACGGCGCGGACGAGCCTACTCTTTGTCAGCAGGCCGGCATCTATGTTGGCCGCATCCTCAAAGGCGAGAAGCCCGCCGACCTCCCGGTCGAACAGCCGACCAAGTTCGACCTCGTCATCAACCTGAAGACCGTCAAGGCGCTGGGCCTCACCGTGCCGTCGGGCGTCCTCGCCATCGCCGACGAGGTGATCGAATGAAGCGGCGCGATTTCATTAAGCTACTCGGGAGCGCCGCTGCGGCATGGCCGCTCGCTGCCCGAGGACAGCCGGCGGGAGGTCCAGTGCGTGCCGCCTTCCTTGCCGGTTCTTCCACGCCGGGTGGAAAAGCCCTGGTTGACTGCTTCCGCGTGGGTTTGCGAGACAGCGGTTGGATCGAAGGCAAGACCATCAGCATCGACTATCGTTGGAGCGAAGGAGTCGCGGAACGTTATTCGCGCTTGGCCGCCGAGGTAGTTGACCAGCAGCCCGATTTGATCGTCGTGACTTCGACCCCCGGCACTCAGGCCGTGCAGCGCGCGACACGTGAAATTCCGGTCGTCTTCATAGGGGTAAGCGACCCCGTCGTGAGCGGCATCGTTGCGACCCTGGCCCGGCCCGGCGGCAACATCACCGGCGTGTCAAATTATCTGCCGGCGACGAGCGGCAAGCTCCTCGAATTGCTCAAGACGGCCGCGCCTGGCATATCACGCGCCGGGGTTGTCCATAATCCCGGCAACGCGGGAAAAATGCTTGAGCTACATGAACTGAAGGCAGCAGGACAAAGCTTGGGCATTGCAATCGAAGCTCTTGCGCTGCGCTCATCCGAGGAATTGGACGGAGTCTTCAAAGCGGCCGCCGATACGCGCTGCGATGCGCTGGTAACGTTACAGGACGGTGTAACGCTGGCAAACCGGTCGCGGATCATTGCCTATGCGGAGAAGAATAGGCTGCCCGCGGTCTACCAAATTCGGGAATTTGTCGATGCCGGCGGTTTGATGTCATATGGTTTGAATTATTGCGAGCACTATCGGCGCGCGGCGTATTACGTCGACAAAATTCTCAAAGGCGCCAAGCCTGCCGATTTGCCGGTAGAATTGCCGACCAAATTCGAACTGGTCATCAACCTCAAGGCCGCGAAGACGCTTGGGCTCACTATGCCACAAAGCTTGCTTGTTGCCGCCGGCGAGGTGATCGAATGAGGCGGCGCGAGTTCTTCACGTTTGTCGGCGGCGTTACGGCAGCCGCGTGGCCGTTCGCGGCGCGCGGACAGCAGAACATGCCGGTGGTCGGTTTCCTCAACAGCGCGGCGGCTGGCCCGCTCGCGCCGTTGACGCGCGCGTTCATCGACGGTCTGCGCGACGGTGGATTTGTCGATGGACGCAACGCCACAATCGAGTACCGCTGGGCGGAGGGCCGCGCCGACCGGCTGCCTGCCTTGGTGGCCGATCTCATCGACCGCAAACCGGTCGTCATCGTCGCCAACGCCAACGCCGCGCTGGTGGCTAAGCAAGCGACCACCACGATTGCGATCGTGTTCCTCAGCGGCACCGATCCGGTCAGGGCCGGACTCGTCAACAGCCTGAACCGGCCCGAAGGCAACGTCACCGGCGTGGCCTTCTTCACCGGTCAGACCGGCACGAAGCGGATGGAACTGCTGCAACAGCTGGTGCCGCACGACGGCAAGATCGGCGTGCTGCTCGATGCCAATCAATCCGATCTCGCCGATCAATTGCGCGATGCCGAGGCAGCCGTGCGCGGCGGCTCTCACGCAATCGAGGTCGCAAATGTCGCGGGTGCGGATGACTTCGATCGCGCCTTTGAGCAAATTGCCAAGGCGGGCGGACGCGCGGTTCTCGTCGGCAACAGCCCATTCTTCACCGGCCAGCGGCAAAAGATCGTCGCTCTCGCGGCAAGCCATGCGCTGCCCGCGAGTTACACGCAGCGCGAATATACCGAGGCCGGCGGACTGATGAGCTACGGTCCGAACGTCGCCGCCGCGTTTCATCAAGTTGGCGTCTATACCGCGCGGATCCTCAAGGGTGAAAAGCCGGCCGACCTCCCGGTCGATCAGGCGACCCGGTTTGAGTTGGTCCTCAACCTGAAGACCGCGAAAGCGCTCGGTCTCGAAATTCCGCCAACGCTGCTGGCGCTCGCCGACGAGGTGATCGAATGAAACGGCGCGAGTTCATGACGCTTATCGGCGCGGCGGCGGCGGCGGCATGTCCGCTTCGCGCCCGCGCCCAGCAAGCGATGCCGGTGGTGGGCTTCCTCAGCAATCTAACGTCGGAAGGAGGCGCCGACGTGCTGCAGGCGGTGCGGCGGGGTCTGGCCGAGACCGGCTACGTCGAGGGCCGCAATGTCGTGATCGATTCGCGCTGGGGGGATGAGCACAATGAGCGGCTGCCGGCGTTGGCGGCCGATCTGATCCACCGCGAGGTCGCCGTCATCGTTGCAGGTGGCGTCTCTGTGACAGCAGCGGTGAAGGCGACAAACCCGTCGATTCCGGTTGTCTTCAACGTCGGGAGCGATCCGGTTCGCAGCGGATTTGTTGCGAGCCTCAGCCATCCTGGCGGCACTCTGACCGGTGTCGCCAACCTGAACGTGGCACTTGAGCCAAAGCGGCTGGAAATGCTGCATCAGGCGGTCCCGGCGGCAACAGCCTTTGGGCTTCTCATCAATCCGTCCAACCCTGTGGTTGAGACTCTCTCGAAAGAAGTCGAGGCCGCAGCCCGTACGCTTGGCGTTGACCTCCACGTCATGCCGGTGCGGACCGAAGCGGACATCGTCGCCGGCTTCGCAACGTTGCAGGAACGGGGCGCAGGCGGACTGGTGATCGCCAATGATGGGTTGTTCATAGGCCGCCGCGAACAGCTCGGCGCGCTGAGCTTCCGCCTGCGCATGCCCACGGTCTTCCAGTTTCGCGAGTTCGCCGCGGCCGGCGGCCTGATGAGCTACGGTGGCAGCGTCACCGAGCCTTATCGTCTGGTCGGCATTTATGTCGGCCGCATTCTCAAGGGCGAGAAGCCAGCAGATTTGCCGGTGCAGCAATCCACCAAGGTCGACCTTTACGTCAACCTCAAGACGGCCAGCGCGCTTGGCATCACCTTTCCGCTTACGTTGCTCGGCCGCGCCGACGAGGTGATCGAGTAGCGCGTGCGTATTTCGCGGTTCACAACAGCCGCCGAATAGCGCACCATGAAGGCGGGAGATGTCCCGTCCGCTCCAACGATCCAATCAAACCGGACGGCGTCGCGGGACGCCGAGCCGTCGGGAGTGAAGCCATGAGGAAACGCCAAAGCGGCGGCGCGCCGCCGCTCGAATTCGTCGCCGGCAACGGCCTGTTGCACCGCCGGGCGCTCTTGCAAGGCGGCGTCATGTTCGCCGGAGCGCTGGGCAGCGGCGCCGCGCTGACCAGCGCCGCCGCGGAACCGCTCACCGAGCCGGAGTGGAGCCTTTATCCGGGCGCCGTCACGCCGGTGCTGCAGTTACCGTCCAAGTACGAAAAGGACGTGGTGCGCACGCTCAGCAATCCGAAGGGCGACGCGCGGACGCAACACGCGCGCGCGCCGCTGCAAAAGCTCAACGGCACCGTGACGCCGAATGCGCTGCACTTCACCATCAACCATTCCGGCATTCCCGACATCGATCCGGAAAAACACGTGCTGGTCATCCACGGCATGGTCAAACAGCCGCTGGAATTCACCATCGACGCGCTGATGCGTTACCCGATGGTGACGCGCAAGCATTTCGTCGAGTGCGGCGGCAACAGCGCGCCGATGTTCTCGCCGGAGCCGATCCAGGCGCCGCTGCAGGCGCTGCATGGCCTGGTGTCCTGCGCGGAATGGACCGGCGTGCCGGTGTCGACGCTTCTCGACGAAGCGGGCGTCGATGCGAAGGCGACCTGGATGTTGGCCGAAGGCGCGGATTCGCTCGCGGTGAGCCGCAGCGTGCCGCTGAAGAAGGCCTACGACGACGCCATCGTCGCGCTCTTCCAGAACGGCGAACGCATCATGCCTGGCAACGGCTATCCGATGCGGCTGCTGTTGCCCGGCTACGAAGGCAACATGAACGTGAAATTCTTGCGCCGGCTCAAGGTCGTCGATCAGCCGGCCATGACTTATTACGAGTCGCGCAACTACTCGCCGCTGTTGCCCGACGGCAAGGCCTACAAGTTCTATTTCGTCAACGAGGTAAAATCCTTCATCACCCAGCCGTCGTTCGGCTACGCCATGAAGGGGCCGGGCTTTTACGAGATTTCCGGCATCGCCTATTCGGGCACCGGACGCATCGAGAAAGTTCTGGTCTCCGCCGACGGCGGCAAAAGCTGGGGGGAAGCCGCGGTGGAAGGACCGGTCAGCCCGAGAGCGTTCACGCGCTTCTCCATGCCGTGGCGCTGGGACGGCCAGCCGGCGACTTTGACCAGCCGCGCCTGGGACGATTCCGGCGCCGTGCAGCCGCTGCGCGCCGATTTCATCGCCGTGCGCGGCGAGGCCAAGAAAGTGCCCAACGTGCTCGGCTTTCCCAACCAGCACTACAACAGCCTCACCGCGTGGGGAATCCAGAGCACCGGGGAGATCAAGCATGTCTATGTCTAAGCCGCGCGGGGTTGCGCTCCTCGTCACGCTTGCCCTCGCCTCAGCGGCGTTCGCCGCCGAAAGCCCGCATCTGGGCAAGCCGATCGGCGAAGCCGACATCAAACCTTGGGACATCAGCGTGCTGCCCGACGGCTCAAATTTGCCGCCGGGCAGCGGCACGCCCGCCGAGGGCGCCAAGCTTTATGTCGACAAGGGCTGCAACCAATGCCACGGCGACAACGGCAAGGGCGGGGCGAGCAATATGCTGGTCGGCAATCCGCCGTTAACCATCGACGGCATCACCTCGAACAAGACGATCGCCAATTTCTGGGCCTATCCGACGACGCTGTTCGACTATATCCGCCGCGCCATGCCGTGGCCGACGCCGCATACGCTCTCCGACAACGAGGTCTACGCGATCTGTGCTTATCTATTCGCGGCCAACAATTTGATTCCGCAAGACCAGGCGATGAATGCGCAGACGCTGCCCAAGGTGAAGATGCCGAACCACGACAATTTCATCATAAAATTTCCGGATCGGATCTAATCTTCATCCTGCCCCGCGATAGCGGGGAAGGGGGACCACGCGAAGCGTGGTGGAAGGGGCACGGGACTCAACGCGACGACGGCGATTCAAGGCGATATCGGCGGCGACGTTAGCGTCCTGCAACGACAACGAAGCTCGGAGTCAAGCGCCCCCTCCACCGCGCTACGCGCGGTCCCCCTCCCCCGCTATCGCGGGGGCGGAAGATTTACAGCTTGAACGTCTCATACGTCGCCGGGTGAAACAGCTCGTCGACCGAAACGCGGCGGTCCGACAAGCCCTCGGCATGGTGCTGCGCCAGGAAATAATCGAGCACCTTGCGGTTCGGCTCGACGCCGTAGGACCAGAAATCGTGGCCCATCAAGGCGCGCGCTTCGGCGAGGTGCTCCTCGACGAACGGCAGCGTCACTTTGGTCGCCGAGGTGTCGGACAATTTCGCCAATCCGGCAAGCTTTGACTGCTCGAAGGCTTTCAGCACCGCGCCGGGCAGCCAAGGATGGCGCTCGGCCAGTTCGCGGCGCACGCCGACCACATGCATGATCGGGAAAAAGCCGGTGCGCTTGTAATAGTCCTTGGCTACCGCGACCGGATCGGGGAACAGCCAGCCGATATGCGGGTGGCTGCCTTCGAGGAGCGTCGGCGGCCGCGGCGCGATGAAGCCGTCGATGTCGCCGGATTCCAGCAGCGCCGAGATGGTCTTGCCCTCGGGCGCGTTGTCGAGCCGGACGCCGGGCGACAGTTTTACCGTGATCTTCTCCGGCCGGCCGGCGTGCTCGATGCCGCCGCGGATCCAGTGAATGTCCGAGCGCTTGACGCCAAAATCGTCTTCGAGAAACGCGCGCGCCCAGACATTGGCGGTGAGCTGATATTCCGGCACGCCGACCTTGCGGCCCTTGAGGTCTTGCGGCTTCTTCACCCGGTCGGTGCGGACATAGACCGAGGTGTGGCGGAACGCGCGCGACACGAAAGCCGGCACCGCGATATAGGGACAATTGCCCTGCGCCGTCTTCACCGTGTAGCTCGACATCGACAGTTCGCAGATATCGAACTCGGCGGCGCGGAAGGCGCGGAAGAAAATCTCCTCAGGCACGAGCTGCATATAGACCGGATCGACGCCGTCGATCTGGACGGCACCGTCGATCAGCGCGCGGGTGCGGTCGTAGTCGCCGACCGCGACCGAGAGATTGAGCTTGGCCATGGGAGATCCTTATCGAACGCAACCTACGAAACCGTAATGCCCTGCTCCGCCGTCGTCACCGTGCCGTTGTCGTCGACCCAAGCGAAAGCGAAGGTGCCGCTCTCGGCCATTTTCACGGTGAACTCGAAATACGGATTGGCGGAAATCGCCGGCTCGAGATCGGCGCGGAACACTTCGTGGCCGTTGAAGGTGCAGACGAAGGAATTGATGATCTCGCGCGGAATGGGCTTGCCGGCGTCGTCCTTGCGGAAGCCTGTCTCCATGACATGCGAGATCAGCGTCTTGATCTGGATGATGTCGCCCTTCTTGGCTTCGCTCGGAACGCGCAGGCGCGGTTTTTCGGCCATGATGTTTTTGCCCGGGTTGTTTGTTGCTTCAGCCGCCGCAGCCGCCGACGGTGACCTTGACCACCTTGCGGTCGGCATAAAGTTTTCCGGTCGAGGCCTTGGCCAGCACGGTGACGGTGCCGGTGCCGCCGAGGCGGATGCGGGTCGCGGCTTCGGCGCGCCCGGACATCGGCGTCAGATGAAATCTGACGATGCCGGGATTGGGATTGGCATCGCCGATGACCCGGATCTCGCTGACGTAATCGTCCGCCGTCATCGGGCTGTCGACCTTGATCGCCAACGGCACGGTATTGCCGTTCTCGGCGATCTCGGGGAGATCGATGCTGATCTTGCCGCCCTCGGTCGCTTTGCCGCCGGTGAATTTTGCGATCTCGGCATCCGCTTCCGCGGGCGTCGCCACGCTGTCGTCGGCGGCGACGAGCGTGAGCGTCATTCCGGCGCCGAGCATTAGCGCGCTACGGCGGGTCAGTGAGGACATTGTGGGCTACTCCCAGGGCCGCAGGCACATAACATATGGTCTTGTTATTTCAAGGGTAATCCGCAGCCTCGTGAAGACGGTACCGCTATGTGCTAGCATGAGCAAATCATGCTGAAAATCGAGACCGAGAAAGAATGCGACGGTCGCTGGATTGCTGAAGTACCTTCGTTGCCCGGCGTAATGGCGTACGGAGAGACTAGGGCGAAAGCCAGGGCAACGGTTAAATTACTGGCGGCGCGGGTCATCGCCGACCGTCAGAAAAATTGCGAACCGCTCACCGTCCAGTAAACGGCTCCACCGGCGCAATATCGGTCAGCCGAAACTGCACCCGCTCCTCGCCCTGCCAGCGGTCGATCGCGAAGGAGCCGGCGGCGTGGACCTGCCGGCCGCGGTTTTGCAGGAGCGCGGTGCCGAGCTTTTGGCCGGCGGCGCGGAAGGCGATGGCGTTGACGGATGCGCCGTCGGCGGATTTGAAGCGCACGCGCATGTGCGCTTGGCCGACTTCCTCCGCATAGGTCACGGTATGCGCCGGCAGCGCGATGACCGGTTCGGGATTGCCGGAACCGAAGGGCCCGGCGCGCTCGATCGTGGCGACGAGATCGAGATTGACGCCGGCTGCGCTGACTGCGCCGTCGATCATCAGGCCGCTGGCACGGCGCGCGGTGGCGACATCGGCGCTGAGCGCCGTTTCAAGGAACGCGCGCAGTTGCGCCAGTGCGCCCTTGCGCAACGTCACGCCCGCCGCCATGGCGTGGCCGCCGCCTTTGACCAGCAAGCCTTCCGTGACGGCGCGGCGCACCGCGCGGCCGATATCGACGCCGGTGATGGAGCGGCCCGAGCCGGTGCCGATGCCGCCGGGCTCGAGCGCGATGGCAAACGCAGGCCGGCCGAATTTCTCCTTGAGCCGCGCGGCGACGAGGCCGACGACGCCGGGATGCCAGCCTTCGGCCGCGGTGATCACCACGGCGCCTTTCTCCTCGATGCCGAGCGCGGCCATGGCCTCGGCTTCGGCCTGCGCCAAGGTCTCCTGCTCGATCGCCTGCCGCTCGCGATTGAGCCGGTCGAGTTCGGCGGCGATCTTGGCCGCTTCGATCGGATCGGTTTCCATCAAAAGCCGCACGCCGAGATCGGCGCGGCCGATGCGGCCGCCGGCATTGATGCGGGGCCCCAGCAAAAAACCGAGATGCCAGGCTTCCGGCGGCCCGGACAGCCGCGCCACATCCATGAGACTGACAAGTCCCGGCTGCTCGCGCCGGCGCAGCACCAGCAAGCCCTTGGCGACGAAGGCGCGATTGAGACCGATCAGCGGCACCACGTCGGCGACGGTGCCGAGCGCCACGTCGTCGAGAAAGGCGAGGAGATCGGGCTCGGGCCGCGCCTCGGTCCAAAAACCGCGGGCGCGCAGCTCGCGATTGACCGCCACCACGGTCATGAACACGAGCCCGACGGCGGCGAGATAGCCCAGGCCGGAGAGATCGTCGCGCCGGTTCGGATTGACGATTGCCACCGCCGGCGGCAGCGCCTCGTCGGCCTGATGATGATCGATGACCACGACATCCATGCCGAGCGCTTTCGCTTCGCCCAACGGCTCGATGCTGGTGGTGCCGCAATCGACGGTCACCAGCAGTGTCGCGCCGCGCGCGGCGAGCGCCCGCACCGCCTCGACGTTCGGGCCGTAGCCTTCGAACAAGCGGTCGGGAATGTGAATGATCGGCTCGACGCCGCCAAACCGCAGGAACCGCGCCAGCACGGCGGCGGACGTTGCGCCGTCGACGTCGTAGTCGCCGAAAATCGCGATGCTCTCGCCGCGCGTTATGGCATCGGCGATGCGCGTTGCCGCCTCCGGCATGGCGGTGAGCACATTCGGATCGGGCATCGTTCGCTTGATGGTCGGATCGAGAAAGGCCTCGACCGCGTCGGCTTCGACATTGCGGCCGGCGAGGATGCGCGCCAGCAATTCGGGCAAATCGTGGCGCTGCGCGATCGCTAGCGCGCGCGCCGCGCCGCGCTCGTCGAGCCGGTCGCGCCAGACGCGGTCGGTCGCCGAATTCTCGACGCCGAGGAAGAGGCGATTCTCAGCCATTTCTCGTCATTCCGGGGCGCGCCTTCGGCGCGAGCCCGGAATCCATAATCACAGACAGCGCGAGAATTGCTCCCATGGTGGTTATAGATTCCAAACTCCCGCTGCGCGGCGATCCAGAGTGACGCTACCTGATTCAACGAATGGCTTCCAACCGATTCACAGAACAGAATTTTCGTATCACAATGATGCATTGATCTTGCGGAGGACAGATACCATGGCTCAGGCGTTCACAGCGATTGAGGCACGAAATCAGGTTCGCAAGGCGGTGCGAGATTGGCGCAAAAAGTTTGCCACGGACGCGGAGGATATAGACGGCCTTGGAGGCACGATCTATTGGCACCCACGGATCAGAATGTGGGGCAATTTCAGTTGTTGGAAACGTGACGACGGCTCGGACCGCTATTGGAACCCGTTTGGGTTCTCGCCCGTCCGATTTAGACAGAACATGGTCGTTGAAATCAATCCTCCATCAAGCGGCAGAGGCGCCATGCTACAGGGCGTATTGGCACACGCTGACAACGGCTCCCGCTGGGTGTTGCATAAAGGCCGAATGTCCATCCCCCAAACACACATTTCGGAGGAGCAGTTTGACAAAGCGTCGTCGAGGCAGCGGAAGCCCGTAAGCTTTTCCGATGGCGTGGTTATTGAATGTCATCCTGTGGCGAACATCGACGCGAGCGCGACCGAGGTGCAAGATCAGATTGCCTCATTTGTGACGGAATGCCATCGCATTCGCCTTCATTACTCGTTTGGTCGCAAAGTGGCGGAGCAGGAGGCCGCTGTGGAAGCCGCCGAGAGTGGCTTTCCGGAGCTCACCGGCAGCTATCACGTGCGCGGCCAGACCGCTAAAGTTGTCTTTCGGCAGCACGGCGAAGTGTGGCATGCGCTAACCACAGAACTCGCCCAAATCGGGGTACGACACACCAACGGCCGTGTCGGGCGATGGGGGCCGGACCTCAGAACCGTCGGCGACAAACCACTACTCTTCGAGATCAAAGTCACGACTACCGCGTCGGATCTGCAACGCGCTGTCGGACAGCTTCTACTTTACGAACAGCTGCTCAATTCCACTTACCAAAAGGTACTTGTTTTGCCAGCAACTTTGGAAGAACACGTTGGAAGCGCAATAAGGAAGCTTGGCGTGGAAGTTCTTCTCTTTAGTCGAAAGTCAAAGATGGTCAACTTCGAAAAGAGCCGCCTAAAGCAGCTGACCACCTAAAGCAGCAGCTTTTACCCCATCACAAAATGCGCGCAGCGCGGATTGGCTCAGAGTAATGAAGCAATGCAGGTGGACATACGCGGAGTGCTCGATTCCTTGGGAGATACTTTGCGGCGCTTCGTGCTTGAATAACGGTCAGCTAAATTTATCAAGCTTTCTGTGCTCGGCGAAAATCCGCCGCACGGTGCCGCTCGCCGAGCGCATCACTACCGTCTCGGTCTCGATGACGCCGTGGCCGAATCTGACGCCGCGCAGCATGCGGCCGTCGGTGACGCCGGTTGCCGCGAACAGGCAGTCGCCGCGCACCATGTCTTCGATCAAATATTTCTTGCGCGGGTCCCTGATGCCCATCTTGGCGGCGCGCTCGCGCTTCTCGTCGGTGTCGATGACGAGGCGGCATTGCATCTGGCCGCCGATGCAGCGCAGCGCCGCCGCCGCCAGCACGCCTTCGGGCGCGCCGCCGATGCCGAGATAGATGTCGATGCCGGTCTTGTCCGGCTCGGCGGTATGGATGACGCCGGCGACATCGCCGTCGGTGATCAGGCTCACCGCGGCGCCGGTCTTGCGCACCGCGGCGATGATATCGGCGTGACGCGGGCGATCGAGGATCATGGCGGTGATGGCGTCGGGCTTTACGCCCTTGGCCTTGGCCAGCGCCAAAATGTTCTCGTCGGCCGGCGCGTCGAGATCGACGACGTTCTTGGGATAGCCGGGGCCGATGCCGATCTTGTCCATGTAGATGTCGGGAGCGTGCAGCATGGCGCCGTGATCGGCCATGGCCAGCGTGGCGATGGCGCCCGGCATGTTCTTGGCGCACAAGGTGGTGCCCTCAAGCGGATCGACGGCGATGTCGACCTTCGGCCCCGTCATGGTGCCGACCTTTTCGCCGATGAACAGCATCGGCGCCTCGTCCATTTCGCCCTCGCCGATCACCACGGTGCCGTCGATCAAGAGCTTGCCGAGCTCGCGCCGCATGGCGTCGACTGCGGCCTGGTCGGATTTCTTTTCCGCACCGCGCCCGCGCAACCGCGCAGCCGCGACCGCGGCGCGCTCCGTCACGCGCGCGATTTCGATGGAGAGAACGCGCTCCAGCGCCGGACTTGCCGGAACAGTGATCGTCGCCATCCCCTCCTCCGATTACTTGAGCATGATCTTGTCCGAAAACCGGTACCCACTTTTCGGGATCATGCTCTAATTTTTCTCGATTCGAATAACCTGCGGTCGGCCCGAGATTACACGGTCGCGGCGCACCGCGACGAGGGCTTTGCGCACCGCATCCTCGCTGGTCGCATAAGTGATCATGATCACCGGCACCGGCTCGCCGGAACGGCCCGGCCGCACCGTACTGCGCGCCATGCCGTCGTGACGCTGCACGATGGATTCCAGCGATATGTTCTGCTGCGCCAGCCGCCGCGCAATGGTCGCCGCCGAGCCCGGCCGGTCGCGCGCCAGAAGCCGGATGTAATAGCCGCCTTCGTGATGCTGCATCGGCGCCTTGCGCACCGCGGTCATGCGCGCGGCCGGACGGCCGAACGGCGGCGTGCGCACCCCGCAGGCGATATCGGCAAGATCGGACACCACGGCGGAAGCCGTCGCCATGCCGCCGGCGCCGGGTCCGACCAGCGTGATCGGCGCCAGCCCTTCGGCATCGACCGTCACCGCATTGGTCACGCCCATGACCTGGGCGATGGCGGAGTCCTTCGGCACCATGGTCGGGTGCACGCGCTGCTCGATGCCCTCCCCGGTTTTCACCGCAACGCCGAGCAATTTGACGCGATAGCCCAATTGGTCGGCCGCATCGAGGTCGGCCAGCGTGATCGACGAGATGCCCTCGACATAGATCGCCCTGGGATCGAGCTTGGTGCCGAACGCGAGGCTGGCCAGGATCGAAAGCTTTTGCGCGGTGTCATGGCCTTCAACGTCGAAGGTCGGATCGGCTTCCGCATAGCCGAGCCGCTGCGCGTCGCGCAGGCATTCGTCGAAGGCAAGCCGATCCTGCTCCATGCGGGTCAAGATGTAATTGCAGGTGCCGTTGAGGATACCGTAGATGCGGGAAAAGGAATTGCCGCCGAGTCCTTCGCGCAAAGTCTTGACCACCGGAATGCCGGCGCAGACCGAAGCTTCGAAATTGAGCGCGACCTGACGCCGCTCCGCGAGCGCGGCGAGTTTTTGGCCGTGTTTCGCAAGCAGCGCCTTGTTGGCGGTCACCACCGGCTTGCCGGCGGCAAGCGCGCTTTCCACCGCGCGCTTGGCGGGATCGCCGGCTCCGCCGATGAGCTCGACAAACACGTCGATCGACGGGTCCTGCGCCAGCGCCACCGGATCGGCGACCCAGCGGAATTTCTTGAGGTCGATAGCGCGCTTCTTCGCCCGCGACCGCGCGTTGACCGCAACGATCTCGATCGGCCGGCCGCAACGCGCCACGAGCTTGTCGCGGCCGTGCTGCAAAAGCTCGACCACGGCGGAGCCGACGGTGCCCAGTCCGGCAAGACCGACTTTCAGCGGCGGCGGCGCGGTCATGGAGTCCTGCATCAAATGTGTGATTGGCGGAAATTCCGGACGGAGGCTCCGGGGGCGGATTGCTGTCGTCTAGACTATGATCCAATTCAATTGAATCGGATCATAGTCCAGAATTTTTGTTTGAGCATGATCTTATCCGAAAACCGGTTTCCACTTTTCGGGATCATGCTCTAATCGATCTTCCGCAACCCTGCTACGGCTTTCTCAGCCTCTGGGCGGCCGCCGTCCAGCTATGCGGGATCAAACCGACACGGTCAGCCGCGCTTGGCGAGCGGCACCACATTGTGCAGCTGCGCCGGGCCGGTCTCCAGAAAGCGGCGGATATTGCGCGCCGCCTGGCGGATGCGCTGCTCGTTCTCGACCAGCGCGATGCGCACATGGCCCTCGCCATATTCGCCAAAACCCGCGCCCGGCGCCACCGCGACGCCGGCTTTTTCGACCAGAAGCGTCGAGAATTCCACGCTGCCGAGCGGCCGGAACGGCTCCGGGATCGGCGCCCAGGCGAACATCGAGGCCGCCGGCGGCGGCACCGGCCAGCCGGCGCGGCCGAACGAATCCACCAGCGCCTCGCGCCGACGGCGGTAGGTCGCCCGCATCTCGTGGATGCAGTCGTCAGGACCCTCGAGTGCCGCAATCGCTGCCACCTGGATCGGCGTGAACGCGCCGTAATCGAGGTAGGATTTCACCCGCGACAGCGCCGCGATGATGCGCTCGTTACCGACGGCAAAGCCAATGCGCCAGCCGGGCATCGAATAGGTCTTTGACAGCGAGGTGAATTCAACGGCGACATCCATGGCGCCAGGTACTTGCAGCACTGACGGCGGCGGATTGTCGTCGAAGTAGACCTCGGCATAGGCCAGATCGGAAAGCACCAACAGGCTGTGCTTTTTCGCAAAGGCAATGAGATCGCGATAGAAATCGAGATCGGCGACGCAGGCGGTCGGGTTCGACGGATAGCAGACCACGACCGCGATCGGTTTTGGAATGGAATGCAGCACGGCGCGCTCGAGCGCGCCAAAAAAGCCGGCGTCGGTCCCGACCGGCACCGAGCGGATCGCGCCGCCGGCCATCAGGAAGCCGAAGACGTGGATCGGATAGGTCGGGTTCGGCACGATGATGACGTCGCCCGGCGCCGTTATCGCCTGGGCGACATTGGCAAATCCTTCCTTCGAACCGAGTGTGGTGACGATCTGGGTTTCCTGGTTGAGCTTCACGTCAAAACGGCGGGCGTAATACCGCGCCTGAGCGCGGCGCAAGTTCGGGATCCCTCGGGACGTCGAATAGCGGTCGGTGCGCGGCCTGCCGATGGTCTCTTTGAGCTTTTCGACGATGTGTGCCGGCGTCGGCAGGTCGGGATTGCCCATGCCGAGATCGATGATATCGGCGCCGCCGTTACGGGCCACCGCCTTGGCGCGGTTGACCGTTTCGAACACATAAGGCGGAAGCCGGCGAATACGATAAAACTCTTCCATGGGTGCCCCGGGGCGCGGCCGTCTCGATAGCGTTTCCAGAACCTCGACAATAACCTAGCAGCGGACTTTTATCACGGCTTTGCCGCCGAGCCAGCCGGCCGCGTACTGCCGGTAGCGGCCGGCGCGCTGGCTTGCTGGTTGGCTTGGGCATCGGTGCTCAAGCGGGTGCGGTCGGAAATCAGGGCGTCGGTTGCCTGTTTGACCTGGTCCGGGTTCATCGTCTGCTCGGCGCGCGGCGCCGGCTTATCGAGGATCGCCGGATAGTCGGCCCCTGGCGAACAGCCAGCCACCAGCGCCGCGATCGCGGCGCCGAGCGCCAAGCCCGCGACGAGACGCGCTGCCACAGTTCGACGATTGCGCAAGCTCATTCCCCAGCTGCTCTCACGACCCGCGCTAACCTACTCCCAAACCGGCCGGCGCGGTACCTTCCCTCACCAATACTCGTAAACTCAATAAGTTATGAAGATCCCTTAAGGCGTCATCCAAGCTGCCAGAATAGCGTGGTAATATGTCGAAACAAGGACTGCGGGCGCCACGCAACGGGTCTAAACGCGCCCAGGGAACCGCCACGGATTGCCCATAAAGATGCCTTGCGTGGCCGACTGGCGCAGGCCATGTCTGCCGTAACAATGTCTGCGTAACATGTCTGCACAAAGGGCCGCGTTTGCAGGCCCGGCGGCCAATAATGCGGCCAAACAGTTGGCCACGAGTGAGGAACGTCCCTTGCGGGCTCCATCCCAGGAACCGATGAAGATCGGCAGCGTCGACGTCGAGGAGTTTTCGCGCAACCTGGCGCGGCTCATCGAGGAAGGCGGGCGGGCGCTGGCGGCCTATCTCAAGCCGCGCGAGGAAGGCCACAAGAGCAACGAACTCGCCGAGGAAGTCGGCGAAGTCGTCAAAACGCTCGGCCAGGTCGCCGAATACTGGCTGGAAGATCCGCAGCGCGCTCTCGAAGCGCAGAACCGGCTGGGCAAGGCCTATCTCGATCTGTGGGCGGCGGCGGCAAAGCGCCTCACCGGCGAGGAGACCGCGCCTGTCGTCACGCCGGAAACCGGCGACAAGCGTTTTGCCGATCCGGAATGGTCGTCGAACCAGTACTACGACTTCCTCAAGCAGGCTTATCTGCTCAGCGCGCGCTGGGCCAAGCAACTGGTCAGCGACGCCGGCGGCCTCGATCCGCACACCAAGCAGAAAGCCGAGTTCTATATGCGGCAGATCACCAATGCGGTGTCGCCGTCGAACTTCGTGCTGACCAATCCCGAATTGCTGCGCGAGACGGTCTTGAGCAACGCCGACAATCTGGTCCGCGGCATGCACATGCTCGCCGAGGACATCGAGACCGGCGGCGGCGATCTAAAAATCCGCCAGTCGGACGCCTCAATGTTCGAGGTCGGGCGCAATCTTGCGACCACGCCCGGCAAGGTCATTTTCCAGAATGAGCTGATGCAGCTCATCCAATACGCGCCGGCGACGCCGATGGTGCTCAAGCGGCCGCTCCTGATCGTGCCGCCCTGGATCAACAAGTTCTACGTGCTCGACCTGACGCCGGAAAAATCCTTCATCAAATGGTGCGTCGACCAGGGCATCACCGTGTTCTGCATCTCCTGGGTCAATCCCGACGCCCGCCTCGCCAAGAAAAGCTTCGAGGACTATGTCCGCGAAGGGCCGCTGGCCGCGCTCGATGCCATCAAGCTCGCCATCGGCGAGGACAAGGTCCACACCGTCGGCTATTGCGTCGGCGGCACGCTGTTGGCGATCACGCTCGCGGTCATGGCGGCAAGGCACGACGAGCGGGTCGCCTCGGCGACATTGTTCGCCTCCCAGGTCGATTTCACCCATGCGGGCGATCTGAAAGTGTTCGTCGACGAGGAGCAGATTTCGGCGCTCGAGCGCAAGATGGCCGAGCGCGGCTACCTCGAAGGCAAGACGATGGCCACCGTCTTCAACATGCTGCGCTCGAACGATCTGGTGTGGCCCTATGTGATCAACAATTATTTGAAGGGCAAGGCGCCGTTTCCGTTCGATCTGTTGTACTGGAATTCGGACGCCACCCGCATGCCGGCCGCCAATCACTCGTTCTACATGCGCAACTGCTATCTCGACAACAAGCTGGCCAAAGGCCAGATGCTGATCGACGGCGCGCCGATCGATCTGAAGTCGGTCACGGTGCCGATCTACAATCTGGCGACCCGCGAAGACCATATCGCGCCGCCGAAATCGGTCCTGCTCGGCTGCAAATTCTTCGGCGGCCCGGTGCGCTTCGTGATGGCCGGTTCCGGCCACATCGCCGGCGTGGTCAACCCGCCGGCCAAGAACAAATACCAGTATTGGACCGGCCAGCGGCCGCGCAACGCCGACCTCGACGGCTGGCTCGCCAAGGCCAAGGAATACGCCGGCTCATGGTGGCCGGACTGGCTGGTCTGGCTCACCCGCCAAGGCCCGACCGAAGTCCCCGCGCGCGTGCCCGGCGAGGGCGCGTTGAAGGCCATTGAGGACGCGCCGGGGAGTTATGTGCGGGTGCGGGACTGAGACCGTTACCGGGCCTCTCGCTCCTCGCACATGGCAAAAGCAGCATAATCGTGCTATATGACCATGGTCACTGACTATGGTCACGAAAGGCCAATGCGATGTCCCGAATGATCAAAGCTTCCGAATTCAAGGCGAAATGTCTGGCCTTAATTGATGAGGTCGAGCGCACCGGCGGAAGGCTTACCATCACAAAGAAGGGCAAACCCGTCGCCGACGTCGTGCCGCACAAGTCGAAGAAACAGGGCCTCCTCGGCATTTACAAAGGCCGCATGGAAATCGTGGGCGATATCATTTCCCCGATCGATGTGGAGTGGGAAGCGCTCAAGTGATCCTGCTCGACACGCATGTTGCGTTATGGCTCACGTTGGACAGTAAGGCGTTGGGAAAGCAAAGCCGGCGCATTGCCCGGCAAGCAGCGGCGGCGAACGAGCTAGCAATCAGTGCGATGAGTTTTTGGGAAATTGCTCTGCTCATCGCCAAGCGCCGCCTTCGTCCCCCCGAGACAGCACAAGAAATGCGCCGGAGAATCATAAGTGAGGGCGCCATCGAACTGCCGCTCACCGGCGAAATTGCCATTCTTGCCGGAGAGCTTGAGGGTCTTCACGGCGATCCCGCGGACCGATTCATCGTTGCGACGGCCATTGCACACGACGCGATGTTGGTGACTGCCGACGACAGACTGTTGCAGTGGCGGCATGGCATGCGCCGTCACAACGCCGAAATATAGCTCGTTTTCGCCTCTTCCCCGGCTGTCCGTTAGCTGCGAAAGTTCCGCTCAAGGACTCAACGTGCTGGGGAGGACGACATGTCTCACGAGCTGTTCTGGCTGGTCATGACCACGGCGATGACCGGCTTGATGTGGGTGCCTTATATTCTCGATCGTATGATGGTGCGCGGGATGATGGGCGCGATGGGCAACCCGAGCCCGACCGACCGGCCGCAATCGGCCTGGGCGCAGCGCCTGATGGCGGCCCATGTCAACGCGGTGGAAAATCTCATCATCTTCGCGCCGCTGGTTCTGGCGGCGCAGGATCTCAACGTGAACCTGGCAACGCCGACGACGACGTTCGCCTGCCAGCTCTATTTCTGGTCGCGGCTGGTGCATGCGGTCGTTTATACGCTCGGCATTCCGGTGCTGCGCACGCTGGCCTTTGTCGGCGGTTTTGTCGCGCAGGTCATGCTGGTGCTGGCGCTGTTCAAGCTCGCCTAAGGCGCACTCAAGGAAACAGCGCGACCTGTTCGAGCCCCATCGTTTCGGGGAAGCCGAGCATCAGGTTCATGTTCTGCACCGCCTGCCCCGACGCGCCTTTGGTCAGGTTGTCGAGCGCCGAGACGATGATGGCGCGGCTGGCAATGCGATCGGCGGCGACGCCGATGAAGGTCATGTTGGAGCCGCGCACGTGCCGGGTCTGCGGCGTCTTGCCGAACGGCAGCACGTGGACGAACGGCTCCTTCGCGTAGGCCTTTAACAACAGCGCGTGCAAGTCCTGCGGCGCCACTTTAAGACCCCTCACGTAAATCGTTGAAAGGATGCCCCTATTCATCGGCACCAGATGCGGCGTGAAGGTTACGACCACGTCGCGGCCGGCGGCGCGCGAAAACTCCTGGTCGAGTTCGGACATGTGGCGATGGTGGCCGACGCCGTAGGCGTGAAAGCCCTCGGAGACTTCGGAGAACAGCATCTCCTCCTTGGCCGCCCTGCCCGCGCCGGTCATGCCGGATTTGGCGTCGATGACGATCTCGTCGGGGTCGATCGCCTTGGCCTTCAACAGTGGAATGAGCGCCAGTTCGGCGCAGGTGGTGTAGCAGCCGGGATTGGCGACCAGCCGCGCCGTCTTGATCTGGGAGCGGTAGACTTCGGTCAGGCCGTAGACCGCCTCCTTCTGCAAAGCCGGGGCGGCGTGGGCGTGGCCGTACCAATGCGCATAAGCGGCCGGGTCGGCCAGGCGGAAATCGGCCGACAGATCGACCACTTTTGTGCGCGGCGCGGTTTTCAGCAATTGCGCAATCACCTTCTGCGTCGTGCCGTGCGGCAGCCCGCAAAACGCCAGATCGAGCCCGGCGGCTTTCCAGTCGGCGCCCTCGATCGCGGCGAGCACCGGCAGATCGTATGGCGCGAACTGCGGAAACACGTCGGCCATGGTCTTGCCGGCGCGGCGATCGGCGGTCAGCAGCACGATCTCGACCCGCGGATGGCGCAGCAAAAGCCGCACCAATTCCGCTCCGGTGTAGCCGGAGGCGCCGAGCACGCCGATCTTGGCTTTTTTCGCTTTTTTTTCTGTTTTGGCAGTCGCAGGCATGAGCCTAACCTTCGCTTGGAGGGATCAGGCCGAATCCGGGGCAGAATAACAGGGGAATGTGCCGCGGAACCGGCGGCACGGACGATTACGCGCGAGCGCGCATCCGTGCCGTAGCGGTACGGCGGCGACGCTTCACAGCAGGCACGGTCATAAACGACCTGTTCATGGGCGGCGATATAACGCCAGCCTGCAAAAGCGTCAATGCGATCAAGGCTTGCGACCAAGGCTTGCGACCAGCTTTGGCGCTCAAGCTTTTGCCGCCTAGATGGCATAGTCGAGGGCACCCCGGAGATTGATTCGCCGCCGTTGCGCACGCGATAACGAAGCGCCAAATGGCGCCATATGGGACAGACCGTGGCCAAATCGCCAAAACCGCCGGACGACAAATCCAAGAAAAACGAAAAGTCCAAGAAGGACAGAGCACCCGGCGATCTGTTCGCCGGCCTCGCCGCGCCCCCTAACGGCAGCGGCCGGCGCAATGGCAGGGCGGCTCCGCGCGGCACGCCTGAGTCCGGCTACACCGCCAAGCACATCGAAGTGCTGGAAGGCCTCGAGCCGGTGCGCCGGCGGCCCGGCATGTATATCGGCGGCACCGACGAGAAGGCGCTGCATCACCTGTTCGCCGAAGTGATCGACAACGCCATGGACGAGGCGCTGGCCGGCCACGCCGACTGGATCGAGGTCGAGATGGAGGTCGGCGGCTTTATCACCGTCACCGACAATGGCCGCGGCATCCCGGTCGATCGGCATCCGAAATTCAAGGACAAGTCGGCGCTTGAAGTGATCATGTGCACGCTGCACGCCGGCGGCAAATTCGACTCCGAGGTTTACGAGACCTCCGGCGGCCTGCATGGCGTCGGCGTCTCGGTGGCCAACGCGCTGTCCGACCGCATGGAGGTCGACGTCTGGCGCGAGCAGCAGCATCACCACATGGCGTTCGAGCGCGGCAAGCCGAAAGGCAAGCTGCAAAAGCTCGGCCGCGCCCCGAACAAGCGCGGCACCCGGGTGCGCTTCCATCCCGACCCGCAGATTTTTGGCCCGAAGGCCGCGTTCCAGCCCGAGCGCGTGTTCAAGATGACGCGCTCAAAGGCTTACCTGTTCGGCGGCGTCGAAATCCGCTGGTCCTGCGCCAAGGAGCTTTTGCGCGGCGTCGAAGACGTGCCGGAGAAAGCCACCTTCCACTTCGAGGAAGGGCTGAAGGATTATCTCGGCGAGACGCTCAAGGACGCGACACTGGTCCACCCCGATATCTTCACCGGCACTGCCGGCAAGACTGGCGCCCATGGCGCCGCGCAATGGGCCGTGGCCTGGACCGCCGACGCCGACCCGTTTCTCAACTCCTATTGCAACACCATCCCGACGCCCGACGGCGGCACCCACGAATCCGGCTTGCGCAGCGCACTTCTGCGCGGCCTGAAGGATCACGCCGAGCGCGTCGGCCAAGGCAAGCGGGCCTCAGCCATCACCTCGGACGACGTCATGATCGGCGCCGGCGCCATGCTTTCGGTGTTCATCCGCGAGCCGGAATTCCAGGGCCAGACCAAGGACCGCCTCGCCACCGCCGAAGCGCAAAGAATCGTCGAGCAGGCGATCAAGGACCCGTTCGACCATTGGCTTGCCGGCAATCCGATGCAGGCCAACAAATTGTTCGACTTCGTGGTCGAGCGCGCCGAGGAGCGGCTGCGCCGCCGCCAGGAAAAGGATATTGCGCGCAAGTCCGCGGTGCGAAAGCTGCGCCTGCCCGGAAAACTCGCCGACTGCACCAATGGCGCCGCCGACGGCGCCGAGCTGTTCGTCGTCGAAGGCGACAGTGCCGGCGGCTCGGCCAAGCAGGCGCGCGATCGCCGCTCGCAAGCCATCCTGCCGTTGCGCGGAAAAATCCTCAACGTGGCGTCGGCCGGCAAAGACAAGCTGGCGCAAAACCAGCAGCTCGCCGACCTCATCCAGGCGCTCGGCTGCGGCACCGGCATCCACTACAAGGACGACGATTTGCGCTACGGCCGCGTCATCATCATGACCGACGCCGACGTCGACGGCGCCCATATCGCTTCGCTTCTGATCACGTTCTTCTACCGGCAGATGCCGAAACTGATCGACAACGGCCACCTCTATCTCGCGGTGCCGCCGCTCTATCGCCTGAGCCACGGTGGCAAGAACTTTTATGCCCGCGACGACAAGCACCGCGACGCCATCTTGAAGAAAGAATTCCACGCCAACGCCAAGGTCGAAGTCAGCCGCTTCAAGGGCCTGGGCGAGATGATGGCGGCGCAGCTGAAGGAAACCACCATGGACCCGAAGAAGCGCACGCTGCTTCAGGTCACAGTGGTGGAGGCTGACCGCAAGAACACCGACAAATCGGTCGAGCGGCTGATGGGCAACAAGCCGGAATCGCGGTTCGAGTTCATCCAGGAGCGGGCGGAGTTTGCGGCGGAGGATTTGTTGGACGTGTGAGTCCGGTTTTCGCGACGCCCCTTAAGTCGTCACCACCGGCTTGACCCGGTGGTCCATGCCGACGTGCGGTCGACACAAACCAGCGTCATGGCAGACGATATCGGAACAAAGCCCGGGCGCTCCGGAACCACCGGGCCCGTCGTGCCTGCAAAGAGATCAGCGCGCCTTACTCAGAATCGGAAGCGAACCCCGGCCGTGGGATCGATGGTGTTGCGATTGAGGTAGCCGTTAGCCAGTCCATTATTGACTTGCGAGAACATGAGCCCGGCGTAAACATCGAACTTTGCCGCAAACCTCCAATCGACGGCGAATGAAACGGCGTCGAACGTCCCGCTGCAGGTCGCCTTAGCCGCGGTATTGCAGGGCGCGCCGGCGCCAAAGTTGTTCTGGTCGTAATGGTAATAAGCGCCGATCACATCCAATTTGTCGGTGACGGCGTACTTCGCGCCCGTCCAAAATACCTGCAGGATCTTGTCGTGAGCGGCGAAGGTCGTATTGACGATATTTGTGTTGTTGATTGCAGCACAGCCAATGCAGAGAGCATCTCCTGAAATGTCGGTAAAGGCGGCCTGGGGATTGCTGGGGGGCGCGAATTGAATCCATTCGTAGCCGGCAAACAATTTAAGTGGCCCGTTGGTGTATCTGGCGAGCGCCATAACGCTGGTATCGTCCGAGATCGTCGCGGTGAGAACCTGCGGCAGGAACGGCGGCAGCGGGTTGCCGGCAGGGCCTAACGGGTTCCCGGCCAGCCCGATCGACACCGCGTCCCTGACGTGGCTGTAAATCGCATCGAGCGAAAGCGTGCCCTTGGCCAGGTTGGGAATGTCCCCTCCCGCTTGGAACTGATAGGCGCCGTCCGAGCCGTTGTTCTGCCCATAGCCGCCGAACTGCCAGAGCGCCGCCGCCCGGAACTGGCCGACGTCGACACGATATTTCACCGACGTGCTGAATCTGCAGTCTTCGGTGTCGCCGACACCGCAGGTTATGCCCTGGTAGCCGATCGGCGAAAACGCGTATGACGCGCCCATCGGGTCGTAGGCGATAACACCGTCCAAGGTGAGGGAGTTTTGCCGGAACACGGTCAGGGTGCCATAGGTCGGCGAACTGATGCCCAGGTAGCCTACGGAATTATAGAACTGGCCGGCTCGGCTCGAATCGGCATTGGTATTTTGGCTGGTGAGAGGAACGCCGGCGTTTTGGGCGATTGAATGCGGTCCATTGGCGAGCTGCAAGGAATAGGGATCGAATCCGGCCTCCAAAGCGAACACAAAGGCCAAGCCGGGAGCGATCGTTTCGTTACCCTTGATTCCGATGTTTGACTGACTCAATCCGTTGGGCGCGAAACCCCAGAGCGCACGATTGCTGTTCTTCGAGATGAGATATTCTTGGCCGACGGAGGAGGTCCCATTGAACGGCGTGCCGTGGCTCTGCCAGGTCACGCCGGTATCCACGGTGCCGTAGATCGTGATGCCGTACCAACTCAACGGGCAGCTCGTAGAGATAAAGTCCCAAAGGCTGCCGCACGCAACTGGCGCGGTTACCGCCGCGGGCGGCGGGGCTTTCGTCACCATGTCGGCCGCGCTAGCGGCGCTCAGTGGCGCGGCGATGAGCAATGCCGAAACGGCAGCTATGCCAAACGAAGTGACCTTCATGGCTTTCCCCATCCGAAGGCAGTTCACTCCCCCGGGGAATTTTTGCAGCGATTGCGGTTGAGCGGGAGGCCGAAGTTGACTTTTACATCGCTTTTCCGCGGATTGTTGCAACTGGGACACAGCTGCACTGCGGCAAAATCTATCTCTATTTGATGACTTCGTCGGCGGCAGGATCACTCTCTCTGAAACAGCTTATCCGTCGCGCTGATCAGGTCGCTGTCGGGATGCTCGGCGCAGTATTGGCCGAGCTTCTTGGCCTTGACGACGAGGGCGGCGGTATCGATCACCGGCGGCTCGTCCTCTTCTTTGTAATAGCCGTCGAGCCAGGCCAGGATGACGCCGACGTCTTCCTTGCCTGCCGACAGGAATTGCTTGCAGGTCCAGGCTGATAGATCGATGTCTTCGGCCATCGCGGGAGCCTGCGACAATAGTCCGCCGACAACGCTTAAGACCGCAACGAATCTCATGGCTGTCCTCTTTCGCCCTGAAAGGTGTGCCGCAATCGGTGCCAAGTCCAGAAGGCCGCGGCCCAACCTGGCGCCACTGTTGAGGTTTGCAAGCAAGATTCGGACCTTGCAAAGGCGCGGCGCGACAAGCGACATTGCGCGGCTGCGCCGAGACCGGGAGGACCAGCTATGGCGACCACATCGGACACCGACGTCGATCGCAAGGCGCTTTTGGTGCCCGCTGCGGCCCCGCTCTACGAAACCTTGGCGCCGTTCGCCTATACGCTGATCCGGGTTGCGCTGGGCCTGATCCTGGTGCCCCACGGCTTCGCCAAATTGTTCCAGGGCGATGCCGTCGCGGCGTCGCGCAATTTTGTCAATTTCGGCTGGGCCTATCCGCTGGCCTGGGCCTATTTCATCGGCGCGCTGGAATTCTTCGGCGGCCTGATGCTTGCCGTCGGCCTGTTCACCCGTGTCATCGCCTTAGCCATTGTCGTCGAGATGGCGGTGATCTCATTCGGCGTGCTCTACCCGAACTGGTCGTGGGGCAAGCGCGGCATGGAATACGCCCTGTTCATGGGCATCGTGGCGCTCGCCATCTTCCTGCGCGGCGGCGGCCGCTACTCGCTCGACCGGCTGATCGGCCGCGAGTTTTAGCCCGCGCGCCCGGCCGGTTATTCCTCGAACTTCAGGTTCGCGGCCTTGACGACGTCGCCGAATTTCACGACGTCGGATTGGATGATCTTCTCGAACTGATCCGGCGTGGCGCCGCCGGGATTGACCGCCATGGCCTTGAGCTTTGCCGCCACGCTAGGATCGGCGATCGCCGCGGCGAATACTTTCTGCAGCTTGGCAACGATCGCGGGCGGCACCTTGCTGGGCGCGAAAATGCCGCTCCACAGGTGCACGTCGACCTCCGGGTAGCCTGCCTCCGCCATGCTCGGCACGTCGGGCAATTCGTCGGAGCGCTCCTTGCCGGTCACCGCGACAGCCTTGACCTTGCCGGCCTTGACCTGCGGGATGGTCGGCGGTCCGTCGGCGATGGTCATGGCGCTCTGGCCCTGGATGACGCTCAAGTTCATCTCGTTTGAGCTCTTGTACGGGATCATGGTGCCGGGCATGCCCGATTTGAGCTTGAACAGCTCGGTGACGATGATGAAGGCCGGCGAGGAGCTGGCGTAGTTCGCCTTGTCGGGATGGGCCTTCATCCAGGCGACGAACTCCTTGAGGTTTTGCGACGGATTGTCGGCGCCGATCACCATGATCAGCGGAAAGTTAGCGATCATGGCGAGCGGCACGAAATCCTTGGTGGGCGAATATTTCAGATCCGGGTAGATCGCTGCCGCCACCGCCATGGCGCCGCTTGGGCCGACAAACAACGTGTAGCCGTCGGCCGGCTGCTGCAGCACATATTCCGGCGCCAGCCGTCCGCCGGCGCCCGGCTTGTTCTCGACGATCACCGTTTGGCCGAGTGTCTGCGAGGCCTTGTCGGCGACCAGGCGGGCGAAAATATCGTTGCCGCCGCCGGCGGCAAAACCGACCACGAGCCGGATCGGCCGGCTCGGATAATCGCTCCGCGCGCTTGCCGGCGCGACCGCCGCTGCGAGCAGCAACAGCGCCAGGATCGGCCACCGGCTGAATTGACGAAAGCTCATCCTACGTTCTCCATCTCTCGCGCGCATCATCGTTAGCACAGCCGGGCGGGCTGTGCCCCGCCCCCCACCCTGCCCCCCGCCCTGCGGCAATTGTGCAATCGGTCGAACCGATTATGCCGCGACCGACGACCCGTAATGCAACTCGGGTTGCTCTTCGAACAGGCCGCGATCGCGCAGCCACGCTTGCGTCTTGCCGTAAACTGCCTCGGTATACGGCAGGAACACGACGCGCTCGCCGGTCGAAAAACGCCGCACGTCCACGCGTTCTTTGTAGCGCTCGGGAATCTCGTTGCGATAATAGTGCCGGTACTTTTCCGGCTCGAAATCGAGATCCATCTGCGCCCGCTTGAGGCCGTTCATGTACTTTTCGACGTCGGCCACTTCGACATTTGCCGGAAACATGAAGCCGATCATGAACGATGTATCGACGATCTTGCGGAAGCCGAGCTGATCCAGCACCTGATAGGTCAATCCCCACACGCTGGTCGCGGCGACATTGCGATCGACCGCAACGTCTATTCTGGCCCAGATCGAACCGACGAACTTGAGCTTGATCTCGTCGCGGGGAATGCAGGCTTCGAGCGATTGGATGGTGGTGAAATGGCTGCCGGAATGATAGCCGACCGCGACCTCGACGCCGGCAAGATCTTCCGGCCTGACGATCGGCGATTCCGGCGGCACCATGATGCCGCCCGGCGTTGCGACATAGGATTTGCCCCACATCGTGCCGATTTTCTGCGACGCCGCCTGGTTCACGGTCCAATGACAGGCACAGGAAATATCGGATTTGACGCCTTTATTGCCGCCGCCTTGTTTGTAGGACTCGAAGGCTCCGGACAGAAGGTCGGGGACTTTACCCGAAGCGTCGAGCTCTTTCCGGCTCAGCGACGACGGGCCGTAGCGAAACTCGTAATCAAGTCCCTCATCGCGAAAATAGCCCTTCTCGTGCGCTATCCATTCCTGCAGCCGCCCGTGCGGCTGGATCGTGAACTTTCCCATTGTCTGTCCTTGGCGTGTCCTTGGCGCGTGTCCTTGGCGGTTTCCCTGACCGAGAGCGCAGCGTAGCGGTCCATCGGCGAATTTGTAAGCGCCGGCCGAGCGCCGCGCGACAGCGGTTTTAAGACCTCATCCATTCGACCAAGGCGGTGTTCACCGCTTGCGGCCGCTCGATCGTCGACAGGTGTCCGCACTCCGGAACAACAACGAGTTTTGCTCCCGGAATTGCCGCCGCCATTTCGCGCGCCAGGTCCGGCGGTGTGGCCTCGTCGCTGTCGCCGACCAGGACTAGCGTCGGGCATTTGATCGCGCCGAGGCCGGGGCGCGAATCCACGCGCGTCATGATCGCCTGTTGCTGGCGCAGGTAAGCGTCCGCGCCGGTTTCCTCGTTCATGGCGCGCACGGTTGCCTTGAGTGCCGCGTCATTGTGGCGGCTGTGGTGCACCAGGGTCGGATATTGCGAGTCCAAAATTTCGCCGAAGCGTCCGCTCTTGGCCAGCGCGATGAGCGGCTTGCGCTGCTCGGTCCGCTCCGGCGCCTCGCCGCGCGCGCCGGTGTCGAGCAGCGCGAGCTTGGCGACGCGCGACGCCGCCTGCCGCATGATCTCGAAGGCGACATAGCCGCCCATCGACAGCCCGACCAGCGCAAAGCGCGGCGGGGCCGTGGCCAAGATCCGCCGCGCCATCGCCGCCATGCTGTCGTCGCGCCGATGATCGGCGACGCTGACGGGGCCGAACTGCCACAGCGCCGGAATCTGGTCAGCGTAGAGCCGCGCCGAGCAGTTCAGCCCGGCGACAAGGACGGTCGGCATAGTTTCAGACGAAGCTTCCGGCATTGGCACTCCCCCAACGTCATGAAAAAGTGAAGCAATCCGTTTAACTTAACTCCCTGCGGCAGGCCGTTACAGGTTGACTTTCGGCCATTCGACCCTATGTTCCGCGGCAACTGAGGCAGATTCGGCCGCCCGGCGCCCACCTCCAGTTCGATTTTCCCCATCGCAGGCGGTCCAATACGAGGGTTTATGTCGTTTTCACATCTCGGCTTGTCCGAAAAAGTACTCGCTGCCGTTGCGGCGACTGGTTACAAAACTCCGACCCCCATCCAAGATCAGGCCATCCCCCACGTGCTCGCCCGGCGCGACGTGTTGGGCATCGCCCAGACCGGCACCGGCAAGACCGCGGCCTTCGTGCTGCCGATGCTGACCATGCTGGAAACCGGTCGCGCCCGCGCGCGCATGCCGCGCACGCTGATTCTGGAGCCGACCCGCGAGCTCGCCGCGCAGGTCGAAGAGAGCTTCATCAAATACGGCGTCAACCACAATAAGCTCAACGTCGCACTGATCATCGGCGGCGTGTCGTTCGACGACCAGGACGCCAAGCTGATGCGCGGCGTCGATGTTTTGATCGCGACGCCCGGCCGCCTCCTCGACCATAACGAGCGCGGACGGCTTTTGCTCAGCGGCGTCGAGCTCCTCGTCATCGACGAGGCCGATCGCATGCTCGACATGGGTTTCATCCCCGACATCGAGCGTATCTGCAAGCTGGTACCGTTCACCCGCCAGACCTTGTTCTTCACCGCCACCATGCCGCCGGAAATCCGGCGCATCACCGAGCAGTTCCTCTCTAATCCGGTGCGCGTCGAAGTCTCAAAACCCGCCACCACCGTCGCCGCCACGACCCAACTTCTGGCCCGCTCCGGCCGCGACGGCGCCGAGAAGCGCGACACGCTGCGCCGCCTGATCCGCTCCGCCGAGGGCATGAAGAACGCCATCATCTTCTGCAACCGCAAGCGCGACGTCGCCACGCTGCATCGCTCGCTGCTGCGCCACGGCTTTTCGGTGCAGGCGCTGCACGGCGACATGGACCAGTCGGCGCGCACGGCGGCGCTCGAGCAATTCCGCAAGAACGAAGTCACGCTGTTGGTCGCCTCCGACGTCGCCGCGCGCGGCCTCGATATTCCCGACGTCAGCCACATCTATAATTTCGACGTGCCGATCCATGCCGACGACTACGTGCACCGCATCGGGCGAACCGGCCGCGCCGGGCGAAACGGCACCGCCATCACCATCGTGGCCGGTTCGAACGACGCCAAGGCCGTCGCCGCGATCGAAAAGCTGATCGGCCAGCCGATCCCCTTCATGGACAAGATCGCCGGCGCGCCGGCCGAGCCACAGCACGAGACAAGACACGAGCCAAGACACGAACCAAGGCAAACGACACGACCGCCGCAGCGCGGACGGCACGAGCATCAGCGGCGACCCCAGCAGCCGGAGCGCCGGCCGCAACCGCAGCAGCAACCGGCCCCGGTCGCGCGCATCGAAGACGCGAGGCCGCGCCGCGCCCCGCAGCCCGTGCGCAAGCCCATGGACGACGGCGACGCCTCGCATCTGCCGGCCTTCCTGCTGCGCCCGGTGCCGCTCAAGGCCTAGCCGCTCGTAAGCTCCCGGCGTTTCAACGACCGCTTTTTCGCTGTCAGGGTTTTCCCTACAAGCCTGCATTTACCGCTCATTCACGGCTATCCCCTAAGTTGCACCGTGAAATTACGACAGTCCGGACTGTCACTTCCGGCCTTCCCCAGTGTGATCGGAGACTATCTATGGAAGTGCCCCGCGACGAGCACGAACGGACGCTTGCATTCGCCGACATCGCGATGGGCCAGATCAAGGCCCTTGCCCAGGCCGCGACCCCGCGCAATTTCGAAATCTGGTACAATTACGCCACCGGCTATAACCCGGCGCTCAATCAATTGATCAATGAAACGCTGGCCCAGAAGGGCAAGCTCAGCGACGCCGATCTCGAGGACATCCATAACACCTACATTTCCGCCAGCCAGGCGAGCGAACGCATCGACACGGTCAATTCGCGCATGCTCGACGAGATCAAACAGGTTTTGGTCACGATCGACGCCGCCGCCGGCACGGCGACCAACTATTCGGCGAGCCTGGCCGACGCCACCGCGAAACTCGACCGCGCCTCCGACGGCGAAGCCTTGCGCGCCGTCGTCGAGCGCATCGTCAAGGGCGCCAAGGACATGGAGCTCAACAACAAGAAGCTCGAAGCGCGGCTGTCGGCGTCGAAGCAGGAGATCGAGCAGCTCCAGGAAAACCTCCAGGCGGTGCGCACCGAAAGCCTGACCGATCCGCTGACCACGCTGTCGAACCGAAAATTCTTCGACCAGGCGCTGGCCAAGGCCATGGCGGAAGCGAAGGAAAGCAACCAGCCGCTGGCGCTGCTGATGGCCGACATCGACCACTTCAAGAGCTTCAACGACAAATTCGGCCATCTCACCGGCGACCAGGTGCTGCGCCTGGTGGCGCTGTCGATGAAGCAGAACGTCAAGGGCCAGGACGTCGCCGCGCGCTACGGCGGCGAGGAATTCGTCGTCGCGCTGCCCAACACCGCGCTGCAATCGGCGATCACGGTGGCCGACCATATCCGCCGCGCCGTCATGACCAAGGAACTGATGAAGCGCTCGAGCGGCGAGCGGCTCGGCCGGGTGACGATCTCGATCGGCGCCGCGGTGTTACGCCCGCACGATACCGCGCAGTCCTTGATCGAACGCGCCGACATGTGCCTCTACGCCGCCAAGCGCAACGGCCGCAACCGCGTGATCTGCGAGGCCGATCCGGAAGCGCGCCCTTCGGCGTCGGCGCGGGTGGCGTAAGCCGCACGGGGTAATCCCACCATCAGGCGGCAGCCGGCGTCGGAAATGCCGCGTCGAAGATAAAGAACGTGGCGGCGAAGGCCGCGACCAGAACGAGATGCATGTTGCCCATCGCAGTGATCCTTGTGAATGCTCCTTGCCAACTGAGGCCGCCGCTGATTTATCGAAGCGAGTTCAGAAGCATCCATTCCTATTGGCGCATGCTTGCTGACATTTGCCGCTGCTGACCACGCGCTCGCATTTTTGCTCGCAATATTTTACGCACGCCGCCCTGGACTTGAACTGGGGCTGGGGCTGGGACAAAGCAGGACCTGCCATGCCGGCGAAGCCGATCGCCATAACGGCCGCCACCACCGCCGCCCGGACGAGATGCATTTTGCTCATCGAATTGCTCCCATCTCATGACGCCGCTGAGCGAATAGAGGACACGCGTGCCTGCAACTATGACACCGCCGCGATTTCACTCGGCAATGGCTGCATTGCGCACGAGGGCTGCCGTGCAGGTTCGGGTCTGTTGGCCTTCCGGCATCGTCCAGGCTTGCGTTCCGGTGAGCGTGCCGGCTTTTTCGGTGAGGACACCGCTATAGCTGCCCTGGTAGCTCGATCCGCCGGCTTTCCAATTTGAGCTAAGTTTAATCGTGCCGTCGTCCGCAAGTGTGCCGGTTGCGATCTCGCTGCCGACGACAAAGGTGCCTTTGAGATTGAAAACGGGGCGCGCGGCGATCGCATTCTTGCCGGTGATTATGACATCGAAAGGGGCTCGCAACATGAATTGCGTTGTGTTCAATTTGTCGCAAACAAGCGTTCCGCGATAGGTACCGTCAAGCCCGTCCGCTGCTGCCGGATGGGACATTGGAACGAAAATAACAATCGCCAAATTTACAGACTCAATAAATTTCCGCAGCATGAACGCCTCCATTGTCGCCCAGCGTTATGATGCAGGGTGACACGTGTTTTCCGAACGTTTCGCGGCCAGCAAAAGTCTTCCATTCGGACGACTTCACTTGCAGCGGGTGTTGTTGCTCCAGCACTTGGTCGTGCCTTCGTAGTGAAAGTCCGCTTTGTCGCGCCCACGGGCATCCGCGACTGACGCGAACATCGGTATAATCAGCACGCCGACGAGCGCGATTGATGCCGCGCGCGTCGTTGCGGTCAGCCGGTACGAATGCCGGCCCCGATCAATGTCGACCGCCATTGTCGCATCTGTGCGTGCAATTGCTCAGGCACATACTACTTTTTCCAGAGCAGCTGTCGGCACAGTGTTGTTTGCAGATAGCGGGATCGAAGGCCAAGGCGGCGATCGACAAAGCAACGAGACAAAGCAATGCGGCTAACGCCGTTCGCGCGAACGTCATTTTCTTCCTCCCTTTGCGGCGCGTTGTTTCGAGCACAATCGCCGTCAATGCAGCGTCATCGCGGCGTCAAAGGGAATTTTGCTTTTGATCATGCACTTAGCACGACAGAGCCGCTTTAGGAGTCTCGGCTGGCTGGTGTGGCATTTTGCTGTGGTGCACTTTGTCGTCAATGGCTCATAGCGACAGATATTGCAGCGATGCCGCCCTCGGCGTAGAACGCCGGAAAATGCCTCCCCAACGCCCCATCCTCATTGCCGGCGGCGGCCCGGTCGGCGCCGTCACGGCGCTGGCGCTGGCGCGCCAGGGTTTTGCGGTCGAGGTTTTCGAGGCCGAGCAGCGGGTCAACGACAATCCGCGCGCCGCGACCACGCACGCGGCGACGCTTGAAATCCTCGAAGCTTTGGGCCTCGTCGACGACGTCATCGCGCGCGGTCTGATCGAGCCCAAATTCCGGGTCTGGGATCGCGCCACCCGCGACGTGATCGCCGAGTTCGATTTCGGCGTCTTGAAGGATGACACGCGCTACCCTTTCGTCGTGCAGTGCGAACAGCACAAGCTCGCCAATATGACCATCGAGCGCCTTGGCCGGCTCGCCCATGCTTCCGTGACGTTCTCGTCGCGCATCGTGGATTTCGCGCAATTCGACGACCGCGTCGAAGCTGAGGTCGAGACGCCCTCCGGCACCCGCCGTGTCACGGGCAGCTATCTGATCGGCTGCGACGGCGGCCGCTCGACGGTGCGCAAAACGCTCGGCATCGACTTCGAAGGCTTTACGCATCCGGAGCGGTTTCTGATCCTGACCACGCCGTTTGCGTTCGACGCGCTCTACGCCCAGTGCTCGCGCAATTATTTCTCCGATGCGCAGGAATGGTGTGCGCTGTTCAAAGTCACCGGCGACGACGGTAAGGGGTTGTGGCGCCTGTTGTTCCCGACACGCCCCGGCGAAACGGAGGAACAGGCTTTCGACGACGACACGGTGCAGCAGCGGCTGCAGAATTTCTTCCCGAAAACGGGCGACTATCCGGTTTTTCACCGCAACATTTACGCAGTGCACCAGCGGGTGGCGGCGGCGTTCCGCAAGGGCCGCGTTTTCCTTGCCGGAGACTCCGCGCACGTCAACAATCCGCTGGGTGGGCTCGGCTTGAATTTCGGCATTCACGACGCCGTCGAGCTTGCCGGATTGCTCGGCCGGGTCATGCGTGGCGAAGCGCCCGCCGACAGTCTCGATAACTACGATAAACGGCGCCGGCCGTTGAACGTCGAATATGTCCAACAGCAGACCATCGCCAACAAGAAGCGGCTCGAGGAAAAGGACCCGGCAGAGCGCGCGCGCAGCAACGCGGCCTTGCGGGCAATGGCGGCCGATCCGGCGGCGCACCGCGCCTACCTGCTGCGCGCCTCGTTGATCGAGAGTGTGCGAAAGCCGCGCCCGGCGTGATTACTGTGCGTGCGGTTGAGCGGTGTCTACCGCCGGCTCGATCTGCACCGATTCGCCGCAGCCGCAGGCCGCGGTCTGGTTCGGATTGTTGAACACGAATTGCGCCGACAATTTCTCGACCTTGTAGTCCATCTCGGTTCCGAGCAGGAACAGCACCGCCTTGGGATCGACCAGGATGCGCACGCCCTTGTCCTCGATCACCTCGTCGAGCGGATTGACGGCCTCGGCATATTCCATGAAGTAGCTCATGCCGGCGCAGCCGCCGTTCTTGACGCCGACGCGCACCGCCGCGATCGGGCGTTCGGCTTTCGCCATCACCGTCTTGATGCGATCGGCTGCGGCATCCGTAAGCCGCATCACTTGAGGTCTCGGCCGGGCAGTCGCCATCGTCTTAGCTCCTCGCGTGCTGTCTCAACGCACGCCCGTTACGACCTGGAATAACTCAAAAATACTAACGTCTTACCTTGGCTTGATGTAGTGCCGCCGCGCCGCATGCGCAACTCACCACATATTGAGCTCCGTGCGCGCTTCATCCGACATGCGGCTGGGGTCCCACGGCGGATCCCAGACGATGGTGACCTTGGCCTCGCGCACGCCGGGCACGCCGGCGACCGCGTTCTCCACCTGCGCCGGCAGTTCGGCGGCCGACGGGCAGTTCGGCGTGGTCAGCGTCATGTCGATCTTGACCATGCGGTCGTCGTCGATGTCGACCTTGTAGATCAGACCCAGCTCGTAGATGTCCGAAGGGATTTCCGGGTCGTAGACGGTCTTGAGCGCGCCGACGATCTGATCGGTCAGGCGCGCCATTTCGTCGGCCGGAATCGTGGACGGCCGTTCCGCCGTATCGGCTGCGGCGGCAGCGGCGTTGCCGGTATCGGTTTTAGGTTCATCGGTCATGTGAAGACATCCTTCACGTGAAAAACTCTTGCGCTTTCACTAAAGCCTGCGCAAGGCAATCGATCTCCTCGCGCGTATTGTACATGGCAAAGGAGGCGCGGCAGGTGGCGGAGACGCCGAACCGCGCCAATAGCGGCATGACGCAATGGGTGCCGGCGCGCACCGCGACGCCGGAGCGGTCGATGATGGTGGCCACGTCGTGCGGATGGGCGCCCTTCATTTCGAAGGAGACGATCGGGCCCTTGTTCCTGGTGTTGCCGATGATGCGCAGCGAATTGATCTCGCGCAGCCGGTCGTGGGCGTAGCGCAATAGGCCGGCTTCGTGCTCGCGGATGCGCGCCTTGCCGACGGATGCGACATAATCGATCGCGGCGCCAAGCCCGATGGCCTGCACGATCGACGGCGTGCCGGCCTCGAATTTGTGCGGCGGCTCGCCATAGGTGACGCGGTCCTGGAACACTTCGCGGATCATCTCGCCGCCGCCGTTGAACGGCGGCATGGTGTCGAGGTGCTGGTATTTGCCGTAGAGCACGCCGATGCCGGTCGGGCCGTAGAGCTTGTGGCCGGTAAAGGCGTAGAAATCGCAATCGATGTCCTGGACGTCGACGTCGAGATGCACGGCTGCCTGGGCGCCGTCGAACAGCACCGGAATGCCGCGGGCATGCGCGATGCGCGCCACTTCCTTCGCCGGCACCAAGGTGCCGAGCATGTTCGACATATGGGTGATAGCGACCAGCTTTGTTCGCGACGTCAAAAGTTTTTCGAACTCGTCGATGAGGAAATGGCCCTCGTCGTCGACCGGCGCCCATTTGAGCACCGCGCCCTGGCGTTCGCGCAGAAAATGCCACGGCACGATGTTGGAATGGTGCTCCATGATCGAGAGCACGATCTCGTCGCCGGCCTTTATGCGCTCGCGGCCGAACGTATAAGCGACCAGGTTGATCGCCTCGGTGGCGTTGCGGGTGAAGACGATCTCTTCCTTGCGCTTGGCGTTGAGGAACGCCGCCACTTTTTCGCGGGCGCCTTCGTAAGCTTCCGTCGCCTCGTTGGCGAGATAATGCAGGCCGCGATGCACATTGGCGTATTGCGAGGTGTAGGCCTGGTTCAGGCGGTCGAGCACCGCTTGCGGCTTTTGCGCCGAAGCGGCGTTGTCGAGATAAACCAGCGGCTTGCCGTAGACCTGCATGCCAAGAATCGGGAAATCCGCGCGGATGCGGTTGACGTCATAGGTGCCGATGGGCTGGGCGATGTTCATGTCAGCGCGCCTTCAGCCAAGCCGCGACGGCGTCCATTAGCGCCTCGCGCAGCCCGGCATGTTCGATGCCCTCGATCGCCTCGCCGAGAAACGCCCGGATCAGCAAGGCTTCGGCTTCCGGGCGCGGAATGCCGCGTGCCATCAGATAAAATTTCAGATCGTCGTCGAGCGCGCCGGCGGTGGCGCCATGGCCGCACTGCACGTCGTCGGCAAAGATTTCGAGCTCCGGCTTGTTGTCCGCCTCGGCGCGTTCTGACAACAGCAACGCCCGTGTCATCATCTTGGCGTCGGTCTTTTGCGCATGCGGCCGCACGATGATGCGGCCCTGGAACACGCCATGGGCCTCGCCGTCGAGCACGGCCTTGAACATTTCCCGGCTCTGGCAGCCACGCGCGACGTGGTCGGCGACCAGCGTGGTGTCGGCATGCTGCCGGCCCTTGATCAAGGTGGCGCCGCGGATGCCGGCGACGGTGTCCTCGCCGTCGAATTTCAGGAACAGCTGATTGCGCACCACGGCGCCGCCGGCGGTGAAGGTGAAGGTGTTGAAGCGCGCCCGCGCGCCGATCGCCGCCGCCAGCGTCGAGACATGGAGCGCGTCGGCGCCCTCGCCGATGATCTTGACGTGATCGACATGGGCTTCATCGCCGACGAAAATCTCGAGCGCGGCATTGACCTGATAATCGCTGCCGGCCGGTCCTTCATGACTCTCGATCAGCATGGCGCGGGCGCCCTCTTCTACCACCACCAGCGAGCGCACGAAGGTGGCGGCGGGAGTTGCCGAGGCGACGAAGAGCAGATGGATCGGCCGCTCGATGGTCGAGCCTGAGGCGATGCGGATCACGGCGCCGTCGCCCATCAACGCGGTATTGAGCGCGACCGCGGCGTCGCTCGCTGGCGCGAGCTTGCCGAGATGAGCGGCGAGCGTCGGATCGCCATTGGACAGCGCGTCGGCGAGCGAGCCGACCGTAAGCCCCGGCTCCAGGGCGGCGATGTCGGAGAGTTCGGCGACGAAAGCGCCGTCGACAAACACCAGCCGGCGCGTTTCGACGTCGCCGAGCAAGGCGCCCGCCGTCTTCGCCCGCGCCTTGGCGGCGGCATCGGGCGGCGCGGCGAGCGGTTTGGCGTCGCGCATCAGCGCGCGTAAATCGGTGTATTTCCATTCCTCGATGCGGCGATGCGGCAGGCCCGACTTGGCGAACACGTCGAAGGCCGCCGCGCGCTGCGCCGCGATCGCGCCATCGCCGGGCAGCCGGCCGCGCGCCTGCGAAAAGGCCTGCGCCAGCGCGGTCTCGGCCGCGGTCTTGATGATGGCGACTTCGGCGTTCACGCCGGAACCTCTTCCTGATATTCGGCATAGCCGCGCGCTTCGAGCTCGAGCGCCAAATCCTTGCCGCCGGTCTTGACGATGCGGCCCTTCGACAGCACGTGCACCACGTCGGGCACGATATAGTTTAGCAGCCGCTGATAGTGGGTGATGACGACGAAGGCGCGCTGTTTCGCGCGCAGCCCGTTGACGCCTTCGGAGACGATGCGCAGTGCATCGATGTCGAGGCCGGAATCGGTCTCGTCGAGCACGGCCAGGCGCGGCTCGAAGAGCGCCATCTGCAAAACCTCGTTGCGCTTTTTCTCGCCGCCGGAAAAGCCGACATTGACGGCGCGGCGCAGCATCTCCTGCTCGATGCCGAGTTTTTGCGCGACCTCGCGCACTTTCTTGAGAAACTCCGGCGTCGACAGCTCGGCCTCGCCGCGCTTCTTGCGCTGCGCGTTGAGCGCGGTGCGCAGGAACGTCATGGTGGCGACGCCGGGGATTTCCAGCGGATATTGGAAGGCGAGGAACAAGCCGGCTGAGGCGCGCTCGTCGGGCGCCATGTCGAAAATGTTCTTGCCGTCAAAGCGCACCTCGCCCGCGGTCGGCGTGTAGTCGGCCTTGCCGGCGAGCACATAGGCGAGCGTCGATTTGCCGGACCCGTTCGGGCCCATGATGGCATGCACCTCGCCCGCGTTCACCGTGAGGTCGAGACCTTTGAGGATCTCTTTGCCGTCGATTTCGACATGCAGGTTTCTTACTTCCAACAAGGCCATATTATTCTTTCCTGACGCTACGCCCTGCAGCGGATTAGCCGACGCTGCCTTCCAGCGAGACCGAGATCAGCTTCTGTGCCTCGACCGCGAATTCCATGGGCAACTGCTGCAGCACGTCCTTGACGAAGCCGTTGACCACCAGCGCGGTGGCCTCTTCCGCCGACAGGCCGCGCTGCCGGCAATAGAACAGCATCTCCTCGGAGATCTTCGAGGTCGTCGCTTCGTGCTCGAACACGGTCGAGGAATTTTTGGCCTCGATATAGGGCACGGTATGGGCGCCGCACTTGTCGCCGATCAGGAGCGAATCGCAATTGGTGAAGTTGCGCGCGCCGGTGGCGCGGCGGTGCGCGGTGACGAGGCCGCGATAGGTGTTGTTGGAGTGCCCGGCGGCGATGCCCTTGGAGATGATGCGGCTCGTGGTGTTCTTGCCAAGATGCAGCATTTTTGTGCCGGAATCGACTTGCTGGTAGCCGTTGGAGATCGCGATCGAGTAGAATTCGCCGCGCGAATTGTCGCCGCGCAAAATGCAGCTCGGATATTTCCAGGTGATCGCCGAACCGGTCTCGAGCTGGGTCCAGGAAATTTTTGCGTTCTTGCCGCGGCAATCGCCGCGCTTGGTGACGAAATTGTAGACGCCGCCTTTGCCATTGGCGTCGCCCGGATACCAATTCTGAATGGTCGAATATTTGATCTCGGCGTCGTCGAGCGCCACCAGCTCGACCACGGCGGCGTGGAGCTGGTTCTCGTCGCGCATCGGCGCCGTGCAGCCTTCGAGATAGCTCACATAGGAGCCGCGGTCGGCGATGATCAGGGTGCGCTCGAACTGGCCGGTATTGCGCTCGTTGATGCGGAAATAGGTCGACAGCTCCATCGGGCAGCGCACGCCCGGCGGCACGTAGACGAACGACCCGTCGGAAAACACCGCCGTATTGAGCGTGGCGAAAAAGTTGTCGCTGATCGGCACCACGGTGCCGAGATATTTCTTCACCAGTTCGGGATGCTTTTGGATCGCTTCCGAGATCGGCATGAACAGCACGCCGGCCTTGGCCAGTTCCGCCTGGAACGTGGTGGCGACCGAAACCGAATCGAACACCGCATCGACCGCGACCTTGCGGTAGCCGTTGCCGCTCTCACCTTCCGCGTCTTCGCCGCCGTCCGCCTTCTTAATGCCGAGCAGCGCCTCGCGCTCGCGCAGCGGAATGCCGAGCTTTTCGTAGGTGCGCAAAATCTCCGGGTCGATCTCGTCGAGCGACTGCGGCGCCTTCTTCGGCGCCGAGTAATAATAAAGATCCTGATAGTCGATCGGGCCGTATTCGACCTTGGCCCATTTCGGCTCGGCCATGGTGAGCCAGCGCTTATAGGCGTCGAGTCGCCAGTTGAGCATCCAGTCCGGCTCGCTCTTTTTGGCCGAGATGAAACGCACCGTGTCCTCCGACAGGCCTTTTGGGGCCTTGTCGGATTCGATCAGCGTTTCAAAGCCATACTTGTATTGATCGACGTCGATGCGCCGGACCTGATCGACGGTCTCTTGTACTGCCGGCATTCGTCCCTCCGCTCACGGTTTCAAGGACCGCGGGTTGGATTTGTCGGATATGGTCGGTGTCCTGTCTGTCGGGTCACCCCATTTGCGGGCGTTTGAACGGTTCAAATCGCCCCGGAATTCGTTCGGTTGTGCAGCCAGTTAGGCTGCCATGCCTGCCTGGCCCTTAGATAATGCAGTTGCGAGCTTTCTCCAAGCGCCGAGGAACCTCTCGATATCGGCCTCGGTGGTGGCCCAGCCCAGGCTCAAGCGCACCGCGCCGCGCGTCAGCGAGGGCGAAACCCCCATGGCGGCAAGGACATGGGAGGGTTGGACCTTGCCGGACGAGCAGGCGGCACCGGACGACACCGCGACTCCCTCGAGGTCAAAAGAAATAACCGCGGTCTCGGCCTTCATGCCTTCGGCGGCAAAAAGCGTCGTATTCGGCAGCCGCTCGGCCGCCGCGCCGAAGATCACCACCCCGGGCGCGACCGCCTTGAGGCCGGTCTCGAGCTTGTCGCGTAAGGCACGCATTTGGTCCGCCTCTGCGTCGCCCTGGCGGCGCACGGCGGCCGCGGCGGCGCCGAAGGCGGCGATGCCGGCGACATTTTCGGTGCCGGCACGCAGGCCGCGCTCCTGGCCGCCGCCGCGGATCAGCGGATCGGGGAAATGAATGTCCTCGCGCGCGCGGATGAGCGCGCCGACACCCTTCGGGCCGCCGATCTTGTGGGCCGAAAGCGTCATGAGATCGGCGCCGAGCGCATTGATGTCGCAGGCGATGCGCCCGGCCGCCTGCACCGCGTCGACATGCAGCAGGCCGCCGGCGGCGTGAACGATGGCGGCGGCTTGCGCGATCGGCTGCACCACGCCTGTCTCGTTGTTGGCGAGCATGATCGAGACTAGCGGCCGCGATACTTTGGCCAAAGCGTCCGCCAGCGCCGCAAGATCGACCCTGCCGTCCGCATCGACCGCAATGTCAGCAACGGCGCCAGTCGGGAACCGTCCGCCGGTGCGCACCGAGGAATGCTCGATCGCCGAGATCAAAAGCTTTTCCCGCGGCCGCCGCTCGTCCGCGGTCTGGATCGCCGGCGTCAGCGCCAGCATGTTGGCTTCGGTGCCGCTCGAGGTGAAGAAGACGTCGCCGGGGCGCGCCGCGACCAGCGCCGCCACCTCCTCGCGCGCCTCTTCGACAAGCCGCCGCGCCGCCCGCCCCTCGGCGTGCACCGAGGACGGATTGCCGGGAACCGAAAGCGCCTCGCGCAACGCCTCGGCGGCTTGTGGCCGCAGCGGCGCCGTGGCGTTCCAATCGAAATAGCTGCGCTCGACCATGCTGGTTAAGCTTGCTTTTTGACCCCCGGCCTGTGCTAGAAGTCGCGACCCAAGCTCGCGGCCACTTGCCGGTTCCAAAATCTGAAATAGATGTAAACACTTACGTGTGCGCACCGGCACCGTCAAGCGCACGAGACTCGGCCGGTTCATCCGCGCCACAGCTATCGAGGTTCGAAAAACATGCCCGAGGTCATTTTCACAGGACCCGGCGGCCGCATCGAAGGCCGTTACCACCCGGCGCGACAGAAAAACGCGCCGATCGGCATCGTGCTCCATCCGCACCCGCAATTCGGCGGCACGATGAACCATGCGATCGTCTACCAGATCTACTACGCCTTCGTGCACCGCGGCTTTTCCGCGCTGCGCTTCAACTTCCGCGGCGTAGGCCGCAGCCAAGGCGGCTTCGATCACGGCATCGGCGAATTGTCGGATGCCGCCGCAGCTCTTGATTGGGCGCAAACCGTCAACACCGAAGCGCGCAGCTGCTGGATCGCCGGCTTCTCGTTCGGCGCCTGGATCGGCATGCAGCTTCTGATGCGCCGGCCGGAAATCGAAGGTTTCATCTCGATCGCGCCGCCGGCCAACCTTTACGACTTCTCGTTCCTGGCGCCCTGCCCGTCCTCCGGCCTGATCATCCACGGCGACAAGGACGCGGTGGTGCCGCCACGCGACGTCACCAACCTGGTCGAGAAACTGAAGACGCAAAAAGGCATCGTCATCGAACAAAAGGTCGTTCCCGGCGCCAACCATTTCTTCGACGGCAAAGTCGAACCGCTGATGACTGCGATTGGGGCTTATCTCGATAAGCGGTTGGGCAAGACCGGACGTGCCACCACTGCGGCATAGGCGACGCTTGCAATAGCCGGTCCCCGGTCGTTCAATGTTCGCAATGAACGAATTCTTTGGGGGAAACGCAATGCGTCACACATATTTTTCCGCCACTCTTGCAATCGCAATTGCAGCGACTGCAGGTGGCACCGCCGCCGCGCAAGACACAATCAAGATCGGCCTCGTCCTGCCGATGACCGGCACGGTGGGCGCCGCCGGGCAGGAAGTCGCCGCCGCCGTCAAGCTCTACGTGGCGCAGCATGGCGACACGGTCGCCGGCAAGAAGATCGAGCTCATCATCAGGGATGACGGCAGCATCCCCGACAACGCCAAGCGGCTCGCCCAGGAGCTCGTGGTCAACGATCATGTCGCCATTCTCGGCGCCGGCACGACGCCGAGCGCCATGTCGATGGCGCCGATCGCCACGGAAGGGAAAGTGCCGACCGTGGTGATGATCTCGGGCACCTCGGTGGTGACCGAGCGCTCGCCCTATTACGTGCGCACCTGTTTCACGCTCGGCCAGCAATCCGGCATCATCGCCGATTGGGCGCTCAAGAACGGCAGCCACAAAGCGGTCTCGGTGTTGTCCGATTGGGCGCCCGGCGCCGAAGCCGGCAAGGCGTTCGAGCTGCATTTCAGCCAAGGCGGCGGCCAGGTGCTGGAGACGCTGAAAGTGCCGCTGGCCAATCCCGATTTCGCGCCGTTCCTGCAACGCGCCGCCGACCTGCACCCCGATACGCTGTTTGTGTTCGTGCCGGCCGGCCAGGCGGGCGCGTTCGCCCGGCAATTCGCCGAGCGCGGCCTCGACAAATCCGGCATAAAGCTGGTCGGCCCGGGCGACATCGTCGACGACAACGATCTGGCCGCGACCGGCGACACCATGCTCGGCGTCGTCACCGCCGGCTTCTACTCGGCGGCGCATCCGTCCGCGCTCAACAAGGACTACGTCGCGGCCTACGCCAAGGCCACCGGCGGCAAGCGCGCCAATTTCATCTCCGTCGGCGGCTACGACGGCATGCACCTGATCTACGAGGCGTTGAAAAAGACCAAAGGCAACACCGACCCGGACGCGCTGCTCGCCGCCATGAAGGGCATGAGCTGGGAAAGCCCGCGCGGCCCGATCTCGATCGATCCGGACACCCGCGACATCGTCCAGAACGTCTATGTCCGCAAGGTGGAGAAGAAGGACGGCGAGCCGTGGGCGATCGAGTTCGCCACCTTCGAGGCGGTCAAGGACCCGCTGCACCAGGCGGCGAAGTAACAAAAAGCAGACAAGGGAATTCCATGAGCATGAAGCATTTCGTCGCCGGCTGCCTCGCCATCGCGGCGCTCGGCGCCGGCAGCGCCGCGGCGCAGGATACGATCAAGATCGGCATGGTCATGCAGATGACCGGGCCGAACGCCGCGGGCGGCAGGGAAATCTCCGCCGCCGCCAAGCTCTACGTGGCGCAGCATGGCGATGCCGTCGCCGGCAAGAAGATCGAGCTGATCTTCCGCGACGACGCCAGCATCCCCGACAACGCCAAGCGGCTCGCCCAGGAGCTGATCATCAACGACAAGGTGTCGCTGTTGGCCGCCGGCATCACGCCGAGCGCGATGGCCATGGCGCCGATCTCAACCGAAGCCAAGGTGCCGACGGTGGTGACGATCTCGGGCACCTCGGTGGTGACCGAGCGCTCGCCTTATTACGTGCGCACGAGTTTTACGCTCGGCCAGCAGTCCGGCATCATCGCCGACTGGGCGATCAAGAACGGCAGCCGCAAGGCGGTGGCCGTGCTGTCGGACTGGGCGCCGGGTGCCGAAGCCGGCAAGGTCTTTGAGTCGAACTTCACCAAGGGCGGCGGCCAGGTTTTGGAAACCCTCAAAGTGCCGCTGGCCAATCCCGACTTTGCGCCGTTTCTGCAACGCGCCGCCGACATGCACCCCGATACGCTGTTCGTCTTCGTGCCGGCCGGACAGGCGGGAACCTTTGCGCGGCAATTCGCCGAGCGCGGGCTCGACAAATCGGGCATCAAGCTCATCGGTCCCGGCGACATCACCGACGACGACGATCTGCCGACCACCGGCGACACGCTCGTCGGCGTCGTCACCGCCGGCATCTATTCGGCGGCGCATCCGTCGGCGCTCAACAAGGAATTCGTTGCCGCCTATCAGAAGGCCACCGGGCACCGCGCGAATTTCCTCGCGGTGAGCGGCTATGACGGCATGCACCTGATTTATGAGGCGCTGAAGAAGACCGGCGGCAAGACGGATGCAGACACGGTGATCGCGGCGATGAAGGGCATGAGTTGGGAAAGCCCGCGCGGACCGATTTCGATCGATCCGAACACCCGCGACATCGTGCAGAACGTCTATATCCGCAAAGTGGAGAAGCGAGACGGCGAGCCGTGGGCCGTCGAGTTCGCGACTTTCGAAGCGGTCAAGGATCCGCTGAAGGAAGCGGCGGTGAAGTAATTACGCCCGCACCACCGTGACCGAGCACGGCGCTTCGGCGACCACCTTGGCCGATACGCTGCCGATAAAGCGGCGCGCCTTCGAGGAGGCGCGCGCTCCGGTAATCAGATGCCTGACGTGGTTGCGGCGTGCGAATTCGATCAACGCCGCGGCCGGATCGACCGCTTCGATCACGTGATAGGTCAGCTGATTGGGCAATCGCGCCAGCGGCGCCGCCCAATGCTTGAGCTCGGCGAGGCGGAGCAGGTGCAGATTGCGCCCCGCCTCGTCTTCGCTCTGGTCGAGCGCGAGCCGCGCCAGCTTGAGCACATTGACGCAAGCGATGCGGGCGCCGGGCTCGCCCGCCGCCAAGCGTTCGATCGCGGCAAGCAAGGCTTGCGCCAACGCCGGGTCTTCCTCGCCGAGATCGACGGCAGCGACGATGATCGGTGCCGCCTCGGCGACCGTGATCGGGTCTGGCGCGATGGCGACGCGGGCCTGGGCCTGCCGCAGCCAGCCCGATAGCGCGGCAAATATGCCGCCGGCCTCGCTGCGTTCAGCTCGCGCAGTCAACCGCACCAACTCGGGATGGCGCAGGTCGAAGGCAAGATGCGCCGCGCTCTGATAGCGTTGGCGCGGATCGACTTCGAGGCAATGCAGGATGATTTCCTGCAGCCACGGCGGCAGGTCCGGCCGCAAACGGCGCGGCGGCAACGGCGCACGGGTCAGCCCCTTGCGCCACTGGCCGATGGTGCGCGGCTCGCCGAACGGCCGCGTGCCGGTGACGAAGAAATATAAGAGTACGCCGAGCGCGAAGAGATCGCTGCGCCGGTCGTTGCGGACGTCGAGCAATTGCTCCGGCGCGATATAGACGCCGGTGCCGATCGGGCCTTTGAGCTCCTCGCCGGGAAGATCGGGCAGATCGAGATGGCGGGCGAGACCGAAATCGAGCAGCACCACATCGCCGTTGCCGTCGCCCCCCTCGCCCCCGCTGCCGTCGCGGATCATGATGTTGCTCGGCTTGAGATCGAGGTGGATGACGCGCTGGCGATGAATATCCTCCAGCGCATCGGCGATCCGGGCGCCGAGATCGGCGACTTCGCCGACGGGCAGCGGCAGCTCCGGCAGCCGATCGCGCAGCGAGCGGCCGGCGATCAGTTCCATGACCACATAGGGGCCGTCGAAATCGCCGGCCGCGACAAACGCCGGCACGTGACTGCCGGAGAGCCGCGGCATGATCATCTGCTCGGTTTCGTAGCTGACGATGGTCAGCGGATCCTCGCCGGGCAAGAGGAACGGCAGCTTCATCACCAGCGGCGCGGCAATGTCGGCGCGCGACACTTTCCACAACGTACCCATGCCGCCGTGGTGGAATTTCTGTTCCAGGCGAAAGCCGCCGATGACGTCGCCGGGCGCAAGCTGACGGCCCATGTCAGTAGCCATGTCAGTAGCCCTGCTCCAGGCGCGCGGCGAGCACGGGTGGCAATCCGGCATCGCGGATTTTCCGCGCCGCCGACGCGACGTCGTAAGGCACGCGGATGTAGGTGAGCATGTTCTGCGCCTCGTCGAGCAAGGCGTAACAGGCCGCCGGATTGTGGTCGCGCGGTTGCCCGACGGCGCCGAGCACGGCAAGGAAACGCCGGCTGCCCAGCAACGGAATGGCGACGCCGGCGGTGGGCTTGAAACCAAACAGCTTGCCGGTCTGCGACAGCAGATAGAGCGCCGGGCTGTGGACGTGGCCGCAAAAAGTTTGCCGCGCCGGCGTGGCGTCGAACGATTTATGGGCGCGGTTGGCGTCGACAATGTAATGCCACCGCGACGGCTCATCGGCGCTGGCATGGACATAAAGCCGGTCGGCTTCCTCGACCGCCATCGGCAGGTTTTCGAGGAATTTGCATTGCGCGGCGTCGAGCGTGCCGCGGGTCCAGGTGATAGCCTCCATCGCGGTTTGGTTCATCGCCACGGGCTTACCGGCGGCCGCGGCGTCGTGATTGCCGAGGATCGCGATGGCGCCGCGCGCCACGTATTCCATCGCGCGGTCGGTGACCCAGCCGGGATCGGCGCCATAGCCGACCAGATCGCCGAGAAAGACATAGCGCTCGGCGTTCCGGCGTTCGGCGTCCGCAAGGCACGCCGTCATCGCTTCGCGATTGCCGTGGATGTCTGCCAGCAAGGCGATCATGATGGGCCTATTCTAGCGCCATGCTTTAAGCGTTTGTTGCCGCAATCCCCTTGATCCAGGTCAACAATGACCGTCGGCGCGTGGCATGTTCAGGGCGTTGCCCACACGCCGTCAGGAGTTGAATCACGCGCCGGACCTGTTACACCAGCGGCGCCGCCGCGGCGAGCCGCGGCCTAACTGCGCAAGATAGCGATGAGCGCCTACAAATCCGATTTCCTCAACGTTCTCGCCAGCCGGGGTTTCATCCACCAGGTCTCCGAGCCCGAGGCGTTGGACGCGCTCGCCCGGCAATCGACCATCACGGCCTATATCGGTTTCGACTGCACCGCGCCGTCGCTCCATGTCGGCTCGCTGTTGCCGATCATGATGCTGCACTGGCTGCAGCAGACCGGCCACAAGCCGATCCCGCTGATGGGCGGCGGCACCACGCGCGTCGGCGATCCGTCCGGCAAGGACGAAAGCCGCCGGCTGCTGACCGACGAGGTGATCGCCGCGAACCTGCGCAGCATCCGCGAAATCTTCGGCCGCTTCCTGCGCTTCGGCGACGGCAAGGTGTTGGCTAACAAGACCGACGCGCTGATGGCCAATAATGCCGACTGGCTCAACACGCTCAACTACATCGATTTCCTGCGCGACATCGGCCGCCACTTCTCGATCAACCGCATGCTGTCGTTCGATTCCGTCAAGCTGCGGCTCGAGCGCCAGCAGGAGCTGTCGTTCCTCGAATTCAATTACATGATCCTGCAGGCCTACGATTTCGTCGAGCTGTTCCGCCGCTACGGCTGCGTGCTGCAGATGGGCGGCTCCGACCAGTGGGGCAACATCGTCAACGGCATCGATCTCGGGCGGCGGCTGCACAATGCCCAGCTCTTCGCGCTCACTTCGCCGCTGATCACCACGTCGTCCGGCGCCAAGATGGGCAAGACCGCGGCCGGCGCGGTGTGGCTCAACGCCGATCAGGTGAGCCCTTACGACTACTGGCAATATTGGCGCAATACCGAGGACGCCGACGTCGCTCGCTTTCTCAAGCTGTTCACCGTGCTGCCGCTCGACGAGATCGAGCGCCTCGCGGCGCTCAAAGGCGCGGACATCAACGAAGCGAAAAAAGTGCTCGCCACCGCGGCGACGGCGCTGGTTCACGGACAGGCTGCCGCGGACGAAGCCGCCACGACCGCACGCACCACCTTCGAGGAAGGCGCGTTAGCACAGACCTTACCAACGGTTTCCGTTGCCGCTGGCGAGCTCCACAAACTCCGTGTAATTGACGCGGCTGTTCTAGCCGGATTGGCCTCCTCAAATGGAGAAGCTCGACGCCTTATTACTGGTGGCGGCCTTAAGATTAACGACAAAACCGTGCATGACCCAATTCAGTTGCTTCACGGAGAGGACGTCAAAGACGGCGTGATCAAACTCTCACTCGGCCGCAAGCGCCACGTTCTGCTCAAGCCGGTCTAACGGTTGTTGTAGTTGGAATTGTAGGTTGAGGGCACGCTGTAATTGCTGTTGTTGTTATTGTTGTTGTAGTTATAGGTGTTGTTCTCGTCGTACGTGCCGTTGTTCATCGGAAATTCGAACACTTTGCGCAACAGGCCCGGCGCCAGTGCCGAAATCGGATTGATGCGCAGCACCGGATTGCCCGGCTTGCCGACGACTTCGTAAGTGATGCCGACGAGGCCTTCCTTCTCGCCCCCTAGGAATAATCCGAGGATCGGCAGCTGGCCGAGCAGATTGTTCGGGCCGTACAGCGGCACCAGCGTGCCGCGCAAATGCAGCTCATCGCGGCTGTAGTCGATCATGCCGTCGATGGTGGCGCCGAGCGACGGACCGCGCACGACGCCGTCGCGCAACACCACGCGTCCCGGCGACTTGTCGAAGTCGACGCGCATGCTCGAGAATTCCATGACGTTGCGCTGCACTTGCGGATCGTTGGTGTTGACGGCACGCTGCAGCTGGGCTTCGTCATGAATGGCGAATTGGCGCACCGTGATCGAGCCCTGCTGGAGCGGATTGTCGGCGGACGGCGCATCCATCGCGATCACCATCTGCCCGCCGTTCATGCGCGCATAGACGTCGGTGAAGCGGAACAAGGCACCGCCGTCGCCGGTGGTCAGCGCGATCATCTGGCGTGCGCCGGCGCGACTGCGCAGGTCGCCGGTCAGCGGCGCGTCGCGGCCGATCTTGGCGGTGAGGCCGAAACTGCGGATTTCGCCGGCGCGGCGCGACATTTTCAGGTCGAGGCTGCGCAGCGCCTCGCCGTTATAGCCGACGACGGCGCCGAGCTTCATGTCGAGATCGATATCGATCGGACGCTTGCTCGGCGTGCTGCCGGCCGGGCTGCCGGTCACGGTCTTGATGAAGCCGCGGCCGTCATAGACGTCGCCGCGCATGACCACGCGCAGCGCGCCGTCCGCCGCGCGATCGACCTTCAGGTTGGTGCGGTCGCCATCGGCAAAACCGTAGGACGGGAAAGTCGCCGTTTGCAATTCGCCCGAGCCGTCGAGCTCGACGGTGCCTTTGACGCCGCCGCCGGCGCCCTCGATCAGAAGGTCGTCGATGCGGATCGATTGCGGCTTGGTGGTGAGCGTGAACGTCACCCGCGCCGGCTTGCCGGCCGGCTTGACCCAGCCGGGCAGGAAGCTGTCGAGCTGCGCCGAGGTCAGGTCCGCCTCGATGGCGAATTTGCCGTCACGGTCCGGGCCGGTGCCGACCCTGCCGGTGAGCTTGAGCGGAATGCCGCCGCTGATGGTGTTGCCCGGATCGAGGCCGAAATTGGCTCTCGCATTGTCGTCGAGCATGCCTTGCAGGCTGATGTCGGCTGCGTCGTCGCCGCGCGCCTTGCGATATTCGAGGCTCGCCGACGTGCCGCCGATCTTGACGTCGCCCTTGAGCGTAAAGCCCTGGTTGTTGGCGACCACTTTCAATGCCTGGGCCTCGACCTTCTGGCCCATGATCATGTGGTCGGCGGAAAAATTCGTCGCATCCACCGTGATGGCGTAATTGGTCGAGCCCGGCGGCAGATCGGCCTTGAGCGGCATGCCTAAGGTCACGTTCGCGCTCATGGTGCCGCGCGTCGTCGCCGGATCGAACGGCGCGCCGGCCGCCGCATCGCGCACCCGGTCCATGGTCAAAAGCTCGGCAGCCGCCGGCACCGGCCCGTCGAGCTTGAAGTGCACCCGCGCCGGCGGCTCGTGCGGCGCGGTGTCGGGGACTTCGAACGTGCCGGCCGACATGACCAGCTTCTTGCCCGACGGCACGTCGGCGATCGCCTTGTTCAGCGTGATCACCGCATTGCGGCCGACGATGTGCACGTTGAGGTCGGCATCGTGCAGCGCCGGCAGGCCCTGCACCGGCTGGACCACGCAATTGGTCGCCTGCGCGTCGATCGACAGCCCGTCGTCGGGCACCGGCGGGCCGGAGGCCTTGAGCGTTTCGAGCGGCGCGTTCACCGCAACGACGATGCGCTCAATGGTGCCGCTATTGAGATGGGTCAAAAACCAGTCGCGCACTTTCGGCGAGACGAAAATCGGCCACAGCCGCTTCAAGGCATCGGCCGACATCCGCGTTGCGGCAAATCCCGCCGCCAGACGCAGGTCGCCGCCGGTAAATTCCGCCTTGCCGGACATGGCGACGCCGATCTCGGCATTGCCGATGTCGCCGCCTTCGAGCACGAAGCGCTTGTTGGCCGGATCGTACTGACCGCCGAAGGCGACGCGGTTGAGCACGAGAGCGTCGCCGGGAAGGTTAGGCGAATTGAGCACGACCGTGCCGCCGCCGATCTTGAACAGCCAGAGGCCGCCGGCCTGCGCGGGGGCGCGCACTTCGCTCATCAGCGTGATCCGGTTGCCGCCGGAAATGATTTGCAGCGGTGCCGCCAAGATGCGGTTCGCCGCGTCCCAATTCAGCTTGATCTCGGCATGGTCGATATCGATGCGGCCGTCGGCGCCGCCGGCCTCGCTGATGAAGCCGGTCTCGGCAACGATCCGGCCGACCAGGCCATGGGGCACGCCATCGGGGCCGAATTCACCGCGCAAGCTCGCCGACAGCGGCAGACTGGCTTCGAGATTGCCATTGTCGAGGCGTGCCGCGAGCAGAAGGTCGCTCGCCGCGACATGGCGGGCTTCGAGCTCGATGCTGCGCGAGCCGTCGCGCGTCGGCTTGATCGACGCCGTCAGTCCCCATGGCCGCTCGGCATTGCTCGAACCGACCGTCACGATGACACCGCCGCCATGGGGCCGCTCCAGGCTGAGCGTGATGTCCTGGAAGTGCCAGTGCTTGCCGGTACGCGCGTCGTCGACGTTGAGGTTGCCGTCCTTGAGGCCTAACTCGCGCAAATCGTGGCCGTCGAGTCCGGCCTCGCCGATGCCGTCGATCCACGTCAACAGCGCGGCAAGGATTTCGCTGGTCTTGCGCTGTGGCGCGGCCGCGGTTCCAGCGAGCGCCGGACGCCCGGCCGGCTGCGGCGGCGCGGGCGCCGCCGTGCCGTTGGCGACGGCGGCGGCAACCGACGCCGGCGCGGTGGCGATCGGATGCTTATTGGCGCCGGCAAAGACGGTGACATCGCCGTTCTGCTCGATGCGCACCGATAGTTCCGCGCCGACCAGATTGAGGCTTTCGGCGCGCATGCGGCCGCTGAGCAGGCTCATGCCGGAGACGCGAACTTCCGCTTTCGGTGCGCTCGCCACGATCGTGCCTTCGGCATCGCGCACCACGATGTCGCGAATGCGTACCGCGGCGCCGCCATTGCCGGTACGCTCGATCTGCGTACCGCCGACCTGGACTTTGTGATGGCTGCCGAAATTTTCCTCGATCGCCGAGGCGAGCCAGGGCGTGGCGACGTCGAGCTGAATGGGTCCGTTGGCGAGCCGCCACCACAGCGTGGCAAAGCCCAAGGCCAAGACGCCGACGACGACGGCGCTGCCGATCCCGACGCCGCGGATCAGGCGCTGATGCCGGGCAAGGAGCCGCCGGTAGGCCAATAGATAGGGGTTGGCGCCCGCGCGCGGCGCGCGGGGGTCCACGGGACGGCCGCCCGTTCGACGCGGGGCGGCGACCGTCTCCCGTCGCGGAAGCGCAGCGTTCTGCCTGTCCTGGTTGGTCATGCCCCCTCGGGCGTCCCCTCGTCCGTGGTGCCGTCAGAACGCGTGGTGCCGTCTGAACGATCTTGCAGCTTTGACAAGTCCGCCGGCGAGACCCCAGGTCGATCGGTGATCGACCCCCCTTGCCGGCGCGGGTATCCTGCCGACGGAGAATGTGCCCGGGAAAGCGTCGAAAGGAAGGCGTATGGCTCGCAAACAGCAGGTGCGAAGGAAGTCGGCGGCTAAGAAACCTGCCGCAAAACAATCGGCCCAAAAGCCGGCGGGCGGGCAGAAAGCCCGCAGCGCCGCGGCCGGCCCTTCTCCCGGCGCCAAGGCGCCGGCCTTCAACCTGCCTCGCGACGGCGGTGGGACTGTGTCGCTGTCCGACTTCGCCGGGCGCAAGCTGGTGCTCTATTTCTATCCGCGGGCGGACACGTCGGGCTGCACCAAGGAGGCGATCGACTTCTCCCGCCTGCGCGGCGATTTCGGCCGTGCCGCTACCGAGATCGTCGGCATCTCCGCCGATCCGGTGCCGGCGCTGGCCAAGTTCAAGGCCAAGCACCAGCTCACCGTCGCGCTCGCCTCTGACGAGAAGCATCGCATGCTCGAAGCCTATGGCGTGTGGCAGAAGAAATCGCTGTATGGCCGCAAATTCCTGGGGATCGTGCGCACGACCTTCTTGATCGGGCCCGACGGCCGCATCGCCAAAGTGTGGCCCAAGGTGTCGGTCGATGGCCACGCGGCTGAGGTTCTGGCTGCCGCCAAAGCGCTCTGATCGTTGCCGAAGCATTTACCCAAGGACGCAAAATCGCAGCCGCGATTTGCGGAATATTAACCATAAACGGCCCACATTCCCCGCTCGGGCAGCCGGCCTTGCTGATGGCCGGACCGGGTGGGAGCGTCAATGTCGCAGTGGTCGGCGTATCAATCGCCTCGGACGAGCCGTGCGCCGCAACAGGCCGTCGCGCGCAAAGCCGAGCCGCGCCAGCCCGCCGCCAAGCCGCCGGCCGCCGCAAAAACCTCCGGCTACACCTTCGCGCATGCCGGGCGGCAGATCCGGCTCGGACCGGTGGCGTTCTGGATTGCCGTCGGCACCGTGGTGATTTTGGCCGGCTGGTCGGCCACCACCGCCACCTATTTCGCCTTCAGCGACGACGTGCTGAAGGGCTTGATCGCACGCCAGGCCGAGCAGCAATACGCCTACGAAGACCGCATCGCCGAACTGCGCGCCCAGATCGACCGCACCACCAGCCGGCAACTGCTCGATCAGGAGCAGTTCGAGCAAAAACTCAACGATTTGTTGCGCCGCCAGGCCGCGCTGGAATCGCGCGCCACGGCGCTTAGCGGCATTTCCGATCCGGCCACGACCGGCTCGCTGCGCTCCTCCTCCACCGGCGGCAACGACCCAAAACCGGTCAGCGATTCACTCTTGACGCCGCATTTGCTCGACCGCGGCACCTCATTGGAGCCCGATCGCGCGCCGACCAACAAGAAGCCCGGCAAGGAAGCCGACATCGGCACCAAACTCGGCCGCATCGAAGCGTCGCTCGATCGCGTCGACCGGCGCGAGGGCGCGCTGCTAAGTCAGTTGCAGGCGCGCTATGAGGGCAAGGCCCGCAAAATGCGCTCCGTCCTCGCTCAGCTTGGCCTGAAACTCGACGCCAACCCGCCACCCGCCATCGGCGGCCCGTTCGTGCCGGTGGCGTTGCCGTCGGAAACCCAGAGTTTTGAGCGCGCGCTGACCCGCGTCAACATCGCGCGCGCCTACGCCGACAAGCTCAGCGCCACGCTGGTCAGAGTGCCGGTGCGCGAGCCGGTGACTGGCGAGATCGATTTTTCTTCGCCGTATGGCGTGCGCGTCGATCCGTTCCTGCACGTGCCGGCGATGCATACCGGAATCGATTTCCGCGGCACTTTTGGCGAGCCGATCCACGCCACCGCTGCCGGAACGGTGACGTCGGCCGGCTGGAGCGGCGGCTACGGCCAGATGGTCGAGGTCGATCACGGCAACGGGCTTGCCACGCGCTACGGCCATCTGTCGGAAATCGACGTCAAGGTCGGGCAAAGCATTCGCATCGGCCAGGTGGTCGGCCGCTTGGGCTCGACCGGCCGCTCGACCGGCCCGCATCTGCATTACGAGACCCGCGTCGACGGCGAAGCGGTCGATCCGCAGAGATTTTTGAAAGCCGGCGCCACGCTGTTCGGCGGTTAAAGCCTACTCCACATCCTCGACTTCCGCCGGCGCGGTGCCAAAGGCTTTTTGCGCCAGCGCCGCGGCGGTGAACTGATCGATGTCGCCGTCGAGCACGGCACCGGTGTTCGAGGTCGAGACGCCGGTACGTAAATCCTTCACCATCTGATAGGGCTGCAGCACGTAGGAGCGGATCTGGTGGCCCCAGCCGATGTCGGTCTTGGCGGCCTGGTCGGCGATGGCCTTTTCCTCGCGCTTTTTCAATTCAAGCTCGTAGAGTTTTGCCCGCAGCATCTGCCAGGCCTGCGCGCGATTGCGGTGCTGCGAGCGGTCGTTCTGGCACACCACCGCGATATTGGTCGGGATGTGGGTGAGGCGAATGGCGGATTCCGTCTTGTTGACGTGCTGGCCGCCGGCGCCGCCGGCGCGCATCGTGTCGACCCGCACATCTGCCTCTTTGATGTCGATATTGATGCGGTCGTCGACCACCGGATAGACGTTGACGCTGGCAAATGACGTATGCCGCCGTGCGTTGGAGTCGAACGGCGAGATGCGCACCAGGCGGTGCACGCCGTTCTCGGTCTTCAGCCAGCCATAGGCGTTGTGGCCCTTGATCTCGATGGTCGCCGACTTGAGGCCGGCCTCTTCGCCTTGGGTCTCCTCGATGTAATCGACCTTGTAGCCGTGCTGCTCGGCCCAGCGCACATACATGCGCAGCAGCATGCCGGCCCAGTCCTGGCTTTCGGTGCCGCCGGCGCCGGCGTGGACTTCGAGATAGGAATTGTTGGCGTCGGCCTCGCCGGACAGCAGCGCCTCGAGCTCGCGGCGCGCCACCTCGGTTTTGAGCTTGCGCAAGCTCGCCTCGGCTTCGGCGATGACCTTTTGATCGTTCTCGGCATCGCCGAGCTCGATCAAGGTGACCTGGTCGTCGAGCTCCTGGTCGATGCGAGCGAGCGCCGTGAGTTGCTCGTCGAGCGCGGTGCGCTCCTGCATCACCCGGCTCGCCCGCGGCGGATCGTTCCAGAGATTGGGGTCTTCGGCCTGCCGGTTCAGCTCGGCAAGGCGGGCGCGCGCTTTGTCGACGTCAAAGATGCCTCCTCAGCAGTCCCACAGACTGCTTGATCTCCTCGACGATGGTCTCGATTTCCGCGCGCATGGTCGGTCTCCGGCCGGTTATGTAATCGGTTGCGGCGCCGCGCGCAACGCGCCGTTCGCGGCTTGCCGTCGCCCCGGCGCGCGTCCTTCACCGACCGGGCTGGCGATGCGGCGGCAGCGCGTGCGCAATCACATCGGCGAGGATTTCGCCGTAAACGCGATTGCCCGCGACGTTGAGGTGGCCGAAGCCCACATTGGCGCCGAAGCCGTAAAGCTCGGCCGCATTGGCGGCGCCCACCGCCGCCACAATGCGCCCGTCGAGATCGAGGTATTGCAGGCCGGCGCCTTCGATTTGGGCGCGGACCGCATCGACGATCGCGGAGCGTTTGTCGGCAAGGGACGGGCACCCCGCCTCGATGGCGCGCGTCGCCACGATAATGGGAAGTTTTTTATCGTGTTGGATGGCGGCGAGATCGCGAACGAAGGCGTCGAGCACGCCGCGCATGTCCGCGGGCTCGCCCTTGATAAACAGCGCGGTATAAGGGTCGAGGCTGTCGGCGCTGCACCTTGTCGACCCCTGCTCGGCCGCCGCGGCCGGCGAAAGCTCGGCAAAAATGCCGACGTTCTTGCGCGCATTGACGATGCGCACCACCTCGCTGTGGTCGAGCAGCCAATAGAAGAGGCGTCCCGCCGAAGAGGTGCGAAAGCGATAGCCGGAAGAGTTGCGAAAGCCATAGGAAAGATGGAACACGCCGTTGGCGTCGGGGCGATAGCCGGTAAATTCCCGATCGTCGAGCGTGGCGGGTGTCGCAAAGTCCTCGACGTCGAGGACGACGACGGCGATGTCGGGGGATAGCGCCAACCCCTGCGACTCAAGGCGCGCCACGTCGACGGCGGGCCTGGCGCCTGACAGTCCGAGATTGACCACTTCGGCGCCCGGCCGCTCGCGGGCCAGTATCGCCTCGGCCACCGCCGGACCGGTTTGCGACTCGCGCACCTGCACCGCCTCTATGATGGAATTACCGACGATGACGGCCCGCGGCCCCGCACCGTGGGCGAGCGGCCGGTCGCGATCGCGCAAGCCGAGATTGGAGGTGCGGATGAAGTTGCGATGCTCGGTCAGCCACATGCCGCTGACATTGGGCCTGTGGCGGTAACCGGTCGCAAAATCCGGACCGTACAGCGCGACCTGCGGCAGCGGCAGCACCCAGCGCAGCGGCGTGGCGTCGATGATGCGAAAGAACGCTTCGGTTCCGAGCACCGCCAACATCGCTCCGACGAGGATTGCCGCAACCGCACGGCTCGATTTTCTCAGCATGATCAGAACCGGAAGTAGATGAACGGATTGTCCTGCACCTTCGGCAGCAGCAGCAGCCACAGTGCGAGGCCGGCGAAAAGCGCGCGCAGCAACAGACCGTCGAAGCGCCGCATCAACAGGATCGTCCGCCGCGTGTGAAGATAACCTTCCGACCAATGCAGCGCGAGCAAGCCGGAGCAGCCGAGCGCGATCAGAACGCCGCCCGTGCCGTCGTCGGGAAGCGGCGCCGTGCCCGCGCCGCCGCCGCCGAACATCGTGGCGATATAGCGCAGCGCCGCACCGACGTCGCTCGAGCGGAAGAAGGCCAGCAGGACGAGCCAGATGCCGAAGGTCAGCACCCATTGCCCTACGCCCAGCCGCGCCAGGTGGCGGTCGGCCATATGCCACAAAAGAATGGCCAGCGCCCAGCCGACGCCCCAGACGATGAACGTCCAGTTGGCGCCGTGCCAGAGCCCCGCCAACGCCATGGCGACGACAAGCGCGAAGTCCGCCCACCGCCGCGAGCGCTTGAGGCGCGCCAGCGGGGTAAAGAGGTAATCGCGGATCCAATAGCTCAGCGTGATATGCCAGCGGCGCCAAAAATCCTGCGGGGTGAGCGCCGCGAATGGCTGGCGAAAATTCACCGCAAGGCGAAGCCCGAACAGATAGCCTAAGCCGAGCGCGATATCGGAATAGCCGGAAAAATCGAAATATACCTGCGAGCTGAACAGGAAGATGCCCAGCCACGCCGCCGCGGCGCTCGCCGGGCCGTTGTGGAAGATCGTTTCGACGAACGGCGCCAGCGCGTCGGCGAACACGACCTTCTTGATCAAGCCGACAAGGCAAAGCCCGAGCGCGATCCCGAGCAACCGGCGCTGCGGCAGGGTGCCGTCGAACAGACGATGGATCTGCGGACCGAACTGCCGCCAACGCATGATCGGACCGGCCACGAGCTGGCCGAAGAACAACTTGAAAAGCGCGAAGCGCGGCAGCGAATAGAACGGCTTGGCGCGGCCGCGCGACAGGTCGATCAGAAAGGCCGTCAGCTGGAAAATATAGAATGAGATGCCGAGCGGAATGATAAGATGCTGGGCGAACACGTCGAGGCCGGCGGCAGTCTCGAGAAATACCCGATATTTGAAATAGGCAAGACAGCCGATATTGAGAACCAGCGCGCCATAGAGCCAGCGCCGGTCGCGCATGATCGCAAACTGAAAACCGTAATTGACGAGAATGACGGCAGTGGCCAAGAGACTGTCGCGCAATCCGGCGACCGCATAGAAGCCGATGCTGGCCAGCAACAGCACGTAGCCGCGCCATGGCAGCACGACGAACGCAGCCCAAGTCGCGGCTAGAAACAAGGCGAAATAGAAAGTGTCGTAACTCATCGCTGGGAGGTTTCAGATTCGCGTGCAAAATCCTGGGGCCGGTAACATTGCTTTGCAACCGGGACTCCAGCAACGGGCCGCCGCGGCATCATGAAGCCGGCGATTGCGCTGCTAACACGGCAGGTGCGGGTCGGCTGCGCCAGCGCCGGCGCAGCCACGAGCGCGCCGGCGCCTCGTAATAGGCGTAGAGCAAGAGCGAAATTGCAACGACGATCGCCATCAGAACAATGAGCTTGACGACATTGTAGGCGGTGCCATGGACGACGTTCCCGGTCAGCTTGACGGCGCTGATCAGCACGATCGAGTGCACCAGGTATATCGAGTAGCTCGCCTCGCCGAGCGCGAGGGCGGGACGCGAGGTCAAGAGCCGCGACGCCGCGCTTCGATAGCGGGCGGCGCAGAACACAAGCAGCGCCACCGACGGCGCCAAAGCGAAATTCATGTTCATTTTGCGGAAGATCGTCATCGGAACGTCGGGACTGTATTCCGCGTAAGTGACCAGGAGGACGCTCAATGCCGCTGCCCAAAATAGCACGCCGCCAAGCGCATTTTCCCGGCGCGTAACGTCGCGCCTTTGCAGCGCGACGTAGAGCTGAGCGGTCATGGCGCCGAGTACGAACTCGCCGATGCGCAGATAGGGCGATGCATACAATAGCCATCGCACGAACGAATCCTCATGGTTTTGCACCCCGGCGATGGGGCCGAAACGGCTTACCGCCCAGGCGTCAATCTGCGGCGTGCGATCGTAGAGACCCGTCGCAAACGAGGTCCACAACACGCACCATAGGCCGACGACGAGCAGAATAATTGCTGGCGCGCGGGCACGCAGAATGAGCCAGGCGATGAGCGGATAGGCGAAATAGAAAAACCATTCGGTAGAGATCGACCACGTCGGCGGCGAGCCGCCGCGAATGGCGTCGATCAGCGAACCGCCGTCGATCAGCTTGTAAATCCAGCTTTGTATCGACAAAAGGAAATACGGCAGCGCCTGAAAAATCGCGTCGATTTGCTCAGGCCGTCCGGTCCAGTACGCGACGTGCCTCTGGCTCACCAGCACGTAGACAAGCATCATCAGCAGAAAGAGTGGATAAAGGCGAGCGAAGCGCGCCCAGAAGAAGGCGGCGATGCCGCGCCACCGACCGTCGGTCACCAAGCCGGAGTAGTTGTAATGGATGACAAAGCCGGAGAGCACGAAGAACAGCGTCATGCCGAACCCGGACGACTGCATGAGCCAATAGGCAGCGCCCTGCGTCGCCGCGTTGTCGGCGACGGTCGCCGACAGGCCGTGCGCCAGGAGTACGGAGAAGGCGGCCAGGAAGCGCAAGCCGGTCAGCGCCGGGACATCTGGGCGCCGGCTAACGGATTCGGCTGTGGTCATCGCCTGCAATCCTCAAGCTACTGCCGCAAATCCCGATCCCAGGCCGGCACCGTCGGCGGCGGGTTCCAAGCGCCGACGACGCCGGCGACATTCACGTCATTCCCGATCGGAACGCAACCCCCAACTTGCGAACCGTTGTTAGACCGACAGGTGATGCTTTTCGATTTTCAGGCCGCGACGTAAGACGGACAGCGGCGCAGCGACCTCTATCGACGCCACGCTCGATCGGTCGATTGTCCGCAAGGACGGCCGCGCGCGGCAGCGCCTAATACAGCCCGCCGGTGCCGGTGCTGCGCACGGCGCGATCGGCGTCGGGCGACACCGCCGGCAGCGGGCCGCCATTGGCAGTCTCGGCGCCGATCACCGAGTAATTGTCGGGCGGCGCGGTGCCCGGCTTGAACGCTTCCAGAATGACCCTGTCGTCGCCCGGCCCGGCGCGCATGCCGGTCTTCGGATTGACGCGAATGAGCTTGATGCCGGGCGGCACGCGGAACGGAATCGGCGGCTTGTCGACCAGCGCCAATTTCAGAAAGTCCTTGACGACCGGCGCCGCCAGATGGCCGCCGGTGGCGAGGCGGGCGATATGGCGCGGCTTGTCGAAGCCCATATAGACGCCGCAGACGATATCCGGCGAGAAGCCGATGAACCACACGTCCTTCTCGTCGTTGGTGGTGCCGGTCTTGCCGGCGATCGGCTTGCCGACGTCGCGGACCACGGTCGCGGTGCCGCGCTGCACGACGCCTTCCATCATCGAGGTGATCTGATAGGCGGTCATCGGATCGATCACCTGCTCGCGGCGGTCGATCAATGTCGGTTCGGCCTGATTATCCCATTTGGCGGCGTCGCAGCCGACGCATTCGCGCTCGTCGTGCTTGTAGATGGTGTGGCCGTAGCGATCCTGAATGCGGTCGACCAACGTCGGCTTCACGCGGCGGCCGCCATTGTCGAACATCGAATAGGCGGTGACCATGCGCAGCACCGTGGTCTCGCCGGCGCCGAGCGCGTAGGACAGATACGGCGGCAATTCGTCATAGACGCCGAACCGCTTGGCGTATTCGGCGATCAGCGGCATGCCGATGTCCTGCGCCAGCCGCACCGTCATCACGTTGCGCGACTGTTCGAGGCCGAAACGCAAGGTCGAGGGACCAAAGAACTTGCCGCCGTAATTCTCCGGCCGCCAGATGCCGCCGCCCTGCCCCATGTCGATTTCGATGGGCGCGTCCATGACGATGCTCGACGGCGTGTAGCCGTTGTCGAGCGCCGCCGCATAGACCAGCGGCTTGAACGACGAGCCCGGCTGGCGGAGCGCCTGCGTCGCGCGGTTGAACTGGCTCTGATCGAAGGAGAAACCGCCCACCATCGCAAGCACGCGGCCGGTGCGCGGATCCATCACCACCATGGCGCCGGAGATTTCAGGAATTTGCCGCAGCCGATACTTGCCCTGGTCTTGCAGCGGCTCGACATAGACGACGTCGCCTGCGGCGAGCACCTGGCTGACGCTCTGGATCGGCTTTCCGGTCGGTCCGTTGGGCGATCCCGGCCTTGCCCATTTGACGCCGTCGAGCGCAACGATGCCGGTATCGCGGGCCTTGAGCACATTGCCGCCGGGATCGCGCGCCGGCTGCAAGCCGATGCGCGCGGAATCGTTGGTGACATCGAGCGCCACCGCCATCCGCCACGGCGCGACGTCGGACAGCGATTTCACCTCGGCAAGCCTGGTGCCCCAATCGCCCGAAATGTCGATCTTGGTGACCGGTCCGCGATAGCCGCCTTGGGTCTCGTCGAAGTTGACCAGCCCGTTGATCATGGCCTGGCGCGCCATCACCTGAATCTTGGGATCGAGCGTGGTGCGCACCGACAGGCCGCCTTCGTAGAGTTTCTTCTCGCCGTAATTGTCGTAAATGTAGCGCCGCACCTCTTCGGTGAAATATTCGGCGGCGAAAACGTGGGCGCCGGTCGGCCGCACCGTGATGTCGAGCGGCTGTTTCTTCGCCTTGTCGGCGACGTCGGCGGCGATGTAACCGTCCTCCGCCATGCGATCGATGACGTAATTGCGCCGCGCGATCGCTTCGTCGCGTTTGCGGAACGGATTGTAGTTGTTCGGCCCCTTCGGCAAGGCGGCGAGATAGGCGGCTTCCGCGATCGTAAGCTCGTGCACCGACTTGTCGAAATAGAGCAGCGACGCCGCGGCGACGCCGTAGGCGCCGAAGCCGAGATAGATTTCGTTGAGATAGAGCTCGAGGATTTTTTCCTTCGAGTAGGTGCGCTCGATGCGCAGCGCCAAGAGCGCTTCCTTGATCTTGCGCTCGAACGACACCTCGTTGGTCAACAGGAAGTTCTTGGCGACCTGCTGCGTGATGGTCGAAGCGCCCTGCGGCCGGCGGCTGGAGCCGTAATTCTGGACGTAGAGCAATCCGGCGCGCGCGATGCCGTAAATGTCGATGCCGGGGTGCTGGTAGAAGTTCTTGTCTTCGGCGGCGATGAAGGCGTTGGTGACGAGTTTTGGGATCGCCTGGATCGGCAGGTAGAGGCGGCGCTGATTGGCGTATTCGGCCAAGAGCGAGCCGTCCGCGGCATGCACCCGCGTCATCACCGGCGGCTCGTAGTCCTGGAGCTGCGAATAGTCCGGCAAATCCTTGGAGTAGTGCCAGAGCAGGCCTGCGGCCGCGGCCACGCCGACGATGAACACGATGGTTCCCGCCGCGAACAGAAAGCCCAGGAAGCGCAACAAAACCTTCATTAGGACCGTTCCGCCGCGTCTCGGCGGGCGCAGGCGCCGCGCCGATTCAGTCTCCGCCGGGAGAGGAGCCAGTTTGGCAGTATTGCCATGAAATCGCTAGAGACCCCCGTCCTCATCGGCTGTGGTCGCTCCGCTTCTTGTTCAAACTGAGGCCATGTTCAAGCACAGTCTTGGGGTTCAAGCACAGTCTTGGGGCTGCGGCAGTAGCGCCATACCGGCCTCGATTAATTGGCCCCGGCGCGGGTGCCGGCGACGTGGGTGGAGAAATAAGTATCGATGGCCTGGGCCACCGAAGCCGCCGTGCGGTCGCGCCAGGAATCGGACAGCAGCGATTGCAGGTCGTCTTTGTTCGACACATAGCCGAGTTCCACCAGGACCGACGGCACGTCGGGCGCACGCAACACTTTGAAGCCCGCCGATTTCAGCGGGTTTTTGTGCAGCCGCGTCGCGCCCTTCAATTCGCCGACCAGCCGGTGGGCGAATTGCACCGAGAACGTCTTGGTCTCGCGTTGCGCCAGGTCGAGCAGGATGCCGGCGACGTCATCGGGCTCGTCCTTGAGATCGACGCCGGCGATGACGTCGGCGCGGTTCTCCTGCTCGGCAAGCCGGGCAGCTTCCGAATCGGTGGCAGTCTCCGACAAGGTGTAGACGGTGGCGCCCTGGGCATCGCCCTCCTTCTTCGGCAAGGAATCGGCGTGGATCGAGACGAACAGGGCGGCGCCGGCACTGCGCGCCATATGCACGCGCTCGCCCAGCGGGATGAAAGTGTCGTCGCTGCGCGTCATCAACACGCGGTATTTGCCGGTTTTCTCGATCCGCTCGCGCAGGCGTCCGGCGAAATCGAGCACGATATTCTTCTCCATGATTTCCCCGCCCGGCCCCTTGGTGCCGGTGTCGATGCCGCCGTGGCCCGGATCGAGCACTACCAGCGGCCTTTTGTCGGCGGCGTCCGGCGGCGGCGCGCTGCGCTGCGGCGCTTCGGCGCTGGCGGTTTTGCTGTCGAGCACGACTTTGCGCAAAAAGCTCTCGCGATCGGTCGGTGCCAGATCGAGCACGAGGCGGGCCGGCGCGTCGACCGTGGCGTCGACGACGAAGGCTTTCTCGATGCGCGCGGGCTTGGCCAGATCGAGCACCATGCGCGAGCCACCGGGCATCATCAGGCCGAAGCGAAACGCCTTGATCAGGCCGCGGCCGCTCTCGCCGGCCTTGGGCGGCAATTGAAACGTCACTTGCGGGATGTCGAGGACGACGCGGTAGGGGTCGGCGAGCGTAAAGGCGCGCACGTCGATCTTGCGGCTCAAATCCATGATGAAGCGGGTCGCCGCTTCATCGCCGCCGAGCCGGACGTCGGTGGCGACCGGAAACGAGTCGGCGGCGGGCGTCGTTGCCGGCGGTCCGGCGGCCCGCGCGACGCCTGCGAGGACTATGCCGAGGAAAGCCCAGCTCGCCGCCCGGACAGCCATCGGTTCGACCCCTTCGCGCCCGTGTTACTTCATTAAGGACGCGTGGTTAATGGAATTTTAAATCGCGGCAAAAGTGGCGCCGGGGCGGCCGGAACTTGCTGAATTCGCGCCAAAGCCCACAGGCGACTTGCCAATTCCCTATATGGGGCCTTATGAAGATCATGCTGACGGTGACAGGTTCCGGTTGTGTCGCGTTAGGGCATCCGGCACGTCCGCCGAAATGGCTCCCCGAAACCGGGAACCAGGGCGGACGCCGCTTTAAAACTCCTGTTTCGAACTCTTGCGGCGCCAAATCGCGCCAAAGACGGCGAAACGAGCAGGCGACGCCGATACCCTCGAGAAAAAGGACAGCCGGAGCCTCGCGCGCGACGCGCGTGCCAGTGGCGAATAACGCCGCCGGAACAGTGTCGCGCCGATGCCGTGAGTAAGCGAAGAAATCGCGGCAGCGCCGAGCGCTGCTGCCCGCCACGGTTTGGAGTTCATGTTCGAGGCGCAAGTCTTCCAGGGAAAAGCCTTCCCAACGGAAGCCAAGGTTCGATCCGGTTGGCACGGCGATGCTGTCGCCGGCCGTTCGGTCGACGCCGACCGCCGCGCTCGTAGTCCCCGATCCGTCCCATTCACCGATAATCGGGCAGGCCCCCGTTTCCCGTCGCCGCTGCGGCGCGGAGCAAGCGGCACGCCGCCCGTCGTGAGATTACAAAATGGCCAACAAAATGCTCATCGACGCGACCCATCCGGAGGAGACCCGGGTGGTCGTTCTGCGCGGCAATCGCGTCGAGGAATTCGACTTCGAGTCCGCACACCGTAAGCAGCTCCGCGGCAACATCTATCTGGCGAAGGTGACGCGCGTCGAGCCGTCGCTGCAGGCCGCTTTCGTCGATTACGGCGGCAATCGCCACGGCTTCCTCGCCTTTAGCGAAATCCATCCCGACTACTACCAAATCCCGGTCGCCGACCGCCAAGCGCTGATCGACGAGGAAGAGCGCGCCCAGCGCGCCGCCGACGACGAGGTCGACCGGCGCTCGCGCCGCCATCGCGGCCGCGACCGCCATGCGGCGGCGCACCGCGACGACGACACCTTGCGCAGCGAACTCGCCGAAACGCCAACCGGCGACGCGGCCGCCGGCGGCCAGGAGACCGAATCGACGGAAGGAGTCTCCGCCGAAGCGCCCGAATCGCACGACGGTGCTGAAGCCGGAGCGGCTGACTTCGTGCCGCCGGTTTCGACCGAATCCGCGCCTAGCATCGCCGAGCCGGAGCACGAGGAGTCCACCGCGGCCGAGATGACGTCTGGCGATACGCCCGCCGTCGATTCAAGCGAATCCGAGACAACGGAAGTTGCGCACACCGCGCCGGACACCGACGAACAGGACAACGGCACGCAAACCGGCGCCGAAGGCGACAACGGCGACCATGGCGAAAATGGCGGCGAAAACGGCGGCGACGAGGAAGCCGAGATCGTCGAATCGGTCGGCGGCGCCGACGCCATGGAAGAAGTGCCCGACCGCGCGCCGCGTTACCGCCGCCAGTACAAGATCCAAGAGGTGATCAAGCGCCGTCAGGTCATGCTGGTGCAGGTGGTCAAGGAGGAACGCGGCACCAAGGGTGCGGCGCTGACGACCTACCTGTCGCTCGCCGGCCGCTATTCGGTGCTGATGCCCAATACCGCCCGCGGCGGCGGCATCAGCCGCAAGATCACCAACTCGGAAGATCGCGCCCGCCTCAAGGAGGCCGCGGCCGACCTCGAAGTGCCCGAGGGCATGGGCGTGATCCTGCGCACCGCGGGAGCGAGCCGCACCAAGATCGAGATCAAGCGCGACTTCGAATATCTGTTACGGCTGTGGGAGACCGTGCGCGACCTGACGCTCAAATCTACCGCGCCGAAGCTCGTTTACGAGGAAGGCTCCCTGGTCAAGCGCTCGATCCGCGATCTCTACGGCAAGGATATCGACGAAGTCATCGTCGCCGGCACCGAGGCCTATCAGGAGGCCAAGGATTTCATGCGCATGCTCATGCCGAGCCATGCCAAGAGCGTGAAGTTTTACAACGACACTCAGCCGCTGTTGTCGCGTTACGGCGTCGAGAGCCAGCTCGACGCCATGTTCTCGCCGGTGGTGCAGCTGCGCTCCGGCGGCTATATCGTGCTCAACCAGGCCGAGGCGCTGGTCGCCATCGACGTCAATTCCGGCCGCGCCACGCGCGAGCATCACATCGAGGACACCGCGCTCAAGACCAATCTCGAGGCGTCGGACGAAATCGCGCGACAGCTGCGGCTGCGCGACCTTGCCGGCCTGATCGTCATCGATTTCATCGACATGGACGAGAACCGCAACAACCGTTCGGTCGAGCGCCGGCTGAAAGAGTGCCTCAAGCACGACCGCGCCCGCATCCAGGTCGGCCGCATCTCGCATTTCGGCCTGCTCGAAATGTCACGGCAGCGCATCCGCACCAGCGTGCTGGAAAGCTCGACGGAGAAATGCCCGTATTGCGGCGGCTCTGGCCATGTCCGCTCGGTGTCGTCGCTGGCGCTGCAGGTGCTGCGCGCGCTCGAAGAGCAATTGATGCGCGGCGCCACCCACAATCTCATCGCCCGCACCCGGCCCGACGTGGCGCTCTACGTGCTCAACCAGAAGCGCGCCCATCTGCGCAGCCTGGAAGAACGCTTTGCCATCACGCTGACGGTCGTCGCCGATGCCACGGTGATGGCGCCGCAGGCCTTCGTGATCGACCGTGGCGAGCAGGTGCACACCGTCGAGGCGGCACGCGCGCTCGCCGAGCAGAACCAGCAACGAGCCATCACCGCGCCGCTGGAGGACGAAGACGACCTGGAAGACGAAAGCATCGTCGAGGAGACGGAGGTGCAGGCGGAGGGCGAGGACGTCGAAGCAGCGCCGACCACCGTACCCGAGCACGGCGAAGGCGAACCGCGCCGGCGGCGGCGGCGGCGTGGCCGCGGCGGACGCGGCGGTCGCGATGGGCGCGACGGCGGCGAACACCGTGAGCACATCCCGATCCACGAGGGGTCGTCCGAGTATCCAGCCGAGCCCGCGAGCGAGCACGTCGCCGAAGGCGACGATGAAGCCTTCGCCGGAGACGAGGTCACCGATCAACACGGCGAGCCGGCCCAAGCGGAGCGCGCGGAGCGCAGCGACCGTCCGGACCAGAATCGCGACGGCGAACGCCGCGGACGGCGCCGCCGCGGACGGCGCGGCGGACGGCGCAATCGCCACGATCGCGATCGCAACGGTGACGCAGCGCCCGACATGAATGAGGTCCCGTCGCCGCAGCACAGTTTCGGCCCGGGCGACGAGCTCGCTCCGCCGGCCGCGGCCGAACCCGAACTGAAGGAAGCCGTCGCCGATCTCGACGCCGCGCCGCCGTCCGCGCCGCCGTCCGCGCCGCCGGCGCCAGTCAGTGCGGAGCCATCACATGCGGAGCAACAAGCCGAGCCGCCGCGCCGGCGGTCCACCGTGCGCGAGCGGGCGCCGATCGGCGGCAGCGACGATGCGCCGCCGCCGCCGGCTGCGACAGCGCCGGTGGCACCCGCCCCTGCGCCCGAGCCAGTCATCACCGAAGTCGCCGAGACCGAGGGCACCGACCGGCCGCGCAAGACCGGATGGTGGTCGCGCCGTTTCGCCGGCGGTTGACGCAACACGCGATGCCGGACGGACGCCATGAAAAGCGGCTGGGTCGACCGTGACGCCGAGGCCATCGTCGCCGAAGGCGCCAAATCGGGCATCGACCGCGATCTCGCGCTGCGCATCTACACGACGCGGCTCTTCGGCCGCGACCCGAAACTCGTCCTCCACGGCGGCGGCAACACCTCGCTGAAAGAGGTGATGCGCGACCGCCTCGGCGCCGACGTCGAGGTGCTGCGCGTCAAGGCGACCGGCGCCGACATGGCGATGATCGATCTCGCGGGCCTGCCGGCGGTGCGGCTTTCGCCGTTGCGCAAGCTGCGCGCGCTCGGCGAGATCGGCGACGACGAGCTTGTCGGCATCGAGCGCGCGAGCCTGATCGATCCGGCAGCGGCCAATCCGTCGGTTGAGATCATGTTGCACGCTTTCCTGCCGCACAAATTCGTCGATCACACTCACGCCACCGCGGTGCTCGGCGTCATCGACCAGCCCGATGGCGAAAAGAAATGCGCGGAAGTTTTCGGCGGCCGGCTTGCATTCGTGCCGTACGTCATGCCGGGTTTCGGCCTGGCCAAGAAGGCGATCGAAGTGTTCGAGCGGGCGAAACCGAGCGACGGCCTCATTCTGTCGAAGCACGGCATCGTCACCTGGGGCGAGAGCGCGCGCGAAGCCTATGAGCGCATGATCGAGATGGTGTCACGCGCCGAGGAGTTTGTCGCCCGCCGCCGCAAGGCGGCAACAGCGCCGGCGCGGCGCGGCACCACCGAGGTGGCGCAGGTGGCGCCGATCGTGCGTGGCGCCTGCAGCGAGAAAGACAAGACGATCGAAGGCGCCTGGCGCCGGCTGGTGCTCGAATTCCGCGCCACCGATGCGGTGCTCAATTTCATCAATGCCAAGGATTTGGCCCGCTTGAGCCAGGCCGGCGTGGTGACGCCGGACCACACCATCCGCACCAAGAACTGGCCGCTGGTGCTGCCGCCGGCCGATCCCGCAAAGCTTGCCGAGTTCGCGCGGGTGGCGCACGAGGCCGCGGCCCAATTCGCCGCGCGCTATCACCGCTATTTCGAGCAGCACAATGCCCGCGTCGGCCATATCAAACATGAGCTCGACCCGCTGCCCCGCGTCGTGCTGGTACCGGGGCTCGGCCTGTTCGGCCTCGGCCGCACCAAGCGCGACGCCGAGATCGCGGCCGACATCGCCGAGGCCTGGGTCGAGGGCGTGAGCGACGCGGAAGGCATCGGCCGCTTCGAGTCGATCTCCGAAGCCGACATGTTCGATTGCGAATATTGGCCGCTGGAGCAGGCCAAGCTCGGCACCCGCAGGGAACCGCCGCTCGCCGGCCAGATCGCCGCCGTCACCGGCGCCGGCGGCGCCATCGGCGCCGCGACCGCGAAGGCCTTTGCGGCGGCCGGCGCCGAAGTCGCGCTGCTCGACGTCAATTTCGCCGCGGCGCGCGAACAGGCAAAGGCAATCGGACCATCGGCGTTACCGGCCGTTTGCGACGTGACCAGCGCGGCCTCGGTGCGCGCGGCGTTCGACGCCGTGGCGTCGGCGTTCGGCGGCGTCGACATCGTCGTCTCCAATGCCGGCGCCGCCTGGCAGGGCCGCATCGGCGAAGTCGACGAAGACGTCATGCGCAAAAGTTTCGAGCTGAATTTTTACGGCCATCAGCGCGTGGCGCAGGCCGCGGTGAAGATCATGCTGGCGCAAAACACCGGTGGCTGCCTGTTGTTCAATGTCTCCAAACAGGCGGTCAATCCGGGCCCGAATTTCGGCCCCTACGGCATTCCGAAAGCCGCGGAGCTGGCGCTGATGCGTCAATACGCGCTCGATTACGGCGCCGACGGCATCCGCGCCAATGCGGTCAACGCCGACCGCATCCGCTCCGGCCTCCTCACCGCCGACATGATCGCCTCGCGCTCGAAAGCGCGCGGCCTGAGCGAGAAGGATTACATGAGCGGCAACCTGCTCGGCCGCGAAGTCACCGCCGACGACGTGGCGCAGGCGTTCTTGCACCAGGCGCTGGCGCTGAAGACCACCGCCGACGTCACCACCGTCGACGGCGGCAATATCGCGGCGGCGATGCGGTGAGAGGTTGATCGAACGACTGCCGGGTGATATCATATTGGTTAAAAGTGATATCAGGAACCTATATGGCCCAAGTTGTCGTTCGCAAGCTCGACGAAAACATCAAGAAGCGTCTTAAACAGCGCGCAGCCCGACGCGGCCACAGCATGGAGGCCGAAATCCGCGATATTCTCAATGAGGCGGTCGGAGAGAAGGGAGCGCGCGAAGAAGGCTTGGGAAGTCTCATTGTCCGTCATTTTGCCGGCAAAGGCAGAGGCATCGACTTCGACATACCGGAATGGCGCGGCGAAAAGGCGCGCCCCGCGCGATTCCGAAAGTGATCGTCCTCGACACCAATGTTATTTCGGAGCTCATGCGGCCGAAGCCTGACGTGAAAGTCACGAGCTGGCTCAATGGACTTTCACGACAAGAGGTCTGGATCACCACTATATCCATTTTCGAGCTGCGCTTCGGCATTGAGATCCATGCCAAAGGACAGCGTCGAAGCCATCTTGAAGATAGTCTCGCGCGAATTCTTGAAGTTGGATTTCACGACCGCGTTCTGAGCTTCGACGAAAAGGCCGCCAACGCTGCGGCGCGCCTTTCGGCCAAACAACGCATAATGGGTCGTTCAAAGGAAGTTCGCGACACATTCATCGCGGGCATCGTTTCAGCTCATCGTGCCGACCTCGCCACACGCAATGTGCGCCACTTTCAGGGTTTGGACATTCGCGTGATCGATCCCTGGGCTAATTAGCAAGCGTAGTTCGCTTCAGTCGAGCAATACGCGACGTTCAAGGAAAGTCGCCTGATGGCAGCAAACACAACTATCGCCGACGCGCTACGCGCCAAGATCGACGTGCATCGCCCGGCGATTGCCATGGCAGCGCATAATCCGCTGGCAGCAAAACTCGCCGCCAATGCCGGCTTCGACGCGATTTGGGGCAGCGGCTTCGAATTGTCGGCATCCTATGCGGTGCCCGATGCCAATATTCTGTCCATGGGCACGCATCTGGAGATGATGCGCGCGATCGGGCAAGTGCAGGATGCGCCGGTGATTGCCGACCTCGACACCGGTTTTGGTAACGCGGTGAACGTCGCCTACGTGGTGCCGCAATACGCGGCCGCTGGCGTCGCGGCTGTCGTCATCGAGGACAAAACATTTCCCAAGGACACCAGCCTCCGCCCTGGCGGCCGGCAGGAGCTCGTGCCGATCGGCGAATTTCAAGGCAAGGTGGCGGCGGCGAAAGCACCAGGCAGTGTCGTGGTCATTGCCCGGACCGAGGCGCTGATCGCCGGACGCGGACAGGAGGAAGCGCTGCGCCGCGGCGCGGCCTATGCCGAGGCGGGCGCCGACGCGGTGCTGATCCACAGCAAAGAGAAAACGCCTGACGAAATCCTGGCATTTTGCCGGGCGTGGCCGGGACGCGTGCCGCTGGTTCTGGTGCCGACCAGCTATCCGCAGCTGTCGTTTGCCGACGTCGCGGCGCTCGGCAAGGTCGGGCTGATCATCTGCGGTAATCACGCCATCCGCGCGGCAGTCGCTGCCATGCAAAACGTCTTCCGCCGCATCCTGGCCGAAGGCGGCATCGCCGGCGTCGAAAAAGAGATCGCCTCGGTCGCGGACGTGTTCGCCCTGCAAGGCGATGCGCGGATGCGCGAGATCGAGAAAACGTTTCTGCGTTAGAACGCGCTGTTAGTTTTCGATCTCGCCGTCAGAGTCGGCCCAGTCCTTGAAGCCGCCGAGATTATAGACTTTCTCATAGCCCAAATCCTTGAGCAGCTTGCCGGCCAGCGCCGCGCGGCCGCCGGAGCCGCAATACAGAATGACGTCCTTGTCCTTGGCGAAATTCTTGTCGTGCGAGGGCAATTCCGGATCGGCGCGGAATTCCAGCAAGCCGCGCGACACATGCACGGCGCCGGCGACTTTGCCGCTCGCCGCCACTTCGGTGCCGTCGCGCACGTCGACCACCAGCGTATTGCCCTTGGCGATCATTTCCTTCGCCTGCACCGGCGTGATCTTCGGCACCGCCGCATTGGCGGCTTCCATCATTTGTTTGACGCTCGTGGCCATCTCGCTCTCCCTCCCGCCATGCGCGGGAAACTGAATATCCTTGCACAATATATTTTGGCACAATTCGACTACTCCGGCTAATCGAGGCAAAAACCCTTGCCGCGCACGAAGGCGCCAAAGTCCGTGCGCGTCGGCACGCCGTATTGGCGGGCCTTGTCCTGCGACCAGCCGTAAAAATCCGCCTCGCCCCAGCGCTCGGGGCTGCGTTGCCGGCGATACGGCCGCAGCGCCGCCCGCCGCCGGTCATAGGCGTCGATCTCGTTGGCGGGATCGCGTTCGCCATAGCGGTTTTCGATCACCGTGGTACGCAGCGACAGCCGTGGCGTGATCTCGCCGGCCTGCGCCGGCCAGCCGACGCAACACCCCGCGACCGGAATGACCCGCTGCGGCAGCCGCAACAGATCGCTGACGGTCTGCGGGCGATCGCGGATGGCACTGATCGGACAACAGCCCAGCCCGACCGCCGATGCCGCCCGCAGGAACGTCGCCAGCACGATCGCCGCATCCACCGCCGCATTGAAAAACTGGTCGAGATGATCGTTCGGAAACGGCTTGTCGTGGAGTTTTGCCAGCATCGGCAACCGTTCGCCGTTGGCGACGAACACCAGGAAGGCCGGCGCGTCCATGATCCACGGCATGTCCGGAATGGTTGCGACGATGCCGGCACGGATTGTCGTGTCCGTAACATTGACAATGTCGCATTGCTGCAAGTCGCTTTTGGACGGCGCCGACAGCGCGCATGCGCACAGCAGCCGCAACAGCTCGGGCGCGATCGGACGCGGCAGATAGCGCCGGTGCGAGCGGTGGCCGGCGATTTGGGCGAGCTGGTTGAGGCCCGGCAGCGCCGGGTCGATCGCGATGTCCTCGCCGAAGCGCTCCGCTAGCGCCGCCGCGATGGCCTTCACTCCCGTATCGTCTGGCATAAACCTGCTCCGCCGCTGGATCGAGGAATCGCAGCGCGCGGAACCTTACAAGATGGCAGCGGCATCCGCCGCACGCTCAATCGCTCGACAAAATCACATTCTTCAAGATCGGATAAATCTGGTTCTCCCAGCGCTTGCCGGAAAAGACGCCGTAGTGCCCGACGCCGGCCTGCATGTGGTGGCGCTTGAGATAGGGGCGCAGCTTGCTGCACAGGTCGTGCGCGGCCACCGTCTGGCCGACGGCGCAGATATCGTCGCGCTCGCCCTCGACGGTGAGCAGCATGGTGCGCCGGATCGCGGTCGGGTCGACCTTGTTGCCGTGCCATTGCAGCTTGCCGAGCGGCAGCAAGTGCTCCTGGAAGATGATGCGCACGGTCTCCAGATAGAATTCGGCGGTGAGATCGAGCACGGCGAAATATTCGTCGTAGAACGCTTTGGTGATCGCCGCCTTTTCCAGTTCGCCATTGGCGAGGTTCTCGTAGAGCTCGCGATGCGCCTTGACGTGGCGCTCGACATTCATGCTCATGAATGCGGCGAGCTGAACAAAACCCGGATAGACGCGGCGGAACGCGCCGGGATAGCGCAGCGGCACCGAAGCCGTCAGCGTGCGCTCGAACCAGTCGATGGTGCGCTTGTTGGCGAGTTCATTGACCGTGGTCGGATTGACCCTTGTGTCGATCGGTCCGGCCATCAAGGTCATGCTGCGCGGCTGCGCCTTGTTGCCGGCCTGCGCCATCACGGCTGCGGCGGCGAGCACGGCGACGCAGGGCTGGCACACCGCCAGCACGTGGGTGCCCGGCCCCATCACGTCGAGGAATTTTATCAGATGATCGATATATTCGTCGAAGCCGAACCGGCCCGCGGTCAGCGGCACATCGCGGGCATTGTGCCAATCGGTGATGTAGACGTCGTGCTCGGGCAGCATGGTGCGCACGGTCGCCCGCAAGAGCGTCGAGAAATGGCCGGATAGCGGCGCCACCATGAGGACACGCGGCTGCGCCGTCGCGATATCCTTCTTGAAGTGGAGCAGCGTGCCGAACGGCGTCACATGCGCCGCCTCCTCGCGCACCTCGACCTCGCGATTGCCGACGGTGACCCGGTCGATGGCGAATGGCGGGCGTGTGTGGGTGAGCCCGGCGCGGGCGATCAGCTCATAGACCGCGGTGAGATTGCGCATCGCCGGATGGTCGGCGAGCAGCGGCGAGCCGCCTGAATTGACCACCATGCCCGCCCAGGTCCGGACGGGAACCATGATGTCGGTGTGCATTTGATATGCGACGTACAGCATCCCGCGGTCCACGGGCGCCATGGGCCGTCCGACGACGGCGGACCCCCTCACCCAATCGGGAAAGCTAGTGCATTTTTTGTTGCACTGCGACAAGAATATGAACATCCTGCACATGCGGGGTATGGGGGCGCGAATTTGCGCAATCGGGCAGCGCGCAGCATCACCCACCGTGTCGGAACGGCGTCATAAGGCATTGAGTTCTCACAACCTTTGAAAAACGAGCGCGCGGAATGTCGAAGGCCACTCTCACCATCGCCAGCAAGAACTACGGCTCGTGGTCGTTGCGCGGTTGGTTGCTATGCAAAATGGCGAAACTCGATTTCGAGGAGCAACATGTCGGCACCGACGACCCCTCGACGCGGGCCGAATTGCTGCTGCTGTCGCCGTCGTTCCTGGTGCCGGGCCTGACCCATGACGGGCTCAAGGTCTGGGACACGCTGGCGATCGCCGAGTACCTGAACGAGATCAAGCCCGACGCCGGCCTACTGCCCGCCGATCAGGCGCAGCGCGCGCATTGCCGCGCCATCTGCGGCGAGATGCATTCCGGCTTCAGCAATCTGCGCTCGGCGCTGCCGATGAACCTGAAAGCGCATTTCCCCGGTTTCAAATCGTGGGCCGGCGCGCGCGCCGATATCGATCGAGTCACCGCGATCTGGCAGGACTGCATCGCCAAGTACAAAGGCCCTTATCTGTTCGGGGCAAAACCGTGTGCCGCGGACGCCATGTATGCGCCGGTCTGTGCGCGTTTCCTCACCTACGACGTCGCCATCGATCCGGTCTCGGCGCAATACTGCCGCACCATCATGGCGCTGCCGCAGATGCAGGAGTGGATCGCCGCCGCCAAAGTCGAGCCGGATGAGCTGGAGGAGCTGGACGTGGAGTTCTGACGACGACTCCCTCCCCCCTTGTGGGGGAGGGTGGGGAGGGGGGTCGGGAGGGATGTTTACTTCCTGGACGCGCGCGCAAAGCCCGTCGACACCAGTGCTTAACCTCTCGACCCCCACCCCTGCCCCTCCCCACAAGGGGGAGGGGTTTTGAATCAATCCCACTTCGGCCGGCCGGAGAACGCCCAATCCACCACCCTGCCGCCCGGATGCGCGAGGCCGGCGATCTCCGTCATGTCCTGTCGGCTCAGCTCGAAATCGAAAATTGCCGCGTTTTCCGACAGCCGCTCCACTTTGCTGGTGCGCGGAATGACGACGATGTCGTGCTGCACCAGAAAGCGCAGGCAGACCTGCACGGCGGTCTTTTTGTGGGCCGCGCCGATGCGGGCGAGCACGGCGTTGCCGCGCGCGTCGCCGCGCGCGATCGGGCTATAGGCGACCACCGCCATGCCGTGGGCGCGGCAGGCCTTGATCACTTTCGACTGGTCGAGGAACGGGTGGCACTCGATCTGATTGCACACCAGAGGTTCGCTCGCCGCCGCCAGTGCTTCGTCGATGAGCGCCACGGTGAAGTTGGACACGCCGATGTGGCGCGCCAGCCCGTCGCGCTTGACCTTGCACAGCGCGCCGATGGTCTCGGGCAACGGGATTTGCGGATTGGGCCAATGCAGCAGCAGCAGATCGACCTCGCTCAGCCGCAGCCGCACCAGGCAATCGCGCGCCGCGCGTTCGAGCTCGCGCGGGGCGAAATGGCTCGGCCAGATTTTCGTGGTGACGAACACGTCGTTGCGCTTGGCGCCCGAGGCACGAAAACCTTCGCCGACCTCGCGCTCGTTTTCGTAAAGCTCAGCCGTATCGATGTGGCGATAGCCGAGCCGCAGCGCCTGCTCGACGACGCGGGCGCAGGTGCGGCCGCGCAATTCCCAGGTGCCGAGCCCGAGCAGCGGAATCCGGGCCCCATTGGCCTCGACGCTCGGTACGGGTGCGCTCGCGCTCATTCGCCTGCCTAGCTATCCCATTGCGGCGCCTGCGGCGGACTGACGATGCGCGAGCCCGGCCGCGCCAGCATGGCGATCTCCGCCATCTCGGCGTCCGTCAGCTTGAATTGGAGGCTGCCGAGATTTTCCGCAAGCCGCTCGCGCTTCGACGTCCGCGGGATCGGAATGATCTTTTCCTGCTCAAGAAAGCGCAGCGACACTTGCGCCGGCGATTTGCCGTGGGCGCGGCCGATATGTTGCAGCACCGCGTCGGCGGGCACCTTGCCGCGCGCCAGCGGACAGTAGCCGACCACCGCCATACCGTGCCGGTGCGCCGCGGCCAAAACCTTGGTCTGGTCGAGATAGGGATGGGTTTCGATCTGCAAGGCGGCGAGCGGCTCGCCGGCCGTTTTCGTCGCCTCATCGAGCATGGCGACGGTGAAATTCGCCACCCCGATATGCTTGGCGAGGCCTGAGCGCTTGACCTTGCACAAGGCGTCGATCGAGCCGGCCAGCGGAATTTGCGCGTTGGGCCAGTGGATCAGCAACAGATCGACCCACGGCAGCTTGAGCCGCTCCAGGCTTTCGTCGACCGAACGCTCGAGATCGCCCGGCGCCAGGCGGTTGAACCAGACTTTTGTGGTGATGAAGACGTCCTCGCGCGGCACGCCGGAGGCACGGAAGCCTTCGCCGACTTCGCGCTCGTTGCCGTAGTTCTGCGCGGTGTCGAGATGCCGGTAACCGAGGTGCAGCGCCGCCTCGACCAGCTCAACGCACAGATTGTCCTTCAGCGTCATGGTGCCGAACCCGATGACCGGGATTTTGGCGCCATGACTTTCGATCACATCCATCCGCTACCCCTGAATTCGTGCGGCTTCGCCTTAAGGATCAAGGATCGGCCATTGCCGGCATGATTGCCAGCCCAATGCGGACGACGAGGGGACGTTCCGCAGCTAGCGGGAATTCGCTTTGGCGAGCACGGCAAACGCCGCGTCCGGGGCCTGCTCGATGACTTTGAGCAGCGCGCGGGCGGGACCGCGTGGCGAGCGCTTACCCTGCTCCCAATTGCGCACGGTCTCGACCGGAACGCCGATGCGGGCGGCGAAGGCGGCCTGGGTGAGCCCGGTCTGTCCGCGCACGTTGCGGGCGTAGGTCGCGTCGAGCGAACGCGCATCCACCGAGCGCGCCGCCTGATGCGCCGCCGTGGCGATGGAACGTGGGTCGGAGGGAATGGCCCGCTCGCTGCCATCAGGCAGGATTTCGACCAAGCGTCCGTCGGCCTTCAGTCGCACGCGCAGCATGGCGCTCGCTCCGGGTTTGCCGGCAGCAGGCATCATAGCTGATTCGTCGTAGATTCAATGAGTTAGTACGCCGTCGGCAGCGCGACTGCGCCACTGGCTGACTAAGTCAATGACCGATTCGGCCATTGCCCCAGGGCGGCCGCCTCACAACCGGCTGAAGAAGGCCAGCAGCATGGCCCGCCGCGCCGTCTCACGGGTTACGCAGGCGGCTCCCATGAAGCCCGCCATCGTGCCTTGGATCTTGTCGTAGTAGAAGCCGCAGGTGGTGTCGCGATAGGCGATCCAGGCGCGCTGCATGGCGCGGGCCTTTGCGGTCTGGTTGTCATCGAGCTCGCCGAGCAGGCTTTTGTAGTTTTCGTTGAGCAAATCGTCCCAGATGGCCCCCTCGATCTGAAAGCAATCGGCCATGACCCTGTCGGGGGCGGCGCCGACCGGCGCCATGCAGGGATCGGCGACCAGCTTGAACAGGCAACGGCCCTCGCCGGCATCGACATCGTCCTTGGTCTTGGTCGCGCAATCGCGGATCGCCGCGACCTCGCGGAGGGTCGGCTTGCGGGTTTGGGTTTGGGTCGGCGGCGCTGCCGCAACGACAAGGAGCGCCAGGACAGCCGCCGAACCCATCCGTGCCAGCATTGTCACCTCCTGTCGCTCAGGCAGTGTCGTGCCCGGGTCCGGCTTGGTTCAAGCATGAAATCCGGAGAATATGTCCCCTGCCCACCACCGGCAGCCGGAGTTTTTGGACGTGCAGAACCTGCAAATCGACGGCCAGCGGCTCTGGGACTCGCTGATGCACACCGCGCAGATCGGCGCGACGCCGAAGGGCGGTATCTGCCGCCTGACGCTCACCGATCTCGACCGGGAAGTGCGCGACTGGTTCAAGGCGCAATGCGAAGCGCTCGGCTGCACCGTTGCGGTCGACGAAGTCGGCACCATGTTCGCGCGCCGGCCGGGCAAGAACCAAAACCTTCCTCCGATCGCCATGGGCTCGCATCTCGACACCCAGCCGACCGGCGGCAAATTCGACGGCGTGCTCGGCGTCCTCGGCGCGCTGGAAGCCATGCGCACGCTGCATGAAACCGGCTACGAGACCAATGCGCCGATCGAGATCGTCAACTGGACCAACGAAGAGGGCGCACGCTTCGCGCCGGCCATGCTGGCGTCGGGCGTCTTTGCCGGCGTGTTTACGCCCGACTACGCCTACGGCCGCGCCGACCGCGACGGCAAGACATTTGGCGATGAGTTGGCGCGCATCGGCTACAAGGGAGAGGAAAAAGCCGGCGCGCGCAAATTTTCCGCGATGTTCGAGCTGCACATCGAACAGGGCCCGATCCTCGAAGCCGAACGCCGCATGATCGGCGCGGTGCGGGGCGTGCAGGGCATGCGCTGGTACGAAGTCACCGTCACCGGCGAGGCCGCGCACACCGGCACGACGCCGATGCGCTTGCGCAAAAATGCGCTGATGGGCGCCGCGCGCATGATCGAGCGCATCGACGCTATCGCCCGCGAGCACGCGCCCGACGCGGTCGGTGCCGTCGGCCTGATCGAGAACAAGCCGAACAGCCGCAACGTCATTTCGGGCGAGGTTTTCTTCAGCGTCGATTTCCGCCATCCGGAGGAAATAGTTCTCGACGCCATGGAGACGAAATTCCGCGCCGCGTTGGCCGAGATCATGCCGCTGTTGCAACTGACTTACACCGAGACGCGGATTTGGCAGTCACCCCCCGTAAAATTCTCGCCCGAACTGATCGAATGCGTGCGCATCGGCGCCGCCAAAGCCGGCTTCCAATCGCGCGACATGATCTCTGGCGCCGGCCACGACGCCGCCTATGTCGCCCGCGTAGCGCCGACCACCATGATCTTCGTGCCCTGCGCCGGCGGCATTTCGCACAACGAAGCGGAATCGACGAGTTTCGAGGAATGCGCGGCCGGCGCGCAGGTTTTGCTCAACGCGGTGTTGGAGTTCGATCGGCGCTTGGGTTGAGCGAACTACCGTGTCTTCTCAAATATCTCCCGCCCGATCAGCATGCGGCGGATTTCACTGGTGCCGGCGCCGATTTCATAAAGCTTGGCATCGCGCAGCAGCCGGCCGGCCGGAAAATCGTTGATGTAGCCGTTGCCGCCGAGGCATTGGATGGTCTCGAGCGCCATCCAGGTGGCGCGCTCGGCCGCATAGAGGATGGCGCCGGCGGCATCTTCGCGCGTGGTCTCGCCGCGGTCGCAGGCGCGGGCGACGGCGTAGACGTACGATTTCGACGCGTTGAGCGTCACATACATGTCGGCGAGTTTTGCCTGGATGAGCTGGAAGCGGCCGATCGGCTGGCCGAACTGACTGCGCTGGTGGACATAGGGGATGACCAGGTCGAGGCAGGCCTGCATCACGCCGACTGGGCCCGCCGCCAGCACGGCGCGCTCGTAATCGAGGCCAGACATCAAAATGTTGACGCCGTTGCCGACGACGCCGAGCACATTGGCCTCCGGTACCTCGCAATCCTGGAACACGATCTCGCTGGTGTCGGAGCCGCGCATGCCGAGCTTGTCGAGCTTTTGGCCCGTCGAAAAACCGGCAAACGTCTTCTCGACGAGGAACGCGGTGATGCCGCGGGCGCCTGCGGTGCGGTCGGTCTTGGCATAGACCACCAGCGTGTCGGCGACCGGCCCGTTGGTGATCCACATTTTCGAGCCGTTGAGAATGTAGCGGTCGCCCTTGCGGTCGGCGCGGGTGCGCATCGAGACAACGTCAGAACCCGAGCCGGACTCCGACATTGCCAGCGCGCCGACATGCTCGCCGGAAATCAGCTTGGGCAAATAACGGCGCCGCTGGTCGTCGCTGCCGTTGCGACGGATCTGGTTGACGCAAAGGTTCGAATGCGCGCCGTAGGACAGCCCGACGGCGGCGCAGGCGCGCGAAATCTCCTCCATGGCGACGCAATGGGCGAGGTAGCCGAGCCCCGCCCCACCCCACTCCTCCTCGACCGTGACGCCGAGCAGCCCGAGCTCGCCGAGCTGCGGCCACAGCTCGCGTGGAAAACTGTTGGAGCGGTCGATCTCGGCGGCGTAGGGCGCGATCTTGTTCTGGGCGAAGGCCCGCACCGTGTCGCGCAGCATGTCGATATCGCTGCCGAGGCCGAAATCGAGACCGGGAAAGCTGTTCTGGACCATCGGGCGCTCCGTGGCTTCGGCCACACGAGGCGAAGGGCGATAAGGTAGCCGCTGGCGGCCGGCGTGTCAGCTTGCCGAACCGGCCGCGAGCTTGGTGGCGGCGCGCCCATTGGCGGGCCGCACCGCGACCTTGTCGATCGCCTCGGCCGGCCGCGGTTTTGCGAACAGAAAACCCTGCATTTCGTCGCAGCCGGCGAGCCGCAGCAGGACGCGCTGCTCGTCGGTCTCGACGCCCTCGGCCAGCACCTTCATGCCGAGCGCATGGCCGAGCGCGACGATCGATTGGATGATGGCGCCGGCGTGGCCGGTGGTGCCCAGCGAACCGACAAAGGCGCGGTCGATCTTGATCTGGCTGAACGGGAATTTTTGCAGGTAGCTCAAGCTCGAATAGCCGGTGCCGAAATCGTCGAGTGCGATGCTCACGCCGAGCGCGCGCAACGCTTCGAGCCGCTGCAAGGTCTCCTGTGGGTCTTCGATGAGTACGCCTTCGGTCACTTCGAAGATGAGGCGCGACGGCGCGATGCCGCTTTCGGCGATGACGGCGGCGACCAGGTCGACCAGCTTGCGGTCGCGGATTTGGATCGGCGACAGGTTCACCGCCACGGTCAGGTGCGGCCAGCGCACGCCGTCGGTCAGTGCGCGGCGCAACACGAATTCGCCGAGTTGGGGCATGAGCCCGCTCTGCTCGGCGAGCGGAATGAAGACCGAAGGCCCGATGGCGCCGCGGGTCGGATGGGTCCAGCGCAACAGCGCCTCGACCCCGATCATGGCGCCGCCGGCAGCGGCGACCACGGGCTGGTAGTGCACATCGAGGCCCCCCGTAGAAAGCGCCGATTCAAGCTCGCGCCGGATGAAGCGCTCTTCGGAATATTCCATCTCGATCGCGGGCTCGAAGCGCCGCACCATGCCGCGGCCCTCGCGCTTGGCGGCGCGCAGCGCCAGGTTGGCGCGGCGGCTGAGCTCGTCGGCGGTGCCGCCGTCGTCCGGTGCCTGGGCGATGCCGATGCCGGCGCTGATCAGCCAGTTCTGCTCCATGAAGATCGGCCGCTGCAGCGACGCCTGCAACGCCTCGGCGAGTCGGCTTGCGGTCTGCGTATCGTCGCTGTTCATGATGACGGCGAATTGGTCGTCGTCGAAACGGCCGAACTGGCCGCCGGCCGGCAGGCCGGCGTGAAGACGTTCGGCAATGTTTTTCAACAGCGCATCGCCGCCCGAGCGGCCGTGAGTGTCGTTGACCTCGCGAAAGCCGTCGAGATCGACAAGCGCCAGCACGATGACGCCGGAGCCGCGCCGCGTCAGCGCCCGCTCGAGGCTTTCCAGCATCACCCGGTGATTGGGCAAGCCGGTCAACGCATCCTCGCGGGTCAGCCTGCGGATGGTTTTGAGGCTCGACGCCAGCAAGCGCGCCAGCCGCTGGATCAGGCCGGCGGCGAGAAAGGCGCAGACGCCGAGCGCGGCGCCGACCGCGCCGATCAGTCCCCACAGCCAGATCTCGGCACGGATCAGCGACCGGTCGGCCGCCCAGCTGAACCAGCCGACGATGCGGCCGTGCTCGTCGTGCAGCGACTGCGCTTCACGCCCGGCGGCGCTGTCCTCGTCGGTGTCGAAGCGCAAATCCTTCAGGCCCGCGAGCCGCGCGACCAGCGGCAGCCTCGAGTCGTCGAAAACGTCGCTGTCGCCGAACACGCCGCGCACTTCGGCGAGCGCCAGCTCGAGCGCGGCGTGCCGTTCGGCGGCGAGCCGCTGATCCTCCCGCACCGTGACGGCAAAGCCGGCCACGGCGCAGGCCAGCATCGCCACCGCAAGCGCCATCAGCACATAGGAGGACAGATGCGAGGCCGCCCCGCGCAACGCCGCCGCAGCCCTCGATTCGGGCGTCCGCCGCCGGAGTGCCGCCCACCGTGTCCGGGCTGCCGCAGCGGCCTTCATACCCACGCCCCGTCCTGGAATTCCTGACGCGGCAGATTAGGGAGGTATGGTTAAGGCTAAGGAAAAGCCCGGCTAACTGCCTGACTTATCAACAGGCCCTGGCGAGGCCCCAGGCCGTTAATGCGAGGTTCAGGGACGAGGTGGGTATGGTCGCCTTTGAGGGACCAGCGGTTTGCGGCTATCGAGCAGGCCGGGACTGAGGACATGGCCAAGGTACGGGCAATCTTAGGCGCTGCGGTTTTGAGCGCGGTCGTCGGCGTCACATTTGGCGCCGCGACGACTGCGCGCGCGCAAGACTGCCCAGGCCATCCCGACGCCATCGGCACCAGCCGCGTGATCACCATCGACCCGAGCGAATATCAGCGCCTCGGCACGCTGAATTACCAGCAAACACTGCCGCTCGCCGATCATGAGGTCGTGCTGACCTTCGATGACGGTCCGATCTCGCCCTATTCCAACCAAGTGCTCGATATCCTGGCGTCGCAGTGCGTGAAAGGGCTGTTCTTCCTGGTCGGTGAAATGGCCAAAGCTTATCCAGCCACGGTGCGCCGCATTCACGACGAGGGACACACGATCGGCTCGCACAGCCAGGATCATCCGCTCCGCTTCGACCGCATATCGGACGCGAAGGTGCGCTGGGAGATCGATGCCGGCATCGACAATGTGAGCGCGGCGCTTGGTGAAGCCGGCGGGCTGGCGCCGTTCTTCCGCATCCCGGGTTTCGGGCGCACCGACGTCGTCGAGAGCGAGCTTGCCGCGCGTTCGCTGGTGGTGTTCTCGACCGACGCCGTGGCCGACGATTGGCATCGCCACATCTCGGCGTCGCAAATCATCGCCCGCGCCATGAGCCGGCTCGAAGCCAAGGGCAAGGGCATGTTGCTCCTGCACGACATCCATCCGTGGACGGTGGCGGCGCTGCCCGGCCTGCTCAAGGCGCTGAAGGACAAAGGATTCCACATCGTGCAGGTGGTGCCGTCCGCAACGGTGCCGCCGGGGCCGATTGCCGGACGGTCCATATGGACGGTGGCATGGTCGATGGCCGAGCAAGCCGTCATGGATGACAGCGGCGATGGACCGGCGTGGCCGAAACTCAGCGACAGCCCGATCACCGAAACGGCCGACTTGCCGGCACCCGATGAAGGCGCATTCGATCCGAATTACGCGCTGACCCACACGGTCAGCACCGCGGATATCGAAGTCGACGCGTCATCGATCGAGGCCGGCATCGCCACCTCGCCGTGGCCCTATCAAGCCCTGGTCGCGATGCCCTCCTCCGCCGCGCAGTTGCCGGCACCAAGCCTGCTCGACATCGGCTGGCCGGTGCAGGAACAGCCAATCGCCGACGCGGCGCTCGAGCCGCGGCCGAGCACGGCCGCGAATGACGCAAGCGAGCAGAGCGAGCCGCACCACGGCCGCACGCGGCATGCCCGTCTCATCAGCGTCCCTCGCCACGCCCGCGCTCACGCGCCCGCGGGCCAGCACGCCGAACTGGTCTCGCCGATGACCGCGATGGCAACGCCGGCGCACTGAGCCGCGGCGGGGCGCGCCGCGTCGTCAGTCCGCGTTGCTGTTTTTTTTCGGCTTGCCGAGCCAAAGATCGCAGAGCGCAGGGTCGTATCACCAAGCGGTGCACGCATGTCCCGACCTCTGACTGTAGATCGAATCAATATTTCCTGCCCATTCGGATCTGGCATTGGACAAAGGCTTCGTTTGTTAGAGCGTTTCTATTCCGCTTAGACCACCATTGCTGCTTATTCTGGTCTATAAATCCCCCGTTCTGTAAGGCGCAGGTACAGCCAAGCTTGTCTCGCATCCCGCTGCATCGTGGATCGAGGCCACCCTGAGCGAGCGCCAAATCTCCCAACACAATCATGAGAATCACAGACCCGATCATTATCCGAAACATGATGCCCTCCCAGCGTTGCTAAGAATATCAATCATCACGACCGCACTGCGCTCACAGAATACGAATTGCTCGAAACAAGGAGCGTTCTCGCTCCGCTTCTACTCCATTTCGAACGACGCCTCGCTGGCAATGCTGGTTGCGAAGGCAACGGAGCTCTGCGAGCGCCTAAACATCTGAACGAGGCCCCCCGGCAAAACTACACCCACGTCAGTGCGCGGATTCAACAAGTCCGCCCGGCCGGTATTTCGTCCACGGCTCGGCCTCGATCCCGTTAAGGAAGCGCGCCTTGACGTCGGCGAACATGTCGCCGTCCACGGCCGCCTCCCCGCCGCGATCGCGCAGTTCCGGAATGCGGCTGACATTGTCGAGGCTTACGCGCCCCGGGATCAGGGTCTGGTCGACCCGCAGTACGCGCGGGCGTCCGGCAAGGTTGCCCACCACGTCCATGATTCCCAGCGCCTGCGTGTGCATCAACAGATCGACAATGCGACCGCCCTTGAGCCAGTCAATAATGCCGGCATTCTCCTTGCCGCCAGCATACGGCACCGACGTGGTGCCAACGCTCAAAATATCGATGCGGCCGAGTGGCACGTTGAGCCGCGCCGCCGCTTCCGCCACCGCCACGAGTGTTGGATTGTTGGCCCACAGCCCACCATCGAGATAGCTGTGGCCGCGGATCGTGGCGGCGCGAAAATAGGTCGGCGCCGCGGCGGTCGCGAGCGCAGCATCGGTTGCGGGCAGATCCCAGTCCTCGACGAGGTCGGGGTGGTGATTCGTGCGGAAGACATGAACCGATCCGCTGTACGCGCGAACCGTCGGGATGACGAGACGGCACACCGATTCGTCCATCAGCTTGCGTTTTGCGCCGCCGAAGGCGCCCGCGAGCTCGTTGCGCAACACAGCGGAGTCGAATTTCGGCCGGAACAGCCTGCGCCCAACATTCCACACGATGTCGCCCAACCCGGTGTTCGGATCGCGGAGGCTCGTCACCGGAAACACGGTCGGGCCGCGGTCGACGTAGAACTTCAGGATGTCGTCAGCGGACAGCCCCATCCCCAGTCCGAGCGCCAGAATTCCGCCGGTCGAGGTGCCGGCAATGAGATCGAAATGCTCGGCAAGCTTCAAGCCGGTCAGCTTCTCCCATGTCGCGAGCACGGCAGCCGTGAAAGTGCCCTTGATGCCGCCGCCGTCGAGCGCGAGGATGCGGAACGTCGTCTTGCCGAGCGGGTCGCCCCGCAGCAGCGGCAGGCGCGCGAGCTGCGCGACAACCTGTGCGGCGAGCGCTGCCACATCCTGCTCGCCGGCGAGCCTCTCGTTTTGTTGCTGGTCGAGGCCATTCCTTAGATTGGGCAGAACCTGCAGGCGCTCGAGATAGCCAGCCGCCGCCCCGCCGAGGCCACCGAGCAGGAAACAGGGCAAGCCGCGCTCGCGCGCGAGCTCGAACTCCTGCGGAATGCCGGCGGCAGCGGGGTTCTCCTTCCACCACTTGCCGCCGATGCCGACCATGGCGTCTGCGTGATCCGCCATCCAGGCGCGCAGCCGCGCAAGGCTCTTGTCCCGGTCATTGTCGACCGCGGGTTCCTGATGCACGACGCATTTCGTCTGCCAGTCGGGAAGCTCGGCCGCGTATTTGGCGTAGTGGAATTTCGAGGCCGCCATCACCAAGCAATCGCGCGCGCCGTTCGCGGCCTGATGGCGCTCCGCGGCGGCGAGCAGCGTGTCGCGGATCGACGGATGGCTGCCGTGAACGACCGAGCCGCCGGCCTTGAAGATGAGCGCGCTCAGTTCCGTGACGAAAGCCTTGAAGCTCGCGACTGCCGCGCCGTCGAACTTCGGAGAGATCGCGCCCGACAGCCAGATGCGTGCGCCTTTGAGCGGAGAAAGATCAGTCACGGCGTGCCTCCTGGGCCTTGCTGCGCTTGCCGTCAATGAACAGCGCATCGAGGTCCTCCGGATCGGCATGCTGCGCGAATGTAAAGCGCGGCGCCTCCCTGCCCCGCCAGCCGGCCGCCTCGGCGATCGCACCGGCGCTCGCCCCCGGCGGAAGGAGTTTCTGCATCAGCAAGCTGTAGGCCGTCTCGAAATAAAGCTCTTCGGCGCGCTCGTGGTCGAGATCCGACTTGACCTGGTCGAGGAGGCTTCTGCACGCCGATCCGGTGCTGGCAATCGGAAAGACCGGCGTCTGCGGATGGAAGCTGCGAAAGATGCGAAACTCGCGCTCCACCCCTTCCATGCCGCCGATGAAGACCGCGGCCGAGAAGTCATATGTACCGAGCCGCGCCTTGCGTTCCACGCCAAAACTCTCGCCGTAGCGCCAGAGCCGATGATCGCGATCGTGCTCGTCCTCCGGCGGGGCGTGGAAACGCATGTCGGTCGGTCTGCCGAGCATCTGATAGCGCATCAGCAGCAGGCTCGCGTTGCGCCAGCCGTACCCGGGCGTGTGCGTGGCTTCGCCGTTCCGGTCGAGTGGTTCGGTGATCGCCTCGTCGGGTGAAGGCGGACGCATGACAAACAGGCCGGATTGAAACATCAGCACGACCGGACGGGGCAGCGTCGCCACTTGCCGGACCGGCCCCTCAAGGCGCGTATCAAAGGCGATACGCTCGGCCATGCTGCGCACCAGCGGCGTGATCGCCGGATGGCCGCCGAACACGACCGGGAAATGCGGCAGCGTGTGCGCGCAGAATGCCAGCACCGCCTCGCGCAGGTCCAACAGCTTGGCGCTGTCCCAATATTCCTTGCTGCGCTTCGGGTCCGGCTCGCTCGCCGACAGGAAAACGGGCGCGATCATGACAGGACGGTCCACTGCAACGTTTCTTTCGGATCGAGCAAGTCGAGCTTCAGCTCGGCGCCAAAGAAATTGAGATGCGCCGCCTGCTGGTCGGTGATGCCGATCCGACTATAGACCAGCCGGCCCTTTGGCGGGCGCGGGTCGCCCTTTTTGAACGAGCGCTCAAGATCGCGGCTGGTCGGAACGCCAAGCACCACGTCGAGGCGGACACGCCTTGCCCCCTGCCGCTCCCGCAGCTCGATATGCCGCCCGAGGTAAGGCACCACGTCAAAGCCCTTGCTCTGCGCGTAACCCTCGATCGAACTCACCAGCTGGTTCTCGCGCTGCTGCTGCTGCGCGGTGCGCAAGTCGGCAACACGGCGCAGAACCTCGAGCACGGCCTCCGGCGTCAGCGTCTTGCCGCCCTCGTCCTCGGATGCAATCTCGTCCTCGGATGCAATATGGTTGTCTTCCAGAAAGAACGGCATTAACAGCGCACCTTGGCGCAATCGGCCATGGCCAGGCCAGACCACCTCCACTCCGCCAACCCTCGCCTGGGTCGCGAAGGTGACCTCCTCCTCCACGTAGGGGCGCCCCGGTGCGGCCGGGCTATTCAACAGCACAACCACATCGCTATCGGCAAGTTCCTGCTTGAGGCTCTCCTGGAACACCTCGCCGGGCCGGATCGAAACCGTATCGAGGAAAACCGAATACCAGCGCGCCATGAAGGCATCGTGCAATTGCTGCGCCATCGCCCTGCCGTCGAGTCGGGCGTAGCTGATGAAGATCTTGCGCTTCGATCGCTGCAGGCCGAGGAGCTCGAGCATGAGCCCAGCGAGCTCGGTAACGTCCTGCACGTCGGCGAGCTGAAAGCCGTTGAACTTCCCGACCTCCTTCGGCGCGACCTGAGTGAAAGTGGTCAGGTCTTTCACGACTGGAATGATCGGGATGCCGCCTTCGCGGCACATCTTGATGGCGTCGATCTCGGCGTCGCTCATGCTCTCGCGGCAGAACACCACGGCAACGCGAGGGACGTTCGCGGCGAGCGCCGCGCGCGCATCCTGATCGATGACATCAAGCCTCTCGCCCGATGCGCTGAGCGCATTCCGCGTTCGGCTCTCGAGCCCGCCTGCGAGCGCGACACGGCGCGGGTCGTTCCCCTCGCCGATCAGCATGACGATGAAATCCGGCGTCATGTTCAAAGTTCTTTGACCGCGCTCGCTACTTTGCCGGCGGCGCCGCCGCAAGCAGGTCGAGCCAGCCGCGCTGCGCCGCCACGATGTAGGCGACGATCAGTCCGCCATAGATCGGCCAAACCGACCACGAGCCGATCGCCCAGAAGACGTGGCCGGCGTTGCGCACGGCCGCGGCATCGAACGCGATGCTGCGGTCGTAGCTGCCGTCGCGCACGGCCTTTACGATAGTGCCGTAGAGGTCGCGATAAGCCTTCTCGTGCGCGAGATACATCGTATCGACGAAGCCGAAGATCACGACCGGAACCAGCGCAAAAGCAGCGATCGCGGGGTTGCGCGTCGCCCCCGCAAGGCTGAGCAGCGCGCTGACGAGGGCGAGACACCAAGTCTTGCAGGCGGATGAGTTGCCGGCGAGTCGGTTGATGATGCCCTGCAACAGATTGATGTGCGTCGTAACGGCAGGATTGTCGGCGGGATAGAGCGGCGATGGCGGCGCGGCCGAGGGAGGCGGCGCGCCGTTAGCGGGCCCGGGGTTCGTCATGTGGGCCGATCCTCCGAATGGAGTTCTTGAACTCAAGTTCTCGCAACGAATAATGCTCCCAAACGGCGTTCGCCACCACCGCTGTTTGGCCGCGGCCAGTCAGTCTCCCCCGATCGACCCCTGACGGATTCGTTTCGTACGATCGGATGTGCGCGAATAAAGCTGGGTGCAGCCGTCGTCCGCGATCTATGGCAGACCCGCTGCCTGTGGAGACCGAACCGATGTGCTCGCGCATGCGCGGCAAGGGCGCACAACGAACCGGTCAACGGTTCAGAGAAAAAAGCGACCAGGGGTCTCCGTAGGCGTGACGCGAACGTACGATATCGATCTGCAATGCATCCGCTTCCACCGAATCGAAACGAATTTATCCACAGGCCTCACCGCTGCAGGATGCATACCACAAACAGGCTACAAAACGACCTACCAACCATATGACAAATCATTGATATTATTGAATATATTTCTATGGTGCGGCCGAGAGGACTCGAACCTCCACGGGTTGCCCCGCTAGCACCTCAAGCTAGTGCGTCTACCAATTCCGCCACGGCCGCATGTGGGTGGAACGCGCGCCCGGTCGACGCGACGGCGCGGATGTAACAGGTCGGTTATAGCGGGACAAGGGCCGGCGGCCCTGGGGGATAAGCCGGAAAAGGGCTGGAGAAGCGCTAGGTCGCCTCGGGCGAGCGCGGCAACAGCTCCTTGACTTCGACCGCGATCTTGTTGCCGCTGACGATCACCGTGCCCTTGGCCACCGGCAGATTGTTGGCGAGGATCCGGACCTCGTCTTCCTCGGAGGCGTCGAGCTCGATGATGGCGCCGCGGCCGAGGCGGAGCACCTGATGGATCGGCATCGACGTCGTGCCGAGCACCACTGCGATGTTGACCGAGACATTGTCGAGTGTCGCCAAGGGGCCCCCGCTTTGTGGCTTATGCTTTGCTCCTATATTCTATTGGCCTCCTATGGTTAGCAGGTGGTTAACACGCGCAACGACCTGACGATCGGGCTTTTGCCTCAAGCCGGCGCGCCGCCGGTGGAATGGCGCGTGAGCGACGAACGCGTCGGCTATGACGCAGCGCTTGCCGCCATGGACGCGCGCGTCGAAGCCATCGCGCGCGGCGAAGCGCGCGAATTGGTCTGGCTCATCGAGCATCCGCCGCTGTACACCGCCGGCACGTCGTCGCGGCCGCAGGAACTGATCGAAGCGCGATTCCCGGTTCATGCCGCGGGACGCGGCGGGCAGTTCACCTATCACGGTCCCGGCCAGCGGGTCGGCTATGTCATGCTCGATCTCAAGCGCCGCGCGCCGGACGTGCGCCGCTTCGTCGCCACCATCGAGGAATGGATCATTTGCACGCTGGCCGCCTTCAACGTGCGCGGCGAGCGCCGCAACGATCGCATCGGTGTGTGGGTGCGGCGGCCGGACAAGGGCGACGGATACGAGGACAAGATCGCGGCAATCGGCATTCGCATCCAGCGCTGGGTGACGCTGCACGGCTTTGCGCTCAACATCGAGCCGGAGCTCACACATTTTTCCGGCATCGTGCCGTGCGGCGTGGCCGATCCGCGTTACGGCGTCACCTCGCTGGCCGATCTCGGCGTCACCGTCTCGATGCCGGAGGTCGACATGGTTTTGCGCAGCACGTTCGCGCCGCTGTTCGGCGCGACCATTGGCGATCAAGCCGTCGGCAGCACCGAGAACAATTCGCCGCGCCGGCGCAGTTTAAGCTCTTCAGCCGTGCCGTCGCGCTGATCGATGCCGTCGACGCGCGAACCGCGTGGCCCTCGATGGCAGGCGGCAATCATCGCGGCGACCGCCTCCGACGGCCCAACAAAGAGCGCTTCCACCGCGCCATCGCGGCGATTGCGCACCCAGCCTTGCAGACCGCGCTCCAGCGCGGTGTATTCGGTCCAGGCGCGAAAGCCGACGCCCTGCACCTGGCCGCGGATCACGACGTGCCGCATTACGTCCACGCGATGTCTCCGAGCTTGCGCGAGCCCGCGCCCACCGGACCCCGCGGCAGCCAATGCTGCAACGACGAAATATAGTCGCTCGGCAATTGCCAGGCGCGCGCCGCCGCGACCACAAGCTCCATATAGCCCGCCTTCGGTTGGCCCGTGCGGCCCGGCCGCGCCACATAGACCAGCGCCGGCCGCAGCCGGCCCGCATGGCGAACCGGCAAAATGTCGGCGCGGTAGAGTTTTCCGGCGACGTTCTCCCAGGCATCGAGCGTGACGCGGTCGCGCGGCGTGATCCGCCACAGCACGCCGTGAACCGTGTGTGCCAGCGCCGGCGCGACCGAGGCATAACCATCGGCGGCGATGATGAAGCGATGATCGGCGAGCGCGGCCGCGCCGATGGGCTGCGCCGCCGCAGCATGGCGGCGTATCACGTCGCGGTGCATGTTGGCGCCGTAGGCGAAGTGCAGCATCAGGCCGCGGGCTCGTTGACGCTGGCTCCGGTCGCCGCCCAAAGCGTGACGATCATCGCCACGATGACCGGCAGGAACGCCAGCACCGCCAGAATCGCGATGACAATCGAGCCGAGCGGATAACTGGACGCGGCGCCCAAGGATTCGAGGATCGAAAGCAGCAAGATGACAGTCAGCGCGCCAATCGTGTTGGCGTCATACTTTGTCGGCCCGGTGGTGAAAAACGCCGTTGCCACGGTCAACAGCAGCACCACCGAAAGCGCATAAAGAACGGCGGCGCCGACCGCGAGCCCGATCGAGCGGCCGGCATCGCGCAGCCGCTTGGCATGCAAGACGAACCAAACCCAGATCAAGGCGGCTTGCACAGCGGCGAACAGCAACAGCTTGTTGTTCGCGGTGGCGCCCAGCACCGTGAGCCATTGCGATGCCGCACCCGTCGCATCCACCACGATGACCGCAATGACGAAAGCCTTCGGCCCCAACCGCCCGAATGGCGAAAACAAAAGGCGCAGCGCCTGCATGTCGTCGGCCCCTTTGGTCGGTCACCCTGAGGTGCGAGCGAAGCGAGCCTCGAAGGGCGACGGCCCGGGCGCCTCGGCCGATTCATCCTTCGAGGGCCGCTTCGCGGCCACCTCAGGATGACGGTGTGGACGCTTTTATGCAAATTCCATGATCACCGCGTCGACGGCGACGCTGTCGCCCGGCTTGACGCGGATTTTCTTGATGGTGCCGTCGCGTTCGGCGCGCAGGATGTTTTCCATCTTCATCGCCTCGACCACGGCGAGCGTCTCGCCGGCCTTGACCTCCTGGCCCTCGGCGACCGCAATCGAAACCACGAGGCCCGGCATCGGGCAGCGCACTGCCTTGCCGCTGTCGGAGAGCACCTTTACGGGCATCAGCCGCGCGTAACGCGCCTCGCGCTCGGTATAGACGAAAGCTTTGGCCTCGACGCCGCGGTAAGCAAGCTCAAAACCGTTGGGGATCATGCGCACGTGCATGGCGACCGGTGCGGCGTCGATCGTGCCCTGCCACAACGGCAGGCCCGGAATCCATGGCGAGGACAATTTGTGGATCGCGCCGTCTTCGAAAGTCACGGCGATGGCATCGCCGTCGCGCTCGACGTCGACCAGGACTTCCTCCTTGCCGAGCCATACGGCGCGGCGGTGTTCCCTGGTCAAAGTTGTGTTCAGTTGGCCGGAAATCCGCCGCTTGCGCTCGCCGAGCACATGGTCGATCGCCACCGCGACGGCGGCCATGGCGCGCGCCATGACGCCGGTCGGCGGCGTGTGCTCAAAGCCGCGCGGAAATTCCTCGGCGATGAAGCCGGTCGAGAGCTTGCCGTCGCGCCAGCGCGGATGCGCCATGATGGCTGAGAGAAACGGAATGTTGTGGCGGATGCCCTCGATGGTGAAGGCGTCGAGCGCGTCGGCTTGGGCGTCGATCGCCACGCTGCGCGTCTTGGCGTGGGTGACGAGCTTGGCGATCATCGGATCGTAGTAGAGCGAAATCTCGCCGCCTTCGAAGACGCCGGTGTCGTTGCGCACGGTGACGCCGTCGTGCTCGCCTTCGGCCGGCGGCCGATAGCGCACCAGCCGGCCGATCGATGGGGCAAAATTGCGATAGGGGTCCTCGGCATAGACGCGGCTCTCGACCGCCCAGCCATTGAGCTTGATATCGCTCTGCTTAAGTTTGAGCGGCTCGCCGGCGGCGACGCGGATCATCTGCTCGACCAGATCGATGCCGGTGACCAGCTCGGTCACCGGATGCTCGACCTGCAGCCGCGTGTTCATTTCGAGGAAATAGAAGCTCTTGTCCTGGCCGGCGACGAACTCGACGGTACCGGCGCTGTCGTAGCCGACGGCCTTGGCCAGCGCCACCGCCTGCTCGCCCATTTTCTTGCGGGTCGCTTCGTCGAGCAGCGGGCTCGGCGATTCCTCGATGACTTTCTGGTTGCGGCGCTGGATCGAGCATTCGCGCTCGCCGAGATAAATGACATGGCCGTGCTTGTCGCCCAGCACCTGGATTTCGACGTGGCGCGGATCGGTGATGAATTTCTCGATAAAAACGCGGTCGTCGCCAAAACTCGATTTTGCTTCCGAGCGGGCGCGGGCAAAACCCTCTTTGAGCTCGGCGCGGCTGTGGGCGATGCGCATGCCCTTGCCGCCGCCGCCGGCGGAGGCCTTGATCATCACCGGATAGCCGATCTCGTCGGCGATTTTTTCCGCCTGCGTGTCGTCCTCGATGACGCCGAGATGGCCCGGCACGGTCGCGACCTTGGCGGCAGCCGCCGCGCGCTTGCTCTCGATCTTGTCGCCCATGGCGGCAATGGCTTTGGGATTGGGTCCGATGAAGACGATGCCGACTTTGGTCAATGCTTCGGCGAAAGCGGCGCGCTCGGAGAGAAAGCCGTAGCCCGGATGCACGGCTTCGGCGCCGCTGTCCTTGCAGGCGGCGACGATCTTATCGATGACCAGATAGCTCTGCGCCGCGGGCGGCGGGCCGATCAAGATGGCGTCGTCGGCCATCTCGACATGGAGCGCGTTGCGGTCGGCTTCGGAATAGACCGCGACGGTGGCGATGCCCATGCGCCGGGCGGTCTTGATGATGCGGCAGGCGATCTCGCCGCGATTGGCAATCAGGATTCGCTTGAACATCGCGCTACGCAATCCCGCGAACCGGCACTTCCGCTTTGCGGTGCCATCGGCAAAATGTCAATGACGCCGCCTAGTCGACATGGACATTGGCCTTCTCGATGATGACGCGATAGACCGCGGCCTCGCGCTTGATGCGCGCGTCGAGCTCGGCCGCGCTCGACGGAATGGTCGCCACGCCGCCGCCGGCGAAGCGTTCCTTGACGTCGGGCATGTTGAGGATTTTCACCACCTCGTTGCTGAGCTTGTCGAGGATCGGCTGCGGCGTCGCCCTGGGCGCCAGCAGCGTGGTCCAGTTCGAGGCGTTGATGTCGCCGCCGCCCTCTTCCTGCATGGTCGGCCATTCCGGATTGAGCGGCGAGCGCTTGGCCGAGGTCACCGCCAGCACCCGGATATTGCCGCTCGGCACATGCGGCGCCACCGTCGAGCTTGCCAAAATCGCAAGCGGGATGTCGCCCGCCACCAGCGCCTGCGCCGCCGGCGCGCCGCCCTTGTACGGCACGTGGACGAATTTTGTGCCGGAATTGAGCGCCATCGATTCCAAAATGAGCTGATTGATGCTGCCGTAGCCGGGCGTGCCGACATTGAGCGTGTCCGGCTTCGCCTTTGCGGCGGCAATCACGTCTTTGACCGTCTTGTAGAGACTGGCGCCATGGGTCGCCAGCACCACCGGCGCATCGCTAATCGAGGCGATCGGCGCAAAGTCGCGCTCGACATTGTACGGCATTTCCTTGAACAGGCCCGGATTGATCGCGACATCGCCCACCGTGCACAACACCAATGTGTAGCCGTCGGGGTTCGACCGCGCCGTCAACTCCATGGCGATAAAACCGTTGCCGCCCGGCCGGTTCTCGACCGCCACCTGCTGGCCCCACGCCTCGGTGAGCTTGGCGCCGACAATGCGCGCGGCGATATCGGCGATGCCGCCGGGCGCATAGGGCACCAGGATTCGGATCGGCCGTGTCGGGTAGTCCTGCGCCGATGCGGGCGCAGCGCCGAGCGCCATGAGCGCAGCGATCACACCGAGTGCCCGCACCAGAGAAAAGTGTTTTCTGTTCATTTTGTTTTCCACGTTTGAGCTGGATCGACTTAATGCCGCAGCAGCAGCGAGGCGGCCAGCGCCAGCAGCAGCAGCACCGAGACGCCCTGCCAGAAGCGCAGCGGCGAACGCTCATAGAGCGTCAACGGCCGGCGCACCGCGAGCGGCGCGCGCACCGGGCCCTGCTCCATCTCCGTGGCGAATTCGTTCATGTCGCGAAACCGTTCGTTCGGATCGGTGGCGACGGCGCGCGCCAACGCGGCCTGCAGCCAGGCCGGCAGGTCCGGGCGCAGCTCGCCGAGCGGTATCGGCCGGCTGCGGCGCGGCGGACTGACGGCGTCGAGATTGCCGTATGGAAACTCGGCGGCGAAGGCGCGGAACATGGTGACGCCGAGCGCGTAAACGTCGGTCGCCTCGTTGCCGGGTTCGCCGGCCAGCATTTCCGGCGCCATATAGCCGAGCGTGCCGGGAATATCCTCGGGCGGAAAATCCTCGAGGCCGGGAACGCGCACCACGCCGAGATCGATCAGCTTGAGCGATCCGCCGCTTTCCAGGATGACGTTGTCAGGCTTGATGTCGCGATGGATGATGCCGGCGCGGTGCAGCGCCGAAGCGCCGCGCGCCAGCTTGATCGCGATGTTGCGGCCCTCCTCCAGACCCATCGATGGCCGGCGCGCCAGCCGCGTCGACAATAGCTCGCCCTGATAAAGCGGCATCACGGTATAGAGGCAGGTCTGCCGGCCGGGCGGCAGTTCGATGATGCTGCCGATCCACGGACTGTTGACGCGCGCGCCGACCCAGGCTTCGCGGACAAAGGCCGCATGGTAGGTGGCGACCGCGGCGACCTGCGGCTTGGGAAATTTCAACACCACCTCGCCGCCCTCGATCTCGTCGACCGCGCCGAACAAGCGGCTATAGCGGCCGTCGGACACCAGCACCTTCAACAGAAAGCCGTCGACCGCCTCGCCGACGATCGGTGTCGGGATCAGCGGCAGTTGCATGATAGCGGAGCCGACGACTTCGGCCGATTCCGCCGTCGGCAGCTCGACCACGTCGATCACCATGGCCGTACAATTATCGGCCGAGCCGGCATCAAGCGCAGCGGCGACCAGCGCGCGGGCGGTGTCTTCCGACGCCGAGCGCTCGCGCATGATGTCGGCGATGGCCTCGGGCGCGAGGTAGCCGTGCACGCCGTCGCTGCACAACAGGAAGCGGTCGTGCAGCGCTACCGGCTGACTGGCGTAGTCGAGCCGCACTTCGGTCTCGACGCCGAGCGCGCGGAACAGGATGTTGGAGCGGCCGGAGCCGGTGGTGCCCTCGCGCACATGGTCGGTGGTGAGCAGCGCCAGGCGATCGCCGCCGAGCCGATAGGCGCGGCTGTCGCCGACATGCAGCACGTGCGCGATCCGCCCACGCAGCACGATCGCCGTAAAAGTGCAGCCCATGCCGGCGAGCGCGGGGTCGCGCTTGCCTTGGGAATAGATCCAGCCGTTGAGCGCGCTGATGACGGTCGCCGCGGCGCGGCGCACCTCCATGGTTTCGGGCAGGTCGCAAAAGCCGTCGAGGAAGCCGCGCACCGCGGTTTCGGCGGCGATACGGCCGCCCTTGGCGCCGCCAATGCCGTCGGCGACAGCAGCGACGACGTCGCGGCGCGGCTTTGGCAGTTCCCAGCCGAACACGGCGCCGCCGAAATCTTCGTTGCGCTCGCGCGGTCCGGTCTCCGAAGCGAACCCCACGCTTGCCTTGACGCCGGAAACCCGCTCAGCCATCGCAGTCCTGGTCCGTGCGGCGCTGGTTAGCCCGGGAGATGACGGGGTGAGTTCAACTGCGCGCCCGTGACGTCAGTGATCGAGCTGGCAGCGATGAAAGTACATGTTACCGCCCATGGAGGAGGCGAGCACCACGGTCAGATCGCCTGACTTCAGATCAAGCGTATAGCGCCAGCCATCGTTGGCATCGCGCCAGGCGATTTTGGCGTCGCTGATGCTTGCCGGGTTCGTATCCACCGTGTTGTGGTCGTAGTCGACCTTGATTTGCCAGGTCGCACCGCTCGATTTGTTCATGCAAGTGATCGCCCGTTCGCCATGCTGGGCTTGAGCGCTGACCGCGGGAGCGGCAATGCCGATCACCAACGCGGCAGCGAGCCCCGCCAATGGCCGACTTCGCTTTGTCATTGACCTAGTCTGCTCCTCTGACTGCCCCATTTGGCTGCCCACTTTATAATCATACTGCGGATTTTATAGTCACCGTGACTTAGGCTGAGCCACAACCTTCATCAGAATATATGTCCAGTCAATGCTCGATTGGCTGGCATAGTTTTTGCGAAGTCCGCTGGCATTCGGCTGTGTGCCTTCCGGCGCGCAGGCCGCATTTTACTGGGGAAGGCAACAATGGCACTCGTACCATCACCACAATGGCTCGACACAGGCGACAACGCCTGGCAGTTGGCAGCCGCAACATTCGTTGGTCTGCAAAGTATACCCGGCCTCGTCGTTCTCTACGGCGGCATCGTCAAGAAGAAGTGGGCGATCAACTCCGCCTTCATGGCGATGTACGCTTTCGCTTCGGTTCTCGTCGTCTGGGTTCTGTTCGATTACAACATGGCGTTCGGGCATGCTTGGCTCTCGATCGCCGGACAAACCTTCCTCGGAATGCCGCAACTGGCGACCTCGGCCGCGTTTACCACCGGTCAAGCCATAGTTCCGGAAGCGGCATCGGGCATGCCCCCGCTCGCCTTCCCGATGGCGACGCTGGTCTACTTCCAGTTCGTGTTCGCGGCGATCACCGTCATCATTCTTGCCGGTTCAGTGCTAGGTCGCATGAACTTCACGGCGTGGATGATCTTCTGCCCGGTATGGATGACGCTGGTTTACACCGTCGGCGCGTTCAGCCTCTGGGGCGGCGGCTGGCTTGCCGGCTTGGGCGTAGCGGACTTCTCGGGCGGCTACGTCATCCATCTCGCCGCCGGTACGTCGGGCTTCGTTGCCGCATGGGTCATCGGCCCGCGGCTGCAAGCCGACCGCGACAACTTCCCGCCCAATAGCTTGCTGGTGACCTTGGTCGGCGCCGGCATCCTGTGGATCGGCTGGAACGGCTTCAACGGCGGCGACCCGTACTTCGCCAACGCCGATGCCGGTGCCGCGGTGCTCAATACCAACACGGCCACCGCAGTGGGTCTCTTGGTCTGGACGCTGATGGATAAGTGGGCCTACGGCAAGCCGTCGGTCATCGGCGCGGTCAACGGCATGATCGCCGGTCTGGTCGCCATCACTCCCGGCGCCGGCTATGTCGACGGCTGGGGTGCGATCGCCATCGGCGTCGTCGCCGGCATCATCCCGTGGCTCGCCATGAACAAGCTGCAAAAGACCAGCTTCATGATGAAAGTGGACGACACACTGAGCGTGTTCTCCACCCATGGTGTCGCCGGCCTGATGGGCGGTCTGATGGTCGGCATCATGGCCAACCCGGACATGCTGCAGTATATCGGCACCGACAAAGAGGCGCCCGGCATCAACGTTACGGGCTTGCTCTACGGCAACGCGTCGCAGCTTCTGCTTCAAGCGGAAGGTGCGCTGTTCATCATCGTGTACAATGCGATCGCAACCTACATCATCCTCAAGGTGATCGGCTTCATCGTGCCGCTGCGCATGGATGAGGCGACCCTTAAGGTCGGTGACGACGCGGTGCACGGCGAGACCGCCTACGCGATCGGCACAGAGGGCGAATAATCAGCAACGCCGGTGGACTAATAAGTCCACCGGCTCTTCCTTCCTTGCGGGCATGATGGCCGCCCGCAAGTTACGGTCCGTGTTTCAACTCCTGTCACGCGGACTTTTGGCGGCTCCCACTCTGCTGCAGGGGGGCCGCCTTTTTTATTGATTTGCCGCGCGCCTTATCGATCCAAAATTGGGGAAATCGGCGGATTTGTCCGACTTAGCAGCCGGGAAACCTTGGCCTAAGATTCAGATGGGGTAGGCCGCAATCCCCTCGCCGCCGTCACATCGGCGTCATACGATCTCTGCAAAACGTGGCTTTCCGTCAAAGCTCGGAGTTACCCATGCGCCCGCTGCTTATTCTCGGCACGACGGTGCTATCGGCCACGCTCGCGTCCACGGCTTTCGCCCAGACACCGGTGCCGCAGCCGCACAATATCGTTCTGTTCGTCGCCGACGGCCTGCGCTTTCGCATGGTCGACGATACGACCGCGCCGACCATGGCGGCGATCGCGCGCGAAGGCGTGAGTCTGCGCAACGGCCACGCGCTATTCCCGACCTTCACCACGGCGAACGCGTCGGGCATGGCGACCGGCCACATGCTGGGCGACACCGGCGACTTCTCCAACACGATCTACGCCGGTTTCCAGGTGCCGGGCGCCGGCAATACGGTCACCCCGTTTCTGGAAAACGACGCGGTGCTCGGCGACATCGACGAACATTTTTCCGGCAATTACCTCGACGAGGCGACAATCCTCAAGCTCGCCCGCGACAAGGGTTTTAGCACCGCTTCGATCGGCAAGATCGGGCCGGCGCTGATCTTCGATCCGACGGAGCGCTCCGGCGCGCAAACCATCCTGATCGACGACGCCACCGGCACACCGAAGGGCATTCCGTTGTCGGCCGACCTCACGCAACGGCTCCAGGCGGCGAACCTGCCGCTCGCGACGCCCTCGCGCGGCGCCAACGGCGCCGCCGGCAACATGACCACGCCCGGCACGCTCACTGCCAATGTGGTGCAACAGGATTACTTTGCCGCGGTAACGACGAAGGCCGTGCTGCCGCTGTTCAAGGAGCGCAACAAGCCGTTCGTCCTGGTGTTCTGGTCGCGCGATCCCGACGGCTCCCAGCACAATCAAGGCGACAGCTTGAACGCGCTGGTTCCCGGCATCAACGGCCCGACCTCGCTGGCTGCGATCCGCAATGCCGACGACGACCTGGCGCGCATCCGCGCGGCGCTGCGCGATCTAGGCCTTCTCGATTCGACCGACATCATCACCACGGCCGATCATGGCTTCTCGACCGTCAGCAAGGAAAGCCAGACCAGCGCCACGGTGAAAATGAAATTTGCCGACGCGCCTCCCGGCCGCCTGCCGCTCGGCTTCGTCGCGCTCGATCTGGCGCATGCGCTGAACATGCCGCTCATCGATCCCGACGACGGCTACAAGACCATCGGCGACGGCCAGCACACCAAAAACGGCAACGGGCTCATCGGCGGCGACGCCAACAAGCCGAAAGCGGTGGTGGCCGCCAATGGCGGATCGGATCTGATCTACCTGCCCGATGGCGACAAAGCTTTGGCCAAGCGCATCGTCGATTTCTTGCTCACGCAGGATTACGTCAGCGGCCTGTTCGTCGATACCAAGCTCGGCAAATTCCCCGGCACTTTGTCGCTCGACGACATCGCGCTCGAAGGCAGCGCCATCACTCCGCACCCGGCGATCGCGGTTAATTTCCGCTCCTTCGACACCGTGTGCGGCGAGCCGGTGCGTTGCACGGTGGAGATTGCCGATACCGTCCTGCAGCAAGGCCAGGGCATGCATGGCTCGTTCAGCCGCGCCGACACCTGGAATTTCATGGCGATGCAGGGTCCGGACTTCAAATCGGGCTTCGCCGATCCGGCGCCGGCGAGCAATGCCGATCTCGGCCGCACCATCGCGCAATTGATGGGGCTCGACGTGAACGACAACGGCAAGCTGGTCGGCCGCGTGCTCGCCGAGACACTGCCGAATGGCGCGCTGCCCGACGTCTCGAGCCGCGTCGTGACGTCGGAGCCGGCGCCGAACGGCCTCGTCACGGTGCTCAACATGCAGACGGTCGGCAATACGCGCTATTTCGACGCCGCGGGATTCCCGGGCCGGACGGTCGGATTGTCCACGGCGGCGCTGCCCAGCGCCACGCAGTGACAGGTTACATCGGCAGGTAGCTGCGGCTGAGGTGGCGGCTTTCGGCGATGATCCAGTCGAGGATGGCGATATCGGCTTCGTCGAAACCGGCGAGAAAACGCCGTGACGGCGCCGTTACGACGATTTGCGAATGCGCAATCACCGCGGCGAGCGTGTCGACGTCAGGACGTGCCATCTTCATCAAAACCTCCCGGGCGGTCGCAAAGCGGCAACGCGCACGGTCCTGGAGCAGTGATTTGACCCCCTGCCCTTGACCTTTAGTCGGGCGAATCGGGGCTGCGGTTCAAAGCTGAAATGGCAGGGTGGCCGGCCAAGGGCGGCACTTGGGCAATCTCGCGGCGTTCCGCTCACCGCTTGGTGATCGCGCACTTTATCAGACGTTGGCGCAGCGCAATGACGCCGCCAGTAGTTGTAGCGGCAAAATCCTTCACGACGCGCCGCAAAAATATTTCACAATCCCTTGTGAACACGGGATATTCCTCGCGAAGCTTGGCGGCGTTCGACCGGATAATGCTCAACCCGAAGGGCTAGTATTGGCGGCCATTGAACCGTACATGTCAGTGGCGAATTACATTTGCGAAAATCGGATCAGTCCAGAATAACGATCAGCCCAGATGGAGGATTTCCCATGGCTCTGGCAATTGGCGACACCGCCCCGGATTTCGAAGCCGAAACCACCGAAGGCAAAATCCGCTTCCACGACTGGATCGGCAACAACTGGGTTGTGCTGTTCTCGCACCCGAAGGATTTTACCCCGGTCTGCACCACCGAGCTCGGCACCATGGCGCGGCTGAAGCCGGAATTCGACAAGCGCGGCGTCAAGATCATCGGCCTGTCGGTCGACCCGGTCGATAACCACAAGAAGTGGGCTGCCGACATCAAGGACGTGGTCGGCTTCGCGCCGAATTATCCCATGATCGGCGATACCGATCTGAATATTTCCAAGCTCTACGGCATGCTGCCGGCGAGCACATCGGGCACCTCGGAAGGCCGCACGCCGGCCGATAACATGACCGTACGCAACGTCTTCGTCATCGGGCCGGACAAGAAGATCAAGCTGGTGCTGGTTTATCCGATGACCACGGGCCGCAATTTCGACGAGGTGCTGCGTGTCATCGACTCGCTGCAGCTCACCGCCAAGCACCGCGTCGCAACGCCAGCGAACTGGAAGCAAGGCGAGGACGTTATTCTCACCGGCGCGGTGACCGACGACGAAGCCAAGAAGCTCTACCCGCAGGGCTGGAAGACGCCGAAACCCTACATCCGCGTCGTGCCGGCGCCGAAGTAAAAGCGTCCATCCCTGCCCCGGATACGAGAGCGCGGCTGCGGCCGCGCTCTTTGCATGTCTGGCACCGACGCTGGCATACTGATCGCTGCGCCGCGGCGTAGTGGCGGCGCGGCGAAACTGAGGCCGATATGGCAAAGACTTCGAAGCTCGTGCTGTACCACGCCGCGCATTCGACCTGCAGCCAGAAGGTCCGCATGGTGCTGCACGAGAAGGCGCTTCAATTCGACGAAGTGCGCATCGATCTCGCCAAGAAGGAACAGCTCAAGCCGGACTATCTGGCGATCAACCCGAACGGCGTGGTGCCGACCTTGCTGGATGACGGCGTGCCGATTATCGAATCCAGCGTGATTTGCGAATACCTCGACGAGAAATATCCGGAAAATCCGCTCTTGCCGGCAGACATCGTCGAGCGGGCGCGCACGCGCGTCTGGATGCACTACATCGAGGAGGTCGCCGTCGGCGCCATTCGCGTGCCCTCCTTCAACCGCGCCTTCCTCTACCGCTTCGAGAAGCTCGATCAAAAGCAGTTCGAGAGCCAAGAGATCGATCCGCGTCCGGTGCGCCGGGAATTGTTTCAGCGCATGGGTTCGCCGAAGGGATTTGGCAAGGACGAGATCGATCGGTCGCTCGAACAGCTCGGCGAGACCTGCCGGCGCATGGACGAGGCCATCGCCAAAAAGGGCCCGTGGCTGATGGGCAAGCAGTTCACGCTGGCCGACGTGCTGGTCATGCCGAGCATCGACCGCATGGCGGATCTGGGTCTCGCCCATGTCTGGCAGGGCAAATATCCGCTGGTCCAGGACTGGTATGAACGGCTGCAGGCGCGGCCGGCATTCGGGGCTACCTATTATCCCGGTTCGCGCGTATCGGAGTTCTTGCCGCTTCGGTCGCTTTATGCGGCCGGTAGAGACTGAGATCAGGACACTGGAATGAGCCAAAAAGTGAATCCCGGAGCCGAATTACAGCCGCCGTTTGCCGAATTCATGGGGATGAAGATCACCCATCTTTCCAAGGACAAGGTCGAGGCCGAGATCGTCGTGCGCGAGGAGCTCAACAACAGGTTCGGCGCGATGCATGGCGGCGCGGTGATGGCGCTGGCCGACAATCTCGGCGGCACCGCGACCTTTGCCAACCTGCCCGAAGGCGGCCGCACCGCGACCATCGAGAGCAAGACCAATTTCTTCGCCCCGATCCCGGTCGGCGACACCGCGCGCGCCGAATGCACGCCGTTGCATCGCGGCCGCACCACCATGGTCTGGCAGACCCGCATTACGCGAAACGATGGTAGGCTGTGCGCGTTGGTGACGCAGACGCAGATCGTGATTGCGCCGGAGCAGGGTTAGCGCGAGGGCCCAGCCAAATGCCCAAATCACCAGGCAAAACCGCTCGGCCGAGAAAGACGGCCGGCCGCTTTCGGATAAAACGGGTCTACGAGCCCGCCGGCAAGGACGACGGCTTGCGCGTGCTGGTCGACCGGCTGTGGCCGCGCGGTATCGCGAAGAAAAAGGCGCACATCGATCTGTGGCTGCGAGACTTGTCTCCCAGCGACCGGCTGCGCCGCATGGTGCATGCCGACCCGGCCAAATGGGATGAGTTCGTCAAGGCCTACGGCCGTGAGCTCAAACGGGAGCCGGCGCGGACGGCGCTTGCGGATTTACGCAAGCTGCCGCGCAGCCGGCCGGTGACGCTGCTCTATGCCGCGCGCGACGAGGCCCATAACAACGCCGTGGCGTTGAAGCGCTTACTCGGGAGGGCGAAATAGCAGCGTTGCTACGAAACGCCGACGAGGCGGATGAGTCCGTAGCTGATCAGGCCGAGAATGATCAGCGACGCGGTCACCGCAAGCGTCACCCGCATGCCGCTCTTCGCCACGACGCGAACGTCGACGCCCAGGCCGAGGGCTGCCATCGAGATGGTCGTCAAAATCGCGGCGACGTGGGTGATGGTGGGCAATAGGCCTTGCGGGATCAGCCCGAGCGAGCGGACGATCAAAACCACGAGGAAGCCGGTGATGAACCACGGCACCAGCTCGTGCAGGTCCGGGCTGCGGCGGTTGGCGCGATCGAGCCGCGGATCCGCTCGCAGGTCTCGCGCCAGCAGCGATAGTCCGAGCACCACCGGGCCCAGCATCAGCACCCGCACCAGCTTGATCACCGTGCCGACCTGATTGCTCAACGCGCCGATCGGTAGCGTCGCCGCCAGCACTTGCGGCACCGCGTAGACGGTCAGGCCTGCCAGCACGCCATATTGCGTCAGGGACAATTGCAGGATCGGAACCAATAGCGGCAGGGTCAGGACGACGACGACGCCCAGCACGGCGGTGAACGAAATCGACGAGGCGATGTCGTCGCCGTCGGCGCCGATCACCGGCGCCACGGCGGCGATCGCCGAATTGCCGCAGATCGAATTGCCGCAAGCGATCAGGATCGCCATGCGCAGCGGCAAGCCAAGCCCGCGGCAAATGATGAAGCTCGAGCCGAGCGCGATGGCGACCACGGAGGCGATGCCGACGAGGAGGATCGGCCCAAGCGCCAATACGGTGGCGACGCTCACCGACGCGCCGAGCATGACGACCGCGACTTCGAGCAGGAGTTTTGCGGAAAACGCGATGCCGGGGACGAAGCGCTTTGCCGGCGTCCACGCCGTGCGGACGGCGACACCGAGCAGGATCGCGAGCACCAGCGCTTCGAGGTAAGTCTGGCCGGCGAAATGGACTTCGACCGCCTGCAACACGATCGCAACGATCGTGATCGCGATGCACAGTAGGATACCCGGCAACAATCGGCGCAAATGCTCGATCAAATCACGACACCTTGTAAAACTTGAGTTTCACGCCGGCGGGTTCGCGTTCGCCGCTGCAGACGACGATGCATTTGGTGATCCAGCCATAGCGCGCGTCGCCGCTTTCGAAGAAGGTGGCGCCGCGGAAATAATAGCTGCCGGGCTCGACCGGCCGGCCCGCAGCGAGCGCCGCCATCACCGCGGGCGGTCCGTGGCGCAGCGCAAGATTGCGGACATTGATCAACGCGCCGTCGTCGGTTTGCAGCGTGTAGCGCGCCTCGAGTTCCGACACGCCGTCGCCGCGCAGGATCTGCCAATCGGCGCCGCCGGGTAGCACCTTGCCGCGGATTTTGGGGCCGGAAAATTCGCCGCCGGTGATGGGGACGATGCGGCGCTTTCCCTTGCCGACATCGCCGCAATTGAGCGGCGGGCCGACCGAAACGTTGGCCGCGAAGATCAACTCCAGCCGCGGCGCGGACGTTTCCGCCATGGTCGGCTCCCGAACCGATTGCATTGTGGGGACGAAATTCCGGATAATCGCCGCCACAGGCAGTCAATCACCAAGACACGCTTTTGCAAAGCACGCGAGGAGCGCCATGGATGTTCGCGCCGCCGTAGCCTTCGGCCCCGGCAAACCGCTCGAAGTGACCACCGTCCAGCTCGAAGGCCCACGCGCCGGCGAAGTTCTGGTCGAGATCAAGGCGACCGGCATCTGCCACACCGACGAGTTCACCCTGTCGGGCGCCGACCCCGAGGGGCTGTTTCCGGCGATCCTCGGCCATGAGGGCGCCGGCATCGTCGTCGACGTCGGCGCGGGTGTAACGACCGTGAAAAAGGGCGACCACGTCATTCCGCTCTACATCCCGGAATGCCGCAATTGCCCGTCGTGCCTGTCGCGCAAGACCAACCTGTGCACCGCGATCCGCACCACCCAGGGCCAGGGCGTGATGCCCGACGGCACGTCGCGGTTTTCGCTGGATGGCAAGCTGCTGCACCACTATATGGGCTGCTCGACGTTTGCCAATTACACCGTGCTGCCGGAAATCGCGGTGGCAAAGATCCGCGACGACGCGCCGTTCGACAAGGTCTGCTACATCGGCTGCGGCGTCACCACTGGCATCGGCGCGGTGATCAACACCGCCAAGGTCGAGCCGGGAGCAAAGGCGATCGTGTTCGGGCTCGGCGGCATCGGGCTCAACGTCATCCAGGGGCTGCGGCTCGCCGGCGCCGATATGATCATCGGCGTCGATCTCAACCCCGACAAAAAAGCCTGGGGCGAACGCTTCGGCATGACGCACTTCGTCAATCCGAAGGAGGTCGGCGGCGACCTCGTCGCGCACCTGGTCGACATGACCAAGAGCGGCGCCGATCAAATCGGCGGCGCCGACTACACGTTCGAATGCGTCGGCAACATTCACCTCATGCGCATGGCGCTGGAGAGCTGCCATCGCGGCTGGGGTCAGAGCATCATCATCGGCGTCGCCGGCTCGGGCCAGGAGATCGCAACCCGGCCGTTCCAACTGGTCACCGGCCGGGTGTGGCGCGGCACCGCCTTCGGCGGCGCCCGCGGCCGCTCCGACGTGCCGAAGGTCGTCGATTGGTACATGCGCAAGAAGATCGAGATCGACCCGATGATCACCCACACCATGCCGCTCGCCGATATCAACAAGGCGTTCGCGCTCATGCGCGACGGCAAGAGCATCCGCAGCGTCGTGGTATATTAGGCCATCATAGATCGTCAGACGATTTGATCTGCGCTGTGTCGCAAAATCAAATTCCGAACACGCAGGCTATGGTGACGACCAGCAAGACGCCGAGGCCGATGGTCATGATCTCGATGCCGTCATAGCGTGAGGAGTTCGTACGCTCGCTGACATGTGGGGGCATGACTCGTGCCTCCCTCTCTTAGGTTGATGAACAAACTGAACGTTAGCGGATATCGGGCAGGCGCCCGGTCACGACCGTGGGCTGGCCGGCCTTGACGAGTTGCGTCGTGCCGAGGTCGACGTCGCTGACGTGAGCGAACGTACCGATGGCCGCGACCAAAACCGCGCACAAAAGTCCGACCACGACAATCTTCAAATGTGTCGCCCGGTCGGCACTGTAAATTGAATGGTTCATCACGCTCTCCCAAGTGTTCTTGGTGTAAGTGAACTGCCTTCCTGGGCTTGGCGATGTGACTGTAGACACAAATCTGCGTTTTACGAATAAGTAGCTGAATTAATTATGTTTTTTAACAAAGCAGCCGATCATTTCCGGCGCAAAAAATCGCCCAAAGCGGCGCGCAGGCGCGCAAAAATGCTGTCCCACCGGCGGCTATCATCCTGCCGGAACAACCGCGCCGTCGGATACCACGGGGAGTCTTGACGATCGAGCAACCAACGCCAGTCGGGAATGAACGGCAGCAGTACCCAGACCGGTTTTGCCAGCGCACCGGCGAGGTGCGCGACGCTGGTATCGACCGAGACGACAAGATCGACATTCGCCATGAGCGCTGCCGTGTCGGCGAAAGTTTTCAACTCGTCGCCGAAATGAATAACGTCGCTCCGTTCTTGCAAAACGACTGCGTCCGCGGCGCGAACCTCGCGTTGCAGGCTGACGAGGGTCGCGTCGATCCCCTGCAGCGACGACAAAAATGAGGCGAGATCAATCGACCGATTTTGATCGTTGTTGTGCTCCGGCCGGCCGGACCAGGCCAAGCCTAGGCGCGGACGCGTTTTTGCCGGCAGCCGCGCGTTCCAGTTTACCACCGCTTGCGCGGATGCACGCAGATAGGGGGTCTCGCGTGGGATCGTCGCGAGCCCGGTGCCGAACACCAACGGCAGGCTGAGCATTGGACAGTGCATATCGAAATCCGGCAACGGCTCGCCTTTCGATACGATCTGCGCCGCACCGGGCAGCGTGTGCATCAGATCGTGCAGCGGCCTTTGCACCTCAAGGATCGCGCGCCCGCCCAACGCTTCGATCCGTGGTGCGTAGCGGCAAAATTGAATGGTGTCGCCAAAACCTTGCTCGGCATGAAGCAAAATAGTCTTGCCGGCAATCCCCTGCGATGCGGTCAAACGCGGCTGTGCGAAATTCCAGCCGGCGTGCTTGAGTTGTACGGTTTCCCGCCACCAATCGTGCTTGGCCCAGCCGCGGTCGAAATCGCCGGTCAGAAGCCGGGACAAACCCTCATTGTAGTGCGCCTCGGCGAAATCCGGCCGCGCCGCAAGTGCGCGCGCGTAACACTGCAGCGCTTCGTCGAACCGCTTGAGCATATGCAGGGTCACGCCGCGATTGGTGTGCGCTTCGGCATAGTCGGGCCGCAACGCCAGCGCGCGATCGTACTCGGCCAATGCCTCGTCGAACCGCTTCAGCACGCTCAAGGCGTTGCCGCGGTTGGCATGTGCCTCGGGGTAATCGGGCCGCAGCGCGACTGCCCGGTCGCCGCTCGCTAGCGCCTCGGCAAATCGCTTCAATTCGAAAAGCGTCACGCTGCGGTTGGAGTGGACTTCGGCATTATCCGGCCGCAGCTCTAGCGCGCGATCGTAGCTCGCCAGCGCTTCGTCGAACCGCCGCAGCACATGCAGCGTCACGCCACGGCTGCCCAGCGCCTCGACATTATCCGTCCGTAGTGCCAGCGCGCGGTCAAAACTCGCCAGCGCCTCGTCGAACCGCTTGAGCGCGTGCAGCGTCATGCCGCGATTGGCGAATGCCGCGTCACCGTCCGGCCACAGCGTGACCGCGGCATCGCAGCTCGCCAGCGCTTCCTCGTAGCGAGCCAGCGCGTGGAGCGTGACGCCGCGATTGACCAGCGCCTGCGCATAACCCGGCCGCAGCGCCAAGGCGCGGTCGAAGCTCGCCAGCGCTTCGTCGAAGCGCGCGAGCGCTTGCAGCGTATTGGCTCGATTGTAATGCGCGTCGGCGTGGTCGGGCCGTACCGCAATGGCGCGGTCAAAGCTTGCCAGCGCCGCGTCGAACCGTTGCAATTCCTGCAGCGTGTTGCCGCGATTCATCAACGCCTCGATAAAATCCGGCCGTAACGCGATGGCCCGGTCGTAACTCGCCAGCGCTTCGTCGAAGCGCATGAGCGCATTGAGCGCGATACCGCGATTGTTGAGCGCCAAAATGCCGTCGGGATTTTTCTGCAATGCCAAGTCGATGTGATGGACCGCTTGCGCGGAATCACCGCGTTGATGAAATATGAAGCCGAGCAGGTGCCGGGCGTCGAACTGATCCGGATCAAGGGCAAGGATTTGGCGATAAATTTTTTCCGCCTCGGGCAATCGCCCGGCTTGATGCCGTGCCAATGCTTGCATCAGCAACGAGGCCACTTGGGGTGGCTCTGCGGGTCGTGAAGGAGCCATGGCAAAATCACGCTGCGCGGGGCACTGGCTTGCTGTCTAATGTCCCCGAGGCCCAGAAGCCAGGAGGAAAACGTGAAGATCACCCGCGTCGAGCCCATTCTCATCGCCGTGCCCTACGAGCACGGCGGACCGAAGCCGATGCGGCCGTTCGGGCCATGGACGCATATGGAGACATTGTTCGTGCGCGTCGACACCGATGCGGGCCTTACCGGCTGGGGCGAGGCGTTCGGCTTTGCCGCTTCGGCGCTGACGCGGGAGGCGGTTTTGCGCGTTGTCGCGCCGCTGTGCGAGGGCCGCGAATTCACCGACGTGCCCGCGTTCATGGCCGACTTGCAGCGCAAGCTGCACGCCATGGGGCGGCATGGCCCGGTCAGCTTCGCGCTCGCCGGCATCGACATCGCGCTGTGGGACATTGCCGGCAAGGCGCAAGGCGTGCCGATCCATCGCCTGCTCGGCGGGGCAACGCGAGATCGCATTCCGACCTATGCGAGCCTGTTGCGCTACGGCAAGCCCGATCTGGTCGCCCGTTACACTGAGGACGCGATCGGGCACGGCTACACCGCGATCAAGCTGCACGAGCATTTGGTCGAAACCGTCGCGCCTGCCCGCGAGGCTGCCGGCGCCGACATTGCGCTGATGGTCGACACCAATTGCGCCTGGGCGCCGGACGAAGCCGTCGAAATGGCGCGCAAGCTCAAGGTTTATGATCTTGCCTGGCTCGAGGAGCCGGTCGATCCGGTCGACGATTACGACACCATGGCGCGCATCCGCCGCGACACCGGCGTCACCATCGCCGCGGGCGAGAACATCGGCCATGCCGCCGAGGCGCGCCACGCCATCGCGCTTGGCGCGCTCGATATTTTCCAGCCGAGCGTCACCAAGATCGGCGGCATCATCGCCATGGGCAAGGCAATCGCGGTCGCGCAGCAGCACGGCCTGAGCGTCATGCCGCATTCGCCCTATTTCGGCCCGGGCCTGATCGCGACGCTCCACGTCATTGCCGCACGCCTTCCCGACGCCATGTGCGAGAGGTTCTATTGCGAGCTCGAGGCGACGCCGCTCGGCGCCGACGCCATCGCGGCGCCAGACGGCCACATGAAAGTGCCGCAAGGTCCCGGCTTGGGCATCGACGTCGATGAAGGCGTGATCGCGCGCTACCGCGTGGCCTGATGCGCCGTCGATCGCGCGGAACCCGGCTTGCGTCTCGCCGTTAGCCTGGACGGCTGGTATCGTCGTTTCTGCCGTCATTGCAATGGCCGCGAAAAACCGTCATCGCAAGAAAACCGTCCTCCATAAGGCCGTTGCCCGCTATCGCCACGCCCGGGCGTCGCTGCACGCGCCGGATTCGCAGCGCAGCCGCGTCGGCCTCGACTGGATGAATTTCTTCATCGCCGACGTCCAGACCGGATTCGGCACCTTCACGGCGTTCTATCTCGCCCATCTCGGCTGGACCCAAGGCAGCGTCGGCGTGGTGCTGACCGTCGGCGGACTCGCCGCCGTGTTGAGTCAAATTCCCGGCGGCGCTCTCGCCGACGCGGTGACCTGGAAGCGCGGCCTGGTCGCGCTCGGCATCGTCATGATCGGCGCTGCCGCGCTGATCCTGGCGCTGGCGCCCTCCTTCCTGCTGGTGCTGTTCGCCTCGGCGCTGCAAGGCACGACAGGCGGGATCATCACGCCGGCGATCGGCGCGATCAGCTTAGGACTCGTCGGCCGGCGCGCCATGTCGGTGCGCACCGGGCGCAACTATCGCTATGCCGCCGGTGGCCACGCGATGACCGCGGCCTTGATGGGATTCACGGGCGCCTACTTTTCCCAAGGCGCCATCTTCATCGCCGCCGCGAGCCTGTGTATCCCCGCCCTGATCGCGCTCGGCTACATCCGTTCTGCCGACATCGACTATGCCAAGGCGCGCAACGCGGCGAGCGGCGCCAATGCCCGCCATGCCCGCGTGCTCGACCTCGCCAGAAACCACAAGCTCGTACTGTTCACCGGCGCACTCGTGCTGTTCCAGCTTGCCGACGCGTCGATGCTGCCGCTGGTCGGCGAAGGCTTGGCAGCGACGGCAACGGAGCAGTCGCCGATTTGGATGGCCGGCCTGATCATCGTGCCGCAGATCGTGGTGGCGATATTTGCGCCGTGGGTCGGCTATCATTCCGAAAAGCGCGGCCGCCGCCCGCTGTTGCTGCTCGGCTTTGCGCTCGAGCCCATTCGCGCCGCCCTCCTGGCCTTTACCGCCAACTACGAAATCCTCGTCGTCGCCCAGGTGCTCAGCGGCATTACCGGTGCCGTCATCGGCGTCCTGACCATCGTCGTGATCACCGACCTGACGGCGGGCACCGGCCGCTTCAACCTCGCCCAAGGTGCCGTCGGCGCGGCGACCGGGCTGGCGGCGTCGCTCAGCACGCTGGCAACCGGTTTTTACTTTCAGGGATTTGGCCGGGTCAGCGGCTTCATCGTCATTGCTGTGGTGGCGGCGGCCGCCACGGTCGTGCTGTGGATCTTCCTGGCGGAGACCAAACCGCCCGAGTACCGGGACTGAGTTGATTTGCCGGCGGACAACGCGCTTGAATGGCCGCAACGCGACGGGAGGGAAAATCCATGAGCGACGACATTCACGAAATCTATGCGATCCGCTACGGCCATCACTCGCGCCCGGCGGCGGCGAACTATATCGACGGCGATCCGCACGACGTGCTGCAGCCGCTCGACTTCTTCGTCTGGGCGATCGTCGGCCCGTCCGGCACCATCGTGGTCGATACCGGCTTCGACGAGGCGATGGGCAAGAAGCGCCAGCGCGAGATGATCAAGCCTGTGCGCGAGGGGCTTTCTGCTCTTGGCATCGCCCCCGACAGCGTCAAGGATGTCATCATCAGCCACCTGCATTACGACCATTGCGGCAACTACGATCTGTTCCCGCAGGCGCGCTATCACTTGCAGGACCGCGAAATGGCCTACGCCACCGGACGCTGCATGTGCCATCGGGCGCTGCGCCTGCCGTTCGAGGTCGAGGACGTCATTGCCATGGTGCGCAAGGTTTTCACCGGCCGCTGCGCGTTCCACGACGGCGAGGACCAGATCGTGCCCGGCGTCACCGTGCACCACATCGGCGGCCATTCCAAAGGCTTGCAGTCGGTGCGGGTGAAGACGCGGCTCGGCTACATCGTGCTCGCCGCCGATGCCTCGCACCTCTACACCCATATCGACGGCGGCCGGGTCTTTCCGCTGGTCTACAATGTCGAGGAAGTCGTCGAGGGTTATGAGACGCTGAAGAAACTCGCCAGCGCGCCACGCCACGTCGTGCCCGGTCACGATCCGGCGGTGCTGACGCGCTATCCGGCGGCAAAACCCGGCCTCGAAGGCTGGGTGGCGCGGCTTGATGCCGAGCCGAAGGCTGCATGACCGCGCGGGGGCTGCGGTGGGAGCCAAAGCCCGATTCATTTCGGACGGCCGCACGGAAGACTTGCCGGGTGGCCGGTGTTCTACGGTCCAGCAAGAAATTGATCCAACCATGCAGGGAGAACGACCATGATGCGGCTTCATTACGCCGGCGTAGCTGCGGCACTCGTTGCCAGCGCATTCGTCGCGCAGGCGCAACAGCAAACGCCGGCGCAGGCCCCTGCCGCCGCGCCGGCCGCAGCGCCTGCGCCGCCGCCGACGGCCACCACCAAGGTCACCGACAACGTCTACATTTTCCGCTATGTCGGCCATCAGGCCATGTTCATCGTCACGCCGGCGGGCGTGATCGCCACCGATCCGATCAGCCTGCGGCGGCCGGCCAAACCCTATATCGACGCCATCCAGGCCGTGACCAAGGCGCCGATCAAATACGTCGTCTACAGCCACAGCCACTTCGATCACTCGGCCGGCGGCCAGCCGTTCAAGGATTTGGGCGCGACCTTCGTGGCGCAGCGCAACGCCAAGGCGCGCATCCAGGCGCTCAAACCCGCCGACGTCGTCGTGCCGGACCAGGTGGTCGACGACAAGAAAGTCATCACGCTCGGCGGCACCACGCTGGAGCTGCTCTATGTCGGCAAGAACCATTCCGACTCGACGCTGGTGATGCGGCTACCCAAAGAGAAGATCATCTTCACCGTCGATTGGATCCCGATCCAGGGCGTGCAGTTCCGCGAAATGGCCGACACTTATATTCCCGACATCGAGGACGGCCTGAAAAAGGTGGTCGCAATGGATTGGGAGACGCTCATCCCCGGCCATCCCGGCCCTGGCGGCAAGCAGACCGGCACCAAGGACAACGCCCGCGATCAGCTCGCTTATCTGCAGGACCTCTCTGCGGCGGTGAAGCAGGAGGTCGCCCAAGGCAAATCCTACGACGACGCCATCAAGGATATTTCTTTGCCGAAATATTCGGCCTGGCCGAATTACAAAAACTTCCTGCCGATGAATATCGTGCGCTATTACGATTTCTGGAATCGCGGCATCTAGCTTGTAGCCCGCATGAGCGCAGCGACATGCGGGATGACGCTTAGAGGAGGACCCCGGATGTCGCTTCGCTCATCCGGGCTACGCCGGCATCATTCGGCCTTGATGCCGGCGAAGCGGATCACCTTGCCCCATTTCTCGGTCTCGTCGGCGAGAAGTTTTGCGAAATCGGCCGGTGAGCCGGGCAACAGCGACGCGCCGAGGTCGGCGAGCCGCTGCTTTTTATCGGGTTCGGCCAGGATGGCGTTGACCTCACGGTTGAGCTTGTCCACGACCTCGGCGGGCGTGCCTTTCGGCCCGACGATGCCGTACCAGGCGCTGGCCTCGTAGCCCGGCACATAGTCGGCGACGAGCGGCAGATCCGGCAGCACGTCGACGCGTGCCGCCGCGGTCACCGCCAGCGGCCTGATCTTGCCGTCCCTGATGTAGGGCAGCGCGGTCGGCACGTTGTCGAACATGACCTGGGCACGGCCGGCGATCAGGTCGAGCATGGCCGGCGCGCCGCCGCGATACGGCACGTGCACGATGTCGACCCCGGTCATCATCTTGAACAGCTCGCCGGCGACGTGGAGCGTCGAGCCGATACCGGAGGACGCAAAGTTGAGCGCGCCGGGATTGGCCTTGGCATAAGCGATCAGCTCGGGGATGGTCTTGACCGGCAGCGACGGATTGACCACGACCACGTCGGCAAAGCGGATTTGGCCGGCGATCGGCACCACGTCGCGCAAGAATTCGAAGTTGAGCTTGTCGTAGAGCGCCGCATTGGTCGCGTTCGCCGGCGACGCCAGCAGCAGCGTGTAGCCGTCCGGCGTTGCGCGCACCACGGCTTCGGTGGCGATATTGGTGCTGGCGCCGGCGCGGCTCTCGACGACGATTTGCTGGCCGAGCCGGTCGGAGAGCCATTGGCCGAACAGCCGCGCCGTCATGTCGGCGGAGCCGCCGGGCAGATAACCGATAATGAGATGCACCGGCCGCGACGGATAGGTTTCCGCGCGTGCCAGCGCCGGCATCGCCACGGCGCCCGCGGCCAGACGCAGAAATTTGCGGCGCGGAAGTGCCATGGCCTCTACTCCACTTTGATATTGGCTTCTTTGATGATCGGCTCCCACAGCACGGCATCGCCGGCATTCTTGGCGGCAAGCTCTTGCGGCGTCGAGCCTTGGGCCAGCACGCCGAGCGGCGCGAATTTTTCCTTGACCGCCGGCTGGCTCAGCATCTTATTCATGTCGGCGTTTATTTTCTTGATGATGTCGGGCGGCGTCTTTGCCGGCACGTAGAGCCCGTACCAAGACGACACATCGTAGCCGGGCACACCCGATTCCGCGACCGTCGGCAGTTCCGGCTCGTCGGGGAAGCGTTGTGCGGTCGTCACCGCTAGCCCGCGCAGCTGTTTCGAGCGCACCGGCTGCAACAGCGAACCGGTGGTGTTGAACATCAGGTCGAGCCGGCCGGTCATGAGGTCGGTCATCAGGCCATCCGTCATGCCGCGATAAGGCACGTGGGTCATTTCGAGATGGGTCATGTGCTTGAACAATTCGCCGGCCAGATGCGGCACCGTGCCGACACCCGGCGACGCCCAGCTGACCTTGCCGGGATTGGCTTTGGCGTAGGCGATAAAATCCTGAAGCGTTTTGAAATTCGAATTATTGCCGACCGCGATGATGTCGGGATAAGTCCCGATCAAAGATACCGGGGCGAAGTCCACCGCCGGGTTGAATGTCAGCGTCGAGAACAGAAAGGCTTGCACCTGGGGCGATCCCGGCGCGAGCAGCATGGTGTAGCCGTCAGGCGGGGCATGGGCGACGGCGTCAAGCGCAAGCCTGGCGCCGGCCCCGGGCCGGTTCTCGACGATGACCTGCTGACCCCAGACCTCCGACAGCCCATTGACGACTATGCGGGCCGCCAAATCGGCGCCACCACCGGGCGGAAAGCCGACGACGAGCTTGACGACGCGGGAGGGATAGGTATCCGCGCGTGCCGCGCGCGCCAAAGGCGCGAACGCGGCAGCACCGGTCAATTGCAAGAAGCGGCGGCGCGGAAATTCCATGATGTTCCTCTTCGGTGAAGTTGATGCGGCCGGTCACTCGGCCTTGAGGCCTGCGAACTTGACCACCTTGCCCCATTTTTCGGTCTCGTCGGCGATGACTTTGGTGAAGTCGGCGGGCGTGCCCGGCATGCCGTCGCCGCCCAGGTCGGCCAGCCGCGCCTTGAATCTTTGATCGGCGAAGCCCGCATTGATCGCCTTGTTGAGCTTGCCGACGATCTCGGCCGGCGTGGTCTTCGGCGCGGCGATGCCTTCGAACGACGTCGCCTCGTAGCCCGGTAGGACATCGCTAATCGGCGGCAGGTCCGGCAACGACGGCGTACGGGTCACCGACGTCACCGCCAGCCCGCGAATTTTGCCGGCCTTGATGAACGGCAGCGCCGCCGCGGTCAGGTCGAACATGACTTGAATCTGTCCGCCCATCAGATCGACCAGCGCCGGCGCATCGCCGCGATACGGTACGTGCACCAGATTGACGCCAGCCATCATTTTGAACAATTCGCCGGCCACGTGCAGCGTCGAGCCGACGCCGCCCGAGCCCATATTGATCTTGCCCGGATTGGCCTTGGCATAGGCGATGAATTCCGCAACGGTCTTCGCCGGCACTTGCGGATTCACCACCATCACCTGCGGGACGCGAATGACGCCGGCGACCGCCGCCGTGTCACGCAGAAAATCGAAATTGAGATGCTGATAAAGCGTGGTGTTGATGGCGTTCGCGCCGGTGACCAGAAGCAGCGTGTAGCCATCGGGCACCGCTTGCACCACCGCCTCGGTGGCGATGTTGGTGCCGGCGCCAGGCCGGTTATCGACGACGAACTGCTGGCCGAGCTGTTCCGACAGCCATTCGGCCGTCAACCGCGCCACAGTGTCGGCAGCGCCGCCCGGCGCGAAGCCGCACAGAATGTGCACCGGGCGCGACGGATAGGTGTCGGCGCGCACCAGGCGCGGCACCATGGGCAAAGCGGCCGCGCCGGCGGCGAGGCGCAGAAAATTCCGGCGGCGAAGTCTCATGACGATGCCCCCTGCGAGCTCGGCTGCCCCACCCGGCGCCTACGAGGCTACAGGAAATGTGCGGCAGCGCGGAAGGGCAAAGCGGCGCTTGCGTCAAAGTGCACAGGGCGGCTATGCCGCCCGATTGGCGACGTCATTGGCAACCGTGCGCATGCTCGTCGTTCTTGATGTTTTGCACCTGCGTGCGCTCGTCGTTGGAAAAGACCTGCTGATAGACATAGTCCTGATCGTTGTAGGTGCAGCCGGTGTTGCCGAAATGCTCGATGGCGTGCTGGGTTTGAAAACAATAGCCGTGCGATTTGTAATACGAGTTTCTCTTGACCCATAGCTGCTCGCATTCCGCGGCCTTCGCTGTGCCGGTGGATTTCAGATACCAGGCGCCCGCTATGGCAATGACGACACAGCAGGCGGCGACGACACCGACCGCGATCAGGTTGCGCCGCCACCATGGCGTCGCGGCCGGGATTTGCGCCGCGGCGATCGGGAACGCTGGCGCGGGCCGCGAAGGGACCGCGTCCGCGGCCGGAGAATCGATCCGCAGCAGCGCCTGCACCGCTTCGCCGAGCCGGTGCAGATGGCTCTCGACCGGAGGCGTGAGCGCATCGAGCCAATGCACCGTGCCGATGAAATATTCCAGCGACTGGGTCGGCGAAATATTTTCGATCCGCAGCGGCACGATCGGAATGCCCCGGTTGACCGCGCGCTCGACCTCGCGCCCAACCTGCGGCGACTGGTTGGCATGGGATGAAAACACCAGGACCAGGACGCGCGATTGATGGATCGCATCGACGATGGCGGCGCCGTATTCGCGCCCCGGCATGACGTCGCGAGGCGCGATCCAGCAGCGGATGCCGAGCGATTCGAGCATCGCGCAGGCGGCATCCGCGGTCGGCTTGTCCAGCGACGAGTAACTGATGAAGGCGTCGAATGCCATCTGCCCGATGCCAGCCTGCAAGGCAACCGTACAACTATCACGCAGCGTTGCCGGCGTCACCGCCTCATCGGCATTGCCCGTGCTATTGCGGCTCGATTTTCGCCGCCTTGACTGCTTGCGCGTAACGATCGGCCTCGGCGTGCAGGAAAGCCGCGAACCCTGTGGGCGACATGTCGGCCGGCTCGTAGCCGGCCCGCACGATGGCGTCGCCAACCGCAGGGTCTTTCAGGACGCCGCGGATCGCCGCATTGAGTTTGGCGATAATGTCCGGCGAAGTCTTTGCCGGCGCGAGCCAGCCCTCCCAGGAGCCTTCGATGTCAAAACTCGGCAGCGTCTCCCGAACCGGCCGCACGTCCGGCAATTCGGGTAGCGGCTTCCGCCCCGTAAATCCGATGGCGCGCAATTGGCCGCTGGTGACGAAATTCGCAGCCGTCGGCGAAGCGAATGTCAGATCGACGGTGCCGGCAAGCAGCGCGGTCATGATCGGCGCGGCACCGCGAAACGGCACGTGCTCCATCTCGATGCCGGCCTTGGCGCAAAACAAAGCCGCGGCCAGATGCAAGGTGTTGCCGACGCCGGCCGAGCCGTAGAACAGGTGATGGGTCTTGGCATAATCGATCAGCTCGGCGATGGAGTGCACCGGCAGGCCCGGGCGCACCATGACCAGATAGCCGTCGCTGATGCCGATATTCGCGATCGGCGCAAAGTCGCGGAAAATATCGAACGGCAGCGTTTTGTAGACGCTCGGATTGACCACGAAGGCCGGCGGCACGTTCAATAACGTGTAGCCGTCGGGGTCGGCAGCCGCGACCGCCTGTATGCCGACGATGCCGTTGGCGCCGGTGCGGTTCTCGACGATCACCGATTGGCCGAGCGGCTTTTCGACCGCGCCGGCGATGATGCGCGCGACGATGTCGGGCGCGCCGCCCGGCGCGAACGGCACGATCAGGGGATCGCGCGCGAGGGATATTGCTCGGCCGCGGCGAGCGAGGTTGCCGCGGCCACGGTAAGGACAACCAGGACGAGATGCCACCGGATGCAGTGCGGCGTTGCCACGGCTTTAAGTCTCCACGACCGCCGCTAGACTAGCGAAGCTGGCGGCATGGCGACGTTCCTAGCAGAACCGCTCCGCCCAGGGAGGATCACAATGCGCGGCCATGTCATGCGAAATTGTCGCGCCCGAAATTATCGTGCAGTCGTGCCGGCCGCCATGCTCGCCGCCTTCTTCGCCGCCGTCGCCGCCGCGCAGATGCCTGGCGTGTTCGCCGGCAAGACGGTGACCATGTACATCGGCTTCGGCCCCGGCGGCGGCTACGACCTGTGGGCGCGCGTGATCGCCCGCCATATCGGCGCGCACCTGCCCGGCCATCCGACCGTGACGCCGGAGAATTTCCAAGGCGCCGGCAGCTATCGCGCCGCCAACTTCATCTTCAACGTGGCGCCGAAGGACGGCACCGCCATGGCGGCGATCGCGCGCGACGCCGTGCTCGGGCCGCTGACCGGCGCGCCCGGCGCGCAGTTCGACGCCACCAAATTCTCGTGGCTCGGCACGCCGGCGATCGAGACCAATATCTGCATCGCCTATCACACCGCCGACGTGAAGACCTTCGACGATTTGACCAAAAAGCAGCTGGTGGTCGGCGACAACGGGCCGGGCACCGGTACGCATTCCTATCCGCTGGCGCTCAATGCCATTCTCGGCACCAAGTTCAAGATCGTCGGCGGCTATCCGTCATCGGCCGACGTCTTCCTCGCCATGGAGCGTGGCGAGGTACAGGGCATCTGCGAAAGCCTCGACAGCGTCAAGAACCGACGCCCGGACTGGATTGCGAACGGCACGATCGCGATCCTCTTCCAGGGCGGCATAAAGCCGAATCCGGAGCTGAAAAACGTGCCGTTCGTCGTCGACCTCGCGCAGCGGCCTGAAGACAAGCAGGCGATCGAATTCCTCTACGCCGGGCAGGGCATCGGCCGTCCGTACATCGCGCCACCCGGCCTGCCGGCGGACCGGCTGAAGATGGTGCAGGACGCCTTCGCCGCAACCATGAAGGATCCCGATTTCATCGCCGAGACCAACCAATTTCATCTCGCGCTCGATCCGTCGGACGGCGCGCAGCTCGAGACGCTGGTCAAGAAGACCTATGCCACGCCAAAACCGATCGTCGACCGGATCGCCAAACTGATTCAGTGAGGACCTGATCAGCGGTGGCTTGGCCGCCGCTGCAGCCGCGCCTCGCGCAGGAACAGGAACAGCCCGGTTGCCACCACGATCGCCGAGCCGATGAGAAGGCTTAACGTCGGAACGTCGCCCCAGACCAGAAATCCGATGATCAGCGACCACACCAGCATCAGATAATAGAACGGCGTCACCGCCGCCGCCGGCGCCAGGTGCAGCGCCTTGGTCCAGAACCACTGCCCGACCGCATTGGTGAAGCCGGTGCCGAACAGCAGCACCGCGTCGAACGGCGTCGGCCAGCGCCAGCCGAAAAACAGCAAAAAGCTGTGAAAGAACGCCAAGACGGTGAGCTGCCAGATCACCAGCGTATTGGCGGATTCCGTGCGCGTCATGCCGCGCACCGCGACCGTGACGCTGCCGTACATGATGGCGTTGACCAGGGCGAACAGCGCGCCCAGCGTCAGCGAATTGGCGCCAGGATTGGTCACGATCAGCACGCCGACGAAGCCGATGAGCAACGCGGCCCAGCGCGCGAACCCGGCGCGCTCCCGCAGCCAGACGATCGACACCAGAGCGGCGAACAGCGGCGAGGAGAAATTGATGGCGACCGCGCCGGCGAGCGGCATCAGGCTGAAGGCCAGCAGCAGCGACAGCTGCGAGACCGATTGCGACATGCCACGCAGGATATGATCGCGCGGCCGTTGCGTCGCGTACACCGACAGACCGGACACCGGCAGGATCACGGCGGCGCCGGTGATCAGCGAAGCCAGCGAGCGGATGAATAGCGTCTCGCCGACCGGATAGATGCCGACCAGCCATTTGCTGGCGGCGGAAGCGCCCGCGAACAGGATGGTGGCAACGATCATCAACACGATGCCGCGCGGCACGTCATCGGTGCGGCCCACCATGCGCTTGAGATCGGCGGGCGTCGCCGGCGCGGCGAGCGCGGCGGGCGAAGCGCCGCGCGCTTCCGCCTCTTTCTTGCCGGTGAGCTCGTCCATCCCCTGACCGCGCTTTGTGACTTGCCGCGAGGTCCATTGCGCCCGCGTGCCGGGTCTAGGACGCCGCTGCCGGTTTGGCAATCAAGGGCGAATGGCCTGGAGCATTTCGTCAACGACCAGGCTGCGGGTCCGAATAGCCGTACCAGCTGTCCCTTGAAGAGCAGTGTCCTCCATGTGCGATTACAGCCGGCATCTCGTCGTTGGGCGAATATCCCTCGTCAGCCAGCCACGCCGAAACTGTCCGTGTCCTTTCCGTCAGTCATCTTCTCTGTTTTGCGTCCGGCTTCTTTGGCGCATTGCTCCCAGGCATCGGCTATTTCCAAGAGAACGGTCCTGTCTTTCGGTGCGGCTTTTTCGGCGAGGCGGCGGCAGTCCTCCGCAAACTGACGGTACTTTTCGGCGCTCTCCATGACACGTCTCCATGTCCAATGGGTCCGCATTCGCAATCGGAACTGGCGACTCACGGCCAAAGTTCCGGATCAAAAACTTGAGTTGGCATGGAACCTACCGGCCGATTCGTGGTTCTGGACCTAAGTTCTGGGGACGGGTTCAGTGGCCACCGGCGACCAATCCAAGCGCTACCGGCACTACGCCAGCGAGTGTCTCCGCCTTGCGCAGCTCGCGCCAAACTCGCAAAAGAAAGACCTGCTCTTGCAGATGGCCGAGACGTGGCGGCGACTGGCTGAACAAGCCGAGAGCTTAAGAAAGCCGGACCCCGATTGAATGGGTCCCGCTTATCCGAAATGAGCGCGGAGGATACTCACAACAATGCTCAACAGGACCAGGGCGACAAAACCCCAAAATATCCGTCCCCACGCTTGGTGGCCGCCGCTGTAGACGGGCGATTTTTTGGATTTCTTATTCATTATGCGACAGCCAGTTCGAACTTCTCGATAAGCGCCGGAGCATTATCGTCCGTGCTGCTTCGCCCCCGCCGGCCGCAACCGTCACTTCTGCAGGCTTATCAGGTAGGCAACGACCTGCTTGATTTGATAGTCGGCCAAGCTGGGATTCGGCATGCCGTTCGGCTCGTCGAAGCCGCGATGGGTTTTTTTCATGAAATCCGTCAGCGATTCCGCGGTGACATCCTTGCGCTGCATGATCTCCATACACAGCGGCGCAGGCGGATGCAGAATCGGCTGGAAACGCGCGAATTCCTTGAGTTGTCGGGAAAAACCGACTTGACTCCAACCTCTGATTGCGCGTCAACTTTTGGTCGCGGGCGCTGAGCATTACACAGCATAGCGTAGCATGGGAGCTCGATCATGGGCGCGTTATCCGGCGCATCCCGACGCGATTTGCTGGGACTGGGAGCCGGGGCTTTGGCGGCCGGGCTGATCGGCCGCAGATCGGCGATTGCCCAACCGGTGCCAGTGACGGTTCCCGCCTTGACAGTCGGTGATGTGAACGTCAGAGGCGTGACCGTCCGTCAGATCAGCATGGGGTTGCCAAACGTCGCCAGGGACAACGGGTTTTGCAAGCTCCTTTCCGGTGGGATCAATTTCCGGGCCACTATCGACCTCGTTCCGCGTGCCGGCGCCCGGCCGACCTGGTGGGGCGAACTGATGCTGGTCCAACACGTCCAGTTCCGCCATCAGCACACCCTTGTCACGTCGGGCCAGCGCGAATGCGCCTCATCGGGCGGCGGCTGGAATCTCGATGGCCAGGATCCCTACCAGAACAAGCGAGTGCGATGCGGTCCGGGGCCAACCTCCATCCGCCACGCCGACGATCCCGGCACGTTCACCGAGGACGCAAAGAAGAAAGCTTTCGAGGAGGTCGATGTCATGCCCCTCGACCGATTCCGGACCTACGTGATCTGGGAGACCACGGATAACAGCCGGCCGCCATCCGGCAGCAACCAAGCGCGACGTCATGTAGTCGCGCGTGTCGACTGGGAGTGGAACGGAGTCGCACTCAATCCGCCGTCATCCGGCAAGCTCCCATGTAGGTCCAAACCTTTCGCGCCCAACGCCTGGGATACCCAAGGTGCCGCGTCAGATTTCAAGATTTTCTTGGGAAAGGACGCCCTAGCCGATCCGCTGCTGCCAGGTCAGCCGATCATGCCGCCGCCCGACGCCCGGCTGGCCCCCGCCATGCCCGAAGTCTGGCACCCGGGCCCCTGTTGACATCGTGCTGCCGCTCCGGACGTTACCGCTTCTTCGTGACCATCTGACATGGCGTCGGCTGCGGTGGCAGGAGTTTCAAGCAGGCGTTGCCCTGAACTGCCAAAGAGATGTCTGAGGAGGACCGGATGGACGTTCAAGCAACCGAGGGTACGACAAAGTACGTCGATCACTTCAACGACAAAAAACACCTCCCCAACAATACCGCTGAACAAGTCCTCAACGGTGAGGCATCGGCGCCAAAGTTTAATTGGGACCCGCTCGCCATCGAGTGTCCCGTGAAGCAGGAGAAAGCCAAAGAGCAACCCCAGGAAAAACCTGGTGCCACGACCGACCACGACGACCAGCCCGGAGAGAGCGGGCAGATCCTCACGCTGAGCAAAGTGACGACCACAATCACGTTCACCGCCTTTTTCGATGACTCCATCTTGGGGAAGGACAAGACGATCTACCTCGAAAAGGAGCCTGGAAAGAACAAGGGTGACCCCGCAACCTATTCGTTCACACAGGCCAAGCCGACGACTGGCAAAGAGGGGACGGACTTTGTTGCAATCGATTGGGATGCCGTCATGCAGCACGTGGAGTTGCACATCGCCAGGATTCTTGAAATCGCCAAAACGCTTTTCAAGGGAATCACCACGCCACAAAAGCAGTTCTGTGGCGGAGAGCTTGCGAACGAGCCGGCATGGAAAGGGGCACAGGAAAAGGACGTCTTGAAGGCCATTGCCTCCGCCATTCGCGACGCCATTACGCTTGCTTCCGGCGCGAGCGAGGAGCAGCAAGTGCGAAAGACTCAGTTCGACAAGCTCAAGAAGTGACGGTTTGGCCGCATGAGCGATCCACAATGCGGCAGGGGATTATGCTCATTCGCGAGTATCTACATAAAAAATAATGCGTGTGCCAAAACAGCGCCAAACGAATTTAGCCAATCATGAGACGTCTTTGTGATAATTGGCGCGCTCGGAGAGATTCGAACTCCCGAAGCTCAGATTTGAAGTATCTAGTTTAAGCACCTTTCAAACGGCAGCATTGGTGTGCCGTCCTTTAGCTTTCCATCGTCCACGAACACCGACGAACCATCAGCGGCCTTATTTTGTATAACGACCGTCTTATCCGGTGTCAGCTTCTGCAAAATCAATATACGCAAAGGCATCGGTTCTTGAACAGTTCTGCCATCGGAGTATTTTCCCTCCACCGGCTTTAGTTGAAGCTTGATCTTATCGCTCGGTATCTTAATCGCCTCTGATATCTCGGAGCGAACGGTAAATGTCATGCCATTTTGAAATCTGGTCGTGTTTGTTTGCGATGCTCCATCCAACGATGTCGTTTCGTATACCGTGCGGCCCGCCAACTCAGTTTTAATGTCTTTTGAACAATCCAGCGACCACGTTCCAGTTAACCCAAATTCCCTGATTACGTCACCAACGCTTTCCGGCCAAGAAGCGCTTGATGCGAGCAATGCCGACATGACAACAAACGCGAAATATGGCCTGTTCATAAAAACATCCCCAATCCGGCAAGCCACCATACTAGCGCAGAGAGATGCTCATGTCTTCGGCAGGTTGATGTCCTCCAATGAACACCGGAAATATTTGGTGTTTGGTGACCGAGCAAAGACGAAATACCCTACTCGGAAACCCTTGATTTATGGCGCGCTCGGAGGGATTCGAACCCCCGACCCCCAGATTCGAAGTCTGGTGCTCTATCCAGCTGAGCTACGAGCGCGGCAGCGGCACATTAGTGCATGATCCGGGAAAAAGCATGTGCTTGTTCCGCGGATTGCCGCACAACGCTACGGCAGATGAAACATGATCAGCTGATCGGTGATGCCGCCGCCGCCCGGATCGAGCGCGCCGCCGACGAAATAGGCGTTGTCGCCGATCGTGCCGCCGCCAAAACCGTGCCGGCCGTGAGGCATCGGCGCCAGCGCGGTCCAGCGATCGGTTTTCGGATCAAAACCTTCATTCTCCGGGAATGTGTGGTCGGGCGGCAGTTCGCCGCCGAGCACCAGGATCATGCCGTGGTAATAGGCACCGGCGAGGCCGCTGCGCGGCGTCGGCAATGGTGCCGCCGAGGTCCATTTGTCGGTCGCCGGATCGTACACTTCGTGCAGCCCGGTGCGGTCGACCGGTCCCTTGAAGCGGCCGCCGATGGCGTGGATTTTTCCGTCGACCGCGATGACGACCAGATGGTCGCGCGGCGTCGGCAGCGGCGCCGCTTCGCTCCACTGGCCCGATTGCGTATCGAAAACTTCGTGGGTTGCCACCACGACGCCGTCGAGGCCGCGGCCGCCGATGACGTGGATCTTGCCGTCCACCGCGGCGGCGCCGACTGAGCCGCGCGGCCCTTTCATCGGCGGCAGCACGCGCCAAGAGTCGGCTTTCGGATCGTACTCAAAGGCGCCAGTGCCGGCGCCCTTATGCACCGAGCCGACGAAGCCGCCGAAGGCGTAGATTTTGCCGGCGGCCACGGCGACGCCGAGATGATCGCGTCCCTCGGGCAGCGGCGCGCGGGGGCGCCACGAATCGGTCGCCGGATCGTATTCGTCGTGATAGGGGCCCGCGGTTCCGCTCACCGATCCGCCGATCGCGTGCAGCTTACCGTCGAGCGCGGCTGCGGCGACTTCGGCGCGCGGCGCCGGCAACGGCGCTTTCATGGTCCAGTTGCCGGGTAAGCTGCCGGGCGGCGATTGGCCGCTGACCGTGGCCATCAAGCCGAGGCTCCATGCTGCTGCGAGCAGCACAGTCCCGATCGCAAGACTATGTCGCGATGTAACAGAGATTTTGTCGGCCACGGTGCTCTCCTCCCCGCGCGCGGATGCTTGTCGCGCACCCATCACGGTTGACACACTGTCATCCACACTCATCCGCCGCAGCAAAAATCTTGGCGCGGAACGCAAGATAGGCGGAACCCGGCGAGTTCCCGCCCATGCCCGATCCGCCTAGGTGGTATGTGCCGCCTGAGGCCCGGGAACCGCGCCCAGCGGCCTCCCGTTGTCCTCCACCACACGATCGATGGACGGAGGCCTTCCATGTCGGACTATCGAAACTCGGAATTCGACTACCGCAACGATCCGTTGCGGCGCGACCCGGCCTATGATCCCGATGCACGCGCCATGAATGCGACGTGGGGATGGATTGCCGCGGCCGTGTTCATTGTCGTGGTGTTGGCGGTCGCCTTTGGCATCGGGCACGAGCCCAACACTCAGACTGCGTCCAACAACGTGACGCCGCCCGCGGCGACACGCATGGCGCCGCCGCTCACTCCGGCGTCGCCGACCGCCCCGCCCGCAGCCACACCGGCACCGGCCACGCCGACGCCGAACTCGCCGGCTGCGCGATAAAAACAAAAGCTTCGCCAAGCTGCCAACTGAAACGGCCCCGGCTCGCTGCCGGGGTCGTTTTGCGTCAGTCCGAAATCTCGCGCGCGATGTCGAGCGGCGCGCGCGTCACCGTGACGCCGCCGCTGTCACTCAAGCGCACGACATTGACCGTGCCGGCATATTCCGGCGAACCGGAATAATAGGCCGGCACCACACCGTTGCCGACGCGCACGGCGCGATTCCAATGGCCGAGCGCCACGTAATCGGCGCCGGTCGCGGCGATGTCGTCGTCGCCGATCAGCCAGGACGGCCGCGGGCCGATGCTGCGATCGGGTTTTGGCTGGTAATGGCCGTGCGCCATGGCGATCAGCCAGCGGGTTTGCCGCGCGCGCACCGTTTCGAATGGGATCATGTCGTCATAGTCGCGGTGCGGCCGGCCCCAGACTTCGAGCGCGAGATCCGGAAAAGCGATCGCGTCGTCGTGGGTAACGCCGATGACGTGCAGGTTTTTCACCGCCGCGAGCGGGCCGTCGCGATAAATCGCGCTGGCGATGGCGGGATCGTGATTGCCGGGTAGGATGACGACCGGCAGCGCGGACGCGCCGATCACCGCCGCTGCCTGCTCGATCAGGTTTTGCGGCACGCGATGGCTGTCAAAAGTATCGCCTGCGAGCAGCACCACGTCGGCTGCAAGATCGCGCGCCGCGGCGAGCACGCAGCCGAGACCCGCGGTGCCGTCGCCGCCGTGCAGGCGCGCCGTGTAATCGTGGTCGACGTGCAGATCGGAGCTATGAACGACGACGATGTCGCGGGCGGGTGGAAGCGGCATGCAAGCTCAAGCGTGGGCTCTGTTGGGCCTCCTGCTTTACTGCACGCGCGGCAAAGATGCCAACGTTAAGTCCCGTGCCAGATCTCAGCCCGCAGTTCGCCGGACATGGCCGACGAATTTGGCGCCGATTTCATAGCCGAGACGCCAGACTACGCGGTAGATGCGCTCCTTGGCGCCGATATCGTCGCCGCTGAGCAGCAGGACGAAATCGTCGGGTACATCGAAGCCTTCGACGTGGAGCCGCACGCCGCCGTCGGAAATATCGGTGATCAGGCAGTCGCGCGGCAGGGTGCCGCTGCCGAACTGGATCTTTGCCACCCGGTTGATCTGGCGGCGCCGCGACCGGCGGCGCTCGTCCACGGACGGCGAGACTTTGTGATTCAACAAGACTTGCGGCTTCAACGCATTCATGCGCACGGCCTTTTCGTGTTGCGGTCGCGCGCAAGCGTCGGCGACAGCCCCGGCTACCCTCGGGCGAAACAGCTAACAGGCGGCGATTGCGGCGCCGCTAAGGGGCTCGCTGGCATTTGCCTCGCATTTTCTTGAAATTTGCGCTTTGTCGGGTGCACTACTTCTCGAACGCCGGATCGATCGGCACCCGGTAACCATTGGCGAGCCGGTTGGTCTCGTTCGCCATGCCGACCACGGCCATCAGCTCGCCGAACATCGCCTCGGTCATGCCGGCCTTGCGCGCTGCGGCGCCGTGGCTAGCGATACAATAGCCGCAGCCGTTGGTCACGCTGACCGCGAGGTAGATCATTTCCTTGGTCACCGCATCGAGCGCGCCCGGCGTCATGATCTCCTTGACGCTCTCCCAGGTGCGCTTGAGCGACGCGGGATCGTGCGCCAGATATTTCCAGAAATTATTCACGTCCTCGACGCGGCGGGTGCGCTTGATGTCGTCGAACACGGCGCGGACTGCCGGAATGGCGTCGCGGTATTCGATCGGACCGGGTGCGCTCATGACACTGTCTCCTGTGACGGACTGTGCTTCGGCAGCACGTTAACGGGGCTTAGGCCTTCGCGCCACCGAGGCGCCAATTGACCAGAAACACGCCGACGACGCAGATCGCCATGCCGACGAGTGCCAAGGGTGCAAGGCGCTCGTCGAACAAGAGCCACGCCATCAGCGCCGTCACCGGCGGAGTCAAATAGAACAGGCTGACGACGCGGGTCGCCGCGGCGCGGCGGATCAGGAAATAAAGCAGCCATATGGCGCCGAACGACAGCACAATAACAAGCCAGCCGAGCGCGAACAGGAACTGCGGCGTCCAGTGCACCACCCGCGTCTCGAAGACGAACGCCGCCACCATGAACAAAACGCCGGCGCTCGCATATTGCACGCTCAAAGCGGGCCGCCAGTCGATGCCGCCGCCGAACCGCTTCTGGTAGAGCGTGCCGACGGTGATGCCGAGAAGCGCCACAATGGCGAACAGCCAGGCCAGCGGCGTGGTTTCGCCGGTCGCGATCTTCTCGTGCACGATCAGATAAACGCCGGCGATACCGAGCAATAGCCCGAGCCATTGCCGCGGCAACACCCGCTCGCCGAGCCAGCGGTTGGCCAGCGTCGAGGTCAGCACCGGCTGCAGGCTGACCACGAGCGCGATCAGGCCGGCGGACAGCCCGTTCTCGATCGAGGCAAACACGCCGCCGAGATAAAAGCCGTGCACCAGAGTACCGGTCACGGCGCTGTGGAATAGGCCGGCACGATCCGGCCACTTCGGCCGGGTGAGCACGATGACGACTAAGAGCAGCAGCACCACCGCGATCATGCGCAGCGACAAGAACGTCATCGGCTCGGCATAAGCCAGGCCGAATTTGGCGCCGATGAATCCCGACGCCCACAACACGACAAAGACGGCGGGTGCCGAAAAGATGGCGAGGTCTTCGAACGTGCGTGGCATTTTTTCCTTGCAGTTTTCTTGATGGCTTTGCTGCACCGTCACCCGCCGCTCTTCCCGTTTTGCGGGAAATGCATCGTCGGACACGATCCCTGATAACCCAGACGCGCAGCGATTTGAATCGATTTTGTGGCGCTCCGATCACTGCCCGGAAATCAGGATTGCAGATGCCGCCGCACCGATTAGCCCGATAACCAATGTTCCGGGGCAGAATGCGCGTCCACGGCGGGCGCGAAACGGTGCCGCAGGCACCCTCCCCGCCGTCGGCATATGGAGTTGCGCATGCCGCGCCCGATCACGATGCTCGTTGCCGACGATTCCCATGTCACGGTGCAGCTTCTGACCGACGCGGCGCGGGCATCTCAACTGCCGCTCCGGCTCAGCACCACCGACAATGGCCGCGACTGCCTCACGCTGCTCAACGGCTCCAACATCGATCTCGCCTTCATCGACGTGCATATGCCGGAGCTTTCGGGCACCGAGGCATTCTGGTCGGCGCGCAAGCTCGGCGTCAAAACCTTCGTGACGCTGATGTCGAGCCCGCCGGCCGCCGAAGCGGTCGACATGGCGATCAAACTGCGGGCCTATGAATTCCTTTTCAAGCCGTTCGCGCTCGACGATGCGCTGGCGATCATCAAGACCTACGCGCGCATATCATCGCCCACCAAGGTGCTGATCGTCGACGATTCCTCGTCGGTGCGCCAGATCGTCCAGAAGATCCTGCGCGCCAGCGTGTTCAATTGCGAGGTCGCCGGCGCGGGCGACGGCGAAACGGCGGTGACGCTCGTCCGCAACACGCCATTCGACGTGGTGTTTCTCGATTGCAACATGCCGGGCATGAGCGGCATCGCCACCCTGAAACGGCTTGTCCTCGCGCAGCCGTCGCTGAAGATCGTGATGATCTCGTCCGAGCATAACGCCGCCGCCGAAAGCGAGGCGCTCGCCGGCGGCGCTTGCGCGTTTTTGCACAAGCCATTCAATTCGCCGGACGTCGACCAGGTGCTGCATTGCGCCTTCGGCCTGCGTTCGCCCAATCTCAAAATGAACAGCACCGCGCCGAGTTTTGACGTGGCGATCGAGGGCTCGACCATCCGCCTCGCCCACCGCACCAGCGGCCACATCTTCGAATATCTGTGGTGCGAAAGGCCGCCTTATCTGCGCAACGCCATTGTCCATGCCGCTGCCGGCGACGTCGCACCGAGCCACGTCGCAGCGGTTGCCGAGAAGACGGCCTTGTTGCAATTGCGCTCGGCTCGCCTGCTCGCGGCTTAAGCCCCAATTGTAGTCGGCGCGCCGACAAGGCACACTCGGTTCGGCAACAAACCGAGCGAGCGCGACCATGCCGAAGACACCGGACTATTTCGCCGGCAAGACCATCATCATCACCGGCGCCGGCAGCGGCATCGGCCGCGCCACCGCGCAAATCTTCGCCCGCGAGCACGCCAATGTGGTGTGCGCCGACATCAACGAAGACAGTGCGCGCGCCACCGCCGAGCAGGTCAACGGCGCCGGCAGCCAGGCGCTGGCGCTCAAAGTCGACGTCACCTCACGCGCCCAGGTCGATGCCATGGCGACCCGCGCCATCTCGGCCTTCGGCAGGGTGCATTTCCTGTTCAACTCGGCGGGAGCCGCGATCCGCCGCGCCAAGTTCTTGGAGATCGACGACGCGCTGTTGCAAAAAACCTTCGATCTCAACGTCAACGGCACGCTTTACGGCATGCAGGCGGTGCTGCCGCACATGCTCAAGAACAAGGAAGGCGTCATCGTCAATATGGCGAGCATGGCGCACCGCCGCGGCGGCCCCGGCTCTTCGGTGCACTACGCCGCGGCCAAGGGCGCGGTGGTGTCGATGACCATGGGCGTGGCGCGCGAGTTCGCCACCCAGGGCATCCGCGCGCTGTCGATCTCGCCCGGACCGATCCAGACACCGTTCCAGGACGCCGCACAGTCGTCGCCCGAGCTGGTGCAGCGCTTTTTGGAAGACGTGCCGATGAAACGTTTCGGCGAGCCGGAAGAGATCGGCGAACTGGTGCTGTTCATGTGCTCGGACGCCTGCTCGTTCATGACCGCGGACACGGTTTATGTGAATGGCGGCGGCGGCTGGCGGTGAGGCCTGCGTGGCGGCCGCCGGCTAGTTCTTGACCTGTGGACACGCGCGATCCGGCAGCCGCGAGTCGCACACCTGCACGACGTTGAGATATTTCGTCCATTGCACCACCTGCTCCTTCGATGGCGCGAACTTGAACGCCTTCTGCACCAGATAGAAACTGTCGTTGCCTTGCACCGCCTTGAACCACGTGATCTCCGGCTTCCCGGTTGCCGGATTGTGCGGACAATCGAACAGCCACACCAGCGTGGCGTAGCCGTTCTCGACGGCGCTTGCGATCGGCGCCGAGGTGCTGTTCGGGCAAGCCGCGGACCATCGCTGCTCGAGCGTTCCTTTGAACTGCTCCGGCGGCGCCCTCATGCCATGGAAAATCTGCACCGTCACCATTTCCGTCCAATCGTCAACGGTCTGGTTCGACGGCACCATCTCGCTCATGTCCATATTGTTCTTCTTAGTCTGGAAGCCGATTTTATATCCGGTCGGCATGACAACCAATAAATTCTCATTCACGAGCTGGGCCGCTGCCGGCGTCGGCGCCGCGAGCAATGTCAAAAGCAACGAAGGTATGAACGCACGCAACATGTTCCGTTGCCGCTCTTATGGGGCCGCCTTCTCCTCGACCAAATTCAAAAGATCGCGGGTGCGGGTGACGCCCTTCGGCCAGGCCTGGTCGAAATCGGCGACCAAGCCCTTAAAACCTTGCGACTTCATCGCGGCGTCGAGCCGTGCCATGTCGGGAAATTGATAGACCGCGTAATGCACGGCGGCATCGACCGCGCTCCAGAACCGCCAGCACTTCTCCGCCTTGAATTCGTCAAGCGCCATCGGCAAGTGGTGGGTCGAATACCAATGATCGAATTTCTGCCGCAGCGGTTCTTCGACCACCGAGCGCACCATGAAATAGGCTTTGGGCATGGTGTCGCTCCTACTCGCCGCGGATACCGGCGGCCTTGATGATCGGCCACCATTTCTCGATTTCGCTCTTGTGGAACGCCGCAAGCCCGGACGGGGTCTGCTGCACGCGAGGCGCGATATCGAGCCCGAGCTCGGCGAACCGCATACGCACTTTCGGATCGGCCAGCGCCTCGACCATCGCGTCGTTGAGCCTGGCGAGAACCGCCCGCGGCGTTGCCTTGGGCGCGAACAGGCCGAACCATCCCGACATGTAGAGACCGGGCACGCCGGATTCGTCGGAGGTCGGGATGTCCGGGATCGCGCCGGAGCGTTGCGGCGACATGTTGACGATCGCCTTGATGGCGCCGGCGCGGATCTGCGGCAGCGTCACGGCGCCTTGCGCGACCAGAAGGTCGACCTGGCCCGAGATCAGATCGGTCATGGCCGGGCCGGCGCCGCGATAGGGAATGAAAAGCACTTTGGTGTCGGTAAGTTTTTCCAGCAACAACCCGCTCACCTGCGCCGCCGCATTCTGGTTGACGAATTTGGCGTCGCCGGGATTTTGCTTCATCCAGGCGACCAGCGCCTTGAGATCGTCGGCCGGCAGCGCCTTCTTGGCGACCAGAAGCTGCGGATTGTTCGAGACCAGCCCGATCGGCTCGAAATCGGCCTGCAGATCGTAATTGAGATTGTAGATGATGCTGCCGACATGGGTGTCCCACTGGCCGATGTCGATGGTGTAGCCGTCGGGCGTGGCGCGGGCGAGCCGCCCGACGCCTATCGAGCCGCCGGCGCCGCCGACATTTTCGACGATGACGGGCTGGCCGAGGAACGCCCCCATCTTGTCGGCGACGATGCGGCCTGCGACGTCGGTCGAACCGCCGGGCGGGAACGGCACGATCAGGGTGATCGGGCGGGTCGGAAAGTTTTGCGCCTGAACCGGCGCGCTGGCGGCGAACAACAACGCCAGTGGTGCCAGCGCGATGGCTATGATTGATTTTCGCATCATCTGTTACGGCGCCGGCGATGCCAGCGGCTTGCCTTTCTCGACGATATAAGAGCCGACCAGTTTTGTACCGTTCGGACCGCTGCGTCCGCTATGGACCACGCCTTGCGGAATAGCAAAACTGTCGCCCGCCTTATAGGTCTTTGGCGGCTGACCCTCGACCACCAAATTCACCTCGCCTTCGATGATGTAATCCACCTCCGGGCCGGGGTGAGTGTGGCGGGCGACATCCATATTCGGCGGAATCTCGATCAGCGCCGTCACCGTTTCACGGTCGCCGGCCGGCACATCGAATTTTTGCAACACCGTGCGCTTGAGACCCGGCGTCTGCGCGGGCGGCGGCGCCATCTGCTGCGCGACTGCGACACCGGCGACGGCAAGCGCGGCTATGGCGATGATGAGAGATTTCTTGAACATGGTGTTTCCTCCCGTTTATTTATGAGGGCGATGATACGCCATCCCGGACCCGCTTTACAGGCCGCGGCCCGGCAAGCTTGCGGAATACCTCGACGAAGCGATCGACGTCCGCCTCGTCGTTATAAACATGCGGGCTGATGCGCATGCGGCCGAGGCGCGGGGCGACATAAACATTGTTAGCTGCGAGTCGCGCCACGAGGTCGTGCGGCATGCCTGCCGGAAAGGCCAGACTCAAAATGTGCGGCGCCCGCACGTGGGCGTCCGGAATATCCGCGCCCGATCCGCGCAAACCTTCGGCGAGGCGCGCGGTCAGCATGGCGAGCCGCTCGACGATCGCGGCAAAACCCCATTGCGCCATCATCTCCATGCCGATGGCCGCCATTTCCATGGAGATGAAATGGTCGCGCTCGCCCATGTCGAAGCGCCGCGCATCGCCGACATAGTTCGCATCGGTGAAGTAGATGTCCTGCTCGGCGCGCACGGCGCGCCGGCCGTAGCTCGTCTGCTCGAGCGGAATGCCGTCCTGGTGGCGTTTGGCGACGTAAAGGAAGGCGCGCGCATAAGGTCCGATGAGCCACTTGTAGGTCGGAAAAACCAAAAAATCCGGATCGAGTCTTTGCACGTCGAGATCGAGCACGCCGGCGCTGTGGGTGGCCTCCACCAGCATTGCGGCGCCGCAGCCGCGCAGCGCCGGAGCCACGCGGCCGAGGTCGACCATGCCGCCATCGGACCAATGCACCGACGAGATCGAGGCAAGCGCGATCGGCGCCGACCCCGGCCGCTCGATCGCGGCCAGCAACGCCTCCGTCCAATCGCCGTTTTCCGGTCGGCGCACCGTTTCGACGCTAAATCCGCTCGCCACGGAGCGCGTCATCCACTCCAGCACCGCGGAAGAGTGATCATCCTGCAACACCAGGACGCGCGAGCCCGTGGGCACGGCAAATATCTTCGCGGCGGTGGACACGCCATAGCCGACCGACGAAATCAGCGCGACGTCTTCCGGCGCGGCGTTGATCAGCGCCGCCGCGGCCTTGCGCGTCCGCTCATATTGCCGCGCGGCGAATTCGTTATCGAGAAGCCACGGTTGCCCCTTGCGCGCCACCGCGGCGCGGCCGGCCTCGAGCGTGCGCAGCGGCAGCGGGCTATAGGATGCGGCATTGAGATAGCAGACATCGCGCGGAATATCGAACAGTGCGCGTTGCGACGACAGCATCTGGCCTTACCCTTTGGTGCGAAAATCCCGCGCGCTCAAGCCATGCCGCGCGTCAATTCGAGCATTTATCTTGATATTCCGACACCGCGGATTCAAAATCGTCCTGGGCGGAATGCAACGTCGAGAATTCGGTAACGCAGTCCTCGTGGCCTTTGCTGTCGGAGACGCACCGTCCGTAATGGCGCAGCGCGCTGGAAACGTCGCTCTTGGCCGAATTGTAGTGGTCGAGCGCATCCCGGCATTCGTCGGTGTCGCTTCGTGCTGCGTTGCCGCACAGCGCCAGGACAATTCCGCAAGCCATGACCGTCGCCCGAATACCCATTCTAAGCCTCCCCACTTCGCAAGCGAGCGCGCCGCTCATGGCGCAGGCCCGGTGACAATGCCGAGGCGGAGCCAGTCGGCGCGCGGAATCAGCGTAGCCCGGCCGCTCGCCGCATTCTGCTCGATGATGCCGACGACGTCTGTGGCCACGCCCATCTGCTTCAAGTAAATCCGGTATTGATCGCCGTAATATGCCAGCAATCCTTTCTGGCGTTCCTCGGAGACATTGGGGGCAAGCCGGTCGCGGACATGGGTCGGCCCGATGAAGACTTTTGCGCCGGCCGGAAGCGTGCGGTGCACGCCGCCCGCCAGGATCAGCACGCAAACGGTATCGCATTCGACGGCTGAAGTATCGATTGCGGCATCCAACGATTTGCCGCTGCGCTTGAGCGCCATGCAGGCGATTTCCGTCGCGTCGGCGCAACCGGCGACAACCGTCTTGCCGGCGCTGACGTCGAGCCCGCGATCGCGAATGATCTTGCCCAACGACATCGCGACTTTGAGATCGCTTTCGCCCCAGACGTTCAAAATGACGGGAAGCTTGCGTTCGCCCAGCCGCGCCGCGAACGCAAACAGCCGCTTGAACGTATCCCATTCGACGATGCCCTCGGCGGCGATCCATTCCGTGCAATCCGGTCCGCAGGCCCCGTCCTGACCGCGCGCCAGATAGAAAATCATGGCATCGGCAGGCGAGATGACGCCGCCGACCGGCGGTCGCAACCCGTCCTGGGCGCGCGCCGCAGGAGCGAGCAAAATGGCCATGACCAAAATAGTCATGACAATGAGCGCATCGAAGAATGCACGTTGCGACGCGAGCATTCGTATCTTCCTTACCTTGCGCCACATTAAAGCACGTTCGCTTTGCGCCCGTCATGCCCGGCCATAGCTGTTCGAAGAACGGCGTGCTTCGCCCGCCTATGACGGCAACAAAGGCTCTGGTTTCCTCTGCCCTTGGGGAGAGGCAAGTCCAAGCGCCATCGTTCTCGCGGTGCGGTCGGCATCCGAGGCATGGGGCAAGCGGCGCTAAAACGGCACGAAACGTCTGCTTCCGAGCGATCGCGGAGCAAAGCCGGCGGTGGAGTCCGGCCTTTCATCCCGATCCAGGCCCGCAAAGCCAAGAAAGTAACAAGAAAGAAAAAAGAAAGAAGGGAGGCGAAACGCCGACAGACGCGTAGTCCACGATCCGCGCTTCGGCGCGGCGCGCGCTGATCGCAGCGCGCTCGCCTGTCGGCGTTCCACCACGGCGCTTGCTGCAGCGAACGAACGCCGCAGCTCAACTCCAGCCACGCGCTTCCTGTGACGGTGCTAGGTAGGAGCAGGCGTTACCCGCTCCCGGCCGTCAGCCAGTGCAGCGACTTAGCGCGGACCGGTCATAGTGCCGGCCGGGCGTGTTTGCCGGAGCCGCCCGGGAGCGGCAGTGATGAGCCGCCGCCCGCAGGAGCCGCCCCGCTCCGTCAGCCGGCATCACCGGCTGGCGTCCCTTAAGACGAGCGGGATTGTTGATCAGCTATTCAAGGCGCGTCGCTGCTGTCAAAAGATTCGTTGCGCGGGTGGATTTGTCGCGACAAATCAGGAGTTTACAAATTCGCCGTTTTGCGCCGCGGGCGCCCCACGCGCGTTCACCCACAAAGATTCGCAAAAGCCGTGAGGAGCACGTCTGAGATACTGCTGCCACGCAGCCATTTTTCCTTAAATCGCACGGACGACGGCAAGCGCAGAGAGAATTTGAAGTCAAGGACGGCCCGAAGGGCCGCCGCCTCTAGCGGCGACCCATAGCCCCGTTGGGCTATGGGTCGCCCTTGAGTTCAAATTCTCTCTGCGCTCCAATGCGGCCGCGCGATTTAAGGAAGACTCTGCGCCCGCTTCATTTCAACAAATACGCCGCCCTCACGCCGGCGGCAGCACGGCCACCACGTCGACCTCGTAGATCGCTTTCTCGTCAGTCAGCGCACCCACCTGGATCATGGTCGAGGCCGGCATGCGCGAGGGGTCGAAATATTTGAGCCGAATATCGCGCATCATGCGGAAGTGCGCCTGCAGGTCGATGAAATAATGGCAGAGTTTTACGACGTGCTCGAAGCCGCCGCCGGCCGCGCCCAGCGCGCCCTTGATGTTGAGGAAGGCCTGCTCCGCTTGCGCCCGGAAATCGCCCGGCGCGCCGACGATCTTGTTGTCGATATCGCGGCCCTGCTGGCCGGCGATGTAGACGATGCGACCCGGCCCGATCGCCTCGACCGCGTGATTGAAGCCCGGATTCTTGAAACTGGTCGGCGGATTGAGAAAGCGCAAGTTTCCCGGCGCGCCGCCCGGCGCCGGCGCCTGCGCCAGCGCCGCGGCCGTTGCGCCGCCAAGCGCGGCGACGACGGCCGCGCCGGTGACGAGACGGCGGCGGGAAAAGTCGTCGTTGGTTGGCGCTGTCGCTTGCAGGGCCGAATTCAGTCGTTCTGACATTTTCGATACTCCCTGGTTTCACACCGGCAAATTATGGTGCTTCCACAAGCTCGCGAATTCGCAAACTGCAAGCAAGAGTGGCCTGAGGCGTTAAGCGGCAGGCTAGCGCAGATTACGGATCGTCATATAGAGGCCGAGACCGGCTTAGCCCGACGGGAATTACGCCCAAGAAGGCAACACGTTGTCGAACAGATAATTTGCTGGGATGAGGAGCGGGAAACCAAAGATCGACATCTACACGGGCAAAATATCGTACTTGTGCCCCGACATCTCCACCGTCTTCCCCCCAGCATCGCCAGCGCCCCCGCAATCCGCGGCCGCGTCGCCTGCGGCATGATCACGGCGGCGATCCGGCATCACGCCCGGCTTGGTAACGCAGCCGCACCACCCGGACCGGGTTGATAGCACAGCACCTTTACTGCGCTCTATAGTTGTGCTAGCCATCGTCCGGGAGGGCTATGTCCTTGTACTCGTTGGCGTCACTGATCGAAAATCTTGATGCCGAGCACATTGCGGCGGCCGCGCAGACATATTGGATCATCCCGGCCGGCATGCTCGCGCTCTATTTCTACGGCATCTCGCATTTCAACACGCCTGAGTACCGCCTTGTCATTCTACAAAGCCCGGACAGTGCCGCACTGCTGACGCTGGCACCGCCGAAATACACGACAACCAGGGCGCGTTTTCGCAGGTACGCGCGCTGGTACGTTCTTCTTCTTGAATGCGCTTTTCTGGCCTTCATCTTTTTCACCGCAATTTTTTCGCATTTGACGCACATCCTCCTTGACGCCAAACTCGAGGACACCGGCTCGCTGGAATCCAAAGCAATTTTTGCACTCTTCTTCCTCACCGGGTTGTTGTCGTCATTTCCCGGCTTCAAGGACCTCGATGCCTGGATACTGACGACACTGCATCGAACCGCGCTGATTCCCGACGACGCCAAACTGCTGGCGTCGCGACTGTTCGAGGCTGAGTATGAGCCGCCGAAAAAAACCCGCGATCAGGTTCGCTACCTTCTTAAATCCCGAGACACCATTCGATATTCCGAGGGTGGTTTGGCCGGCAGTTTGGAGAAGCGCGTCCTTTCAATGTTATGGTTGTACTCTCAACTGTTCGAGAAAACGAGAGAAATCGAGCGCGCCTATTTTACGTCGAAGTTCGAAATTGATCTCACTGATGTCGAAAGAAATTTTTCCCGCATCGGAACCGAGCTGCTTTCCTACTTCAGAGAGCAAGCGAAGCTTGTACCGTCGACGGTGAAAGACATCGATGAATATCTAGCCGACCAAGGTGAGAAGGAGGATATGGAATCCCTGCTCATGCTAAGGAGAGATTTGCTGGAGCGGTGCGATGGACTTTACCGCCGTATGTGCCTCTTGACGTCTTTGCTCGTCTATTCGACGGAGAAAACCGCGGAAGAAATCGACAGTTTCCTTAAAACACTTGGATTTCTCATCAATGTTCAGAACAATCCGATCATGGACTGGGACGCCGTTTTTCGCGTTGTCGCCGGCATGTTTGTTCTCATGCTGGCCGTAAACGCGATTTTCAAGGTTCTCTATAATACGGTCGGCGGACCAAGCATCTTCAAGCCCGACCAAACGCGGCTTCTCATCTTCGCTTTATCGACAACGCTCCAATATTTCATCGTTGTGTATGCCACTCTGAAGATTAAGCGGCATTGGCGTCGAATCGATCGGCCGCAAGTTCGGCCGGAAAATCCCTTAGTCGCAATATACTGCTATTTGCTCACGCTGCCCGTCTCAATCGCGATTTCCTATTATGTTCGCCACGAATTGACCACCGCCCCATTCCTGTTCGCGGCAATCCAGGGCGTCGCCGGCTACTTTATCGGCACGTACATCGACCGATCGCTTTCGGGTCAACCATTTTCGTGGCCACTGGCCCGCATCCAGGGCGCATGCCAATTCATTGCCGCGCTGTTGATCTTCTATTTCGTGCCGCCCCCGGACGAATATTCCACGCTTCAGCAATTTACTTACGCAACGTTTTTCGCTTTCCAATCGGGCCTTGCCGGTTTCTTAGTGGGAAATCTGTTTCAATATTATTATCGACGAACCGCCTTGATACCCGGGCAAGTGCTTGGCGACGTGACGGTTCAAATTCAACCGGCGACCTAAATTGCCGTTACACCGGCAGATTATCGTGCTTGCGCCCCGGCATCTCCACCGTCTTGCCGCGCAGCATCGCCAGCGCCCGCGCGATGCGCGGCCGCGTCGCCTGCGGCATGATCACGTCGTCGATATAGCCGCGCTCGGCGGCGATGAACGGCGACAAAAAGCGCTCCTCGTATTCCTTGGTGCGGGCGGCGATTTTTTCGGCGTCGCCGATGTCGGCGCGGAAGATGATCTCGACCGCGCCTTTGGCGCCCATCACCGCAATTTGCGCGGTCGGCCAGGCGTAGTTGACGTCGCCGCCGATGTGTTTTGACGCCATCACGTCATAGGCGCCGCCGAACGCCTTTCGCGTGATCACGGTGACCAGTGGCACCGTTGCCTGCGAATAGGCGAACAACAGTTTTGCGCCGTGCTTGATCAGGCCGCCGTATTCCTGGGCGGTGCCCGGCAAAAATCCCGGCACATCGACGAAGGTGACGATCGGGATGTTGAAGGCGTCGCAGAAGCGCACGAAGCGCGCCGCCTTGCGGCTGGCATCGCTGTCGAGCACGCCGGCCAGCACCATCGGCTGGTTGGCGACCACGCCCACGGTGCGGCCGGCGATACGGCCGAGCCCGATGACGATGTTGCGGGCAAACGCTTCGGACAGTTCGAAGAAGTCGCCCTCGTCCAGAACCTTTAGAATCAGCTCCTTGATGTCGTAGGGCTTGTTGGGATTGTCGGGGATGAGCGTATCCAGCGACGGGTCGGTGCGCTCGGCATCGTCGAACGACGGCCACTCGGGGGCGCCGGCGGAAAAATTCGCCGGCAGGAAATCGAGCAGCCGGCGCATCTGCAGAAGACATTCCACGTCGTTGTCGTAGGCGCCGTCGGCGATCGAGGATTTGGTGGCGTGCACCGAGGCGCCGCCGAGCTCTTCGGCGGTGACGATCTCGTTGGTCACGGTTTTGACCACGTCGGGGCCGGTGACGAACATGTAGCTGGTGTCGCGCACCATGAAGATGAAATCGGTCATCGCCGGCGAATAGACGTCGCCGCCGGCGCACGGGCCCATGATCACCGAAATCTGCGGGATCACGCCCGAGGCGATGACGTTCCTCTTGAACACCTCGCCGTAGCCGCCGAGCGCCGCCACGCCTTCCTGGATGCGGGCGCCGCCGGCATCGAACAGGCCGACGATCGGCGCCCGGGCGCGCATCGCCATGTCCTGGATTTTTATGATCTTCTGCGCATGCGTCTCCGACAGCGAGCCGCCGAACACGGTGAAATCCTTGGCGAAGGTGAAGACGGTGCGGCCGTTCACGGTGCCCCAGCCGGTGACGACGCCGTCGCCGGCGATGTGCGACTTCTCCATGCCGAAATCGGTGGAGCGGTGCTCGACGAACATGTCGAGCTCCTGGAACGAATCGCGGTCCATGAGCAGCTCGACCCGCTCGCGCGCCGTGAGCTTGCCACGCTTGTGCTGGGCGTCGATCCGCGCCTGGCCGCCGCCGGCGCGGGCGCTGTCGCGGCGTTCTTCGAGCCTGTCGATGATGTCTGCCATTATCAGACTCCGGGGATCAGGGATCAGAAATCAGGGACCCGATTCCTGACTGCTGACATAGCAAGACACGCGCCAAGCGTCATCTTCATCCGCCCCCGCGCTAGCGGGGGAGGGGGACCACCCTGCGCAGCAGGGTGGTGGAGAGGGCGCGGGCCTAGGCGCGAGGTCGGCGACTCAAGGAGATATCGGCGCCACCGTTGATTGCCTTACAGCGGCAACGAGGCGGCGAGGCAAGCGCCCCCTCCACCACGCTACGCGTGGTCCCCCTCCCCCACTATCGCGGGGGCGGATGCCGCTTCTTTTATCGCCGCGACGATGCCGGCGTAGCCGGTGCAGCGGCAGAGATGGCCGCTCAAAACTTCGCGGATTTCGGCTTCGGACGGGTGCGGATTGCGGGCCAAAAAATCGGTGAACGACATCAAAATGCCCGGCGTGCAGAAGCCGCATTGCAGCGCGTGATTGTTGCGGAACGCCTGCTGCAAGACGTTGAGCTTGCCGTCGGCTGAGGCGAGCGATTCCACGGTGCGCACCGCGCGGCCTTCGGCCTGCACCGCGAGCGTCAGGCAGGAGCGCGTGGCGACGCCGTCGATCAGCACGGTGCAGGCGCCGCAGACGCCGTGCTCGCAGCCGACATGGGTGCCGGTTGAGCCCAGCCCCTGGCGGAGGAAATCGCTGAGCAACATGCGCGGCTCGGCTTCGGCCGCGAGCTTGCGGCCGTTGAGCGTCAGCGCGATCCGCGCTTTTTCGCTCTTGTTCACGCGGCGCATTTTTGCGCCTCCGCGATCACATCGGGAGCGAGATTCCTGCACAGATCGCGCCGCATCGCCGCCGAGGCGTGCAGATCGTCGTAGCCTTCGATCTGCCCCAGCCACGTCTCGAACCAATCCGGCTTACGGTGAATGGAATCGGGCCTAAAACCCGACACGGCGGGTTGTCCGGTCAGACCGCCGATACCCAGATGAACCCACTTGTCCGTCGCGATGGCGGCAACGGCGACGATGGCGAAATCGCCGTGGCGCCGCGCAACTTCGCGGAAGGCGACGCCCTGCCCGACCGTCACCGGAAACCGAACGGCGGTGACCAGTTCGTCCGGTGCGCGTGCCGTCGTCAGCATGTCCTTCTGAAACTGCGCGGCGCGAAGCACGCGGCTACCTTTTTGCGAACGCAATACGACTTCGCCTTCCAGCACTGCAAGCGCAAGCGGCAACTCGGCGCTTGGATCGGCGTGGGCGATGGAGCCGCAGACCGTGCCCTTATTGCGAGTCTGGAAATGACCGACGAATGGCAGCGCGGCGGCGAGCAACGGCAGCTTTTGTGAAAGCCGCGGCCAAGCCATCAGCTTGTTCTGCGTAACCGCCGCGCCGATCTCCACCTTCTCATGCGGTTGGGGGTTTTCGATGACCTGCAGCCCGCCTCGCGCTTTGGCAGATCGCGTCTCTTCCACGCTGTCTTCGACGTCCCCGGCTTCACTGAAATTGCGGATAACATCGAGTTCGCCGATGCGGGAGATATCGATCAGCACGCCGGCATCGATCAGCCGCAGATTGAGCATGGGAACGAGCGACTGGCCGCCGGCGATGATGCGCGCATCGTCGCCGTATTCGGCCAACAGCGCGACCGCCTCCTCGACCGTGTCCGGGCGCACGTAATCGAAAGGTCTGGGCTTCATTTGCGCGGCTTCATGGCTTGCCACTCGCCGCCAACATGGCGTGGATGCGCCGCGGCGTTGCCGGCAGCGTCACGTCGGCGACGCCGAGCGCGTCCGCGATGGCATTGGCGATGCAGGCCGGCGTCGACATGCAATTGCCTTCGGCGAGGCCCTTGGCGCCGAGCGGCGTGAACGGCGACGGCGAGGAATAATGCAAAATCTCGACCTCGGGAATTTCGCTCACGGTCGGCACCAGATAATCGGCAAAGGTGCCGCTCAGGAACGCGCCTTCGTCGTTGTAGGTGAACTCCTCGTAGAGCGCAGCGGCAATGCCCTGGGCGAAGGCGCCGCGGATCTGGCCCTCGGCTATGGTCGGGTTGAGGATGCGGCCGGCATCGTGCATCGACACATAGCGGTCGACGCGGACGGAATAGGTTTTTGGATCGATCTCGACGCCGCACATGTCGAAGACAAAACCATAAGTCAGCGAGGTGTTGATGCGGTCGTCGCTCGACGGCGGCTCAAGCTCCGGCGGCGACCAGATTCCGGTCTCGCTCAGCGCCGGCGCCATATTTTCCGGCAGCATCGCCGGCGACCAGTGCGAGGTCGCGGCGACCCTGCCGAACGGCAGCGCGTTGTCGGGATTGCTGCGGCTGCGGATTTTGCCGCCGGCAAGCTCGACGTCGTCCGGCAGCACGTTGAGCTGCTTCGCGGCAATACCTTTCAGCTTGTCGCGCATCTGCGCCGCGGCCATGTGCGCCGCCACCGCGGTGCCCGAGGCGAAACGGCTCGAATAGGTGCCGGCGGCGATCGACCATTGATCCTTGGCGGTGTCGATTTCCAAAACCACTTCGATATCGTCGGATTTCAGCCCGAGCTCGCGCGCCACAATCTCCGCCAGCACGGTCTCGTGACTCTGGCCCTGCACGGTGACATCGGCGGTGACCGACACCGCGCCGAGCGGATCGATATTGACCCGCGCCATCGACACCGCGCCGTTCTTGGGCCCGGCCTTTTCGCGCGCCTGGGCCGTCATCAGGGTCGACAGATAGCCCATGTTCGACATCGCCGGCTCGACGATGGCGGCAAAGCCGATGCCGTATGTGCGCCCTGCCGCGCGGGCCTCGTCGCGGCGGCGCTTGAGCGCGTCGAGCCGGCCGCCGCCAAGGGCCTTCTCCACCGCGCGTAAATAATCGCCGGAATCGTAAAGCGCGCCCGCGGCCGCATGGTAGGGAAATTTCTCCGCCGGAATGAGATTGCGCCGGATGACGTCGAGCGGATCGAGCTTGAGCTCGACCGCGATGCGCTGCACCAGCCGCTCCAGCGCCAGATAAAGCTGCGGCCCGCCAAAGCCGCGGATCAGGCTCGACGGCATTTTATTGGTGAGCACGACGCGGTTCGTTACCTCGACATTGGCGATGTCGTAGGCGCCGGTCACCGCGCCGTGCATGCGGTAGAGCGGCCCCGGCATCGGCGCCCGCAAGAACGCGCCATAGTCCTCGAGCTGATCGAGCTTCAGCCCGAGAATGCGGCCGTCTTTCGTGATCGCGGCCTCGATTTCGGTGACCCTGTTCGGTCCCGAGCTTGCGGCGACCAGGTGCTCGATGCGGTCCTCGACCCATTTCACCGGCCGGCCTGTGATTTTTGCCGCGAGCGCGATCAGCACCACATAAGGAAACACCGAAAGTTTTATGCCGAAACTGCCGCCGGAATCCGGCGGGATGCGCAGGCGCAATTTCGGCCCGGCGACGCGCAATGCGCGTGCCATCACCGGATGCATACTGAACGGGCCCTGGAAATTCGCCAGCACGTCGTAGCTGCCTTCCGCCGGATTGTGCTCGGCGACCACGACGTAGCATTCGATCGGCGTGAACGACAGCCGCGGGAATTCCGTCGTCATGGCGATGCGGCGGTCGGCGCGGGCGAACGCGGCTTCGGTATCGCCATAGGAGAATTTGCGCACCGAGATTTCGTTGGTCTCGGCCTGCGGATGGATGAGCGGCGCGGTCTTTGCGCACGCCGCGCGCGGGTCGATAATCGCTTCAAGCGGCGCATATTCGATCGTCACCAACTCGGCCGCGTCTTCGGCGATGTAACGGCTCTCGGCGACGACCAGCGCCACCGGCTCGCCGACATAGCGCACCCGCTCCACGGCCAGCGCCCATTGCTGCACCGGCGTTTTCACCGCGGCGAGAAACGGCTCCGACAGCTTTCGTACCTCTTCGCCGGTGATGACGGCCCAGACGCCGTCGTGCGCAAGCGCCGCGCTGGCGTCGATCGCAACGATGTCGGCGTGGGCATGCGGCGAGCGGACGACATGGGCGTGCAAGATGCCGACCGGCACCGGCAGGTCGTCGGCATAGCGGCCGCGGCCGGACAGCAGCGCCGGGTCCTCCTTGCGCAGGGTTTTTGTTGCGCTTTCGGCCATGACTAAAGCCGTTGGCTCGGCTCGATGCCGAACAGCGCCTGGCCGGCGCCTTCGAAATTGGACAGATGCGCCTGGCCCTGCGCCGTCACGGTATGCATGTCGCGAAAGCGCCGCTCGAACGCACTGCCGTTGAAGATCGCGTCGGCGCCGGCGGCGTGGTAGGCGAAATCGACGACCCTGCGCGCCTGATCCATGGAGCCGGTGATGGCGACGCGCAATTGCGCGCGCTGCTCGAGGGTTTGCGCGCGGTTGGCGGTCGCCGCTTGCCAGAATTCATGCAGCATATCGTGCAGATAAGCGCGCCCCGACTGCAGCCGGCCCGTCGCCTTGGCGACGCGCGATTGGATCACCGCATTGTCGCGCAACAGGACCGGCGCGCCGTGGGTTGGCGCCGGCTTTTTCTTTTCGGCAAGCGTCATGAAGGCTTCGAGAGAGGCGCGCGCCAGCCCGAGCGCGACGCCGGAAAAGCCCATGCCGTAAAGCGTCAAGAGCGGAATGTTGCCGAGCGCATCGACGCCGCGGCGGTCGGCGGGCAGATCGCGCCAATACGAATAAGCCTCCGGCACGAACAGCTCGGTCACCTCGTAGGCATTGCTGCCGGTGCCGCACAGCCCGATCACATGCCAGATGTCGTAGAATGTTGCCTTGTCCTTGCGGAACAGCATGGTGCGCATGACCGGGCGACCCTGCTTGTCGAGGCGCGGCTTGCCGTCGGCCTCGATCACCGCGCAATGGCCGCCGAGCCATGGGCAATGCTCGCTGCCGCTGGCAAAGCGCCAACGGCCGTTGACGATGTAACCGCCGTCGACGACGACCGCCTTGGCGCCCGACGGCGGGCCCCACGCGACCGCCCCATCGGGGCCGGCAAAAATCTCGCGCGCGACTTTTGGGTCGAGATAGCTCGCCGACTGCGTGCTCGCCACCTGCTGCGCCAGGCACCAGGCGGTAGAGGCATCGGCGGTGGCGATGGTCTCGATCACCCGGTTGAAGGCAAGCACATCGGCCGCGCCGCCGCCGAACGAGGCCGGCAGCAGCATGCGGAACAGGCCCGCCTCATGCAGCGCCGCGATGACTTCGGGCACGATGCGCCGCTCGGCCTCGATGCGGTCGCTCGCGGCCGCGATCATCGGCACCAGCGCCGCGGCGCGCGCCACCCAATCGACCGGCGTGTTTCGCTCATCCCGTGCCAGCACGGCGTTCCTCCGCTTGGCCTTGTCCCTGTCTACATCCGCGACGGTTGCTTGTCAGCACAGGGCGACCGGCGGCCGGCCGCTGGCGCGCGGTCGGCGGCTCCCATAACATGCGTCCGCAAGCACCGCTGGAGGACACGTTGCGCGGCATCAGGATTGCAATCACGGCGCTCTTGGCGACGCTCGCCGTCGCTGCCGCGATTTCTGTCGCCCTTGCGCAAGCCAATTATCCCGCCCGCGTCGTCAAGCTGATCGTGCCCTACCCGCCCGGCGGCGGCACCGATCTGTTGGCGCGGGTGCTGGCCGACCAGCTCGGCCGCAAATGGGGGCAAGCGGTGATCGTCGAAAACATCGGCGGCGCCGGCGGCAATATCGGCGCATCGGAAGTTTTCCGCGCCGACCCCGACGGCTATACGCTCCTGCTCGCCTCGCCCGGGCCGATCGCCACCAACGCCTACATGTATAAAGACATGTCCTACGATCCGGCGAAGTGGGTGCCGATCGCGGTGCTGGCGACGTCGCCCTATGTGCTGGTGCTCCACAATGGTTTTGACGCGCAAAACCTGCCGCTATTGCTGACCCACGCCAAGGCCAATCCCGGCCGGCTGACCGCGGCGACACCCAGCGTCGGCTCGGTCGGTCAATTGGCGACGATCGAGCTCGAATTGCTCGCCGACATCAAACTGCTGCAAGTCCCCTACAAAGGCCTGAGCCCGGCCGTTGCCGACGTGCTGGCCGGCAATGTCGACATGATGTTCGACATGCTGGCGACCTCGCTGCCGCTCTACCGCGCGCAAAAGGAAAAGATCATCGCCGTCGGCGGCACCGAACGGGTGAAGGAGCTGCCGGACGTGCCGACCCTTGCCGAGGCTGGCGTGCCGGGATATCGCGCGGTGACCTTCTTCGGCATCGTGGCGCCGCCGCAAACGCCCGATGCGCTCGCCGACAAGATCAACCGCGACGTCGTAGAAGTTCTCAAGAACCCTGAGTTCATCGAAAAGACCAAGGCGCTGGGCATGGACTTGGCGCCAGGCAGCCGCGCCGACGCCGCCGCGTTCTTTGCCCAGGAACGCGCGCTGTGGGGCAAGGTGATCAAGCGAGCCGATCTTCCGCTGCAGTGAGACCGCACGACCGGAGAAGATCAATGGGACATCTCGCCGACGGAAAATGGACCCCGCGCGCGACGAGATTGTTCGCGATATTTTCAGCTTACAGTCATGTGGTAGTAGCACGCATTTGACGGCGAGTTCCGTGTGAGGGAGGAAGACTTGGGAAGTAAAAAGATGAAAGCGTTCTTATGTGCCTTATTGATCGGCGCAGTTTTTAGCTTTTGCATGGCGTTCTACGACCATCCTGGGAGATGGTTCAGCTCGGTCGGCTTGATGTTGGATATTGCCGGCATTGTTCAATTGGAGTTGAGCGGCGCATTCGACTGGGCGATTGAGAAATTCAGCGATGTCGAGAAATACCCCGGCGGCCCGCCGTCGAGGATTACGCGGGAGATAATTGACGATCCGGATCGGCCGGTGAAGACGTGGATACGCAACACTCTCTTTTTTGAGCACAAGACAGGCCTGAAGTTCATTATCTGCGGCTTCTTTTTTCAGCTTCTAGGCGTCTGGATGTGGAATTAGAGCAAAAGGGCTTATGGCCTCGAGAAAGGCAGTCGGTGGGGCATCATCCAACCGCGAACTGGACTGTCGTCGGGAGCGCCAACCGCCTGTTGGTGGTCTGATTTGGTCAATTGCGAGAATTGCAATGACGACTGAAACGTTTTTGGCAGATTGATGAAATGAGCATTGAGCCGACTTTCTAACTCGCTACGCATGCGAATGACGTGTTGCTGAAAGTTTTCATCACAGTCTATGCCGGCCATCTGGTCCTGATGCATCTGAAATAAGTATTCATGACAATCGTCAGCAATCCCATGCAAAATCGCGCAAATGTCAGGTGGAAAGTAAAAACGAGCCTCGTCAAGCTTTACAGCTAAAGCATCGATCTTTGAGTTGTCGGTAAACCGCTCGGCTCCTACGAATAAAATATATTGGATAAGCTCCTTCGTCGCTAAATAAACGCCATACCGCAATTGAAACAAGTCGAATTTCAGTTTGTCGAGGGCAATGTCTTTTTGAGCCTGAGCAATTCGAACTTGCGTGCGTGCAAAAACGAATGTGATTGCGCCGGCAACAATTGACGCTAGCAGAGTAGTAAGGGGAGAAGCGAAGTCCTTGAGGAAGTCATACATATCAGCTTCCCTATAGCAATTGAAAAAAATTAGCACGAACAAGATGACGGCGTAAGTTTTTGGGACCATCAAGTTGTGACTTCGCCTCTGCCAGCCAGTGGGCGACCGTCCGAGAGGCTATTGCTGTGCAGGCAAATTGTAGCCGAGATATGTGGCTAGCGCCCGCTCACCGTTCCCCTGGATGGCCGTGACGGTTTCGATCACCCGTTGCAACGCAGATGCAACATGAGCGCCAAAAGGCTATATTCACCAATGGTGTCTTTGGGATTTTAAATCCAGCAGTGACGTAATAAACGCAAACAATTAGCGGGTGGATCAATTGGCCCTTGAGGATATAGGTTTCGGGCTCCTGCTTCGTTCGGCCCGCAATGACGCTAAAGGAAATGCATGACTGAGCAAGCCAAAAACTCCGGCATCGGCCAGCCGGTGCGGCGGCGCGAGGATTTGCGCCTGGTGCGCGGCAATGGCCGCTATACCGCCGACGAAAACCTGCCGGGCCAGGTCTATGCGGTGATGGTGCGCTCGCCGCATGCCCATGCGCGCATCCGTTCGATCGCGACTGACGAAGCCAAGGCCGCGCCGGGCGTGCTCGCGGTGCTGACCGGCGCGGATTTTGCCGCCGACGGCCTGAAACCCATCCCGCACAAGCCGTGGTCGCCGCATCGGAAGGAGGCCCAGCTGCGCATCAAGGGCGACGAGCCGCCGTTCGAGGCGCCGCATTATCCGCTGCCGACCGACAAGGCGCGTTTCGTCGGCGAAGCGGTGGCGATGGTGGTTGCCGAAACCGTGCATGCCGCGAAAGACGGCGCCGAGCGCGTGGCGATCGATTACGACGTCCTGCCGGCGGTGGTCGAAACCGTCCCTGCCGCGCGCCAGGATGCGCCGCGGGTGCACGACAGCGCGAAATCGAACGTCTGCTTCGACGGCGAGCTTGGCGATGCCGCGGCGACCGACGCCGCCTTTGCCCGCGCCGCCCACGTGACCCGGTTCGAGACCTGGGTGCAGCGCGTCACCGGCGTGCCCATGGAGCCGCGCGCGGCGCTCGCGGCTTACGACCCGCAGACCGGCCGCTACACCGTTTATGCCGGCAATGGCGGCGCGGTGCGGCTGAAGAACGATCTCGCCATCATGCTCGATGTGCCGGCGGACAAAGTCCGCGTGCTGATGCAGGACGTCGGCGGCAATTTCGGCACCCGCGGCATGATCTACGCCGAGTTCGCGCTGGTGGCATGGGCGGCGAAAAAGCTCGGCCGGCCGGTGAAATGGATCATCGAGCGCCACGAATCGTTCCTGAGCGACTATCAGGCGCGCGATCTCGCCGTCGAAGCCGAGCTGGCGCTCGACGACAAAGGCAAGTTTTTGGCGATGCGCGGCTCCAATCTCGGCAATCTCGGCGCCCACACCACCAATTTCGCCATGGTGCAAAAGGGCGTGCAGATGATGTCGAGCATCTATCGCATGCCGGCGGCGCATTTCCGCGCCCGCGCCACCTTGAGCCACACCTCGCCGACGCGGCCCTATCGCAGCGCCGGCCGCCCCGAAGTGATCTTTGTCATGGAGCGGCTGATCGATCTCGCCGCGCGTGAATGCGGCTACGATCGCGTGAGGCTGCGCCGGCGCAATCTCGTGACCGAAAAGGAACTGCCGTACAAAAACCCGTTCGGCGTCGAATACGACAACGGCGACTATATCGGCGGCATGGATTTGGCGCTGAAACTCGGCGACTGGGCCGGATTCAAGCGCCGCCGCGCCGAAGCCAAGAAGCGCGGCAAGTGCCGCGGCATCGGCGTCGGCAATTACGTCGATATCTCCACCGGCGTGCCGCGCGAGAAAGCGGAGATCACCGTTTCGCCCGAGGGTTTTGTCGAACTGATCATCGGCGTCACCTCGCAAGGCCAGGGCCACGAGACGAGCTTCGCCCAACTGATCGTCGAATGGCTCGGCGTGCCGATCGACAGCGTGCGCTTCGTCACCGGCGATACCGATCGCGTCACCGTCGGCGGCGGCGCCCATTCCGGCCGCGGCATGCGGCTTGGCTCGATCGTCATCAAGAAATCCACCGATGGCATCGTCGAGAAAGCCTTGCGCATCGCCGAGCATTTGCTCGAGACCGCCGCCGCCGATATCGAGTTCAAGGATGGCCGCTTCGCCGTGAAGGGCACCAACCACGACGTCGGCTTGTTCGACGTGGCGCGCGCGGCGCTGGAGCGCGCCGATTTGCCCGAGGATTTGCGCGGACCGCTCTATGCCGCTTGCGATGAGACCGTCGCCGAGGCCAGCTATCCTTACGGGGCGCATGTCTGCGAAGTCGAAGTCGATCCCGACACCGGCGCCGTCAAGGTGATCACCTACGTCGCCGTCGACGACGTCGGCCGCGCCGTGAACCCGCTCATTATTCACGGCCAGGTCCACGGCGGCATCGCCCAAGGAATCGGGCAAGCCCTGCTGGAGCACGCCCACTACGATCCGGAGAGCGGCCAGATGCTCGCCGGCTCGTTGATGGACTACGCCATGCCGCGCGCGTCCGACCTGCCGTCCTACATCACCGAACTGAGCGAGGTGCCCTCCTCGACCCACCCGCTCGGCATCCGCCCCGCCGGCGAGGGCGGCACGGTGCCGGCGCTGGCCGTGGTCATCAATGCCGTGGTCGACGCGCTGTGGGATTTCGGCGTGCGCCACGTCGAAATGCCGGCGACGCCGCAGAAGGTGTGGCAGGCGATCCGGGACGCCAAAACTGCGCAGCCCCATTGATTTTCAAGCGATTCGCGCTTGCCCTAAGACCTTGGCCTAACAAAAGCCGGCGTGGGCGCGCTAGTTGCGCGCTAGAGTGCAATTCGCTTCGAGTCGAAGCGATTTGCACTCTAGCATTTTGATGAGCATGATCTTTTCGGAAAACCGGCTTCCACTTTTCCGGATCATGCTTTAGGGGACCCAACTGACCGTGCCATCTGACGATCTGCGCAGCCGCGATTTCCGCAAGATCCTGCTGATCAAGCTGTCGGCGGTCGGCGACGTGGTGCACACGCTGCCGGTCTTGAACAAGCTCAAGCGGCGCTATCCGGCGGCGCGATTGGATTGGCTGGTGGCGGCGCCGATCGCCGAACTGTTGCAGCACAATCCGGCGATCAGCCATGTCATCGAATTCGCCCGCGACGAGCGTTCGGCGCCGTGGCGCTTGGCGCCGTTCGCCGCCGCGGCGCGGCTGGTCGCGCAACTGCGCGCAGTCGAATACGATCTGGTCATCGATCTGCAAGGCCAATTGCGCAGCGGCTTTTTTGCCTTCACCTCGGGCGCCCCGGTGCGCCTCGGTTTTGACAAGCCGCGCGCCGATATCTGGAAGACGCTGGCGCGCAAAATCCCCGACGAAGCGCGCAAGCACGCCTGGCAGGGCGCGCGCGAGGGAAGCTGGCTCGCCTATACCGATCACATCGCGCTGCCGACGCTCGATATGCACCCGGTCGAGCGCTATCTCGGCATCGCACCGATGCTCGGCCTCGACGACGGGCCCCCGGATTTCTCGTTTCCGATCCCGCAGGAAGCGCGCGCCCGCATCGACGCGCTCGTAGACTACTACGAGATCGCCAAGGCAAAACTCCTGGTGATGGCACCGGGCACCAATTGGGAAACCAAGGAGTGGCGGCGCGAAGCCTTCGCCGAAGTGGCGCGGCATTTCATGAAGAACAGTTTTGCGGTGACGCTGATCGGCTCGGAGCGCGAGCGCGCGCTTTGCGACGACGTTGCCAAACTCGCCCCCGGCGCCATCAACCTCGCCGGCGAAACGACGCTCAGCGAATTGGCGGCACTGATCTCCCGCGCGACCATCTGCGTCACCAACGATTCCGGGCCGATGCATCTCGCCGTCGCGCTCGGCCGCCCGGTCGTCAGCATTTTCGGCCCGACCGACCCGGTCTGGGCCGGGCCGTACCGGCGCGACGGCGCAATTCTGCGCGCCGACTTGCCGTGCTCGCCGTGCTATCTGCGCAAGCTCAGCCGCTGCCCGAACAATCACGACTGCATGAAAAACGTGTCGGCCGCCGCTGTCATTGAGCGTGCGGAAAGCCTTCTCAATGAGCGCGCCAGCAAGCCGAGCATCGCCGAGACGCAGACGCGCCGACGTTAAAGCATGATCTCGAAAAAGCCTGTGCATCAAAGCAAAATCGGACTCGCTGAGGTCCGAAACGTGAAGGAGCCAGTCATGAGTCACTTTGACGCTTATCGCGACAGCTTTCCCAACGCGCGCCTGACCCGCTCAAAAACCGGTGTGCTGGAAGTGGCGCTTCACACAAATGGCGGCACGCTGGCCTTCAACGGATATACCCACGAACAGTTCGTCGATCTCTTTCACGCCGTCGGTTCCGACCGCGATAATCGCGTTGTCATCCTGACTGGCAGCGGCAACGCCTTTATGGAGACAATCAGCCCTGAAGGTTTCGACTTTTTCACCCCGCAAGGCTACGACAAAATTTATCGCGAGGGTAGAAAAGTCCTCATGAACATTCTCGATATCGAAGTTCCGCTGATCGCCGCAGTGAACGGCCCTGTGCGGCTGCACTCCGAGTACATCCTGCTCGCCGATATTGTGCTGGCGACGCCTTCAACCGTTTTTCAGGACAAACCCCATTTCGAATTGGGCGTCGCGTCCGGCGATGGTGTCCATTTGTTGTGGCAGGAAGCCATCGGCAGCATACGCGGCCGCTACTTTATCATGACCCGCCAGGAGCTCGATGCCCAGACGGCGAAGGACTGGGGCGCGGTCAACGAAATTGTTCCGGCGGACAAGCTGCTGGCCCGCGCCCGCGAGATCGCGGAAGGGCTTGCCAAGCTGCCATCGCTCACCACGAAGTATACGCGCATCGCGATGACCCAGAAGCTGCGCCGCATCATCGATGAAGGCGTCACACTCGGCCTCGCGTTGGAGGGGATCAGCGCGGCCGATGCCGCGCGGGCAAAGTGAGCGGGCGCCGAAGCAGGGATTCGATGAGTCGGAGAATGATAAAGCGACTGGCAGCACCGCTATCCGTCAGCCGCCACGCGCTCGCTCAATCCGACTTCGCGCGGTTCCCCTCCCCCGCTTCGCGGCGGTTGATTTTCGACTCGCGCGTCGCGAGCCAGGCCTTCATGTAGCGGTAATAGCTGCCTTCGGCGTTGGCGACGGCGAGCAAAAATCCTTCGGCGCCGTCGAGAAAGCCCAGGCGCAGCACGTAGGCGCGCAGGAACGAAAAAAAGCCGTGGCCGATGCCGGCGAGGAACGACACCTTGCGGCCCGACGCCACCAGCGCCTCGGCGCTCGCGGTCGAGTAGCGGTCCATGCGCGACAGGGCGTCTTCGAGTCTGAGCACCGGATAATGCAGCAGCGGCTGGTCGAGCCGCTTGACGGGGCCGTCGCAAATAACCCGTTCATGGACTAAGGCATCGTCGAATTTTGCTTTGCCGCGGCGGAACAGGCGCAACACGTAGTCGGGCGACCAGCCCGAATGCCGCAGCTCGCGGCCGCAGAAGCTGGAACGGCGCGGCAATTCCCAGCCATCGGCGCTGGTGTCGGCAAGCACAGCCTTGATCGCGCCGGCAAGTTTTGGCGTCGCCCGCTCGTCGGCATCGATCGACAGCACCCACCCACCGGTCGCCAACGACAGCGCAAAATTCTTCTGCGGCCCAAACCCGCGCCATTCGTGAAATTCGACGCGGGCGCCTTTTGCTTTGGCGATGTCGACGGTAGCGTCGCTGCTGCCGCAATCGACCACGATCCGCTCGTCGCAGAAGGCGACGCTGTCGAGGCAATCGCCGATATTCGCCGCCTCGTTGCGGGTGATGACGATAGCGGACAGTTGCGGCACGGTGCGCGCTCAGTGCCAATACGGCGGATAGCCAGAACTCTTCTCGGTGGCGGCGAGGAGCCGCAGCATGGCCGGCCATTCCAGCACGCCGTAAGGCCGCCGCGCGCCGGGCTGGTAGAGATGCGCGGTGTGCGCCAGCACGTTCTCGCCCGGCATGGTCAATTCGGTGCGCGCCGCCATGGCGTCGACCTGGGAGCGGCACGACAGCTCGAGCTGATACATTGTATTAAAGGCCTGCTGGACGGTGGCGCCGCAGGTGAGTAGCCCGTGGTTGCGCATCACCAGCGCGTCATGCGGCCCAAGATCCTCGACGATGCGCTCGCGCTCGTCCTTGTCGATGGCCGGTCCCTCGTAGTCGTGGTAGCCGATGTGGCCGACGAAGCGGATCGAGGTCTGCGACAGCGGCAACAGCCCACACTCCATCGCCGACACCGCCATGCCGGCCCGGGTGTGGGTGTGCAGCACGCAGGCGACGTCCGGCCGCGCCTTGTGGATGGCGCCGTGGATGACATAGCCGGAGACGTTGATGCCGTAGTCGGTGTCCGGCTTGGCGATGATCTTGCCCTCGGCGTCGATCTTGACCAGGCTCGACGCCGTGATCTCCTTGTAGAGCAGGCCGTAGAGGTTGATCAGCAGGTGTTCGGTGCCGGGAATGCGGGCGGTGATATGGTTGTAGATCAGGTCGGCCATGCCGTATTGATCGACCAGCCGGTAGCAGGCGGCGAGATCGACCCTGGCCTGCCACTCCTCTTCCGACACGTCGTTGCGGACCGACTTGAAATCAGTTGAATAGTTCACGGCGCTTCACTCCTGTTATCCCCAGAATAGCTTCCAGGACGGGTCATGTCAGCCAAGATGTCAGCCAACAAGATGCCAGCCAAGATCAGTGACGTTCTGCGCAACCATGTGAAGGAAAAGCTCGGCCGCGGCGAGGTCGTGGCCTCGATAACGGTGCGGCTCATTCGCGGCATCGAGATCGCGCGCATCGCCAAGACCGCGGGTTTCGACAGCCTCTACGTCGACATGGAACATTCGAGCTTTTCGCTCGAATCCATGGGCCAGATCTGCATCGCCGCCCTCGAGGTCGGCATCACGCCGTTCGTGCGGGTGCCCGGCCTGGCCGACGTGCAGCGCATTCTCGACGCCGGCGCGCTCGGCATCATCGCGCCCCATGTCAGCTCCGCCGCGGAGGCGCGCGACTACGTCAAAGCGGCGAAATATCCTCCGCTCGGCGAGCGCTCCAATGCCGGCAACCTGCCCCATCTGCAATACCGCTCCTTCCCCGCCGCGGAAGCCTACGCGGCGGTCGATGCCGCCACCATGGTCATCGTGCAGTTCGAGAGCGCGGCCGCGATCGACAACGCCGACGCCATCATGGCGGTCGACGGCGTCGACATGGTGCTGATCGGCACCAACGATCTGTTGGCGGATTTTGGGCTACCCGGACAATACGACCATCCGCGGGTCCACGAGGCTTACACCAAGACGCTCGCCGCATGCCAAAAGCACGGCAAGCATCTCGCCGTCGGCGGCTTTGCCACCCGCGCCGACCTGGCGGCCAAATATGTCCGCATGGGCGCGCGCTATGTTTCGACCGGCACCGATCTGGGCTTTTTGCTTGCGGCCTGTTCCGCCAAGGCGAAGGAAGTGCAGGACATGGCGACATGACATGGCGTCGCAATGACGGCTGCGGCGGATTGGTATAAGAAACGCGGACAAGATGAGGAGACCATTGATGGCGGGATATCGCCCGATTGCGTTTGGGACGTTTTTTTTCGCGCTTGCGCTACCGCTGGTCGCCGCGCCGGCAGCGGCCGCGGACGATTATCCGAGCCGCGCGATCCGCATGATCATTCCGTTCCCGCCCGGCGGCAGCAACGACGTGGTCGGGCGCATCATCGCCAATCAGCTCGGCGAACGGCTCGGCAAGCAGGTCTTCGTCGATAACCGCAGCGGCGCCGGCGGTGTGGTCGGCTCCGATCTCGCCGCCAAGGCGAACCCCGACGGCTATACGCTTTTGATCGTTTCCATCGCGCACTCGGTCGATCCGTGGATCTACAAGGAGCCGTTCGATCCGGTGAAGGATTTTGCGCCCGTCAGCATCATCGCCACCGGCACCAATGTGCTGACCGTCAATCCGACCGTGCCGGTGCATTCGGTCAAGGAACTGCTCGCGCTGGCCAAGGAAAAACCGGGCGTGCTCAACTACGCCTCCGCCGGCATCGGCAGTTTTCAGCATTTGAGCGGCGAACTGTTCAAGCTGACCGCCGACGTCGACATCCAGCACGTGCCCTACAAGGGTGGCGGACCGGCCATGCTCGCCGTGATCGCCGGCGAAGCCCAGGTGATGTTCTCCTCGATCGTGCAGACGTTGCCGAACATCCAGGGCGGCCAGTTGCGGGCGCTCGCCACCGGCGGCGCGCAGCGCAGCCCGATCCTGCCGGAGCTACCGACCATCGCCGAGGCCGGCGTGCCCGGCTACGTGGCGACCAATTGGTGGGGCGTCGTTGCGCCAGCCGGCACGCCGCAGCCGATCGTCGACAAGCTCCATGATACGATCGCGGAACTGCTCAATTCCGAGACGACCAAGAAATTTCTCGACAACGAAGGCGCCGCGCCGGTGCATATGAGCTCGGCCGAATTCGGCACGTTCATCGCGGCGGAAATCGCCAAGTGGGGACCGGTGGTCAAAAAAGCCGGCATGAAAGCGGAGTGACTCCCTCTCCCCGTAGGGGAGAGGGTGGGGTGAGGGGGTTCGGAAGATTCAGGATCAAACTCCATCGTCCGAACCCCCTCATCCTGTCCTTCTCCCCTCCGGGGAGAAGGGACGCAGCGGGCATCCCGGTGCCTTTCCTGTATCTCTTGCAGAAAACGACGCGTGCTGCCCTAAGGACCAATCATGAGCCGTTTCACCTATCGTTCCGATCCGGTGCGCGTCGTGTTCGGCGCCGGTTCGATCGCCGCGCTGCCGGCGGAAGCCGATTTGCACAACATGTCGCGGCTGATGGTTTTGTGCTCGAAATCGCGCGCTGACTTCGCCCGCCGCGTCACCGCGTCCATCGCCGACCGTTGCGTCACGTTCTGCGATGCCTCGGCGCCGAACATGCCGCGCGAAGTGTTCGAGCGCATCGTCGATGACATCAAGCGGCAAAAACTCGACGGCTTTGTCGTCATCGGCGGCGGCTCGCCGATCGGGCTGGCCAAAGCCGCGGCGGCGACCACCAAAATCCCCTACATCGCCGTCGTCACCACCTATTCGGGCTCGGAAATGGCGGCGCGTTGGCGCATCGGCATCGCCGACGATCGCATCAGCGGCGAAGGCGCGGAAGCGCTGCCCGCCACCGCGATTTACGATCCCGAATTGACGCTCGATCTGCCGGCGCGTTTTTCCGCGGCCAGCGGCATGAATGCCGTGGCGCACGCCGTGGAAAGCCTCTACGGCATCGACACCAATCCGATCGTGCAGGCGATGGCCGAGGAAGCGATCAAAAGGCTCGGCGCAAGCCTGCCGCGCCTGGTGCAAGATCCGCGCGATCTCGAGGCGCGCACCGACGTGCTCTACGGCGCCTGGCTGGCGGCGAATTTCCGCGCCGAGGTCGGGCTCGAGCACGCCATCGCGCAGCGCGTGCGGCAATGGTTCAATCTCGACCACGCCCACACCCACGCCGTCGCCACGCCCTACGCCATCGGCTTCAACGCCGCCGCGGCGCCCGAAGCCATGGCGCGCATCCAACGCGCGCTCGGCGTCAGCGACGCGGCGCGCGGCCTTTACGATCTCAACGTGCGGCTCGGCCTGCCGACCGGGTTGAAGGGTCTAGGCCTGCACGAGGACGACATCGGCAAAGCCGTCGACATTGTCGCGGCGGTCAAAATCTCGCATCCTCGGCCGGTTACGAAAGCCGACCTTGCCGAAGTCATTCGCCAGGCGTTTTTCGGCGAGCCGCCGCGGTTCTGAAACGTATCCAGTCATGACAGGCGCAACCGCCGGCTCCGGAATGAAATGGGTCGGCCGCGCCATCCGCCGGCTCGAAGACCCGGCGCTGGTGGCCGGCCGCGGCCGGTTCACCGGCGATCTCAACGCCGCTCTCTGGGTGCGTTTCGTCCGCAGTCCCGTTGCGTCGGGCCGCATCGTCGGCATCGCCGCGCCTGACGGAGCGCGCATTTTTCGCGCCGCCGATCTCGACGGCGTGCGGCCGATCCGGCCGATGCTGCACAAGTTCAACTACCGGCCGATCGCGCAGCCGATCTTGGCGGCCGACGTGGTGCGCTTCGCCGGCGAGCCGATCGCGGCCGTCGTCGCGTCATCGCCCGCCGAGGCCGAGGATATCGCCGAAGCAGTGGCGATCGAGATTACGGACTTGCCGTCGGTCGTTGACGCGCAAGAGGCGCTAAAATTCGGCGCGCCGCGCGTGCATGACAACTGTCCCACCAATATCGTGGTCGAAGGCCGCTTCAAGACCCCTGATTTCGACGCGACCATCGCGCGGGCGCACAAGGTCGTCCGCGTCGAGGTTCGTTCCCGCCGCCAAAATGCGACGCCGCTTGAAGCGCGCGCCGCGCATGCAGCGTTCGACCCGGCGTCGGGCCGCGTGACGCTGACCTGCACCACGCAAATGCCGCACCTGACCCGCACGGCGATTGCCGATGTGTTGCAGTTTCCGGAATCCGATCTGCGCGTCGTCGCGCCCGACGTCGGCGGCGGTTTCGGCCAAAAGATGTCGCTGCCGGCCGAATACGTTTTCCTGGTCTGGCTCGCGCAAAAACTGCGCGGCACCGTCGCCTGGAGCGAGGACCGGCGGGAAAACCTGATCGCCGCATTCCACAGCCGCGATCAGCATGTGCAGCTCGAAGGCGCCTTCGATGCCGCCGGCAAGCTGATGGCGCTGTCGGCCGACGTCGTCGCCAATATCGGCGCCTATTCATGCTTTCCGACCACCTGTGGGGTCGAGCCGCTGATGGCCTTGGCGGAATTGCCGGGACCTTATGACGTTGCCGCCTATGCCTGCGTGGCGCGCGGCGTCGCCACCCACACCTGCACCATGGCGCCCTATCGCGGCGTGTCGCGCCCGGTCATCACTTTTGCCATCGAACGGCTGATGGACAAGGCGGCGGCCGCGTTCGATCTCGGCCCCGACGAAATCCGGCGGCGCAATCTGATCAGGAAATTTCCTTACACCTCGGCGACCGGGCTCGTGTTCGACGAAGGCAGTTATGTCGAGACGCTGGAGCAAGCGATCGCGCATGTGGACTTGAAAGACTTCCGCGCCCAGCAACGCGAAGCGCGCACGCGCGGCCGCTATCGCGGCATCGGCTTTGCGACCTTTTCCGAGCGCACCGGCTACGGCAGCCCGGCGTTTGCCGCGCGCGGCATGGAGATCACGCCGGGCTGGGAGACCGTCGAGATCACCATGGATCCGTCCGGCGCCGTCGAAGCGCGCATCGGCGCCAGCCCGCACGGACAGGGACTGCGCACCACCCTTGCCCAAATCATCGCCGACCAAGTCGGCATCACACCCGAACACGTGCGCATCGTGCACGGCGATACCGACCGCACACCCTACGGCTGGGGCACCTTCGCCAGCCGCTCGCTGGTCATTGCCGGCGGCGCGTCGCTGCTGGCGGCGCAAAAGATCCGCAAAAAGCTGCTCACCATCGCCAGCCATGTGTTGGAGGCCGCGCCTGACGACATCGTGCTCGAAAACGGCGACGCCAAAGTTTTGGGAACCGATCGCACGGTGACGATCGCGGCACTGGCCCGTGCCGCCTATCATCAAACCCACGCGTTCAAGGGCGAGATCACGCCGGGCCTGAGCGAGAGCGCCAACTACGATCCGCCCGGCACTTTCTCCAATGCCTGCCACGTCGCCATTGTCGAGGTCGATATCGAGACCGGCCGTACAAAAATCGAAAAATTCCTCGCGGTGGAGGATGCCGGCCGCATCATCAATCCGCTGATTGCCGACGGCCAGGTGCATGGCGGCATCGCCCAAGGCATTGGCAACGCGCTGTTCGAGGAGATCGTCTACGACGACAACGGCAATCCGCAGACCGCGACGCTTGCCGACTACACGCCGCCGACCGCGTGCGAAATCCCGCCGATCGAACTGCACCACATCGAATCGCCGGCGGCGTCCTCCATCACCGGCGCCAAGGGCTTGGGCGAAGGCGGCACGATCGGCGCCCCGGCCGCGATCCTCAACGCTATCAACGACGCGCTATCGCCGTTCGGCGTCTCGATCGACGAAATCCCGGCAACGCCGCAGCGGGTTCGGGCGGCGCTGCGGGCGGCAGGGATCGGGTAACAGGGATCAGGGATCAGCGATCAGGGATCGGGGATCAGAAAGATAGTCTGCTGATACCTGATCCCTGATAGCAGATGCCTGACTACGCTGGATGCTCGCGCGCCGAAACGATCGCCAGCCACAGATAAACGCCGAGCAGCGTCATCTCGATAAGCGCGATAAAAATACTGCCGCCGAACACGTTGGGAAAAAACACTTCGACCACGGCCATCGACACCACCGAGCTGAGCCACACCACCGCGCCCCAGGCCGCCGCCAGCCACAGCCCGACCGCGGCGACGAGGTCGAGGACTGCGAAAAATACCGTCGCCGACCGCCACGCCACCGAATGCGCCAAAAAGCCGTCGTCCGGCCCCGCGCCGACGCCGCACACCTGGGCCCAGTGATAGAGGCCTTTGACCAGCGACACGGCCGCCATCAGACGCAAAAACAGGACTAGGTACTCGGTCCACGAGCCAGCCACGCTCAACCCCTTGCCGGCGCGGACGGGCTCGAGCATGTCGCTCGGCCGGGTCGGCTTTTTCTGCGCTTGCTCGCTCATCCCCTAGGACCGATAGAGACGCCTTGGTAAGGCGTCAACGCTACCGGAAAATGGCCTGCCGTGGCCCATTTGTGGCTGTGGCGGGGCTGGGGTGGACGGAGTAAAAGAGGCATTGCCAGGATAGCCTGGCGTCCGCGGAGCGCATTGATGGCGATCAAATTCGGCCGGCCGCTCGAAAGGAGCCGTCTGGCGCCAATCGAGGCGGAAAAGCCCGCGGAACGGCTGGATTTGGCAATTCGGCCGCGCCGCAACCGCCGCGCCGAATGGACCCGGCGGCTGGTGCGCGAGAACGTGCTGACGACCGACGACCTGATTTGGCCGCTGTTCCTGGTCGATGGGACCAAGGTGCGCGCGCCCGTGGACTCCATGCCCGATGTCGAGCGCCTCTCGGTCGACGAGGCAGTGCGGGCGGCGGAACGGGCGGCGAAGCTGACGATCCCGTGCCTGGCGCTGTTTCCCTATACCGAGCCGGGGCGGCGCGACGACGACGGCTCCGAAGCGCTCAATCCCGACAATCTGGTCTGCCGCGCCATTCGCGCTATCAAGAAAGAAGTGCCGGAGATCGGCGTGCTCTGCGACGTGGCGCTCGATCCTTATACCAGCCACGGCCATGACGGGCTGCTGCGCGACGGCGTCATTTTGAACGACGAGACCGTTGGCGTGCTGGTCCGCCAGGCGCTGGTCGAAGCCGAAGCCGGCTGCGACATCATCGCGCCGTCCGACATGATGGACGGCCGGGTTGGCGCCATCCGCACCGGCCTCGATGCCGCGGGATTCCACGACGTGCAGATCATGGCCTATGCGGCCAAATACGCTTCCGCCTTCTACGGCCCGTTCCGCGATGCCGTCGGCTCGAGCGTCACGCTGATCGGCGACAAGCGCACCTATCAGATGGACCCGGCGAACACCGATGAAGCGTTGCGCGAGGTCGAGCTCGACATCGCCGAGGGCGCCGACATGGTCATGGTCAAGCCCGGCCTGCCCTATCTGGACATTTTAAGCCGGGTCAAAGCCACCTTCGGCATGCCGACCTTCGCCTACCAAGTGTCGGGTGAATATGCGATGATCATGGCCGCCGCGGCGAACGGCTGGCTCGACGGCGACAAGGCCATGACCGAAAGCCTTATCGCCTTCAAGCGCGCCGGCGCCGATGGCGTGCTGACTTATTTCGCCGCGCGCGTCGCGGAAAAATTGAAGAAAGGCGAAGTTTAGCGAAACGACGCCGCCGGGGGCGGCGATAGCGGGACGAGTGTCATGCGTGAATACGACGACGACAGCAATATCCAGCACTATGCCCCGGTGTTGCGGCGGATCATCATTCTTGTCGCCGTGATCACGGCGGTCCCGGTGATGCTGTGGACCATCACCGCTTTCATGCACACCTACATCGCGCAGCCCACCATACCGGCACCCCGACCGCTCGCGGCAGCCACTGCGGCGCCGACCACCCCTGCTGCGGACATCGCAACGGCCAATCCTCCAGCACCGTCGCAACCCGCGTCGACGATCGCCGACGCCAGAACAACGGATGACGGCCGGGGCGATCGGATGCGCGACGGCGCCGGCAATACTGCCGCGCCGAATGTCCAAGTCGCCACGCTTGCCCCGACACCGTCCGCCGCGCCTGCGGCCCCGCCGGCCGCGGCCGCGGCGCAGGCAGCGCCTGCCGCGCCGAGCGTTTTCCCGGACCCGCCATCTGTTGCGCCGCAGCAGCCAACGCCTGCCGCGTCGGACGCTGCAAACGATGCCGCGGCCGACGCCTTACCGCCGCCGGACCCAATCACCGGCCCGGTTCCCTTGCCACGGCATCGTCCGAGCGTGCTGGCGCTCGCGGACACCGCCATACCGCTGCCGCGGGCCCGTCCGGGTGACGCGCCCGAGCCGCCGAGCGTTACGCCCGACGCGCCGCCGTCCGGCTACGATCCCGGCATCGGGCACTAGGGCGCGTATTCATAAAGGATGGGGCTCCTTTAAATAAGCGGGCCAGGCCCGGTCAGTCGTTGCTTCTTGCGCTCCATGACGCTCGCGGAAGACTGCTTCAGATAATAGGCGATAGTCTCGGTTCTGATCTTGACCGAGCCGGCGGGCTTGGTCGAATCCAGATCCTGGAGCGAAAAGAACAACGTGCCGGAATCCTCGACAATCCGCTGCACCGGCGTGAATGTCGGCTGGTCCATGCCGCATTCGTAGCTCACGAACCGCACGACGCAAGTCACCCAGGGCAGGCGCGCGCCGACCTTGGCCCCCCAAAGGATTTCGTTGGTATTGCCGCTGTATGACGACGGCCACACGTCGCGAATATCGAACGGCGACCCGATCAAACCGGTCCTGACATCCTCGCCGAACAGCCAGTCCATCAAATCCGGATCGGTCGGCAGGTATTGGCCCCACAGTATAGGATAGCCGTAGGCCTGGAGATCAGCTTCGATCTCGTGGCCAATGCCGGGGTCCATATGATAGGGGCGCGCCAGGATCAGTATGCACGGCCGGTCGTTGCGCGCGCACCATTCGAGGATTTCCCGTCCCTTGCTGCGGACGGAGCTGTTGAACGCCTCGAGCGCGGCATAGCCCGCCGTGACTGCGCGGCGGACTTCCGCCATGCTCAAGTCGGGTATGACGTCCTTGAGCGTTGCGTACAGCTGTTTGCTCACCAATGGCGGTTCCGCCAGGCAAACCAAAGGCGCGATGTAATTGATGCCCTCAACGGCAAAAACGTCCTTCTCCTTGAGGAAGCCCGCTTTGATATTCTCCGGGGCGGCCATGACCCGCGGACAAGACAGTGAATTGGCGACGTGACCGTTGAGGAACGACGGCAGCGATCGAATCATCGGCGAAAGCAAAATGTCGATCTTGCGCTTTTGGCCATAGATCAATTCGCCGTAATGTCCCGAGATGCACTTCACCGGATAACAGCAATCGACAGTGCCGCGCCCGCGTCCATACTCGCGTCCTTGATCTTCAGTAGTTTCGCTGGAGAACACGATGTGCTGCGGGGCTATACCGAGGGACGTCAGGAAGCTCACCCAGAATTGGTGGGTGGACCAGATGTTGAGAACGCGCGGAATACCGACGCGCAGCTGCGCACGCGCCTTAGGCGCGGCGGAAGGCGGTGGCACGAACCATTTCCGCCACGTTTGGGTAAGCACGTTTGCCTTCATCGATCCGAGCCTTCACGATCCGCATTTCGTCGACGTCTTCCAGCAGCCCCTTCGGACAGGAATTGCCGCTGATGACGCGTTCCCAGCCGTCCGGGACGGGAATTTTGCTCCACGGCCTTCCCGCCGCGCCGGGCAGTTGCACGTCGATGAACGTGCGCTTGCAGTTGCAACTGCACCAATGGCAGACCGTATGGTCATTGGTCGTGGTCCGGTAAGTAAGGGCTTCAACGGCGGCAAAGCCGCGAAATCGGCTTCGGTCGCGCGCGTCATCGGCTGCGCATAAAGCGGCGCCGATCGCGCCCGCCTCACCCGAATAGGGATGGATCACGATCTCCGCGTCCGGGACCTTGCTGGTGATGAAATCGACCTGGGCCTTGACCACCGCCGCATTAAGGTGGGTGCCACCCTGAAGCACGAATTTTCGCCCGACCGCACGCAGATTCTGCAGCTGGCAGGCATAGACCCACACGTTGAGCGGCAAGACGGCGGCCAGAGCAGCCATGATTTCGTCGGCCGACCAGCCCTTGCGCTGCTGATTGACGATGTCGGATTGCAGGAAAACGCCGCAGCCCATGGCGAGGTGAGGCAACGACTTGGCACGAAACGCGCGGTCCGCATAATTCTCGAGCGCGACGTCGTAGCGCTCCGCCACGCCCTGCAGAAAAGCGCCGTTGCCGGAGGAACATTGCGAGTTGAGCCGGAAATCGGCCACGGTCCCGTTGCGCAGGATCATGACTTTGATGTCGCAGCCGCCGACGTCGCATATCACGTCTGAGTCAGGGAAAAAGTGCAGCGCGGCCCGCGCGTGCGCCACCGTCTCGACCACGCTGACGTCGGCGCCCAGAATATCGTTCAACAGGTCCTTGCCGTACCCCGTGAGCGCCAGCCCGCCAATCGCCTGGAAACCGGCTTGCCGGATCTGCCGCAGCAGATCCTTGGCGTCCTCGATCGGGTTGCCGCGTGACAGCGCGTAACAGGTAAACAGCAGAGTCTTATCGGCGGCCAGAACGACAGCCTTGGCGGTCGTGCTGCCGAAGTCGCAGCCGACCAACACCGGCATCGTCGCGCGATCGCTCGCCTGCGGCGCGGATCGCTCCGGTGGCGCAACGAGGGCAGGTCGCCCGACGACGTATTTGCGCAGGAAATCTTCGCGTTCGGCGTCTCCTGACACCAGACCTTTGCTGCCCTGCTTTGCCTTCTCTTCGTGTTGCCCGTACGCGATCCACTGCTGCAGGTCGGTCGTGCCGGAATAATAAGTTGCCGATCCGCCGTCGTGCCTGGCGATCTCGATGCAGCCAAGGCTCGCATAGTACAAGGCTTCAGCCGGGACGTGGATCAACGCGTCCGCGCCTTGGTCGCAGATAATACGCCGATCCGCCCAGAGCGCGGCGAGATTGCGGCGCCAGGCTTGCTGCAGACCCTTGAAGAACAGGTTTGGCCCGCCGAGCAACAGCACTTCCGGCATCGGCGTGTTGCCCTTGGTCAGCGTCGCCAGGTTCTGCTGCACCACGGCTTCGAACAGGCTGGCCACCACCTCTTCGGCGGCCACGCCTCCCTTGGTGAGCGTATTGGCGTCGGCTTCCGCGAAAATCCCGCATTTGGAGCTTATCTTGTGCAGCGCCAAGCCGTCGTAGTTCATCTGCGCCAGGCTTTCGGGTGCGATATTCAGTTTGCGCGCGGTCTTTTCGATGAACGTTCCGGTGCCGCCACTGCAGGCCGACTGCATGTAGACTTGTTTGCTCTTGCCGTTCGCCGACGTCGTAAAGAAGATCGTCTTCATGTCCTCGCCGCCGATCTCCGAGACGAAGTTCACTTGCGGATGAAACCGCTCGACGGCTGCCGCCACCGCGACGACCTCCTGAATGAACCGGCCGCCGACCAGCGGTGAGATGAACCCGGAGCCTGACCCCGTGAACAGAATAATGTCGCATCCCGGCTGTAACCCGCACTCCTTTGCCATTTGCTCGAGGAATTCGAGCACGGTCTCTGCCTGTTTGGTATGGTGGCGCCGGTAGGCTTGCCACAGTATCCGATCGTTCTCGACCAGGACGGCCTTCACCGTCGTCGAGCCTACGTCGATGCCGAGGATCTTCATTCGCGCGCTGCCTCAGCCGAGAACCGTGACGAGATTCGCGGCCGTGCCTATTCGGCCTGCGGACGGAACGCGGTAGCTCGCCTTGCGCATCGCGGGACGGGCGTTGCGACGCGCCCTTGCGGCGTCCAATGTCAGCGCCGCTTGCGCGAGTGCCGCGTCAAATTCGCTCTTGGCCCGCTTTTTGGCCTCGGTGAGGATCATCTGGCACCGCGACAACGCGTGGACTTCGGCATCGCCTTTGATTTCAAGCGGCGCGTACAACAGATTCGGATGCTTGCCGATCACGCCAGCCATGGCCCCGACGCTCATGGTGTTCGGCATGCAGGCGTACGGCGACAATTCACAGATCATGTGCGCCTTCTTGTGCCGATGCGCCCACAACGCCTTGCCGATCAACATATCGCCCTCGCCGCCCGAAAGCCGGTGATGGAAATAGGGCGCGGCGAGCCGGCGCAATTCGTACTGGTCGGGTATTTCATGCGGGATATCGCCGAGCGCCGCCCGCATGCGGTTGTAGGTCCAGCCGAGCGCTTTTTGCAGCAGACGGGCGCGCACGAGCTTCAGGCGCGCGGTGCGGTCGATGCCGACATAGTCCTCGAGTTGTTGGACGTGGACACGAAACAGATAGTCCAGCCAGACAACGATCGGCGCCGGGCAGACCTCGGCGCCTTCGGCCTCAAGCCAACGATGAATGTTGTAGTTAGGGTCGCCCTCGACGGTCTGCAGATAAAATTCGCCGGTGATCTTGACCAGCGGCTTCGGCTGCAGCTTGTCGACCTCGATGGCCTCGAATTTGCGAAAGACATTGCGCAGCGCGCGCACGAAGTAGCCGGTCGACAAGTGCCAAAGCAGCGATCCCGTTTTCCGGCCCCGCCGCGGCCGATTGCGAAACACCTCGGCCAGTTCGTCGATGCTCTCGCGCACGACCCGGTCGGTCTGGCCGGGCGTCACCTCGTAGGGCCGCGTCCGGTATTCAAGCCCTTGCACCGCATCCGCGCACAACACCGCCCAGACGGCGCCGAGCGTCAACGGCATACCGACCTCGATGCCGCCGCCCGCGAAGGCGCCCTGATCGAGTTTGGTCTGCTCCATGAGAAACAGACGGAATGCTTCCAGACCGAGATTGCGCAGCGCCAGTTCATAGCTCTGGTGGTATTGGCCGAACCGGCAGGCACCGCAGGCGCCGGCAGTCAGGTAGACGTATTTTTCGGAGACCTTGTCGGGGCCGATGCGTTTTGCTTCGGCGCCCAGGAAGCGCGCCAAATTGCCGGTCGTGAAACTCGTCGGGCAGCACTGGCCGATGTCGGCGAGTTCGCGGCCGAGCAGGAGGTCGTCCCGCGTGGCATTCGGCAGCGGCCGCGCGCGATATCCGAGATTTTCGAACACCGCCTGGATCAACTTTTCGGCGCGCCAATGCAGGCCGCCGAAAAGAATCTCAATGCCGTCGCGTTCCTCGGGTCTGACCGGACGGGGCGAGTAAGCCCGATATGGCCGCTGTGGTGCGTTCACCTTCGGCTCCTCGATTTTGCCCGATCGGTACGCCGTCGCGCCAACGGCCTACCAGGTCCAGGCAACGCCCATTCCGATCAGCCCCGCCAGTGCCAACATCACCGACGTCAGCTGGATGATACCCGTGTCGGATACGACCTTGTCGTCGCGCAGTTTCTGCAGGAAGTAGCGGCCAACCGCGTAAGCGAGCAGCGCCGAACAGAATATCGCGCCATCGAAGGGCTGGCGTCGGCGCAGGACGAATGCGGCGGTCAGCAGAACCGCAGCCCATGCGGCCTCCAGCAATTGCGTCGGCACGCGTCGCCGTCGAATGCCGCGATGATCGGGGAGATCGAGGGCGAGCCAGGATGCGGACGGGCGGCCCGAGCAGCAACCGTTCAACAGGCACCCGAACCTGGTGAAGATCATCCCGACCAGAATGGCGAAGGTCGCCGCGTCCCAGAATTTGGCGAACGATAGATCCATGACGCGCAGCAGTGGAATCGATAGCGGCACATTCAGCAACAAGGCGCCATACATCGCCATGCCGCCTTCGGAGCGGCGCCAAATCCGCGCGCGATCGTTCCGATAGAGATCCCAGTGGCTCGCCACGAAAAACAACCGGGCTCCGATCAGGCTCGGTACGGTCAAGATCATCGACGCCAGTACGAACCGGTCCGGGTCGAGCCCGGAAAGTCCGGCGACCCAGGCGGCGACAAAAATACCGCAGACCATGCCGACATAGAGCATGGTCGGATAGCTGTAGAGATTCCATCCGCGCCAGCTGATCAGGATCTTACGCATCGGCCTTCCGCTGCAGGGCAGCTATAAGTCGCATATCAAGGTTGTGCGGTTCATATTGTCGGATAATCTACCTGCCCGTGTGTGTCGTTTCCACTTTATTCGCGTCAGGTCGCCGTAAAAAGCAGCGCGCCCGAGGAAATAAACCGATGTTGATCGAAATAGCCGCCGCCGCGAGCGTGGTCGCCGCCGATCAGGCCAGCAAGGCGTTCGTCTTATCACGGCCCTGGACGGCAGATTCGAACGCGGGATTTTTATCCGTCCGTAAGGTGTTGATGCAGCGGGGCCCGCTGATGTTCTACGTCACGCCCTGGACGCACGTAGGGCTTTGGATCGCCTCAATCGCAATCGCCGCAGTCCTGGTGCGAGCGGGAATGATCGCCGAAAACGCACTGAACGCCGCCGCCATCGGCGCCGCCTTGGGCGGAGCCGCCGGCAATATTGCCGATCGATTGCGGCACGGAGCGATTGTCGATTTCATCGCTATCGGGCGCTGGCCGCCATTCAATTTGGCCGATGTGGCAATCGTGATGGGCGCTGGCTTGCTGGTATTGTCGTACGCTAAAACTTAGCCTCTGCCATTTCGACAGCGCTGGTGTCCTCGTTGACATGCGGCTTTCGGGTGTTATGCTCAACCTTAAATTTTAACGCCTATTGGTCGTCCTTCCTGACTGTGCTGGGGCCCAGGGAGCATGAGCACTGTACTGTTGCGCCAGATTCAGCTGTTGCGCCGGATTCAATTGGTCGCGCTACACCAAAGCGCGCTCGGCGCTGCTGAATTGCAAACGCATTTCACAGACGGAGCCACCACGTCTTGGTTCACTTGAACCGCGTGCCCAGCTGCCGCGACCAAGTTTCGCCTGCAACACCGATCGGGCCGACAGACACAGCTGACCGTGCCGGGAGGCACATGGAGTCGATGACATGAGTACCATGCTGTTCTTTTTGGTCCCGATCGGCATGCTGGCCGTCGTCTGGTCGTTGTGCTTCGTCGGCGCCTGTTTTCCGACCAGCGGAATTCCAGGCCCGCCCTACAGCAATACCATTCTCGCAGAACCAAGCCTTGTCGCCTATTGGCCGCTGAGCGATTTCCCAAATTCGCAGCTGCCGGCGGGAGCGCCGGCGCTGCCGCCGCCCCCCCAGGGCAGCACCGCCGTTGGCACCGCAGCCGATCTTTCCGGAAATAATCATAATGGCAATTACATAAATCCGCCGCTCTATCAATCGGGGACGACATTTCTAACAACGATGGGCAATCCACCGGTTGATCTCAAGCCAACGCTTAATCTACACCAGGCTTCGATTGTGCCCGGCGACGCGTTCGCTCCCGGAAGCAAGAATCTGGCAGCCTGCGTCGATTTCGAAGGCGGTTACGTCAGCATTCCGTGGGCGCCGGGTTCGCCACCGTTGACCGACTTCACACTCGAAGCCTGGGTCGCGCCCAGATGGACCGTAACGGGATTCAATTGGGCTGTGTTTGCCGCACGTACCAACAACGGCACAGGCTTTGTGATCTTTATTAATGCACAAAACCAATGGGAGTTCGCCATCGGAAACGGCGCAGCGAATACGGCGGTTAACACAATGGTGCCGGCTGCTGTTAATGGTTCCCTGACGTATGTAGCGGTGACCTTCGAAAGCGCCACCCAAGTGCTCAGCCTCTGGATAAACCCGGATAGCGATACGTCGGCGGCGCCGACGCCGGCCTGGCCCCCCTCTCCAGCTACGACAACGACTTACGTCGCAGTCGATCCGACCCAGGCGGTGACGTTCTTCATCGGCGCCGGCGACAATCAAAATGCTCAGACTCCGCGAACGCAGGATGGCGGCATGGGCGCCCCGCTGGTTCCTTTCCAGGGCCTGATTCAGTCGGTCGCGCTGTACAACACCGCGCTCGACCCCACCGATCTCGCATCGCATTTCGCAGATGGAGCCGCGTAACTCTTAGCTCGCTTTAACCGCTGCGCCCAGCTGCCGCGGTTAAATCTCGCCTGCAACACTGATCGGGCCGACAGACACGGCTGACGTGCCGGAAGGCACATGGAGTCGATAAGCACATGGAGTCGATAACATGAGCACCACGCTTCTCTTTTTGATCCCGATCGGCATGCTGGCCGTCGTCTGGTCGGTGTGCTTCGTCGGCTGCGTTCTTCAGACCCACGGACTTGAACTACCCTACAGCAATAACATTCTCGCGGAGCCAAGCCTTGTCGCCTATTGGCCGCTGAGCGATTTCCCAAATTCGCAGCTGCCGGCGGGAGCGCCGGCGCTGCCGCCGCCGCCCCAGGGCAGCACCAGCGTCGGCATCGCCCAAGATCTTACCGGAAACAATCATAATGGCAGCTACATCAATCCGCCGATCTACCAATCGGGGACGACATTTCTAACAACGATGGGCAATCCGCCGGTTGATCTCACTCCAACGCTTAATGTGCACCAGGCTTCGATCGTGCCCGGCGACGCGTTCGCCAGCGGAAGCAAGAACCTGCCAGCCTGCGTCGATTTCGAAGGCGGTTACGTCAGCATCCCGTGGGCGGCGAATTCGCCATCGTTGACCGACTTCACTTTCGAAGCCTGGGTCGCGCCCAGATGGACCGTAACGGGATTCAATTGGGTTGTGTTTGCCGCACGTACCAACAACGGCACAGGCTTTGTGATCTTTATTAATGCACAAAACCAATGGGAGTTCGCCATCGGAAACGGCACAGCGAATACGGCGGTTAACACAATGGTGCCGGCTGCTGTTAATGGTTCCCTGACGTATGTAGCGGTGACCTTCGAAAGCGCCACCCAAGTGCTCAGCCTCTGGATAAACCCGGCTAGCGCTTCCGATAGCAATACCCCGCCGCCGCCGACACCGGCCTGGCCCCCCTCTCCAGCTACGACAACGCCTTACGTCGCCATCGATCCGACCCAGCTGGTGACGTTCTTCATCGGCGCCGGCGACAATCAAAATGCTCAGACTCCGCGAACGCAGGATGGCGGCATGGGCGCCCCGCTGGTTCCTTTCCAGGGCCTGATTCAGTCGGTCGCGCTTTACAACACCGCGCTCGACCCCACCGATCTCGCATCGCATTTCCAAAACGGAGCCGGGTGACTCTTAGCTCGCTTTAACTGCTGTGCCCGGCTGCCGCAGCAAATCGGCCTGCAGTTATCGATCGTGCCGCGCGCCGGCCGCCGTTTGCCGATGCGGCAATGGTGATGGCCACCGGGTACAGTTGCTGTCCTTCGTCGAGGTAAGGCGTCAGCAGAAATGTCCGCAGTCGACACGCTGCCCATGATGAGCATGCCGGCCTATGTGCATTGTCGGCCCGGAGAGGCGATCTCTCGTCCTCGGCCGGGCGACATCGTCCTGGTGCGCCACAAACACTGGCTGGGATGGCTCATCCGCTGCTTCGTCCGCATCCGCTATCGCGCGCCCGAGGACCGTCCCTACACCTATTGGAGCCATGTCGCGCTCGTCATCAGCCACACTGGCCAGATGGTGGAAGTTAGCGCGCGCGGCGTGGTCATCAGCCACATCCGGCAATACCGCGAGTGCGACTACCACTATGTTTGGCTTGACCTGCCGGACGCCGGGCGCAAGGCAGCCGTCCAATTCGCGCAATCCTGCCTCAAGCAAAAGTACAGCCTGCGCAATTTTCTGCTCCTCGCCGCCACCATTGCGCTCGGCGATCGCGTCCCCATGCCCGACAGCGGTCACGGCTGCGTTTCGCTGGTCGCGAGAGCGCTGCAGGAGGCCGGCATCCGGTTCGATCGAAAACCGACCGACATGACGCCGGCAGACCTGGCCAAGCGATTTGGCGTCACCCCGTGACGGTTCGAGCGCCGCTCCTCCCCCGAAAGCGGACATGCCGGTGCGTTTAGGATTCCACGCCCTCGACAAAGCAGCCTTCACTCCAGCACGGCGCCGCTGGCCAGGCGCATCGGCCGGTAGCCGTCGTCGGTCAGCGCGCGGAAGATCTCTTCGGCGTGGGCGCCGTCGCGCGTCTCCATGGTGACGTCGAGTTTGGCGCCCTTGGCCGGCACGTCGAGGAACAGGCGGTGATGATTGACGGCCAGGATATTGGCGCCCAGCCCGCCGAGGCGGCTTGCGATCTGGCCCAAAATTCCAGGCCTATCGGGAATGGTCAGGCGGAACGATACGATGCGATCCTCGCGTTCCAGTTCGCGCACCATGACGGAAGCCAGAATGCGCGGATCGATATTGCCGCCGCACAGGATCAAGCCGACCTTGCGGCCGGCGAAGCGCTCGGGCTCGGCCAGCATGGCGGCGAGGCCCGCGGCGCCAGCGCCTTCGGCCATGGCTTTTTGCAACGTCAAAAACGCATTGACCGCGCTTTCGATCAGCGGCTCATCGACCAAAATGATGTCGCTGACCAGCTCACGCACGATCGGCAGCGTCAGCGCGCCGACGTTCTTCACCGCAATACCTTCCGCCAACGTTGCGCCGCCGCACGGCAGGTTGCCGCCGTTGATCGCGTTCCACATCGCCGGATAGAGCGCGCATTCGACGCCGACGATCTCGATTGAAGGTTTTTTGGCGCGCACCGCAATGGCGTTGCCGGCAATCAAGCCGCCGCCGCCGATCGGGATGACGAGCGTGTCGAGATCGGGCGCATCCTCCAGCATTTCCAGCGCAATGGTGCCTTGGCCGGCGATGATATGCGGATCGTCGTAAGGATGCACCCAGACGAGATTGCGCTCGGCGGCGATCGTCTCGGCGCGCGCCTGCGCTTCCGCAAGCGTCTCGCCGTCGAGCACGACCATGGCACCGAGCGCCTCGGTGGCTTTGATTTTTACGAACGGCGTCGTCTCCGGCATGACGATGGTCGCCGGTATGGCGAGGCGGCGGGCGTGATAGGCGACCGCCTGGGCGTGGTTGCCGGCGGACATCGCGATGACGCCGCGGCGGCGCTGTTCGGCGCTCAGCGCTGCAAGCTTGACGCAGGCGCCGCGCTCCTTGAACGAATTGGTGACCTGCAAATTCTCATACTTGACGAAAATCTCGGCGCCGGTGAGCGCCGACAGCGGCGGCGACGGCAATAGCGGCGTACGCAGCACGTGGCCGGCAATGGTGCGCCGGGCGGCTTCGATATCGGCAAGCGTTACCATCGCGGCCCCTTGCAGCGGCGGGTGCGTTTCCCCATCTGGGGTGGCGTCCTTTGGCGTCCTAAGATCGAGGCTCATCATGACAGATTCTGGACCGGCACGGATCGGCATCTCGCTCGACGTCAAGCCGCACGCCTATGACCCGGCCGCCAATCCGGAGCTATTCGAGGGCGTGCTGTCGCGGCGCTTGTTGGCCTTTTTCATCGATGTCGTCATCATCACGGTTCCGGTCATGGCGGCCGCGATTTTCATCTTCCTATTCGGCTTCGTTACCCTCGGCCTCGGCTGGAAGCTGTTCTGGCTGCTGTCGCCGGCTTCGATCATCTGGGCCTTGGTCTATTACGGCCTGACGATGGGGAGCGCGGCATCGGCTACCATCGGCATGCGCGCCATGGACATTGAAATCCGCACTTGGTACGGCGGGCCGGCCTATTTCCTGCTCGGCGCTGTGCATGCCGTCGTCTACTGGGTCAGTATCAGCGTCTTGACGCCGCTGATCCTCCTGGTCGGACTGTTCAACGCCCGCCGGCGCCTGCTGCACGACATCCTGGTCGGCACGGTGCTCATCAACAACCCGGCACGGGCGGCCGCGTTGCGCTCACGGATGCGGCGCTGACGCCCGATTTCGCCTTTGACGCGCGGGCGCCGTCGGGCGATCCTAGGCGGCGGCCGGATTCGTGGCCGGCCGCGAGCCAACGTCGAACCGCCCCGTGACCCAGCACTCGCGTGACACGCCGCAATTCTACCTGACCGCTCCGTCGCCGTGCCCCTATCTCGGCGGCAAGGAGGAGCGCAAGGTATTCACCCACCTGGTCGGCGAGCGGGCCGGCGAGCTCAACAACATCCTCACCCACGGCGGCTTCCGCCGCAGCCAATCGATCGCCTACCGGCCGGCTTGCGAGGGCTGCCGCGCCTGCGTGTCGGTGCGCGTCGTCGCCGACGATTTCCAACCGACCCGCGGCATGCGCCGCATCGTCAAGCGCAACGACGATATCATCGCCGAGATGCGCGTCGCCGTGCCGACCTCCGAGCAATATTCGGTGTTCCGCGCCTATCTCGATTCCCGCCACCGCGATGGCGGCATGGCCGACATGACCGTGCTCGATTACGCCATGATGGTCGAAGACAGCCACATCGAGACCCGCATCATCGAATATCGCCGGCGCCAGCCGGACGCGGCCGACAAACGAGGCGATCTTCTCGCCGTGGCGCTGACCGATGTGCTCGGCGACGGGCTGTCCATGGTCTATTCGTTTTTCGAGCCCGACGAGGCACCGCGCTCGCTCGGCACGCTGATGGTGCTCGATCATATCGCCCGCGCGCGGCGCATGGGCCTGGCTTACGTCTATCTCGGCTATTGGGTCCGCGGCTCGCGCAAGATGGACTACAAGAGCCGCTTCCTGCCGCAGGAGCGCCTGACGCCGGACGGCTGGGCAAGAGTGGAGTCGGCGCGCGTACCCCTTTGACGACTGCCGTCGAGAAAGACTAGTGTCCCGAATCTAAACTTCGCCATATTGCAGCTTCACGCCGCCATGTCAGGCTTCTGCGGGCATGGAGTGGATCATGGTGGGGCGACAATTGGCGGCTTTGGTACTCAGTGATGCGGAACGTA